>ENA-UPAD01000003-UPAD01000003.1-bioreactor-metagenome-genome-assembly--contig:-NODE-3-length-675100-cov-15.989069_pt1 | contig 675100 bp, 607 predicted proteins | sample MGYA00238179_ERZ772710 | MGnify/ENA primary metagenome ERZ772710 (study PRJEB29004, sample SAMN07631245) | bioreactor metagenome | isolation source: Switchgrass digestor | place: USA: Dartmouth...
TTTTCGAAAATCCCAGCCCACCTTCCAATTCGTCCCTTCCAGCTTCACCCGTGCTTTACCGCCCCGTCCCGTTTCACGCCTTGCGGAATTCCTGCGGACATTGCGGGCTCTTGGAGGCCGCGAGCGGCCTCCAAGAGCCCGCCGCGCCCACCGATTCGGCGCACCACTTCTCCACCACGCCCGGGCATGCCACTCGCTCCGCTGCACAAAACGGACGTTGCCTGCCTAGTATATGCTTGGGATGGCTTTTCCCAGAGAAGGCGAGGTGACTTTGGTTGAAGTGGCTCAGGGTGTTGTGGAACGTGGTCACGAGCGATGCGGTCATGGAACCGCTCATCATAATCCTCGTTGGTTACGGCCTTCAAGTTTACCAGAGAAATCGCAGATACCAGATGATACTTGATACTACAGTGGACGTCGTGGACTACATCGAGGAACACTATAAGGAGTGGGGCATAAAGGGCCATGAGAAGATGGATAAGTTCCTGGAGCTTTTCGTGAAGGAGTTCAAGAAAGCCACCGGCAAGGCTCCGCGAAAGGACGAGATTGAGACGGCTGTCCTGAGAGCCGAGGCCTATGTGCAAAGGGCCAGGCGTGGCGTGGCCACGGACTCGCGCGGGCGTAAAGCCGCCTGACCCGGCGCTAAGTGGACGCAGGCCGGCGCAAGTTCGCGCTGATTTTGAGCATGCGGGTCCTGGCAAGGGGTACCGGCCTTGCCCTCCTGGGACGGCGTGTCATGCGGCATCGGCTCGCCCCGTTCGAACTCGGCGCGCAGGGTGGCCGAATTGCAGGCGCCCAGTCGGGCGAGGAGCACGGACGACCCCAGCGCCGTCAGGAAGAGAAACCAGGGCTTGTAGCACGGTACGCAGGACCAATGGTGGGTTATGTGCGGTGCCCAGAGCCCGAGACGCGCGGTGCTCAGGCGTTTCGGTGCCTTACAAGGTCTGTCACGGCCGGTTCCGTCTCCGGTACCGGGGTTCCCACCCTGCGTTGACAAGACCTGCCGACGTGGTATAATCTTGAGCGTCGAAAACACGAGCTCTTGCGGGTTCCCCGGGAGGGCAGACTTGTGGCTTCCGAAATCTCCGGTGTGCATTCTGCCGGGCGGCGCTGGTTCTTGGCCCGAGTGAACGCGGCGAGCCCGGCGCAGGTTTTGGTGGGCGGCTTTGCGAGCCTGATTCTCGTAGGCGCGCTTCTGTTGACGCTTCCCGTCTCGTCTCGGGACGGGGCGCCGCTTCCCTTCCTTGACGCCTTGTTCACGTCTACATCGGCGGTCTGCGTGACCGGCCTCGTGGTCGTGGACACTCATGACCAGTTCTCATTGTTCGGCCAGATCGTGATACTGCTCCTCATTCAGGTGGGCGGGCTCGGGATCATGACCATGTCCACGCTCATCTTCCTTCTGCTCGGCAGAAGGGTGTCCCTTCGGAACAGGCTTATTATTCAGGAAGCCATGAACCAGTTGACCCTTGAGGGAATGGTGCGCCTGGTCAGGAGAGTCCTTCTGGTCACGATGACCGTCGAAGGCGCTGGCGCGCTCCTCCTGGCAGCGCGATGGTCCTTTGACATGGGTTTTCCGAAATGCCTTTATTACGGCGTGTTCCACGCCGTGTCCGCATTCTGCAACGCGGGCATCGACCTCTTTGGCGGATTTAGAAGCCTCTCGGGGTATGCCACGGATGTCTGGGTCAATCTCGTGATCACCTCTCTCATCATCGTGGGCGGCCTGGGCTTTTCGGTTGTGAGTGAGGTCGTGGCACATCGCAGGGGAACCCGATTGAGCCTGCATGCGAGGCTGGTGCTCCTCACAACGGCGATTCTCATTGCCGTCGGGACGATCGTGATATTCCTCCTCGAGTGGGATAATCCGGCGACGCTGGGGCCGTTGGGCCCGCTCGGCAGGGTGTTGGGCGCCTATTTCCAGGCTGTCACACCACGCACGGCCGGGTTCAGTACCGTATCCATCGGCGACATGCGGGCGGCCACGCAGCTTTTTTTAGTGATCCTGATGTTCATCGGGGCTTCCCCAGGCTCGACCGGAGGTGGGATAAAAACATCGACGTTCGCCACCCTCCTTCTTGCGGTGAGGAGCGTGGTCAGGGGCAAGGAGGACGTGGAGGTCTTCGAGCGGAGGATCCCCCGACGGATCGTATACAGGGCTCTGGCGGTTTCGATGATATCCCTTGCCCTCGTGGTCGTCATGACCATGGCTTTGTCGATAACCCGCAACGACGACCTGCTATCGGTCCTTTTCGAGGCCACGTCGGCGTTCGGGACAGTCGGCCTTTCCATGGGGCTCACGCCGAACCTAACGCCGCTCGGCAAGGTTCTCATAATAGCCACGATGTTCGCGGGACGCGTCGGCCCTCTCACGGTGGCAACGGCCATCGCTCAGAGGCAGCACGCCGCCAATGCCGTCAAGTACCCTGAGGAGCGGATCATGGTTGGATGAAAAAGACATGTTGCGGCGGACACTCGACTTAGCATAGTATGTAGTCGGTTCGAGGTCTATCAAGAGTGGAGGGATCAACGTATGTTGCCGACGCCTCGCAAATTCACCCTGGTCGCCGGGAGCTCCGAGGGCGACACCGCGCTCACTGCGTTCGACAAGGCGCTTCTCGCCGCCGGAATCGGGAATCTCAACCTCCTGAAAGTGTCGAGCATTCTGCCTCCAGGTGCGGAGTACACGGATGCACTTGACATACCGCCGGGTTCGTTGACTCCGACAGCTTACGGCTCGGTCACCAGCGACGTTCCCGGGGAGCGCATAGCGGCTGCAATCGGTGTCGGCATCGTCTCCGGAAGCTTCGGGGTGATCATGGAGTTCGGGGGCAAGTGCTCGAGGGAGGAAGCTGAGGACACCATCGAGAGGATGATACGCGAGGCTCTCGCTTTCCGGAAGACGGTGCCCGACAAGATCCTCATAAAGGGCACGGAGCACGTGGTTCAGAAGATCGGATGTGCCTTTGCAGGTGCGGCCCTCTGGTACTAGAAGGGTCCCGAGCAGGTGTACACCGCCCACGCCTCGTCTCTGCTGCGCCCGCTCTATCCGCGCGCAGGGTCAGGCGCTCTCGGCTGCGACGCGGTGGGCCTGCATGAGGGGCGAGTGTACTGACCGGGCAGCCCCTCGCGGGGCAGGATTGATGATAGGTGGCTCTTGGAAGTTGACGTGCGGTGGGAGATGCTGGATATGAGTATCCTCGTGGAAAAGAGAGACGGATTCCTCGGGGCGCGCACTGACTACGATCGCGCCGATATCGTAATCCTGGGGCTTCCCATGGACTTTACTACGAGCTGGCGGCCTGGTGCGCGCGGCGGACCCGCCAAGATACGCGAGGTTTCGTTCTCCCTCGAGGAGTACAGCCCCAGCCAGGGGCGAACCCTTGCGTCGGTGAGGGCTGCTGACATCGGCGACGTATCCCTCCCGCTCGGCAATACCGAGAAGAGCCTCGACGCCATCGGACAGGTCGTGGAAAGGATCGTCGAGGACGGCAAGATCCCATTTGCGCTCGGAGGCGAGCATCTCGTGACCCTTCCGTGCGTGCGGGCTGTCGCCGGGGCGCACGGGGATCTTGTCGTCGTCCACCTCGATGCCCATGCTGACCTCCGAGACGAGTTCGCTGGGCAGAAGCTCTCCCACGCCACGGTCCTGAGAAGGGTTGCGGAGATCGTCGGGGTGGACAACCTTTACCAGGTCGGCATCAGATCAGGGGCGGCCGAGGAGTTTGCACCCGGTCGCTGGGGTCCGCACAGGATCGCTGGACCCGTGCCTGCGGCCGTGCGAGCTGTGCTGGAGCAGTTAGGGGACCGGCCGTGCTACGTGACGCTCGACATCGACGTGGTTGACCCCGCTTTCGCGCCGGGAACGGGCACGCCAGAGCCGGGCGGATGTTCCTCGTCTGAGATCCTCGATGCCGCAGAGCTTCTCGCGCGCGCGAATGTCGTAGGTTTCGACCTTGTAGAGGTCGCGCCGCCGTGGGATTTCTCCGACATCACCTCGCTCCTTGCCGCCAAGATCGTGCGGGAGATGCTCCTTGGAGTAAGCGCCCGTCTTGCCTCCGCGACACGGGCCCCCGGTTGGACAGGCCCTAGTGGCAGCGGGGAATTGCCATAGTCCAGCTTCGGAGTGTATAATTGGATCGTCGCCCCCCGCACCTACGCATCGCGCGAGGCCCAGAGGGGGTCTTTTCCCACCAACGCGCCTCAAGCGCGGCTTTGAGGTTGGAGCCTGTGCGGCGTAGATTTGGGCTTCTGAAAGACTTCTTTGTACGCTACAAGTCCAGGTATACCCTGGGCGTTCTTTTCCTGGTGGCGGTCGATGCCCTGCAGCTTGTGGTTCCGCGCATCCTCGGGAGGGTGACGGACGAGGTCCGCGCTGGCAAGCTCGACGCGAGCGGCCTTGCGCGTTACGTCGGCCTCATCGTGGGCATCGCCGTGCTGGTTGGGGTGGGCAGATACTTCTGGCGGATGTACATAATGGGCACCGCTCGCCTCATCGACTACACGCTGAGGAACAAGTTCTTTGGACACCTGGAGACCCTCTCCGCGAGTTTCTTCAACAACCACAAGACCGGCGATTTAATGGCGCACGCGACCAACGATATCCATGCCGTGAGGCACGCTCTGGCGCAAGGCGTGGTCATGTCGGTGGACGCCGCCTTCCTCACGATCGCCACTGTCGCCATCCTTGTACGCACCATAGACCTGCGGTTGGTGGCACTCGGGCTGGCGCCTCTTCCGTTCGTTGCCCTGGTCGTGACCCATTTCTCACGTGTCATACATCTGAGATTCCTAACTGTCCAGAAGACGTTCGCGGACCTCACCGACCGAACCCAGGAGAATCTGAGCGGCATACGGGTGGTCAAGGCGTTCGTGCAGGAAGAGTCGGAGGTGAGAAAGTTCACCGAGGTCGCCCAGCGCGTGGTCGACGCCAACATGCACCTCGTCAGGATCTGGGGCCTCTTCTGGCCGCTGGTCCAGTTCATCGCGGGCTTGGGTTTCGTGGTGGTTCTCGGATACGGCGGCAGGCTCGTGATCTCCGGCGATATCAGCCTGGGGGACTTCGTGGCCTTCGGGGGCTACCTCGGTATGGCTACCTGGCCCATGATGGCCATCGGATGGGTCGTCAACACTCTGCAAAGAGGCATGGCCTCCATGGACAGGTTGAACGTGATATTCTCCACGAGGCCGGAGGTTGAGGATTCAACGGATCTCGCCCCCGTAAGCCGGCTTGAGGGAGAGATCGAGTTTCGGGGTCTCCTGTTCGCCTATCCTGGCCAGGACCGTCCGGCTCTCCGCAACATCGACCTCAGGATCCCTGCTGGGCGCACCCTGGGGATACTAGGCAGGACCGGAAGCGGGAAGACAACCCTTGTCAGCCTTCTCTTGCGCCTCTACAATCCCGGCCCGGGCCAGCTTCTCATCGACGGCGTCGACATCAACAAGATCCCCCTCGCCGTCTTACGCCGCGACATCGGGTACGTTCCGCAGGACAACTTCCTGTTCTCGTCGTCTGTCCGGGAGAACATCGGCTTTGCCTCTGACGATTTCTCACCCGAGGAGATCGAGAAGGCAGCCGAGATCGCGGGCGTGGCGGACGACGTGCGCGGGTTCCCCGAGGGGTTTGGCACGATAGTGGGCGAGCGCGGGGTAACGCTGTCCGGCGGACAGAAGCAGAGGATCGCGATAGCGAGGGCGATTGTGAAGAATCCAAGGATACTCATCCTTGACGACTGCTTCTCCGCTGTGGACACGGAGACAGAGGAGAGGATCCTGAAGTCGCTACGAGGCATCATGCGACAACGGACGACCATTCTCATATCCCACAGGATATCCACCCTGAAAGAGGCGGACGAGATTATCGTGCTGGATGACGGCGAGATCGTAGAGCGGGGCGACCACGAGTCCCTTGTGGCCGCCGGGGGCATTTACGCCGACATCTACGAGCGCCAGCTGCTCGAAGAAGAGCTAACCTCCACTGAGGAGACGTGATCCATGCCAGGCATCCAGGAAGAAGAGGCTATTGGGAAAGCATACGACGCGAGGTTGATGAGGCGCCTGCTCAGGTACGCGGCCCCGTACAGGAAGCATCTGGTCGTGTGCGTGATCCTCCTCTTCGTCATCACCCTAACGGACCTCGCGCAACCTTACTTGACCAAGATAGCCATCGACGACCACATCAACGCGTTGGGCGCGCCCATGCTCGCTTTCTCGCCCGGCCAGGAGCCGGTCCCAGGCGTCGCCATACGCGGCATGGTGTTCGTGCGCGAGAAGTGGCTTCCGAAGAGCTTTCCGCGCCACGACGGCGAGGGAGACCCAACGTCCGGCTGTCCCGCGCGGATCGAGTTTGCGGACGGGCGGTATTTCCTCGTCATGGGCGATCCCTCGAGCGAGAGCGAGGCCGCAACCAGGGACGAGCTTACGCCCGAAGAGGTGCGTGCGTTCAAGGCGCGGGACGCAGCAGGTGTGTTGAAGCTCGCCCTCGCTCTCCTTGGCGCGATGATCCTCGGGTTCGTCCTGAACTACGCGCAGGTCTACATCCTCCAATACACCGGACAGAAGATCATCTTCAACATGCGGGTGGAGATATTCCGCCATCTACAGGAGCTTTCGCTGTCGTTCTTCGACAAGAACCCCGTCGGCCGACTAGTCACGAGGGTCACCAACGACACTGAGGCCCTGAACGAGATGTACACGTCGGTGCTGGTGAACTTGTTCAAAGACCTGTTCTTGCTTGTGGGCATCATCGTTGTGATGCTCAGGATGAACCTCGAGCTTGCGCTCGTAAGCCTTTCGACCGTCCCGATCATCATCGGGGTTACGGTGCTCTTCCGCGCGAAGGCCCGCGAGGCATACCGGCTCGTACGCACGAGGCTCGCCCGGATCAACGCGACGCTCGCCGAAAACATCTCCGGGATGAGGATCATCCAGATATTCGGGCGCGAAAGGAAGAAATATGAGGAGTTCGACTCGATAAACAGGGATTACCTCGCGGCCAACATGCGCGAACTCCAGGTGTACGCCATCTTTAGGCCCGCTATGGACCTCGTGTCATCCCTGGCGCTGGCGCTGCTTGTATGGTACGGAGGCGGCCGGGTGCTCGCTGGAAGGCTCGAGTTCGGGGTGTTGTATGCGTTCATTAACTACGTCCAACAGTTCTTCCGGCCTATCGAAGATCTGACGGACAAGTACAACATTATGCAGTCAGCCATGGCCGCATCGGAGAGGATATTCATGCTCCTCGACACTGACGCGCGGGAGCCTGATCCGGCGAAGCCCGCGTCGCTGGGGCGGCCGCGTGGAAGCATAGAGTTCCAGAACGTATGGTTCGCGTACAACGGCGAGGACTGGGTCTTGAAGGACGTGAGCTTCAAGGTCGAGCCGGGCGAGACTTGCGCCTTCGTGGGCGCCACGGGGGCGGGCAAGACATCCATCATCAGCCTGATAGGCAGGATGTATGAAATCTCGCGCGGGAGGATCCTTATAGATGGCGTTGACATCCGGGACATCCCCAGGCGCGAGCTTCGCCGCTACATCGGGGTGGTGCAGCAGGATGTGTTCCTCTTCACGGGGGACATCGAGAGCAACATTAGGCTCAACAACACTGAGATCAGCGAGAGTGACGTGCAGGAGGCCGCGAGGCACGTGAACGCCGACGCGTTCATAAGGCGGCTGCCCGGCGGGTATCGCGCCGAAGTGAAAGAGCGGGGGGTGACCCTGTCGGCGGGCCAGCGGCAACTCCTCGCATTCGCCAGGGCTCTCGCATTCGACCCTGCCATCCTGGTACTCGACGAGGCTACGGCGAACATCGACACGGAGACAGAGGCGCTTATCCAGGATGCCCTCGCCAGGCTCGTGCGTGGCAGGACGACGTTGGTGGTGGCCCACAGGCTGTCAACTATCCAAAATGCTGACAAGATAGTCGTGATCCACAAGGGCAGGGTGCGTGAGATCGGCACACACCAGGAGCTTCTCGCGAAGAGGGGCATTTACTACCAGCTGTATCTCCTTCAGTACAAAGAGGAGCTCAGCCGGGCAGCGGCCGTCGGCATCGGAGGGCGGCAGCAGGGCGACTCCTGACCTCCCGCCGGTCGGTCGCGCCGAGCGGCATGCGTCGCGTCTCTCGCTTCCTCGCTTCGCTATACGCCCATCGAGATGTGGTGTATAATTGCCCCGGAGGGAGATAGATGCCGTCGCATGTCCTGGTTGATCCCGAACGGTGCACGCAGTGCGGCAAGTGCGTGGCGGGATGTCCGTCCGGGGCGATGTCCTGCGCGAGCGGGCATGCGCCCGCCGTGGATGCGTCCAAGTGTGACGGGTGCGGAGAGTGCTTCAGGCTGTGCCCTGAGCGCGCTCTAGTGTTGGGTGGGGGCGCGGAAGGCGTGCTGTGGCTGCTCGCGGCGGGTGGCCGCGCGGCGCAGGCGGCCGACGGCGCCCTCGTCTCGGCGTTGCCGGGGCTCGAGCGAGGTACGCTGGTCCGGGCGGCCCGCGAGATGCTTGGGCGAGGTCGTCACGCGCATCAGGCTCCCTCGCCTGCCACGGGCGGGCAGGGCGAGGGCGAAGAGGGCGCGAAGGACTGTCGCGAGAGCGAGGCCCCGACTCTGTGCGGCAGTCATACTCGCCGCCGGGGCGGTTCGGGAGCTGGATATCCAGCGGTGGTGGCGTACAGCGTGGAGATGGGGCGTGTCCTGCAGCTGGCCGCGAAGGTGGCCCCGGTGAACACCACCGTCCTTATCCTTGGGGAATCCGGCGTTGGCAAGGAGGTCGTGGCGCGATTCATTCACATGAGCGGGCCGCGCCGGAACGGCCCGTTCGTCAACATCAATTGCGGCGCCATTCCGGGGTCCCTACTGGAGTCCGAGCTCTTCGGGTACGAGGCAGGTGCGTTCACCGGCGCGAGGCGCGAGGGCAAGCCCGGGATGATCGAGATGGCCGCCGGGGGAACGCTGTTCCTCGACGAGATATCGGAGCTTCCCACCGACCTCCAGGTGAAGCTGTTGCAGGTCATCCAGGAGCGAAAGCTCGTGCGGGTGGGCGGGGTGAAGCCCCTGAACGTGGACATCCGCATAATCGCAGCGACCAATCGCGACCTCGCGGCCATGGTGGCGAGGGGGGAGTTCCGCGCGGACCTCTTCTACCGGCTGAACGTCGTCCCCATCACCATTCCGCCCCTGCGCGAGCGGCCTGACGACGTGATCCCCCTTATCTACCATTTCCTTGACAGGTATAACAGCGCCCATGGCTACAAGAAGGTCATCAGCGAGGACGCGCGCGAGGTCTTGACGCGATACTCGTGGCCTGGGAACGTTAGGGAGCTCGAGAACCTCATCGAACGGTTGGTGGTTACCGTCGAGGGCGATGAGATCACCGTGAGGGATCTGCCCAGGGCGATCCTTGAGGAAGGCGGGGTGAGCCAGCCGCACGTGGTGGTGGGCGGGATCATGCCGCTCCGCCAGGCCGTGGAGGAAGTCGAGAGGCAGCTCATCCAGCGCGCGCTCGCCGAGAAGAGGAGCACATATAGCATAGCCAGGCTTCTTGGAGTAAACCAGTCCACCGTGGTGCGCAAGATAAGGAAATACGCCGCGAACCGCCGCGCGTCCGCTCCTTCAACCAGCGCGCGGTGACACCCTGGGGCCGGCGGTGTGCGGGACCACGAGCTATCGCGCGGCGGTAACCCGTGCGGCCGGCGTGGCGTGGGGGTACATGCGCAACCGTTGAACCCTTCCGCTAACCGCGACTTTGGCACCACGACGACGACCTCGCGGGCTTCGCCTGGGCTGACACGGTGCAATGCCGGGGAATCCTACGGCCTTGCACATGTTGACCAGCGACCGCGGCACAGTTGCCGCTGGGGAATGCGCCGGTGCATTTTATGATGCACCGGCGCATTACTCTGCTTCTGAAGAAGCCCTGGGTGATTGCTACCCCAGGCCGCGTGGCCCGTCGCCAGTCTTGATGTGCACGGGCAGGGGTGCGCGACTGCCCCGCGCCCACCGGGGCGCGCCGACTTCCGACGCCAGTTGTGGCGCTACCCAGCCGCGGGCAAGGGTCTGGGCTGGCTGCTCGTGTAGCCTTGCGTAAGGGCTCATGTGGAGGTCGCAACGCCGTGGCGCATGGTGGTGAGGCCCGGCGCGGCGCATCCGTTTTTCGGAGAAAACACTTCCTACGGATAGCGCATGATGCGGCTGTGCATTACCCGGGGTGGCCGGTTTTGGGAAGCTGACACACCGGAAAAGGAGATTGTGACACGCGGCACAAAGGGTTGGACGTGCCGGGCCGCACCTATTGTGACAACCTTCACAAGCGGCATGGTTCTTGCTAACGCTGGGGGCGGTAGTTGCGCGGGCCCTGCTTGTGTGCTCCCGCGGCGACGAAGGAGGAATCGGGATGGCGTGTGAAGAGTGCACGTGCTTCGGCGAGGTAACCGAAGAACAAAAGGCTAAGGTGAGAGAGATCATCGAGCACTACCGGGGAAAGCCCGGCGTCCTCATCCAAGTCCTTCACGAGGCGCAGCAGGTCGTCGGGTACCTGCCCAGGGAGGTCCAGACCATGGTGGCGGAGGGACTCGGTATTCCCCTGAGCGAGGTGTACAGCGTGGTCACGTTCTACGCGCTCTTCTCGCTCAAACCCAAAGGGCGCCATCAGATCAGCGTGTGCAAGGGCACGGCCTGCTACGTGAGGGGTGCCGAGGATATCCTGAAGAAGCTCGAGCAAGACCTGGGCATTCGGGCGAAGGACACGACGAGCGACGGCAAGTTCTCCATGGAGGTTGTCCGTTGCATGGGCGCGTGCGGCCTCGGCCCGGTGGTGAGGGTCGATGACGACATCTATGCGCGGATGAAGCCGGATAAGCTCAAAGACATCCTTGCCAAATACGACTAGGCGGGGTCACGCGAGGGAGAGTCTTCCGGACCGTCGCGGCGTAACGTCGCCGCCTGAGAGTAAGGAGGCTGGTCACATGGATTCCTACCGTGCGCATGTCCTGGTGTGTGGCGGCGCAGGCTGCGTTTCCTCTGGGTGCAAAGAGGTTCAAGAGGCTTTCGTGGATGAAATAGCAAAGTGCGGCCTTGCTGGTGAGGTCAGAGTGGTGAGCACCGGGTGCATGGGTCCTTGCGAGCTCGGCCCGGTTGCCATCATATACCCCGAAGGGGTCCTGTACCGGAAGCTCAGGCCCGAGGATGCCAGGGAGATCGCCCGTGAGCATCTGCTGAAAGGAAGGATAGTCCAGCGCCTGCTGTATGAAGCTCCCGATACCCAGCAGCGGGTACCGACATACGGAGACATTACGTTTTTCAACAGGCAGCTCAGGATCGCCCTGCGCAACACCGGCAAGATAGACCCGCTCAACATAGAGGAGTACATCGCTGAGGACGGTTACGTTGCCCTTGCGAAGGTCCTTACGGAGATGACGCCGGAGCAGGTGGTGGACGTCGTAAAGCGCTCGGGGCTGCGCGGGCGCGGCGGGGCTGGGTTCCCGACCGGCCTCAAGTGGGATTTCACGCGCAGGGCCAAGGCCGACCAGAAATACGTGGTCTGCAACGCCGACGAGGGTGACCCCGGTGCGTTCATGGATAGGAGCGTGCTGGAGGGTGATCCCCACAGTGTCATAGAGGCTATGGCGATCGCAGGCTATGCGGTGGGTGCGTCTCAGGGGTACGTGTACGTGCGAGCTGAGTACCCCTTGGCAGTCAAGCATCTCACGCACGCCATAATGCAAGCTCGGGAGTACGGAGTGCTGGGCAAGGACATATTCGGGAAGGGGTTCGACTTCGACCTTGACATCAGGGTCGGCGCGGGCGCGTTCGTCTGCGGGGAGGAGACGGCGCTCCTGGCCTCGGTGGAGGGGAAGCGTGGTGAACCGCGGCCGAGGCCCCCGTTCCCGGCAAACGAGGGCCTGTGGGCGAAACCCACTCTCATCAACAACGTCGAGACGTACGCGAACATCCCGCCCATAATCCTGAAAGGGCCGGAGTGGTTCGCCAGCATCGGCACAGAGAAGAGCAAAGGCACCAAGGTGTTTGCCTTAGCCGGGAAGATAAACAACACGGGCCTCGTCGAGGTGCCGATGGGTACGTCGCTTGGCGAGATAATCTTCGATATCGGGGGCGGCATCCCAGGCGGCAAGAAATTCAAGGCCGCGCAGACCGGAGGCCCGTCAGGCGGGTGCGTGCCAGCGGAGTTTCTCAACACCCCCGTTGACTATGAGTCTTTGAAGGAGCTCGGCACGATCATGGGCTCGGGCGGCCTCATCGTCATGGACGAGGACACGTGCATGGTCGACCTGGCCCGGTTCTTCCTCGAGTTCACGCAGGACGAATCGTGCGGCAAGTGCGCTCCGTGCCGTATCGGAACGAAGAGGATGCTCGAGATCCTGACGAGGATCACGCGCGGCGAGGGACGCGAGGGAGACATCGAACGTCTAGTGAAGCTGGGCACCTGGATCAAGGAGACCGCCCTGTGCGGCCTTGGCCAGACGGCTCCGAACCCCGTGCTCACCACGATACGGTACTTCAGAGACGAGTATGAGGCTCACATCCGCGACAAGCGGTGTCCGGCGTCGGTGTGCGCCGCGCTGTTCGAGGCCCCGTGTCAGAACGCGTGCCCGGCCGGGGTCGACGTCCCAAGGTACATCAGCCTGATAAGGCAAAAGAGATATCAGGACGCTGTCAGGCTCATAAAGGAGAAGAACCCATTCCCAGCGGTGTGCGGGCGGGTATGCACCCACCCGTGCGAGGGCAAGTGCAGGCGGGCTCAGCTGGATGAGGCGGTAGCCATATGTGAGCTGAAGAGGTTTGCGGCTGATTGGGAGCTCATGAACCCGCTGCCACCGGACCGTCCGGCCGTCCGCAAGGATTCCAAGGTCGCCATCATCGGGTCGGGGCCCGCGGGGCTCACAGCCGCGTATTACCTTGCAGGGTTTGGGTACGAGGTCACGGTGTTCGAGGCACTCCCCGAGGCCGGTGGGATGCTCAGGGTGGGCATTCCCGAGTACCGGCTGCCGAAGGATGTTCTGGACGCGGAGATCCTCGCGATATGCCGCAGGGGCGTCGAGATACGCACCGGGGTCGCGGTGGGCAAGGACATAACCCTGGAGGAGCTGAAGGCGCAGGGCTATAAGGCGATCTTCATCGCGGTCGGTGCGAACGTCAGCCAGAAGCTGGGCGTGCCCGGTGAGGACCTCGATGGAGTCATCGGCGCGGTGGAGTTTCTGCGAGAGGTGAACCTAAACGGCCGCCGGAAGGTGGGGAAGAAGGTCGCGGTCATAGGTGGCGGCAACGCCGCCATAGACGCGGCCCGCACCGCCTTGCGGCTCGGCGCGAAGGAGGTCCACATAATCTACAGGCGGCAGCGGGAGGACATGCCGGCCGACAAGTCCGAGATAGCCGAGGCGGAGCGGGAAGGGGTTAAGATCCATTTCCTGACTGCGCCGTCCAGGATGATCGGAAGCGCCGGCAAGCTTACGAACATGGAGTGCGTCCGCATGTCTCTTGGCGAGTTCGACCGCACCGGCCGCAGACGCCCTGTCCCGATCGAGGGCTCGGAGTTCGTCATCGACGTGGATACAGTGATATCCGCCATCAGCCAAAGGCCGGACGCATCGGTGGTGCCGGCTGGGTCACGAATCGAGGTCACCAAGTGGTCTACGATAGTCGCAGACCCGAGGACCCGCGCGACCGGCGAGCCCGGCGTCTTCGCCGGTGGAGACTGCGTTAACGGTCCGGACACCGTGATCCAAGCGATCGCAGACGGCAGGCGGGCCGCCGAGGAAATAGACAAGTTCCTCGGTGGGACCGGGAAGATCCCGGTAAGCCCCGACCTCGGGAGAGAGCTCGCCGGGGAAATCCATGAGGAGCGTATGATCCGTCAGCATCCGGAACACCTGCCCGTCTCCGAAAGAAAAGGCAACTTCGATGAGGTCGTATCGAGGCTCAGTGAAGCAGCCGCCCTTTACGAGGCGTCCCGGTGCCTGCGGTGCGACGTGAAGGACTGAGGAATGGAGCGTGAGCCATGATGGACATGATTAGTCTCACAATTGACGGTCGCAAGGTGGAAGTCCCGAGAGGCTCGACGGTTTTGGATGCTGCGAGGGCGGCCGGGATCGACGTGCCCACTCTCTGTTACCTGAAGGACGTGAACGCCGTCGGCGTGTGCAGGGTCTGTGTGGTGGAGATCGAGGGTGCGAAGTCCCTCCAGGCCTCGTGCGTCACCCCGGCTGCTCAGGATATGGTCGTTCACACGAACACCCCGGCGGTGCGCGAAGCGCGTCGCACGGTGCTTGAGCTCATCATATCGAACCATCCTTTCGAGTGCCTCACTTGCGAGCGGAACGGAAACTGCGAGTTGCAGGCGTTGGCTGAAAGGTTCGGGATACGCGACATTGAGTACCCGGGCGAACGAGCCAAGTTCCCTGTCGACACGTCGAGCCCGTCCATCGTGCGAGATCCGAACAAGTGCATTCTGTGCAGGCGTTGCATGAGCGTGTGCCAGAAGGTGCAGACCGTCTTCGCGCTCGCTCCGAACAACAGGGGCTTCGGAACCATGATCGCGCCGGCTTTCGGAGACGAGCTCATGAGCGCAGTGTGTTCGCTGTGCGGGCAGTGTGTGTTGGTGTGTCCCACGGGGGCGTTGAAGGAACGGGACGAGACGGAGGCTGTGTGGCAGGCCCTCGCAGACCCATCGAAGCACGTGCTCGTGCAGACCGCCCCCGCTATCCGTGCAAGCATCGGCGAGGAGTGCGGGCTCGAACCCGGCAGCCGGGTCACCGGGCAGCTCGTAGCTGCCTTACGCAGGCTCGGGTTCGATAGGGTGTTCGACACGGACTTCGCGGCAGACCTCACCATCATGGAAGAGGGGCATGAGTTCCTCCAGCGCTTGCGCGAAGGCGGCACGTTGCCTCTCATCACGTCATGTAGCCCAGGCTGGATCAAGTTCATAGAGCACTTCTACCCCGAGCTCCTGCCTCACCTCTCAACGTGCAAGTCGCCTCAACAGATGTTCGGCGCGGTTGCAAAGACGTACTATGCAGAGAAAGCTGGCATCGACCCGAAGGATATCTTTGTGGTGTCCGTGATGCCTTGCACTGCCAAGAAGTTTGAGGCCAGGAGGCCGGAGATGACGGCGAGCGGGTATGCCGACGTGGATGCGGTGCTCACCACGAGGGAGCTCGGGAGGATGATCCGCGAGGCCGGGATAGACCTGGGCTCCCTCGAGCCTGAGGCGTTCGACCCGCCCCTCGGTATGTCCACCGGCGCGGGCGCCATATTCGGGGTGACGGGCGGCGTGATGGAGGCGGCGCTCCGGACCGTGTCTGAGGTGGTCCTCGACCGCGAGCTGGACGACATCGACTTCGTTCCGGTCAGGGGCTTCGATGGGGTGAAGGAAGCAGAGATCGACCTCGATGGAACACACGTTCGCGTCGCAGTCGCGCACGGCCTCGGGAACGCCAGGCGTCTTTTGGAGGGCGTGAAGAGCGGCGAAGCCAACTACCATTTCATCGAGATAATGGCGTGCCCGGGTGGGTGTATCGGCGGCGGCGGTCAGCCCATACCCACGAACGACGAGATACGAAAGAAGAGGATCGCGGCCATTTACGAAGAGGATAAGCACATGCCGCTGCGCAAATCGCACCTCAACCCGGCGGTCCAGGAGCTCTACAGGGAATTCCTTGGGAAACCCCTTAGCGAGAAGGCACACGAGCTCCTGCACACCCACTATCATGCGAGGGCGCGGTTCTGACCGAGCGGCGGATGCCCTAGGGCCGTTGCAGGCCGCACGGCCTGATATGAATCGCTACATTCAGGCCCCGGCTCCCGGGTAGCCCCCGGAAGCCGGGCGCCGGGATGTTTCCAGCTCCCAACCTCCTACATGGGCCGCAGGCATTTCGAGCCAAAGCCTCGCGGCAGCCCGCATCGTGTGATGCGGGCTTCTTTCTGTGGTGGAGCACGTCTACAAGCTGCCTGCTGCGGTGCACGAGCCACCGGCCAGAGCATTTCGCCCGAGACGCGAGGCGCGGGCTGAACCCTCGAGATGAGCTCGGGCGGAGCCTGCGAGCCGAGGGCACGGAGCTTGCCCGGCTTATGCTCGGGTCCACGGTGACGTGGCGCCGGGCTGAGACGATTGCCCCAAGATATGAATTACCTGGTGGGACGAAGAGGAGTTTCACAAGGCAGTAAGAAGTACTATATAATCTGAGTCTGTAGATGCAGGGCCCTTGCTTTCATTTGCCCTGCTGCAAAGCGGGTTTGAGTTCCGAGCGCGTAATGCGCGCCCGGCCGCTATGAGTCTGCCACCCACTGAAGGGGGATTTGCCATGGGCGGGAATGGTCCGGGCCGGTCCACCGACGGCCGACGGAGAAAGATTCATCTCGGGACATGGGGGATGCGGGTCTGGGTTCTTGCTGCCCTTCTAGGTGGCCTCGCTGTGCCTATGCGCTTTCAGTCGGGCGTCGCCGAGGCTGGTCCTCCGTCGTACCTGCTTCAGTACGACATCAAGAAGGGAGAGACCCTGTGGTACCAGGTGCTCATCAGTGAGACCATATACTCAGGGACAAGACGCATGACCAACCTTTACCGGGAGGACGTCAAGGTCGAGAGCGCTGCCACGGCTGACGGGAAGATCCATCAGACAGTGACCTGTGCCGGCACCGTCACGCCGGAAGGAGGAGAAGCGCGCAATCTGGAGCCGTTCCGCTATTACCTTACCCTCGAGAGGACGGGGCGGATCCTCGAAGCCGAGGGGCTGAAGCCGTGGGACGGTCGCCAGGTGGAGACTCTGTGGTTGGCGCAGGTGATCCTGCCCGCGAGGCCTGTCACCGTTGGAGAGAAGTGGACGGTGAACGACGAGCTCTACTCCACCGCAAACGGTGGTCTTGCTATGGAAAGACGCACTTACGAGTTCGACGGCATCGAGAGGGTGGGCTCTCAGGACGCTTTCAAGGTGAAGTACGAGGCCTCTCGAAAGGGCAGGGCCAACTCGAGGGATTACACGTATACGGGCACGGGGACGTTCTACCTTTCCTCCGGCAGGCTCGCTAAACTCGAGGCATCTGAGATGGTCACGTATGCAGGCAACGGGCAGGACACGAAGGTCATAACCATGATCCAAGTGAACCTTGTCAAGTAGAGGGCAAGACCAAGACGATTTCGGCGTCGCACCGCGGCTCGACGCACCGGCGTGCCTGTGGCTCGCCTGCAGCCGTCTGCGGGGCGCCCTGCGCGGCTTTGGGCTCGTAACCCTGGTGCTTCCCAAGCATATAAATAGCGAGGAACGGCTTTTGCGCGAGGGAGGGGGTGAGCCCAAGGTGATCCAGTGCCCCAATTGCGGGACGACGAATCCTGACGGGTCGGAGGTGTGCGAAAAGTGCGGCCAAGGCCTCCTACCAGGGCCGCAGGTGATAACGCATGACACCCCAAAGCTGCCGTTTATCAAGAGGATTCCCCTTGGTAGGGGACCGGTGCGTCGTGGTTGACGCGGTGACGCTGCTATGGTAGACTAAGCCTAGTCAGATTATGGTGACTGGGTCAAAGCCGATAAGTGGCAACGACGATGAGAGGGAAGAGTAGGCCGCCACTGGAGTGAAGCGAACCGGGGCCGGTGGGAGCCGGGGCTCGGCGGCTGCCGAAAATCACCCTTGAGTTGCGGTGCGAAATCGGCCAAGATGCCTGCGGTGGAGGCCGAGAGTAGACGCCGCCGGATCCTCCCGATAGAGAGGCAGGGCATGCGTATACCTGAGGTGGCCTCAGGTGACCTGTGCCCGCGAGAGGGCCGCGAGAGATGCGGTCAACCCGGGTGGTACCGCGGGAGGTTTGCCTCCCGTCCCTTGTTGTGGGACGGGAGGCTTTTGATTCCTAGTAGCAAGATGACCGAGGCGGAGGTCTTTGAGTGAAGTGGTGTTGCAGGGAGGTTTGCTGCTGTGTTCAGGAAGGTCGATCCGGATGCGAGTTTCCCCAGGATGGAGCAGGAGATCCTAAAGTACTGGGCGGAACACGATGTTTTCAAGAAGACGCTCGAGAAGAGCGAGGGCAACCCGAGGTTCGTGTTCTATGAGGGGCCGCCGACGGCGAACGCCCTCCCTCATCCGGGGCACGTGTTGACCAGGGCGATGAAAGACCTGGTCCCGCGATACCGGACGATGGCCGGGTACTACGTCCCCAGGAAGGGTGGGTGGGACACTCATGGCCTGCCGGTCGAGCTCGAGATCGAGAAAGAGCTCGGGATAAGCGGAAAGAAACAGATAGAAGACTACGGGGTCGAGAGGTTCATCGAGAAGTGCAAAGAGAGCGTGTTCCGGTACAAGCGAGAGTGGGAGCGCATGACGGAACGCGTGGGGTTCTGGATCGACCTCGATAAGGCATACATCACGTACACCGACGACTATATCGAGTCGGTCTGGTGGGCGTTGCGACAGATATGGGACAAAGGCTTGCTCTATCAAGGCCACAAGGTCGTTCCGTACTGCCCTCGCTGTGGCACGGCCCTCTCAAGCCACGAGGTGGCGCAGGGGTATTCAGAGGTGGAGGACCCCTCCGTGTTCGTGAAGTTCAAGGTCAAGGGCGAGGATGACACGTTTTTCCTCGCCTGGACCACCACGCCGTGGACCCTTCCTTCCAACGTCGCCCTGGCGGTCTCCAAGGACTTCACGTACGTCAAGGTCAGGCTCGACCGAACCGGCGAGCGGTTCATCCTCGCGAAAGGGCTGCTGGACGCAGCGGTGCGGGAGGGCTATGAGATAGTGGAGGAGTTCTCAGGTGCGCAGCTGGCGGGAAGGGAGTACGAGCCTCTCTTTCCGTTTGCTCGCCCTGATAAGCGGGCGTGGTACGTGGTCACGGGGGATTTCGTTACGCTTGAGGAAGGCACCGGCATAGTCCACATCGCGCCAGCCTTCGGCGAGGACGACATGTCCGCTGCGGTCGAGCACGGCCTTCCCGTGGTGCAACTCGTCGATGCGGAAGGCCGGTTCGTGGAGGCCGTGGAGCCATGGAAGGGGATGTTCGTTAAAGAGGCGGATCCCCTGATCATCCAGAGGCTGCAGCAGGAAGGAAAGCTTTACCGGAGCGAGATGTACAGGCACACCTATCCGTTTTGCTGGCGTTGTGACACACCGCTCCTGTACTATGCTCGGACTTCATGGTTCATCAGAACGACCGCGGTGAAAGAGGCGCTCCTCCGCAACAACGCTGCCATCAACTGGCATCCGGATTACATCAAGGATGGCCGGATGGGCAACTTCCTTGAGAACGTCATAGACTGGGCGGTGAGCCGCGAACGTTACTGGGGCACGCCTCTCCCGGTATGGATATGCCAAAGCTGCGGGAAGCAGCATTGCGTCGGGAGCGTGGCCGAGCTAAAGAGCATGGCCACGAAGCTTCCAGACAAGCTCGAGCTGCACAGGCCGTACATCGACCAGGTCGAGCTGCGTTGTCCCGAGTGCGGGGGGATCATGCGCCGTACCCGCGAGGTCATAGATGCGTGGTTCGACTCGGGGTCGATGCCGTTCGCGCAGTGGCATTACCCGTTCGAGAACAAGGAGGAGTTCGAACGGAACTTCCCGGCGGACTTCATATGTGAAGCCATTGACCAGACGCGGGGATGGTTCTATACGCTCCTAGTCATATCGACCCTCATCTTCGACAGGCCGTCTTTCCGGAACGTGCTCGTGCTCGGGCACATTCTGGACGCTGAGGGCCAGAAGATGAGCAAGAGAAAAGGGAACGTCGTGGATACGTGGGAGGTGTTCAACACCTACGGCGCGGATGCGTTCAGGTGGTACCTCTACACGGTCAACCCGCCTTGGAACCCAACGCGGTTCTATATGGAGGCAGTCGGTGAGTCGCGCCGCAGGTTCCTTTCGACCCTTTGGAACGTGTACTCCTTCTACGTGCTCTACGCGAACGTGGATGGGTTCGATCCTGAACAGCACCAACTCGACGTGAGCCGTCGCTCCCTCCTCGACAAGTGGATAATATCCCGCTTCAACGGCCTTTCGGCGAAGGTCCGGAGCGAGCTCGATGAGTACAACATCACCAGCGCTGCTCGGGCCATCGAGGAGTTCGTGGATGACCTGAGCAATTGGTATGTGCGAAGGTCTAGGCGGCGGTATTGGGGAGCAGAGATGACCGAGGACAAGGTCGCGGCGTATCTCACCCTTCACGAGATGCTGGTGGGTGTCGCGAAGCTTCTAGCGCCGTTCACACCGTTCGTCGCAGAGGAGGTATATAGGAACCTCGAGGGTGAAAGGCGGAAAGACGCTCCGGAGAGCGTCCATCTGTGCGACTACCCAAAGTGCGATGAGACCCTTGTTGACTCTGAGCTCGAGCGGGACATGGCATTCGTGCGAAACGTCGTCACCCTCGGCCGGGCCGCCAGGAACAGGGTGAACATCAAGAACCGTCAACCTCTCGCCGAGATGGTGGTTGTCGCTGGCAGCCCTGAGGGCGAACGCGCGGTCACTGCCCTGGAACCCCTCATAAGAGAGGAGCTCAACGTGAAGGTGGTTCGGGTCGCATCTGACACGGGCGAATTCGTGACGCACAAAGTGAAGCCCAGATATGACCTTCTCGGTCCCAAGCACGGCAAGCTGGTCAAGGAGGTCGTGGCCGCTCTACTTGCCATGGACCCTGAAGAAGCCGTCAGGGAGATGGACCGTGCCGGGAAGGTGGATGTTCTCGTCCGAGGCTCGGCGGTACAGGTGAATCGCGACGAGGTCAGCGTGGAGACCGTCGAGAGGGAAGGCTACGCGGTGGAGGGCGAGGGCGGGGTCTCGGTTGCGCTGGACACACGCCTCACTCCCGAGCTTGTCATGGAAGGCCTCGCACGCGAGATGGTGAACAAGATCCAGAGCATGCGCAAACAGGCGAATTTCGACATCGAGGACCGCATCCGCACGGTGTTCTGGGCTGATGCAGCGGTCAGACGCGCGTGCGAGGCGTACCGCGCCTATCTTATGGACGAGACGCTCTCGGAGGAGCTGGAGTTCAGGGGGGAGCCCCCGGCTGCGGAGACCCGTGGGGAGCTTACGCAGGAGTGGGACGTGAACGGCCACAAGGTCGTGATCAGCGTGGAGCGCCTGCGTGTCGCGGGCTCGGGCGCCGGCTCGGGCGCGGCTGCGAGCAAGGGCGCCCCGGGGGCGATGACAACGCTGCCAGAGGAAAGCGAGGGCGTGGAATGAACGAGCCCGTGCGAAAGAAAGAGGTTAGCGCAGGGATAATCGTCTTCAGGGGCGACCAGGTCCTCATCATCAGGAATCGTTTCGGCGAGTGGGTCCTTCCCAAGGGCAAGGTTGAGGCCGGCGAGACCGTCGAGGAGGCGGCTCTGCGTGAGGTGGAGGAGGAGACGGGCATTCGTGCCGTTGTGCTGGGGACAGCTGGCACGACCTCGTATACGTATCTCTCGGAGTGCTCCGGGGAGCCCGTGGACAAGGTGGTCCATTGGTTTGTGGGACGCGAGGCACACGGTTCGAGCGACGACGGCGCGGGGAGCGACGTGACGCCGTCTCCCCAGCGGGAGGAGGGGATCAGCGCCGCTTGCTTTGTGCCGTGGCAGGACGCTGTCTCTTTGCTGAAATACGACGGCGAGCTGGTACGTCGGGTCGCTTCGGCGATTACCGAAGGCTCGCAGGCGCCCGCAGGCATAGTGGACGCCTCTTGCTGCAAGAATCCCCTCTCTGGGAGGTGCTAACGCGTGCGCATCGGTGTTATAAGCGATACACACGGTTCCCTCACGGCGTGGAACAAAGCCCTCGCTGTGCTGGGCAAGGTGGATATCTTGCTTCACGCGGGGGACGTGTTGTACCACGGCCCCAGGAACCCTCTTCCGGACGGTCACGACGCCAAGGGCCTGGCGGAAGCCATAAACACTTACGGCGGTCGGCTCTTGATCGCAAGGGGAAACTGCGATGCCGATATTGACCAGCTCGTGCTGAACGTGCCAATGCAGGCACCGTATGTCCTCGCCGTGGTCGAGGGAAGGTACATTCTCGTGCATCACGGGCATCTGATAGCAGGCGAGGCCATGGCTGGTCTAGTGCATCGCTACCGCCTGGATCTGGTTGTGACCGGCCACACCCACGTCCCGGGTGTCGAAAGGCCTTTCGGAAACGAAGGCGGGCTCATCCTCAACCCGGGCAGCCCTGCCCTCTCGAAAGCGCGTGACAGGCGGGGGACTGTCGCGCTCATCGAGGATCACATCGTGCGTATCCTCTACGCCGACAACGGTGCACAGCTCGCCTCATGCCCGTGGTAGGGCCGCGCAGACTCCGCGTCCGCAGAGTCTTACTGCCCCGAGTCGGCTCTCACGCGTCCCAGGCGCCGGGGAGACGGGCTGAGGAGGAGATCGTGTCTCGATAGCGAATTCCATCCCCAACTGGGGAGCCGGGCTCAGGTAAATGGGCCGGGAGCTGAGGGTTTTCTGGCCCCGGGGTGCGTGAGACGCCGACCCGCGCCGAAGCCGACGCCGTGCGGGTCGGGGACGAGGAGGCGACGTGATGCCTAAACCGGTTGGATTCCGAGTGACTGCGGCCTGTGCGTTCGTTCTTTTGATGATCCTGATGTCGGCACCCGGTGGAGCTTTGATCGCCGGGGAGCCTACTCCACGACCGGAGCCGCCGAGGGTCATACAGGTGTACCCGTCCGACGGCATGCGGTACGTGCCGGTCGACACCGCCATCCACATCGTTTTCAGCGAACCCATGGATGAGGCCTCGACAATACAGTCGGTAAACGTCTCGCCAGCGCTTCAACTCGTATACCCATCGAGCTGGCAGTTCCTCAACAACAAGGCGATCATGGTGATAGTCCCGGCCAAGCCGTTGCGGTATTCCACCACTTACAAGGTGGTGGTGAGCAGGAGCGCGAGGGACTCCCAAGGGGTTGAAATGCAACAGGATTACTCGTGGTCCTTTACCACGGCCGCGGCACCCCCCTCGCCGGTTGCGGTGCCCGTGAACGGCGATTTCGCTGCTGGCAACATTGCGGGTTGGACCTGGCGCCACAGCGAGGCTGCGGGCTCGCGGGCCGCGTCGTGGTCGGTCGTGGCCGACGGCGAGCGTCAGCACGTACTGAAGATCTCGCGTCCGCCTACGTTCGAGGCGGGCTCCTGTTCGCTCGAGCAGCGGATCGATGCGGAATTGCCAGCGTTCGGCCTGGTGTTCCTGTCGTTTGACATGCGGCTCGACGACTACACGCTGAAGGAGTATACGACGGGCTCGACCTACCCGCTGAAGGTAGTCCTGACTTACCTCGATAGAGATGGTGTTGAGCACTCCTTCGTCAGATCGTACTACTTCCATCTGCCCTTGGAGGGAGGTGTAGACAGTTTCGCGGAATTCGTGGAGCTTGGGAAGTGGACGTCCAGGTCTTATAACCTGAGCACGCTAGTCCCACGGCCGGCCTTCCTCAAATCCTTGAGGTTCGAGTGCTCCGGGTGGGCGTGGACCGCCTTGCTCGACGACATAAGGCTAGTCTGGTGAAGCAAGGACCTCGGTGACCAGCAGGGAAAAGGAGGGTGTTTCCGATGGCGAAAAAGACCGTTCTAGACTTTGTGGACATGAAGCGAAAAGGAGAGAAGATCACTTTTCTCACGGCGTACGACTATCCCATCGCGTCGTTCGCTGAGAAGGCGGGCATCGACATGCTTCTCGTCGGCGACTCGCTCGGAATGGTCGTGTACGGGCTTCCGGGAACGATTCCTGTTACCATGGACGAGATGATCATCCATGCTCGTGCGGTCCGTAGGGGAGCGCCGAATACCTTTGTCATTGGCGACATGCCGTTCATGTCGTATCAGTCTTCGACGGAGAAAGCCGTGGAAAACGCAGGCCGGTTCATGAAGGAAGCTCAGATGGACGCCATCAAGCTTGAGGGCGGGAGGCGGGTCATAAACCAAATAAAGGCCATAGTCGACGCTGGTATCCCCGTGATGGGGCACATCGGCCTGACCCCGCAAAGCTCGGGCCAACTCGGCGGGTTCAAGGCGCAGGGACGGACGGCCGAGGCCGCTCGCGAACTCATCCTGGACGCCATCGCCATCCAGGAGGCAGGGGCGTTTGCAATACTCCTCGAGGCCATCCCGCCTGAGGTCGGGGAGGCGATAACGAAGAGACTCGCTATTCCCGTCCTCGGTATCGGCGCTGGACTGCATTGCGACGGTCAGCTTCTGATAAACGGTGACATGCTCGGGCTCGTGGAGGCGTTCACGCCTAAGTTTGTGAAGAAATACGCCAATCTTGCCGAGATCATCACGGGTGCCATATCCGAGTACATCCGCGATGTTAGGGGGCTTGCTTTCCCCGAGGAAAAGCACACCTACAAAATGAAGGAGGGTGAGGCGGAGAAACTTGCCGAGTTCCTGAAGTCCCTTGACAGCCGGTGACAGCCAGCTGCCGCTGCCTTCGCCGCGCCGCATTGGCGGGGCGGCAGCTTGTGCCAGCCGAACGTAAGCTGCACGGAGGTGTTGCCACTTGGACATGACGAGCGTGCGCGAAGCTATCGAGCGGGCGGGTGTTCCTGGGCGGGATCTTGCGGAGCTGCCGAGTTCCACGAAGAGGTTTCCGGATGGGGCCCATTGGCGCGTCGAGGTGTCGGGCATAGAGACCACGGCAGTGCTGAGGGCTTGCATCGAAGAGGCGAAGAGACAGCGGGTCCCGTTCCATCGTGCGATATCGGTGGTGCGGGGCGCAACATGGGCTACCCGGGACGAGCTTGCGGAGTTTGCAAGGGTCGCTCATGATGAGAGGGTCGAGGTCATACTTACCCCGGGGCCGAGGCCCACATGGTACTCCGGGCGACAGATAACGACTCCGGAAGGCGCGATCTGCGGCATGCGCTTGCGTGGGTGCGACATGCTGGCGCATTACGTGTATGACGTGATGCGTGCCGTGGAGATCGGGTTCCGCGGCTTCCTGGTCTGGGATGAAGGCGTTCTCATGGTGCTGAACGAGATGAAAAAGAACGGCGACCTGCCGGAGGATGTGACGTTCAAGGTGTCCATCTTCGCAGGTCACGCCAACGCTGCTGGTGCGAAGCTGTTGCAGAGCCTCGGCGCTGGGACGTTCAACCCGATCGCAGACAGCTCCCTTTCGGCGCTCGCCGCCATGCGGAAGGTCGTCGACATTCCGATGGATGTGCACGTCCAGATATTCGATACGTGGGGCGGAATGAATAGGTTCTACGAGACACCAGAGATAGCGAGGGTCGCGGCGCCGTGCTATTTTAAGATGGAGAGCGGCACGAGCGTGGGCATGTATGCGCCCTGGGGTGCGTCGGAGGCCGCTCTGCAAGACCTTGCGAGGCTCAAGATCAAGTCCATCCGGACGATAACCGAGATAATCAAGGACACGTATCCCGATATCAAGCTCTCAGAACACGGAGTAGCCGGGCTTGCCATTCCTCAACCGTGAGTATGTTCTGCATGTCTGGTGTGAGGTTGTGAGGCGCACGGGTCATGCGTGCGCCTCTATCTCATCTATTGACCGCATAGACGGCGAGAATCGGTCGCCAGCGCCCCGCCGGACCCACGAAGTGCGCGCGCTGTGGGGGTGGCCGTACTACCTCATACTCGGGGTTCGTTGCGCTGTCGGCCACACCCCAGGTGTCGGCGGAGCTTGGTAACGCTTGCAATATACCCGGTGGGGTATTATGATAGAAGCAAACCCCACCAAACCTCTAGTCAAGGGAGGACGTAACGTGCGCACGAAACGGATCCTGCTTTTCATAGCCTCGCTCATCATCATCGGCGCCGTCGGCTACGCGCTAACGGACCGGTTCGGACACCATCCTGGCGAGCTGTCACCGTCGGTGGAGGAAGGCGGCCTCGCCCGGGGCTTCATACTGAGGACGCTTGACGGTGGGGAGGCCTCCTTGGAGGCGTATCGCGGTAAGGCCGTGGTAGTGGTGAATTTCTGGGCCACGTGGTGCCCGCCGTGCAGAGCTGAGATCCCGGACCTCGTCGACTTCTACAAAGCCCACGAAAAGGACGGCGTGGTGATCCTCGCGGTGAACCTTCGCGAGCCCGAGAGTCAGGTGCGCGACTTCGCGAGGAGTGCGGGCATGGTCTTCCCAGTGCTCTTGGACCTCTCTGGCGACGTGGCGAACGTTTACAAGGTCGAGGCCATACCTACGACCGTCGTCGTGGACAAGTCTGGCGTCATAAGGTCGCGCATCGTCGGGGCGACAAGCCGGGAGGAACTCGAAAGCATCGTCAAGCCGCTTCTGTGAGCCTGGGGGCTGTCCCGGCGCGGCGGCCGGGGGCGCCTGGCCCGGCGGAGGGCGTTGATGAGCAGACAGGTCTGCCTTCAGTTCTCTTCCCCTGATTCGCCCGGAGAGCGATGGGCGGCGATCGGCCGGCCTAGCCTCCTAGCCTCTTGGTGAACAAAAGAACCCGACACGCCGCCTTGCTGTGAAGGGAAGCCATGGGCCTCTCTGGGCGGTTTCGGGTTCCAGGAGCGACGTTGCTCGGGAGTGATCCGCGCGAGGGTGTCGAGTTCGAGCTCGAGATCGAAGCGATGGAATGCGCGAATGCCCCGCGCCGTCGGGCTCGTTAGCGGGCGCGCTCCACCTTGCCTGAGCGAAGACACCTGGTGCACACGTAGATGCGCTTCGGGGCGCCGTTGACGATGGCCTTCACCCGACGGATGTTCGGCAGCCACTTGCGGGGAGTCTTGATGTCCGAATGGCTTACCTGTCTACCTACATGCGGGCTTTTACCGCAGATCTCGCACCGATATGACACGGCCAGCACCTCCTTGTCTTGCAAAGACCCGTGGTGTATTGTATCATAGCGACGCAGGCCACGCAAGCGCCGCAAACGAGCCTGCGCAGGCTGCACCGCGGGCCATTCTACGCGCGCCCCGGGCGAGCATACGATAGCAAAAAGGAATTTCTTGCGGTGCGGAGAATGTAGAAACGTCCGGTCTTCACGGGGATGTGCTGGGCGACGGCGCGGGCAGGGGGGTTCTGCGGTTCATGGGCAAGGATGTCAGCACGGAACTCGGCCAAATCACCATTTCGGACGAGGTGATCGCGCTCATCGCCGGGATGGCGGCGACGGAATGCTATGGCCTCGTTGGGATGGCTTCGCGGAACATTCAAGACGGTATCGCGGAGCTTCTCGGGATGGAGAACATGAGCCGCGGCGTGGAGGTGAAGCTCGACGGCGACGAGGTTGTGATCGAGCTTTACATCATCGTCGAATACGGCACGAAGATCACCGAGGTCGCCCAGAACGTTATGGATAAGGTGCGGTACGTTGTGGAGAGCATGACCGGGCTCAAAGTGGCGCAGGTAAACATAACTGTTCAAGGTGTGAGGGTGACGCATGTCAGAACGGATAGGCGCACGTGACCGGCAAGAGGAGGCCAGCGCGTTGAAGCGTGATCTGCTCGATGCCGGAGCCCTTGCGCGCGCGATCATGGCCGGCACCGAATGGCTGGGAGCGAATAAGGAGTTCGTGAACTCTCTGAACGTGTTTCCGGTCCCTGACGGCGACACGGGCACGAACATGCATCTCACTCTTCTCTCGGCTGTGCGCGAGGTTGAGAAGGCCGAGGGACGCGAACTTTGGGAGATCGCGGACGCTGCCGCCATGGGCTCGCTCATGGGGGCGCGCGGCAACTCAGGCGTGATATTCTCTCAGTTGTTCCGGGGTTTTGCGAAAGGGGTCGAGGGCAAGGCTCAGCTCGAACCCCAAGACTTGGCACGCGCACTTCAAAGCGCGGCCGCCATGGCGTACAAGGCAGTTATGAAGCCGGTGGAGGGGACGATGCTGACCGTTGCACGGGAGGCGGCGCGTTCCGCCACCCAGTGCGCCAGGGCGGGCCTCGGCCTTCGTGCTCTTGCCGAGAAGGTGCTCGAGGACTCCCAGAGGGCCTTGGAACGAACTCCGGAGATGCTTCCCACCCTGAAGGAAGCCGGTGTGGTTGACGCCGGAGGGCAAGGGCTTGTGTTCTTCTGGCAAGGTATAGTGAAGTCTTTGCGTGGCGAGGTGACGGTGCCGCGCCAGGAGCCCGTGCTTCAGGTGGCGCGGGGAGGCGGCGCGGGACAGGCCGCGCGGCAGCCCGAGGCGACCGTAAGGGAAAGCTTGCGGTTTCCATACTGCACTGAGTTGCTCCTGAAGGGAAGGGCCCTTCCGCTGGACCGCATACGTACAGAGCTCGCTGATGCCGGGGATTGTCTGCTCGTGGTGGGGACGAGCGACGTCGCCAAGGTCCACGTCCACACGAGCCATCCAGGGCGAGTCTTGGAGTACTGTCTGCGGTTCGGGGATCTCCATGAGATCCAGATAAACAACATGGCCGACCAGCACGAAGAGTTCGAGGCGCAAGGCCCCGCAGGACGGGCGTCCGCGGACGGGCCGAGCACTGTCACTCTGGAGATGGAGAGGCCCAGCGGCCAGGTCGGCACGTCGAGGCCGCTCGCGCCGGGGCCCCGGCCCGAGTCGATCGAAAAACCCGTTGGCATCGTCGCCGTGGCGGTCGGCGAGGGCCTCGCAACGATCCTACGGAGCCTCGGTGCCGACGTCGTGGTTGAGGGCGGCCAGACCATGAATCCCTCCATAGAAGAGCTTGCGAGCGCTGCCCGTCAGGTTAACGCGAAAAGCGTGATCATCCTTCCTAACAACAGCAATGTGATCCTCACGGCGGACAAAGTCAGGGAATTCGTGGACAAGACCATCTCTGTCGTCCCCACCAAGACAATACCCCAAGGGGTCGCGGCGCTTGTGGCGTTCAACGCCGCAGCTGACCTTTCTGCGAACGAACGCGCGATGAGAGAGGCGCTGGCCAACGTGAGCACGGGCGAGGTGACGTACGCGGTCCGGAGCTCAAGTATGAATGGGTTCAGCATAGACCAAAACGACATCATCGGGATCAAGGACGGCGAGATCTGCGCAGCGGGAAAGGACCGCGACGAAGTTGCGATGAGCTTGGCGAGCCAGATGGTGACCGAGGAAAGCTCGCTCCTCACCATATACTACGGGCAAGATGTGCATGTCAGCGATGCGCAGGCCCTTGCGGAGCGGCTGTCCGACATTTACCCCCATTGCGAGGTCGAGGTCCATTACGGCGGTCAGCCGCTCTACTATTACATCATGTCCGTAGAATAGGCGATGCGGCTGGCGGCGCCCTGGTGAGGGTGGGCGCGTGGAGGCCGTCGGCCTGGAGATTGGGCCTTATAGACAGCACCGGGGAGGCGAAAACATATGGCCAACATCTCGATAGTCACGGACTCCACGGCCGATCTCCCACCGCACCTGTACAGCGACTATGGGATCACCGTGGTCCCGTTGCTTGTCCACTTTGGAGACGAGGTATACCGGGACGGCGTGGACCTCTCGAGCGAGGAGTTTTACGCCAAGCTCACTTCGAGCAGCGTCCTCCCGAGGACCTCTCAGCCCCCACCCCGGGATTTCCAGGTTGTTTACGAAGACTTGCTATCGAAATCTGACGGGGTGGTCTCGATACACCTTTCGAGCCGGCTTTCGGGTACGTACCAGTCCGCAGCCATCGCGGCCAGTATGGTGAAAGGCGGGCCCGTGCGGGTTATAGACGGGCGCCTCGCCTCGGCAGCGAACGGGCTTGTGGTCCTGGAGGCTGCGCGGATGGCCAGGGAAGGAGCGAGCATGGACGACATCGTTGCGAGGGCGCAGGATCTCGTCGGGAAGGTGAGGGTCTTCTTCACCGTTGACACGCTCGAGTATCTGCAAAAGAACGGCCGGATAGGTAGGGCCGCGGCGTTCTTGGGCACCGTGCTCTCGATCCGTCCGCTTCTCTGGCTCCAGGATGGCGAGGTGGCGCCGTACGAGAAAGTGCGGGGGTCGAGGCAGAGGATTCTTGCAAGGCTGGTCGCGGTTGTGAAGGAACACGCCCCTGCCGGGAAGAGGCTGCGTGCGGCGGTGATCCATGCGGTCTCGCCGGATGAGGCGGCGGCCCTGAAGCAGATCATGGAGAGAGACTTCCCGTGTGAGGAGGTCCTCACTGCGACGGTCGGGCCGGTCATCGGCTGTCACGCGGGCCCCGGCACCATGGCCATCGCTTTTCATCCAGTCGACTGACGGGCGTAGTCCCGTAGTCCCGCGTTTGGGGCCTCGAACGATTGCTGTGCGGCGGGGGTTGCGTGACCCATGGGTTCGGTTCGTCGGGCGACCCGGGCGGACGTCCGTCCGGGCCTTTTCGCGTGAACGACGCGCGATACGTGCCTCGGCGCGAGCGGCGCCGGTTGGTGTCCCGAGGGACGACCACTTGGGAAGAAAAATAAGACGACGGTCTTGCGACCGTCATCCCGTGGGAGAGGAGAAACCGGAGGAAGAGCTTATGGGGGAGGGTTTTGGAACCCCGGCACCGTCCAGGTGCCGTTTTCCTCGGCTCTTCTTTCGCTCATAGTTTGTGCGCGGATGAGGCTCTTATTCAACTTCTTTCTTGGTAATTCACACCATATTCCGGGCCCTTTAGGGGACGCTATAGACGATGCGAGTGATTGCTGGCAAGGCTAAGGGCAGGCGCCTCTTCGCTGCACCGGGAATGAAGGCCCGGCCTATCACCGACCGCGTCAAGGCCTCCGTGTTCGACATCCTCGCGTGGCGCCTTGCAGGGGCGAGGTGTCTGGACCTCTTCGCGGGCACCGGAGCGCTCGGCATAGAGGCGCTGAGCCGGGGAGCCGCCACTGCTGTGTTCGTCGAGTGTGACCCGAGAATGGTGGGCGTCATACGGCGGAACCTGGAAGCCACTTCCCTTGGTGAGCTAGGGAACGTGATGCACGCAGATGTGAGATGGGCTGTGCGAGTACTGGCCGGTCGAGAGGGACCGTTCGATGTCGTGTTCATAGACCCGCCGTATGGGCATGGCCTTGCTCCGGTAGCCTTGGAACTCGTTGCCCGGCACGGCCTCGTGGACGAGAGCGGGGTTGTGGTGGTGCGGCACGAGCGGAGGCAGGAAATGCCTCATCTGTGCGCGAATCTAAGATTGGTAAGGCAGGAAGGATTCGGCGACACCGTGGTGTCCTTCTATGAACCAGGCGATGGAGGTGGTTGACGTAGTCACGGCGGTATATCCCGGAAGTTTCGATCCGGTCACTAATGGCCACATCGACATCGCGGAGCGCGCCTCGAAGGTGTTCGGCAGGTTGGTTGTAGCAGTGCTTACGAACCCGGCCAAAGACGCGCTCTTTACGGTGGACGAGCGCACGGAGATGCTGGCGACGGCTCTCGGTCACTTGCCGAACGTTGAGATCGCTCACTTCTCCGGCCTCCTTGTGGACTTCGCACGGAAGCACGGTGCCCAGGTGATCGTTCGGGGTCTACGGGCGCTTTCCGACTTTGAGTACGAGTTTCAGATGGCCTCTGTAAACCGCAAGATAGGAGGGGGTATCGAGACGGTCTTCATGATGACCGCTAACGAGTACGCCTTTCTGAGCTCGAGCATGGTTAAAGAAGTAGCGCGGTTCGGCGGGTGCGTGAGAGGTTTCGTCCCGGATCACGTGGCGCGCCGCCTTACCGAGAAGTTCCGCCCTGCAAGGTGAGCCGGGCGTGACAAGGGGGAGCTGTGGTGGGCAAGACCAAGATCGTTGACCTTTTGGACAGACTCGAGGAAACCGTCGAGACAGCCCGGAAGGTGCCGCTCCTCAACAGGGTGCTGGCCGACAGGTACGAGATCCTGGAGCTGCTCGACCAGATACGAATCGCTCTGCCCGACGAGGTAAAGCGCGCTGAGGCGATTCTCGCCGAAAAGGATCGCATTCTCGCTGAGGCGGCCGCCGAGGCCGAACGGCTGAAGACCTCGGCGAAGGATCACCTGAGGGCGCTCATTTCCCAAGAGGAGGTCGTCAAGGCTGCCGAGGCCGAAGCAGCGCGGATCCTCGAGGAAGCGAAAGCTCAGGCGAACGAGATAAGGAGCGGCGCCGATGAGTACGCAGCGCAAACCCTTCTAAAAATGGAGGACAATCTCCAGAAAACCCTCAAGATCGTCAGACGCGGCGTCGAGGAGCTGAAGAAGAAAAGCTAGAGGCATGGTTCGCCTTCACGCGGACCACGATGAGCTGCGCCCTTCTGAAGAACCAGACCACGAGGGATGCAGCGATCATGAGTGCCAATATGCGTCCGAGCGCGAGCGACGAGGCTCCCAGGCGCGCAAGGAACGAGGGCTGCCCGGAGGCCAGGCGCGCTACGAACGCGGGCGTGACCATCCGGGCGAGGCGCTGCCCCGCCGGGCTCATTAGAACCAACGTGAGGACCCCGCTGATGGCGGCCTGGAGTATCCGTGTGACTACGTAGGGCGTCATTCGGATGTCCGTTCCGGTGCACATAGTGCTGACCTGGGCTAGTACTGAGAGGCCGGACCACGCGATGATGGCGTTTACCGCCACGACACGGTGTAGGAGCGGTGCGGCGGCTTTGCTAGCAAGCTCAGAGCCCAGGGTGATCTCGAAAAACCCGCTCACGAACGCTGGTACCAAGGTGGGGTCAAGCCCGAGCGGGCTCAGCAGGAATGAAATAGGCGCAGCTATCAGCTCTATCACCTTGGCCACCGTGAGCACACGGATGATCACCGAGAACATGATTATGAATCCACCCACGAGAAGCATGCTGTTCACCGAATCCCTCACCGTGTCACCAAAAACCTGCCCGAAAGGTCTGCCGTCGGCCTGCCTTGCGCGGTATAGTTCGGCGAGCGCCCTTGAGAGGATGTTCTCCCGTTTGCCCTGGGGCGGGACGCGACGGGGCTGGGGTCCCCCGTGGAAACGCAGGAGCACCCCAACGATGACCGCGGAAATGTAGTGAGCTGCGCAGATGGTGAGGCCGAGGGACGGCACACCGAACATGCCTACCGCTACTGCGCCGGCCATGAAAAGCGGGTCGGCCGTGTTGGTAAAGCTTACCAGACGCTCTCCTTCAATCTGGTTACACAGGTTTTGCTTTCTGAGGTTCGCGGTGATGCGAGCCCCGATTGGATAACCCCCTGTAAGCCCCATTGCCAGCGCAAAGGCTCCCACCCCCGGCACGTCGAACAGCGGCCTCATGAGCGGCTCGAGGAGCACGCCGAGAAAGTGGACGACGCCAAGCGCCATGAGCACCTCGGCTGCGACAAAGAACGGAAGCAGCGCCGGGAAAACGATCTCCCACCAGACTCGCAGGCCCTGCACCGAAGCCTCAAATGCGACGTGAGGGTAAAGGAGTATGGCCACGCTGACGAAAAGAGCGCACGCGGCTACGAGATACACTGCCCGCCGGCTTGTGGGGGTTCGACCACTCATGGCGTGCTTACCTCCGCGACGTCTCGCGGCGTAACCGAGCCAAGCTCCCGATACACGCCGCGTTGTTCTCCGGTTGTCCCTATATGTATATTGAGGGTGGGCAAGTGTTATGCTAAAGCGCCGCGTCCCTTCCTTAAGCCGCGGCCAAAGCAAAGGGCAGCGACCCCGTCAGGGCCGCCCGGTCGCGCCGACGGCGGCGTTTTCGGTAGGCCTGAAAGGCCCTACCTAAACCCTAGGCCAGCGGAATATGGGCTTTACCCGCTTAGTAAACCTATTCTGTGGGGTGGTCGGATGGCACTCACCGGAAGCCCTCGGCCGAAGATCGGCTTGGCCCTCGGCGCGGGGTCGGCGCGAGGGCTTGCCCACATAGGTGTCCTGCAGGTCCTAGAGGAGCACGGTGTGCCCGTCGACGTGATAGTCGGGTCGAGCGCGGGTGCGCTCGTAGGCGGCGTCTATGCTGCATGCCGCGACCTCGGCATGATGGAGCGCCTTGCGACACGCATCAAATGGGATCACCTCGTGGACTTCTGCTTTCCCCGCATGGGGCTCATCGCGGGAGACAGAATCCACGAGTTTCTGAGGGTCCTGACCAGAGGGATGTCGTTCGCAGACCTTCCGTTTCCTTTTGGCGCGACCGCTGTTGACATAGAGACAGGTGAGGAAGTCCTCCTGACCGAAGGCGAGGTGGCGCTGGCCATCCGCGCGAGCATAGCGGTGCCGGGCATCGTGGCGCCGGTGAGGGTCGGGGGTCGCTTGCTTGTGGACGGCGCGGTCCTGGACAGGGTGCCGGCCGGGTGGACGCGGCGGATGGGCGCCGACTTCGTCATCGCCGTGTCCGCGGGAGGCAACGTGGCGGGAGTTCCTGACAGGCGCAGGAGGGAACCGGTGACCAACGTGTTCGAGGTCATCACGACCGCCGTAGAGCTCATGCAACTCGCCATACTCCGCCAGCGGATAATCGAGGCTGATGTGGTGATCGCGCCGGACCTGTCGGACATCGGCCCAACGAGACTTGATCGAGCAGCGGAGATCATCGAGCGGGGAAGGACGGCTGCGCGGGCAGCGCTCGCGGGCATACAGAAGAGGTTGGAGGGGGCACCGGTGTGTTAGCGCGTAGGCGGCGCTGGGTCATGGTCATCGGAATCGTCCTTCTCGCGGGCACGAGCCAGGCCTACCTTGCACGAAACTACGTTGTCATCAGCCCGGGCCCGGCCGAGAGCCTGGCGACGATGGTCAGGGTCGAGGGAGGGGTCCGCGATGCGAAGGGGGACTTCCTTCTCACTGCAGTGACGAGCCGCCCGGCGAGCCTCGCGTCGTGCGTTGCGGCTGCCGTGTCCCCCGTGGTGGATCTCGTGCCGAGAAGCCAGGAGATCCCTCGCGGCATGGACACGAACAAGTACCTAAAGATCATGGAGGGCATGATGCGCGAGAGTGAGGTGGTGGCCGGGGCGGTGGCCCTTCGAAAGCTCGGGTACGAGGTCCACGTGGAAACAGTGGTGCGCATCGAGGAGGTGTTAAAGGACAGCCCAGCACGGGGGTTGCTCGAGGAAGGCGACGTGATCCTCGCCGTGGACGGGCAGCCTGTGGGGACCGCTGAGGAGGTCGTCAAAAGGATCGGTGCGCGGCACCCGGGAACGCCGGTTGATCTCACCATATTGAGAGGAGGCCGGACGCTGGATTTCACAGTCCCCACGGTTCCGCACCCCGAGGACCGCACCCAGGCGGCGGTTGGAGTGCTTGTGAGCCCGAGCGTCACTGAGGATCTACCTGTGGAGATCACCATCAACCCCCACGAGATCAAGGGATCTTCGGCGGGGCTCATGTTCACCCTCGAGATCTTGGACCAGCTTGACCCGAGAGACCTCACGGCAGGCCAGACCATCGCGGGAACCGGCACTATCAGTCTGGACGGGACCGTGGGCCCGATCGGCGGGGTCAAGCAAAAGGTGGCAGCAGCCGAGCGTGCGGGGGCGCGCTACTTCCTCGTGCCCGCTGAAAACGCACGGGCAGCGAGGGAGGCCGCGACACGCCTGGAGGTGATCCCCGTGCGAGACATCGACGAGGCTCTGCACGCACTGGATAAGATTGCAAGGAGGGGAAATGGCACTGTTGGAGAATAATACAAGTACGATCTGAATGGAAGAGACGGCGCAGCGCTGGCGACCTGGCGCATCTGGTGATGCCTCCTGGCAAGGACGCGGCATCGCTCGGTTCGCGGGATGCCGCGGGGTGCGCACACGACAGGGGGCGGGTGCCTTGAGGCTGGATACGCTCGGACGCGCGCTCGCAGTTGCTGCGTTGGCTGCGCTTGCAGGGTTGATCGTGTGCGCGCCGTGTACGCTTGCCGCTGAGGCCGCGGCGGGTGCTCCTTCCGGCTTGCTCAGGGCTGGCATGAGGGGCGATGATGTTGCCTGGCTCCAGCAGGGTCTCGCGAACCTTGGGTTCTATACCGGCGAAGTGGACGGGCTCTTCGGCGACCGCACGATTCGTGCGGTCAAAGCTTTCCAGCGCGAGTGCGGGCTCCCCGCAGACGGCATGGTGGGCACGTTGACGCGAGAGCGCCTGGAGGCGGAGCTCCGCAAGGCGCGGGCGAAGACGTACGTCGTCGCCCCGGGCGACAGCCTGTGGTCCATAGCCAGGAAATTCGGCGTCAGTGTGCAGGACATCGTGCGAGCCAACAGCATCAGCGACCCGTCCCTGGTAAAGCCGGGCCAGGAGTTGCAGATCCCGGGCTCGGCGCAGGTCCCGTCGAGAGGCGGGCGCGGACCCGTCGAGCTTCTTCAATGGGACAAGGTGAACAGCCTGTTTCGCTCGTATGCCACGGTCGTGGACGTTCGCACGGGCCTTTCGTTTCGCGTGAAGAGGCGTGGTGGCCATTTTCACGCCGATGTTGAGCCCGTGACGTCGGAAGACACTGCGGTCATGAAGAGGGCGTTCGGCGGCGCGTGGAGCTGGGACCGAAGGCCCATAGTCGTTGAGCTGTCGGGGAGGCGGATCGCCGCCTCCATGAACGGAATGCCTCACGGTGGCGAAACTATCCGCGGCAACGGATTCCCTGGGCACTTTTGCATTCATTTCGCGGGCAGCCGGCTTCACAACTCCGGCAAGGTCGATCGCGCTCACCAGGCGTGTGTCCAGGAGGCCGCGGCGAGCGACTAAGTATGTCGCGCGCCTCGTTCGAATTCGGCGCTTAAGATAGCCGAATTCTTCACGCCGCGTCGTCCAAGCGCCGGCAACCCTGGAGCCTTGAACAGAGGAGACGAAAACATGGCGCCATACTTGGTGGCCAGGCCTCTCGGCCTTCCGGGGGTTTTTCTTGACGCCAGGGGGACCCTGGCTTATAATTTGTCTTGTTGTGCGGAGGCATGTTCACCGTGCGCGTCGACGTCTCGACGATCAGGGATATCAAGGGTGCGGCCATCGAGGCCGACTTGCGCGGGGCGGTTGGCAGCGTGGGCGCTGCCGGCAGGGAGCTTGAGCTCTCCGAGCCCGCCGAGGTGCATGTGCGCGTTACGAACACGGGCCACGGCACCCTCTTGGTCCAGGGAAAGGCGAAGGCCCGTGTCCGGGCCACGTGCGACCGGTGTCTCACACCGTTTGAGCTCGAGATCATCTCCGACTTTGAGCGGCAATACGTGAGGGGACCCGAGGGCGGGCAGTCTTCCCGTTCCCCGACTGGCGAGGGCCGAGGGGATGATGTACGCGAGTATCAAGGGGACGTCGTCGACATCGGACCAGATGTGAGGGAGAGCCTTTCCCTTGCCATGCCGATGAAGCTCGTGTGCGCGGATGAGTGCAAGGGGCTCTGCCCGTCGTGCGGCAAGAACCTCAACGAGGGGCCGTGCGATTGTCCCGTGACATCGTACGATGTCCGTCTGGCGGCCCTGGCCGATCTAGGTCTTCGCACAAAGATAGACCGAAGATCGGATAAAGACTGAGTTACAGGCATCAACCTTTCGTGACAGGAGTGGAGCGGAAATGGCCAATCCCAAAGGTAAGTTCGGAAAGTCGAGAACGAGGAAGCGCCGGGCGACGTGGAAGATCGATGGGCCCACGCTCGTCAAATGCCCCAAGTGTCATGCCCTGAGGATGCCTCACCGTGTGTGCCCCGAGTGCGGCTACTACGACGGGCGCGAGGTCATAAAAGTCGAGGAGGAGAAGAGGAAAAAGGAAGCATAGGCTGAGGATCGTTCGTGGGCCATCGCTTTTTTGTCTGTTCGTTTTCTTTCGTTGCCGCGACGCGGGCGGGAGCCTCGTCACAGGCTGCGTCGGGCGATGGCCTCGAGTATGCTGGCCACCACCTTCGGGCCGCCCTGACGGGCTTACACGTCGGAGCGGCCCTTTTTTGTCTGGGGTTTGACTGATCGCCGGGTTCCGCGGCGGCGCGGGGAGGCGCGATGCGCGGGCGCGTGCCTGATGGTCCTGGTCCGCGTGGGCTTGCAAACACCGCGGCGCCGGTGTATACTGAGTTAGCAGCAGATACTAATACGAGGTCACAAGAACGAGCCGGAGGCGCCGTTCTGTCTAGGTTTCCTCACGTTCGGCCCGCACTGTCTCCTATCTGCGGCTCGTGCGAGGGAGCCCGCTGACGGGGGCGGCCTCCAGCGGTGTCTAGCAAGGAGCGATCGCACGTTGGCTCCTAGCATGTCCAAACCTGAACGCCATAGCCGTCTTCGAGAACTGCTCGAGTCGGACCCGTTTGTCACTGACCGGGAGCTTGCGGCAAGGTTGGGCGTAAGCGTCCAGACCATCCGGCTTGATAGGTTGGAGCTCGGGATCCCGGAATCCCGGGAGCGTACCAGGAGGGTGGCTGAGGAAGCCACGAAAAAGGTGCGGTCTGTGATGACGGGGGAGGTCATAGGGGACCTGGTTCGGGTTGCGCTTGGGCAGGAGGGCGTGTCCATCCTCGAGCCCACGGCTGAGATGGCGTTCAAGCGGAGCGGCATCGTGAGGGGGCATCACATCTTTGCGCAGGCGAACTCGCTTGCGGTCGCGCTCGTTGACGCCGAGGTGGCGGTCACGGGGTCTGCGACCGTGAAGTTCCTAAAGCCCGTGAGAGCGGGCGACAGGCTTGTGGCAACGGCAAAGGTCACTGAACGCAGTGGCCGGAGGTATCGCGTGAACGTGGTGTCCCAGGTCGGAGGCGAGGACGTGTTCAAGGGGGAGTTCGTGGTGTTCGCCTTGGACCCCTCGCCGGCTGGGGACAGAGTCGAGGTCGGGGAGGGAGGCGCGCATGAGGATCGCCCTTGATGCCATGGGGGGCGACTTCGCTCCGGCGGAAACGGTCGCAGGTGCGCTGATGGCGGCGAAGGAGCTCGGCGTGGGTGTGATGCTCGTCGGTGACAAAGAAAAGATAGAGGAGAGGCTCTCGGCCCTCGGCGGTGCGCAGGGGCTTGATGTCTCGGTGGTTCACGCTGGAGGGGTCATCCCCATGGACGAGCACCATCCCGTGGAAGCGCTCAGGAGGATGCGCGACGCGTCCGTCATAGTGGCTGCGGACCTCGCGGCCAGGGGTGAAGCCTGCGCGATGGTGTCCGCCGGCAACACGGGAGCCGCGATGATCGCGGCGCTCATGAGGCAAAAGCGAATCCGCGGTGTGGACCGGCCAGCTATAGCCACCGTGTTCCCCACAACGACTGGGTATTGCCTGCTCGTCGATGCGGGGGCCAATTCCGAGTGCAGGCCCCATCATCTTGTGACCTTTGCGCAGATGGGGGCCGCCTACGCAGCGAGCGTCATGGGCAGGCCGCAGCCGAGGATCGCCCTACTGAGCAATGGCGAAGAGGAAAGCAAGGGCACGGAGGTCGTCATCGCCGCTCACGCACTCCTTCGCAAGGCAGGCTTGAATTTCATCGGCAACATTGAGGGGAAGGACATCCCCTTCGGGAAGGCCGATGTGGTCGTGACCGACGGGTTCACAGGGAACGTCGTGCTCAAGCTGGCGGAGGGGGTTGGGGAGGCCATCGTGAGCATGCTCAAGGACTCCATAGCCAAGAGTCCCGTGTACAAGGTCGGAGCGTTGCTTGCCCGCCCAGCGTTGAAGGCCCTCGCGACGCGCATGGATTACTCGGAGTATGGGGGCGCCATGCTCCTGGGCGTCAACGGTGTGACCGTCATCGCCCACGGGCGGTCCAAGGCCAAGGCGATCATGAACGCGATACGTGCTGCGAAGCTGGCGTGCGACGGGGGGGTTGTGAGCTCCATCGCGCGGATGCTTGAGGCGAAGGCATATGAAGGGGGAGACGGTGAGAGTGGGAGGTAACGCGCGGGTCCTTCGCGGGGCCGGCATCGCTGGAACCGGTGCTGCTGTTCCCGAAGGCATCCTCAGCAACTACGATCTCGAGAAGATGGTTGATACCAGCAACGAATGGATAGTGGAGCGCACGGGCATCAGGGAAAGGCGGATCGCGCGCGAGGGAGAGACCACGTCCGACCTCGCTGCTCGGGCGGCCCAGCTCGCGCTGGAGGACGCGGGGATGTCTGCGGAAGACGTGGACCTCATCATCACGGCGACTGTCACTCCTGACATGCCCTTCCCGTCGTGCGCCTGCAACGTGCAGGGGAAGATAGGCGCGTCCAAGGCTGCCGCGTTTGACATAGGTGCGGGCTGCAGCGGGTTTGTGTACGCGCTTTCCGTCGCGCACAGCCTTATCGCGGCGGGAATGTACGACAACGTGCTGGTCATCGGGGCCGAGACGCTCTCGAGGATCGTGAATTGGAAGGACCGCAACACGTGCGTGCTTTTTGGAGACGGGGCGGGTGCCGTGCTCGTAAGACCGCTCGAGCACGGCGACGACGGCGTGATGGTCTCCATCCTTGGGGCGGACGGCACTCGGGGCGACTTGCTCACGCTGCCGGGCGGGGGATCGGCTCATCCCGCTTCTCACGACACGGTGGACCGGGGCCTTCACTACATTCACATGCAAGGGAACCAGGTGTACAGGTTCGCCGTGAGGATAATGGTCGATGCCACCCGAGAGGTGCTGGCGAAAGCCGGGCTCGCCGAGGACGACATCGATTTAGTGATCCCTCACCAGGCGAACCAGAGGCTCCTGGACCTCGCGGCCGAGCGGCTCGGCGCTCCCGAAAAAGTGTACTCCAACGTGGCGAGGTTCGGGAACACTTCTGCCGCATCCATTCCGATAGCGCTCGACGAGGCATCGAGGGCAGGGAGGCTCAGGACCGGAGACCGCGTGCTCTTGGTCGCTTTCGGCGCGGGCCTCACGTGGGGCGCAGCCATACTCCGTTGGTGCAAGGATGAGTTTCGTGGGTAAAGTGGCCTTCATTTTTCCAGGTCAGGGGGCACAGTATCCCGGCATGGGCCGGGACCTCGTATCACGGTACGCTGAGGCTCGCCGCGTGTTTGAGGAGGCCGACGAGGCCCTGGGGTTTTCCCTGTCGGAGCTCTGTTTCCAGGGTTCGCCTGAGGACCTGGCCCTTACGAGGAACACCCAACCTGCCGTGCTGGCCGTGAGCGTGGCGACGTTCGAGGCCCTGAAGGCGATGGGCGCGCGGCCGGACTTCGTCGCTGGTCACAGCCTCGGGGAGTACTCCGCGCTCGTCAGCGCGGACGTCATCGGGTTCGCGGACGCACTGCGTCTCGTGAGGGTGCGCGGTGACCTAATGCAGAAAGCGGTGCCGCCGGGCGTCGGTGCGATGGCCGCTGTGATAGGGCTTGAACGAAGCGCGGTCGAGGAGTGCTGCCGGCAAGCGCGCCTGACGGGGGTGGGCGAAGTCCAGCCTGCAAACTTCAACTCGCCGGACCAGATAGTGATCTCGGGCGATGCCGCGGCGGTGAAAAGGGCGGGTGAGCTCTGCGGCGAAGCGGGTGCGCGGCGGGTCATTCCGCTGAATGTGAGCGGGCCCTTCCACTCCAGACTGATGGCCCCCGCGGCGTCGGCCTTCGAGCCAGAGCTCCAGAAGGTGGCGATGCGCGCGCCGGTCGTGCCTGTGGTGGGCAACGTAACGGGCAGGCCCTTGTCGAGCGTCGCGGAGCTCAAGGCGATGCTCGCCCGGCAGATCTGCTCGCCGGTGCTTTGGGAAGAGTCGGTGAGGTTCATGTGGGAGGCGGGCGTGAGAGCGTTCGTTGAGGTGGGCCCGGGCAGGACTCTCACCGGCCTGGTGAGGCGCATCGTGCCAGAGGCCGCTGTGTTCGCGGCGGAGGCTTCCACTCCTCTGGAAGACACGCTTGAATTCCTCAAGGAGGTTCTGTAAGATGAGGCTGGCGGGGAAAGTCGCGCTTGTGACCGGGGCGTCCGGCGGAATTGGACAGGCGTGTGCCCAGGCGTTTGCTCGCGAGGGCGCAGATGTGGCGCTCGTTGCTGGCCGTAACCTAGCCTTGGCCGAGGAGGCGGCCCGCAAGGTTGAGGGCATGGGCAGGCAGGCCATGGTCCTCGCGTGCGATGTGTCGTCCCCCGAGGCCGTGGAGCAAGTCTGCGACCGCGTCTGGGAGCGCTTCTCCCGTGTGGACGTCCTGGTGAACAACGCCGGGATACGTCGGGACAACTTCCTCATCCGGATGACGGACGAGGAGTGGGACGACGTGCTCCGCGTAAACCTTCGGGGGGTCTTCAACTTCACGCGGGCGGTCGGCAGGAGGATGTTCCGTCAGCGGTCCGGAAGGATAATAAACATCTCATCCGTCGCGGGCGTGATGGGCAACGCCGGCCAGGCCAACTACTCTGCCGCCAAGGCCGGCGTCATCGGGCTTACCAAGGCCGCAGCCCGCGAGCTCGCAATGCGGGGCGTGACAGTGAACGCCGTCGCTCCGGGGCTCATCGATGCGGGAATGACCACTTCGCTGAAGGAGGACGTCAAGGCGAAGCTGCTCGCGGGCGTTCCGCTCGGACGCCTTGGCACGGCTGATGAGGTGGCGGCTGCGTGCGTTTTCCTTGCGTCCGATGAAGCAGGCTACATAACCGGCCAAGTCCTCTGCGTTGACGGGGGCATGGCTATGTAGCGGGCGGCCTGAGAGCCGTTCGAAGCATGATCCATTGGAGGTGAATGAAATGGGCGAAGCAAGTCCGAAAGCGGAGGAGATCTTTGAGAAGGTCAAGAGGATAATCGTTCGTGAGGCTAAGGTTGACGAATCGCTTGTGACCTGGGACGCCACGATGAACGATCTGTACGCTGACTCTGCAACGAGGATGAGCATCGGCGACGAGCTCGACCGCGAATTCGACCTCGGGACCCTTGATGTGGAGATCGCCGAAGACACGACGGTCCAGGACATCGTTGACTTCATCCTCGAGAGGGTGGCTGACGAGGAGTGAGCGCATGCACTCAGCGTGCGCTTTCGTGAGGGAGGGCCGCCAGGCGGCGTGTAGTGTGGGGTGAGGGAATGAGAGCGCGAGTGGTGGTGACCGGCCTCGGCGCCGTCACCCCCATCGGGGTGGGTAAGGACGCCTTCTTCGAAGGGCTGAGGAGTTCGAGAAACGGCATAGGAAGGGTCACGAGGTTCGATCCGTCTCCTTTTAGGACGCAGATGGCGGGCGAGGTGCGCGACTTCGTTGCGACGGACTACATGACAGATCGCGAGGCGCACAGGCTGGCAAGATTCGCCCAGTTCGCGGTGGCGGCCTCGCGGATGGCGCTGGCTGACGCCGGCCTTGCCCTGGATGCGGTGGACCGCGACAGGGTGGGGGTCGTGATGGGGTGTGGCATCGGGGGCCTGGAGGTATTCGAGGAGCAGGTGGGAATGCTCCGGGCTGAGGGGCCGAGAAGGGTGAGCCCGTTCTTCATCCCGATGATGATCCCCAATATGGCCTCTGGTCAGGTGGCCATATTGACGGGCGCCAGGGGGCCCAATATCACGGTAACAACGGCTTGCGCAGCTGCCACGCACGCGATAGGCGAGGCCTTCCGCACGATCCAAAGGGGCGACGCCGACGTGGTGCTCGCAGGCGGTGCGGAGGCGGCCATCACGCCGGCAGGATTCGCCGGGTTCTGCGCCCTGAGGGCCATGTCGCGTAGGAACGACGAGCCGCAAAGGGCGTGCCGGCCGTTTGACAAGGGCCGAGATGGTTTCGTGATGGGGGAGGGCAGCGTGGTCCTAGTTCTCGAGAGCCTGGACCACGCCCAGAGACGTGGTGCGCCTCTGTACGCCGAGGTTGCGGGCTATGGAGCGAGCGACGACGCGCACCACATAGTGGAGCCGGATCCCACTGGAGAGGGCCCGCTGCTTGCGATGCAGAGAGCGCTGGACGACGCGGGGCTCCGCCCCGCTGACGTGGATTACATCAACGCGCACGGGACTTCCACGCCCCTCAACGACAAGTGCGAGACGCTCGCGATAAAGAGGTTGTTCGGCGAGAAGGCTGGCAAAGTCCCGATAAGCTCCACCAAGTCCATGACCGGACATCTCCTCGGTGCGGCCGGGGGCGTTGGCGCGGCGGCGTGCGTTTTCGCCATCTCCACTGGGGTCATTCCTCCAACGATCAACTACGAGGAGCCGGACCCCGAGTGCGATCTCGACTATGTGCCGAACGTCGCGCGCAAGGCGGACGTGGACGTGGCGATGTCCAACGCGTTCGGGTTCGGAGGTCACAACGGCGTCATAGTCCTCAAGCGCTGCGACGCTTAAGTGGCCGCGGCACGCCGCGCGTCGTGGGCGCGCGGGCGCACAAGGGGAAGAAGCGGGGGAGGCCGGAGACGCTCTGGCCTCCCTTTTTCTCAAACGAAGAGGGTGAACCATCATGGGTGGACTTAAGCCCGGGAGGGACGCGTGCGACGAACGGGGACACGCGGCGGACGGCGCGGGGTCGGAGGACAAGACGGCGAGACTGGAGAAGCTCCTTGACATTCACTTCAAGGACCTGCGCCTTCTCGTGCAGGCGCTGACGCACAGCTCATGCGAGGGGGTTGATCCTCTCGCAAGCAACGAGCGGTTGGAGTTTCTCGGTGATGCCGTGCTCAAGCTTGTGACCGCCTGGCATCTATATGTCACGCATCCGGGCGCGTCCGAGGGCGAGCTCTCAGACATGCTCGGACGGGCGGTGAGCGAGAGGTCGCTCTCTGAGGCCGCAGACAGGCTCGGGATCGCAGACTTCCTGCGCGTGGGTCGGAGCCTCGAGGCCACCGGTGGTCGGCGTTTGCCCTCAGTGCTTGCGGACGCATTCGAAGCCGTCCTTGGTGCGGTTTTCCTTGACCAGGGATTGGAGGCCGCGAGGCGTCTTGTGGTGCGGGAGCTGCGCCCGGGGAGCGAGCCCGACCGCGGTGCGAACGGGCGCGAGACGCGAAATTACAAGGCTATCTTGCAGGAGTTCTTTCAGAAAAGGGAGAAATCTATTCCCGAGTACGAAGTCGTGCGCGAGGAGGGGCCTGACCACGACAAGACCTTCACAGTTGAGGTAAGGCTTGGCGGGGGGCCCGTGGGCCGGGGAAGCGGCAAGACGAAGAAAATGGCCGAACAAGCCGCTGCAGCGGACGCGCTCGTCCGGATGGGTATGCTGCCAGCGGCCGAGAACGCACGTGCCGAGGGAGGGGAAGCTTGTGACTGACACGCGCGGCGAGACTAGGGAGAGACGAATACCGCGCCGCCGCATGGCCTGGCATGAGCTCGGGCCAGAATGGCGCAAAATACCTTACAACGATATAGTGCCCGAGGATGTCGACATCGAGGATGTAAACGAGGTGCTTTCGCAGATACCGGGCTTAAACGCCGTGCGCGTCATAGTGGACGGCAAGCGTATGATAACCGAGGTCCACTGCACGTCGGTCGAGCTCCGCTCTCCCCAGGAGCTTGTGCGGGATATAGAGACGGTGCTCTATGCGAAATGGGGCTTGAAGATAGACCACAGGCGCATAGGGGTGTGCGTGTTCAAGGACATGCCCCAGATGGAGCTCGAGGCGCTCATGGGCCACAGGCTCAAGATCGAGCGCGTGTACCTCAACCTCGACAAGAACACTGCCGACTCCATCGTTGAGCTGGGGCTCCAAGGGAAGGTGTACACGGGCACGGCTGTGGGGCCCGCCACGAGGTACGGCCAATACCAAGTGGTGGCCCAGGCGACCATCGCGGCGGTGGAGGCGTTTCTCCGAACCCGGAGCATGCTCTCAGCCGGTGAGGTGAGGGTCGTCAAGATGCTCGACCAGGATGTGGTGCTCGTGTCTATCAGCGCCGTAGGCATGCAAGGAGAGGAGAGGCTCATAGGCACCGCCCCCGTGCGGACCTATGAGACGGACGCTGTGGCTCGGGCGACCATGGACGCGATCAACCGGAGGCTGCTGGTGTGGAAGAGCGAGGCGATCAGGGAGGCGAAGGGCGAGCCCCCGCCCTTCATGCCCCGGCTGTATGAGCCGAGAAGGCCACGCGTTCGACCGGTTATACCGAAATAGCGAGAAATTACGCCCAACGGAGGATCTTCTGGTAACACGTTGAATATACATATGGCAAGAAGCGCATCGTCCAAAACCTGGGAACGGGAGGTAGAAGGCGTGGAGGTACTAAAGGTGTCAGCGCAATCAAAGCCCAAGTCGGTGGCAGGCGCCCTTGCCGCGGTGCTCAGGGAAAGGGGGTCCGCGGAGGTTCAGGCGGTCGGGGCGGGAGCCGTGAACCAGGCTGTCAAGGCAATTGCTATCACGCGAGGATTTGTTGCGCCGAACGGGATCGACCTTGTGACCATTCCAGCTTTCGCCGAGATCCAAATAGATGGGGAGGAAAGGACGGCCATAAAGTTCATCGTGGAGCCCAGGTGATGCTGGCGCGGCGTGTTCTCACGCATTCATTGATTCCTTCATAACGGATGGTGGACGTCCCGCAGTCCGCGGTCGCGGCAGGGCCGCGCCCGGGCTGTTTTTTGCTGCTCGGAGCGGACCTGACATGCCCGGTGGCTTCGTCCGCTCGTGTCGGCCCACGTGAAAAGAAAGGGCTTGCGGCTTCCGAGGACTTGACCCACGCCCTTGGGCGACCTGTCCCATTGAGAGATCATATTCCCCCTTGGCCAGCAGTATATATTTAGCGGGTGCGCAGAAGGCGTGTCGAGGGGGATGAGGTATGTCCGACGCCAACCAGGAGCTTGACCTCGAACTTCTGAGGCGGACAAGGTCGGGGCAGGAGACGGCGCGGGACGACCTCATACGGAAGTACGTGCCCATGGTGAAGCACATAGTGCGGACCACGGCACCGGGCCTGCCCGGAACGGAGTTCGAGGACCTCATTCAAGACGGGCTTCTGGGCCTGCTCGACGCCATCCGCCAGTACGATCCCGGCAAACCCGGGGTGAAGTTCAGCTCCTTCGCCTACCTGTGCATCGTGAGGAAGATATACAACAGCCTTCGGCGTCAGACCAGCAGCAAGCAAAGGGCCCTGAACCAGGCGATATCGCTGTACTCGTACGTGGACAGGGAGGAGACCAGGACCATCATGGACGTCCTGGCCGGCGACTACATCGACCCGGAGGCTGTCGTCGAGAACGAGTGGGCGAGCGCCCGCGTGGACCAGGTGCTGCGGAGCCACCTGTCCATGCTGGAGTACGCAGTCACCGCGCTGCTTTTGCGTGGGTACACCACTGGGGAGATTGGAAGGGCGATGGGGCTCGACGCAAAGTCTGTGGACAACGCGCGTACCCGGGTCAAGACCAAGCTGCGGCGTCTCCTCCATAGGTACGGGTCCCTGGTCCATCCCGAGATCCCCGAGAAGGTGCGCAAGCGACGCGACCTGTGCATGGAAGTGCATGTGAGGCTTGCGCCGGGCTGTCGGATCACGCCTTTTCCTGGATGATTCTCTTTTGGCTGGGGCTATGATACAATACCAGTGCAAGACGGGGCGAGCGGTGTCGATTCGGGTCGGCGAAAGCGACGCACGAGCCGCGTTCATCTAAGCATGGCGCCATAGGTTTTCGTCTCCTTTCTTGTCTTGACGGCGGCAGGGTTGCCGGTGCCTGCACGACGGGGCGTGGGGAATTCGGCTGTCTTGCGCGCCGAATTCGAAGGAGGCGCGCCGCAAGCGCGCCGTCCCCCAAGGGCAAGGCCGGCAACCGCGGCCAAGACTTGCGCGCTGAAAAGTAGCGCGAACTTCGAACTCGTGGCGGTTTACTCAGGACAAGGCGTGACGGGACGGGGAGACCGGCCCAGGGAGGATGTGGCTTGTACCTTAAGAGGATGGAGCTTTACGGGTTCAAGTCCTTCGCTGACAGGACTGAGCTCGAATTCTCGCCAGGCGTGACCGCCATTGTCGGACCGAACGGGAGCGGCAAGAGCAACCTCGCGGACGCCATCAGATGGGTTCTCGGAGAGCAAAGCGCGCGCATACTCCGTGGGACGCGGATGGAAGACGTCATCTTCGCAGGTTCAGGGGGGAGGAAACCCCTGGGCTTTGCCGAGGTGACGCTTGTTTTCGATAACGCCGATGGAGAGCTTCCCTTGGAGTTCATGGAGGTCTCGGTGACGAGACGCGCGTACCGGTCCGGCGAGAGCGAGTTCGCCATTTGCGGCGTCCCTTGCCGTTTGAGGGACATCCAGAGCCTGTTCATGGACACTGGGGCAGGCAGGGAAGGTTACTCTGTAATAGAGCAAGGCAAGATCGATGCCATCCTGGGCGCGAGCTCCGACGAGCGCAGGGCTTTCTTCGAAGAGGCGGCCGGCACACATAGGTACAAGGCCCGGCGAGTTGAGGCCGCGAGGCGGCTCGCAGTCGTGGAGGGTCACATCGCGCGTCTCCGCGACGTGCTGGGCGAGGTCGTAAGACAGATCGAGCCGCTCGAGGCTAAGGCCGACGAGGCAAAGAGGTTCCGGGAGTGCAGCCGGGAACTCGAAGAGCTTGAGGTGAGCCTTGCGGTCCGGGAATTCGATGCCGTGGCGGCGAAGAGATCGGAGCTCAACAAAGCGATCTCTGACATCGACGAGAAGCTGGGGGCTGAGGGAGGCTTACGAGAGTCGCTCTCGGCTGAACTCTCGCGCGAGAGGGAGGCCCTTGCCTCGATCGAGGAAGAGCGCGATCTGCTGCAGGAGCGATCGGCTTCTCTTGGCGCCGAGATGAAGAAGGTCGAGGGCAAGATCTCCCTCGCCCAGGAACGTGAAAAGACGCAGGCCGCGCAGGCCCAGGCGTTGTTGGAGAGCATCGAGAAGGATAGGAACAGGCAGGCGGCGTGGGCCGACGAGAAGGTCGCTAAGTCCGCAAGGCTCGCCCAGATCTCCTCGGAGCTCGCCGCTGCGTCTCAGGAGCTCGAGGCGCTCGAGGCGGAGGACGCGGCGCTGGCCGAGAGACAGCGGCTCTGCCAGGAGGCCGCCGAGAAGGTTAAAGCGGACATCATCGAGCTGCTGTCCGCTACCGCCGAGGTCAAGAACGAATTGGCGAAGATAGCCCTTGAGGATGCTGCCCACGCCCGGCAGCTTGAGCGGCAGAAGCGCGAGCTCGATGCCGCGCTTGCCGAGCTCCGGGCCGCGGAGGAGCTCGCGGCACGCGAGGCGCGTAGGCAGCAAGAGCTCGCGGGCGAGGTCCGTGCGGCCTCCTCTGAGATACAGGACCTTGAGCGCAAGTTGAGTGCGTCTAGGGACCTTCTGAAGAGGCTAACGGCGGAGCGCCAAGAGGTGCAGGCACGAGCGCGCGAGATCTCGCTGCAGGCTGACGCGCTGAGGAGGGTTGCCTCGGCCGGCGACTGGTATCCTCATGGCGCTCGAGCGGTGCTCGCGGCCGCGCGCCGGGGCGAGCTGGCCGGGGTGGTCGGGGCGGTGGCCGAGTGCATTGCCGTGCCCAAGGAACACGAGCGTGCTATAGAGTCGGCGCTAGGACAAGCTCTCTCCGACGTTATCGTTGAGGGAGACGAGCACGCCAGGGCGGCCGTTCAGTATCTTAAGAAACGGGGCCTGGGGAGAGCCACATTCCTCCCTCTTGACCTCGTAAGGCCTGGCGAGCTTGGGAAGACTGAGAAGGCGGTCCTGTCCATGGTCGGAGTCATAGGGCAGGCGTCGGCGCTCGTGCGGTGTGACGAGCGTGTGAGGACGGCGGTGGAGCACCTCCTCGGGCGCACGTTGGTTGTGGAGGACCTGGACGTCGCGGTTCAGGTGGCGCGTGCCACGGAAACGCGTCTCAAAGTGGTGACGCTCGACGGAGACCTGGTCTTGCCCGGCGGAGCGATCTCGGGCGGCAGCCGCCGCGAAGGGCAGCGGGAGACGCCGTTGTCGCTCAGGCGTCGGTTGGCCGAGCTTGAGGAAAGCCTTGCCGCGCTCGACGCGGCCAGCGACAAGGCCGAGCTCGCCGTGGCGTCCGCCCAGGAAGAGGTGTCACGTCTTGAGACCGCGCTCCAGAAGGCACGATCGAGAAAGCAGGGGCTCGAGCTGGACTTGGCGAGGTGCGAGGCCACGCACTTGCAAGCCGCGCGAGATGCTGAGAGGGCGCGGGCAAAGGCGAGGCTGTTAAGCGAGGAAGTCGACGCCGGGGGAGGGGACGATCCATCCCGGGGTGAGCTGCGGAGGCAACTTGAAGACAAACGCGCGCATCTCGAGGCCGCGGGGCGCGACCTCTCAGATGCCCAGGCAGCGCTCGCCAGGGACATCCGGGAGATCACGGGGCGACGGCAGGAGATCGGTGAGGGAATCACTAACCTGCGGGTGCGAATGGCCTCGCTCACGCAGGAGGCCACGGGGCTTCGGGAGCAGTTGGAAGCCATCGAGGCTCGAGGGCGGGAGCTTGCCATCGAGATCGATGCCAGAGAAGCCGAGCTTGCCCGAATCGCGGAAGGGTCGAGGTCGGCCGCCGGGGACGTGGCTGCGGCTCGTGGCGAACTCGACGCGCTGAGTCGCGAGAAGGCCGAGGTGGATCGCGCTCTCGAATCAGCCAAGGAGGCCAGGCGTGAGCTCATCCGGAGGGTAGCTCAGAAAGAGGCCAGACTACGGCTGTGTCAGGGAGAGGTTGAGGACCTTCAAAAGGCTAGGGCTTCCTTGACAGCAGAAGAGGCGGGGCTTGCAGAGAGGACAAATCACATAGAGGAGGAGCTCGCGCGCACACATCGTCTGACCATCGACGAGGCGAGGGCGCGGGCGAGGGAGATACCGGACGCAGCCCAGGCGTCGGCGCGGGCGAGGTCGCTCAGGCTGCAGATCGAGGCCTTGGGGCCTGTTGACCCGCGCGTCATTGATGTGTACGAGTCGCTCAGGGCGCGGCGTGCCGAGCTCGCATCCGGCCTCGACGACGTCGTGAGGGCACGGCTCTTTCTTGCTGAGGTCATCGAAGGCGCGGACCGGGAGAGCGAGAGGTGTTTCCGCGAGACCCTCGGGGCCATAAGGGCTGCCTTCGGAAGGAAATTCGCGCGGCTCTTCGGTGGTGGCAGAGCCGATCTCGTGGTGGCGGAACGGGCCGGATCCAGCCCGGGGATCGAGATCGTCGTGGAGCCCCCGGGCAAGAGGCTTCAGAGCCTTAGCCTGCTGTCGGCAGGAGAGAGGGCGCTCGCGGCAACGGCCCTCGTGTTTGCTCTGCTCGAGGTGAGGCCGAGCCCGTTCTGTGTCCTCGACGAGGTCGACGCCGCGCTCGACGAGGCAAATGTCAGTAGGTTTACTGAGGTATTGCAGGAAGCCGCCTCGAAGGGCCAGTTCATAGTGGTGACTCACAGGAAGGGCACCATGGAGGCGGCGGACGCGCTCTACGGTGTCACGATGGAAGAGTCGGGCGTATCGAAGATCATCTCTGTTAAGATAGGGGAGGCGAGTCAGGCCGCGCGCCGGGAGGAGACCGCGTGACCTGCTGAGTTGTGAGAAGGGCGTGACTCTGGGACATGGGTGAGACAGGTGGCATTGGCGTGTTCGTGAAGAGACTATTCGGGAAGGATGGGCCGGGAAGTCGCGATGTATCGGAGCAGCCCGCTGCGGGCGGCACTCTGCCTGGCGCTGGCGGCGGCGGCACCGGTGCCGACAAAGGCGGGGCCGGAGGGGCGAAGGGAGCGTTCGCGCGGCTCAAGGAGGGGCTCGCCCGGACAAGGGACGGGTTGGTGCTCAAGATGGAGTCGCTCTTCGGCAGGAAGGCCGCCCTCGACCAGGAGTTCTTTGAGGAGCTCGAGGCCATTCTCCTTCAGGCGGACGTGGGAGTGAAGGCCACGGAGCGGCTCCTGCGAGGACTCGAGGAAAGAGTGGGCGCGACCCGAGGCCGCGGGGCGGCGGACGCCAAGGAGCTCATGGGGTATCTTAAGGAGGAAGTCCTTGAGATGCTGGGGCCTGAAGAGCCGCTTAGGAAGGCCGAGGCGGGAACGAGCGTCATCATGGTGGTCGGCGTGAACGGCACCGGAAAGACCACGACCGTTGGAAAGCTGGGTTACAGGTTCTGTAATCAAGGGGCGAGAGTGATCCTGGGTGCCGCCGACACCTTCAGGGCCGCCGCCATAGACCAGCTTGAGATATGGGGGAAGAGGGCCGGCGTCGACGTGATAAGGCACGAGGAAGGAGGCGATCCCGGTGCTGTGGCCTACGATGCGTGTCAGGCGGCAAAGGCGCGCAAGGCCGAGTACGTCATCCTCGACACTGCGGGGAGGCTCCACACGCGAGTCAACCTAATGGAGGAGCTGAAGAAGATCCGCAGAGTCGTCGCGAGGGAGATACCGGGAGCGCCCCACGAAGTGCTATTGGTGCTCGATGCCACGGCTGGACAGAACGCGATTGCCCAGGCACGAACGTTCAAGGATGCGGTCGAGGTAACGGGGATCGTCCTCACAAAGCTGGATGGCACCGCCAAGGGTGGGGTCGTGCTGGCGATCCGGGAGGAGCTCGGTATCCCTGTGAAGCTCGTGGGCATCGGGGAGGGCGCGGACGACCTGCGCGATTTCAACCCGACAGAGTTTGCGGAGGCCTTGTTCTCCGTGTGAGCGCTGGCGCTGCGTATGCGGGCGCGCCTCGGTCTTCGGAGTGCACCGGCGGCTCGGCGGACTTCAACCGGGCCGAGCCGGTATAACGCCTGGGAGTTCGGTGGCTCCATGGCGATCTACGCGGCGGCCGGCGAAACCTGGCAGCCCGCGAATTGACTCCGGTAGTGGCGCAGTGTATACTACTTGCGTGAGTCGAGAGGAGGTGGGGTCTCGTGTTTGAGAATCTGACAGCGCGGCTGCAAGAGACGTTCCGCAGACTGCGCGGCAAAGGGAAGCTCAGCGACCGCGACGTGGACGAGGCCCTGCGCGACGTGCGCATAGCCCTTCTCGAGGCCGACGTCAACTTCAAGGTTGTCCGCGATTTCATCGCGAGGGTGCGCGAGCGGGCTCGCGGCCAGGAGGTAATGGAGAGCATCACCCCCGGCCAGCAGGTCATCAAGATCGTGAACTCCGAGCTCACGGAGCTGATGGGAGGGCAGGAGAGCAAGATCCAGTACAGCTCCAAGCCTCCGACCGTCATCATGCTCGTTGGGCTGCAAGGTTCCGGCAAGACCACGACCGCGGCCAAACTTGCGAACCTCCTCAAGAAGCAGGGTAAGCACCCGCTTCTGGTCGCGTCCGACACGAGGCGTCCAGCCGCCATTCGCCAGCTGCAGGTGCTTGGCGAGAAGATCGGAGTGGATGTGGTCGCAACTCGTGAGGGGGACGACGCAGTACGCGTAGCGAAGCAGGGGGTTGCGCGTGCGGTGGCCATCGGTCGGGACGTGGTCATCATCGACACCGCCGGCAGGCTTCACATCGACGACGAGCTCATGGACGAGCTTGCCCAGATGAAGGGCGAGGTGAGCCCGTCTGAGGTGCTGCTGGTGGTCGACGCCATGACCGGCCAGGATGCCGTGAACGTCGCGAGCGCATTCAACGACCGCCTGGGCCTGTCAGGGATCATCCTTACTAAGCTCGACGGAGACGCGCGCGGCGGTGCGGCGCTGTCCGCCCGGGCTGTGACAGGGAAGCCCATAAAGTTCGTGGGTGTCGGTGAAAAGATAGAATCGCTTGAGCCGTTTCATCCTGACAGAATGGCGTCGCGCATACTTGGCATGGGTGACGTGCTCAGCCTCATCGAGAAAGCGGAGGCTGCGTACGACGAGACGAAAGCCCGCAAGCTGGCTGAAAAGATCAGGACCAACGACTTCACCCTCGAGGATTTCGCCGATCAGCTTCGTCAGATGCGGAAGATCGGCCCTCTTGATGAGATACTATCGATGATCCCCGGGCTGGGCAGGGTGCGGGGACTGTCAGACCTCAAGGTTGACGAGGGCCAGATCAAACGGGTTGAGGCCATAGTGAATTCCATGACCGTTGAGGAACGAAGGAACCCAGCGATCATCGACGGCAGTCGGCGCAAGAGGATCGCGCGGGGAAGCGGCACGCGGATCCAGGACGTGAACAGCGTGCTGCGTCAGTTCGAGCAAGTCAGGGAGATGCTTCGGCAATTCGGGGGCACCGACAAAGCTGCCCGTCGCGCTATGCGAAAAGGTGCGTTCCCGTTTGTCAAATAGATGGCCACAGACGACCACACAGTGGGAGGTGACACGTTTGGCAGTAAGGATAAGGCTCATGAGGACCGGCGCGAAGAAGCAGGCTTCTTACAGGATCGTCGTTGCTGACAGCCGCTACCCGCGGGACGGCCGGTTTATCGAGATCCTTGGGTACTACAACCCCCGGACGAACCCCGAGACGATCCACATCGACCGCGAAAAGGCCAGCGAGTGGCTGAAGAAAGGGGCCCTGCCGACGGATTCCGCGAAAGCCCTGCTCGCGAGGGCGGGTGTTGCTATGGCGGGGCAGACCGCGTCCGGTGAGGCGAATGCCGTATGAAAGAGCTCGTTGAGTTCATTGCGAAGAGTCTGGTGGATGACCCAGATTCGGTGAGGGTGGAAGACGTCCCAAGCGCGGACGGGTACACCGTGTACGAGGTATCGTGCGGCCTGGAAGAGAAGGGCAAGCTCATCGGGAAGGCGGGTAGGACCGCCAAGGCCATGAGGACGGTCGTAAGGTCGGTGGGCGCGCGGCAGGGCAAGAGAGTCACGGTGGAGATCGTGTAGCCTGGTTCTGCGCGCCCGCACGATCGCGACTCCAGGAGATAATTCAGGCGAGATGGACATTGACTTCATTGCGGTAGCCGAGGTGACCGCTCCCCATGGGCTTCGAGGAGAGGTCAGGGCGCTGCCGCTCACTGATTTCCCGGACCGGTTCAAGCCGCCTCTGCGGCTTCGGGTGCGCAAGGGCCGCGAGGTTGCGACCCTGGAGGTCGAGCGGGCGCGCCCGCACAGGGGCTTTGTGGTCGTCAAGTTCGCGGGGGTCGACTCGATAGAGGCCGCGGAGAAGCTCCGCGGCGCCATTCTGGAGGTACCACGGTCGGAGCTTGTGCCGCTCGGGCCCGGGCGCTACTACTTCCATGAGATCGAAGGGCTCGACGTGGTGACCACGGACGGCCGCTATCTCGGAAAGGTGACGCGCGTGATTCGCGGGGTGGCAAATGATGTGTACGAGGTGGAGAAGCCGTCCCGGTGCCGGCGCCGAGGCAGGGTCGTCCTTGTCCCCGCGGTGCGGGAGTTTGTGAAAAACATAGATCTCGAGCGCGGGGAGATGACCGTCGAGCTCATTCCCGGCTTGGAGTAGGTGGCTGGTGTTGAGGGTCGATGTGCTTACGATCTTCCCGGGGATGTTCTCGGGTCCGCTGTCCGAGAGCATTGTGGCGCGGGCCCGGGAACGCGGGCTCGTGGAGATCCACGTGCACGACATACGGGAGTTCACCCGGGACAAGCACAGGGTCACGGATGACTACCCTTTCGGAGGAGGCGCCGGCATGGTGATGAAGCCGGAGCCGATCTTCGCGGCGGTCGAGCACGTTATGGGCCAGGTGCCCGAGCCGGGCCTTGTGATCCTGATGAGCCCCCAGGGGACCGTGTTTACGCAGGACACGGCGGCCCGGCTCGCGCGGGAGCGGCACATCGTCATCATATGCGGGCACTATGAGGGCGTTGACGAGCGGGTGAGGGAGGCTCTCGTCGATGAGGAGATCTCCATCGGGGATTACGTTCTGACCGGAGGCGAACTGCCCGCGATGGTCGTCATTGACGCGGTGACGAGGCTCATCCCGGGTGCGCTCGATGAGGAGTCTGTGGCGGCCGAGTCATTTACGAGCGGGCTTCTCGACTACCCTCAATACACGAGGCCTCGCGAGTTCAGAGGGATGGCCGTGCCGGAGGTTCTCGTGTCGGGCGACCATGAGAAGGTGAGGCTCTGGAGGCGAAAACAGGCGCTTGCCAGGACCCTCGAGAGGCGTCCGGACCTTCTCGCCAAGGCGAGCTTGACCGCGGAGGACCTGCGACTCCTCGATGAGGTAAGGCGGGAGAGGGGCTCGGGCACCATGAGCACCGCGAAGCCCGATGTTGAACCCGGCTCGAGCCGTATGGTATAATCCTCGTTGTTGAACGAACGCAGGCAGCACACCGCCTTGCGCGTCCACTCTGGAGGGAGGATCCCTGGAAATGAGCATCATAGATGTTATCGAGCGCGAGCAGATGCGCGACGATATCCCCCAGTTTCGACCCGGCGATACCGTGAGGGTCCACGTAAAGGTCATCGAGGGCGGCAGAGAAAGGATCCAGGTGTTTGAAGGCGTAGTGATTGCACGCAAGGGCAGCGGCATCCGGGAGACCTTCACAGTGCGCAAGGTGTCCGCAGGCATAGGTGTCGAGAGAACGTTCCCACTTCACTCGCCGAGGCTTGGCAAGATCGAGGTCGTGCGCGAAGGCAAGGTTCGACGCGCCAAGCTCTACTACCTCAGAGAGCGTGTGGGCAAGGCTGCCAGAGTAAAAGAGGCGGACAAAAAGTGACATCCGAGAACGGCCGCATAGAGGAGAAGGCCGCGAACGGCTCTCCGCCGGCTGCCGAGGGCGCAGATGCGGGGCGCGGGCCGTGCTCTGATGCACCAGCACCCGGGGGCACGCCGCAGCTCGCAGAGAGCTATGATGCCGGAGACGGCCTACGCGCCGTAGACGGGCGCGCCGCGGCCGGGGCCGAGCACCCGGACGATGTGGCGTGTGCCGAGCAGGGGGTTGGCGAGGCGGACATGGGCGATCTCCCGTCTCACGGCGAGGCGGGCGACGGGTCCGGGGGTGCTGGGGGCTGCGGTTGCTTCGATGGGGCGTCCGGGTCAGCCGTGTCTGCTGAACCGTGCTCAGGTCTGGCGTCGTACCAGCCGGAGGCGCCCGTGGCGAGGCCGCTGCTCTCGCCGGAGGTGAAGGCGGAGATCCTCGAGTACGTTCAGGCGTTCGCCATCGCTATCGTCCTCGCGGCGTTCATCATAACCTTCATTGCTCAGTCCTTCGTAGTCGAGGGCTCGAGCATGGAACCGAGCCTTCACAACCGCGAGAGGCTGCTCGTGAACAAGCTGGTGTACCGGTTCGGCGAGCCCCAGAGGGGCGACGTGGTGGTGTTCAGGTACCCCGCCAACCCGAAGCGCAAGTTCATCAAGCGCGTGATAGGCGTGCCAGGTGACGTGGTGGAGATACGGGATGGCCATGTCATCTTGAACGGGCAAGTCCTTGAGGAAGACTATACCATGGATCTCACATACGGCATGTTTGGCCCGGAGGTCGTGCCCGAAGGCCACTACTTCGTGCTGGGAGACAACCGGAACAACAGCGATGACTCCCGCTTCCCTGATGTGGGCTTTGTCCCTAGAGCCAACATCGTGGGGAAGGCTTTCGTGACGTGGTGGCCGCCCAGAGAGATCGGGCTCGTGCGGAGGCCCGAGCCTTGGGCCGGGGTCAGTGCGAAATGATGCTGTCGTGGTTCCCGGGTCACATGTCTAAGGCCAGGCAAGCCATCAAGCGAAACCTGGCGGGCATTGATGTGGTCATAGAGGTCCTGGACGCGAGGATCCCCAGTACCAGCAGGAACCCCGAGATCTCGTGGATCGTCGGAGAGCGGGCTCGGGTGGTTGTGCTGGCGAAGGAGGACCTGGCGGATCCGGTGGAAACCGGCAAATGGCTCGCTGCCTTGCGCTCCCGCGAGCCGTTTTGCTATGCGGTGAATGCTGAGACCGGCGAAGGCGTCGAGGCTGTCGTGGAGGCCTGCTCTTCGGTGGCCGGCCAGATAATGCTGAGGCTGGCGTCGAAGGGGCGGAAGATGCGCGCTGTCAGGGCCATGGTGGTGGGCATCCCCAACGTGGGGAAGTCATCGCTTGTGAACAGGATAGCTGGTCGAAGGTCCGCGAAGACCGGAGCGCGCCCCGGCATCACCAGGGGGCGTCAGTGGATAACCGTGGGAAGGGGCATAGAGCTTCTCGATACTCCTGGGGTCCTCTGGCCACGCGCCGAGGACCCTACCGCCATGTTCAAGCTCGCCGCGACCGGCGCCATCAGCGATGAGAGCTTCGACCCGGCCGACGTGGCCGAGCGGCTTCTGGACACGCTCAAGGAAAAGGTCCCAGGCTCTCTGGCGTCTCGCTTGAAAGCCGAGGACGTGAGGGCACTGGGCGGCCGCGAGCTTCTAGAGCTAGTGGGCAGCAAGCGCGGATGCCTCGGGCCGGGAGGGGTCGTGGATCTCGCACGCGCGGGCGCCGTGGTGCTGTCGGATTTCCGGAAGGGGTTCTTCGGAAGGGTGACGCTCGACAAGGCGCCGGTGGGCGGTGACGGGGGATGAGGGCAGCCCGTCGTGCGTTCGGGCAGCCTGGCGGGGTGGCCGGCGACCTCCTCAGTCGTGAGCGTGAGCTTTGGAGCCGGGGTTACGTGGCCGTGGCAGGGATAGACGAGGCCGGTCGTGGGGCTCTCGTCGGCTCTGTGGTCGCAGCGGCCGTCGTGTTCAGCCCCGGCACCGCGCTGGATGGGGTCCGCGACTCCAAGGCCATATCTCCGAGGAGACGCGAGGCGCTGTACGACGTGATCATGGACAGAGCTCTCGCGGTCGGGGTCGGGGTCGCGGACGCGGAAACCGTGGATCGGGTGAACGTGAAGCAGGCCGCCAGGCTCGCAATGAAGCAGGCCGTTGAGAACCTCAGCGTTACGCCGGACTATCTTCTGGTGGACGCCGAGGTGGTGCCTGTCTCCATCCCGCAGGGCGCCATTGTACACGGAGACGCGCTGTGTCATGCGATCGCCGCGGCATCGATCATCGCCAAAGTGACAAGGGATAGAATGTGCGATGTCTGGGACGCCGAGTATCCTCAGTATCACATCAGGTCTCATAAGGGATACTGCACTCGAGAGCACGTGGAAGCCATACTGAAATACGGGCCGTGTCCACTGCATAGAAAGACCTTCCTCAGAAAGATCCTCCCGCACCAGACGAGCCTCGGCCCTGACCTCGGGCTGTAGGGTCGTGTCTTACGTATATTTCCATTGATGGCAGGAAAACCCACGCTAATGGAGAACACATTCCTGGGAAGCCATGACAGGAGAGTGCTCTCTGTGACGAAGAATGCCCACGACTTAGGAGCCCAGGGAGAGAATATTGCCGCCATGTACCTGGAATCCATCGGTTTCAAAGTGCTCGAGCGGAATTACAGGTCGAGGGCGGGCGAGATCGACATCGTGGCACTCGATGGAGAGACGCTGGTCTTCGTTGAGGTCAAGACAAGACGGCAGGGTGGCCGGTTTGGTGCGGCGGCAGAGCAGGTCACCCGCGTAAAGCAGCGGCGAATAGCGAGAACCGCGCTTGCTTACATCACCCACCGTGGGCTGGAAGGCGCTGAGTGCAGATTCGACGTGGTGGCCATAGACGTGCCACGACAAGGTGCTCCGAGAGTGTCGCTGGTGAGGGGCGCCTTCGAGTGCGGGAGGTGATGAGGGGTGCTGGCAAAGGTCCCAAGCGGGGCGCTCTTGGGGGTGGAGGGATACCCCGTGTACGTTGAGGTGGACGTGTCCGGGGGGCTGCCGGCGTTCGAAGTGGTTGGACTGCCCGACGCAGCCATTCGCGAGTCGCGTGAGCGCGTGAGGGCCGCCCTTAGGAACTCGGGGTTTGAGTTCCCCCTGCAGAGGATCACCGTCAACCTGGCGCCCGCGATGATCCGCAAGGAAGGGGCATGCTTCGACCTCCCGATAGCCTTGGGCGTTCTGGCCGCGACCGGCGTGGTTCCGGCGTCAGCCGTGGAACGTTGCGTGTCCGTAGGGGAGCTCTCGTTGGATGGAGAGGTGAGGAGGATATCCGGCGTGCTCTCAATCGCATTCGCTGCGAGGTCCGCCGGGTTCACGAGCATGATGGTCGCGCGGGCAAACGCGGGGGAAGCCGCCCTCGTGGACGGTCTCGAGGTTTACGGAGTTGGCACGCTCCTCGAGGCTGCAAGGCATTTGTCAGGGGCGGCGTGCATTGCGAGGACCAGATCTGAGGCGTTTGGTGCAACTGATTGGGGGACTGCCCGGGACGGTCTCGACTTCGCGGACGTCGTGGGGCAGGACCATGCGTTGCGGGCTCTCGAAGTAGCCGCGGCTGGCGGGCACAACGTGCTCATGGTGGGTCCGCCCGGGGCTGGCAAAACCATGCTTGCCCGGAGGCTGCCCTCGGTGCTGCCCCCTCTGACGTGGGATGAGGCGTTGGAGGTGACGAGGATCCACAGCGCTGCGGGCGTGTTGCCCGCCGGTGCCAGCGTCGTATCGGAACGGCCCTTCAGGGATCCTCATCACAACATATCCCTGGCGGGCCTCATCGGTGGGGGGCGCGCGCCGAGGCCCGGCGAAATCTCCCTCGCCCACCGCGGGGTCCTTTTCCTCGACGAACTTCCCGAATTCCAGGGGCAGGCGCTGGAGGCGCTGAGGCAACCCTTGGAGGACGGGTTCGTCACCGTGTCCAGGGCGGGTGGGACCGCGACCTTTCCTGCGCGGTTCATGTTGGTGGGGGCGATGAACCCGTGTCCCTGCGGGCGGGGACCTGGCTCGGGCGCATGTACGTGCACCCCAGCCGAGGTGCGGAGATATCTCGCGCGGCTTTCGGCTCCCCTCCTTGACAGAATCGACATTCACATCCACGTGGGCAAAGTGGACATGAACGACATCGCGAAGACGAGAGTCGGCGAAAGCTCAGCCGAGATACGGGCGAGGGTAACGAATGCAAGGTCGCTGCAGGAACACAGGTTCGCGGGGCGGGTCACTCGCACCAACGCCGAGATGAGGCCCGCGGAGATTCGGGAGTTCTGTGTCGCGTCCAGGGAAGGCCGGACCCTTCTGTATGCGGCTAGCGCGAGGCTGGGGCTTTCGGCGCGGGCGTACGCCAGGGTACTTAAGGTTGCGAGGACCGTCGCGGACCTCGATGGTAGCGACCTCGTGCAGGAGGCACATATAAGCGAGGCCTTGAGCTACAGAGCCTTCGCTTTGACGGGGTATGGCGACGCACCCGGTCGCTCCTGCCCATCTCCAGGTCAGGGGCGACCGGAATACACTTGACATCTCAGCGGTTCTTGAGAATGGGGTGCTACGGACCGTGGACGAGCGGGAGGCCATGATAGCCCTCAACCTCGTTGGCACAATAGGAGGCATGAAGATGGCCGCTCTCATGGAGCGCTTCGGGTCGGCCCGCGACTCCCTGCATGCGAGCGGGAGCGCACTGCGCGACGTTGGCGGGATCGGTCCCGTGACCGCCGAGAGGATCGCGGCGGTGCGCGACGGCAAGCTCCTGACCGAGGAGCTGACCAAGGCATCGAAGCTCGGGGTGACCATACTCACCCTCCTCGACCCGGAGTACCCGGAGCGCCTTCGCACGATCGACTATCCCCCGCCCGTCCTGTATGTCAGGGGGGCGATCCTGCCGTGCGACGAGCTCTCCCTGGCTGTCGTGGGATCGAGACGGGGAACGACATACGGGCGCCGCGTTGCCCGTCACCTCGCGGGCGAGGCTGCGGGGGCCGGCTTCACGGTGGTCTCGGGAATGGCGCGGGGCGTCGACTCTGAAGCACACCGCGGCGCTCTCCAGCGGGGTGGGCGCACCCTAGCTGTGCTCGGGTGCGGGGTGGACGTGGCCTATCCGCCGGAGAACGCAAAACTCGCGGATGAGATTGCAGGAAATGGGGCTCTCGTGAGCGAACGCTCTCTAGGCACCCGTCCGTTCGGGCAGAACTTCCCGGCGCGGAACAGGATCATAAGCGGGCTTGCCCTAGGCGTCGTTGTGGTGGAAGCCGGCGAGCGCAGCGGAGCCCTCATCACGGCGAGGTTCGCAGCCGACCAGGGGCGTGAGGTCTTCGCGGTTCCGGGAGACATCGCGAATCCACTTTCGCGCGGGACCCACCGCCTCATCAAAGACGGCGCTAGGCTGGTGGAAGGCATGGATGACATCCTTGACGAGCTTGGGATAGACCCGTCTCGCCTGGGACGTCAAGGAGCGACGGGGGGCGCGTGTCTCCCGGTCGCGGAGAAGAGGGTGCTTGAGGCGCTGGGCTTCTCACCAACTTCCGCCGATGATATAGTACACGAGACGGGGCTTGCGCCACAGGACGTGGCCGCCGCTCTCGGGTCCTTGGAACTCCGAGGCCTCGTGGAGCGCTCTTTCGGGGGTTACGTGCGACGCTCGAAAGAAGGTGGTTGAGGTGACAGACGGGAAACGCGCATTCGCGCGCCGCGCATCCCGGCCCGCGCCAGGCCCGCGGCGAGTATTAAACGCTGAGGAGCGACAGAAGCTAACAGTCGATGCGTGGGGGCTTGTCGCCTTTCTACAGGACACGGGTCTAGTGCGGCCTGACGAGCTGGAGGAGGCCCTGCTTCTCGTGGCGGGTCTGGAAGGCGGCGAAGTGGACGCAGCCGACATGGCCCTCGTGCTCTCCAGCGTCATCAGCGACAAAGAGAGGGTTGCCATGATCCTGGGGCGTGCGGGGGCCATGGACCGAGAGAAAGATAGCGAAGGGTTACAGGAGGAAGACGAAGACTCGATGCCGGAGCCTCGCCTCCTTCACTGATTCACCAGTTGAATCGGGGGCGGGATGGGTGAGGAGTGTCAGAATGCCGAAATCACTTGTCATAGTTGAGTCACCTGCGAAAGCCAAGACGATAGGGAAATTCCTCGGGCCAGGCTACATGGTGAAAGCGTCCAAAGGGCACGTGCGCGACCTTCCCAAGAGCAAGCTCGGGGTGAACGTGAAAGGCGGCTACGAGCCGCAGTACGTAGTGATCAAAGACCGTGACGACATCATCCGCGATTTGAGGAGCACGATGGAGTCTGCGGAAGGCGTGCTCCTCGCGACCGACCCCGACCGGGAGGGCGAGGCGATCTCTTGGCATCTCGCCGAGGTGCTCGGGATAGATCCGGGCGAACCTTGCCGCATCGAGTTCAACGAGATAACTCGGAGTGCGATCGAGGCTGCGCTCGGGAGACCAAGGCCCATCGACATGCACCGAGTGAACGCCCAGCAGGCGAGGAGAGTCCTCGATCGCCTCGTGGGCTACAGCTTGAGCCCACTCTTGTGGAAGAAGGTCCGAAGGGGCCTGTCGGCCGGAAGGGTGCAGTCGGTCGCGGTTAGGCTCGTGTGCGACAGGGAAAAAGAGATCGAGGCACACGTGCCGCAAGAGTACTGGTCCATCACCGCACACCTTCGGCCTTCCGGCGGCGGACCTGAATTCCCCGCGAAGTTGGTCCTCCGGGCCGGGAAGAAGATCGAGGTCCGCAATGAGGGCGAGGCAAAGTCCATCTTGGATGACCTCGCTGGTGCTGCCTACCAGGTGGTACGCGTCGTGCGTAAGGAGCGGCGGCGAAATCCAGCGCCGCCCTTTACCACCAGCACATTGCAGCAGGAAGCGTCGAGGAGGCTCGGATTCGGAGCTCGAAAGACGATGCAGGTGGCCCAGCAGCTATATGAGGGTCTGCCCCTTGGAGACGAGGGGAGCGTCGGGCTCGTCACTTATATCCGCACTGACTCGGTGCGCGTCGCCGTCGAGGCGGAGCAGGCTGCAAGGGCGTTCATCGCGAAAGAGTACGGGTCGGAATTCGTGCCTGATCATCCACGCCGGTACCGCGCGAAGGCCACGAGCCAGGACGCACACGAGGCGATACGACCGACCTCGGTGAGCAGGCTGCCTGACCAGGTGAAATCCCATCTCACTCGAGACCAGTACAAGCTCTACAAGTTGATCTGGGAGCGGTTCATCGCAAGCCAGATGGAGTCGGCAGTTGTGGACGCTGTGAGCGTGGACGTGCAGGCGAAAGCATACACGTTCAGGGCCACCGGCTCGAGGATCGTGTTCCCCGGATTCATCCTCGTTTACCAAGAAGCCACTGACAACGCCGACAAAGAGGACGAGGCGAGCCTGCCCGAGCTGAGTGAAGGGGACGCCTTGGCCCTTGTGCGGCTGGAGCCCGCGCAACATTTTACGGAGCCGCCTCCGAGATATACAGAGGCATCTCTCGTAAAGGCCCTCGAGGAAAACGGCATTGGCAGGCCCAGCACCTACGCGCCGATAATCGATACGATTTTGAGACGTGGGTACGTCGTCCTTGAGGACAAGAAGTTCCACCCGACTCAGCTGGGATTCGTGGTGGTGGACCTCTTGAGACAGGTGTACCCTCAGGTTGTGGACGTGGCGTTCACCGCGGAAATGGAGAGCCAGCTGGACAAGATCGCCGAGGGTGAGCTGGACTGGGTGAGGGTCGTAGACGATTTCTACGTACCATTCAGTAGGACCGTGAGCGCTGCCGAGGAGAACATGGGGCGCGTGAAGATCCCGGACGAGGTGACGGATGAGAAGTGTCCTAAGTGTGGCCGCCCTTTGGTGGTGAAACACGGTAGGTTCGGGACTTTCCTTGGGTGTCAAGGTTACCCGGAGTGCACCTTTACGAAAAAGATGGTACGCCTGGCGGGGGTGAAGTGCCCCGATTGCGGCGCGGACGTGGTAGAGCGAAGGACGAAGAAGGGAAGGAAGTTCTATGGGTGCAGCAGGTATCCTGAATGCCGGTTCACCACGTGGTATACTCCCGCGAAGGGCACGACCTGCCCCAAGTGCGGAGCGTTTCTCGTGAAGCGAGGGAGGGGGACCGGGGTCCTCACATGCGTGAGGGAAACGTGCGACTATCGTGAGGAGGCGCAGGGGAAAGCCGAGCCCGGGCGCGGCGGGGGAGAGGCTCCGGAGCAAGCATAGCATAGTTCACTCGCCGTGGCCAGCCTCCGTGCTCTGCTTCATTCAATTGTACGCCGCAAGGGCGCTTCGAGGAGCGCAAGGGAAGCATGGTAGATGCAGGGCTAGCTGACGTGATAGTGGTGGGCGGGGGTCTCGCTGGAAGCGAGGCTGCCTGGCAGGCGGCAAGAGCGGGTGCGCGGGTCACCCTCATCGAGATGCGCCCCGCGGTGATGACCCCTGCACATACCACCGGCGACTTCGCGGAGCTCGTGTGCTCCAACTCCCTCGGCTCAGACAGTCTTGACAACGCCTCCGGCGTGTTGAAAGAGGAGATGCGCATCTTCGGCTCTCTCATCATGAGATGCGCCGAAGCGTCGAGGGTTCCCGCGGGGTCTGCGTTGGCGTGCGACAGACAGCGTTTCGCTCGTCTCGTGACCGCTTACATCGAGCGGTGTCCAAGCATCAGCGTGGTGAGGCGGGAGGCGTCCTCGCTTCCCAATGGCGCACCGCTCGTGGTTGCGACCGGCCCACTCACGTCGGAGGCAATGGCCGAGGCCATAGCGCGCCTGGCCGGCACCGAGCACCTTTACTTCTATGACGCTGTTGCGCCGATAGTGACGGCAGAGTCGTGTGACATGTCGAAGGCTTTCTGGGGATCCCGTTATGGTCGGGGGGGCGCTGACTACCTCAATTGCCCCATGACGAAGGAGGAATACGACCGCTTCTACGACGCATTGGTCTCCGCCAGATGTGCGCCGGTGCACGGGTTCGAGGACACCAAGGTCTTCGAGGCGTGTATGCCCGTGGAGGTCCTGGCGAAGAGGGGACGGGAAGCCCTCGCGTACGGCCCCTTGCGCCCAGTTGGGCTCGTTGACCCGCGAACCGGGGAGAGGCCTTACGCTGTGGTGCAGCTCAGGCGGGAAGACGATGCCGGGCGGCTTCTCAATATGGTGGGTTTTCAGACGCGTCTCGCGTGGGAGGAGCAACGTCGGGTTTTCCGGATGATTCCCGGGCTAGAGCACGCGGAATTCGTGAGATACGGAGTGATGCACAGGAACACATACATAAACTCGCCTGAGCTCCTTAAGCCCACATTGCAGTTCCGGCGGCGCGATACGCTCTTCTTTGCCGGCCAGCTTACCGGCGTTGAAGGATATCTCGAGTCCGCAGCCTCGGGCCTGGTTGCTGGCGTAAACGCCGCCAGGGTTGCCCTAGGCGCGGAGCCTGTGGTCTTTCCAGAGGAAACCGTCCACGGCAGCCTGTGCCGCTACATAAGCAGCCCGCACCCGAGCGGGTTTCAGCCCATGAACGCGAATTTCGGGATCATGCCACGCGCAAGCGGAAAGCAGAAGGGCAGAGCCGCAAGGCGCCAAATTGCGACCCGCGCCCTCCTGGCGGCGACACACTTCGAGAAAACACTCCACGCCGGGGTTGAAGGAATATTATAATTATGTTACAATTTCGCGCTGGGTGGGCACGACGACCCAGTCGGTGTAGGACCTTCGACCGCGTGCCCGCAGGCGGCCGCCGCGTCGCCGCGACGGGAGATGCCGTTGGTAACGGCCTGGCTGGCGCGGGGAGGGTGGGTCCGCCACTTGAGCCGGCGTGGGGGTGTGCCACTGTTGCTCGCGACGGAGGTCGAGGGGTTCTTAAAGCAGCTTGAGCTGGAGAAGGGCGTCTCGCCGAACACTGTCGAGGCGTACGGTCACGATATACGGTGTTTCCTTGACTTTCTGGCCGAGGTCCTTGAGAGGGTCGACGATCCTGCCAAAGTGGGGCATCTTGAGATAAGAGCGTACCTCGCCAGCCTGCAGAAAGCCAAGTACTCGCGGCGAACCATAGCTCGGCGTCTCGCAGCTGTACGTTCCTTCTTTGCGTATCTGTGTAGGAAGGGAATATGCGAAACCAACCCCGCCCGAGGCGTGAGCGCGCCGAAACTCGCGAAGGTGCTTCCGCGTTTTCTCCATGAGGAGGACGTCGCAAGCCTTATGGAGGCGCCGCCGCAGGACACGCCTCTCGGGCTTCGAGACAGAGCCATACTCGAGACGCTCTATGCCGCGGGCTTGCGTGTCGGCGAGCTTGTCGGGCTAGACGTGGAGGATGTCGACCTTGCGCACGGATTCGTGAAGGCGTTCGGGAAGGGCGGTAAGGAACGTGTCGTTCCCATAGGAGCGCAGGCAAGGGCTGCGTTGAGCGAATACATGGAGAAGGGGAGACCTCAGATCCTTCGGGCACGTTCCGATGCGCGATGCGACCTGGGCGCGCTTTTCCTGAACTATAGAGGGGAGAGGCTTTCTGTCAGGGCTGTACAGCTGATGCTGGACAGGTACATAAAGAAAGTGAGCATCGACAAGAAAGTTAGCCCCCACGCCATCCGGCATTCCTTTGCCACCCATCTCCTCGACCATGGGGCAGACCTGCGGGCCGTGCAGGAGTTGCTCGGCCACGTGAGCGTTTCGACCACACAGATCTATACGCATGTGACGAGGGAGAAGCTCAAGCTGGTGTACGACAGGGCCCACCCCCGCGCTTGACGTGAAGGAGGGAACCGTATGTTTCACGCCACGACTGTGGTTGCCGTGAAGCGCGGCGACCATGTGGCCGTAGCCGGTGACGGACAGGTTACGTTCGGGAACACCGTGATGAAACACGGGGCGAGGAAGGTCAGGAGGATACACGACGGCAAGGTCCTCGCGGGCTTCGCTGGAGCGGCGGCTGATGCGTTCGCGCTCTTCGAGAAGTTCGAAGGGAAGCTTGAGGAATTTCACGGCAACCTTCCAAGGGCCGCTGTCGAGCTGGCCAAAGAGTGGAGGCTTGACAGGGCGTTGCGCCGACTTGAGGCGTTGCTGGTGGTGGCGGATGCCTCTCACCTGTTGGTCATATCCGGAAGCGGCGATGTGATCGAGCCCGACGATGATGTGGTCGCGGTGGGTTCCGGCGGGCCGTACGCGTTGGCGGCGGCGAGGGCCCTCATTCGGCACACTGACCTTTCATGTAAGGAGATCGCCACGGAGGCGCTCAAGATCGCCGCATCCATCTGCATATACACGAATGAGGAGATCACTTGCGAAGAGTTGTGAGAGGAGGCGCGAGGGTGGACGATCTGACGCCCCGAGCCATCGTTGAGGAGCTTGACAAGTACATCGTCGGCCAGGCCAAAGCCAAACGGGCCGTGGCTATCGCTTTGCGCAACAGGTACCGGCGGCTGAAGCTGCCCGGGTCCCTGCGTGACGAGGTTGTTCCCAAGAACATCCTCATGATCGGTCCGACCGGGGTAGGCAAAACCGAGATCGCGCGGAGACTGGCAAGACTCGTCAACGCGCCGTTCATCAAAGTGGAGGCCACCAAGTTCACCGAGGTGGGGTACGTCGGCCGTGATGTGGACTCCATCATTCGGGACCTCGTGGAAACCTCCATCAGAATGGTCAAGGCCGAGAAGATGGTGCAGGTTTACCATCGAGCGGAGGCCGTGGTGGACGACAGAATCCTGGACATAATCGCGCCCATGCCCAGCCGCGAGGGGGAGAAAAACCCGCTCAGCGTCCTGATGGGAGGCCTGGGTCTGGTGCGGGACGATGAGTCGTTTCAGGCGAAGCAGGCTGAGGCCAGGGCCCGGCGGGAGGAGCTTCGGGCCAGGCTCGCCGCCGGAGAGCTTGAAGACATGATCATCGAGGTTGCGGTGGAGGACCAGAGCCCGCAGATGCTCGAGGTCTTCAGCGGGGCCGGCGTCGAGGAAATGGGCATCAACATGCAGGACCTTTTCGGAGGACTGTTGCCACGGCGTCAGCGCCGCCGGAAAGTGCCGGTGAGGGAGGCCCGAAAGATCATAGCCCAGGAGGAAGCCCAAAAGCTCATAGATATGGAGGAAGTGGAGCAGGAGGCCGTGAGGCGAGCGGAGCAGTCCGGCATAGTCTTCATAGATGAAATCGACAAGATAGCTGGCCGGGAGCGCGGGGTGGGGCCTGACGTGTCGCGCGAGGGCGTCCAGCGCGACATTCTGCCCATCGTCGAGGGTTCCACCGTGATCACGAAACACGGCCCGGTGAAGACCGACCACATTCTCTTCATCGCCGCAGGCGCCTTCCACGTGGCGAAGCCATCGGACTTGATTCCTGAGCTCCAGGGGCGCTTCCCGATACGGGTTGAGCTCGACAGCCTCACGAAGGAGGACTTCAAACGCATCCTGCTCGAGCCTGAGAATGCTCTTGTCAAGCAGTACAAGGCCCTTCTTGCTACAGAGGGTGTCGAGGTCGAGTTCCTGCCCGATGCGATCGACGAGATCGCGGCGATCGCTGACAGGGTGAACCAGGAGATGGAGAACATCGGCGCACGGAGGCTCCACACGGTCATGGAGCGGCTGTTGGACGACATCTCGTTCAATGCGCCAGAGATGCCCAAGGGGAGGGTGGAGATTGACAGGGAGTACGTTCGCAAGAAGCTGCAAGACGTAGTGGGCGACAAGGACCTTAGCAGGTTCATATTGTAGAGTCTCACGCGTCCGGGGTCCGCCCGCGGGCAGGCCAGGCACGCAGCGACGCCTGCCACGAGGAACGGGCTCCTGAAGGTGATGGACTCGCGGTGGGACAAGCCCGAATGGTACGGGTCTTCGCTAGGTGAGGACGCAGCGCGGGGGAAGCCTCACTGTGCAAGTTAAGGCAACTGAAGGAGGATACATCGATGAGCGAGCTACTGGAGAAGACACGAAGGATCAGTCGGTTCATACAGGAGTCCACGGGTTTTCCCAGCGATTTCAATGATCTTGCGAAGGTGCTATCCGAAGAGGTCGCGGCCAACGTGTACGTGGTTGCGCGCCGAGGGAAGCTCCTAGGATACGGGTTCATGGAGGGCTTTGATTGCGACGTTGCGGCCGGGTATGTGGGGAACGGCGGGACGTTTCCCAAGGAGTGCGCGGACTGGCTCCTCAGGATAATAGAGGCGTCCGAGAACATCCGCCATGACCCGGGAAAGTGCTTCCTCGGGGCTGAGGTGAAGTGCGGGTTCCCCGAGAAGTTCCTGACTGTCGTCCCGATTTACGCGGGCGGGGACAGGATGGGGACGCTTGTCCTGGCCAGGTTCGAGAGAGAGTTCTCCGATGACGACCTCGTTCTAGCTGAGTATGCCGCCACGGTCTTCGGGATGGAGATCCTTCGCTCGAGGACTGGTCAGATCGAGGAGGAGGCCCGGAAGAAGGCGTCGGTCCAAATGGCCCTGGACACCTTGTCCTTCTCGGAACAAGAGGCGGTTGAGCACATCTTCAGGGAGCTCGGCGGCGACGAGGGCCTGCTTGTTGCGAGCAAGATCGCCGACAAGGTCGGCATCACGAGGTCTGTCATCGTAAACGCCCTGCGCAAGTTCGAGAGTGCCGGGGTCATAGAGTCACGTTCCCTGGGCATGAAGGGGACGTACATCAGGGTCCTCAACGACAAACTCTTCGACGAGCTCGAGAGATTGCGGGCGAGGTAGCCCGGCAGACGACATCAAGCGTCGCGCGGGTAGCCTCCCCACCGAGACTACCCGCCGGCGAAGAGCAAGACGAGCGGCGCGGCCACAGAGCATATCGCGAGTATGAAGACGCCGACGGCTCCGCGCGTGTTGCCGTGCCGCAAGAGCCACAGCCCGAAGCTCGCGGTGTATATCGCCACGGCAACCGGAACCGGCATGGTGGTGAGGATGACGCTCATTCGCACGACGAGGCCCCCCTTCAGCAAGTTATGTCGTATCTGTGCTCGGCTTGGGCGGCCTGAAGAGCAGGCCGGTGCGCCGCAGGTCGAGCTTTAGGTCGATATTCACCTGCGCTTGCGGGAATCTCTTCGGCCAATCGAGCTCCTCCCACTCGCGCCATGTTCTCGTGAGGTGTCTCGCCTTGTTGCCGAACGCAAAGATGTCCGCGCCGAACTCGGTCTGGGCCTTCGTCACGAGGTCGCGGCAGCCTCTCTTGAGATCGTCCGCCACCCGTTTTTCCAGCGCGTGAAGGTTCTTGGGGTTGGAGTAGTCCTTGAGACTCTGGCTCCCGATGACCTCTCCCTCCAGCATCATCTTCACGTTGACTTGAAACCCATCTTTGTTCCTGCGCACCGTGGTTTCGGTAGGCCTGGCAAGGCGGATATCGCACGAGACGTATTTGCCTTTCACGAACGGGTCTTCAACGCAGATGATGCCTCTCTTGAACGTGCCGCGCAGGAGCAGCATTGCCCGGACGTCTTGCCCCGTTATCTCGCCGACCATGCGGTCGCCTCTAAACACCGCTCCGCCCAAGAGTTCCACTGGGTTTCCGCCGACTGACGGGGATTCGCCTGCCACGTAGTCGGAATCACTTCGCGAGGCAACGGGAAGCATTTTCGCCGCGTTCACGGGCCCTTCCCCGGATCCCGTTTCTGAAGAGCCTTGACCCTTCGTGCCCCCGGAGGCACCGCCAGGTGCCTCTGTCCGCGACTCCTCGGTCCTGCCGCCGGGCGTTTCCTGCTTCACGCCCGCGAGGATCACGACTGGCTCCTCTCCGAGGGACTGCATCTCAACCAGGAACCGGTGGATCTGGGACGGCGGGATGTAACCCGTCTGCCTATTGGCGAGCGCGAGAAGCTCCAGGTTTTTCGCGGGGTTCTGCTCGAGGACAGGCCGGTTCTTCTCGATGAACTCCTTCGCGGTGCCCCTGGTCACCACGAGGAACATCGTCCTCCGCGTCTCGCGGAACCTGACGAGCTCACCTATGTACGGAGCTATTCCGCGCCTCGCGAGCTTCTCTCCGATGACCACCATTTTGCCGTGAACCAGGCTCGGGCGCCTGTCCACGTGCGTGCTCAGGAGGTTAAGGAGGCTCAGAACCGAGCGGCCCACGAGCGTCGTGATGAGGCTCGACTGCTGGCCCGCTCCCCCTCCCCCTCCGCCTCCGGAGCCTCCGCCGATCCCGCCCGCGCCCGCGACAGCCCTGGGGACGGCTATATGGAAGGTCACGGCGAGCATGTCGTTGGGCGCGTCGTCGAGGCCGATCGCCATGACGAACGCGAGGTCGTCCACCTCGGTCCTGTCCCAGCATCCCGCGGTGCACGCCGCCACCGCGAGCACGACCAGCAGCGACAACGCGAGCCTGACGCGTCCCGTGCCTCGCCCTCCCAGATCACGCACCGCGCGTCGGCTCCCCCCTCCTGGTTCCCCGGGCCTCCCTCACCTGTGCGACGAGGAGCAAGAGTGCCGGGACAACGAAAACAGCGATGCCCCCGAACGTCCTCACGAGCTCGAAGTCGAGCCTGGTCGCAGTCGGCACGTCCGGGGGCGTGAATGCCAGCGTATAGCCGATGATTGCAACCGCGGGCACGATCGGCCGATATATCGGAAGTTTGAGCATCCGGGCGAGGATCATCGTTGAAGTGTAAGCGCCGAGCGCCAACTCGATGCACCCGCTTATGACCCATAGGAACACGAACGCTACCTCAACGCGCTGAAAGAACCGGCCCACGTATATGAGGGTGCTCGTTTCATACCCTGGATACGGGATATGCAAGCACAGCGGGTATGGGAACACGGTGACGAAGACGAGCACCGACACGCTGGTGAAGAAGGTTGTTATGGCTATGGCGATGAGCCCCATGGTCTTCACCTTGTGGCCGTCCCTGAGCTGTGGGGCGACGACCGCCAGAAACATGACCTCGCCTGCGATGGCCGAGTGGACGACCCCGTGGTACAGGAGCTTGCCCGGCCCAGGGCCGAAAATTGGGAACATCGCGTCGAGGTTGGCCTGAGGAAGCGACAGGATGTTCAGGAAAACGAGGGTGATCACTATGAGCGGCGCTGCGAGAAAGGCGGCCCTCGTGATCGCCTCTCCGCCCAGGTAAACCGCTATTAGGGTCGCGAGCACAAATATGGCCGTGATCACCGACAGGGGCGTGCGCGGCAGGAGGGCAGTGCCCACGGTCTCGGAGAACTGCCGCATGACAAGGATGGTGGCTGCGAAGAAGAATGCGAAGTAGCCGAGCGTGGCGAGGTTCCCGAACACGGGGCCGGCTATCTGCTCGCTGATCTCGACTATGCTTTTCCCGGGGTATCGCTTCAGAAGGGCGGCAATGATGAGGAATCCGAGGGCCCCGGTGCTGAAGCTTATGATTGGGATCACCCAAGCGGCCGTGAGGCCCACCGTCGCCATCTGCTGCGGAAACGAGATGAACAGCTTCGATGCGAGAAAGTATACGGTGGCCGCCACGGCTTCATTCGTGCCTATCCTGCCTTCCTCAAGCACGCCCCGCGCCCCCCTTGTCCTGCGGCCCTGGCTCGGCCGCCGGGGCCGGCGTTCCCGCAGCTTTCATGCGGGCTCCTCGCGAAGGTTGCACGGGGGGCGGGCTTGGCGAGGGTGCGTCGACTCCTCCGGCCTGGGTCCATCCACGTGCAACCTCGGGCTGGCGCTCCCTCGGGCTGGTTTGGAGGAACGGCGGGCGCAGCTCCATGCTCCACGAAGGGTACCGCAAGACCACGTCGCCGCTGGATTGGGCGAACGGGGCGACGGGGGACATGAACGGTACGCCGAAAGATCTCGTGCTCACGTATATGAGCATCTGAACAAACACTCCCGCCGCGATGCCGTAGAATCCGAACGCCGCTGCGAGCGCGATGTAGGCGAACCGCGTGATGCGCGCGGCGAACGCCATGTTGAAGTTGGGTATGGCGAAGGAACCAAGGGCTGTCAGGGCGACGATTATGACAAGGATCGGGCTGACTATGGACGCCGCGACGGCGGCCTGACCGAGAATGAGCGCGCCTACTATCCCCAACGTGGGTCCTATCACGCCGGGCACGCGGATCCCCGCCTCTCGAATGAGCTCGAAGGACATCTCCATGATGATGACCTCGACCGCCGTTGGAAAGGGCACCTTCTCGCGGGTTGCCGCGATAGCGAGAAGGAGATCGGTGGGGATCATCTCCGGGTGGAAGTTCGTTACAGCTATGTACACGGCGGGCAGCAGCAGCGCCGCTCCAAGCGCAGCCACCCGGACGATGCGGAGGAACGTGCCGAAGGGCCACCTCAGGAAATGGTCCTCCGCGGCGTGTAGCAGCGACCAGAACGTGACCGGCACGATGAGGCCGAACGGGCTTCCATCCAGGAGGAGCCCGACGTGCCCCTCGGCTAGGAAGGCTGCCATCCTGTCGGGGCGTTCGGTCGACAGTGTTTGGGGCACCAGCACCAGAGGTCGGTCTTCGATGAACTGCTCAAGCACGCCCGTATCCTGTATATGATCGGCCTTGATGGCGTTGATGCGCCGTTTCACCTCGGCGACCAGCTTGGGATTGGTGAGGCCCTCTACATACAGAACAGCGCAGTCCACCCTGGAGAGGGTGCCCACCTTGAGAATCTCACTTACCAAGTCGGGTGTGCGCATCCGCCTTCGAACCAGCGCCACGTTGTTCTTGAGCGTCTCGTTGAAGGCCTCCTGCGGGCCGTGCACCACCATTTCCGCCGTGGGCTGGCTCACGCCCCGATGTTCCCACGACTTGGTTTCGACTTCGAGAGCGGTGGCACATCCTTCGATGAGCAAACAAGTGGTCCCGGCAATGACCCCTTCGACGACGCCACGCAGATTGTGCTTGCGTGATACCTGATTGCCCGGCAGGAGACGGCGCTCCACGATCTCCAGGACATCAGAGGCCCGAAGGTCTTTGTTCAGGTTGGATATGAGCATGAGCGGCTGGAGGATCGCGAGGTCGATGATGTCCTTGCTCGCCAGGCCTTCCATGAACACGATGGCGGCCTTCGTGGGCGGGCTCGTAGGTATCTCGAACTCCCTCACGATCACATCAGAGTTCAAACCATAATGCAGGACCTCTTTGAGCGCGCCGAGGTTCGCCTGAAGGTTCTCTGCGAGAGGCTTCAGCTCATCAGCCTTGTCCCCCTCCTGTCGCCCTTGCCCGCCGCTCTGTCCTTGGGCGCCTTGGGCCTCAGAGGAACCCTCCTGCTGCCCCTTGGGAGACGGTGTCGCGCCGCTCACCGACGGAGGGATCTCCTCGGACGTTTCGTGGAAGGCGTCGCGGCCATGAATCTCAAGAGGGCTCCGCGCTCGTCGCCGAAGGGTGGCACGGCCTGCGTCGGCGCCGACGCTGACCGCGGAGAGCTTCTTTGGCCTCAGGAACCCCCGTGCGGTGTGCTCCGGGGCTGCTCCGAGGGCTGTGACCGCCGAGAGCCGTTGAGCGCGGTCGCGGCGGGCCGCACGCCTCCCGACTTGGCCTGTACCTTGCTCCCGCCCCTGGGCTTTGCCCTGCTCCGTGTCCGGCCCTGCGGACGTGCCTGGAGATGCGCCGCCGGTCCGCGGCGCGTCAGATGTGAGCCCGGGGAGCTTCGGCTGCGTGTCGAGGACAAACTCCTCCTCGCGTGCGGGGTTTTCGAAGGAGAGGAGGGACACTATCTCGTTCAAGATGTTCCGAAGAAAGCTCAACGTCGGAGGCCTCCGGTCCCAAGAAAGCCAGCCTGCGCGTGACTGCGCCGATCCTGCCAGCGGTGCCGATAGTTGCCGGTGCGCCGGAGCCCTTCTTCACATTGGTCGAAGGTGGTGTCCCGACCGGCAGTGGTCGCCGAGACTTCGCGAGCGAGGCGAGCGGCCTGGCCCGCTTCCACTGGCCGTACGGCCCCGCTAGCCCTTATGGAAAACACGGTGCACTGGTGGACAGGCATGCCCCAACCGGCACTCGTAATTTAGGTATTCCCCGCCCGCCGTCACGTATTCAGGCCTGCAAATTTCGTGGGAGCCTTCGTTGATATGGATATGGTCGTGTGGTATACTACGACTTGGTGTGAGCACGCACGCTCCCGGATCCCGACAACGGTGCCCGTTTGCACGGGTTCTGTCGGGGGATGAACGGGGCGGAGGGATAACCGGTGGGGGAGGAGGTGAGATAATGGCAGTAGTCACCATGAAGCAGTTGCTCGAGGCCGGGGTTCATTTCGGCCATCAGACCAGGCGCTGGAACCCCAAGATGAAGCCCTTCATCTTCACCGAGCGCAACGGCATCTACATTATAGACCTCCAGAAGACAGTCAGGAAGATCGACGAGGCCTACGAGTTCGTGAAGCGCGTGGCGCAAGAGGGCGGCACCATCCTGTTCGTGGGAACGAAGAAACAGGCTCGGAACACTGTCAAGGAAGAGGCCGAACGCTGCGGCATGTTCTACGTGAACGAACGCTGGCTCGGTGGGATGCTCACCAACTTCCGGACCATTCGAAAGCGAATCGAGCGTCTCCGGATGCTGGAGAGCATGCAGGCGGATGGGTCGTTCGAGGTCCTTCCGAAGAAAGAAGTCATGCACCTCATGAAGGAGAAAGCGAAGCTCGAGCGGTTCCTCGGTGGCATTCGCGAGATGTCTGGGCTGCCGGGAGCCGTTTTCGTGGTTGATCCGCGTAAGGAGAGAATAGCAGTGCAGGAAGCGAGGAAGCTTGGCATACCCGTCGTGGGGATCGTCGACACCAACTGCGACCCCGACGAGGTCGACTACGTGATCCCTGGGAACGACGACGCTATCCGCGCCGTGAAGCTCATTTGCGGGAAGATGGCTGACGCGGTCATAGAGGGCCTTGAGGGTCGTGACGCGGCGCTTGCGGCCGAGGCGCAGGAGGATTCGGTGGCCGGGGAGATCCACGAACACGAGCTTGAAGGCGAGTATGCCGATGACGCAACAGACGTCGTCGAGATGCCGCTGGACCTCGAGGTTGCAGAGGTTGACAACGACGATCACGCCACGGTGCGCGACGACGACACCGAGCGGTAGACTTGCGAGGAGGTAGCGCTTGTGGCTGTGACAGCCGAGGACATCAAGGAACTCCGGGAGAGAACTGGGGCCGGAATGATGGACTGCAAAAAGGCCCTGGAGGAAACCGGAGGCGACATGGAGAAGGCCATCGCGTACCTGCGCGAGAAGGGCCTCGCGAAGATGCATAAGAGGGCGGGCAGGATCGCGGCCGAGGGCGTGGTTGAGGCATACATCCACCTCGGAGGCAAGATCGGCGTGCTGGTGGAGGTCAATTGCGAGACGGATTTCGTGGCGCGCACGGACGACTTCCGGCACCTGGCAAGGGAAGTCGCTCTTCAGGTCGCCGCGAGCAAGCCCCTCTACGTGTCCAGCGCTGATGTGCCGGAATCGGTTCTTGAGAGCGAGCGGGCTATATACCGCGCGCAGGCCCTGAACGAGGGAAAGCCTGAGGCGGTCGTCGCTAAGATCGTTGAGGGTAGGCTCAAAAAGTTTTACACCGAGGTCTGCCTGCTCGATCAGCCCTACATCAGAGACCCTGAGAAGACCATAGGCGATCTCGTGGCCGAGGTGTCAGCGAAGACTGGGGAGAAGGTCCAGGTGCGACGGTTCGCTAGATTCGAGCTGGGAGAGGGCATCGAGAAGCCCTGTGCCTGCGAGGCCTGACCGTCTTCACTGAGGTTTGCAGCCGGGCAGGGGGAACAGCAGGCGACAGGATCTAAGTATGGCGCCATAAGTTTTCGTCTCCTTTGTTGACGGCGCTAGGGTTGCCGGTGCTTGCACGACGGGGCGTGGAGAATTCGGCTGTCTTAGGCGCCGAATTCGAACGAGGCGCGCCGCAAGCGCGCCGTCCCCGGAGGGCAACACCGGCAACCCTGAGCAGCACCCCTCCGTCGAAAGGGAGCGCGAACTTTTGGCCACATGCTTAGGCAGGACTGACGGTGATTGGGGCTGGCGGAAAGCCCGAGGAAGGTTGGGGCGCGATGGGCGACACTGGGGGAGGCCCTCGGTACAAGAGGGTCGTGCTGAAGCTGTCGGGAGAGGCTCTAGCAGGGTCCCGGGGCTTTGGAATCGACCTTGATGTGGTGAACCACATCGCCGCGGAGATCAGAGAGATACATGAGCTCGGCGTGCAGGTTGCCGTGGTGGTCGGCGGCGGGAACATATGGCGCGGCGTCCAGGCCCAGAAAGCCGGGATGGATCGTGCCACCGCCGACTATATGGGAATGCTCGCCACCATAATAAACGCGATGTCTCTTCAAGACTCCCTTGAAAAGCTGGGAGTCGACACGCGCGTTCAAACCGCGATCGAGATGCGCGAGATCGCCGAACCGTACATCCGGAGGCGCGCCATCCGGCACCTCGAAAAGGGCCGCGTGGTGATTTTCGCAGGCGGAACGGGCAATCCCTACTTCTCTACTGACACGGCGGCGGCATTGCGGGCAGCCGAGATCGAGGCCGAGGTAATCCTGATGGCGAAGAGGGTAGACGGGGTTTACGATTCCGACCCCCTTTCGAATCCTTCAGCGAAGCGCTTCGCGCGCCTGACCTATAGAGATGTCATCAACCAAGGGCTAGGCGTGATGGACTCTACAGCAGCCTCGCTCTGCATGGATAACGGCATCCCAATTGTCGTCTTCAACCTGACAAAGAAGGGCAACGTCAAGAGGGCGGTCCTCGGTGAGGAGATAGGTACTCAGGTCGGGGGGGAGCAGCATGACAGGCGATGAACGCGCCAAGGCCGAGCAAAGGATGAAGGAGATAGTGGAGGCGACGCGGCGGGAGTTCGCGCAGATCCGGACGGGCAGAGCCAATCCTGCCCTGCTCGACAGGGTAACCGTCGAGGCTTACGGTGACGTGTACCCCATCAACCAGCTCGCCAGCATCTCTGTGCCCGAGGCGAGGCTTCTCGTCATCCAGCCATGGGACCGGAAAGTGCTTCCCAACATCGAGCGGGCGATCTTGAAGTCTGACCTTGCCCTGACCCCGGTGAGCGATGGGTCTGTTCTCCGAATAACCATACCTTCGTTGACGGAGGAAAGACGCAGAGACCTCGTGAAGGTCGCGAAAAAGGTCGCGGAGGACATGAGGGTTGCGATCCGCAACGCGAGGCGGGAGGCCATAGATGCTCTGCGGGCGAAGCAGAAGAACAAGGAGATAACCGAGGACGACCTCAAGAAAGGGCAGGAGGACATCCAAAAGCTCACCGACAGGTTCATAGCGGAGATCGATGCTCTCCTCGAGGCCAAGGAGGCCGAGATCATGGAAGTCTGAAGGGAGGTGGCCGCGTTGCCCCACGTGATCACTGATGACTGCACGAAGTGCGGTTCATGCGCAGAAGTGTGCCCCTTTGAGGCGATTAGCGAGGGAGAGGACAAGTTTGTGATTGACCCTGAGGTCTGCACTGACTGCGGTATGTGCGCTGAGGAGTGCTCCTCGGGCGCGATAGTGGAAGAGGAGTGAATCCCGCAGGGATACACGGTCAAGGGGAGGTCGCAGCGAGGTGGCCCTCCCCTTGACGCCTTTCCGAAGGAGAAAACCTGGAGAACCCTTGAAGTGGTTTCGGGGGGAGTGACGGCTCTTGTGAGTCGTGTCCGAGTTGATGCGACGGATCAGGAAGTGCGGGGCACATGCGAAGCGCCCGAGGAGGCAGGCTGCCCGCCTTGTACGGGCCAAACCGGCGGGCCGCCCCGGCACGTAGCGATCATCATGGATGGAAATGGCAGGTGGGCGACGAGACGCAATCTCCCGAGGTGGGCAGGGCATAGGGCCGGCGCGGAGAGAGCTGAAGATGTGGTGAGGGCCGCCTCCGAAACGGGCATCGAGATCGTCACGCTGTACGTTTTCTCCACGGAAAACTGGAAGCGCCCCGCGGAGGAAGTGGACAACCTGATGAATCTCCTCGTGGAGATGTTCGAGAAGAGGCTCGAGGCCCTCATTGATTTCGGTGCGCGCATTCGCGTGATCGGAGCTCGGGAAGGGTTGCCCCCAAAGGTGGTGCGCGCGATAGAGCACGTCGAGGACGCGACCAGGCAGAGCGGCGGCATTCTCGTGAACCTTGCCATCAACTATGGCGGGCGCGACGAAATCGTCAGGGCAGCGAGGCGATTGGCCGAGGAAGTCGCCTCAGGGCTTCTCGACCCAAGCGACATCGATGGGCGTGCCCTTGAGTCCCGGCTGTACACTGCCGGCTTGCCTGACCCTGACTTGCTCATTAGGACGGGAGGAGAGATGCGGATCTCCAACTTCCTCCTTTGGCAGGTTGCGTACGCTGAGTTGTACGTAACCCCGGTGCTGTGGCCAGATTTCACCCGGCACGAGTTCGTGAAGGCCATTCGGGCGTACGAAGCCCGCGCTCGCAGATTCGGGGGCATCTAGGGATGCGCCGTGGAAGGAGGATGGCATGGTGCGGGAGAGGGTCTTGAGCGCGCTCATCGCGGTGCCGGTGGTGGTGGCCGTAGTCGTGGTGGGCGGGCCGTGGCTCGCGTTGATGGTCGTGGCCGTGGGCATCTGGGGCGTTCTGGAGTTTTACAGGCTTGCCAGGTCCGCGGGCCTCAAGCCGGCGCGAGCCGTGGGGGTCTTGGGAGTGGTGGCGTTTGCTGCCGCAGGCTACACGGGTTCGAGCATAGCGGTCGGGGCGGTCCTGGCCGGGATGGTGATAGCGAGCCTTGTCTTTCAGACCCTTGAGCTTGGACGCGAGTCGGCAATTGCAAACCCGGCCGTGACAGTGTTCGGCGCGGCCTACATCGGGTGGGCTGTGGGCCTCATCCTTCTCTTGCGAGAGGTGGGCGGGGCGTCGGCCGGCCTTGGGCATGTCATGACCGTCCTCCTGACCGTCTGGGCCAACGACATCGGGGCATACTTTGTCGGAAGCGCGTTCGGAAGGCACAAGCTCATGCCGGAAGTGAGTCCCAACAAGAGCGTGGAAGGCGCTCTGGCAGGCCTCGCGGCGGGAGTGTGCGTGGGCGTGGGAGCGAGGGCGCTCGGGGTGGCCCTCGGGTGGTGGCCCCAGGTGCCGACCGCGCACGCGGTGGCGCTTTCCCTAGCGGTTGGGCTGGCCGGCCAAGCAGGGGACCTTGCTGAGTCCGCCATGAAACGGAACGCTCACGTGAAGGATTCAGGCACCTTCTTGCCAGGGCACGGCGGCGTGCTTGACAGAATTGACAGTGTGTTGTTTGCTATTCCCGTAGCGTACTATTACGTAACGGCTTTTCATATGTGAGTCATGTGCGAGGCCTCGAGCGACGGTCTGGAGGTGCTCCGCTGCTGGCGCCCTCCCTCGTCTTCCAAACGACGGAGCTACGGGGTGATTGGGGTTGCACGGGCTTTCGGCGACATGGAAGCATTTCCTCGCGTGGGGTGCTGTCCTTGTCGGGTGTTTCCTCATAGTGAAATACGTGCTGACGTATTTCGTGCCGTTCATCATCGCCTTCGTGATCGCGGCGATCATCGACCCGCCGGTCGAGTTTCTCGTGAGACGGACGAGGCTGTCGAGGGGCGGCGCGGTCTTGCTTATGCTTTGCCTCCTCGTGATGGTGCTCGGTGTTGTCATCGTCGTGGGCGTTTCCCGGATCTACCTGGAAATCCAGGAGCTCTCGCGAGCCTTGCCCATGTACAACGTCAGCCTTGAAGAGATGCTCTCAAGGATCGTGCAGGACGTGGAGAGGTTTTACCGCGAGCTTCCCGCGCCCGTGATCGAGGCTATAAGGAACAACCAGTACAGGCTGTACCTCGCTATCGAGGCCATCTTGGCAAGAGTAACGGGGATCGTCACCGCGCTTCCCAACATCGGGGTCGTCCTTGTCGTGAGCTTCTTCGCGGCCTTCTTCATGAGCCGCGACAAGAAAGAGATATCTGACTTCCTTGTGAGCCTGACCCCCGTCAGGTGGCGCGAGAAGGCGAAGGCCATGAGGGCCGAGGTGATGACAGCGGCTCTGGGGTTCATAAGGGCGCAGTTGATCCTGATCATGATCACCACCGTGGTGAGTATCGTCGGGTTCAGCATCGCCGGCACCGGGTACGCGTGGCTCCTTGGCATCATTTGCGGCATCCTCGACCTCATCCCGGTGGTGGGGCCAGGCACGCTCTACGTGCCGATGATCGCATACTATCTCTTCAAGAGGCGGCTCTTCGAGACCGTGGTCATAGCGGCGCTGATGGCCGTGCAGTTTCTGCTGCGCAAGGGCGCGGAGCCGAGAGTGGTCGGCGCCAACGTGGGAGTCCACCCTCTCGCGATCCTCGTGTCTGTGTACGTAGGGATGCGCCTTTTCGGAGCGAGCGGGATAATAATCGGCCCGTTGATCGTTATCATAGTCAAGGCGATAGCGCGCGGAGGCTTGTTACCGCTCACGCCCAAGGAATGACGTCAAAGCAGTCGCACGTCGCGAGCATCGTGCGAGCGCGGAAAGAGACGGCTTGCCGCCGTCAATGTGCGGGCGAGGCGGCGGTTTGGAGCCGGTTTTGGCCGCTCGGGCCGAGTGTTCGTCCGGGCGCAGTTCGGCGATAAAGGGGCGAGGCACCTCCCGCGCGCAAGGGAGTGGGGTAATTGCAACGTGGTCTCGCGGTCCTGGGGTCCACTGGGTCCATCGGCACCCAAGCTCTGGAGGTCGCAGGGTGGCTCGGCGACTTCGTGCGGGTGGTGGGGCTGGCCGCAGGGCAGAATATCGATCTGCTCGAGACGCAGATCAGGCGGTGGACGCCGTCCATCGTCGGCGTGGTGGACGAGGACGCCGCCCGGGCGCTGCGGGAGCGGCTTCGCGGCGGCGGTTTTCATGTTGAGGTCGTCTCCGGCCCGCGAGCGGCGGAGCGTGTTGCCACGCATCCGGAGGCAGATGTGGTGCTGTCGGCCATCGTGGGCATCGCGGGGCTCGTGCCGACCTTAGCCGCTGTTGCACTGGGCAAGACCGTAGCACTGGCCAACAAGGAAACCCTCGTGGCCGCGGGCAGGCTTGTCATGGAGCAGGCCGCGAGTCACGGGGCGAGGATCGTCCCAGTGGACAGCGAGCACTCTGCCATATTCCAGTGCCTCGCCGGACGCGACGCCTCCGAGGTGGCGAGGCTCATCCTCACCGCGTCAGGCGGGCCGTTCCGCACGCTTGATGAAGGCGAGCTGGCGAATGTCCGACCGGAGCAGGCCCTCCGTCACCCCACGTGGTCCATGGGCGCGAAGATCACCGTCGACTCGGCGACGCTGATGAACAAGGCCCTTGAGGTCATCGAGGCGAGGTGGCTCTTCGGCGTGGATCCTGACAGGATCGACGTTGTGATCCATCCCCAGAGCATCGTGCACTCGATGGTGGAGCTTGTGGACGGGTCGATCATCGCCCAACTCGGCCCGCCCGACATGAGGCTCCCCATCCAATACGCCCTTACATACCCTGCCCGCGGGGCTAGCCGCGCGAAGACGCTCGACGTGGCCCGGCTCGGCGCCTTGACCTTCGAGCCTCCGGATGTGAGGAGGTTTCCCGCGTTGCGTTTGGGATACGAAGCGATACGCGCGGGCCGGACGGTTCCTTGCGTCTTGAGTGCTGCCAATGAGGAGGCAGTCAGGTTCTTCCTGGAGGGCCGGATCGGCTTTATGGACATCCCCGCTCTGGTGGAGGATGCCATGGCGAGCTGCGACCCCGTAGAGCCGCGGACGATCGAGGACGTCCTCGAAGCCGACAGGTGGGCAAGGGAGCATGTCGCACGGCGTGTGACGCGGCGTGTGGCTGAAAGAGGAGGACGCTTCAGTGGTTGAAACCGTTGTCGTTACGGTGGTCGCATTTGCATTTGTCTTCGCGACATTTGCCTTGTCCCACGAGCTCGGACATTTCATCGTAGGCAAGGCCGCGGGGGTGAAAGTGTACGAGTTCGCCGTGGGCTTCGGCCCGTTGGTGTGGCGGAGGAAGCGCGGTGAGACAGCGTATTCCCTGCGGGCGCTGCCTCTCGGCGCCTTTGTGAAGTTCGCTGGCCTGGACCGCCCTGACGACCCCCAAGACGATGTGGACGCGAGCGACCCCAGGAGCTTCAGGGCGAAACCTCTCAGATGGAGGATAGCGACGATCCTTGCCGGCCCGTTCATGAACTTCGTGATGGCCTTCCTCCTTTTCAGTGTGGTCTTTGTGGCGGCGGGCGTTCCAGTGGCGGTTGTGTCCGAGGTGTACCCGGGCATGCCTGCCCAAGCCGCGGGCCTGCGGGCAGGCGACAAGGTGGTGGCGGTGGGAGGGACCGCCACTGAGACGGTGGCAGAGGTCAGGGACGCTATCTCGGCCAACCCGGGGAAACCCATCGACATCACGGTTGAGCGCGATGGGGCGCGGGTGACGCTCCAGGTGACGCCGTCCAAGGATCCTGAGACAGGCCAGGGCATGATCGGAGTGTTGCTCTCGGAGCCGTGGCAGCGAGCCAGCGTGTTCCGTGCGCTTCGCGCCGGGGCGACGTTCACCGTGGACATCTCAAAAGGCCTGCTCGTAATGCTGGGCCGGATGATCACGGGACGGGTGAAGCCTGAGGTGGCGGGACCGATCGGCATAGCGCAAGCTGTGAGCCAGACAGCCCGGCTTGGAATGGTGAACCTCTTGTATCTGGCGGCGCTTCTCAACGTGAACCTCGGGCTCCTCAACCTCCTTCCGATACCGGTCTTGGACGGCGGTTGGATCGTGCTTCTAGGTATCGAGGCGCTGCGGAGGCGGCCGCTCAACGAGGAGCAGGAAGCGTTCGCACGAATGGTCGGCATGGCCATCCTGGCGTTGCTGATCGCGTTCGCGACGTTCTCGGACATCGCGCGGCTCGGCACGCGGCTAGGGTAGGCTGCGGTCGAGGCGCGGCGTCGCCGTGGTGATTCGGCACACAGCCTGGGGCGTGCGGATCCACCTGGCTGCGGTGGCCGTGCAGCGGCCGCACCACAGGGTGCGCTTGAGTCGCCGCCGCGAATGACAGGGGATGGCGTGGGGGCTTGGCGATAGATGTTGGAGAGACGGAAAAGCCGAGGGGTCGTGGTGGGCGGCATCAGGATCGGCGCAGGCGCGCCCGTCACGGTGCAGTCGATGACGAAGACCGATACCCGTGACGTGGAGGCGACCGTGCGCCAGCTGCACAGCCTCGCGGAGGCGGGCTGCGAGATCGCACGGTGCGCGATCCCCGATGCCGCTGCGGCAGAGGCGTTTGCGGAGATAAAGAGGAGATCGCCGCTGCCTCTCGTGGCGGACATTCATTTCGACTACAGGTTGGCCCTCGCGGCGCTGGCCGCTGGTGCCGACAAGCTGCGCATAAACCCGGGCAACATCGGGGGCAGGGAGAGGGTCAGGGAGGTCGCGAGGGCTGCGAAAGAGCGAGGCGTGCCCATCAGGGTAGGCGTGAACGCGGGGTCGCTCGAGAGGGACTTGCTCGCAAGATACGGGGCGCCCTGCGCGGAGGCATTGGTGGAGAGCGCGAAGCGGAACGCGGCCCTGCTCGAGGACGAGGGGTTCGGCGACATCGTCGTATCCATAAAGGCCTCCGACGTGGCCACCACTGTGCAAGCGTACGAGGCCATCTCGAGGGAGACCGACTATCCGCTCCACGTTGGCCTCACCGAGGCTGGCAGCCCGAGGTCGGGCACGATCAAGAGCGCCGTGGCCATCGGCGCGCTGCTGCTGGAGGGGATCGGCGACACGATCCGCGTCTCCCTCACCGCGGAGCCCGAGGAGGAAGTGAGGGTCGCGAGGGACATTCTCTCGTCCGTGGGGGTCCGCCGGTCCGGCGTGGAGGTGGTATCCTGTCCCACCTGCGGCCGGTGCCACGGGGATTTGTTGCGCATGGTCCGCGAGGTTGAGGCAAGGGTGGCGGCAATCGACGCTCCTCTTAGAGTTGCGGTTATGGGCTGCGAGGTCAACGGGCCCGGCGAAGCGCGTGAGGCTGACGTCGGGGTCGCCTTGGGCGAGGGCGCCGGTCTTCTCTTCTCCCACGGGAAGCCGGTTGCGCGGGTGCCCCACGACGAAATAGTGTCCAGGCTCGTCGAAGAGATATTCAAGCTCACCCAAAGGGAGCGAGACTGAGGCGCGCCTGGGCGCGCGACCGGAGGATTGGCGTGGACATGCAGGACGTCATGCAGGACGTGCGGAAGACGGCGAGCGTCGCGGTGATCATACCTGCGTACAACGAAGCGTCCCGCATCGGCCCAGTCATTTCGGCAGTAACCAGGGCGAGGTATGTCTCGGAGGTCATCGTTGTGAGCGATGGGTCGACCGACGGCACTGCCGAGACTGCCCGGTCGTTTGGCGTGAGGGTGATTGAGCTCGAACGCAACGTGGGAAAGGGCGGGGCGATGAAGGCAGGGCTCGATGCGACGGCAGCTGAGGTCGTGGCGTTCATCGACGCTGACCTCGTTGGGCTCACTCCGGACCACGTAGATGAGCTGATACGCCCGGTGGTTTTGGGCGAGGCCGATGCCACGCTGGGCGTGTTCTCAGGCGGGAGGAGCTCGACCACGCTTGCGCAGAAGCTCACCCCGGGGTTGTCCGGGCAGCGTGCGGTGAGGGCGGCGCTTGTGAGGGATGTCCCCATGGAAGGAGCCCGGTTCGGGATCGAGGTCGTCCTCAACAAGCACCTTGCTTCGCGGGGTGCGAGAGTCAAACGCGTGACCTTGCACGGAGTCTCGCAGGTGATGAAGGAGGAGAAGCGCGGGCGGCTGGAAGGCTTCGCGGCGCGCCTCCGGATGTACTGGGAGATCGTGAGCCACATGAAAGGCTGATGTCTCTCCAAGCTTTGCCGCCCGCAGCTGTGGGCTCCCTGATGTGCCCCGGTCCATCCGGGACCTTGACGAACCTCGGGACGCGATGTATGATACAAGCAACACAACACGACACAGAACGCCTGCGTTGATGGAGAGGAGTAGGGCGGCACTGCTCAAAGAGAGGGGGGCCCACCGGCTGGAAGGTCGCCCGAGCGAGGGCCGCGCCGAAGGTCGCTCCGGAGCATCGAGGCTGAAACGGTGAGGCGCCCAGTGCCGTCGCGGGGAGATGGCCGGCGGCGGGGAAGTGCGGCGCCGGCGCCTAGTAGGCCTCGACGGGGAGCCCGTTATAGCTGTAGAGCGCCTGCGTGTCTGTCGCTTGCGCCGTACGAGGCGCCTTTGCGCGGAGAGCAGGAATCAAGGTGGTACCGCGAAGGTTGGCCCCTTTCGTCCTTGGATGGCGAAAGGGGCTTTCTAGTGTGGCCGCACGAGCCTTCGTCTCTTTTCGCGTGGGTGGGTCGTGAGTGATGAGTGACGAATGACGTGCCGGACGGCCTAGCCAGGATCGTGGAGCCGTTACGGCGACGACTGAGGAAAGGAGGGAGCGGCGCCTCTCGCCTCCGGCCGCTCGGAACGAGGCCGACACGAGGAACGAAACGTGGGGAAACGGGCCAGGCGGCACGGGCACCGCATACAGGCACGAGAACCACGGAGGCTGCCGCGCGAGACTTGGCGAGAACTCACAGTGAGGCTGAACTCGAGGTGAACGACGCCGGCGGGCTCGCACCGAGATACAACCCTCTCGAGATCGAGGGGGAGATCTACGAGAAGTGGCTCCGCGGCGGTTATTTCCATCAGGAGGTTGACCCATCTCGGAAGGCGTTCTGCATTGTGATCCCGCCGCCGAACGTCACCGGGTCCCTGCACATCGGGCATGCCCTTGACAATACACTCCAGGACATCCTGGTGCGCTGGCACAGGATGATGGGGGACAACACCGTGTGGATCCCGGGCACGGACCACGCCGGGATCGCCACCCAGGTGAAGGTCGAGGCCGCGCTGGCCAAGGAGGGTCTCTCCAGACACGACCTCGGGCGCGAGGAATTCCTCCGGCGTGTCTGGCAGTGGAAGGAAAAGTACGGCGGGACCATTCGCGGCCAGCTCCAACGCTTGGGCGCGTCTTGTGACTGGCAGCGGGAGAGGTTCACTATGGACGAGGGCCTCTCGCGCGCAGTCCGCCAGGTGTTCGTGCGGCTTTATGAGAAGGGCCTCATATACAGAGGCACGTACATCATCAACTGGTGCCCCAGGTGCCGCACTTCCCTTTCAGACCTCGAGGTCGAGCACGAGGATACCAAGGGAGCCCTCTATCACATCAAATACCCGTTAGCAGGCGAGGACGGCCACATCACGGTGGCTACCACTCGTCCGGAGACGATGCTTGGGGACACCGCGGTGGCGGTGAACCCCGACGACCTTCGATACGCTCATCTCGTGGGGAAACGGGTCGTGCTGCCCATAATGGGCCGGGAGATCCCCATCATCGCTGACGAGCACGCGGACCCCAAGTTCGGCACGGGCGCCGTGAAGGTCACGCCCGCTCACGACCCGAATGACTTCGAGATCGGGCTGCGACACAACCTGCCGGCCATAAAGGTCATTGGCGAGGACGGCACCATGACGAAAGAGGCAGGCAAGTACGAGGGCCTTGACAGGTACGTGTGCCGCGAGAAGGTCGTGGAGGAGCTCGCGTCTCTTGGCCTGCTTGTCAAGGTGGAGGAGCACGACCACGCGGTGGGCCACTGCCAAAGGTGCAACTCCGTGGTCGAGCCCATGATATCGCGACAATGGTTCGTGAGAATGAAGCCCCTTGCCAAGCCGGCGATCGATGCGGTGCGCGACGGGCGCATCAGGTTCGTCCCGGAGCGCTTCGCCAAGGTTTACCTGAACTGGATGGAGAACGTGCACGACTGGTGCATCTCAAGACAACTGTGGTGGGGCCATCGAATTCCCGTGTGGTACTGCGGAGAGTGCGGTGAGGCGACCGCTGCGAGCGAAGAGCCGTCGGCCTGCCCAAAATGCGGCAGCACGCGGCTGGAACAGGATCCCGACGTGCTTGACACGTGGTTCTCCTCGGCGTTGTGGCCGTTTTCAACCATGGGATGGCCTGAGGACACGCCCGAACTTCGGCACTTCTATCCGACGTCTGTGCTTGTGACCGCGTACGACATCATCTTCTTCTGGGTCGCGCGGATGATATTCATGGGCCTCGAGTTCATGGGCGAGGTGCCGTTCCGCGACGTGTTCATTCATGGGCTCGTAAGGGCTGCGAGCGGCAAGAAAATGAGCAAGTCCCTGGGCACCGGCGTGGACCCACTTGAGGTGGTGGACAGGTACGGGGCTGACGTCCTGAGGTTTACCCTGGTGAGCGGCAACACCCCTGGGAACGACATGAGGTTCCGCGAGGAGCGGCTGGAGGCGAGCCGGAACTTCGCCAACAAGCTCTGGAACGCCGCGCGGTTTGTTCTCATGAATCTTCACGGGTTCGATCCTGCGGACGTCAGGGAGCGCGACCTCGACCTTCTGCCTCAGGACAGGTGGATCCGGAGCAGGGCGAACAGAGTGACCAAAGAGGTGGATTCGCACCTCCGCGCGTACGAGATCGGGGAGGCCGCGCGTGCCCTGTACGATTTCACGTGGGACGAGTTCTGCGACTGGTACATCGAGGTCTCCAAGGCACGTCTCTACGGAGACGATGGGCGAGCCTGCACGACGACCAGGTACGTGCTCTGGGAGACCCTTGGCAAGATCGTCAGGCTCCTCCACCCGTTCATGCCCTTCGTCACGGAGGCGATCTGGCAGCGCCTACCCGGCGCGGGAGAGAGCGTCATGGTGGCAGACTGGCCCGGGTTCGAGGAGAGGCTGGACGACCCCGATGCCGAGGCGGAAATGACCACGCTCATGGATGTTACGCGCGCCATCCGCAACATAAGGTCTGAGATGAACGTTCCTCCCCAGAAAAAGATCGATGCGATCGTGGTCGCTACTGACAGGACAGCGGAGACGTTGAAGACCGGCGAAGAGCTCGTGGTGCGGTTGGCGGGGCTTAGACGCCTGGACGTCGAGGAGCGGCTCGAACGCAAGCCCGAGAAGGCAGCCCACGGCGTGGTCACGGGCGCCGAGGTCTACGTTCCCCTCGGGGGTGTGATCGATCTTGACGTTGAGATGAGGCGCCTGGAAAAGGAGCTCAGGGCCACCGAGGCCGCGCTCGAGGCCGCGGAGCGCAAGCTCTCGAACCCCGGGTTCGTCGAGAAGGCCTCGGAGGACGTGGTCGAGCGTGAGCGGGCGAGGCGGGAGGAATATGCCGAAAAGCGGGCGCGTCTCGCGGCAAGGCTCGCGGACCTTCGGGGCTGAGGGTGTGATGGGGACATCCTCCATGCCGGTGCGTCATGCCACCGCAGCGGACGCTCGGGGGCTCAGGCGGCGCATACGGCGAATCGCGAAACTCTTGACGCAAATGTACGGCGCGCCTCGTCCCCGCCGGGAGGACCCGTTGGACGCTCTCGTGGCCACGGTCCTCTCGCAGAACACATCCGACACCAACTCTGCGAGGGCGTTCCGACGTCTGAAGGAGAGGTTTCCGTCGTGGGACGAGGTCAGGACGGCCGACGTCGCGCAGGTTGCGGACGCGATAAAGACGGGCGGGCTTGCCGGTGTGAAAGCCGCTCGGATAAAGCGGATTCTAGAGCGCCTGCACCGCGAGCGCGGAAGCACTTCCTTGGGGTTTCTCTCGGGTCTCGATCCGGACGCGGCGCGTGGCTACTTGATGTCCTTCGACGGCGTGGGGCCGAAGACCGCTGCCTGCACGTTGCTTTTCGGGTGCGGGATGCCTGTCTTTCCCGTGGACACGCACGTCCTCCGCGTGGCGCGGCGGCTCGGCCTCATTCCCAAGGGGTGCGATGCTGACCGCGCCCACGCGATCTTGGGCTCTGTGGTCCCGTCCGAGCTGGTTTACCCGCTGCACGTCAACATGATCACCCACGGGCGGCGCCGGTGCAGGCCGCAGAAACCCAGGTGCGATGGGTGCCTACTGTCCAGAGAGTGTGTGTTTCTGAAGGAAAACTCCTCAGAGTAGCGAAAACAGCAGGTATGGACTACGAAGAAGCCATCGCCTTCTTGCACACCCTCGGGAAGTTCGGAGTCAACCTCGGCCTCGGCCGGACGCTCGCCCTGCTTGAGGCTGTAGGCTCGCCCCACTTGAGACTCAAAGCCATCCACGTGGCAGGCACAAACGGAAAGGGGTCGGTCGCAGCCATGACAGCGTCCGTGCTGCGCGCGGCGGGTTTCCGGGTCGGCCTGTACACGTCCCCGCATCTCTCGTCGTACACGGAGCGCATCAGGGTAAACGGAAAGCCCATACCCAGGGCGCGTCTCGCGGAGCTCATAACGAGGTTGAAGCCGCACTTTCAGGAGGTGGCCGCCGACCGGGCTCTGGGTTCACCAACGGAGTTCGAAATGGGGACCGTGGCAGCGTTCCTTCACTTCGTCGAGGAGCGCGCTGACTTTGCCGTAATCGAGGTGGGCCTCGGGGGCAGGTTCGATGCGACCAACGTTCTCACACCTCTTGTTTCCGTCATCACCCATGTGGACATGGACCATTGTGAGAAGCTCGGCGGCACCATCCAGCAGATCGCGTTCGAGAAGGCCGGTATAATCAAGCCTGGCGTGCCAGTGGTGATAGGCGTCCAGCACCCGGATGCGCTCGCCGTGGTGAAGCGTGTAGCTGCAGAGAAGTCCGCACCGACGCTGGTGGTGGGCGAGGACGTATGGTGCGAGCGCGTCGCACGCGCGGACGACCGCCAGGTATTCCGGGCTCATGCATGCGGAGTCGACATGGGCGAGTTCGAGATCCCGCTCCTAGGGCAGCATCAGGTGGAGAACGCGGCGTGCGTGGTGGGGGTCGTAGAGACGCTTCGCAGCCTCGGAGTAAACGTTGGAACGGAGGCCTTGAGACGAGGGCTCAAGGTCACCCGCTGGCCCGGGAGGCTCGAGGTTCTCCAACGGTGCCCGCTCGTCGTCGTGGATGGCGCCCACAACCTCGACGGTGTCAGGAGGCTCGCCGGCGCGGTAGCGGAGATCGTAGGTGGCCGGCGCGTCACTGCTGTTGTGGGGATCTCCAAGGACAAGCCAGCCGCGGAGATGATCCATGAGATAGCAGGGTTCGCGTCCCGCATCGTCGCCACGCGAGCCTCGTCGTCGCGCCTTGGGGGGGCCGATCCTCGCGCCATCGCCGCCCTGGCGGCGAGCGAAGGGTGCGAGGCCCTCGTGAACGAGAACGCGCTCGACGCAGTGGACGAGGGCTTGGCGGGCGTGGGCGATGGCGGAGCCCTGGTCGTGTGCGGCTCGCTGTATCTCGTGGGCGAGGTGAGGAATCATCTGCTGTCGGTCGCCGGCAGACTGCCGAAGACTCAGAGAATCGTGATCTTCAGCGGCGCGTACGGGTCGGGCAAGACCGAGGTGTCGCTGAACTTTGCGAAGCTGAAACGGCGCGAGGGTGCGCGCGTCATCGTGGTGGACCTCGACATCGTCAATCCTTACTTTAGGTCCAGGGAGACGGCGGGCGAGATGGTCCGGGAGGGCATAGAGGTCATTTCGTCGGCTCCGGGATTCGAGGCGGCGGACCTTCCCGCGCTTGCCCCCGACATACTGCGCGCGTTCCACGATGAGAGCGCCACGGTGGTGTTTGACGTCGGTGGTGACCCGGTTGGTGCGAGAGCCCTCGCAAGGTATTCGGCGGAACTCGATGCGGCCGGATATGACATGTTCTTCGTGGTGAACGCGAACCGGCCCTTCACGAGGGACGTCAAAGGCACGGAAGCGATGTTGGAATCCATCGAGGACTCTTCGAGGCTTGCCTTCACCGGGATCGTCAGCAACACTCACATGGGTGAGGATACGACCCCGCGCGACGTGTTGATTGGCCTGCGCCTCGCGAAGGAGCTTGCAGCGAGACGGGACTTACCGCTCGTGTTCGCGAGCGCGACGCCGGCCGTCCTCGCAAAGCTTGGTAACGATATCACGGGCACGCGGGTCCTGCCGCTCCACCTTCATATGCGGCCGCCGTGGGCGGAAGAGCCAGCCCTTTTGCAGGAACAGGAGGAATCTTCGCGACGTTGGGAGTAATATAGTGTAAAGCGCCGCCCGGGAGCAATACGCTGGCATAATGCCGAAGGGGGTTCGGATGATGCCTGAAAGAAGGGGAAGAGTGGGTCAGAGCCTGTCCATGGTGCTGATGCTGATAGTCATGGCGGCACTCGCCATCGGTCTTGGCATACTTATGGGCAGGTACGCTTTCGGCCTCCTTGCGTCTGGCCCCGGATCGGGTGAGGGCCAGCCGCGGCAAGCCGCGGGGGAGGTCACTCCCGCCGGGACGTCAGAGGATCTTGCGTCCACCTCTCCCTCGAGCCCCATCGCTTCGTCGCCTGAGGCAGCGGCGGTCGGAGGGGGCGGGCCCGGTGAGATGGTCCCCACGTCCGCCCGGAGCGGAGAGAGCTCCAGTCTGCCCTCGTCATCCGGCGGTGAGACCCTGTACCGAGTCCAGGTGGGTGAGTTCCAGGATAGACCTGGCGCTGAGGCCCTCGCACGCGAGCTAGCCGGCGCCGGGTACAGCGGGTTTGTGACCCCGGGGGTCCCATTTAGGGTGCAGGTAGGGGCATTTCAAGACAAGTCCAACGCTGACAGGCTCGCCGCGGAGCTTGAGGCAAAAGGGTACTCGGTGGTCGTGGTCCGGTGAGTCCCCGTTCTTTTAGGAGGCTGGGGACCCGCGATCCTGGCCGGAAGGAATGATGGAGAGTGCGGCTGCGCGATGTCATGAGAATCCTCGACGCGACGGTCCTCACGGGAGAGGACAAGCTCGACCAGGAGATCGAGGCCGCGTGCGGGTGCGATCTGATCAGCGATCTACTGGCGTTCACGAGGGCAAGGATGCTCGTTCTCACAGGGCTGGTTACCCCTCAGATAATCCGGGCGGCGGAGATGATGGACCTTTCGGCCATCGTGTTCGTCCGCGGCAAGAAGCCGACCGCCGAGATAGTCTCGATGGCGAAAGAGGCCGGCATTCCCGTGCTGTGCACGTCCTACCCGCTCTATGAATCAGCCGGGCTGCTTTTCGAGGCCGGCCTGCGCGGCAAGTGCGCTTGGCCGGGTGCGGTGACGAGCGGCGCCGATGCCGTGGCTCGGGCCAGCGGCCGTGAGGGCGGGAACGCTCCCGCGGCGGGCGGGGACGGTGGAAACGCGGGCGATAGCGAGCGGGCCGCGCGCGGGGGACCACGAGATGCGCCTTGAGTGCAGGGTCACTGGCGGCGACTTTCAGGCGGCTGGGGAGGCTGCGGCGCGGGTAAAGCGCGCGCTTCGTCAGGTGGGGGTCGACCCGGAGACAGCGCGGAGGGCCGCCATCGTGGCGTACGAGGCTGAGATGAACATAGTGATCCACGCCTCTCGTGGGATCCTCGCGGTCGACATCTCGCCTGACCGCATTGAGGTGGCCGCGGACGACGAAGGTCCCGGGATTCCCGACATCTCCCTGGCTATGCAGGAGGGGTATTCGACCGCACCCGAGCACGTTCGAGAGATGGGGTTCGGCGCGGGACTGGGCTTGCCCAACATGAAAAGGTATTCCGACCAGTTTCACATCGAGTCCACGGTCGGTCGAGGCACGAGCGTGAGAATGGTGATAAACCTTCCCTCGAAAGGAAGTCTGCCATGAGCGGCCTCTTTCACTCGGTCCTCCTCATCGAAGAAAAGTGCCGCGGGTGCACCCGTTGCATAAAGAACTGCCCGACCGAGGCCATCAGGGTGAGGCAGGGCAAAGCCAGGATCAACGCGGAAAGGTGCACTGACTGCGGTGAATGCATAAGAACCTGCGACAACCACGCCAAGACCGCCATAACCGATTCGTTGGAACGCCTGAAAGAGTTCAAGTACACCATCGCCTTGCCGGCCCCGGCGCTTTACGGTCAGTTCGGCCCGGACGTCGACCCCGACCGGGTCCTCGCCGCCCTGATCGACATGGGCTTCGATGACGTGTTCGAGGTTGCGCGCGGTGCCGACGTGGCGACTCTGGCGACGCGAGAGTATCTTTCGCGGCACCGGGAGGTGCGGCCGATGATATCGGCCGCGTGTCCGGCCGTGGTGAGGCTCATACAGGTGAGGTTCCCCGCGCTTATCGACCACTTGATCCCCGTTGATTCCCCCATGACGTGCGCGGGCAAGCTGGCGAAAGAGGGCAAGAGCAGGGAGCTGGGGATCGCGCCGGACGAGATCGGAACGTTCTTCATCACGCCGTGCCCGGCGAAGGTGACATGGGTCCGCGAGGCAGTCAAGCGCGGCTTCCGGGCTGTGGACGGAGCGATCTCCATCGCCAGCGTGTACGGGGAGATCTCGCGGCGTCTGGCGAGCCCAGGCTCGGCCCCTCCCAGGCGAAAGGCATCGGGCGCCGGCATCGGCTGGGGAGGATCGGGGGGCGAGAATGCCGCGGTTGGTCTGGAGAATTACATTGTCGTGGACGGCATTCACAGCGTCATCGACGTTCTCGAGGAGGTGGAGGTCGGCAGGCTCGGCAGCGTGGATTTCATTGAGGCGCAGGCGTGCATCGGCGGCTGCGTCGGAGGCGCGCTCGTGGTTCGCAACCCCTTCATAGCCCACGTGCACCTGAACAAGCTCGCGAAAAGATTCGCCGATATGCCTGCATTCACAGCGGAGGAAAAAGAGGAGCTCACTCGGCGTGCCAGGGCTGGCTGCTTTGATATGAGACAGGACATCGCGGCAGTTCCCGCCTTCCGCCTGGATCACGATGTATCGCGGGCGATCTCCAAGGCGGAGATGATCGAGAAAGTCGTGAAGGAGCTGCCCGGGCTTGACTGCGGGTCCTGCGGTTCCCCGCACTGCAGGGCTCTTGCCGAAGACATCGTGCAGGGGCTGGCAGTGGATACAGATTGCGTCTTCAAACTGCGCGACCAGGTGAAGGTCCTCGCGGAACAGCTCTTCGACCTCGCGAAGAAGAACCCGTCCGCCATGGGCGCTGGACCCGGGCCGAGAGAAGACGGGGGGTGAGATAGGTGAAGGTGCGAGATGTCCTCAGCGTGCTTGAGTGCACCGTCGAAGCCGGTGCTGGTGGCCTCGACAGGGATGTCGAGTGCGGCTACGCCTCGGACCTTCTCAGCGACGTGATGGCTCATGCTCGCGACGGCGACATCTGGGTGACCGTGCAGGCCCATGAAAACATCATCGCCGTGGCGACACTGGTCGGCCTCGCGGCCGTCGTGGTGGCCGGAGGCGTGGAGTGCCACGAGGAAGCCGTCCGGCGAGCGGATGCGGAAGGCATCCCGCTTCTCAGAACCCGCCTGCCGGCCTTCGAGGCCGCGGGCCGTCTCTACGCAGCGGGGATTCGCGGGCGGCTCCCGGTGGTTTCGTAGCGGAGGAGTGCCTGGCGCAGTGCCTGCCGGAACACTCGGCGCGATCCGGCGACCGGCGCGCGGACGCCGGGCGCGCGCTTAGGTCAGAGGTGAGGGCGCGTTGGAGGTGTGCCTTGCTGACCTTCATGTTCACACCGCTCTATCCCCTTGCGCGGAGGCGGAGATGACCCCGCCAGCCATAGCGGAGGTTGCGGCCGAGCAAGGCGTGGGGTTACTTGGGATATGCGACCACAACTCCGCTGAGAATGCGATCGCGGTGGCCGAGGCGGGCGCGGCGGCGGGAGTGGCGGTTCTTTGCGGCATAGAGGTGCAAACGCGCGAGGACGTCCATGTCCTCACGTTTTTCGAGGACGCGGAGGCGCTCTCGAGGTGGCAGGCGGAGGTGTACGAAGGCCTGCCGAACGTGGCAAACGACGAGGCGAGGTTTGGCGAGCAGGTCGTCCTGGACCCGCGCGGCGTCTTGAAGGGTCGAGTGACGCGACTGCTTCTGGCGTCAACATCTATGGGCATAGAGGACGTGGCCTGCCGCGTCCGGGAGCTTGGAGGCCTTGTGATCCCGGCGCACGTCGACAGGCCGTCGTTCAGCCTCATCAGGAACCTGGGCTTTGTCCCGCGGCGCCTATGCCCCGATGCACTGGAGGTTTCCGCGCGGCTCGGTGCGAGCCGGGCTAGGGAGATGTTTCCGCAGCTCGCTGGGTTTCAGCTGGTCGTATCCTCCGACGCCCACAGGCTTAGCGAGATCCGCGGTTACACGGCGTTTCGCCTGGAGCGACCGACCTTTTCAGAGGTTAAGCTCGCGCTCGCTTCGATAGGGGGCCGGGCGGCTTGGCCGGTCGGGTGAAAGGTTGGGGGGCCTTGCGTGCGTGAGCTGTCGTTGCACGTCCTTGACATCGTCCAAAACTCCATCGCGGCGGGGGCTCGGACCGTCGACGTGATCGTCTCGGAGGACGAGCCTTCGGACCTCCTCACTATAGAAGTGGCGGACGACGGGGCCGGGATGCCCGCGGACATACTAAGATCAGCGTTGGACCCGTTTTATACATCGCGCACCACACGCAAGGTGGGGCTTGGCCTTCCGTTGTTTCGTGACGCGGCCAGACTGGCCGGGGGAGACCTTTGCGTCGAGTCTGTGCCAGGACACGGCACGAGAGTGCGGGCCACGTTTAGGTTGAGCCACATAGACCGGGCACCGCTGGGCGACATGGCGGAGACAATCACGGTCCTCGTGATGTGCAACCCGGACGTGAGATTCAGGTACGTACATGCGCGCGGTGCCAGGGTTTTTTCCTTTGACTCGCAGGATTTCAGAAGGTTGCTGGGGGACATACCCCCGACAACCCCGGCGCTCGCGGGAATCATCAGGAATATCATCCGGGAAGGCCTGCGCGAGGTCCAGCGAGCATGACTGAGACAGGCATGGTGGCGACGCATGGGATGCCACCAGGGAGGGTTCCTAGTGGAAGAACGTGGCAGGGTTGTCGAGGTCTACGGGGGTTTGGCCAAGGTAGAGGTCACGCGTCACGAAGCTTGCCGTCATTGCAAGGCTTGCGACTTCGGACGCACCGATACCGTGGTCGTGGAGGCGACCAACCGCGCGGGCGCGCGTCCGGGCGACGAGGTTGAGCTGGAACTGGAGGGCTCCCGGGTGCTCGGGGCGGCTTTCATCGCGTATATGGTGCCTCTCATCTTCATGGTCGTAGGCATATACCTCGGGACTGTCGTGGCGAGAGCCTTGGGGAGGGGGGCGTCCGCGTCCCTGTTCGGCGCAGTGGTAGGCCTCGTGCTTCTCGGTCTGTCGTACGGGCTGGTCTACGCGTACGGAAAGCGGGTCAACCCCGAACGGTTCAGGGCGGAGGTCACGCGGGTGATAGGGCCTGAGTGACTACTCCTGAGTGGCCGCTCCCGAGTGGGTTCCAGGGTCGCGGAGGAATCCTCTCCCGCGTGTTGAAGTAGCTATTGTGTGGGAGACCAGGCGATGGTATCATAGGGGCAGTGTGGATCGTTGCCGCGCGTGGGTTCTTGTAAAGGGGGGATTGTGAAAAAAGGCGCAAGCGACATAAGTATGTACGGATATAGCGCAATCTGACCCAAGCCTGACGCGGCTTGGTGGAGAGGGGAAAGTCAGGAGGTGTCCGCGATGAAGACCGTTGAAGAGCTTGAGCGCATTAGGAAACAGGCACAGGCGATGACCAGACTGAGGGAGGGCAAGGAAACAACCAGGATCGTTGTGGGCATGGGCACGTGCGGAATCGCCGCGGGGGCGCGGGAAACGCTCGCTGCGATCATGGACGAGCTTGCGAAGCGCAACATTCAGGACGTGGTGGTGACCCAGACCGGGTGCGTGGGCTTATGCGAGCAAGAGCCCATCGTTGACGTGATCAAGCCCGGCGCTCCGAAGGTGACCTACGGCAAGGTGACGCAGGAGAAAGCGCGTCAGATCGTGGCAAGCCACGTCGTCAACGGCAAGGTTGTGGGCGAGTGGGTCATAGCGACTGCGTGATGCCTGCCCAACAGAAAGGAGGGGCGGAGAGCATGGAGCCGACGTCAGAAGGCACGCGCGCGTGTACGGCCAAGGTCGATGGAATCCTCGAAAGATACTGCAGGAAACCCGAAGCCCTCGTGTCCATCCTCCACGACGTCCAAAAGGAGGCCGGTTACCTTTCGGAGGAGACGATCACCCAGATCGCCTCGGGCCTCGATGTCCCCGTGTCGAAGGTGTATGGCGTCGCGACGTTCTACAGCCTGTTTTCGACCAGGCCGAAAGGCCGGTACATAATACGGGTTTGTGAGAACGCTCCGTGCCACGTGCTGGGAGCAAAGGCCGTCGTGGACGCACTCGAGAGGGAGCTTGGCATCCCGATGGGCGGCACCACGAGCGACGGCAAGTTCACACTTGAGTACACCAGCTGCCTCGGGGTTTGCGGCGTCGCGCCGGCCATCATGATCAATGAGGCGGTGTACGGCAACCTCACCCCCGAACGGGTCCCGCTGATCCTAAAAGAATACAAGTGACGCCCAGAAGGGAGGTTTACTCTCGTGGAGTTCTACCGTTCGCACGTCCTCGTTTGCGGGGGAACCCCGTGCGTGCTCGAGGGCTGCAAGGGGGTTCGCGAGGCGCTCATCGCCGAGGTGAAACGGCAAGGGCTAGACAAAGAGGTCAAGGTAGTCGAGACGGGCTGCCTAGGGCCTTGCGACCTTGGGCCGGTGATCGTGATCTATCCGGAGGGCACCTTGTACCAGAAGGTCCAGGTCTCCGACGTTCCTGAGATAGTCGAGCAACACCTTTTGAAGGGGCGAGTGGTGAGACGGCTCGTGGGCGAAGCACCCCAGGCCGGAGTGGTGACGTACGAGGAGCCGACCTACCTTGGCGTGCAGGAGCGCATAGTCCTCCGGAACTGCGGGGTCATCGATCCCGAGTCCATCGAGGAGTACATCGCACGAGACGGGTACCGAGCGCTCGCGAGGTGCCTGACAGAGATGAAGCCCGCAGACGTCATCGAGGCCGTGAGGAAATCCGGGCTCGTTGGCAGGGGCGGCGCGGCTTTCCCAACAGGGCTCAAGTGGAGTTTCACGGCGAAAGCCGAGGCCGACCAGAAGTACATACTTTGCAATGCGGACGAGGGGGAGCCGGGTACATTCAAGGACCGATTGATCCTTGAGGGAGACCCTCACAGCATCCTCGAGGGAATGGCCATAGCGGGCTATGCGGTGGGAGCGGACAAAGGTTTCATTTACGTCCGAGGGGAATACGTGCTTTCTATTGAGAGGTTGACCAAGGCCATAGAGCAGGCAAGAGCCCTCGGCCTGCTCGGGTCCGACATTCTTGGGTCGGGTTTCTCATTCGATGTGGAAATACGAAAGGGCGCGGGCGCGTACGTGTGTGGGGAGGAAACCGCGCTCATAGAATCGATCGAGGGCAAGCGGGGCGAGCCCAGGGTGAAGCCACCCTACCCCGGCACGGAGGGTCTGTTCGGGAAGCCCACTGTCGTCAACAACGTGGAGACGATCGCGAACATCCCGCCAATCCTGCTGAACGGGCCTGACTGGTTCAGGAAGTTTGGCACTGAGAGGTGCCCCGGCACCAAGGTCTTCACGCTCACCGGCGACATCAACAACAAGGGGCTCATCGAGGTTCCCATGGGCATCACGCTTCGCCGCGTGATATACGATATTGGAGGCGGTATACCCGGAGGCAAGGGCTTCAAGATGGCCCAGACCGGCGGCACGTCCGGGGGATGCCTCCCGCGCGAGCTGCTCGACGTGCCGATGGATTACTTCACCTTGCCCGAACATGGCTCGGCGCTTGGTTCGGGCGCCCTCCTTATCATGGACGACAGCCACTGCATTGTGGACATAGCCGAGTGCTTCATGAGGTTCTTCGAGCACGAATCGTGTGGCAAGTGCACACCGTGTCGCGAGGGCACTGCGCGCCTTCGTGAGATCGTGGCGAGGATCGCTCGCGGCGAGGGAAGACCAGGGGATCTCGAGCTCCTCGACGAGCTCGGCTCGGTGATGCAGGCGTCGTCCCTCTGCGGCCTCGGCCAAGCTGCGCCGGTCCCCATAAAGACGATGCTCAGGTACTTCCGCGACGAATTCGAATCCCATATCAATGAGAAGCGCTGTCCAACCGGGACGTGCGGGATTTGATCCCGCCGGGGTCAAGCAGGAGAGACGGAAGGAGTGATACGCAAATGGCAATGGTGACCATAGACGGCCGAAGGGTCGAGGCCGATGCCGGCACGACCATCCTGGAAGCTGCGAAGAAGCTCGGCATCGACATCCCGACGCTCTGCCACCACCCAGACCTGGCGGTACAAGCCGTCTGCCGGATATGTGTCGTTGAGATCGAGGGCCAGAAGCTCCTCCAGCCTGCGTGTGCCTACCCGGTGCAGGACGGAATGGTCGTGTACACCAACACGCCGCGCGTCCGGCAGGCTAGGAAGGTAAACCTTGAGCTGCTCCTCGCTCGTCACCCCCAGGATTGTCTCCAGTGCGTGAGGAATCGCAACTGCGAGCTTCAGGCGCTCGCCGAGAGGTTCGGCATGCGGGAGATCCGCTTCGAGCACAAGCTTCGCGGGCTCCCGGAGGATCACTCCACCCCGGCCATAGTTCGAGAGCCTGACAAGTGCATACTGTGCCGGCGGTGCGTCTCCATGTGCCACGACGTGCAGGCGGCGGGGGTGCTTTACCCGTCGCGTCGCGGCGCTGACACTGTGATCACGCCGGTATTTGGCCGCGGCCTCGACGAGGTCGCGTGCGCCCTTTGCGGCCAGTGCATCCATGCGTGTCCGGTGGGTGCCATCTCCGAACGCGACGACACCGCCCGTGTCTGGGAGGCGATTGCCGACCCCAATAAGCATGTGGTGGTTCAGACTGCGCCCGCCACAAGGGTCAGCATCGGAGAGGAGATGGGCCTGCCACCCGGCCAGATCATCACCGGTAAGCTCGTCGCCGCTCTCCGCAGGCTCGGGTTCGACAAGGTGATGGATACCGACTTCACGGCCGATCTCACCATCATCGAGGAGGGCAACGAGTTCCTGAAGAGGCTGAAGGAGGGCGGGGTCCTCCCGATGATCACGTCGTGCAGCCCGGGGTGGATAAAGTTCGGGGAGCACTTCTACCCTGACCTTCTGAAGCACGTCTCGACGTGCAAGTCGCCTCAGCAGATGTTCGGGGCGCTCGTGAAGACATACTATGCCCGCAAGGCGGGCATCGATCCCAAGAACATCTTCTCGGTGTCGCTCATGCCGTGCACTGCAAAGAAGTATGAGGCAGACAGGCCTGAGATGTGCGACTCGGGCTACAAGGACGTCGACGTGGTGCTGACCAGCCGCGAGCTCGGACGGATGCTGCGCGAGGCCGGCATCCGGTTCGAGGACCTGCCTGAAGAGGAGCACGACGAGCCGATGGGCATCTCCACCGGCGCGGGCGCTATTTTCGGGGCGACCGGCGGCGTGATGGAGGCTGCGCTTCGCACGGTCTATGAGGTGGCCACCGGGGCCGAGCTCCCGGCGATCGAATTCGAGGAGGTAAGAGGCCTCGAGGGCATAAAGGAGGCCACGGTCAGGGTTGGAGACCTCGACGTGAGGGTCGCCGTGGCACATGGCCTGGGCAACGCCAAGAAGATCCTGGACCTCCTCCGCGAGGGCAAGGCTGACTATCATTTCATAGAGATAATGTGCTGCCCCGGCGGGTGCGTGGGGGGCGGTGGCCAGCCGATCCCCACGACCATGGAGATCCGCGGCATCCGTGGCAGGGCCCTGTACGAAGCGGACAGACGTCTCCCGTACAGGAAGTCCCACTTGAACCCCGCGATCAAGCAGATATACGCAGAGTTCCTGGGCGAGCCGCTCGGCGAGGTATCTCATCGTCTTCTGCACACGCACTACACCCCGAGGGAGAAGTACCCGTGGATGAGCAGGGCCGCGTGCGGCGGTGAGGCCGCGGGTTGAGCTCGTCCCGGAATGGGGCAAGGCAGAAGGGAGCGGACGGGGCGCGCCTGTTCCGCTCCCTTGCGCGTACCATGCGCGTGGTTTCTGCGCGGTCGCGGTCTGGGACGGCGGTTGGAGTTGGCGATGGGCGTTGGCGGAGATTGTAAGGCCGCTTTTGGTGTGCTATAGTATGGGACAAGGCGAGGTCCGGGCTCTCCGCCCGAGCTCTATCGGGGCGCGGGGCTCGCCAGGCGGAGAAGCGGGCCAGAGACAAGGGGGAGGAACAGGGCCCGTCGCGTCGAATACCGTCGACGCGAGGCTCGTAGGTCGGGCCCCTGCCAGGCCAGGAAAAGCGCGTTCGCGTGGCCGGTGGCGCCGGAACTTCCCATGGGGGGTATGGCATTGAGGAAGCTGCGGATTCCGGATGTTGTCATAAGGCGGCTGCCTATATACCTCCGTGTTCTCGAGACCCTCGACGAAGATGTGCACGGCGGCCTCATCTCCTCGTTCGAGCTGGGTGAGAGGGCCGGGGTGAGCCCCGCGCAAGTCCGAAAGGACCTCAATTTCCTTGGCGGTTTCGGCAAGCAAGGCGTTGGCTACCAGATAGCCGTGCTCCGCGATGAGCTCAGGTCGGTTCTGAACCTGCACAAGGAGATAAATGTGGCCATCATCGGGGCCGGCAGCCTTGGCCAGGCTCTGGCGAGATACATCATAGGTCGACGCGCCGCCGAAAGAAACTACCATCTCCGACTGGCGGCGCTTTTCGATTCCGACCCGGCCAAGGTGGGTTCGCGGGTCGGCGACGTGGTAGTGGAGCATGTGGACGCTATCCCGGATGTGACGCGCAGTCGGCAGATCCGCATGGCGATAGTGGCGGTTCCAGCGGAGGCGGCGCAGCGGGTGGTCGACGCCTGCGTGAACGCCGGCATCGAGGCCATCCTGAATTTCGCCCCCGTCAAGCTGAGGGTTCCGGACGGTGTACGGCTTCATAACACCGACCTAAGTGTGGAGCTCATGCACCTTGCGTATTACCTCTAGGTTGTGCGTGCCAGCCTGCGACTGGCCCCATCGAAAGGATGAGAATGGCAACCGCCTGCTGTCTCCAAGGCAGGAGCAGGGCCGCACCGGGTCGCGGTGCCCCGGGCCCGGAGCGGAGTCCCCGCCTGCGTCGGTCGCGACATCGCCCGCATTCCAGCGCAGTCCCCGTGCCACCCTGTCACGGCTCGGGCATCGTTACTAGGCTACCGCATCGCGGCAATCGACGGCGGGACCCTGGGGGTGAAGCCAGGCTTTCAAAAACGGCTTGATAGTTCAGTGTGGTCGCAAGGAATAGCAGGAAGTCTGGCGAATGTATCAAGAGATCTCGCAGTAACCTGGGGGCCGCAGCGCTTAGGCGCGCTGCGGCCTAAGTGAGGATGGGGAACCGGGCCCGACTCCGAGGCAGGGCGGTTCGTCTGGGGCGGAGGGGCTGGCGGTTGCAACAGCGGCGCCTGGCGCCTGACGCCTGCCGCAAATTGGGCGCGGAGGCTGGTGTGCCCTCACTTTGTGCGACGGATAAGGGGGAGAGACATGCACAGGATCATCAAGAAGGAGGAGCTTGCCCCGAGGATCAAGCTGTTCGTTGTGGAAGCGCGGGAGGTCGCGGAGCATGCGCGTCCGGGCCACTTCTTCGTGTTGCGCATCCATGATCACGGTGAGAGGATTCCCCTGACCATTGCGGACAGCGACCCCAAGGCGGGGACCATTACCATGGTGTTTCAGGAGGTCGGGAAGAGCACGTGTGAGCTTGGCACCCTTGAGGAGGGCGATGCCATTCTCGACATCGTCGGCCCGCTCGGGACCCCGAGGGACATAAGGCGTCTCGATACCGTGGTGTGCGTGGCGGGCGGGGTGGGGGTCGCTCCTATATACCCGGAGGCCAAGGCCTTCCACCAGTTGGGTACGAAGGTTGTCTCGATCATCGGTGCCCAGACAAAAGACCTACTGATCTTCCAGGACAGGATGGAAGCGGTCAGCGACGAGGTTCATTACTGCACGGACGACGGAAGCTATGGGTATCACGGGTTCGTGACGGGGCTCCTTCACGATCTGCTTGCCGGAGGCCTTCGTCCCGACGAGGTAGTCGCCATCGGGCCCCTTCCGATGATGCGCGCTGCGTGCAGGGTCACGGCGGAGTTCGGCGTCAAGACCATCGTGAGCCTGAACGCCATAATGGTCGATGGCACCGGGATGTGCGGGTCATGCCGGGTGACCGTGGACGGTAAGACAATGTTTTCGTGTGTTGAAGGGCCCGCGTTCGACGGGCACAAGGTGGATTTCGACGAGCTCATGGCGAGGCAGACACGGTTCCTCGCCGAGGAGAAGCTTGCCATGGAGCGGTACAAGGCGCATGCGGAGGGATGCAAATGCCGGCGAAAGTAGACAGGCATCTTATGCCGAAGCAAGATCCTCGAGAACGGATACGGAACTTCAACGAGGTGGCCCTCGGGTATCCGGCCGAGATCGCCGTGGAGGAAGCGAAGCGGTGCATCGGCTGCCCGAAGCGTCCTTGCGTGGCAGGGTGCCCTGTGGAGGTGGACATCCCTTCGTTCGTGAAGCTCATCAGCGAAGGCAAGTTCGCCGAGGCTGCCGCGAAGATCAAGGAGAAAAACAGCCTTCCCGCGATATGTGGGCGCGTCTGCCCCCAGGAATCCCAGTGCGAGGCCAGATGCACCCTGGGCAAGAAAGGCAAGCCCGTGGCCATCGGTGCCCTTGAGCGTTTCGCCGCGGATTACGAAAGGGCTCTAGGTGCGCGGGATGCTCAGGGCCCGGCTTCCGCCCACGCGTGTGCAGGCAGGGTTGCGGTGGTCGGGTCCGGCCCTGCGGGGCTCACGTGTGCCGCGGACCTCGCGCGAATGGGGTACTCGGTGGTGGTCTTCGAGTCGCTCCACTCCACGGGCGGGGTGCTCCGGTACGGTATTCCAGAGTTTCGTTTGCCGAAGATCATAGTGGACGAAGAGGTGGAGTACGTTAAGCGGCTCGGTGTCGAGATCAGGACCAACACGCTCGTGGGAAAGACACTGACCGTTGACGAGCTCTTTCGCGACGGGTTCGACGCGATCTTTCTCGGAACCGGGGCAGGTCTACCGCACTTCCTGGGCATCCCCGGCGAGAACCTCAACGGTGTGTACTCCGCGAATGAGTTCTTGACGCGCTCGAACCTCATGAAGGCGTATCTTTTCCCGGAGTATGATACACCGATTCGCGTGGGCAAGCGCGTCGCGGTGGTGGGCGCGGGAAACGTGGCGATGGACGCCGCAAGGACAGCCCTCAGGCTCGGCGCGGAGAAGGTCACCATAGTATACCGAAGGTCGCGCGCGGAAATGCCAGCGAGGCTCGAGGAGATCGAGAACGCGGAGGAGGAGGGGGTCGAGCTCATGCTCCTCACCAACCCGGTGCGCGTTCTGGGTGACGAGCGAGGCTGGGTCCGGGGCATGGAGTGCATAAGGATGGAGCTGGGGGAGCCGGACGAGAGCGGCAGGCGGAGGCCGGTGCCGGTGCCTGGCTCGGAATTCGTGATCGACGTAGACACGATGATCTCCGCGGTGGGCACGGATCCTAACCCCCTGTTAGTGAGAAGCGTGCCCGGGCTCAAGCTTGGGCGCCACGGAAACGTGGTTATCAACGAGGAGACCGGCGAGACGAGCGTTCCCGGGATATTCGCGGGCGGCGACATAGTGACCGGGTCTGCCACGGTGATAGCCGCGATGGGCGCAGGCAAGCTCGCTGCGCGCGGGATAGACAAGTTCATTCGTGCCAAACGGGAAAGGGGCGAGTGACGGTGGCTGAACCAACGTACGGCAGGATCCCTCCGGACATAGAGATCGCTCAAAGTGCACGACTGGAGCCGATCGTACGGATCGCGGCAAAGGTGGGGCTTACCGAGGATGACATCGAGCTGTATGGCAAATACAAGGCCAAGGTGACCCTGGAAGCTGTCGAACGGCTCAAGGGCCGGCCCTACGGCAAGCTCATCTACACAACGGCCATAACGGCGACGCCCGCCGGAGAGGGGAAAACCTGCACGGCAGTGGGCCTCACGCAGGCCCTTGGCAAGCTCGGCAAGAAGGTCATGGTCGCTCTGCGCGAGCCGTCGCTCGGCCCGACCTTCGGCGTCAAGGGCGGCGCTGCGGGTGGCGGATACTCTCAGGTCTTGCCGATGGAGGATATCAACCTGCACTTCACTGGCGACATTCATGCCGTCGGAGCCGCCCACAACTTGCTCGCCGCGATGGTTGACAACCATATTCACCAGGGAAACGAACTCGGGATAGATCCGAGGAGAGTCGTGTGGCGGCGGGTCATGGACATAAGTGACAGACAACTTCGTAACATCGTGGTGGGCCTCGGCGGCAAGGCTAACGGTTTTCCGATGGAGAGCGGGTTCGATATCACCGTAGCCTCAGAGGTCATGGCGTGCCTCGGGCTCTCGCGCTCGATGTCAGACCTCAAGGAACGATTCGGAAGGCTCATAGTGGCTTACACGTACGACGGGAGGCCCGTCACGGCTGCGGACCTCAAGGCGGTCGGCGCCATGGCCGTGATCATGAAGGACGCCATAAAGCCGAATTTGGTACAGACTCTTGAGGGCCAGCCAGCGTTCGTTCACGGGGGACCGTTCGCCAACATCGCTTACGGGAACAACTCCATCCTCGCCACTGAAACGGCACTTCGGCTTGCTGATTACGTGGTCACTGAGGGAGGCTTCGCGGCAGACCTGGGTGCTGAGAAGTTCTTCGACATCGTATGTCGCATAACCGACGTGCGGCCCGCCGTTGTTGTGCTCGTTGCGTCCGTGCGCGCGCTGCACCATCACGGCGGCGTGGCCAAGAGCAAGCTCGCCGAGAAGAACCTGGAGGCCCTCGCGAAAGGCTGCGAAAACCTCGACAAGCACGTCACGAACGTGACGAAGAAGTTCGGGCTCCCGGTGGTGGTCGCTATCAACAGGTTCCCGGCGGATGACCGGGAGGAGCTCGAGTACCTGCGCAAGCACTGCGAGGAGCTCGGTGTCCGTTCGGCGGTATCCGAGGTCGTGGCGCGAGGCGGTGAGGGCGGCATCGAGCTGGCCGAGGCTGTGCTGGATGCTATCGAGCACGAGAAGCCGCAGTTTAGATTCCTCTATGATCTGGACCTCTCGGTGCGCGAGAAGATCCACTGTCTCGCGACGGAGATATACGGTGCCGACGGCGTGGTGTACGCCGGGACGGCCGAGCGGGACATCAAGGTTATCGAAGAGCAAGGCTTGGGCAGGCTGCCTGTCTGCATGGCCAAGACGCAGCTCTCGCTCTCTGACGATCCCTCGCTCCGCGGCGCGCCTCGGGGATGGAAGCTGACGGTACGCGAGGTGCGCGCCTCGGCCGGTGCTGGCTTCCTCGTGCCTCTGTGCGGCCAGATGATGACCATGCCCGGGCTCCCGGCTCATCCAGCCGCTGAGAACGTGGACATCGACGATCAGGGCAAGATCAAGGGGCTTTTCTAGAGGAACACGAGGCGGCCTCAGGGCTGGTGGTACCGCGCCCGGTCGTGTTCGTGATTGGTTGGCGTTCTTGACCGGCGGGCCCGGCCTCGGGGCCCGCCGTGATGTCGTTATGGGGACGTATGAGGGCGGGCCAGGTCCTGGGCCGAGGCGCTCGTCGCCTACGCGAGACGCCGGCGGCGATTGCGCGGCGAGGACAGCACGCGGTCACCAGCCTAGCGGGCCGGGTTCCGTGGGAATACGCCGCCCGGCGGGCCGCCCCCGAGCGGGACACCGGCCACCTGCCGGTGTGCGACGACGCGGCGGTGGCCGACAAGCCCTCACATAGGAGGCATCGAGCATATGGAGCGCACGTTCATAATCGTGAAGCCTGATGGTGTGGAGCGCGGGCTTATCGGAGCGGTGATCGAGCGTTTCGAGAGAAGGGGATTTCGCGTCGTCAAGATGGAGATGAGGACTATCGCGCGGACGGACGCCGCTCGCCACTACGAGCATCTGGCAGGCCGACCGATTTTCGAGGGGCTGCTGGACTACGTCACCCGCGGGCCGTCGGCGCTCCTCGTTCTCGAGCGCGATACCGACGCGATCAAGGTTGCTAGGAATATCATCGGTGCAACAAACCCGTCGGATGCGCTCCCGGGCACGATCAGGGGAGACTTCGGCGGGACCCTTCCGGAGAACGTGGTGCATGCCTCGGATTCATGCGGGAGCTACGAGCGGGAGGTTAGGATCTTCTTCCCCGGAGAGGCTGAGAGCCTTGTTTGCGGGCAGGGCAAGTGCAGTTGAATCGTGACGCATTCGCGCCAGCCTCTGGCGAACGGCTCCTTGAGGGCGCGCGGCAGCGGCCTTTGAGGGCGAGGACGCCCATAAGTCTCCAGTTCGAGGAGGGCCTTCCCAAGATGCGTGTCCCGCGCGGTTGTGGTATTATCATACGCGTGGGACGCTTATGACCCGACCTGCAGCGTCCCGGGAACCGGCGGAGAGGAGCAAGTGCCCGGTTTCCGGCAAGAAAAGAGCGTCGGGCGGTAGCAGGATAATCGGCGCGAGTCGAGAATAAAGTGGTTTGGCCCTGGGGTGCGGCCCTGAACGTCCGGCGGGAATCCCCATTTGTATGCTTTCGATGCGGGTTAGGCGCTGAAAGGTGCCTGCCCGACTTTGTATGCGCGTTTCAGGCTGCACCCGGATTTGGGGCTTAAGGAGGAGTGCTTGGCGGCCATGGTAGCGAAAACCTTCAGGGGAGGAGTGCACGCTCATTATCACAAGGAGGATACCGCCTCAAAGCCCATAAGGAGGCTTGGGCCTCCGGCTAGGGTCGTGATCCCCCTCCACCAGCACACCGGTGCGCCTTGCGAGCCCCTTGTCAAGGTTGGTGACGAGGTCAAGGTGGGACAGAAAATCGGCGACAGCTCCGCCCGGCTCACAGCTCCGGTTCATTCAAGCGTCTCGGGCAAGGTCGTGGCCATTTCCCCGCATCCTCAGGCGGGCGGACGAGACGTGCTATCCATCGTGATCGAGTCTGACGGGCAAGAAACCCTTGATGAACATGTGGAGCCACGCGCCGATGTGGACAGCCTCAAGGCCGACGAGATCAAGGCCATAATCCGCGAGGCTGGGATCGTGGGCCTGGGAGGCGCTGCGTTCCCGACATACTTTAAGCTTACGCCCCCGCCTGGGAAGAGTTTTGACACGGTGATCCTGAACGGGGCGGAGTGCGAGCCATACCTCTCAGCCGACCATCGCCTTATGGTGGAGCGGCCCGGTGATGTGGTCGAGGGAGCGAAGCTTCTCCTCAAGGCCACCGGTGTCACGAAGGCCTACATCGGGATCGAGGAGAACAAGCCCGACGCCATCGAGGCGATCTCAGAGGCAGCGAAAGGGGATGACCGGATCTCGGTCGTGCCTCTCAAAGTGAAATACCCACAAGGGGCGGAGAAGCAGCTCATCTGGGCGATCCTCGGGCGCGAGGTCCCGTCGGGCGGCCTGCCGGTGGACGTGGGCGTGGTGGTAAACAACGTCGGCACTGCCGCGGCCGTGAAGGATGCCGTTGTTTCCGGAATGCCGCTTGTGGAACGCGTGGTCACAGTGGCGGGTTCATGCGTCGCGGAGCCCCAGAATGTCCTCGTCAAGGTCGGGATGCTTGTGAGCGACCTCGTCGAGGCGTGCGGCGGGTGCTCTAGCCCGCCTGCGAAAGTCATTATCGGTGGCCCTATGATGGGCACGGCTCAGTTCACGATGGACATCCCTGTCACAAAGGGCACGTCCGGGGTTCTGCTTCTGAACGAGGAGGAGGCCGCGCCCGTTGAACCAATGGCTTGCGTGAGATGCGGCAAGTGCGTCGAGGCATGCTCGATGAGGCTCATGCCGCTGTGGATCGCGAGCTATGCGGAGGCTGGCAGGTTTGATGATGCCGAGCGTATGAACGCACTGGATTGCATCGAGTGCGGCTGCTGCAGTTTCATATGCCCGTCGCGCAGGCGCTTAGTTCAGGCGATCAGGCTTGCTAAGTCCGAGATCATGGCAAAGAGGCGCAAGGCCCAGGCGAGCTGAGCGGCACGCCCGAAGCCTGTTCTCTTGTGGAGGGATCGATCAATGGACGGAACCGGACTCATAGTATCTTCCTCACCGCACCAGCGGACGGCCGTGTCTACGCCGATCATCATGAGCGACGTTATCCTGGCTCTCATGCCTGCATCTCTGGCAGGCGTGTGGTTTTTCGGGCTCCGGGCGCTCGGCATGATGGCTGTTTGTGTGGCGGCGGCCGTCGCGACCGAGGCGGTGCTGGAAAAGCTCATGAGGAAGCCCCTGACGATAGGGGATTACAGTGCTGCGGTGGCCGGGCTCCTACTGGCCCTAGTCCTGCCGCCCGACTTGCCGCTATGGATCGGTGCCATCGGTGCTGTGTTCGCGATGGCTATCGGGAAGTTCGTCTTCGGCGGGCTCGGGCAGAACGTCTTCAACCCCGCGCTTATCGGACGGGCTGTCCTGCTTGCTTCGTGGCCCGTGCTTATGACGAGGTGGAGATGGCCCATCTTCCAGGCCCCGTGGGTGCCCGACTTCGACGCGGTCACCACTGCAACGCCGCTTGCCCTCTGGAGGCTCGGCGGCATTAAGACGCCGTATTTGAACCTCTTCCTGGGGAACGTTGCAGGCTCGATAGGCGAGACGTCGGCGATCGCCATACTAGTAGGCGCGGCATACCTGCTGTGGCGGGGGCATATAAGCTGGCGTATCCCGTTCACCTTCATCGGCACGGTCGCGGTGCTCTCGGCGCTCTTCGGCCAAGATCCGCTGTTTCATGTGCTCGCCGGAGGGCTGCTGCTGGGTGCCTTCTTCATGGCTACCGACTACGTCACGACCCCGGTCACCCCGAAAGGTCAGATCATCTTCGGCGTCGGCTGCGGAGTGTTGACCGTGCTCATCAGGCTCTACGGTGGCTATCCGGAGGGCGTGTGCTACGCGATCCTGATCATGAACGCAGCCACCGCTCTCATCGATAGGCTCACCATGCCGCGCAAGTTCGGGGAGGTGAAGAAAGTTGCGTGACGTGTGGAAGCTGGGTTTCATCCTCTTCGCCATATGCGCGGTGGCTGCGGGAGCGCTAGCCTTCGTGAATGACATCACGGAGGAGCGAATCGCGGCGCAGGCCGCCATGAAGCTGGAGCAGGCGCTTGCGAGCGTGGTGCCGGGCGCGGACGAGTTCAAGGACGAGACCGACAGGGTCCTGGCTGTGGCACCCCCCGCTTCTCGCGGAGGTAGGCCTGAGTTCTCTGCGATCACCAAAGTGTATGTGGGTTACAAGAACGGAGAGATGGCCGGTGCTGCGTTTGCTTGCAGCCCGTCCGGGTACGGCGGGCCCATCGATGCCGTGGTCGGCGTGTCGCGCGATGGAGTCGTGACCGGGCTCACGGTGGTGAAACACTCGGAGACCCCCGGGCTGGGCGCGAACGTTACCAACCGCGACTTTCAGATGCGGTTCGTTGGGCTGCGCGCGGGGACCCCGGTGAAGGTCACGAAGGACGGGGGTCAAGTGGAGGCCATCACCGGTGCGACCATCTCCTCGCGGGCGGTCGCGAGCGGCGTTGACGAGGCGCTTCGGCTGTTCGAGCTTGCTTCGCGGGAGGGGGTCTGGTGAATGAGCTTCAAGTCTGAGTTCACAAAGGGGCTTATCAAGGAGAACCCTACCTTCAGGATTCTGCTCGGGATGTGCCCGACGATGGCGACCAGCGTCGCTATCTCGAATGGCATAGGCATGGGAATAGCAGCCACGTTCGTGCTCGTCGGGTCTAACATCATAATCTCGATGCTGAGGAACGTGATCCCGTCCAGGATACGCATCCCTTGCTACATCGTGGTGATTGCGTCGTTCACGACGATAGTGGACCTCGTCATGGCGGCGTTCGTCCCGAAGCTGCACGAGGTTCTTGGGATATTCATCCCGCTGATCGTGGTGAACTGTATCATCCTGGGGAGGGCCGAGGCGTTCGCGTCCAAGAACGGCGTCCTGTACTCGCTGGCCGATGGTCTCGGCATGGGGCTCGGGTTTACCATGGCGTTGACCGGGATGAGCACCATCAGGGAGCTCCTCGGCACCGGCACACTCCTGGCGGTGCCTGACTTCGGGTTCGCGGGTTTCAAGGTGTTCGAACGGAGCCTGGCCGCGGTGATGATGATCCTCCCACCGGGCGGTTTCATCACTCTGGGGCTCTTGATCGGCCTTCTCAATTACCTGGGTCGCCGGGGGAAGAAGGCGGCGCGCGCGTAGGCGCATAAGACCGAGCCTGACGCATGATCGTGACGGGAGGGATACCGCGTGGGCGAATTGCTTGTCATATTCTTTGGCGGGGTGTTGCTGAACAACTTCATCCTGTCGAGGATTCTCGGCGTATGTCCGTTCATAGGAGTATCCAAGCAGGTCGAGACGGCGACCGGCATGGGCATGGCGGTCATCTTCGTGATAGGCGTGGCATCTGTGGCGACGTGGATGGTCCAATACTACATCCTCGTGCCGCTGGGGCTGACGTATCTCCAGACTATCGCTTTCATCCTCGTCATCGCGGCGCTGGTGCAGCTCGTGGAGATGGTGATCCAGAAGGTGAGCCCTGTCCTCTACAAGGCTCTCGGGATCTACCTTCCACTTATCACGACCAATTGCGCCGTGCTGGGCGTGACCATTCTGAACATAACCGAGAAGTATAATCTTCTGGAGGCGGCGGTGAACGGCATAGCGGGCGCGTCAGGGTTTGCGCTTGCGATAATCCTCTTCGCCGCGATAAGAGAGCGTATGGACCTCGCGCCAATCCCTGAATCGCTGAAAGGCTTCCCGATCGCCCTCATAACGACGGGCCTCTTGTCCATCGCGTTCCTGGGATTCGCGGGCTTCCGACTGAAAGAGCTTTTCGGCGTCATGTAGAATTTCGCGAGGGGTGAGCAAGGGATGATCTACGTCAAGGCGATCCTCGGCCTCGGGCTAATGGGGGCCATATTCGGCCTCGCGCTCGCTCTTGCTGCGAAGAAGTTCGCGGTGGAGCAGGACCCCAGGCAGGAGATGATCGTTGAGGTGCTCCCGGGAGCCAACTGTGGCGGATGTGGCTTTCCAGGGTGCAGTGGCCTCGCGGCTGCGATAGTCGCGGGCAAGGCGCCTGTGGACGCGTGCCCGGTCGGAGGGTCGACCGTCGCGGCGAAAGTCGCAGCGATCATGGGGGTTGAGGCCGGCGCGGCGAAAGAACGCAAGGTGGCTAGGGTGCTGTGCCAGGGGGGCACGGGCCAGTGTGGGGTGAGGTTTGTATACGATGGCTTTGCCGACTGCAAGGCTGCGCAGCTGGTGGGCGGCGGCGCGAAGGCGTGCGCGTACGGGTGCCTCGGCATGGGCTCGTGCGTGGCTGCCTGTTCCTTCGACGCGCTCCACATGGGGCCGGACGGCCTCCCGGTGGTGGATGAGGAAGCATGCACATCGTGCGGGAGATGCGTTGCGGCGTGCCCCAGGGGCATCATTCAGCTTGTGCCCGAGTCCCAATCCGTAACCGTTTTGTGCAGGTCGTACGCGCGCGGTGCCGATGTCCGCAAGACCTGCAAAGTCGGGTGTATCGGGTGCGGGCTGTGCGTGAAGGCGTGCCCCAATGGCGCGATCACGATGGATAACAACCTGGCCGTCATAGACCCGGCAAAGTGCGACGCGTGCGGCAAATGCGTTGAGAAATGCCCGACTAAGTCGATCGTGATGAGAAGCCGGAAGACGACCGCGGGCACGGGCAGCCTCGCGGCAAGTTAAGTCGCCGGATGCGTGAATGGTGCTTGGGTGAGGCCGACTTGTGTCGCCGCGTTACGTTTGGGGGTTGATTCCTTCGGGCGAGACGGGGGCTGCCGGTGGACGCGAGGCGCGCTTTCGTGGTGCGAACCGTGGCGCGCGCGGGAATTCTCCTTTGATTTCGGCGCGTGCTGCCGGCAGCCCCGCTGACGTGTCCGAAGGCGGTTTCGGGGCTCTTCTCGCGGGGAGAGTTACAGGTTTTTTTCAGCCTTTCTTGCGCTGTCCTCGGCGAGAGCTCGCTCACCTTTTTTGACCAGCTTTTTCACCATTTGCCCGCCAATCTTGCCGGCCTCCACCGCGCTGAGCTTGTCGGGGTCCTTCAGGTCGTCCGTGAGGCCGAGTTGCTCCGCGGTTTCCCATTTCAAGCGGTCGAGCTGGCGTAGTGTCCTCAGACGGTCGTTGCTTTTCTTCCTGCCCAAATCTTGCACGCTCCTTCCTCTTGGTTTCTGCTTCTTTCACGTTCCGAGGAGGCATCCACTTCTATCATTGCCATCTCTCACGAACCTATGACAGGCGCGGAACCGCCGTGGTGGCTAGCCCAAACGGCTGCTTGTCAGGGTTTAGGAGAAGTGATACACTGTCTCAGGGAAAGCCATCGGGGGGTGGAATTCAGTTGAAGTGGGAGTACGGGCGCAGGCGGAGGGGGAGGGGGCGCCGGCTCTGGGCCCTCGTTCTCATCCTTCTCCTGGGCGTTGTTGCTGTGGTCGGCTACCTGCTCGTGAGGTTCAGCGTCGTGCCGTGGCCGCCGAAGGCAGGTGCGCCGCGCGCCGCGAACGAGAGCGGAAAGGCCGCGACGGCGAGCGCCGTGGTCGACCCGCAGGAGTACGTGGATAGCCAGTTCCTGATGGACACGTACGTGAGTATACAGGCGTTCGGTCCGGGGGCGAAGGACGCAGTGTCGGCGGCGTTCGATGAGATGCGTAGGATCGAGAACCTGACGAGCAGGTTCATTCCGACGAGCGATGTTGCGAGGATAAACGAGGCGGCGGGCGGGGACCCCGTCAAGGTCAGCGACGAAACGTTCACGCTGCTAGAGAAATCACGCGAATGCTCGGAGCTCTCTGGAGGCGCGTTCGACGTGACCATCGGGCCTGTGGTAGACGCCTGGGGCTTCGGCACCGAGACCCCTCACGTGCCCGACAGCAACGTCCTCGCAAAAGCCGTCGCCCTCGTGGACTTCCGCGCCATGGAGCTTGATCCGGCTAGCAAGACGGTGAGGCTCGCACACCCCGGAATGTCCATCGACCTCGGCGGCATCGCCAAAGGTTACGCGGCGGACCGGGCCGCGGCGGTCCTGAGGGAACACGGGATCAAGCACGCCCTCATTGACGCAGGGGGGAACATCGTCGCGGTGGGCACTCGCCCTGACGGGAAGCCATGGCATATCGGGATAAGGGATCCAAGGGGTTCGAGCCCGACCGATACAGTGGGCCCTGTGGTTGAGATAACAGACGGGGCCGTCGTGACATCCGGGGATTACGAGAGGTTTTTCATTGAGAACGGCCACCGTTACCATCACATCTTCGATCCCAAGACGGGCATGCCTGCGGACCGTGCGGAGAGCGCCACGATAATCGCACCGACGTCTGTTGATGCTGACATGTTGTCTACGGCGGTGTTTGTGTTAGGGCCAGTGGAGGGCCCGAAGATCCTCGAGGGGTTGGACGGGATCTCTGCGATGGTGGTCGATGCCAATGGACATCTCGTGTTCTCTCCAGGGTTCCCGTCACCTTGAGCTTACCCGACGATCGGTAGAAGGTGCGGCTTTGGAACTTGCACAGGAGCCGCCCGGAGGTGGCATGCGGGGTTGAGGCTGGTTCTGGCATCCGCGTCACCCGCGCGAGCTGAGCTTTTGCGGCAGATCGGGCTTGAGTTCGACGTCGTGCCGAGCGGCATACCCGAGAACGCCGTCGACTGCAGCGATCCCGCCGGGGGCGTCGTGTCACTCGCGCTGGCTAAGGCGCGCCACGTCGCGTCCAAGGAACGCGATGCGGTCGTCATCGCGGCCGACACCGTGGTCGTGCTCGGCCACGAGGTCCTCGGCAAGCCAACGGACCCCGATGACGCTCGTAGGATGCTTCGTCGCATGTCAGGGCGTTGGCACCAGGTGATAAGCGGGCTCGCGTTGGTGGACGCCCAGACAGGCCGCGAGGCCGCGTGCCACGAAACCACGCGGGTGCGCATGGCAAGCCTGCCTCCGGTCGTCCTCGACTGGTATGTCGCGAGCGGCGAGCCGCTGGGGAAGGCTGGTTCCTATGCAATACAGGGGCGGGGTGCACTTCTCGTCGAGAGGATATCAGGCTGTTACTTCAACGTGGTGGGCTTGCCGATCTTTCGGCTTGTGGGCCTCGCCCGCACCATAGGTGTGGACCTTGCACAGGAGGCGTTCAGGGGGTGCAACGCATGCAGGATCGCTTACCGGGCCGACTAAGCGGTTTCACGATGAAACAAATGCCGCTTCAGGAACGGCCCAGGGAGCGGCTTCTTCGGGCAGGCCCCGAGGCGCTCTCTTCGGCTGAGCTTGTGTCCATCATCCTCAGCACGGGAGTGCGCGGCGAGACAGCTCTCTCGCTTGCCGGTACGGTTCTGCGCGTATTCGGCGGGCTTCGCGGGATAGCGGCTGCATCCACACGTGATCTGGCGGGTCACAAGGGGATCGGGCTGGCCAAGGCCGTCCGTCTCAAAGCCGCTGTCGAGCTAGGTAGGAGGATTATGACACTCGAGCCGGAAGAGCTCCTTCAGGTGAACGGGCCACGTGACGTGGCGGGCCTCCTCATGGGCGAGATGCGGTACCTTGACAGAGAACACTTCAAAGTCGTACTACTTAATGCGAAGCACCGGGTCATGGATGTCGTGACAGTGTCGGTGGGCTGTCTCGACAGCTCCCTCGTGCATCCGAGAGAGGTATTCAAAGAATGCCTGAGGAGAAACTCGGCCTGCATCATTCTGGTGCATAATCACCCAAGCGGCGACCCGACTCCGAGCGCCGAGGACATCGCGATAACACGCAGGCTGACAAGCTCCGGTCTGATTCTCGGGATAGACGTGCTTGACCACATAATCGTGGGAGACAACAGGTACTCAAGCCTCAAGGAACTCGGCCTTATGGCGTCCGTCAGCGCGCCTTCCGCGGGGGCGGCGTCGTGGCACGAGGCCGGCGCGGCTCCAGTTGCCTGTGTTGCTGGAAGGGAGAATGCGAGCTGTGATTCTTGACCCCGTTCTGGCCCTCTTTTCCAAAGATCTCGCCATTGATCTCGGGACTGCCAACTCTCTGGTTTACGTTAAGGGTAAAGGGGTCGTCATCCAGGAGCCATCCGTGGTGGCGATGCGCAAGGACACAGGTGCAATTCTGGAGGTTGGGTCAGCCGCTAACCGGATGGTCGGCAGGACGCCCGGGAACATAGTGGTTGTGCGGCCACTCAAGGACGGCGTGATCGCTGACTTCGACGTCACCGAGATGATGCTCCGCCACTTCATTGTGCGGGCGCACAGAGGCCGGGCGCTCGTCCGCCCCAAAGTCGTGATAGGCGTGCCTTCCGGCGTGACCGAGGTGGAGAGGCGGGCCGTGATAGATGCGGCGCTCCAGGCGGGCGCTCGCGAGGCGTACCTCATTGAGGAGCCCCTCGCTGCGGCCGTCGGTGCAGGCCTCCCGGTGTTCGAGCCGTCAGGCAACATGGTGGTGGACATCGGTGGAGGTACAACGGAGATCGCCGTGATATCGCTGGGCGGGATCGTCGCCTCCAGGTCCATTAGGATCGCGGGGGACGAAATGGATGAGGCCATCGTGCAGCACGTGAAGAAGGTTTACAACCTAGTGATCGGGACCAGGACTGCCGAAGAGATCAAGAAGCAAATCGGTTCCGCACGGCCCCGCGACCCGGACCTCGGCCTGGAGGTGAAGGGGCGGGACATGGTCTCCGGGCTTCCGAAGACCGTCCGCATAACCGCGGGCGAGGTTCAGGAGGCGCTTCGCGAGCCTGTCGCGGCTATCGTCGAGGCCGTCAAGATGACTTTAGAGAGAACGCCGCCTGAGCTTTCCGCGGACATCATCGATAAAGGGATCGTCGCCTCGGGGGGAGGCTCGCTCCTAGAGGGGATCGACCGGGTCATCGCTGAGTCCACGAACATGCCTGTGCACCGTGCGGATGAGCCTCTCACGTGCGTCGTGAAAGGGGCGGGCAAGGCCCTCGAGGAGATGGAACGCTATCACCGGATGCTTACGAGTTCGTCGAGGGTCGGCGAGAGAGTCTGACTATGGCCGGCAGGAGTGACTCGCCCGTGCAGCAGAATCCCGGGGGCAAGCGCTACGGGTTGATGATGGCCGCGATACTGCTTCTCCTTGTGGCTCTTCTTTTCGTCACCTCGGGCGAGAGAGAGGCGCTGTCGCCGCCTGAAAGTGCCGCGCGCGAGATGCTCACGCCTCTGGCGAGAGTCTTTTTCCAGGTAGCGAGCGGGATAAGCGGCGCGATTCGCACCGTTGCCAACCTGCAGCACTTGGTCCGTGAGAACGATAGGCTCTACCTTGAGATATCGCGGCTCATGGCTGAGAACGCGCGGCTCGAGGAGTACAGGCTTGAGAATGCCCGTCTCCGGAAGCTCCTGGGCTTCCAGGCGACGCTGGAGTATCCGACCAGCGCCGCACAGATCGTGGGCAGAGACCCAAGCAACTGGCTTGACACGGTGACGATCAACAAGGGGACGAGCCAGGGCGTTAAGAAGAACATGGCCGTCGCGACAATGGAGGGGCTCGTGGGAAGGGTGTTGTCGGCTTCGGCGCACACAGCGACGGTGCTTCTCGTCCTTGACCCCCGGAGCGCGGTGGGTGGCGTGGTGCAGCGCACGAGGACGTTCGTCTTGGTGGAAGGGGATCCAGGCAGACCAGGTCTTTGCCGCGTCAAGCCTCTCACTCAGGATTTCGACCTGCAAGTCGGGGACAGGGTCCTCTCGTCGGGTCTCGGGGGTATCTACCCGAAGGGATTGGTAATCGGGAATATCGTGGAGCTGGTGCCAGGCAAGTACGGGGTTGGGACCGAGGCGTATCTTAGGCCTGCCGTTGACTTTGCCCGTCTCGAAGAGGTCCTGGTCATAACCCGCGCTCCGGAGCCCCCCGAAGCCCCTGATGAGACGGACGCTCAAAACCAGACGCGGTCGACCGAGGGGGCAGCGCGCAAATGAGGCCTTTCTTGCTGATCTGCGCAGGCGTTCTCCTCGTCGTCCTGGAGATAACGGTAAGTCCCTTTGCGGCGGTCCAGGGTGCGAGGCCTGACTTGGTTTGTGCGTTCGTGGTGATCGTGGGCATGCTGCTCGGCTGGAAAGACGCAGCGGTCGTGGGCCTTGTAGTCGGTTTCGTTGAGGATGCGTGTTCGGGGCAGTTCCTCGGGCTTTTCATGCTGGTGCGCGCGGTCGTCGGAATGGGAGCCGGGCTCTCGTACGCAAAGGTGTTCCATGACCGCATCGTTGTGCCGGTCGCCATGGTTTTCCTGGGGGCCGTCGCCACCGGGCTGATGGAGAGCTTTCTCCTGTCGTCCTTTGGTGTGCCGCTCGGATTCTCCCTGGCGAGCTCGCGAATGGTGCTGGCGCAGGCGGTTTACTCCGCCGTACTCGCGCCGGTGTTCCCGAAGCTCGTTACGTGGCTGGATTTGTCCGCGAGACGAGCCTCTGAGCGGCGCCAAGCCGTCTAGACGGTGGGTAGTCATCGGGCTTCGCGCGCGGAGTTCGCGGGCCGGCCGCCGGACTGCGCGGCGGATGGAGCCCGGTGGAGCCAGCAGCAATCCCAGTTCCCAAGGATGCGATGAGGCAGCGGCTTGGTTGGGCGTCCAGGCCGCTACGCGCGGAGGCTGACTCGGGCTAAGGGCCGCACGGGCTAAGAGCCGTAGTCTTTGCGTCATGTGCGGTCGGCTGGAGCGAACCGGAAGGGCGGTGTGAGATCGTGCCCGAGTCCCCGGTACAGAACAGGTTGAAACACCTCGGTCTCGTCGCCCTGGTGGTGCTCGTGATACTGGCTGCACGCCTGTGGCACCTTCAGATCATGCGCGGCGAAACCTACGAGGCGTTGTCTCAGGGCAACAGGGTGCGAGTGATCCCGGTTCCCGCGCCGAGAGGCAAGATCCTGGACCGGAACGGTGTTCCCCTTGCAACGAGCCGCATGGCGTTTTCTGTGTCCATAGTCCCACAGGACGTGACAGACATGGACAATACCATCGCACGGCTCGCCCCAGTCCTCGGCATGTCGCCGGAGAGCATCAAGGAAAAACTTGCCGCGCCGAGACGTCCGTTTGATCCCGTTAGGCTAAAGACGGATGTGGACCCTTCCGTGGTCACGGCGATAGGCGAACAACGCACCGACCTTCCCGGGGTGGTCATCGAGGAGATCCCTGTGCGCAGGTACGTGTACGGGGACTTCGCCAGCCACCTCATAGGCTTCATAAGGGAGATCGATTCATCCGAGCTGAAAACGTACAAAGACAAAGGTTACCGGCCCGGCGATCTGATAGGGAAAGTCGGAATCGAGAGGACCTTCGAGGAATACCTCCGCGGAGTGGACGGCGGCGAGCAGGTTGAAGTCAACAGCCTCTCTCAGCCCATCAAGGTCCTCGGAAGCCTGGCCCCCGTGCCTGGAGATGACGTGGTACTCACCATCGACCAGAGGGTTCAGGCCGCGGCCGAGCGAGCCCTCTCCGAGGAGCTGGACGAGCTATCGAAGTCGCCGAAAACCAGTGAGGCCAAGGCCGGCGCGGTCGTCGCGATGGACCCGAGAACCGGCGAGATACTGGCCATGGTTAGCAAGCCCTCGTTTGATCCCAATATGTTCGTGGGTGAGCTGTCCAAGGAAGAACTGGCCTTCCTTTCTTCGACGCCTAGCCCCCAGCCGAACCGGGTCACGAGCCACACGTATCCTCCCGGGTCGGCCTTCAAGATCATAACCGCCATCGCCGCCCTCGAACGGCACAAGGTCACGTTGGATGACACGTTCGTATGCACCGGCCGAGATCCTCAATCGGGGAAAGCATGCTGGACCGTGGAGCACGGCAGAGGCCACGGGAAGGAGGACTTGCTCGCCGGCATTGCCAACTCATGCAACATCGTTTTCTACGAGCTGGGGCGGCGCGTTGGCATCGACGACCTGGCCATGTACGCGAGGATGTTCGGCTTTGGGCGGCCGACCGGTATAGACCTCTTTCCGGGCGACGCGTCGGGCCTGGTGCCCGACCGCGCATGGAAGCGCATGAATTTCAAAGGGTACGACCAGATGTGGTATCCCACTGAGACCCTCGATGTTGCGATAGGGCAGGGCGCCCTCCTCGTTACGCCTCTTCAACTCGCGAACGCGTACGCGACCGTGGCCGCGAACGGGGTTATGCACGTTCCCATGGTGGCCAGGGCCATCCTTGCCCCGGACGGTAAGGTCATCCGGGAGTTTACGCCCGAGGTAGCTTCGACTGTGAACGTATCTCAAGAGTCCCTTGATATCCTCAAACAGGGTCTCGCGAAGGTCGTCACGGAGGGCACGGCGGCTGCGGCTTTCAAGGGATTCCCGATACCGACCGCTGGGAAGACCGGCACCGCCCAGAACCCATCTGGGGCGAGCCATGGGTGGTTCGCGGGGTTCGCGCCCATAGATAACCCGGAGATCGTTGTGGTGGTCTTGGTGGAACACGGGACGGGGGGGTCGCTGGCGGCCGCGCCCGTCGCGAGAAAGGTGATGGAGGCGTACTTCGGCCTCGACCGCTCCGCGGACGCGACGTCGAGTACCCCGGGCGGTGGTGCGGCTGCGGGAGAGGCCGGAGGCCCCGCCGAATGAGCATGCGGCCGCCGCCAAGTCGGGAGTTTTTCAACGGTGACGGGCAGGAATTGCGTTTTCCTCTGGTGAAAGTATGGTGAGATCGCTTGCAATCCCAAAGGGCCATGGAGGAGGCGTGCGCGGCTGCCCATGAAAACCGAGGATGTGATATTCAAGGGGACGAAACGGGGCCTGTGCATAATCCTGCCCCACGACGAAGACTTTCAGCGCCTGAAAGGGAAGCTCGCGGCCAAGCTCGAGAAAACGTCAAGCTTTTTCGCCGGGGCGACCCGCGCCGTTCTGGACATCGGCGAGCTCGCGCTCTCCGATGACGACGTGCGCGAGCTGGTGAGCATAGTCGAATCGTTCGGCATGTCGGTGTCGCGCGTGGCTGGCGGAATCGGTCTCGCGACGGTGGCGGAGCCGCCGGTGCCGCAGCGTGCCGGGGCGCCGGTGCCGTCCAAGCCGGGGCCGGCTTCCGAACGGACGCACGGGGACTCGGAGGGAAACGGTCATGGCCGCGTCGAGGGCGAACAGCTCTCAGGCAGCGGAGCTGCCGGAACGCTTTTAGTCAGGGGGACGTTGCGCTCAGGCCAGCGGACCTCGTTCGGCGGGAACATCGTGGTGCTGGGAGATGTGAACCCTGGTGCAGAGGTCGTGGCCGGGGGCGACATAGTGGTCATGGGTGCTCTGCGCGGTGTGGCCCACGCCGGAGCACCGGAAAACAAGAGTGCAATAGTGGTTGCGCTGCGGTTCATGCCCACGCAACTTCGGATCGCCGATGTCATCGCGAGACCTCCGGACGGCGAAAGCAAGGCTCCACGCAGTCCCGAGATGGCGCGAATCAGAAACGAGCAGATAGTGATCGAGGCCTACTCCGCGAGGAAGGCTGAGATGGAGGAGGAACCTGGATGGAAGGAAGGGTTATAGTGGTCACCTCGGGCAAAGGAGGCGTGGGCAAGACGACCGCCGTCGCAAACATCGGTTGCGGCCTTGCCTCTCGCGGCAAGAAGGTGGCCCTGGTTGATGCCGACATCGGGCTGCGTAACTTGGACATTGTCCTCGGCTTGGAGAACAGGATCGTATACGACATCGTTCATGTCATCGAGGGCAAGTGCCGCTTGCGGCAAGCCCTCATAAGGGACAAGCGTCTACAGACGCTGTTCTTGATGCCCGCTGCCCAATCCAGGGACAAGGAAGCGGTTCAGCCTGAGCAGATGAGGCAGCTCACTAGGAACCTCGCCCAGGAATTCGACTACGTTGTGGTCGACTGTCCCGCCGGGATAGAGAGAGGATTCAAGAATGCGACTGCAGGCGCAGACGAGGCCGTCATCGTGACCACGCCGGAGGTGTCCGCGGTGAGGGATGCAGACCGCATCGTGGGGCTGCTCGAAGCGCAGGGCGTGGGAAGGCCGAGGCTCGTGGTGAATCGGCTTCGGCCTGAAATGGTGAAACGCGGAGAGATGCTGAATGTGGAGGATGTCATAGACATCCTTGCCATCGACCTTCTGGGAGTGGTCCCGGATGACGAGAGCGTGATAACGTCCACTAACAAGGGCGAGCCCGTGGTGCTCGACGGAGCCTCCCGAGCTGGTGAGGCGTTCAGGCGTATAGCCGCAAGGATCGATGGGGAGAACGTCCCGTTCATGTCCCTGGACGCAGGAGGCCTGTGGTCGAGACTCAAGCGCATCATCGGGATCGGTGTGAGCAGGTAAGGCCGGGGGAGGGAGCGCGTCGTGTTCGAGTTCGTGTCACGGATCCTGGGCCGCAAGTCGAAGCCGGGCGGGCTGGGGAGCAAGAGCCTCGCTAAGGAGCGGCTCAAGCTTGCGCTCGCGTGCGACCGCGTCGACGTCTCCCCGCAGGTGTTCGAGGGTCTCCGCTTGGACCTTGCGAAGGCTGTCTCGAAGTACGTCGAGATAGACGAGGCAGGGATGAACCTCAGGTTCGACTCGTCCGACAAGAGACTTGCGTTGGTAGCGAGCGTCCCTGTGATCGGAATCAGGCGCGGAAACGAGCCGACCCGCCGAGGGAAAAACAGAAGGTGAGGGCGCGCCTGTGCTCCTTGAGAAGCGTCTACTGCGGAATCTCGACTACGCGCTGATCCTTGCGGTGCTGGCGCTCTGCCTAGTCGGGTTCGTCATCGTGTTCAGCGCGACGCGCGGCGGTATAGGTTCCGGGTCCCCGCAGGATCCGTTGTACTTTGTCAAGAAGCAGGTCGCCGCCTTTGCCCTCGGGGTGCTTCTTTGCGCCGTGATCCTGACCACCGACTACAGGCTCGCCCAGAGAGCGCACCGGGTACTGTATCTTGGCAACGTGGGTATGCTCGCGCTCGTCCTTGCGATGGGGCATAGGATCTCCGGCGCGCAGAGCTGGTTCAGAATAGGACCTGTTGCGCTACAGCCTTCCGAGCTCGCCAAGGTGGCACTGATCTTGACCCTCGCGAACCACCTTTCTGAGGCCCGCGACATAGCTACGCCGCGCGGGCTTGCTTTCGCGTTCCTGCACGCGGCTGTCCCCGCGGCCCTGGTCCTCCTCCAGAACGACCTGGGAACGGCCCTGGTGTTCTGCGGAATAACCTTCGCCATGGTCTACGTGGCGGGCGCTCGCGGAAAGGACCTGCTCGCTGTGGTGGGCGCCGGCGCGGTTGCATCCCCCTTGGTATTCTTCTTCCTCCTCAAGGGTTACCAGCGGGCGCGTCTGCTGGCATTTCTGAATCCGTACAAGGACCCGACAGGCACTGGGTATAACGTCATACAGTCGACCATCGCCATCGGGTCGGGGAGGTTCTTCGGGAAAGGGCTCTTCCACGGAACGCAGGCCCAGCTCAACTTCCTCCCTGAACACCACACCGACTTCATTTTCTCCGTCATCGGAGAGGAACTCGGCTTCGTAGGAGCCATCGCTGTGCTCGCCCTGTACGGTATAGTGCTATGGCGCTGCTTGAACGCAGCGGCCTGCGCGAAGGACGCGTTCGGGCAGCTGGTTGCGACCGGTGTCGCCGCGATGCTTCTCTTTCACGTGTTGGTCAACGTCGGAATGACCGTGAGCCTCATGCCGGTGACCGGCATCCCTCTGCCTTTCCTCAGCTACGGCGGGAGTGCGCTTCTCGCAAACCTCATCGCTATCGGCCTGGTCCTCGATATCCACATGAGGCGCCAGAAGATCCTCTTCTGACTCTTCTCCGCGATGACTAGCGAGACCGTCTCAGAGAGACAGAGAGACAGGGCTTGGCGCGGCGGGCCCCAAGCATGTCGCCAGAATTTGGCGCCGCTTTTGGGCGGAGGGGGCCTGCTCAGGTTTGCCGGTGTTGCCCTCCGGGGACGGCGCGCTTGCAGCGCGCCTCGTTCGAATTCGGCGCGTAAGACAGCCGAATTCTCGACGCCCCGTCGTGCAACCACCGGCAACCCCAGCGCCCTCAAGAAAGAGGACGAAGGTTTATGGCGCTACATTCAGATCCTGTCGCGTGGTCCCGCGCGGCGGTCCGGCTTTTGCGGCCGCGGACTGCACGCGTGCGCCGCGCGGGGGCCCGTGCCTCGAGGCTCGCGCCGGCGGACGTGCGTCGACGCGGCCGTCCCGGCCTCGGTGCATAGAGCACAGCCCACCACAATATACTCTTAGCGTGGCGGAATGGGGCTTTCCCTGAGAGGAGGAGCGCGATGCCTTCTAGGATCGCCCGGAACGCCGTGATCTCGCTCCTGATCTTCGCCCTCGTTCTCGGGATCACCAGGAGCAATCTCACGCTCGCGACCGCCGTGCGGCCGTACGTCGAGGCTCTCTTGACGCGGAGCACGAGCCTGTCGGAAATCGGGAGGGCCCTTCGGGATGCAGCTTCGGGGCTTCTCTCTTGGAATCCATGGTCTTGGCAGGTTTTGCGCGAGGGCGAAGAAGCAGGCGACAACTCCGCCAGCCACCTGAAGGGGACGACGGCCGGGACGCACGAGCCCCCAGGGGGAGGTGCAGACGACCCTGCCGAGCGCTCTGGGACTGCGGACCCTGCTGCTTCATCTCCTCCCGCACCGTCTGTTCCCGCTAATAACAGGCCTGGGGCGACCGGGCCGCTCAGCCCCGGGGCAGGGAACATAACCCCGCACGAGGCCGGAATAGACGATCAAGTGGCGAGCCGGGGGCCCACCGCGGCTCGAGCCTTCTCCGTCTCCGCAGGCCGGGTCGCTCTTGAGCCCGTTGCATCGCACGAGGACCCGAGTGGACCCGGACCCTCCCAGCCGGCCAGTACGAGGGGGCTTGGCGCTGCGGAGCCGGATCAGAAGGCAGCCGCCTCACGGACCGCGGCCGCCGGTTCGAGCTCATCCACTGCCTCCTCCGCGCGCGCCCTCGCGAGCGCCGGGAAGCTCGTGGCGCCGGTCAACGGGCAAGTGACCTATGGGTTCGGGTACAGGGTTCACCCGATATATAAGCGGCGCCTCTTCCACAAGGGCGTGGACATCGCGGCTCCCATGGGCACACCGGTCCGGGCCGCGGCCGCCGGGAGGGTCCTCCGTGCCGGGCCATGCGGCACATACGGCAGGATCGTCGAGCTCGACCATGGAGGCGGGCTTACGACCCTATACGCGCACTGTTCACGCGTGCTTGTGAAGCCTGGGGATACGGTGCGCGCCGGGCAGAAGATCGCTGAGGTCGGGAGCACTGGCCTCTCCACCGGACCCCATCTACATTTCGAGGTATCGGCGGGTGGGAAGCCCGTTGATCCCTTTGCCTACCTTGAGGGGGGCAGGCGGGAGAGGTTGTGAGGATCGCTCGCGTTTGCGGGATCGAGTTCCGGGTGAGCCCGTTCTTCCTCCTTTTTCTGCTCGCTTACGCTTCGGTCGGCTTGCTTCGCGAAACCCTGCTCGTGTTCTGGGTCGTCCTCCTGCACGAACTCGCACACGTTGCTGCCGCGGCATGCTTCGGCATCCGCACCGAGCGGGTCGAACTCCTGCCGTTCGGCGGCGTCGCCTCGTTTTCGGAGCCTCTCGTGGCAAGCCCCGCACGCGAGGCGATCATCGCGGTATGCGGACCGGCCCACAACTTCGCCTTCGCGTACCTCGCCGCCGTCCTTGAACGGAGCGGCTTCGTGTCGAGCTCGCTGGCACGGTTCTTGGTGGAAACCAACATCGCCATCGGGCTCTTCAACCTTCTTCCCGGCATCCCGCTGGACGGGGGCCGTATCCTGCGTGCGGCCCTGGTCCCCACCCTCGGCACGGTGGGAGCGTCTCGGCTCGCGTCGGCCGTCGGACGCGTCCTGGGACTTTGCATTCTCATGGCAGGAGGGATCATGGCGTATGCGGGTCACTGCAACGTGCTCTTGCCAGTGCTCGGAGGCTTTCTGGTGTTCGCGGCTTCGCGCGAGGCTCGGGCCGTATCATGGGTGAGGGTGAGGGACACTCTTAGAAAGAAGCGGGAGTTCCTGGCGGCTGGCACGATGTCCGTGAACCTGCTCGCGGTTCATGAAAAAGCCTGTCTCAAGGACGTCGTGCGACATTTCGTGCCTGGGAAGCTCAACGTCGTGCTGGTGTTTGACACGGAGCTCGTCATCCGCACGCTCGCGTGCGAGCTGGACGTCCTCAAAGCCATGAGCGAGCATGGGCCCGACGCGCTTGCGGCCACCATCGCACGATGAAAACCAACACGCGGACGTTTCCGTAGCGCAGGCCGGTGGAATCTGATAGAATGTGTTCGAAGGGCGCGGTGGCTCGGTGGTTTCGGGCGCCGGGACGCGCGAATACTATGGCTGATGCGACAACATATGCTCGGTGGGGCGATTCATGCAGATAAACTCGGAGCTGTTGGACGAGATCCTCTCAGAGGTGGAAAGGCCCATCCGTTACGTGGACGGTGAGTGGAATGCCGTGCATAAACGCCTCGACGACGTGGCCGTCAGGGTTTTGTTGGCTTTTCCCGACACGTATGAGGTTGGCATGTCCCACCTGGGCCTCAAGATCCTCTACTATATACTGAACCAACGGGACGACACCGCTTGCGAGAGAGCGTTCATGCCGTGGGTGGACATGCACGCCGCGATGAAGGCCAGGGGCGTTCCGTTGTACTCCCTCGAGTCGCATGTGCCCGCCAGTGAGTTCGACATCGTAGGCTTTAGCCTGCAGTACGAGCTATCGTACACTAATGTCCTTGCGATGCTGGACCTCGCGGGAATTCCGGCCCGTGCAAGCGCCAGGGGGGAGAGAGATCCCCTCGTTATCGCCGGAGGCCCGTGCGCGTACAACCCTGAGCCTGTGGCGCCGTTTTTCGACGCCGTCCTGCTCGGGGAGGGCGAGGAGGCCGTGGGCGAGATCGTCGACGAGTACAAGCGCAGCAAGAGAGAGGGGCTTTCGAGGCGGGCAACTTTGGAAGCCCTCGCGCGGGTTCCCGGCGTTTACGTGCCTTCTCTCTACGACGTTGAGTACCGGGCGGACGGCAAGATCGCGAGGATAGTCCCGACGAGCCCGGCCGCAGCCTACCCCGTGCGGAAGAGAGTCGTGAAAGACCTCGGCGCCGTGCCGTTTCCGGACAAGTTCGTCGTGCCTTTCGCCGAGGTGATCCACGACCGCATCATGCTCGAAGTCTTTCGTGGGTGCACCCACGGGTGCAGGTTCTGCCAAGCGGGCATGGTGTACCGGCCTGTGAGGGAGAGAGACCTCGACGACCTTTGCGAGCTCGCGGGGCGACTCGTCACGAACACGGGCTACGAGGAGATATCGCTGATGTCGCTCTCCAGCGCGGATTACTCGCGCATTCGCGAGCTTGTGTCAAGTCTCCTGGAACGCTATTCCGGGTCGGGCGTTGCAGTTTCGCTCCCGTCGCTTCGGGTTGATTCGTTTTCCGTCGATCTCGCAAAGGAGGTGGAGAGAGGAAGGAAGAGCGGGCTGACTTTCGCTCCCGAGGCGGGGACGCAGAGGCTCAGGGACGTTATAAACAAGGGCGTGACCCGCGATGACCTGATTGATGCGGCAAGGGCAGCCTTCGCGGCAGGGTGGCAAAACCTGAAGCTCTATTTCATGATTGGGTTGCCGACTGAGACCGATGAGGACCTGGCGGGCATCGTCGATCTTGCCAAGGAGGTCTTGGCGTGCGGCAGGGAGGAGCTCAGGCGTGCGGGCGCAGCGCGCTCGCCCCAGGTTACCGTGAGCGTGTCATCATTTGTCCCGAAAGCCCACACGCCGTTTCAGTGGCACCCTCAGTGTCCAATGGAGGAGCTTGAGGCGAAGCAGGCTTACCTCAAGCGGCACCTTCGTGGGAAAGGTCTCAAGCTTGCGTGGCACGACGTCAGGGCGAGTTTCCTAGAGGCCGTGTTCTCAAGAGGTGACAGGCGGCTCGCACCTGTCCTTGAGGAGGCGGTCGCGCTCGGGTGCAGGTTTGACGCTTGGCACGAGGAACTCCGTTTCGAGAAGTGGCAGGAGGCCTTCGCGAGGTCTTGTGTGGACCCGAGGTTTTACGCGAACACGCATTGGGCATACGACGACGTGTTGCCGTGGGATCATCTCACCGCAGGTGTGACAAAAGAGTACCTCGTGTCGGAGTCCAAGAGAGCGGCTGAGGGCGTCGCAACCCCCGATTGCCGGCTCGGGAGGTGCGTGAAGTGCGGGGTTTGTCCCGAACTCAGGGTTGCCCCGCGCATCCTCGCGCGGCCTGTTGAGGGGGTGTCTTAGGCTCGATGGTTAGTGCTGCCGTCTCTCCGCCGGGCAAGCCGCAGGCCACCTGCAGGCTCAGACTGACAAAGAAGGGCCCCGCGCGTTTCATGTCACATCTTGACTTCATTCGCGCGGTCGAAAGGGCCGTCCGCAGGGCCGCTCTACCGGTGGCCCTCACAGGGGGGTTCCATCCACATCCGCGTATGTCTTCTTCGCCGGCGCTGCCGGTCGGGGTCGAGAGCGAGTGCGAGTTGGTGGATGTGGAGCTGCGCGAAAGGGTGGGCGTGGACGAGGTGAAGGAAAGGCTTGAACCCTTGCTGCCGGATGGGCTCCGCTTGATGTGGTGCATGGTGCTTCCTTTCGGAGAACCCCCTCTTAGCTCCGTGATCCGCGCGGCCTCCTACGAGATGGTTTTTGAGTGCGGCGACGGCATAGCGTCTCAGGATGCCGTCGAGGCCGCGATCGAGGGATTCGTCCGGGCGGACTCCGTTCGGGTCGTCCGCACGACGCCCAAGGGCACGAAGGAGTTCAACATACGACCTTTGATTTACGATCTCGGTCTCCGCCGGCGGGACGGGGCGGCGCACGTCTGGATGCTGGCGGCGGCCGGACCAGCGGGGCACGTCCGGCCCGACGACGTGGCGCGTGAGATAGCGCGCCGCGCAGGTCTCGGGCGCGCGTGCGCCCGGGCAAGGATAGTGCGAAAGGACTTTTATGTGGAGAGGAATGGGGAGCTCGTCCCATTCCCACGCGAGTGAACCCGACGGGCAGGCGACTGTCGCATGCCTCGCGTGCCCGTCCTGGCCCTCCCCACAGGGGAGTTATGTCGAGGAGTGAAAATGATATGGTAAAGCAAATAGTGGTGAATGTGCGGCCGGGCGAGACTCGAGCCGCTGTCATAGAGAACGGGCACCTGGTCGAGATCCAGATCGAACGCCAGGCGCATCAGAGGTATGTCGGAAACATATATAAAGGCCGCGTGGAAAACGTGCTGCCGGGCATGCAAGCGGCCTTTGTCGACGTTGGGCTCGAACGCAACGCCTTCCTCTATGTGGAAGACGCGCTCAAGGCGAGAGAAGGCCAGTTCGATGACTTGGACGTAGAGGACATCAAGGCCCTTTCGATAAAGGACGTTCTTAAGGAAGGACAGGAGATAATCGTTCAGATCACGAAGGAGCCCATCGGCACGAAGGGCGCGCGGGTCGTCACCCAAGTCACCCTGCCCGGACGCAATGTCGTCTTGATGCCGACCGTAGACTACGTGGGCGTGAGCAGGAGGATATCCAATGATGAGGAGCGCGCCAGACTGAAGAAGCTTGCTACGAAGGCCAAACCCCGGGGCTGCGGTGTCATCGTGCGCACAGCTGCGGAGGGAAAGGACGAGAAGGAGATCACGCAGGAGATCGGGTTCCTTGTGAAGCTGTGGCGGCGCATCAAGATGAAGGCCCGCCGCACTCGGGCTCCCGCTCTCTTGCACCGCGATTACGATCTCATCTACCGCATAATGAGAGACCTCTTCTCAGAGGACGTGGACGAGTTCATCGTGGACGACGCCCACGAGTTTGAGAAGGCCAGGGACCTCTTGAATATCATGTCTCCTCAGCTCAAAGGGAAGTTGAAGTATTACGCCGAGGAGGAGCCGATATTCGACTACTACGGGATCGAGGAGGAGATCGAGAAGGCCCTTAGGCGGAGGGTATGGCTCTCGTGCGGCGGTTACCTGGTTTTCGACCACACCGAGGCCCTCACAAGCATCGACGTCAATACGGGCAGGTTCATAGGCACCACCAACCTGCAGGACACAGTGCTGAAGACAAACCTTGAGGCCGCAAGCGAGATCGCTCACCAACTGAGGCTGCGGAACATCGGAGGTATCATCGTAATCGACTTCATCGACATGGACTCCGAGGACGCACGGCAACAAGTGATAAGGAGGCTCGAGGAAGAGCTCCGGAAGGACAAGACCCGCGCCACAGTGCTGGGCTTCACGCACTTGGGACTCCTCGAGATGACGCGGAAGAAGACCCGTCCGGGGCTCGAGGACGTGCTGTCGCGCCCATGCCCGTACTGCGACGGGCGTGGCCGTGTGCTATCTGAGGAGACGCTCGCGCTACGAGCGGAGAAGGAGATAAGACGGATGGCAGCGAGACAGGCCGAGGAAGCGATGCTCGTGTCGCTGCATCCAAGCGTTGCGGCGCTCTTGATAGGCCAGGGGGGCGCGAATCTCTCCAGGATAGAGCAGGAAACAGGCAAGGTCATTTACGTCAAAGGGAATCCCGCGCTTCACATCGAGGATATGGACGTAGTGATCACCGGGACCCGCGAGGAGGTCGAGAAGCGCGCACTTCCAGTGAGCGTTGGGGACGTGCTCGAGGTGGAGGTCCAGGAGCCGCATGCCTCGAACCCCAGTAACGGCATAACACGCATCGACGGATACATCGTGGACATCGATGGTGGCGGAAAGCTTGTCGGCAAGAGGATCAAGGTTGAGATAGCCAAGGTGTTTCGAACCTATGCGCGCGCGAAGCCCCGGGATCTCGCGGGTGGAGGCCCCGGTGCGAGCGCTGGCCTTGGGGAGGCGAGTGCGCAAGCCGGCTCCGCGAACCGTGGCGCATGAGGACGCGAGGTCACACGAGGCGCGTCGCATTTGACACCGCGGAGCGGCGTGTGGTAGACTAGGCTCTGTGGGCGCGTGTCGCCATGCCGCTCGGGACGGGCTTTCGAGCAAAACGCGCAGAACGCCAAGGCGCGTGCCTGTTCCCGGCGAGTCGAAGCGAGAGGAGCGCGAAAGTCGGGATGTATGCGGTAGTCGAGACCGGTGGCAAGCAATACTGCGTGCGCGAGGGCGATACCCTGCGCGTCGAGAAACTCGGCCAGAAACCTGGGGAGACCGTGGAGTTCGATCGTATCCTTTTGGTCGCCGACGACGAGGGCGTCGTCAAGATCGGAACCCCGGTTGTGCCGGGAGCGAAGGTCGTCGCCAAGGTCGTTTCCGAGGGGAAGTCTCGTAAGCTGTTGGTCTTCAAGTACAAGGCGAAGAAGAACTACAGAAGGCGCTACGGTCACAGGCAGCCATTCACAGAAGTCTGCATTCAACGCATCCTGCCCGAGGCCTCCGCGGTGGGTCAGGATGTCTCACAGAGCCCTTCTGATGGCGAGGAGGTGTGATGCATGGCTCACAAGAAAGGCGTAGGCAGCTCGAGAAACGGGCGCGATTCGAGGTCGAAAAGGCTGGGCGTGAAGGAGCATGCGGGCGAGCTCGTTCCCGCGGGCAGCATCCTCGTCCGGCAGCGAGGCACCAGGATTCGACCGGGTGCGAACGTGGGAGTGGGCGGTGACGACACCCTCTACGCCAAGGTTAGCGGGCGCGTGTCGTACGAGCGTTGTGGAAAGGACGCCAAGCGCGTTAGCGTGTACCCCGTAGAGGCCGCTGGTTCATAGGCTCGCGGGGTCCGTGACTCGCGGCCAGATTGCGGTGGCGGCGGCATAGGAGCCTGCTGCGTTGCCGCGAACGGGACGCGTCGCGTCCGAGGCTGCGCGGGTGTGGTTCCAGTGGTTCCGGGTGAAGGTGAAAACCCTCCGCAGGCAGGTGGTGAGGCCTGCGGAGGGTTTTCGTTAGGCATCGGCGGGCGTGGGTTGAGAAGGGAAAGCGGGAAAGGCGTCGAACACAAGAACCGCGAGCCGAGTTCCCGGAGGGGCTTCGCCTGGTGAGTAGTCGCCGCGGGTCGTGCAGTGGGGCTTCGTGTGAGGCGGCTGGGGAAAGATATCCCTGGGGTGAACCGCATGTTCGTGGACATCGCAAGGATCTACGTCAAGGCCGGCGACGGCGGAAGGGGTGCGGTGAGCTTCCGCCGCGAGAAGTACGTTCCTGCAGGCGGCCCCGACGGCGGTGACGGAGGCGATGGCGGAGACGTCATTGTCCAGGCGGACGGCTCGATGAACACCCTCATGGACCTCCGTCACAAGACGCACTATCGGGCCGAAAACGGGCACCCAGGCGCGGGTGCCAACAAACATGGCAGGAACGGGGCCAACGAGATCATCAAGGTGCCACCGGGGACGGTGGTGCGAGACGCCGCGACAGGGGAGGTCCTCGCGGATCTCGTATCCGCCGGGCAGGTCGCCGTTGTCGCGAAAGGCGGCAGAGGCGGCCGAGGAAACGCGAGGTTCGCCACACCGCGTCGGCAGACGCCGCGTTACGCGCAACCAGGGACGCCAGGCGAGGAGAGGTGGCTCGAGCTGGAACTCAAGCTCCTCGCGGATGTGGGACTCGTGGGGCTGCCGAACGTGGGCAAGTCCACTCTGATATCAAGGATATCGGCGGCAAGGCCGAAGATTGCAGATTACCCTTTCACCACGCTCGTTCCGAACTTGGGCGTGGTGGACGTGGGGGATGGCAGGAGTTTCGTCGTGGCGGACGTTCCCGGGCTCATTGAGGGTGCGCACGCTGGGGCGGGCCTGGGCCATGAGTTCCTAAGGCATGTGGAACGCACGCGCGTTCTCGTCCATGTTCTCGACCTCGCAGCGCCGGACCGGGACCCAGTCGGCGACTTCGAGATCGTGCAAAATGAGCTCCGGCTGTACAGTCCGGACCTTGCGGCGCGTCCGATGGTTGTCGCGGCGAACAAGATAGACGTGCCTGAGGCAAGAGGTCGGCTGGGGAGGGTCCTCGAGACGTTGGGGTCCCGCGGAATCCGCGTATACGCGATTTCTGCGGTAACCGGGGAGGGCGTGCGTGAACTCGTGTCCGCCCTGGCTGATTTCGCCTGTTCTGGCAAGGGGGGCGGAGAGGAGGGCGAGTCGTGACTAGGGGCGACGAATCTCCGGGCGGAGGACTAGGACGCCCGAAAAGGCTGGGCATCATGGGCGGCACGTTTGATCCGATACACTACGGTCACCTTGTGACAGCCGAAGTTGCAAGGGCCAAGTTTGGCCTTGACGTGGTGGTGTTCGTGCCGTCGGGTGAACCGCCTCACAAGCGCGGGGTCCGGATATCCCCAGGCAGGGACCGCTACATGATGACCGTCCTCGCGACCGCGACGAACCCTTACTTTGAGGTGTCAAGGGTCGAGCTGGATCGCCCGGGGCCCTCATATACGGTGGACACTGTCAGGGAGTTCCGCGCGAAGCACGGGCCGGATACGGATCTCTATTTCATCACTGGCGCCGATGCCGCGCTCGAGATATTCACATGGAAGGACGCCCACGACCTGCTCAAGATGTGTGCGTTCATAGCGGCGACGAGGCCGGGCTATTGTACGAGCCGCCTTGAGGCGGAGCTCGAGCGTGCCCGGGCTATTTCCGATCACGGGGTGTTCGTGCTCGAGGTGCCCGCGCTTGCCATATCGTCCTCGGATATAAGGGCACGCGTAAGGAATGGAGACCCCATCCGCTATCTTCTGCCTGAAAGCGTGGAAAACTACATCAGGAAGGCCGGGCTGTATCTCTGAGCGTCCGGGCCGGGTCTATGGCGTGCAAAGTCCGTCTGCGGGCGTTTACAGCAACCGGTATGGGTGGTATAATAAGTTTGGTGACGCGCAGAAGCTGGGGAATCTAGGAGTTGGAGGTCAGGCTGGGTGCGCTAAGGCCACGTGCGCACGCAGGCCACGGCCGGCGTGCATACTCAAGTGAAAACTCCTGCCAGATCATAGCGTAGTCTTGCGGGTTTCCGTGGTTCAGGTCTTTCCGTAGGCGGAATCCGATCGGAGGCAGTCAAAGCCTATACGTAGCACAGCGGCCGTTGGTTGGCTGTGACGAGCTTGCCGGCCGCGCCACGATCTGAATAGAATGTGCGGATGGAGAACCAAGGTATCTTGCAGCCTTGGTTTTTCTTTCATAATAAAGCGGAGGTGGTACGCGGTGACAAAGACCCTGTACGTGGGGAACTTGCCCTGGGCCGTGACAGAGGAGGACCTTGCCGAGGCGTTCAGGGCGGTGGCGGATGTCAAGGGCAGCAGAGTGATTACGGACAGAGAGACAGGGAGGTCAAGGGGTTTCGGCTTCGTAGAGGTCGAGGATGAGGATGTCGAGCGCGTGGTTGCGGCCATGAACGGTGCTGACATCGGCGGAAGACAGATCATCGTGAACGAGGCGAGGCCGCGTCAGCCAAGATACTGATAGGGCGCGGCGGTTTTTCGACCTGCGTGAAGGTAGGTCCGCGCGACGCGGTACGGCAGGTGGCCATAGGGAGCCCGGGTATTTCCTCGTGCTTCAAGCTGAGCCGGAGCGAATGGGAGGCGGGCAAGCATAGACCCACTATCCGTAGCTGAGATGGCCCGTGCGGCTGCAGAGGGCAAGAAAGCCCAGGACGTGTTGGTCCTGGACGTCCGGGAACTGACTATAATAGCAGATTACTTCGTGATAGCGAGCGGGACGTCCCGCACGCAGGTGAAGGCTATTGCTGATGCGGTGTTGAACGAGCTTAAGGAGCAGGGTATCCTGCCGAGGCATAGGGAAGGGTCCGTCGAGGGTGGCTGGATAATCCTCGACTATGCTGACACGGTGGTCCATGTGTTTCATGCCCGGGAGAGAGAGTATTACGATCTGGAGCGCCTGTACAGGGGCGCGCGGATTGTTGAAGGCCGGGCAGGGCAAGGTCTTGATGGCGTGTGCGCCGAGCGGCGCGAGGCTCGGCGGTCTTGACTTGGCCGGGATGGTTTGTTATAATCGCAGTGAACCGCATGACGCGCAACGCGGTTCGATGGTCGTGATCAGGCATCAAGTGTCTGGGGACGTAGCTCAGTTGGGAGAGCGCGTGAATGGCATTCACGAGGTCGTGGGTTCGATTCCCATCGTCTCCACCACTTTTTTTGACTGATTGGGGGCAGCGATTCTTCGCGGAACGCTGGTCTCGATGAAACCTAAGAGACGCCCTCCGCCTCCGTAGGCGGAGGGCGTTGCCGTCTTGAGAATCACCCACGGTGTCACCCCGAAACCGCCTTGGTGGGCTAGTCCGGCACCAGAGGAACTTTCTGCCGCACATGGAACATTTATGGTAACTGCGGAGACAAGCTGGGGGGAGTGATCCAGTGTTCGACTTATCAAGGCGGCAGAGGTTTGTGTTGTGCGTGGTGGCCTTCGCGCTTTGCGCAGGCGCAGTCGTGCTCGTCACTAGGCGCCTTTCTGAAAACGATGTCGTGGTGATTCCGGGCGCGGTGACAGAACCCCGCGCGACCAGCAGCGTGGAGGCAGCAGAGAGAGGTGAGGCCACAGGCGATTGCTCTCAGGAACATGAGGTGACCGTACACGTATGCGGAGGGGTCGTGAAGCCTGGTGTCTATACGCTTCCCCGCGGGTCTCGCGTGGCCGACGCCGTGAAGGCAGCGGGAGGGCTTGCTCCTGATGCGCGGGCCGAGCTAGTGAACATGGCTATGGTGTTGTCCGACTCCTCGCAGGTGTACGTTCCAGTAAAACCCCGCGAGCAGCCCGGCGTGAGCACGAGCCCGACCGAAGGTCCTGCCCAGACGCACGCCGACCCCGCGAGTGCGCCAGGGGGCGGTCGCGGCCGCGTCAACATCAACACGGCCGGTCTCACCGAGCTGGATGCGCTTCCCGGCATAGGCCCGGTCCTTGCCCAGAAGATAGTTGATTACCGCAACGCCCTGGGAAGGTTTGAACGCCCGGAGCAACTCTTGGACGTGCCAGGGATCGGTGCGAAGAAGTACGAGGCTTTGAAGGACTTCGTCACCGTGTACTGACGGGCGCCTCGAGGTGTCCGAGCTGGCGGCGCGCCGCCACGTGTCGAGGGTACCGGCCTAGAAGCGGGTTGGGTGCGACGGGGGCACGAGACAGTGGAGCAAGCTGCGGTCATCCGGTGTACGCTCGTTCTATTCGGTTCCGGTGCGGTGATGATGAAGGCATGGGGGCCGACTGCCCTCCTCGGCCCGGCATCCCTGCTGGTAACGGCCGGAATCTTAGCTTGGCGTGACCGACGGGCCGCACGAAGACCGTGGCAGCGATTCCGGGGCGGTGCAGCGCCGCGTCCTGGCTCCAAGAACCTTGCGTTGTGGGCCTTTGTGTTTCTGGCTGGAATGGTATCCATGGCGATGGCCTCGTGGGAACGGGAGCCTGACCGCATTGTGCGCGACCTCGGCCGCGCTGCGAGGGCGACCTTTGCGGGCGTCATCGACGGAGTCCCCGACGAGACGTCGGACGGGCGATGGCGCGGCGTGGTCAGGGTTCGGTCGGTAAACGGTCATCCGGGAGCCTCCGGCGCCAAGCTGCTCCTAGTCGTAAACTGTAACGAGGACCTTCGGGCCCGCCTGCTGCCAGGTGCTGTGGTGGAGGTCTCGGGACGGTTCTATCCTCCGCAACCTCCCGCGAACCCAGGTGAGCGCGACACGAGAACCGCGCTCGCCTGCAAAGGCGTCTCGGGGACGCTGTACGTCGCCAGCTCCCGCGAAGTGTCTGTTCGGCCGGGTCGCCGTTTCGGGGCGGCCACGGTGGCAGCAGACGTGCGTCGGCGCATGATCGCGGTGACACGCGCCACTTTGCCCCAGCCGCAAGCGGAGCTTCTCTCAGCGATGCTGTTCGGGAGCGCTCCGGAGGGCATGCAGGTTGAGGCGCAGGCCACTGGTACCGCGCATCTCTTTTCCGTGTCCGGCTTGCACGTCGGGCTAGTGGCTGCGGTCCTGTGGGGCATTCTCGCAATCCTGGGCTTTCGCGGGCGCGTTGCTCTCATCTGCGCTGTAGGGGGCGGCTGGTTGTACGCGGTCGCATGCGGCATGCGCCCGTCCGCGGTGCGGGCCGCCCTGATGCTCTCGTGTGCGGGCGCCGCGGCGCTGAGGAAACGCCGCCCAAGCGCCCGTGGTGCCCTGTATCTGAGTGGCCTTGTGATGGCAGGGCGGAATCCCTTTGTGATCTTCGATCCAGGGGCCCAAATGTCTTTCGCATCGGTCCTCGGCATCCTGCAGCTTTCACCCCGGTTCAGGCGCATGTTTGCGAGACTCCCAGGCTGGCTCGGAGATACCGTTGCGGCGTCGCTTGCGGCTCAGGTCAGTGTGGCGCCGCTTGTGGCTTGGTACTTCGGCCGGGTGTCCCTCATCGGCATCATCGCAAATGTGCCGTGCGTTGCTCTTGCGGGGGTAGCGGTCGTCGCGGGTTTCGTCGCGGCCCTCGTCGGGACGGTCTGCCTTCCGGTGGCGGTCGTCCTGAACGCCGGAAACTCACTCGTTCTGCTCGCGCTGGAGCGGTTGATACAGACGCTTGGGCGCGTGCCGTTCGCGTCTTTGCCTGTGGCCCAGCCCCCTCTCTGGGCCGTGCTGTGCGTATATCTCTCGATGTTCGTGGCCGACGGCCCCAGGCGTCTGCGGCGCGCGGTCGCTTTGCGCCGGCGCCATCTTGTGGTGCTCGGGTTGGCCACCGCCGCCGTCTTGATGTGGGTCGCGGTCCTGAGGCCGGGAGCGCTCGAGATCGTGTTCCTCTCAGTCGGCCAGGGCGACTCGAGCTTCATCCGCACCCCTGCTGGTCGGACCATGCTGGTTGACGCCGGAGGCTCCCTTGCCCCAACCGGGCGTGACCCTGGCGCCGACACGGTCGTGCCGTATCTGGAACGTCGCGGCGTCAGGCGTCTAGACGTCGTTGTCGCCACGCACCCACACCAGGATCACATCGGCGGACTTTTCGAAGTGCTCAGGCGCCTTGATGTAGGTGTTTTGCTGAGACCTCGGCTCCCAGAGGGACTGAAGCCGGAGCTCGACGTGCGGTTGGCAGACGCTGCGCAGGCTAGGAGCGTCCCGGTCGTCGAAGTCGCCCAGGGAGGCCGTGTGGACCTGGGCGATGGCGTCACCATAGATATCCTCTGCCCGTCCAGACTCAGTCCGGGCACTGCGGTTCAAGACCTCAACGACCTCTCCGTCGTGATGATGATGAGGTTCGCGAACACGAGGGTTCTTCTGACGGGAGATGCCGGCCCGGAGGTCCTCTCGGCGCTCGTGGAGGCCTCCTGGGACCTTGACGCTGACATCCTCAAGGTCCCGCACCATGGGGCGTCGGCCGCGTGCCCCCCGCTGTTCCTCCGGGCCGTATCCCCGTCTTGGGCCGTCATATCGGTTGGTCCCAACGACTTCGGACACCCCGCGCGCGACACCCTGCAGTTGCTGTCCGGGGGTGCTGTCACCACGCTGAGGACAGACATAAACGGCGCGGTGACCGCGCGCGTGTGTGGCAGAAGGCTGAGGGTCATTCCCATGCGACGATGAGGTGACAAGGTCTCTTACAGGAAAGGTTCAGCTATGGCAGGAATGACGAATTTTGGGGAGAATTTTATAAGTCCGCCAGGAAAGTGGCGGGGAGGGCGAGCCGCGTCATACGGCTGTCCCGGCATGCCCAGACTGACGGGCGACAGAGGAGGGTCAAAAGGAGGTGAGAGTGGGCTCTTCCGACCTTGCATGGTTGTCAAAGCGCAAATGATGATGGAAAGGGTCCGAACGACGCCTGAGGGCGGGACAACGAGCATGAAAGGGGGGATTCCCCGGTGCGCGCGGTGAGGCGCGTCGCTTCGGGGGAACCGGTTGAAACGAGTTGTTGTCAGCGTTATAAGCCTCAGCCTTCTCATCGTGCTTCTTGCGGGATTCTCGCCTGTGGCGGCAGGCTCCAAGGTTACGATAACGTTTTGGCACGGAATGGGGTCGGGCCTCGGGAAGGCCCTGGATGAGCTCGTCGCCCAGTTCCAAAAGCAGAATCCCGACATAGTCGTGAAGACCGAATACCAGGGGAGCTATAGCGCGCTCAACCAGAAGATAATGGCCGCGCTTGCTGCGAAGAAACCTCCCACGATGGCGCAGGCTTACGGCAACTGGGTGGCTGAATACGTCAAATCCGGCGCCGTGAAGCCGGTTGAAGACTTTTTCGCGGGGCCTGGTGGTCTTTCCAAGGAGGAAGTGGAGGATTTCTGGCCGGAGCTACGGGTCGGCTGCACGTTCAACGGCAAGATGTACACCCTGCCGTTCAACAAAAGCGTCGCCATCTACATTTACAATCTTACAGCTCTGAAGGAAGCCGGCCTCGAACCGCCCAAGACGTGGGAGGATCTTCTCATCGCCTCGAAGGCGACGACCGTGGTAAAGGACCGCAAGATCACGCGATATGGGATCGTGCTCAGGCCCAACGTTGACTACTTCGCCAACCTCCTCTTCACGAACGGCGGTCGGTATCTTGATGCAAGCGGCAAGAAAGCCGTCTTCAACAGCCCAGAGGGTGTCGAAGCCCTTCAGTTCATGGTGGACCTGCTTCACAAGTACAAGGTCGCTTACTATATCCCCGGCTACGCCGATGCCGACTTCGGGGCCGGCAGAACGTGCGGGTACTTCGCGACCTCGGCGAGTTACTCGTATACAGACCAGGCGGTCGGGAACAAGTTCGAGTGGGGCATAGGGCCGATTCCGTATAAGAAGACCCCGGCAGCGCCCGTAGCAGGAACGGACCTCGTAATGTTCGCCTCCGCCACCCCTGAGGAACAACAGGCCGCGTGGAAGTTCATGAAGTGGCTCACGAGCCCGACCCAGACTGCATACTGGGCGATCAACACCGGCTACATTCCCGTCAGGAAGTCCGCGCTCTACCTGCAGCAAATGAAGGACTGGATGGCCGCCAACCCCAGAAACGCTGCTAGTCTCAACGCGCTCAAGTACGCGGTAACCGACCCGAACATAGCGGAATGGCAGGACATCCGCGATATCATCAGCCAGGCGGTGGAAGAGGCGTTCCTCGCGAAGGCCACTCCCAAACAGGCTTTGGACAAGGCGGCCGAGAAAGTCAACGCTCTGCTAGCCAAGTAGCTCTTGTCTCGTGTCACTGAGGTACACGGCAAGGCATGCGGGCGGGTGGTCCGGGGCAGCTATGCGGGGCTTGCCCCGGACCCTTGTCCGGTGCACATGCGGGAAGGAGGAGGACCCGTGATCCGCGGAAGAAAGCTCCTGTGGTCCGCGATCATATGCGTTCTTGCTGCGGTGGCGACGGCCTCAGGCCAGGTCTCGGCGCAGGATGGGGAGTGGGACTTCTACTTCGGGTACATCCACTCTCATACGTCGTACTCCGACGGTGAGCTGACTCCGGAGGAGGCTTACGCTTACGCGAGGGACGTCGCGGGTCTCGACTTTCTGGGGATCACTGAGCATGGTTACTACATGGTCGAGAACCCTCATCACTGGGAAGCGCTTGTGGAGGCGGCGAAGAGTTTTACGGAACCAGGCAGGTTCGTTGCCTTCAGAGGGACCGAGTGGACGCACGGGGCTGGACACATATCCATCATTGAAGCCCCCGAGCCTTGCTCCCGCGACGTTCAGGTGACTTTTGACGATCTCATCGGGTGGATGAGCGAGAACAAAGGCATAGCGAGTTTCAACCACCCCCAAAGAAACGAGCAGGGGAACTGGGATGACTTCAAGTACTCGCTTGAGGGCAACAAGACCATAAGGCTTCTCGAAGTCGGCTCCGGGCCGTATCCGGGGAACACCAAGTATGAGGCGTCATACGTTCGCGCCCTGGACCGGGGATGGCATCTCGGAGCCATCAACAGCCAGGACAATCACAGAGCCGATTGGGGCACGGCGACGGACGCGAGGACCGGCGTGGTGGCGCGCGCTCTCACGCGTGAGGACCTCATGGAAGCGCTCCGGGCGATGCGCACCTACTCAACCGAAGACAAGAACGTTCGCGTGCGGTTCGCTGCCGAAGGGCAGTGGATGGGGTCGACCCTCCCTCTTGGGCCTGCCGAGTTCGTCATCGATGTGTCTGACCCGGATCCCGGCGACGCCGTGGAAAAGGCAGAGGTGGTCTCCAACCGTGGGACCGTGATCGCGACGCTGCCGGGTTCCGGCGACGAGGGTGCGTCGGGCGTGCCCTTCCACCGGACGCTGCGCATTACGCCCAAGGATGGGTACAACTGGTATTACCTGCGGATCGAGCAAAAGGACAAAGATGTGGTGGTCACAAGCCCGATCTGGATAAAGAGCCGGTCCGACCTCTTGATGGCTGACTTCCGGTTCGACGTTCCGCTTGCCAAGAAGGGCGCGACGGGGCACCTGCGCGGCGACGTGGTGAACCTCGGCGCAGGACCTGCGCCGGGCACAATTGTGGAGTTCGCGGCGGTGGCGGACGGCCAACGCATGCCCATCGGGGCGGTCAAGACAGACGTCGGCCCGGGTGCCACGGTGCCGGTCTCCCTCGAATGGGCGTGCCCGGTGAGCGGGGACGTCACCGTTGTGGCCACGGTCATCGACCCGTCCATGCCCGCGTATTCGGAGAACGCTTACTCGATTGAACTCCACGTGCTTCCTGAAGCGTTACCCAGGGTCGTGGTGGACGAGGGTCACAATAACCGTGCGAGTGGTTTCGCAGGCAGTTTCCTGGACGCGCTGGCGTCGAACGGGTACGAGGGAGTGCTGTGCCAGGGAAGGATCACACCCGAGAGCCTGAGGGGAACGTCGATCCTCATCATCGCGAATCCCGAGCCGGGTATCGCGCTCACCCCGACCACCTTTGATGAATCCGAGCTCGCCGCGGTGCGCGAGTTCGTGACGAGCGGGGGCTCGTTGGTGCTTGCGGGCTCGTCGGACGCTGAAGACCCCGAGCGTGACGTGGATCAGCTCAATGCGATATTGACGGCGCTTGGCTGTTCGATGAGGTTCTCGGACGACGAGGTCCGGGAGAAAGGAGAGGGTTCAGCGTTCGGCTCAACGGCCACGTGCATCCTCACCGCCGATGGCGAGAGGCTTCTTGGCCCGGTGTCTCTGCCGGTGCGCATGAGCCAGGGATGCTCGATCGCTGATGACGCGTTCGGCACTCTCAATGCGAGTGATGGGGTCGTGGTCCTCGCGGTCGGGGCCGATGAGGCGTGCAGCGTGGACACGAACGGAAAGGGTTCATGGCACGCGTACACGTCTCGCCCGGTGGTGTGTGCCTCGGAAGACGTCGGCAAGGGCCGGGTGGTCGCCATGGGCGCGCCGCTATATTCGGCCTACGACTTTCGTCCGGACCTCGGCAACGAAGAATTCATGTTGAAGCTCGTGGGATGGCTGGGATCAAGGTGACCGGCCGGCTCTGCCCCGCGGGCACATTGTGAAGGTGGTGCTTTGAGGTGGCGGTTCGACCGTCTCGATCTAAAGGCGCAGCCGCGCGGCGCAAGTACATTAGGGAGACGCTCACGGCTTACCTATATCTCCTGCCGTCTCTCGCGGTGCTCGTTACGTTCCACTTCGCGCCGGTATTCTACGCGTTTTACGTCAGCCTTCTCGACTGGAACTACATAAGCCCGAACCCGGAGTTCGTAGGGTTCGCGAACTACGCGGCGCTGCTCAAGGACAGCGACTTCGTGACATCGCTCCTGAACACGGTGTACTACGTCGTAGGCACTGTCCCCACGTCCATGGCAGTTGCGCTCGTTGTCGCCATCCTCCTCAACCAGAAGATCAGGGGGCTTGCCTGGTATCGCACGGTGTACTTCCTGCCGGTCATCACCGCTGCAAACGCAGTGGCGATCATCTGGTTCTGGATATACCATCCTGACTATTCGGGTCTTCTTAACGGCATTTTGGACAAGCTCGGCCTCCCCATTCAGTCATGGCTCTTGGACCCCAAATGGGCAATGCCCTGCATAATCCTGATGAGCATCTGGAAGGGGCTCGGATACAACGTCGTGATCTTCCTCGCGGGCCTGCAGAACATCTCCTCCGAGTACTACGAGGCGGCGCAGATCGACGGTGCCAGGGGCTGGTCGATCTTCAGATACATCACGTGGCCGCTCTTGTCACCGACCACGTTCTTCGTGCTCATCATCTCGGTGATCGGGTCCTTCCAGGTCTTCAGCCAGGTGTATGTGATGACCCGAGGCGGGCCTCTCAAGAGCACTCTCGTGGTGGTGTACTATCTGTACAAGGTGGGGTTCGAGGATTTCAAGATGGGTTACGCGTCCGCCATGGCGTACGCGCTTTTCGTGATCATCTTCGCCCTTACTCTCCTGCAGCGCAAGTATATAGGCTCGCGGGTTTACTACCAGTGAGAAGGAGACGTGTGTACCGATGAAGGATGAAACAGCAAGCCACGTGAGGACCAAGCATAGGCCAGGCGCGGCCGTCGCCCGCATCCTTCGGTCTGCCGGCATCCATGCTTTCCTGTTAGCGGGCGCCGTGATCATGCTCGCGCCGTTCGCGTGGATGATATCGACGTCGCTGAAGGACTACAGCGAGGTCTTCACCGTGCCGATCAGGTGGATACCGTCGCGCCTTGTATGGTCGAACTACGTGGATGCGTGGAACGAAGCGCCCTTCGCGAGGTACTTCTTCAACAGCGCGGTCGTGGCTACCGCGACCACAGTGGGTCAGCTCGTTTTCTCGGCGCTCGCGGCCTATGCCTTCGCGACCATGAACTTTTTCGGGCGTGAAGTCATCTTCACGCTCTTCCTCGGCACCATGATGATCCCAGACCAGATGACCCTGGTTCCAAACTACGTGCTCTTGTTCAGGCTGAACTGGATCGACACCTACTACGCGCTGATCGTGCCTTGGCTGGGGAGCGTGTTCAGCATATTCCTGATGCGCCAGTTCTTCCAGACGATCCCCAAGGAGCTTTACGACGCGGCTCAGATAGACGGGTGCTCGCGTTTTGGGTACCTGTGGCAAGTCATGGCGCCGCTCTCCCGTCCAGTGTTCATCACGTGCGGCCTGTTTACGTTCATCGGGAGCTGGAACGCTTTCCTTTGGCCGCTCATCGTGACGAACAGCGACCGAATGCGCACGATCCAGGTGGGGCTCTCCACGTTCATGCAGGAGCATGGCACTGTGCCGACCCTCTTGATGGCCGCATCCACGATGGCTATACTGCCTGTAGTGATCGGATTCTTCTTTGTGCAGCGTCAGTTCATCCAGGGGATCGCGCGGACGGGCTTGAAGAGCTGAAGCGACGTGTCGGCCGCAAGCAGCAAGCGCGAACCGGGCAGGAATGGAGCGATCAGGCGATGACCGCCGGGCCGGCTGACGTGATGGCGGACGTGAAATCCGGTAGGCTCAAACCCGTGTACCTCCTGTACGGAGAGGAGGAACACCTGCGAGACGAGGCTGTGCGGAAGCTCATCGATGCGTGCCTCGAGCCGGACACGCGTGACTTCAACCTTGCTGTCTTCAGGGCGGGGGAGACGGACGTTGAGTCCGTGATCGCAGCGCTCATGTCAGCCCCGGCGTTCGCCCCGAAGCGCGTCGTGGTGCTGCGTGGGTTCGACGAGCTCGGCGCAGAGGAGCAGAAGGCTGTTGTGAGCGCCACGCAAAGAATGCCGCGGACCAGCGTCGCCATCCTGGTGGCCGCCTCAGCTGACGAGAGAACGTGGGCTTGCAGAGCGGTGGCGCAGATGGGGATGGTCGTGCGGTACCGGCGCCTCTACGAAAGCGAGGCGACCTCGTGGCTCGCAGCACTGGCAAGGGAGCGCGGCGTGAACCTCAGGCCCGAGGCCAGCGAGTACCTGGTGCGAACCCTAGGCACGAGCGCCGCCAGGCTTGCCCAAGGCTTGGAAAAGGCGTGTGACTATGCGGGGATAGGCGCGGGAGGCAGCGCCGCAGCGCCGCCGCCTGGTGGTTCCGGCGCCCCACGCGCCGTCACGTTGGCACATGTGATGGCGGCGTCCGCGGGCGAGCCCGGCCTCGGTATATTCGACCTCGTGGATGCCATCGGGCAACGGGACACGCCGAAGGCGGTCGCCGCGGCACGTCGGCTCCTTGGTTTCGGTGAAGCGCCCGCGCGCATCCTCGGCATGGTCGCCCGGCAGATTCGCCTCATCATGCAAACGAAAACCCTGCAGGTCGAGGGCATGACACGGCAGGGCATCGCCGGTGTCACCCATCTGCAGGATTTCATGATACGCAAGTGCTTGGCCCAGGCCCGGAATTTCGACATCGAGGACCTTGAGGATGCACTCATCGCCCTGGCAGCGGCGGATGTGGACCTCAAGACGTCCGCTGCTCCGGAGAGCGTCGTTTTGGAAAAGCTCATCGTGCGCTTGTGCACTCACAGGGCGCGAGGCTGATGGGTCCACGCGCCCGTACCGTCTCCGGTGGGCCATCCACCCCGCGGCTTTGACGATCGCGCGGGGCGCCATGCCGTATTCGCCTGTTATTGCTCCGCCGCTGCTTCGTCTTTGGCCCCGACTGCCGCTACCAGTTTCTTAGCAAGCCTGGACTTCCGCCGCGCCGCTTGGTTCTTATGGATGACGCCCTTCTTTGCCGCCTTGTCAAGTGCGCTCATAGCCCTACGCAAGGCTATCTCGGCCGTGCCGGGGTCGCCCTGAGCGAGCTGCGCCTCGTACCTCTTGACCGCAGTTTTCACCGAGCTCTTCGTGGACGCGTTGCGGATGGCCCGCGCCCGGGCCGTCTTCACCCGCTTCGCCGCTGACTTGATGTTAGGCAAACGCTTCAACCTCCTTGCAACTTCGCGGATCACGAGACCAATTCTACCATGAGCGCCGCCCAACTGCAACAGGTGGGCAAGGCTCGCGCGGACTCGGACCACGACGGATACTGAGGTGTTCCCCTGGGAAAGATACGACACAGGCAGGACCCCATATCGGGTCAGTGTGGTGGTTGGGAGGTGCTCTTCGGAGCCGCAACGAGGTTCCTGGCGTGTGCCTTCGTCATCCTGAGCTTGAGCTATGTGATGCCGGGCTTTTCGGCAGGCGGTTTCTCGGGCGCGATCCCGACCGCCCTCGGCGCTGCTGCAGCGGGCTACGTCGTAGAGAAGTCGCTCAAGCGGCCGCCATCTGCCAAGGTACGTGCGGTCGTGGGGTTCTTGACGTGTGCGGCTGCCACCTATCTCGCCCAGTTCGCCGTTCCTGGAATGGCGGTGTCTCCAGAGGGAGCGGTCATTGCCGGCGCGGCCGTCGGGTTCATCGATTTCCTCGTTCCTCTCGAGGCCCGCTGAGTTGGCGCACCGCGAGCCGGGCAACGGCGCCCGTGGTCGGGTCCACTGTGTAAATCGCCGAATTTGGGAGTGATGATGAGTGCGGCTGTCTGGGAAGAGAAGCCTACGCGTGATACGGGGACTCGGTCCGCGCGTCCGGCGCAGGGACGACGCACCACCGTCAAAGGACGAGCCGCAGGGTCCCACCTGGAACGGCTTCAGCGTGCGCACGGATCTCGCGGTCGAGGCGCGCGAGTTCCTGGCGCGCAGGACGGGAGGAGAGATCCCCGGGGTCCTCTCAGAGACTGAAAGAACCAGGTACGCGACGATAACCCGGGTCAAAGTCGTCACGGAGGAAGCCGCGCGGGCCCTTGGCAAGGTGCAGGGTAATTACGTTACCATAGAGTCCCCGCACCTTCGGAGCCGGAGCAAGGAGGTACAGGAGGAACTCGCGCAGACCTTTGCACGGGAATTCTCAAGGCTCGCACCCTTGGCGCCGAACGCGACCGTGCTCGTGGCGGGCCTTGGCAACTGGCAGGCCACCCCGGACGCCCTCGGCCCAAGGACTGTGGAGTACCTCACTATTACCAGGCACCTTCACGGCCTGGTCCCTCCCGAGCTCCGCGGGGGCATGCGGCCGGTTTGCGCCATCGCCCCCGGCGTGCTGGGGCTCACGGGTATCGAGACCGGGGAGATAATCAAGGGGATCGTGAGCAACGTCAGGCCCGACTTCGTTGTGGTTGTGGACGCGCTTGCGTCCATGTCAACCAGCCGGCTCGGGACGACAATTCAGATGGGTGATACGGGGATCAGGCCCGGGTCGGGCGTCGGTAACAAGCGACTTGGGATCACCAGAGAGAGCCTGGGCGTCCCAGTGATCGCCATCGGCGTCCCCACGGTGGTGGCAGCGGAGACGATCGCACTCGACGCCATGGAGTTCATGCAGGGCGGCACAGCGCACCCAGGAGGACCGGGGGCGCCCCCTCAACCGGCGCCGGGCCTGGCAGAGAGGAGGCAGTTTCTCAGGCAGGCGTTGGCCCCGTACTTCGGTGCGCTCGTGGTCACGCCCAAGGAGATCGATGACCTCGTTGAGGACCTCGCCACGGTCGTGGCAGGGGGTCTTAACGCGGCGCTTCACCCGTCCATGGATTGGGACCGGATACTCGCGTACCTTTCGGGCTGACACCGGACTGGCGGTTAGGTGACACAATGGACCGGTGCGAGTCTAAATCCCCCATCCCGGTCATATATATGAGCTAAGCAGGCAGGGCTTGCTCTGGGTCGGCTGGACAGGCAAGCTTGGCGACCGAGGCCGGGAAAGCGGGGTACGTTGGATGGGGTCCATGTGGAGGAATCGTAGGTGGTCCTTGAGCAGGCGAGGCTGGTCCAAGGCTCGGCCGGTTGCGGGCGCGCACGGCACGGCGAAGCCGTGGGGCCCCGCTTTTCTGTACTCGGCTGTGCTGCTTCTGGGCATCGGCGTGGGTTTGGCAGGTTTCCTGGAGATCAGGACCGCCCCATCGGGCGGAAACGTCCTTCCGGCGTTGAGCGGCTTTCTGCTTGAAGGTGAGCGAAGGATCGCAGAGGGAACGCGGGCTGCGGTTCGCGGCATAGCTCCAGACGGCCTCGTTGGGAGCGCCATTCCGATGTTCGCCCGAATCCGCCCGAACGGCGCCGCGACCGCACGCGATGCGGCGAGCTCGGCCATCCGCTCTCTCTTGCTGACGCTTTCGCAGGCAGACATAAAGGACCCAAGCACGTTTCTCACGATCGGAATCGCTGGATTCAGGGTGCCGTCGGAGGCGGTCCCGGTGGCGTCGCGAGCTGGCGCCGACGCGGTTCAAGACCGTGGCACAGGGCCTGGGACCACAGGCACCCCGGCGCTTGAAGGGGGCCTCGCGCCCGACGAGGGCAGCACGCTCGAACACCCGCCGTCAGGCGGACCGTCGGGCCAGGTTCGGCCGCAGCAACCCGTGCAGCCTCCGGTCGTGGTTCCGCGCCCGGCGCCCTCCGGAACTGAAACCGAGCAGGAGCGGCGGATCGCGACCCGGAGCTGGGGCGACAAACCGCTTGTCTTCATCTACCATTCTCACAGCTGCGAGTCATATCGGCTCACCTCCGGGGCTGACCACGTGTGGGGCAGTGAGGAAGGCGTGATCGCCGTGGGTGCCGCGCTCGCGAAGGCCCTTTCTGAAAAGTACAACATTCCCGTGGTCCATTCCCGGAAGATTCATGACTATCCAGTCTGGAGGGACGCGTACACCAACTCGTACAAGACCGTATCCGAGGCCCTTCAGAAGTACCCTACGATCGAGATGGTCTTCGACGTGCACCGGGACGCAGGGACGAGCCGGCTCTCCAGTCCGGCCACGGTGGAGATAGGCGGCCGGAGGGCGGCGAGGGTGTTCATCGTCGTGACGACCGACCGCTTTGGGCTTCCTCACCCGAATTGGCGCGAGAATCTGGCTTTTGCCTATCAGCTCAACGCGAAGATGGATGAGATGTACCCTGGCCTCTCCAGAGGGATCAATGTGCGCGACGACGCCAGGTGGAACCAGCACGTACACAACAGGGCGGTCATCCTGGAAATCGGCTGCGAGCAAAACACCAGGCAGGAAGCGGAGTCGGCCGCGGTGCTCCTTGCCGACGTGATCGCGTCAGTGTTGGAGGACATCCAGAGATGAGGCGGAGCAGCGTCGTCCGGGCGGCCGGGCTTGCGGTGTGCGTCGCACTCCTCGGTGTCGCGTCTGCCTGCGGGCTTTACCTCGTGGAGAAGGCCGAGAACGACATCACCGGGTTGGACAGGCCGCCTTCGTCGGTGCGCATCGACAGGACCGGGGAGCACAGCTACGACGTGTACCTTCTAGGCGTCGGATACCATATCGACTTTGTAGACGAACTTGCCAGCGCGCGGCGCGCGGCGCTCGCAGCCACGTCCGTGACCCGCGAAGGCATGCGGCGCGCGGTGGGCTACATGAGACGCGCGATACGCGCCATCATGTATCGTGGGGGACAGGGAGGATGACGGGCGCACGCGTTGAACATAATCACGAACGACCGGGCGTCGAGTGGGCGGCACGTGGCCGTGCGACTTCGCGGAGGTGGAGCACGAGGTGTACTGCATAGCCCACTTTATTGCAGGCGGCACCATAGGGACTGTCCTGCCCGGCCCCATCAGCGCGGCCTGCACGGGTCTTGTGAGCCATGCTGTGCTGGACGCGGTGCCGCATTCCGAGTACACCAACCACTGGTGGGGCGCCCTAGACGTGATCGCCACGTGCGCGCTTGCCCTCGCCGTGCTGGCTGCCGGTGCCGACGTCCGGGCCATCGCTGGCGGCCTCGGAGGCGCGCTACCCGACCTGGAGGTTGCTGCGGCGTATCTATTCCCCAGAGCTTTCAGGCCGCACGGGCGGCTCCGCCTCCTGTTCCCATCCCACAGCGGGCTTGTCCGGCACAGGCGCCTCGCCTTCCCTTGGGGGGTCTTCACCCAAGCAGCGGTCATCTTCGCGCTTGGTGCGCTCGTCTCCCTATGGGGGCGTTGACAGTGGACCAGATATGGCTGGGGTTGACGGGGCACCGCTCCGCAGGACTTGCAGCCTGACGGGGCCGCGGGGCCGCGAAAACGCGCTTGACAAAGGGCGAAGCCCGGTGGTATGTTTATCGCGGGAAGTTTAGCACTCTGGTTGTGCGAGTGCTAACAAAGGACGAAGGGGGATCCGTGATGGGCTTCCAGCCTGACATGGACGCCAGGAAGAGGCGCATACTGGAAGCGGTCACCGATGACTATATCAACACGGCGGAACCGGTAGGATCCCGCACCATCGCGCGCAGGTACAACCTCGGAGTCAGTCCTGCCACGATCAGGAATGAGATGGCGGATCTCGAGGAATCGGGTTACCTTGAACAGCCTCATACATCGGCGGGGCGCATTCCGTCCGAGAAGGGATATCGCTTCTACGTCGACTTCATCATGAAGCGCAAGCCCGTATCCGAGGATGAGAGAGCGAGGATCAGGCGGACCCTTGCGGAAAGGCGACGCGAGATCGAGCTCATAATCGAGGAAACGGCGCGTATACTAGCGCAGCTATCGAAGTACGCCGCTTTCGTGTTGTCGCCGATCTCAAAGGCGGGCGTATTCAAGCGGATCGAGCTCCTGCCGGTTGACAGCATGAATGTGCTCGTTGTCCTCGTAATTGATCCCGGTTTCGTTCGCACTCACCTCGTTGCGACGGGGCATCCGCTGACGAGGCAGCAGCTGGCAAACATCGCAGAGTTCCTCAATTCGCGGCTTGCCAATCTTCCGCTGTCTCGCATCGGCGCCTCGCTCCTGCGCGAGATCAAGGCAGAGCTCGACGAGTACAACACCTTCGTCGACGCCGCGCTCGAGGCGATCGCGCAGTCGCTGGAAGACCGGCACGAGGAGCAAGTGTACAGCGATGGACAGGTGAATCTTCTCGAGCAGCCAGAGTTCCAGGATATCTCGAAGGCCCGGACGGTGCTCGAGTTTCTGGCCGAAGACGACGCGCTTTACGCGCTTCTGTCCGGTGTGGTTGAAGCGAGGGGCGTGACCGTGATGATCGGCCGCGAAGCAGGGCACCCGAGCATGAAGCCCTGCAGCATCGTGAGTGCGCCGTACGAGGTCCGGGGCGTCCCCATGGGGGCTCTCGGCGTCGTCGGCCCGACCCGCATGCACTACTCGCGCGTCGTGGCTCTGGTTGAGTTCGTGGCCGAGAACCTCGGCGATGTCCTCACGAGGATCCTCCTCATGTAACACAAGCGCGGCGGTCACTGCACGGCATGGGGTGTTTCCAGGCGCATGGGGTTAAGGTCAGCTTAGCCCCATAAAACTGTTTCCGGGAAGAGAGGGGTCTTCTTGGGCGAGCCTCACAAGGCGGCGGAGGGCACTGGGAACGAGAGGATGGCGGCGCTCATCTCCAACGCGTCTGCGCTTCGCGCGGTGGCGTCCGCCGTAGAGGGCACGATCGGGCCTAAGGGGCTGGACACGATGCTCGTCGACAGGTTCGGGGACGTGGTCGTGACAAACGACGGGTGCACGATCCTCGAGCGCATGGAGGCGACGCACCCCGCTGCGAGGATGCTCATCAACGTCGCCCGAGCCCAGCAAGAGGAGATCGGCGACGGGACCACCACCGCTACGATAATGGCCAGCGCGCTCGTGCAGGCCGGGCTGGACATGGTCGCCGACGGCGTGCCCGTGCCGCGTCTCATAGACGGGGTCAGGGCGGGCGCGAAAGCGGCCCTTGAGTCGCTGGAGCGGTCCGCACGTCCCATTGAGGGCCTGGACGACCCTCTCCTTCTCCGAGTGGCTTACACTGCCGGACGAGGACATCGCGACATAGCCGCGCTCGCCGTGGACGCCGCGAGGCTTGTCGGCGTGGACAGCCTACTCGACCCGGCGTTCCGGCTTCGGGACGCCATAGTCGCCCAGGAGGGGGCAGCAAACGAGGTATTCATGGGGGTCATCGTGAAGAAGGCCAGGCACAACAGGCACATGCCTGTAAGCGTGGCCACGGCGAGGATCCTCGTGGTCGATGACGCGCTCGAGCCTGAGAAGCTCGATGATGAAGCGCTCGCCACCGAGCGTGGCATCGAGAGGCATTTCTCGCTCCAGGAGGAGTTCGAGAACAACCTGAGACGCCTGGTGGCGTGCGGGGTCAACGTGATCTTGGTGGATCACGGGATCGCGGATGTCGCGGAGGATATCCTCACGGATGCGGGTGTGATGGTCGCGACGAGGGTGTCGTGGCGCGACCTTAGAAAGGTGGCTGAACACACGGGCGCGCGTCCGGTGAAGCGTTCGTGGCTTGCGAGGCCTGTCGCCGAGATCGAGAAGGTCCTCGGGACCGCAGAGAGGGTGTACGAGGATGAAAAGCTTTCGGAGATCCGGATAGTCGGCGGACGGGGCAGGCCGATGGCCACGATCGTTGTGGGCGCAGCGACGAGAGACGTCGTCGGGGAGCGCGAGAGAATCGCGCATGACGCCGTCTCGGCGGTGCAGGCCGCTGTCAGAGGAGGCGTGGTCCCGGGCGGTGGGGCGGCCGAGATCTCCGCCGCGAGGAGCCTTGCGGCGGTGAGGCACGAGGTGAAGGGCATGGCGGCTTATGGCGTGGACTGCGTCGTGGCCGCGCTGAAGCGCCCGCTTGCCCAGATAGTTCAGAACGCCGGGTACAACCCTCTCGAGAAAGTCGAGGAAGTCGTGACCGCGCAGGCAGCGGCGGGAAGCGACTGTCTCGCCATAGACTGTGACACGGGTGAGATAGCCGACATGCTCGTAATGGGCGTGGTCGATCCCGCCCCCGTGAAGCTGTACGCGCTGAAAGCCGCCGCGGAGGTGGGGGAAGCTGTGCTCAGGATTGACAGGATAGTGAAAAAGAGAGAGGATAACGTAGGTGAGGCGAAGGAGGCGGGCACGTGAGCGAGGACGCTTTGCAGGGCCAGGGTGGTGCACCCGCGGAAGGTGAAAAGGGCGGTCATCCCGAGGGTGAACCGCAAGAAGGCACTCCCTCCCAGGACGTCGGCAACGGGCCGAGCCTTGAGGCGATGCTGAAGGAAGAGATCGCGCTCAAGGAGAGATATCTCGCCGGTTGGCAGCGAGCCCAGGCTGATCTGGAGAACTTCAAGAAACGGGCGGCCCGCGAGCAGGCGGAGCTGCGGGCGTTGGTTGTGGAGGGCCTGGTCAAAGACATGCTTCCGGCCCTGGATAGCCTGGAGCGTGCGATAAAACACGCCAAGACCGGCACGGCGGCTGACGAAGCCACAGCCCGGGGCCTCGATCTCGTGATGGGCAAGTTTCTCGAATTCCTCGAGAAGGAGGGGGTAAAGCCGATCTCCGCCGCCGGGGAGCCTTTTGACCCCATGAGGCATGAGGCTATACTAAGGGTGCCCACCGACTCGGTGGAGGAGGGCGTGGTTCTGGAGGAGGTCCAGCGGGGATACGCATCCAAGGACCGCGTCATCAGGCCTGCGCTCGTCACGGTGGCATGCAAGCCTGACGGGCAATCGGCCGGCGAGGCGGCCGCAGGCGAGCCTCAGCACTTGGACAGCGGCGACGAGCTCTTGGAGTCGCGTGCGGACCGGGTCAACGATCAATCGGGCGAAGACGCGAAGCCGCCCGACACCCAGGGGGCGGCAGACTGAACGCCAGGCGGGGCTGGGCGTCGAGCGCCGAGTGTGCGGGCTCGAGCGGGACGAACGGTACAGGGGGGCGAGGCGATGTCGCGTGCCGTGCCTCGCCACCGGTGCATATTTGGTGACAGCGCACGAGATGGGGGGTAGGATGATGTCGCGAGTAGTGGGAATAGATCTCGGAACAACCAACTCAGTGATCGCCGTGATGGAAGGCGGCGAGGCGAAGGTCATCCCGAACGCCGAGGGCTCGAGGCTCACTCCCTCGGCTGTGGCGTTTTCGAAGACAGGGGAGCGGATGGTCGGTCAGGTTGCGAAGAGGCAGGCGGTCGTCAACCCTGAGAGGACCGTTCTCTCCATCAAGCGAAAGATGGGCACAACTTATAGAGTGAAGATCGACGATAAGGAGTACACCCCGCAGGAGATCTCCGCCATGATCCTCCGGAAGCTCAAGGAGGACGCTGAGGCGTACCTTGGCGAAAAGATCGACAAGGCCGTGATCACTGTCCCGGCGTACTTCACCGACGCGCAGCGCCAAGCGACGAAGGATGCGGGAAGGATCGCAGGCCTCGAGGTCCTTCGGATCATCAACGAGCCAACCGCTGCCGCCCTGGCCTATGGGCTCGACAAGGGCCAGGACCACACGATCCTCGTGTTCGACCTCGGTGGCGGCACGTTCGACGTGTCCATTCTGGAGCTCGGGGACGGCGTCTTCGAGGTGAAGGCCACGTCGGGCAACAACCTCCTCGGCGGGGACGACTTCGACAAGCGGATCGTGGATTACATCGCAGAGGAATTCATGAAACAGCACGGGATAGACCTGCGCAAAGACAGGGTCACGCTGCAGCGACTGACCGAGGCGGCTGAGAAGGCTAAGATCGAGCTGTCAGGCCTAGTGACCGCGAACATCAACCTTCCGTTCATCGCCGCCGATTCGAGCGGGCAGCCGCTGCACCTCGATATGACGCTCACGAGGGCGAAATTGGAGGAGCTCACCCAGGACCTCGTTGAAAAGACCCTGGGGCCCACGCGCAGGGCGTTGGAAGACGCGGGGCTCGAGCCCAAGGACATCGACAAAGTGATCCTCGTGGGCGGGCAGACTAGGATGCCGGCGGTCCAGAGGGCTATCAGAGACCTTATCGGCAAGGAACCCCACAAGGGCGTGAACCCGGACGAGGTCGTGGCTCTGGGCGCGGCCATCCAGGCCGGCGTGCTCTCGGGCGAGGTGCATGATGTGCTGCTCCTCGACGTGACGCCCCTTTCGCTTGGGATCGAGACCCTTGGAGGGGTTTTCACGAAGCTCATCGAGCGCAACACCACGATCCCCACTACCAAGAAGCAGATATTCTCGACTGCGGCCGACAACCAGACCACCGTCGAGATCAACGTGCTGCAGGGTGAGCGCCCGATGGCCGCTGACAACGTGTCCCTTGGCAGGTTCCAGTTGACTGGGATACCGCCTGCGCCCCGGGGGGTGCCCCAGATCGAGGTGACCTTCGACATTGATGTGAACGGGATCGTCCACGTGTCTGCCAAGGACCTCGGAACCGGGCGCGAACAGAAGATCACCATTACCTCCTCGAGCGGCGTGTCCCGCGAGGACATCGAGCGCATGGTGAAGGAAGCGGAAGCCCACGCGGAGGAGGACAAGCGCAGAAAGGAAGAGGCTGAGCTCCGAAACGAGGCCGACTCGCTGGTGTACGCCGCTGAGAAGACGCTCAGGGAGCACAAGGACAAGATATCCAGCGATCAAGCGGCCAAGGTCGAGAGGGCGAAGGAGGGCCTGCGGTCGGCGCTGGCCGGCAAGGATATCGCGACCATCAAGGCTCGCAAGGACGAGCTCCTAAGCGCCCTGCACGAGGTGACCACAGCCATGTACAGCCGCGCTGGAGCTGCCGGAGCTGGAGCAGGAGCGGGCGGCGGCGGTGCAGCCGGAGACGGCGGAGCGACAGGGACGGGCGGGTCTTCCGCAGGCGCGGGCGGGACGCGCTCGTCAGGGCGCGATGACGTGGTCGATGCCGAGTATAAAGAGGTCAAGGACGAGTAACCCCGCATCCTGCGGCGTCATCGCTGCTTGTCCAGGGGTGTGAGGATTGGCAAAGCGCGATTACTATGAGGTCCTCGGGGTGGACAGGAACGCGAGCCAGGACGAGATCAAAAAGGCGTTCCGGAAGCTTGCGCGCAAGTATCACCCCGACATGAACAAAGAGGATCCGTCGGCCGAGGAGAAGTTCAAGGAAATAAACGAGGCGTACGAGGTATTGTCCGACCCCGAGAAACGGCGCCGGTACGACCAGTTTGGCCACGCAGCCGAAGGCCCGGCGGGCGGGCCCGGCGGCGCGGGCGGTTGGGACTTTGGCGACTTCGGGACGTCGTTCGACAGCATCTTCGACATGTTCTTCGGAGGCGGCTTCGGCGGGGCCCGTGCCCCGCGCACGGGCCCAGAGCGCGGGGCTGACCTCCGGTACGACCTCGAGATCTCCCTTGAGGAGGCCGCCTCCGGGCTCGATAGGGACATCGAGGTGGTGCGCCTCGACACTTGCTCCTCGTGTGGCGGCACCGGCGCAAAGCCGGGCACGTCGCCGGTCACCTGTCCGGTCTGCGGCGGCCGAGGGCAGACCACCCAGGTGCGGACCACGGCGTTCGGAAGATTCACGAGCATCACGACCTGCCCTCGCTGCGGGGGCGAGGGGAGGGTGATCGAATCTCCGTGCCAGACGTGCCAGGGGAGAGGAAGGGTCCGGAAGCGCAAGAAGATCAGGGTCAGGATCCCTGCCGGGGTGGACTCGGGAATGCGCGTGCGCGTGGCTGGCGAAGGCGAGGCCGGGACGCGCGGCGGGCCGCCGGGGGATCTGTTCGTGTTCATCACCGTGAGGCCGCATGAGATTTTCGAGCGCCGGGGGAACGACATCTTCTGCGAGGTCCCCATAAGCGTTTGGCAAGCCGCCCTGGGCGACGAGATCGAGGTGCCAGCGCTCGGCGGCAGAGCTTCGGTGCAGGTGCCAGAAGGCACCCAGACCGGGACGGCTTTCCGCCTCAGAGGGAAAGGGATTCCGGACGTACACGGCGGGCCCCGCGGGGATCAGTACGTCCGGGTCAAAGTCGTGACGCCGACGAGGCTTACAGACAGGGAGAAGGAGCTCATTCGCGAGCTCGCCAGGCTGCGGGGTGCACACAAGACTGACGATGAACCGAGAACCTTCTTCCAAAAGGTCCGCGACGCATGGGAGCGCCACGCGTGAGCGCGGGCGCCCAAGATTCTTCGTGCCCGGGCACACAGAATCCGGCTCTCGAGTGGTGATAACCGGCCAGGATGCGCGGCACATCGTCCGCGTTCTCAGGCTTGGACCGGGCGACGAGATCGAGGTCGTGGACGGCACAGGTGCTGAGCGCCGCGGACTTATCACGTGGGCCGCCAGCGATGAGGTGCAGTTGACGCTCGCAGAGGGCAACGACGTATGCCGTGAGCCCTCTGTATTCATTTCTCTCCTGCAAGGGGTCCCGAAGGGCGACAAGATGGACGAGGTCATCAGGAGGAACACCGAGGTCGGTGTCGGCCGTTTCGTGCCTGTCGTAACGGAGCGCACCGTCGCGCGGCCCGATCCGACCGCGGCGCCGAGAAGGGTTGAGCGGTGGAGGCGGATCGCGCGGGAGGCGGCCAAGCAGTCCGGTCGGCAGCGCGTGCCTGACGTGCTTGACATCATGAGCTTCCAGGAGGCGCTAGCGTTCATACGCTTGTCGGCGGAGGCGTGCGCGGGTGAGGGGGATGACCACTTGACGATCATGCCCTGGGAGCTCGAGAGATCGCGGGGCATCCGGGAAGTGCTGCGCGAGCGCAGCGGCGCCCGCGACATCTTCGTGCTCATCGGCCCCGAGGGCGGGTTTTCCCGCGAAGAGGTTGGACAAGCTGTAGAGTGTGGTGCGGTAACATGCGGTCTGGGGCCGAGGATACTTCGCACTGAAACGGCGGGGCTCGTCGTGGCATCCGTCATTCTGTACGAGGCCGGGGAGATGTGCTAGTTGCCTGGGAAGACGCGAAGGTGCGCCTTCTACACGTTGGGGTGCAAGGTGAACCAGTATGATACCGAAGGGCTGGCGCAGCTCTTCCGCGAGCGGGGCTACGAGATCGTGGATTTCGATTCCCCTGCCGACGTGTACTGCGTCAACACCTGCACGGTCACGAGCATGAGCGAGAAAAAGTCCAGGCAGGCAATTCGGCGCGCGAAGCGCAAGAACCCGTCGGCCATCGTGGCCGTGGTCGGATGCTACGCGCAGGTGGCGCCGGATGAGGTCGCTGCGATCCCAGGGGTGGACGTGGTCGCGGGGATTCTGGAGAGGACAAAGCTCGTGGACCTCGTGGAAAAGGCCATGAGGGGCGAGGCGCGCGCCCCCCTGGTCGAGGCCGCGAAGGGCCGCCCGGGCGGCGCGTTTGAGGAGCTTCCCTTTGGGGCGGTTCGTGCGAGGACACGCGGCTTTGTCAAGGTCCAGGAGGGGTGTGACGAGTTCTGCTCCTATTGCAGGGTGCCGCTTGCACGCGGGGTGTCAAGAAGTCGCGATCCCAAGAGCGTGCTTTCCGAGGTTGAGAAGCTCGTGCGGTCGGGCCACAGGGAGATCGTGTTGACCGGCGTCCATCTGGGCGCCTACGGCAGGGACCTGGCCGAACTCGAGGGCGGCGCTCGCCCAGACCTCGCATGGTTGGTGGAGCGGGTCCACGAAGTTACGGGACTCGGCAGGGTGCGGCTTAGCTCGGTCGAGCCCCTAGATGTCGACGAACGACTCATACATGCCGTGGCGAGGCTTCCCAAGGTAGCAAAGCACTTTCACATACCGCTTCAAAGCGGGGACGACGGCATCCTCGCCCTGATGAACAGGAGGTACCGTGCCGCGGACTACGAGCGTCTCATCGAACGGATACGCGAGCAGATCCAGCCTTGCGGAATCACCACCGATGTCATGGTGGGCTTCCCGGGAGAAACGAGGGATCGCTTCGCTCGTTCGCTTGAGTTCGTGAGGCGCATGGGGTTCTCCAGAATCCACGTGTTCGCGTATTCACCCAGGCCTGGCACACGTGCTGCCAGGATGGGGGACCAGGTCGACCCGGCTGAGAAGCGGGCCCGTAGTGACGCGATGATCGCGCTGGGCCGCGAGCTCATGCTCGAGTTTCACCGGAGCCTGGTGGGCTCGCGTGAGGAAGCGCTCGTGGAGGAGTACGACGCTGGCACAGGTACGGCAAAGGGTCCCGGGAGCACCTATGTGCGGGTTGAGTTTCGATCGGAGGCGGGTGTTGAGGGAGAACTCGTCCCCGTCTCCGTCGTCGCGGCGAACGCCCAGGGCGTCACGGCAAGAAGAGTTTTTCCGCCCGGCACCTCGGAGGAAGGATCAAGGGCGCCCGGAGAGAAGTTATATGGATGAGGGGGGGATGCAATGAGTCGAACCGAGGCCGGGGCCGTTGCGCATTCCGAGAGCAATCCAGCGGACTGCCTATTCTGCAAGATCGCGAGACATGAGATCCCGTCGGACGTGGTGTACGAGGATGAACGGACGCTTGCCTTCCGTGACATCAATCCCCAGGCGCCCGTTCACGTGCTTGTGATACCGAAGCGCCACATAAGCTCCCTCGCCGAGCTGGGCGAGGGCGATGAGGAGTTGGCGGGTCACCTCCTTGCCGTCGCCTCGAGGGTTGCGTCCGCGCTCGGGGTCGGGGAGGGGTTCCGAGTCGTGGGCAACTGTGGAGAGACGGCGGGCCAGAGCGTTTTCCACCTCCACATGCACGTTCTCGGCGGGAGGCGTCTCGGGTGGCCCCCCGGGTGAGAGGTTTGCGCAGGCGGCTGTGGGCAGATGAGGTGGGGCGCGCAAGGGCTGCAAGGCGGCCGGAAGGCTACTTTGCGGTCGCGCGGCAATGCGGCTCGGCGGTTCAGCGGCCGAGCGGTTCGGCGGCTCGCACGTTCGCGGGTTCGCTTCGAGATTGACACGAGATCGAGCCCTACGGTATAATCGGGCGTAGGCCCTTTTATGGGTCGTTTCAGCGAATGCCCGACTGGTCTCCGTTACCACAGCTGGCTGCCCCAAGCTGCAGCACCGTCGGGTAGAGATCGTGGTTGCGGAGGGAGGGAGATCGGATGTCAGAAGTACGCGTCGGAAAAAACGAATCCCTCGATAGTGCGCTCCGCAGGTTTAAGCGCGAGTGCCAGAGGTCGGGAGTTTTCGCTGAACTCCGAAAACACGAACACTATGAAAAGCCGAGCGTGCGGCGGAAGAAAAAGTCGGAGGCCGCGCGTAAGCGAAAGTTCCGCTACTAGGCTCTGGGCGAGTTTGAGGGCGGGGCTGACGGATCACACGGTGCCTGACTTACTTACATGTGGTCAGGCACCGTTTTTCGTTCACCCACGCCGTTTCCCGTTCACCCAAAACCGGCGCGAAAAACGGTATCACCGCACGGCACCTAGCGCTCGCCCGATCCCATGCCTGCTCCAGAGCAAGTTCCCGTGACCGGCAGAATACACTTAAATAGTGAATGGCGTTGGCTGCGTGAGCGCTGTGACTGTGACTTCGAGGTAAGGTCCGCAGCCATCTCGAGCTTGAATCCGACCCGCGGACGAAGCCGCGTCCGGAGCGGTGGTTGAGGCTGGCCTGAGGGGGACGGGCGTGCGATGCGAGGTGGCGACAGGAATGGTGTGGCCGGGAAGATAGAGGAACGGCTCGCCGAGCTGTTCGAGATCCCGAAGAACGTCCTCCTCGACATGCCGCGCGTGGTGCTTGTGGGAAACGTGCAGCTTACCATCGAGAACCATCAGGGCATCATCGAGTACAGCCAGCAGGCGGTGAGGGTGGCGACCTCGAGAGGCGAGGTCGCGGTGGAGGGCAAGGGCCTGTCCATAGGCAAGATCACCAAAAGCGAGATAACGATCGACGGGCGCATACACCGCGTCGCGCTATGGGAATGAGCTCGCCCCGTCAGGGGGAGGGGTGGCCGGTGGCTCTCCCGGACCTGTGGTGCTACCTTAAGGGGTATGTTATAATAGCGGTCAAGGGAAGGACCCTCGAGAAGTTCGTGAACACGGCCCTAGCGCGCGGGATAGACCTCTGGGACATAACCAGGGTTGACGACCGGTCCCTCGTCGCGAGGGCCTACCTTCACGATCTCCCTTCTCTCGGCCGGGTGTTGAAGGAAACGGATTGCCAAGCGCGAGTTGAGGAGAAAGTGGGCCTGCCGTTCGTCGTGCGGCGGCTTGCCAAGCGAAAGGGCCTCGTCGCCGGTGCAATCCTCTTTTCTGTCGCGCTCTACGCGCTCTCGTCGTTCGTGTGGTTCGTGGATGTCTCCGGTGCTGAGAAGACGCGGCCGAAGGCCGTGCTCGAGCTCGCAGCCCGCCACGGGCTGCGCCCCGGCGTGTTAAAAAGCTCCGTGGACCCGGCGGCGGTGGCGAGGGGCATCCTGGCGGAGTTTCCGGAGGTTGCGTGGGCGGCGGTGCACGTCAGGGGCACGATGGCCACCATTGAAATCGTTGAGAAGACCCTGCCCGACGCGAAGCCTGGGGTGGTGGACGTCGTGGCGGCGGAGGACGCCCTCGTCACCAACATCATCGTGCTTTCGGGAGAGCCGCTTGTGGGCGAGGGTGATACCGTCACCAAGGGCCAGGTGTTGATCGCGGGCGTGATTGTAGGCCCCGGGGCTGGCGAGGACGGGACGGGAACGCCTGAGGTCGTGAACGCGCGCGGCATAGTCTTGGGGAGGGTTTGGCGAACCTACTCGGAAAAGTGCTCGCTCGTGAGAGAGGTGGTCACTGAGACGGGGAGGGTGGCTCGCGCGCGCCGTTTCAGAATCGGCGGGCTCGCGTTCGTTGTCGGTCCGAAGGCTCCGCCATTCTCCGATTACGAGCGCGAGGACAGGTCGTACAGTGTGCCTCCTTACGGCGCTGCCGGTCACAGCGTCGGCCTCGATGTCACGACGTATCGTGAGGTGACACGGCGGGCCGAGTTGCTTGATAGGGAGGAGGTGCTGGCCGCGGCGCGTGCGAGGGCGCGCGCCGCCCTCGAGGCAAGGCTGCCGAGGGATGCCAAGATCCTTGACGTCACGGAGGACGTCAAGTACTCTCAAGGCGGGGTCGTCACCTTCACGATGACGATGGAAACCGCGGAGGACATAGCTAGAGAGAGGAGGCAAGAGCAGGAACTTGAACGTGCAGACCGCTCCTGAAAGGCTGCCGCTCAGGGACGTGCACGAGGCCATGGCCCTGTTCGGGAGGCGTGACGAGACGCTGCGACTCGTCGAGAAGGAGCTCGGCGTCACCATATCGTCTCGCGGGGACGACGTTGCCATCGACGGTGACCCGGCCAAGGTGGCCAGCGCGCGCCAGGTGCTCGCGGAGCTCCTCGAGATCGTGAGGGCCGGTCATCGGCTCACGGAAAGCGACATCAGGTATGCGATAGAGCTTGTGAGAGAGAGCAGTGGGACAAGCCTCTCGGACGTCATGAGCGACGTCATCCAAGTCACGACCAGAGGCAAGCGGATATGCCCCAAGACCTTGGGCCAGAAGAGGTACGTGGAGGCTATGCGCAGGTCTGGCATAGTCTTCGCCATCGGTCCGGCGGGCACGGGCAAGACGTATCTCGCGATGGCGATGGCCATCGCGGCCCTGAAAAACAAGGAGATATCACGGATCGTTCTGACGCGTCCCGTGGTCGAGGCTGGCGAGAAGCTGGGCTTCTTGCCCGGGGATCTCCAGGAGAAGGTGGACCCATACCTTCGACCCCTTTACGACGCGATCTACGACATAGTCGGCGTTGACACGTTCAGAAAGCATTTGGAGAGAGGTATCATCGAGATAGCCCCCCTTGCGTACATGCGCGGGCGAACGCTCGACGACTCCTTCATCATCCTGGACGAGGCCCAGAACACCACGCACGAGCAGATGAAGATGTTTCTGACGAGGATGGGGTTTGGCTCAAGGGTCGTCGTGACCGGGGACCTTACCCAGACTGACCTCCCCAGCCGCAAGTTCTCGGGGCTCGAGGAAGTTCAGCACATCCTGGCTGGCGTGGACGGCGTGGAGTTTGTCTATCTTACTGACAGGGATGTGGTCCGAAACGAGCTCGTCCAGAAGGTCATAAGAGCTTACGAGAGGTACGAGCGGGAGAAGGAAGAGGTCTAGGGGGGAGGTGTATGCCCATTCCGACGGGAAAGCCTGCTGCAAGCATGACGCAGCCGTCGCAGCCGTCTGCCGAGAGGGGGAGTGGCCTGTGGCGAGACCCCGCGCTACACCGCGCCCTGGTTGTGGCGGCGGTCACCCTTGCGCTTGTCGCGATCGTTTCCGCGGTGCTCGTCCCTAGACGCGTGGAGCTCGAGGTCGGCCAGCCCAGCCGCGTTGATGTTGAGGCGTCGCGCGACATAATCAACCGACCCGCCACGGAACGCCTCCGCGAGGAGGCCGCGAGGGAGGCGATCAAAGAGGCCAACGCCTCGCCCGCCAACTACGACATCAGCCTCGCCGCCAGCATAAGCGCGGAAGACACCATAGATCTCATATTCGACGCCATCGCCGACGAACGCGGGAAGCTCGGATTGGTGCAACAGGGTGCGGAGGGTCAGGGAGGGGAACGCGCGCCGCGAAGCGCCGATGTCGAAGCCGCCGTGTCTCAGCTGGCCGCCAAGACCGCAGCTGATTTCGGTACGAATCTGTCTCGCGAGACCATTTCAACACTGATAGCCCTTTCGCAGGAAGAATTCGATGAGGCGAGGGCGACCGCGAAGTCGGTGGCCGGGCGGATCATGCGAGAAATGCGGGTGAGCAAGGAGACGCTTGACGCCGCGACGAAGCGGGCCAGCGATGCTGTGGAGTCCCTCGGATTGCCCGGCGCGACCCAGAAGGCGGTGAGCGAGGTCGTCGCAAGCCAGATAAGCCCGAACCTCGTGCTCAACCCGGGCAAGGTGGAGAAGGCACGCGAGGCCGCCATCCGGCAGGTGAAGCCGGTGATGATCTTGAAGGGCCAGGTGGTCATCAGACGCGGCGAGATAGCCACCGAGGACCACATTGCCATACTTCAGGATCTCGGGCTTTTGGCGCCCCGGTTTAACCCGTTCATGCTGGGGAGCATCTTCGTTCTCGTAGCACTACTGCTAGCTGTGATCGGAGCGTACCTGTACCTTCACCGGCGAGACGTCTTCTACGACGCGAAACTCCTCTTGCTCCTGGGAACGATCGTGGTGCTCATCGCGCTCGCGGCCGCCGTGATATGCTCCATTCCGTGGCCAGGCGCTGGTTTCCTTGTGCCCGTGAGCCTCGGGACCATGCTCGTGGCCGTGCTCGTGGATGCAAGGCTCTCGGCTCTCTCTGCGGTTGTGTTCGGAGCCCTGACTGGGCTCATCGCGGGAGGCTCTTTTCCCGTGACCGCGGCTGCCACCATCTCGGGGCTCGCAGGCACTTTCTGCGTCACCAGGATATCCGAGCGTTCTGATCTCATGCGGGCAGGCACTGTGGTTGGCGCCGCGGGCGCCCTGGCGATCGCGGCCATCGGGCCGGCTGCCGGGGATCCGTCGATCTCGGCCTTCTGGTACCTAGGTCTCATAAACGGCGTCCTGTCCACGGTCGCGACCATCGGGTTCCTGCCCTTTTTCGAGAACCTGTTCAGGATGACCTCCTCCATCAGGCTGTTGGAGCTCTCCAATCCCACCCAGCCGCTTCTGAGGAGGTTGCTGGTGGAGGCGCCCGGGACGTACCACCACAGCATCATCGTGGGGAACCTGGCCGAGGCGGCCGCGGATGCCGTCGGGGCCGACTCTTTGCTCGTGCGGGTCGGGTCATACTACCACGACGTGGGGAAGATGAAGCGCCCTTACTTCTTCGTCGAAAACCAGCTCATGCAGGATAATCCGCACGATAAGATAGCTCCCACCCTCAGCACACTCGTCATAACGTCCCATGTGAAGGACGGTGTCGAGCTGGCCAGCAGGTACAGGCTTCCCGAGGCTGTCGTCGACATCATCCGCGAGCATCACGGGACGAGCCTCGTGCCCTACTTTTACCACAAGGCCACCGACGGGGGGCGCGAGGAGGGCGTCGACGAGAAAGACTTCCGTTACCCGGGCCCCAAACCGCAGAGCAAGGAGGCAGCCATAGTCATGCTCGCCGACTCTGTGGAGGCTGCGGTTCGATCCCTTGCGAGGCCCACGCCCGGCAGGATCGAGGGCCTTGTGCGCAAGATAATGAAGGAAAGGCTTGCTGATGGTCAATTTGACGAGTGCGACCTCACGCTGAAAGACCTCGATGGCGTTGCGCGGGCGTTCGTTCGCGTGCTCACGGGCATATTCCATGCGAGGATCGAATACCCCGAGACGACCCTCAAGGACTTCGAGGCCAAGCGCGCGTAGGGCTCGTGCCTACCTGAACGGAGGGATTGCAAGTGCCTGTTGAGATCGTGAATCTCCAGGACAAGATCGAAGTGACAGGAGAGCTTTCGGCTGCCCTCGAGCACGCCGTGACCGTGGGGCTTGCCCGTGAGGGCGTGGACATCTCGGGGGTTGAGGTTAGCGTTGCTCTCGTGGACGATGGGCGGATTCGTGAGCTAAACAGGCAATTCCGGGGCAAGGACGCGTCCACGGATGTGCTGTCGTTCCCGATGGATGACAGCGACGTGCCCGGGGAGCCAGCTGTGCTCGGCGACATAGTGATCTCCATGGAGACCGCCGCTCGCGAGGCACCGATGCCTGGCGCACGGGGCCTCATCCACCACGCGGTCACCCTCGTTGTCCACGGTCTTCTCCACCTCCTCGGATACGACCACGAAACCGACGCCGATGCGGACGAAATGGAGGCCCGTGAGCGGCAGATCCTGGCCGAGGCTGCTGCGGCTGCTGGTGAGGACGCGACCGCTCGGGATGAGGAGAGTGGGCGCGGGTGAAAACGAGGTCTCTCGCGCAAAGCTTCTGCTGCGCGGTCCAAGGCGTGAGGGCCGTGCTCCGTAGCGAGCGAAACATGCGGATCCATTTCGCCGCGGCCGCCTGCGTGATGGCGGCCGCAGCCGTGCTCCGCGTGTCCGCGGTCGAGCTTGCATGCCTTGCCCTTGCCGTTGCCCTTGTGCTCATATGCGAGCTCACGAACACCGCGTTCGAACTCATGTGCGACATAGCGTGTCCGACATGGGAGACTCGGGTGAAGACAGTGAAGGACATAGCCGCGGGAACGGTGCTCGTGAGCGCGGCGTGGGCGACGGTGGTCGGTGCGGCGATCCTCGGGCCGAAGCTAGTCGAGGCCGCGCGGGCGCTCCTCCGCCTTGCCTGAGTGCGAGCTTGGGCACGCTGCCGGATCGTGGCAGGCTTCCGTGTTTCGTGGATGCTGTGGGGCTTTTCTGGTATAATGTGTTGGGACCGGAGCGGGGGGATTCTAACGTGCGAGACCCTTCGGGTGCTGGAATGAGGACGCTCATAGCAGCACTTGTCATACTGATGGCCGCAAACGTGGCCATGCTGGCGCGATCGCTCGACCTCCTGAGATTCCCTGGGGAGATCAGTGAGACCGAGATAGTGCGCGGCGGCGCGCGCGCCCTGGCCGACTACTACGAGGCTACCTGCATGAGTTCGGGCCTTGCGAAGAACTCGGCGGTGAGGGACGCCCTGGCGAAATTCAAGTTCGAGGTAGAACAGGCGGTAAGCGGCGAGGAGATCGCGTCGGCCATCACGACCTATGGCCGGGCTGTGCAGGACGTGATAGCGCGGGAAGAGGAGAACCAGCGGCGAGAGCTCGTTCTCTCGATCGTGAGCCAGGACCCGGCCATACGGAGCGTTACGGAGAAAACCATCGTTACTGTTGCACGTGGCAGGGACGGCCAGGTGACCGTGGAGGCGAAGGGCTTCACGCTCTCGCCCGAGACGACCGCGAGGCTCCGAGCCGAGCCCACCCTCGGGGCTCTCTCTGGCCCCGTCGAGGTGGAGGTCCTGAACGGCAAGGCCTCTCTGATCGCCGCGAGAACGACCCAGGACGCTTTGAAGCTGCTTCAGGCCGAGCTTGACAACATTCGGTCGGCGCTCGAGACGCTGAAACGGTCTGCGGGCTACAGCCCTCTCGAGGGCCAGGGCATAGTGGTGAGGGTCTATGACGCCCCGGGAGGGCAGTCGAGAGAGGACGTGGTCCAAGAGAGGGACGTCAGGGACATGGTCAACGAGTTGTTTGCGGCGGGCGCGTCCGGCGTGGAGGTGGGAGGCCAGAGATTGGTTGCGACCTCGTCCATACGAAGCGCGGGCCCGTTACTCCTCGTCAACCAGCAGCCCATCGCGGTGAACCCCGTTACTATCCGTGCTGTAGGTGACCCGGAGCTGCTCGCGAGCAGCCTCGAGCTCATCACCAACAGCTTGAAGCCGTGGGGCATACGCGTGGAGATCGAGAGACAGGATAACATTGTGCTCAGCGCTTTCCGGAAGGAGGGTCAGTAGGCGTTGATCCTCCAACAAACCCTCTCAGGCCCAGAGGGACGCAAGCGCAGCGAGGGCCGCGGGCGCACCCTGCGGCTCCTTCTCGTGTGTGCCGCGATTCTCGTAGCGCTCGATACCGTTGCTCTCGCACGGAGGATGTCGCTTTTCCGCTTTCCGGGCGAGATGGACGACTTGGAGATGGTTCGACGCGGGGGACACGCTGTGGCGGAATATCTTCGGTCCGCCGCCCGGAAGGCTGACGTGGAGGATGTGCCGTACGTGAATGACGCGCTCTCGCGCCTGGACACCGCAATCGGGCTTGCCGCGAGCCCGGCTGAGGTGGCGAAGGCGCTCTGCACGGAGGCGGGCGACGCGCAGGAGGCCATCAGCTTCGCGCGCGCCGGTTTCCCGTCGTGGTCCAAGGGCGAATGGGAAAGGCAAGTGCGCCAGGACATCCAGAGGCTGCAGGACGAGGTGAGGACGGAGCGCGAGGAGCTGGCAAGGGTGCGCGAGGTCGCCGGCATGGCGGAGCTCGTGGGGCCGGGCGTCGTCGTGCGCGCGTATGATGCCGAGGACGGCTACCGGACCCGAGAGATCGTTCACGAGAGGGATATCAGGGAGATCCTGAACCTTCTCTTTGATGCGGGCGCTCGTGGGGCGGAAGTGGGCGGGCAGCGCATAGTGGCGCAGTCATCAGTGAGGTGCGCGGGCCCGGTCATACTTGTGAACCAAAGGCCCATCGCCGTGAACCCCGTGGTCATCAAAGCCGTCGGGGATCCGCAGGCGCTCAGGCGCGCGCTCGCAGACATCGGGGCCAGGTTCGCGCGGGACGGCAAGAGGATCGATGTCACGGACGAACCCACCGTCACTTTGGCGGCGTACAACGGGCGGTAGGAGGAGTAAGGGAGTATCGGAGGGATGGGAATGGACCGAGACACTCTCATCGAGCTGGCGAAAAGTGCGAGGGAGCGGGCGTACGCGCCTTACTCGCGTTTTCAAGTGGGAGCGGCGCTTCTCGGGCAGAGTGGCAAGGTGTACACCGGATGCAATGTGGAAAACGCCTCATATCCGGCTGGGGTATGCGCTGAACGGTGCGCGGTGGCAAAGGCGGTGTCCGAGGGCGAGCGGGATTTCTCCGCCATCGCCATTGTGGCAGATACCGAGGGCCCGTGCGCGCCGTGCGGCATATGCAGGCAGGTGCTCGTGGAGTTCGGTCCTGGCATTCAGGTGATCATGTCGAACCTCAGGGGCGACGTGATGGTTGCTGCCGCAGCCGACCTGCTGCCGGGGGCCTTCACCGGAGCCGACATTTCCCGCGCGCCGTCGGCGGGGAGCGGGCCAAGGGCATGAGGGTTGCGGACTTCGATTTCTACCTGCCACAGGAGCTCGTGGCACAGGAACCCTTGGAGCGGCGGGACGAGTCGCGGCTGATGGTCGTGCCGCGACACGGGGAAATAGAGCACAGGTCGTTCCGCGACATCATCAACTATGTCGCGAGCGGGGACGCCCTGGTCCTCAACGATACTCGTGTCATGAAGGCGCGGCTCGTGGGCAGGCGCGAGGGCACGGGCGGCAGGGTCGAGCTGCTCCTGCTTTCCAAGGTGAGCGGCCCGGGTGGTAGCGCAAGCGGAGGCACGCTCCGTTGCGAACCCCGACACGACGCGGGGAGCGCGGCGTGCGCGAGCGAGAGAGCGCGCGAGGGCGGCGGCGAACTATGGGAGGTCCTGGTGAAACCCGGCAAAAGGGCGATGCCCGGCACGAGGCTGTCCTTTGGCGAGCGTCTCGTGGCTGATGTGCTTGATAAGACTCCGGCGGGCGGCAGGCTTGTGCGGTTCGTTTCAGACGGAGATTTCGACCGCGTTGTGGAGGAGATCGGCCGCGTGCCGCTCCCACCCTATATCAAAAAGGAGATATCCGACCCAGAGAGGTACCAGACGGTGTACGCCGACCCCGCCAAGCAGGCTTCAGCGGCCGCGCCCACAGCCGGGCTCCACTTCACGCGCGAGCTCCTTCAGAAGCTGGAGGAGAAAGGCGTCCGGATAGTGTATGTCACCTTGCACGTGGGATTGGGCACGTTCCGTCCGGTGAAAGTCGAGACCGTGGAGGAGCACGTGATGCACGCCGAGTACTTCACGGTGAGCGAGCACGCCGCGAGGGTGCTCACAGAGACGAGGCGGGCTGGCGGGAAAGTGTTTGCGGTGGGCACGACGAGCGTGCGGACGCTCGAGTCGCTGCGAACGTGCGAGGACGGCGCTGTCCTTCCCTCCAGTGGGTGGACGACTAAGTTCATTTACCCGGGTTACCGGTTTCGATTGGTCGACGCCCTGGTCACGAACTTCCACCTTCCACGATCGACGCTGCTCATGCTCGTGTGCGCCTTCGGCGGGTACGACAGGGTCATGGCCGCTTACGAGCTCGCAGTGAAGGAAAGGTATCGATTCTTCAGCTTTGGAGATGCGATGCTGCTTTTGTGACGGAGCCAGTTACGGGGCGTCGTTCAGTTCGGTGAACGGCGCTGCGGCCACATGGGAGAGATCGTTCCTTGTCGATGACTTTTAGGGTGGTGGCGCGAGCGTCTCGCGGCTTTGCCCGTGCGGGAGAGATCGTGACGCCACACGGAATCATACGGACGCCGGTGTTCATGCCCGTGGGCACCCAGGGCAGCGTCAAAGGCATGTCCCCGGAGGAGCTGCGGGAGATAGGCGCGGAGATCATTCTTGCGAACACCTATCATCTCTACCTCAGGCCTGGAGTCGAGGTCGTGCGCGATGCAGGCGGTCTTCACTCCTTCATGGACTGGCATAGGGGCATACTTACTGATAGTGGCGGGTTTCAGGTCGCGAGCCTCGCGGATCTCCGGAGCGTGACGAACGACGGGGTGGAGTTCAGGTCGCACATCGATGGCTCCAGGCACTTCCTCTCGCCCGAGAAGGCTGTCGCGATCCAGGAGGCGCTCGGGGCGGACATCGCGATGGCCTTGGACGAGTGCGTCCGTTATCCGGCGGACCGGGGTTACGTGAGGGATGCCATGCGCCGGACGACGGAGTGGGCGAAGAGGTGCAAGGCCGCGCACAGGCGGGAAGACCAGGCGCTTTTCGGCATCGTACAGGGCGGCGTTTTCCCGGACCTGCGGGAGGAAAGCGCGAAGGCCTTGGCTGATATGGATTTCCCCGGCTACGGGATAGGCGGCCTTTCGGTGGGCGAACCGAAGGAGTTCATGCTTGAGGCGCTCGAGCACGCTTGCGCGCATCTGCCCGAGGACAAGCCCAGGTACCTCATGGGGGTGGGGACGCCGGAGGATTTCATCGAGGGCGTGAGCCGGGGTGTCGACATGTTCGACTGTGTCCTGCCAACGCGGGTGGCAAGGCATGGGACCGCGTTCACCGCCGCCGGGAGGATCATTGTCAGGGATGCGGCGTACGCCCGTGATTTCTCGCCGCTGGATCCCGCGTGCGACTGCAGGGTGTGCCGGAATTACACGCGAGCCTACATTCGCCACCTCCTAAAAGCCGGAGAGATGCTTGGGCTGCGGCTTGTGTCTTACCACAATCTGTATTTCCTCATACGCCTCATGCGTGGCATTCGGGCGTCCATCGTCGCCGGGGCTTTCAAGGGAACGGTGCAGGAGATTGGAGACCTCTGTGGAAGTAAATGAGACATTGCCGGAAAACTGTGTTGGGAATACCATAAGGCAGAGGTGAAGTCGATGCCCGCACAACAAGGGTCGCTTGTGTCGAGTCTTCTGATGTTAGTGCTCGTGTTCGCCGTATCCTACTTCTTCCTCATCAGGCCTCAACAGATTCAGCAGAAGAAGAGGCGCGAGATGCTCAACTCTCTGCGCAAGGGCAATTACGTCATCACGGTGGGCGGCATATACGGCCAGATCGTGGATGTGAAAGAGGATTCGCTTATCCTCGAGATAGCTGACAAGGTGCGCATAAAGACCACACGTGCCGCCGTTGGTGCCGTGCTGGGGAAGGGCGAACCAGCCAAAGACAAGGAGCCGGAGCTCGCCGGCCAGTGACACTGGATTTCGAGGCTTTTTCCGGCAGTTGAATCGCTGGGTTGCCGGTGTTGCGCTCGGGGACGGCGCCCCGAGTGGGACGCCTCGCCGAAATCGGGCCCGTAGGGGCCCGTCGGGCCAGTGCCCAGACTCTGACACACCTCACCGGCAACCCATCCCAATGATCGGAAGCATTCTCGCATCTCCACTTGCTTTTCGGGGGCCCTGCCTAGGATTGTCGGCCTTGCTCTCCAGGGGGGCCGCTTGCGGCGCGCGTCTTTCGGATTCGGCGGGTACGATGGCCGAATTTGAGGCACCCCCTTCGTGCAACCCCCGGCAACCCTGGGCGCGACTTGAGCGCCGGAAATTCTCGCAAACCCGTGACGATCCACCCCGAGAATCGGCGGTGGTTGCCATCTTCGTCCTTTCGGTGGTTCCAGCCGTGGGCTGGCACGGAGAACCACTCAGAAAGTGGCGCCAGGCTGCCACAGCACGATGACGGAGTTCGCGTCGACTCCCAGCCACAACTGGTCGGCGGCCATGATCACTGGGCCCCAGTTTGCAACGAAGGTCTCGCTCACGTTGGCGGTGACATATCCTGAATCCGTGGAGGCAATCCAAAGCACCCCGCTGCCTTCCGGGGCTTGCTGCCTAAACCACGTGGCTCTCGCGAGCACGAACGTGAGCTGCTGCGGGCTCGCGAGGGTGTGCGGCTCTTTGTCCTTAGGAGGAAGCGTCTTGATGTACTGCTCGAGCTGCATGAGGTCTTCCCTGGTGATGCTCCGCATGCCTCAAACCACCCCTTTCATGAAACTCATCGTGGCTCTAACCCGTCTTCCTCTCAAAGCGTTCAAGAGAGCGCAGTGCCAAGAGGGCACGCTCCGGCTCGATTCTAACGAGATCGCTCATGGGGGCGTCGGCCATGATCCTGAGCAGAACCCCGCGAAGCAAGGCGCTCTCCCCCTGGACGGCGACGACCTTGAAGATGACGTCGCCATCGTAAGATTTCCTGGTGACGAAATCACCTACGGTGACCGGCTTCGCCATCTCCCTCCCTCCAGAGCTCGGAGACTTGCTGGCGGCAGGTGGGTCGATCCTTCCTTTCCCGATACAGTCTATGTCCCCCGGGGGTGCCGCGTCACACGGGTCAAGGCTCGCACGGTGAAGAAAACCGCTACCAGTCGTCACGCCTCGGTGCTGCGACGGCGGACCGCCGACTGGCCGTGCGCCTTTGGCCTTTCAGGCTCGCATTTCGGGCCGCACGCTCGGGCGGGGATACTTGCGCGCGGGGCCCGGCATTCTATGCGACGGGGCCACGAATCGGTGCAGGCTCGCCGCACTCACGCGAAAATGCGTCGCGGCCCGCAAGGCTGGGCTGCGGGCTTGCCCGCTGGACGTGGGGTGAGGAGCTGGCTTCCCGCGAACTGGAGGTGCAAAGATGGCCCTTACGCTCGATGACGTCAAGGGAATACCAGAGGTGAGGGTCTTCGTGGAGAAAGCCAATGAGCACCTCGGTGCCATGGGCTTTACTGAGCATGGAGCGCGACACGCATCCCTGGTCTCCACCATAGCCAGGAACATCCTGGAGCGACTCGGACACCCCAACAGAGAGGCGGAGCTTGCCTCCATAGCTGGATACATGCACGATATCGGGAACATGGCGGGGCGGGATCACCACGGATCTGTAGGGGCGGCGCTCGCCACCATGATCCTGCTCAAGGCGGGCATGGACCCAGCGGAGGTCGCAACCGTGGCGGGCGCTATCGGGAATCATGAGGAGGAGGTGGGGCAGGCGGTGAACGCCGTGGCTGCTGCCCTCATCCTGGCCGACAAGTCAGACGTGCACAGGTCGAGAGTGCGGAACGCCGACCCCACGACGTTCGAGATCCACGACCGCGTGAACTACGCCGTCCTGAGGTCGTTTTTGAGGGTAGACGCCCATGCGCGCACCATAACTCTGGAACTAGAGATCGACACGGATATATCCCCTGTCATGGACTACTTTGAGATCTTCCTGGCGAGAATGGTGATGTGCAGGCGGGCCGCCCAGTTCTTGCGGTGCCACTTCAAGCTTGAAATAAACGGCGCCAAGCTGCTGTAGTAACCCGGGCCGGACGTCGGCCCGTGAGCGGGAACGGGCCTGTGAGCCATTCGCGGGGACCTGGCCTGAGCCGCCGAGCCGCAGAGCCGCCGTTTCGTTGACAAGCCCCAACGCAATCCATATAATGTGGTTGTGTCAGTCTGGGCGGGCAAAGGAGGAACCGGATTCATGAGGTCAGGAACCCTCTGGAAGCTCGTTGGCATCGCTGCGTTATGCGTGGTATGCGCTGTGGTTATTTACAAGCTGCCCATGAACCTCGGCCTGGACCTCCGGGGGGGTACCCGGATGGTCCTCGAGGCGAGGGACACCGACACAGTGAAGGCCGACGAGGATGCTGTGGCACGTGCCAAAGAAGTCATCGAAAGAAGAGTCAACCAGCTCGGTGTGTCTGAGCCAGCCATCTACCGGCAAGGTGCGAAGCGGATCGTCGTCGAGTTGGCTGGTGTGAAGGACCCGCAGAGGGCGAGAGAGGTCATCGGCAGGACCGCCCAGCTCGAGTTCAGGGACGAGCAGGGAAACGTCATAATGACCGGCAGCGATCTTAAGAACGCGACGGCGGGCTCGGATGAGTACGGCCGTCCAGCGGTGCATTTTGAACTCACGAGCGAAGGCGCGAAAAAGTTCGAGAAGGCGACCCGCGAGAACATCGGTCGCCCGATTTCGATATACCTTGACCAGGAGCTTCTGTCCTCGCCTGTGGTGCAGAGCGTCATCAGAGACAAGGGCCAGATCACCGGCATCGGTAGCATGGACAAGGCCAAGGACCTTTCCATGATGCTCCGCGCTGGCGCGTTGCCGGTGCCGCTGGACCTTCTTCACAGTGAGGTGCTCGAGCCGACCCTCGGACAGGAATCCATCGACCAGAGCAAGGTCGCCGCCGTTATAGGCGCAGGGCTCGTGGTCTTGTTCATGCTCGCGGTGTACAGGCTACCAGGGATCATGGCGGACATTGCGCTCGGCGTGTATGGTCTCATCGTCCTCGCGGCGCTGGCGGTGATTCACGCCGTACTCACGCTGCCGGGCATCGCGGGTCTCATTCTCTCGGTGGGCATGGCGGTTGACGCCAACGTAATCATCTTCGAGCGAATCAAAGAGGAAATGCGCGGCGGCAAGCGGCTTCGGGCCGCCATCGACGCCGGGTTCACGCGGGCGTTCGGGTGCATACTCGACTCCAACGTCACAACGCTCATCACCGCCGCCGTCCTGTACGTGTATGGGACCGGCGCCGTGAGGGGCTTCGCGGTTACACTTGGGCTCGGCATAGTCGCCAGTATGTTCACGGCGATAGTTGTCACGAGGGTTCTCATAACCGCCGTGGTGGATCGGAACCCCGAGAGATACGCAAGGTACTTCGGCGCGTAGGGAGGTTGGAACCGTGAATATAATCGGCAAGAGGCGCTTGTTCCTTGCCATATCAGGCATACTCGTCGCGTGCAGCCTCATCGCGCTTCTGGCGCGCGGCTTGAACCTCGGGGTCGACTTCACCGGCGGGTCGCTCCTCAGGCTCAGATTCGAGAGGCCGGTTACGGCGTTGGAGGTTTCCCAAGCGCTCACGAGCAGCGAGCTCGCGGACATGGAGCTTCGTGACGCCGTGGTTCAACCCATATCAGGAACGAATGACGTGCAGATAAGGGCGCAGGTGGCAGGCCGGCCGCTCAGTGACGACCAGGTTGGGCGAGTCGTCTCCGTGCTGACGCAGAAGATAGGCAAGGTCAGCATCATCGAGTCGCAGATGGTTGAGGGCGTCATCGGGCGGGAGCTGCTGAACCGCGCTCTCACTGCTGTGCTGCTTTCCTGGATCGGCATAATCATATATGTGTCCGTTCGTTTTGAGCTGAAATTCGCGGTGGCTTCGGTGCTAGCTCTCGTTCACGATACCTTGATCGTGCTCGGTGCGTTTGCCATCCTGGGGAGGCAGGTGAACAGCCCATTCATCGCGGCTGTGCTCACCATCATCGGGTATTCGATCAACGACACGATAGTCATATTCGACAAGATCCGCGAGAACCTCAGGCTTCGCAAGAAGGAGACCCTGGAAGAGCTCACGAATAAGAGCATACTCCAGACAATGACGAGGTCGTTGAACACCGTGATAACGACCCTCCTTGCAGTGTTCGCCCTGTACTTCTTCGGCGGCGACACGATCAAGGATTTCAGCCTCGCGCTCATCATCGGGCTCGTGGCCGGCACGTACTCCTCCATCTTCATTGCGAGCCCCATATGGCTCGAGTGGCGAATGTGGGAAAGGGCTAGGCAGCAACGGCGGATTGCCGCGGCCAGCAGGGCAAAACAGCCCGGGCCCGCGAAGGCTAGGTAGGGGTAGGCCCGCGCCGGGGTCCGGCGCGGGTGACCCTTGCGGTGCGAGTTGAAGCAGGAAGGCGGGCTTCGCGCGGGCCGCGCGGGAGGTGTAGCGGGTGACGTTGGTGGACAAGGCTCAGATCATGGACGCTGACGGGATGAGACGCGCCATAGTCCGCATAGCCCACGAGATTCTCGAAAAGAATCGGGGCACCGAGGGGCTCGCCCTCGTTGGCATTAGAACGAGGGGCTTTCCCCTGGCTGAACGGCTAGCAGAGGCCATACGCCAGATCGAGGGGAAGCGGCTCCCGGTGGGGATCCTTGATATCACGCTCTACAGGGACGACCTGAGCACCATCGACGTGCAGCCGCAGGTACGCAAGACAGAGATCCCCTTCGACGTGGCAAGAAAGGACATCGTCCTCGTGGACGATGTCATATTCACCGGGCGGACAGCCCGGGCCGCGCTTGACGCCATCATGGACCTCGGTCGGCCGTCTCGGATTCAGCTTGCCGTGCTGGTCGACCGGGGTCACAGAGAGGTCCCGATCAGGCCCGACTACGTGGGTAAGAACGTTCCCACGTCTCGGAGGGAGATCATCAGCGTAAGGCTGGTGGAGGTGGACGGCAAGGACGAGGTCGTGATACAGGAGCCCGAGGCGTCCTAGACGCTGCGGGCTCAATCAAAACCAAGCGAACCCCTTTAAAAGGGTCCAGCGAGGCCGGAAGGGGGGATGAGCGGGCACGGATTGTACGACGTACTGCCTCCCTGCCGGCGTGGCCGGCAGGGAGGCTTTTGGTGTACGCCGTGCGAGAATGGGGCGCGAGTGCGCAGGACATCGAGGACAAGCTAGGTATGAACGACGAACGACGCATCTCACGCGACGCCCAAGTGAGGGTGCAGGAATGCTCCCGGCTCCCGGGAGCGGTTGCCGGCGCCTGCGGCCCGGGCTGAGCGGGCCGCGCGAGGACGTCAAGCAAAGGGGGAAGGACGGGATGCCGCTCAGACACAAAGACCTATTGGGCCTGGAGTACCTCGAACGCGAGGAGATCGAGCTCATTCTGGATACAGCCGTGCCGATGAAGGAGATATTCACGCGGGAGATCAAGAAGCTGCCTACACTGCGGGGCAAGACCATGGTCAACCTGTTCTACGAGCCGAGCACGAGGACGAGGACGTCCTTCGAGCTCGCGGGGAAATGGATGAGCGCGGACGTGACGAACATCGCGACGTCCACGAGCAGCGTGGTGAAAGGCGAAAACCTGAAAGACACCGCGAGGACCCTCGCAGCCCTCGGCGCGAACTTCATAGTCATCCGTCATCAGATGGCGGGCGCGCCGCATCTCGTGGCACGGACGGTGACCGCTTCCGTGATAAACGCCGGTGACGGCCGCCACGAACACCCCACACAAGCGCTCCTCGACCTCTTCACCATCAGGGAACGTCTCGGGCGCATCGAAGGTCTCAAGGTCGCCATCGTCGGTGACATCCTGCACAGCAGGGTTGCGAGGTCCAACATATGGGGGCTCACGAAACTGGGCGCTCACGTGACCGTGTGCGGTCCCAGGACCCTCATCCCACCCGAGATCTCCGGCATGGGCGTGGAAGTCACCTGTGACCTCGACGAGGCGCTGGCCGACGCCGACGTCGTGAACGTTCTCAGGCTTCAGCTTGAGAGGCAAAGGAAGGGGCTCTTCCCGAGCATTCGCGAGTACTCGGAGATGTATGGCCTCACGCGTAAGAGGGTCGAAAAGTGCAAACGCGGCGTGCTGATCCTGCACCCGGGGCCGGCAAACCTCGGGGTGGAGATCACCGAGGAGGTCGCCGAGAGTCAGAACGCCGCCATACACGGGCAGGTCACAAACGGCATCGCGTGCCGGATGGCCGTGCTCTATCTGCTTTCGGGAGGAGGGAAACCCAGTGAAGTTAGCGCTTAAGGGAGGCCGCGTGGTGGATCCCCGTAACGGCCTGGACGGGACGATGGACGTGCTCATAGAGGAAGGGAAGATCGTCGCCATTGGCATGGACCTCGGCGGCTCCCTCGGCCCGCAGGACGGACGGGTGCTCGACGTGAGCGGGAAGGCGGTGCTCCCGGGGCTCATCGACATGCACGTACATCTTCGCGAGCCCGGCAGGGAGGACGAGGAAACCATCGAAACCGGCACCCTCGCCGCAGCGAGAGGAGGGTTCGTGGCTGTGGCGTGCATGCCAAACACGGATCCGCCCTTGGACACCGGAGCGGCTGTCACGTTCGTGCTTTCGAGAGCCAGGGAGACCGGCCACGTTAGGGTCCTGCCAGTGGGTGCCATCACGAAGGGCCTTGCCGGGGTTGAACTCGCCGAGGTGGGCGAGTTGCGCAAGGCCGGTGCGGTTGCGATATCGGACGACGGACATCCCGTCGCGAGCTCGAGGGTGATGCGCTACGCCATGGAGTACGCAAGTATGTTCGATATACCAGTGATATCTCACGCCGAGGACGTTGAGCTCTCGGCCGGCGGAGCCATCAACGAAGGTTACTGGTCCACACGACTCGGGCTGCCCGGGATCCCCGCCGCCGCCGAGGAGGCCATGGTGGCGAGGGACATCCTTCTTGCCGAGCTTACCGGGGCCAGGCTCCATATCGCTCATGTCAGCACCGCCGGCTCGGTGGATCTCGTGCGACGCGCCAAGGAGAGGGGCGTGAAGGTGACATGTGAGGCCACGCCCCACCATTTCACCCTTACTGACGCTGCAACAGCGGGCTACGATGCGAACACCAAGGTGAACCCGCCACTTCGAACGGAAAGGGACGTGGAGGCGCTGCGCCGCGGGCTGGCGGACGGTACGATAGACGCGATTGCGTCCGACCACGCACCCCACACGGCGGAGGAGAAAGAGGTGGAATACGAGCTAGCCGCGTTCGGAATGATCGGACTGGAGACGGCCCTGCCCCTTGCCATCACCGAACTTGTCAAGACGGGGGTCCTCGCCCTCGGCCAGCTCGTGGAGAGGATGTCGTACGCCCCCGCGAGGATCCTCGGGCTCGACTGGCCCGGACTTGTGCCCGGCGCGCCAGCGAATATCACGGTTGTCGACCCGGACGCGAGTTTCACGGTAGACCCGTCCACATTCGCATCCCTTTCGCGGAATACACCCTTTGGTGGCCGGCGGCTTTTCGGGAGGGTCTTTGCGACCGTGGTGGCGAAGGAAGGCTCGGTTGAGATATGGACCGCGCCTGAGGATGCGGCGAGATCCTGAGGTTGCCTGGTAAGAGACGAGAGGAGGAGCGGTTTCCGTGGCGCGCAAACCTGGATGCGAGAGGCCCGCTCTCACGGCGTCAGTAGCGGTACTGGTCGAAAACGAGATGGTAGGCCCGGGGTGTTACCGGATGCTGCTGGCGAACCGCCACATAGCACGCCACGCGCTGCCGGGCCAGTTCGTACACGTGCGACTCCCCGGCCCGTCCCTGGACCCACTTCTAAGGCGCCCGTTCAGCGTCTGCCTGACGGAGCCGGGGGACGGGACGTTCACGCTGCTCTATCAAGCAGTGGGCAAGGCTACGAGGGCCCTCGCGGCATTGCCGCGTGGAGCAGAGCTCGACGTGCTCGGGCCGCTCGGGAGAGGATTCGATATTCCGAAAGCGCACGTGCGCTCGCGGGAACTGGCAGCGAAGCGCGGTGCAAACGCTGGCGCCGGGGCCTCCCCGCCGACGATCGCTCTCGTGGCCGGGGGGCTGGGGGTGGCGCCCCTCATCATGCTGAGCCACGCGCTGTCGCGTTCGGGCCTGGGGTTTGCGTTCATCGTCGGTGCGAGGAGCCGCGAATTCCTCGTGGGCCTCGACATGGTTCCGGCGATCCCCAGCGAGAGTGGACCGTCCCGGATCGCGCAGCCGGAGGCGGGCCCCGGGCGGGCTGGGCGGCGGCTCGAGGAGTGCGCGGCCGGGCGTGTGGCAGGGCGTGCGGTGCTGAGGGTGGTGACCGAGGACGGGAGCGCTGGTGAGCAAGGCCTCGTGACCCACGTCTTCAGCGAAGTGCTGGCTTCGCACAACGTGGCGCTCGCGTACGCCTGCGGCCCTACGGAAATGCTTCGCGAGGTGGCGAGGATCGGCCAAGCGCACGGCGTGCCGGTGCAGATAAGCCTGGAGGAGAGGATGGCGTGCGGCCTCGGCGCGTGTCTCGGTTGCGCCGTCAAGGCGAGCCAAGCCTCGGTGGAGGCGGGGCGACCAGCCTACCTTCGCGTGTGCTGTGACGGCCCAGTGTTCGGGTCGGAGGAGGTGGACCTTGATGGCGCAACCTGACCTTTCGGTCACCATAGGCTCGATCAGGATGAAGAACCCAGTGATGGCGGCGTCAGGCACGTTCGGATTCGGGAGAGAGTTCGCCCGCCTCTTCGACATCTCCGCCCTCGGAGCGATTGTGACGAAGGGCTTGACCTTGCGGCCTCGAGCAGGCAACCCACCCCCGAGGCTGTGGGAGACACCGTGCGGGCTGCTCAATTCCGTAGGGCTCCAGAACCCGGGGCTCGCCACCTTCGCGAGGGACGAGGCACCCGTGCTTGCGGCCCGCGGCGTGCCCATCATCGCGAACATCTCCGGCGACTCGGTGGCCGAGTTTTGCGAGCTCGCGTCGCGCCTGGAGGACGTGCCGGGGATCCAGGGGATCGAGGTCAACGTATCGTGCCCGAACATCCACGCCGGCGGACGGCCCTTCGCGAGCGAGCCGGAAGCGGTGTACGAGGTGACCGCCGCTGTCAGGCGGGCGAGTGCGAAAACTCTCATAGTGAAGCTCTCGCCGAATGTGGCTGACATCGCGGGTTCGGCAAGGGCGGCTGAGATGGGTGGCGCGGACGCAGTGTCGTGCGTGAACACGTATCTTGGCGTCGCCATAGATGCCCGGCGGATGAGGCCCGCGTTCTCCCGGGTCTTTGCAGGGCTCTCAGGGCCGGCAATCAGGCCGCTTGCGCTGCGGGCCGTGTGGGAGGTGGCGTCCTGCGTGAAGATCCCCGTGGTTGGCATGGGCGGGATATGCACGGCGCAGGACGCCGTGGAGTTCCTTCTCGCGGGTGCCACGGCCGTCGCGATCGGCACAGGAAACTTCATCTCGCCCACGACGTGCCTCGACGTCATAGATGGCATACGCTCCTATCTGGCCGATCGGGGCATGAGTGCCGTGACCGACCTTGTGGGGCGTGCAAGATGGCGTGCGAGATGCCGTTGTCGCGACAACATGGGTGAGAGCGACGCGCCGCGGGTGCCGGACTGCGGATCTTCTGCGAACGAGAAGCATGCATGGGGGGAAAGCGAGCGTGGAAGCGAAGACCGAGGTCGTTGTGGCTCTTGATACGAGCTCCGCTCAAGAGGCGCTCTCGCTGGTGAGACGCCTCATGCCCGATATCAGCATGTTTAAGGTCGGAATGGAGCTCTTCTACTCGTGCGGGCCAACCATCGTTGATGACGTGACTGCCCTCGGGGCGAAGGTGTTCTTGGATCTCAAGCTCCACGACATCCCCGCTACGCTAGGTCGCGCCATGGCGGCCCTCGTGAGGCCCGGTGTGCACATCGTTGACATTCACGCCGCAGGCGGGTCCGAGATGATGAAGCAAGGGCTCTTAGCTGCGCGCAAGGCCGCTACGGAGCGAGATCTGCGCCCACCAAAGGTCGTGGGCGTGACAGTGCTCACCAGCATAGACCAGCGTGCTTTCGCGGAAGAGGTCGCGCCAGGCTGTGTCCACGGGCTGGCGGAGCACGTCGTCCGGATGGCACTCCTTGCCAAGGAGAGCGGGCTCGATGGGGTCGTGACGTCCGCGTTGGAGGCGCCTGCGGTACGCGAGGCGTGCGGACGTGGTTTTGTCACGGTGGTTCCAGGCGTGAGGCCAGCGTGGGCACAAGACGCGCACGACCAGAGGAGGTGCGTTACCCCGACCCAAGCGGTGCTTGCGGGAGCCGACTTCATCGTCGTTGGCAGGCCCATCACGCACGCGACCCGTCCGCGGGACGCAGCGAAAAAGCTCTTGGACGAGGTGAGGGAGGCGAGCCAGGATGGGAGACAGTAGGAACGGTCACCTGTCATCGGCACGGACGGATTCGGAAGAGGTGCTGGCGACGCTGAAACAAGCCGGAGCGTACCTCACGGGTCACTTCAGGCTCAGCTCGGGCCTCCACAGCCCGGTGTACATCGAGAAGTTCCGGCTTCTCGAACGTCCGGAGCTCGCCGCGAAAGTGCTCGGCCGTCTCGCCGATAGGTTCCAGGGAGAGCGCGTCGACGTGGTGATAGGCCCCACTACAGGCGGCATTCTCGTGGCGTACGAGGTCGCGCGTAAGCTGGGAACGAGGGCCATGTTCGCCGAAAGAGAAGGCGGCCGCCGCGTTCTCCGGCGGGGGTTTGCGATAGCGCCTGGCGAACGCGTCCTCGTAGTGGAGGATGTCGTGACGACCGGCCTCTCCGTGAGAGAGGTCTTGAACCTCGTGGCAGAAAGCCGAGGGGAGGTTGTGGGGGTCGGCATCATCGTGGATAGGAGCGGGGGTCGCGTGGATTTCGGCGTGCGGGCTGAAAGCCTCGTCCAGGTCGCATTTGAGACTTACGTCCCGGAGGAATGTCCCCTGTGCGGAGCGAATATACCACTGGCCGATCCCGGTTCGAGAAGGCTCGGGCTCGGCTAAGGCGCTTAAGGCATCGGAGGCGACGTGGCATGATAGATCGTTACGCTTATCCAGAAATGAGGCAGCTTTGGGAGCAGGAGAACAAGTACAAGAAGTGGCTGGAGATCGAGATCCTGGCTTGCGAGGGTTGGGCGAGCATAGGGCGCGTGCCTGCCGAGGCCGTCGAAGCCATCAGGGAAAAGGCGCGCTTCGACATAGCGCGGATCAAAGAGATAGAGGCGATAGTCGACCACGACGTCATAGCGTTTCTGACCAACGTCAGCGAAAACGTGGGGCCGGAAGCACGCTACATACACATGGGCATGACCTCCTATGACGTGGTGGACACCGCCCTTTCATTGCTCCTGCGGGACGCGTCCGAGATAATCATCCGTGACATCCGCAGGGTCATCGACGTTTTGACCGAGAAAGCCCGGGAACACAAGAACACGCCCATGATCGGCCGCACCCATGGCGTTCACGCGGAGCCCATCACCTTCGGCCTCAAGCTGGCTGTGTGGGTGTCGGAGATGCGCCGGAACCTGGCGAGGATGCAGCGCGCGCGCGACGTAGTCAGCGTTGGCAGGATCTCCGGGGCCGTCGGCACGTACGCGAGCATGGACCCAAGGGTTGAGGAATACGTCTGCAGCAAGCTAGGGCTCACGCCTGCGGACGCGTCCACCCAGGTGCTCTCGCGCGACCGCCATGCCGAATACGTCACCACCCTCGCGATCATCGCGGGCTCTTTGGAGAAGTTCGCGACAGAGATACGCGGGCTACAGCGCACCGAGGTGTTCGAGGTGCAGGAGCCATTCCGGCCGGGCCAGAAGGGTTCCTCGGCCATGCCGCATAAGCGCAACCCCATAATCTCGGAGAGGGTCACCGGCCTTGCGAGGGTCATGCGCGGATACGCTCTTGCAGCGATGGAGAACACCGCGCTCTGGCATGAGCGCGACATAAGCAACTCGTCTGTCGAGCGCGTCGTCCTCCCCGACGCGACGACGCTTGCGGACTACATGCTCCGAAAGTTCGCCGAGGTCATGGAGGGGCTCGTTGTCAGGAAGGACAGGATGACCGCCAACCTTGAGATGACGGGCGGCCTCGTTTACTCCGAGGCCGTGATGCTCGCCCTCGTCGGGCGGGGCCTCAGCCGCGAGCACGCATACGCGCTCGTGCAGCGCAACGCGGCGAGGGCTTGGGACGAGGGGCTGAACTTCAAAGACCTCGTCTTCGGCGACCCGGAGATCACCGCGATTCTGAAGCCCGCTGATCTGGAAGCGTGCTTCGACCTATCGAGGCACCTCGCTCATATCGACGACATCTTCCGGCGAGTAGGGATCTGAACGTCGCGGCGAGCTGCAGGAGTCTCACCGCCACAGCGAGCTACGTGGAGAACCTCGGGGACCCGGCGCGCGTCCGCACGTCGGGGCGATGTCCAAGCACCCGTTCCCCGCTCGTTCAATATCATGCTGTAGACTGTGTCCTGCCCGTGAATGCGCTCCGCATCTCGGCGTCCGCACACGGGAACGGCACCGTGCGCCCCTGGGAGAGAGGCGCATAGGGGAGGGATAACATGAAGTCCCATGGGAAGGGCTGGGTAAAGAAGGTGTTCCCCGGAGCCAACACGCCCGAGGGCTTTTTCTCGTTCTATGAGCAGCTGCTCCCGCCCGACGCAAACAAGACGATAATCGTAAAGGGCGGGCCCGGCGTCGGCAAGTCGACCTTCATGAAGAGGGTCGGACAAAGGTTCGTCGACATGGGTTACGACGTCGAGTTCTTCTGTTGTTCGTCTGACAACGACTCCTACGACGGCGCGGCCGTGCACGATCTGGGCTTTACCATTGTGGACGGCACTGCTCCGCATGTCGTGGACCCAAAAAACCCGGGCGCGGTGGACGAGATCATCAACCTCGGGGAGTTCTGGAACGAGAGCTCGCTCCGTGCGTCGAGACGTGAGATAATGAATGCCAACGCTGAGATCTCGCGCCTTTTCGAGCGCGCCTTCCGGTACCTCAAGGAGGCGAAGATCGTCCACGATGATTGGGAGGCGTGCTACACGGAGGCGCTGGACTTCGGTTACGTCAATTGCATGGCTGACGAGATGAAGCGTGACATCCTCGGGGACCTGCCGGTGACAAGGGTGCCCGGCCAGCCCAGGCGTCTCTTCGCGAGCGCTCTGTCGCCCGACGGGCCCGTCCACCACCTCGATACCATTGTGGGGAGGCTTCCGCGCAGGTACGTGCTCAAAGGAGAGCCTGGAACGGGCAAGTCCACCATCGCGCGCAAGATCGGTGAGGCCGCAATAGAACGCGGTCTCGACGTCGAGTTCTATCACTGCCCGCTGGACCCCACGAAAGTGGATCACGTGGTGATTCCCGCCCTCGGAGTAGCGGTGATAAGCGGCACGTGGCCGCACCTTTTCGACGCGTCCAAAGAACTCGATAGGACCGTCGAGATGAAGGTAGCGCTCGACAGAGGGGTGCTCTCCAAATGCCAGGACATCATAGCAAGCTCGAGGGAAAGGTTTCACCAGGCCATTGTCAGAGCGACCGAGTTCCTGCACAAGGCGAAGACTGTGCACGACGAGATGCAGGCCTATTACGTGCGGAGCATGGACTTTGGGGCGGTCGACCGTCTCTCGGAGCGCGTGATCGCAAGGCTCATCGAACTTGAGCGCGAAGCGGGGGCCGAGGTCACCGCGTAGTTTGGCGCAACCGGCGAACCAGCGATACCGACGCGAGCGTGCGGCTCCTAGGCGCTTCCCCGCGGCGGCCTGGGAGCCGCCACGATCGTCTTCTCGTGGTCGTAGATGACCATGCCCGGGCGAGCCCCCTTCGGCTTCCTCACATGCTTCCTGAGAGTGTAATCCACTGCGGCTTTGGTCGCGGAACGAGCTTTGCTGTAGTACGCGGCGATCTCCGCTGCGCGCAGCAGCACGCTGTCGGAGACCCGCTGAGGTTCCTCCGGCCGGACTCTAAGCACCACATGGGCGCCGGGCACGCCCCTCGCGTGCAGCCATATATCGTTAGGCCGCGCCATCTTCAAGGTGAGAAGATCGTTCTCCGTGTTGTTCCGCCCTACAAGGACCTCGTTGCCTTCGACGTCGAAACGCAGCGGCCCCGCTGCGGACGGCGCCTCGTGCCTGCGGGCCCCGGGTCGTTCTCTCTTGGGATGGCTGAGGTATCCCTGGTCTGCGAGCTCGCGGCGGATCTGCTCTATTGCCTCGAGGCTCTCAGCCTGTTCGATGGTCACCGCCACCTGCTCGAGGTACTCGAGCTCTGCCCGGGTCAGGTCAGCCTGCTCCTTCGCCACTGCGAGCCGGCGCTTGGCCCGCGCATACTTCTTGAAGTATTCTTGGGCGTTCTCGTGGGGCGAGAGCCTGGGATCGAGCTCGACCTCCACCCGCCGCAACTGGGGGTCGAAATAATCGACGACTTCAGCTTTTGGCTGGCCACTCTCGATGATCTGGGCGTTCGCCGTGATTAGCTCCCCAGCCCGTCGAAATTCGTCCGCCCTCTCGGCCTCTCGAATCTCCTCCTCCTGGGCGGAGAGCTTGCGCCGGAGCCGATCGATGGCCGTGGAGACAGCGCGCAACACGTCCTGCGACGCGGCAGAGAGCGTCAGAGTCCTCTCGCGCGGCGTGAACGCATAGTCCAAGAGCGCCCCCACTGTGGGAAAATCCACCCGCTCCTCCGGCCCCGCTGCTTCCGCCGGAGCCTGTGCAGGCGCGCCGATGACGGATATCCATGCCACGGCACCGGTCTTCCGGTCCACACCTGCGCACGGCGAAAACCGACCCTCGCGGACGCTCGCCATGGCCCGGGAGAACTCCTCCCACAGTCGAGCCACGCCGTCGGGGGCCAGGCCTGAGATGCGCTGCGCCGCCCCCGTGCCGGCGGCCTCGTCGCCCGGCATTCCCCTTGTAGCCAGATCCGCCTGGGACACTATCACCCTGGCAGAATCGCGTCCAAGCCCCATGAACGCGTGAGTGAGAAACTCTTCGGAGGAAAGCTCCGGATGATCGCGGGCGAAGCGTTCCAGGGCCTCCGAGAATTCGCTCGCAGACGTCTGCAGCGGGTTCAGCCTCTCCTGCGAAGGTGGCGGCACATACTTCGTCCCAGGACGCACCGTGCGCACGCGGCTCTGCGCGGGGCCGATGTGCTTGATGCTGTCGAGGACGAGCCCCGATCGGTCGTCTACAAGAATGATGTTGCTGTGCCTGCCCATTATCTCTATGACGAGCGTCCTTGGCGGATCGTCATACGGGCCCACAAACCCGATCTCGAGGACCCTATCAAGGCCCTTCTGATCAAGCCGGGCGATCCTTGCGCCAACAAGATGTTTCCTTAGGAGCATGCAGAACGCGGGCGGCGCTGGAGGATTCTCGCGCTCCGCCGTGGTCGCGTGCACGCGTGCGCACGACGCCTCCGCCGATGCGATGATACCGACGCTGCGCCCCGGACGGCGCGCTACGATGAGCACGTCGAGCTTCCCAGGCTGGTAAACCGAGTCTACCCTGGCCCCTTGTGTAAGTTCCCGCAGCTCGGCCACGACAGCCGCCATGACGATGCCGTCGAACGTCATTCGCCTCACCCCGATCGCGTCCACGTGTAGTATATGGCTCGCAGGACCCGCCGTCAACGCTACGCGCCGCCGGGCACAGGACGGACGCAGGCCTGCATTCCAGCGACGAGCTCCAGCGACGAGCCACTCCCCAAGGCGGGCTGCCATCCTCCCTCATCATGTCATCTCAGTCCTTGCAAGGCATACAAGACCTTCGCAACAGCCACTCGGACGGCGTCGTACCGCCCCGCAGGCTTTCGCCTGCTTCTCTGACGTCGGCAGGGTTGCCGGTGCTTGCACGACGGGGCGTGGAGAATTCGGCTGTCTTGAGCGCCGAATTCGAACGAGGCGTGCCGCAAGCGCGCCGTCCCCGGAGGGCAACACCGGCAACCCGAAGGAAGACTCCGGCGCCTAAGACTGGCGCACTTCGGGCGATGTCCCCAGACATGTTCCCATGGACAAGGGCATATCAATGAATGTGTGACGTCCCGGCACCGGAGCCGGGGCGCTGGCACTCTTCAAGGCGACAGGGGTGAGCGTCTTGCAGGACCGGAAGGAGCACTCGTGGCACAGCATGGGCCCGTCCGCGGTGGCGTCGTGCCTCAGAACCAGCCTCGTGGCGGGGCTGTCTTCGAGGGAGGCGGCAAGGAGGCTCGGCAGAACCGGGCCCAACGAGCTTCGGCAAGCCAGGAAGGCCTCGGCTCTCAAGATGTTTGCGGACCAGTTCAGCGACTTCATGGTATTGGTGCTCATCGCGGCGGCCGGGATATCGGCGGCGCTGGGAGAGACAGGCGATGCCTTCACGATCCTGGCCATCGTCACCCTGAACGCAGCTCTTGGCTTTCTGCAGGAGTATCGCGCGGAGCGCTCCCTCGAAGCGCTCAAGGAGCTTGCGGCACCGTCCGCCAGGGTCATCCGGGACGGTGCGCCCATGGAGGTGAAGGCGAGGGAGGTCGTCCCTGGAGACCTCCTCCTCGTCGAGGTCGGCGACAGGATCCCGGCGGACGCCCGGCTGGTCGAGACGACCGCCCTAGAGGTGGAGGAGTCGGCACTTACCGGCGAGTCGGTGCCCGTCGTCAAGAGATCGGACGACGTCTTGGCGGCGACTGTGCCGGTCGGAGACAGGCGGAACATGGTCTTCATGGGCACGGTCGTCACGCGCGGCAGGGGGAAGGCTGTGGTCGTCGCAACTGGCATGGATACCGAGATAGGCCGGATCGCCCACCTGATACAGGAGGAGAGAGAGGAGCTCACGCCTCTTCAGCGGCGGCTCGAGCACCTAGGCAGGACGCTCGTGTTCATCTGCATCGCCCTGTGCGCTCTCGTTTCTGCGGCTGGCATCTGGCGCGGCGAAGGGGTCATCGAGATGTTCCTCGCCGGGGTCAGCTTGGCTGTGGCGGCTATTCCCGAGGGCCTGCCCGCGGTGGTGACCATAGCCCTTGCCCTCGGTGTGCAGCGGATGAGCAAGCGGAATGCCATAGTGCGGCGCCTGCCGGCCGTGGAAACCCTGGGCTGCACGACAGTGATTTGCTCTGACAAGACGGGCACCCTCACCCGGAACGAGATAACCCTGACGGAGCTGGACCTCGGCGGCAGGTTGATAGAGGTCACCGGCACCGGTTACGCCCCGTTCGGGCAGTTCATCGAGGCCGGTAGACCCCTCGATCCACTTGCCGATGACCACCTTGCCCTGGCCCTCCGGATCGGCCTGTACTGCAACAACGCGCGGCTTACGTGCGGCGGGCAAGTGGCCGGTCCGGACGCGGTTATGCAGCCTGCTGCGGCACGCGCGACGCGACGCGGCCCCGCCGGCGGCCGATGGGGCGTTCTGGGTGATCCCACGGAAGGGGCTCTTGTGGTGGCCGCGGCCAAAGCAGGGTTGCTCCGCGACCGGGCCCCGTCGGGCGGGCGGGCAGCGCTCCTGTACGAGATCCCCTTCGACCCGGAGCGCAAGATGATGACCGCTGTCTACGAGAACCCACGAGGCAGGGGCGCCATCGCCTACGTCAAGGGTGCGCCCGAGGTGCTGGTGGGCTTGTCCGGCTCGCTCTTGGTGGGCGGGCAGGCAAGGCCCATGACAAGGAGCGACAGGGACGCCGTTCTCGCGCGAAGCGCGCGGATGGCCGCGCGCGGCTTGCGCGTGCTGGCCCTCGCGTATCGCGAGCTTCCGGAGGGCCTGCACCTGGATGTCCGTTCAGCGGGCCGCATCGAGACGGACCTCGTGTTCGTCGGCCTCGCGGGGATGGTGGATCCTCCGCGAGAGGATGTGAAGCGCGCCATCAGGACCGCCCGCAGCGCCGGCATCAGGACGATCATGGTAACCGGAGATCACGCGGGGACGGCCACTGCCGTGGCCAGCGCCCTCGAACTCGCGGACGGCGAGGCCCGGGCCATCACGGGACCGGAGATCGATCACATGACGGGGGAGGCTTTCTCGAAGGCGGTGGTCACGACGTCGGTGTTCGCGAGGGTATCCCCCGAGCACAAACTCCGGATCGTGCGGGCGCTCAAGAGCCAGGGACACGTGGTCGCGATGACAGGCGACGGCGTGAACGACGCACCCGCTGTCAAGGAGGCGGACATCGGCGTGGCTATGGGCATGTCCGGCACCGACGTCACCCGTGAGGCCGCCGCGATGGTTCTCGCCGATGACAATTACGCCACCATCGTCGCGGCCGTTGAAGAAGGCCGCGGGATATACGATAACATTCGTAAGTTCATAAGATACCTGCTCGCGTGCAACGCCGGCGAGGTTCTCTCAATGCTCATCGCGGTGCTTGTGGGACTGCCGTTGCCTCTCGTGCCCATGCAGATCCTGTGGATGAATCTCGTGACCGACGGCCTTCCGGCGATCGCGCTCGGTGTCGACCCGGTGGACCCGGATGTGATGACGAGGAAGCCACGGGACCCCAAGGAGGGGGTGTTCTCGAGGGGGCTCGGACTCAAGATAGCCTCGCAGGGCGTATTCATCGGTCTGTGCACGATAGCGGCGTTTCTCGTGTCCCTCTTTCTCCATGCGGACATCACGCGCGCGCGCACCGTCGCTTTTACGTCCCTGGTCATGGCGCAGCTCTTGTACGTCTTTCACTGCCGGTCCGAGTATCGCTCCGTCGTGGAGCTGAACCCTTGGTCCAACCCATACCTCGTCGGAGCTGTGCTGATATCCTCGGTGATGCAGGTTTCGGTCGTGTATTGGCCAGCCGTTCAACGCGTCTTTCACACCGTTCCTCTCAGGGGCGTGGACTGGTTGATCATTCTCGTATTCTCAGGATGGTCCAGCGCTCTTGCGGTTGTGGCCCGCAAGGCGCGCCGCGCCCTCCTGCGTCACATGTCCGTGGTGCGGGCATGATTCGGGCCTGATCCAGTGGGTTGCTTTTTTCAATCCCCGTCCCGTCCCGGCCTGGATGCTGCGGGCAACCATGTAGGCGAACGAGGCAGCGAAACCGGGCTGAGCTGGCCTTGGGGACATGCCGCGACCTTTCCCGTGGTCAACACGGCAATTCATGCCAAAAAGCACTTGTGAACCGCAAATGCTATGTAGTAGAATAGGGTTCGGGAGGCGCGGCGCCTGATGCCGAAGAGCATGACCGGGTACGGCCGGGGAACGTCCACCGGCGAGGGGCTCATTGTCACGGTGGAGGTGCGTTCGACGAACCACCGATACCGTGATATAAGTGTGCGGATCCCGAGGGAGCTCGCCGAGCTCGAAGACAAGCTTCGGGCCCTCGTTGCGGAGAGCCTCGCCCGCGGGCACGTCGACGTAAGTGTCACGGTGGAAGAGGCCGGGGCCCCGTTGAAGACGGTCGAGGTCAGGATGGACCTGGCGCAGGCTTACCATGCCGCCGCCAAGGACCTCGCGGCGCGTCTCGGGATCGCCGGTGAGGTAGGAGTCGAGACCATTCTGAGTCTCCAGGACGTCGTCACGGTCAAGCCCGTTTCTGTCGACCCCGATGCCGCATGGCAGGTTGTGAAAGCCGCCGCGAACCAAGCCCTGGAGGCGCTCGCGAGGATGCGGGCGGCCGAGGGGGAGTCGTTGGCGCGCGATGTGGTTCATAGGACGTCGAAAATAGAGCAGCTTATAGCCAGGATCTCGGAGCGCGCCCCCGTCGTCGCAGAGGAATACAGAGCCAGGCTCGAGGCACGATTGCGTGAACTCCTTGCAGATGTTCCCATTGATGAGACGCGCATCGCAATGGAGGCGGCGATATACGCCGACAAGATCAACGTCACTGAGGAACTCGTAAGGCTTGCAAGCCATATAGCGCAGGTTCACTCGGTCATAGAACAGGCCGAGCCCGCCGGAAGGCGGCTTGAGTTCCTTGTACAGGAGATGCACCGGGAGGCCAATACCATAGGGTCGAAGTCGCAGGACGTCGAGATCTCTCATATGGTAGTGGAGATCAAGAGCGAACTCGAGAAGATCCGGGAGCAAATCCAGAACATAGAGTGACCCCGCCCCAGGCTACATCGAGTCTTACATGCAAGGAGGTGAGACCATGGCTTTGCCGGAGCTGAGCGCCGAGCAGAAGAGGGCTGCCCTCAAGAAGGCTCAGGAGATGCGTTCCAAGCGGGCGCAGATCCGCGAGAGCCTGAAGCGCGGCACCCTCACGCTGGAGAAGATCCTGAACAGTCCCGACGACAACGTGATATCCCGGATGCGCGTCGCGTACCTGCTGGAGTCGTTGCCACGGATCGGACGAGTCAGAAGTCGCAAGATTATGGAGGAAATAGGGATTCACGAGTCGAGAAGGGTCCAGGGTCTTGGGGCCAGGCAGAAGGAAGCGTTGCTCAAGAGACTGGCGAAATAGGGAGAGGTGCCGGACATGGACGTTAAGCTCATTAACATCGGGTTCGGGAACATCGTGGCGGCGAACCGCATCATCGCCATCGTGAGCCCCGAGTCCGCTCCCATCAAGAGAATTGTCCAGGAAGCCAGGGACCGCGGCAGGCTCATAGACGCGACGTACGGCAGGAGGACGCGTGCGGTAGTCATGACCGACAGCGACCACGTCATCCTGTGCGCGGTGCAGCCCGAGACCGTGGCCCACAGGCTGGGTGGCAAAGACTTGGGTCGTGAAGCTAGCGAGTGAGCGGTGTGCGGAGGAAGCGCGGGTTCCTTGTGGTGCTTTCCGGCCCATCGGGCGCCGGAAAGAACACCCTGGTGAATGAGCTGTTGAAACGAACCGAAGGCATACGTTATTCCGTGTCCGTCACCACGCGCCCGCCGGGGCCCGGAGAGATCGACGGGGTTCACTATCACTTCGTGACGCCCGAACGATTTCGCGAGATGCAAGAGGCGGGGGAGCTGCTGGAGTGGGCTACGGTATACGGCAATTCATATGGCACACCTCGCAGGTTCATCGAGGAAACGATCGAACAAGGGGAGGATGTGATCCTCGATGTGGACATACAGGGCGCACGGCAGGTGAGGGCGAGGTGGCCGGCGGGTGTGTTCGTGTATTTGATGCCGCCGTCCATGGAAGAGCTCAGGAGGCGCGCGACGCGGCGCGGGCGTGACGCCCCCGACGCGCTCTGTGCGCGTCTTAACGCGGCCATGGAGGAACTCGAGGCAGTCTTCGACTACGACTACGTGATCGTCAATGAGGATCTTGAGGTGGCCACAGAGAAGCTCAAGGCCATACTCACCGCGGAACGGTGCAGGATCGCCCGATGTGACCTGAGGTCCTTCGTCGACTCCCTGCGAAGGGAGGCTCGATGAGGTTTCAGGGCCTTCGAGCCGGTGACCGCCGGAAATTCATGCGTGTTTACGGGAGGGACGTTCCAAGATATGTCTTATCCACCTGTTGATGCGTTCGCCGACAAGGCCGAGAGCCGCTATGCTCTGGTGGTCGCGACGGCGAAGCGGGCAAGGCAGCTCATGAACGGGGCGAAGAGACTCGTAGATTCGAAGTCGGACAAGCCCGTAACCATAGCAATGGAGGAGATCCTCGCCGGAAAGGTCACGTTCGAGCAGCCCAAGTCAGGTATGAAGTAGTTGTGATTGTGGAATGTGTGGCGCCCCGCGAGGGGCGCCACACGACTGTAAGGAACGGACGGCCCACCGGCCTGCGCGGCGGGAGCGGGGCGGGTGCGGCGAGCCACGGGGGGCGCGGTGCGAGATGGACGGCTCGAGACTGGAGAGCAAGACGGTGATTCTCGGAGTCACGGGAGGAATCGCCGCGTACAAGGCTGCTGAGGTCGCGAGCATCCTTGTGAAAAGCGGGGCAGAGGTTCACGTCGTCATGACCGAGGCGGCCACGAAGTTCGTCTCGCCCCTCACGTTTCGTACGCTCTCGCGCAATCCGGTGAGCGTTGACATGTTCTCCGACCCAGGGGAATGGAACGTACGACACGTGGCGCTTGCAGAGAGGGCAGACATCGTGGTCGTTGCGCCGGCCACGGCGAACTGCGTCGGCAAGGTCGCCTGCGGCATAGCCGATGACCTTCTCACCACCATCATAATGGCGACGAAGGCACCGGTGCTTTTCGTTCCGTCCATGAACCAGGCGATGTACGAGAACCCCGTTTTCCGCGCGAACCTCGAACGCCTGCGCGCGCTCGGCTACAGAGCCATGGAGCCCGGCACGGGATACCTCGCGTGCGGCGCCCAGGGCAAAGGGCGGATGCCGGAACCTGAGGAGATCGTGAGGGAGATCGAAACGATAATCTGCGTTGAGAAAGACCTCGCAGGTTTCAGCGTGATCGTGACCGCGGGGCCGACCGAAGAGCCGCTCGACCCGGTGAGGCACATATCGAACCGCTCCTCGGGAAAGATGGGCTATGCCGTCGCAGAGGCGGCGCGCGACCGCGGCGCGGGCGTAGTCCTGGTGAGCGGGCCCACCGCCCTTGCGGACCCTGGCGGGGTCGAGGTGGTTCACGTTCGCACCGCTCGCGAGATGTTGGACGCGGTGATGGGGCGGCTTGAGAAGGCCGACGCGGTCATCGGAGCGGCAGCCCCGGCGGATTGGCGTCCCGCAAAGGTGGCGCCCCGGAAGCTGAGGAAAGGCGCGGGGCCGATGACGCTGGAGCTCGAGGCGTGCGAGGATATCATCGGCACCGTGGGCAAGCACAAGGGCAAGCGCGTGGTGGTCGGCTTCGCCGCGGAGACCCACGACCTCCTGGAGCACGCCGCCGCGAAGCTGGAGGCGAAGAACCTGGACTTCATCGTGGCCAACGATGTGACGCGCCCCGGCGCGGGATTCGGATCCGATTTCAACGAGGCCAAGATCATGCACCGCGACGGGCGCGTCGATGCGGTCCCGCTGATGCCGAAAAGGGAGCTCGCGCACAAGATCCTCGACGAAGTGGCACAGCTTCTCAAGAGGCGGTCGGAAACGGGCTCGTGATGCGGTTGTCTCTCGTATCCATAGGTGAGGGTGCGTCAGTCCTTTCACCATTTCCAGTGGTTGCAGGAGCGCCGGTGTCCACCCTGGCGAAGTATTTGTGCACCCCACTCAATGCCCGTTCAATCCCTCGTATCCGTCGAGAACGATTAACGATTATAGTGCGAGCCTAGGAGCCCTGCCAGCAGGCGTGTCCTTTCTTGCTCTTTTTTTGATGGGCGTGCAGGAATTCCTTGGAGCATGTCCAAATAGAGAACGAATATCTTGTATTGCGACAAATGCCACTATATGGTAATCATGGTGTATTGTGGCATGCCAGACAGCGGCGCTGATGATGGGGTGTGTCAAGGAAGCATGGGCACGGCAGGGGGAGCCGGCGCCGGGCGCGAGCTGTCGGCCGCCGAGACCGTCGTGTACGGAGATCAGGCGGCGCCCGCCGCGCGTAGGCGCAAACTGGGTGAGATTCTAGTCGACGCGGGGGTCCTATCGCGGGAAGACCTCGACAAAGCGCTTTCTGCCCAGAAGGATGGGGGTGGAAGGCTGGGTGCGGTATTGGTCTCCCTAGGCCTCGTCGATGAAGACACCATGCTCACAGCCCTCGAAACCCAACTCGGAATTCCCCGGGTCGAGCTCGCCAGGTACATCATCAACCCAGAAGTGGCGCGGCTTCTCCCCGAGGCGTTCGTGAGGTCCCACAAGGTATTCCCCATCGAGCGAGTCGGCGACCGCATCACCCTCGCCATGGCGGACCCCCTGGACGTCTTCGCCATCGATGACGTGAGGATCTCCACAGGCCTCGAGGTCGATCCTGTCATTGCCAGCGAGGCGGAGATCGAGGCCGCGATAGCCGAGTGCTACGGCGCCGGCCCCGCCGTGAAGCTTGTCAAGGAGGTCCAGGCCCAGGTCGCCGGGGCGGCCGGAAAGGCGCAGCAGGCCAGGGCTGACGAGGCGAGGAAGGCCGCCGACGACGCGCAGGTGATGAGCGCCCCGGCGGTGAGGCTCGCGAACGCCATCATTTCCGAGGCTGTGAAGGCGCGGGCGAGCGACATCCACATCGAGCCGCAAGAGTCGCAAGTGCGGGTGAGATACAGGGTCGACGGTGTCCTGAGGCAGGTCATGACGTTCCCGAAAGAGCTGGGCCCCGCGGTGGCGTCCCGCATCAAGGTCACGGCAGGCATGGACATTGCCGAAAGGCGGGTGCCGCAGGACGGGCGGGTCGAGATGCGAGCGGAGGGCGAGGATGTGGACCTTCGCGTGTCCACGCTTCCGACGCTCTATGGCGAGAAGGTCGAGATCAGGATCCTGCGGTCAAAGGGGGCCATTACCCGTATCGACGAGCTTGGGTTCCTGGAGGCGGATGCGGCGCGCCTCCGCCAGGCGCTCGCGCGGCCCAACGGGATCGTGCTCGTGACAGGCCCGACGGGAAGCGGCAAGACCATGACGCTGTACGCGGCTCTGCACGAGCTCAACAGCCCCGAGAAGAACATTGTCACCATCGAAGACCCCGTGGAGTTCCGCGTGTCCGGCCTCAACCAGGTGCAGACGAATCCCAAGGCGGGCCTTACGTTTTCAGCAGGGCTGCGGGCCATCCTTAGGCAGGACCCTGACATCGTAATGGTAGGCGAAATAAGGGACCGCGAGACCGCCGAGATCGCCATAAGGTTCGCGATGACCGGGCACCTCGTGCTGAGCACGTTCCATACGATCGACGCGGCGGGGGCGCTCGTGCGGCTCATGGAGATGGGCGTGGAGCCGTATCTCGTGGCCTCGTCGGTGACAGCAGTGGTGGCGCAGAGGCTGGTGCGGAAGGTCTGCCCGTACTGCGCCGAGGAGTACGAGGCGGACCCGGCCACATGGGCGGTGTGGAGCGCGCTTGCGCCCGATACGGCGGCCGGGGTGGAAGCGGAGCGGGGAAGGGTGCTGAGGCGGGGCCCTGGCTGCAGGCAGTGCGCGAACACGGGATGCTACGGGCGCACGGCCATCGCCGAGGTGATGGTGGTCGACGACTGCATCCGGGCGCTCGTCATGAAGTCCGCGCCCGCCGAGCAGATCGAGGATGCGGCGGTGAAGGCGGGCATGACCAGGCTCGTGGTTGACGGCGCGCGCAAGGTGCTGCTGGGGATCACGACACCCCAGGAACTCGCAAAGGTGTGCGCGGTGCCGGATGGCAAGGAGGACGCTCGATCTTGTCAATAGAGGAATTGCTGAAAGTAGCGGTTGGGAATGGCGCATCCGACCTACATATCACGACCGGCCTTCCACCCGTCCTGAGGGTAGTCGGAAGCCTGCGTCCGATCGAGGGGTTGCCGCCTCTTTCGCCTCAGGACACCGAAGGGCTCGTGCTGGCTCTCATGAACGACGAGCACAGGCGGGTTTTCGGGGAGCAGGGCCAGGTGGACTTTTCATACGGCCTGCCTGGAGTGGGGCGTTTCAGGGTAAACGCATACAGGCAGCGCGGGACGTGTGGGGCGGCCATAAGGGTCATCCCGCACGAGATACCGAGCATAAGCGAGCTAGGCCTTCCACCCATCATCGAGAGCCTTGCTCGCAAGAGCCGGGGGTTCATCGTCGTGACAGGCCCGACCGGCAGCGGCAAGTCCACGACGCTTGCGGCGATGGTGGACCTCATCAACAGCGAGCGAAGCTGCCACGTGATGACGATCGAGGACCCAATCGAGTACCTGCACCGGCATAAGAAAGCGATGGTGAACCAGCGCGAGATCGGGCAGGACTCCGCTTCGTTCGCCCTGGCGCTCCGGGCGGCGCTGCGGGAAGACCCCGATGTGATCCTCGTGGGCGAGATGCGCGATCTTGAGACCATGAGCACGGCGATCACGGCCGCGGAGACGGGGCACCTGGTGCTCGCCACGCTGCACACGGGCGACGCGGTGCAGACCATCGATCGGATCATCGACGTTTACCCGCCCTATCAGCAGCAGCAGGTGAGGATCCAGCTCGCCGCCACGCTGGTGGCGGTGATCTCGCAGCAGCTCATCCCGAGGAAGGACAAGCCCGGGCGGGTCCCGGCGGTGGAGGTCATGGTCGGCACGCCTGCGGTGCGAAACCTCATCAGGGAAGGCAAGACGCACCAGCTTCGGTCGGTGATCCAGACCGGGGCGAGGTTCGGGATGCAGACCATGGACCAGTCCCTGCGACAGTGGGTGGAACAGGGCGTGGTGAGCCTGGAGGACGCCCTGACGATAGCGGTGGACCAGGACGAGCTCAAGCGGCTCATCAGGGGCGCATAGGAGGTCGCGGGAGTGGATCGGGTATTCACATACCGGGCGCGTGACGCCGAAGGGCGCCTGGCACAGGGCACCATCAAGGCGGCCGACGAGGCCGCCGCGGCCGAGCTATTGCGCGCGCAGGGCCTCTTCGTGACAGGGCTCTTCGGCGGGGAGAAGGGCGAGGCCGAGGGTGGCGCGCGAGCGGCGGCAGCGGCGCAGCCCCCCGTAGGGGGCAGACTGAAGGTCCAGAGCCTCGCCAGGCTCTCGCGCCACCTCTCCGTGATGATGCAGGCGGGCGTGGGGCTTTCGGCAGCCCTTCACACCCTCGCGGGTCAGGCCGAGACTAGACTGGAGAAGCGCGTGCTCGAAGCGGCCAAGGCGCGTGTTGACGCCGGCAACCCGCTTGCGGGCGCGCTCGCCGAGACAGGCGCGTTCCCGCCGCTCTTCATCCACATGGTGGAGGCGGGGGAGGTGACCGGCCGGCTCGACGAGGTGCTCGCGCGGCTCGCGGACTACTACGAGAAGGACCACGACCTCCGCCAGAGGGTCAAGGGCGCGCTCACCTACCCGGCGGTCGTGGCGAGCTTCGCCGTGATAGTGGTCGGGGTGCTGATGACATTCGTGATCCCGAGGTTCGTCGAAGTGCTCTCGCAGTCCGACGTGCCGCTGCCGAGGATCACGCAGATCGTGTTCGGCGTGGGGAAGTTCGTCCAGACCAGATGGTATGTGGTGCTCGGCGTGCCAGCGCTCATAGGGGTGGCTGTTGGATACTGGCTCAGGACGGATCGCGGGCGCTACTGGTATGACTCGACTGTGCTGAGGCTTCCTGTGATCGGGAGGTTCATGGAGAAGGTCATCGTGGTGCGGTTCGCCCAGACCCTGGCAAGCCTTGTGGCCGCGGGCGTCCCGATCCTCCAGAGCCTCGAGATCGTGGAGCGAGTCGTCGGCAACAGCCGCATCGCCATGGGCCTCCGGCAGGTGCGGTCCGGCGTGAGGGAAGGCGCGGGGATAGCCCTTCCGCTGGCCCAGGCAGGGATCTTCCCCCCGGTCGTCACGCAGATGATGGCCGTCGGCGAGGAAGGCGGCGCCCTCGACAGCCTGCTGATGAAGCTGGCGGGGTTTTACGAGCAGGAGGTCGACAGGGGGATCAAGTCGCTGACGAGCTTGATAGAGCCCGTTGTCATCGTGTTCCTGGGCCTGTGCGTGGCCCTCGTGGCGGCGTCGGTTATATTGCCGATGTTCAGGATGACCCAGATGGTCTAGCGAACGCGAGTCGCTTCGCGGTCGGATTCTAGGAGTGCAGGCAGCCTTCATGCGGTGCTGCGCGGCAGCCATGCGACATGCGTAGTGGAAACAGGTCTGCCAGCACGGTTATTGAGTGGGTCGCAAGGCTTCTGTGATGCGGGGCAAGAGGTGTCTCTCTGAGCGGCTACCTAGGCCTTAGCGGCTGACGGTGGAAGTCGGAAACTTGAAGGGAGGTGGACGGCGAGCAGCTCTGTTCGGCGGAGTCAAGGCTCCAGGTTCGGTATCGCCTGGTATCAAGCACCAGATAGCAAGATAGGAGGGAACGTTACATGAGGTCCATCATTTCGCGCGTCAAGAGGTCAGCAAAACGCGTTCTGGCGGGCAGCAAAGGCTTTACCCTGATCGAACTCCTGATTGTCGTTGCAATCATAGGCATTCTCGCAGCGGTTGCAGTACCCAACATAAGCGGTGCTATCACGAAGGCCAAGCAGCAGGCCTGTGCCGCGAACGTTGCAGCACTGCAAACGGCTGTCGACATGTACCGCATTGACCATGATGATAAGCTGCCGACAGCGCCTGACGGCGGTACCGCAGGGGGACCGATCCTCGAGGGCGAACTCGTACCGGATTACCTGAAATCGCTGCCCAAGTGCCCAGTGGACGGGTCGGCATACGAGGTCGATGGGGATGGGATCGTGAAACCCCATAACCACCAGGGAGAAAGCATCTAACATAGTGAACTCGGGCCCGTCTCGTGGCCAGTGCCGGGAAGTCTTTGCGTGAGCACGCGACAGCAAGCTCTTGATGCCACGAACTACCTAGGGAGTCAAGACCTTATTGTCGGTCGACAAAAAGGGGATTGCGGGTTGCCGGCGAACGTTCAGGCGGAGCGAGGTCTCCTGCGCCAGAGAGCCTCAAGCTCTGCTGATAGCAAGGTGGCGACGAAGAGGTCCCCCGCGAGCATGGCGCCGGCAACCTCTTACCGAAGAGGGGTCCGCCCCAGCAGTGTTCGCGCTTCGCCAGCAAGGCAGGGTTGAGGAGAAGATGTCTCGGTTTGAGGTGATGGGGACATTCTCGAGGTACTGGCGTTCATTCTCGGTTCTCAAGTCGGCAGCTTTCTCAGTGTCTGCATCCACCGCCTGCCACGGGGGGAGTCGCTGGTCGGACCGCGGTCGCGTTGTCCGAAGTGCGGCGCGACGCTGGGGCCAGCCGAGCTTGTGCCGGTGCTGAGTTACGTACTGCTCCGCGGCAGGTGCCGGCACTGTGGAGAGAGGATATCACTTTTTTACCCTGCCATCGAGGTCGGGGTCGGACTCATCTTTCTATTGATCGTCGTGGGACGCGGGGTCGCCATCGGGACGCTCAATTACCTCGTGCTGGCGAGCCTGGTCGTGGTTGCGGCGGGGATCGATCTCAGCCACGGGGTCATCCCTGACAAGCTCACGCTTTCCTGGATGATGGTGGGCCTCGTCGCAGGGGTGCTTGGGGGTCTGCAGGAGGTTGCCATGCGCGCTATTGGGCTTGTTGCCTGTGGCGGCCTGGTGTTCCTGATCGCCCTCTTGAGCCGCGGGGGCATGGGGGGCGGGGACGTCAAGCTGATGGCGCTCGTGGGAAGCTTTCTCGGGCCGTGGGGCGGGCTTGCCTCATTCATGATCGCCTGCTTCATCGGTGCAGCGGTCGGGATCGGCTTGATCGTCGCAGGCCTTAAGAAGAGGAAGGACGAGATCCCGTTCGGGCCTTTCATCGCGGCGGGAGCGATCATCGTGTGTATCTCGGGGACCTGGGTGCTGCGCCTTGTGTTCCCGTGGCTCGGCCAGGCAGGGTTCTAAGCGTGCATGCGCCATTCTGCGCCGATTTGCCGACTTAGTGGCGTCTTTCAGGTCCCTTTGCCTGTGTAGCTCAGCAGTAAGTAGGGGTGCAGGAGACTGTTGACGTTTCCCACATTGTGTCAAGGCGGCCCGGTCGAATCGCGCAAGACCGTCGCCGTGCTGGGCTGAACGGGTAGCTGCTGGCGGAGTTCAACAGTCTCGTGCGGAAACGCTCCCGACTTTTGAGAATGGTTTACAGGTGTGGCGGCCCAGTATTAGAGTATTAGGGTTCATGCTTGGAAAGGAGGCGGTCGTCTGAGCCGGCTTCTTCCGTTCGGCGGCGCGAAGCGCGCCGTGGGGCTTGACATCGGGACCACCCTCATCAAGGTGGTCGAGATCACCAAAACAAAAAGCGCGGTTGAGATAACGCGCGCGGGGGTGCATCCCACGCCCGAAGGCGCGGTCGCCGAGGGGAGCGTGCTCGACCCTCCGAAGGTCGCCGCCGCCGTGAAGGAGGCCATGCGCGCGGGCGGCATCCGATCCAACGAGGTCTACGCCGCCATCGCCGGCGACGATGTGGTGGTGAGGCATGCGTTGTTCCCGCGCATGCCGAGGGAAGAACTTGCCCAGGCAGTCAAGTGGGACGCGGGGGCGTACATCCCCTACCCTGCGAAAGACGCGAGCATAGACTTCCAGATCATCGGCTCCCCGGCGGGCTCGCCTGACAAGATCGAAGTCATGATCGTGGCCGCCCCGAAAAAGCTCGTGCAGAGCCATGTCGAGACGATGCAGCTCGCGGGGCTGTACCCGCTCGCCCTCGACATCCAGCCTATCACGCTGGACCGCGTATTCCGCGACGGTAACGCCGAAACCTCAGGGTTCTACGCGGACATCGGAGGAGGGACCACCGACCTCGCCTACTCCGAGGGCGGCGTGCTTCGGTTCACGCGGATCGTCCCTATAGGTGGGAACGACTTCACAGCCGCCGTGGCCGAGGCTACGGGCCGCGGCGTGGGCTGGGCGGAGACGGCCAAGCGAAGGTCTCGTGTGCCGGTGCCGTCCTCTACGGCAGTAGCCGGTGGTGCCTTGGCGGACAACGCCGATTCTGAGGATGGCACCGTCGAACAGGCGCTCGCCAGCGTCGCAGCGAGGCTTGCCCTGGAGCTGAGGCGGTCTATCGACTACTGCAACGCCCAGGCGAGGACAAGGCGCGGCGTGGACGCGCCCATCGCCTCGGTCATACTCACCGGCGGCGGGTCGAGGCTCGCAGGGCTGGCCGAGTTCCTTGAGAGCAGCCTCGGCGTGGCGGTGAGGCCCGGGGATCCGCTGAAGAACGCGTCCCCGGCGAAGACGGATCGCCTCGCCGACGTGCTCGCTGCGCACGGGCCGTCGCTTTCGGTTGCAATCGGGCTTGCGCTGCGGGGGGTGGAGGAGTCTTGAAAGGCGTTGACCTGCTGCCGCCAGGGATACCGAAGCCGCCCAGGACGAGCGCCCTGCGGATAGTGGTGGCAGCGTCGGTGTGCGCTTTCGTGCTCGTGGCCGTTCTCATTTACGTGGCCAAGGCCCAGGAGATCGCGGGTCTGCGCCGCTCCTTGAGAACACAGCAAGAGGACTACGCGCGTTACGCCTGGCTGGACCGCAGCATTGACGAGACTCGCAAGAGACGAGACGAGGCGCTCGCCAAGCTTTCGGCGGCCAAGCGACAGGTCGAGGCCGGGCTCCCGGCGCAGGAGATCCTGGAGGTCCTCCAACGCTTCATTCCAGAGGGCGTGCGACTCGGGCAGTTCACACTTGGGAACGACGGCAAAGCGGTGATAGACGGGGAGGCTGCCTCGCTCGAAGCCGTCGCCTCGCTCGCGCTGGCCCTCAAGGACTCCGGTCTTTTCGAGGACGTGTGGCTGGCCCGCACGAGCAGGGCAGATGAAGGCGCGAGCATGTTCGTCTTTGAGGCACAGGCAACCCTCGCCAGGGCGGGGGGTGAGCAGCCATGACGGTTCCGAGCCGCCGAATGGTCGAGTACATCGTCGTCCTCGCGTTGGGTCTCGGTATTGCGGGATATGTGTTTTATGCGTGTGTGTTCTCGCCGATGTCGCGCACGGCCGCCGAGCTTTCCCAGCGCCTCGACGAGGTGAGCCTTAGGATCGGATCGGTCGCTGAAAAGAGCGAGACCCTCAGGACGCTGCGTGACGAGTACGAGAAGGCTTTGAAGTCATTCCAAGCCATCGACTCGACCGTGACAAAGGAAGAGGGCATCCCGTACTTTCTCAGGGACGTGGAACGAGCCTCGTGGGCCTCGGGAGCGACCTTGCAGTCTCTTTCGCTAGAACCTCCGTCCGTATCCAGCCCATATGTCGAGGTCCCCGTCACGATAGGGATCAAGGGCTCATATCGCCAAGTGAAGACGTTTCTCACGGAGATTCTCTCCGCCGGCCGGGCGATGAGCGTCAGGGCCGTCCGTCTTGCTGCGTCAGGAGGCACGACCGATCCTGGAACGGCGGAGGCCTTGGAGGCCACGTTTTCTGTAGTCCTGTACGCGCTGCCGAAGGGCGGGGGTGGCAAATGAGACCTTTGTTGGGCGCGGGGGCGCGTGTGGCCCCCAGGCATGGTGTTCAAAAACCGCCGCGAAACCGGGGAATCTGGCTTGCGGTCGCGGCGGTGGCGCTTGCCGTGACGGCCGCCGCGGTGCTCGCTGGCGTGAAGATCGCGCAGCAGCCCTCCGTGAGAGCTCCAGGGCAGGCGCTTCCCGCTGAAGCGGGGCGTTCGACGGTTCCCGAGAAGTGGCGCGAGCTACAGGAGCCACTTCCGCAGGTCGTGCAGACAGGAAAGAATGAAGAGACCATTCCTTTTCGGGCGAGGGCGGCCGCGGACCCTTTCGCGGCGGATAGGACTATCGTTCCGCAGCAACCGGCCGAGAGGGTAGGCCCGGGTCCCGAGGCCGCGACACCCGAAGCAGGACCTTACGAGATCTCGCAAATCGCCGGGGCGCCCCCGACCACAGGTGCTCAGGGCGCGGCGGCCGAAGGAGGGACTCCCCTGGAAGACGAGACTTCAGGCGCGTCGGGCGCCGGTGAAGTCTCCGTTCCTCCATCATCACCCTCCGAGGCCGGGGCTTTAGAGCGCGTGAGTGCGCCGCAGGTTGCGGACACACCACCGGCCGTGTACGTACCCAAGGAGACAGCGATGCGAGATGCGGGCGAGGCCGCGCCGCCCAAGAACAGCGCGGACGCGGCGGGGAAGGACGCCCAAGCGGCCGGGCCTGTGCATCCTCCGGACGCAGGCGGGCCTGAGGCGAGCAGCGCTGCCACTGGGCTTCCTGAAACCGAGAGCGCCCGCTCGCCAGTTCCTGCAGCGCCGAGCGTGTCCGTTGAGCCCACGTCCGCGACGGAGGGCGCGGGCGACAAGCGAGACGCTGGTGTGCCCGCCGTCACGGTTGCGCAAGAGCCCGCCGCGGCTGCTCCCGCTCGCGCTGCGGCCGGCGACGGGAGTGGCGGCGCCCAGAGGCCGCAAGGGGCGTCCGCCGCCGCGCAGACGCAAAGCCGGCCTGTGGAGCCTCCACCGGTGCTCGTGACCGGCATCATCACCTCGGGGGACTCGGCCGCCTACGCAATAGTGAGGACAGCCAAGGGCAGCATCATCGTGCGCCCCGGTGACGAGGTCGAGGGGGCCTTGGTGAAGGCCGTCGAGCAGAAATCCGTTACCGTGGTCAAAGAAGGCGAGGAGTTCGTGCTGGAACTCGGGGGAGGCAGTGGACGATGACAACCGGTCTGCGCCAAGCCAGGCGCGTCGCCCTGGCGATCGCGCTTCTGCTCATGCTCGTGTGCTTAGTGAAGCCCGCGCCCCTGGAAGCGCAGGCGGCAGCAACCGCCGGTGGCGGGGAGAGCTCTCCGCCGGCATCCCAGGCCCAGGACCAAGCGCAGGCACAGCCTGAAGCGGGGGCTCAAACAGATGCCCAGGCTCAACCCGGCCCGCGGCCTGTCACAGTCGATCTTAAGGGTGCCGACATTCGGGACGTCCTCAAGATCCTCGCGGAACTCGGCGGCGTAAACATAATAGCAGACCCATCCGTGAGGGGCGAGGTTTCGCTCACGCTCAAGGCGGTTCCCGTTACCGACGCTGTCGAGCTCGTTACGCTCGCTACGGGGCTTGCTTACAGATACGTCGGCAATACGCTCGTGGTTGCCGCCCCCGCACGGTTCAAAGATGGATTCGACAAGGTCGAGACCAGGGTATTCAAGCTGAACTACTCCTCCCCAGATGACATCAAACAGGCCCTCAGCCTTGTCATTCCCGCCGATAGACTCCAGATCGAGGCGCGCACGAACTCGATCATAGCGTCCGGCGTCGAAATCGAGCTCGACGAGGCGGCCCGGATCGTGCAAAAGCTGGACGTTCCCATCCCCATGGTGCGGATAGACGCCCGGCTGGAAGAGATCGCTAAGGATGCGCTCGACGAGTACGGGATAAACTGGCAGGAGGCTGGGGAGTTCGGGAAGGTGTACATAAGGACGGACCCTGCCACAGGCGCATTTGTGGGGCTGTCACTCGGCGTGGGGCCGTTCCTGAAGATGTTGGAGGACTCAGGGAAGGCTGTGACAATCGCCCGCCCCGGCACTACCACCCTCGACGGCACCGAGGCTCGGGTGTTCATCGGCGATAAGATCCCGGTCGTCGTTACGAGTTCGAGCGGCGGAGAGACGAGCCAGAGCGTGTCGTTCATCGAGGCTGGGGTGAAACTCATCATAACGCCCCGCGTCAACCGTAACGGCCTCATAACCGTGCACGTCCAGCCGGAGGTGTCGTCCATCCTGGGGCAGGAGCAGACCCAGGGCTACCCGCACGTGAGGACGCGGGAGGCAGATTTCGTGGCCACGGTGCGGGACGGCGAAACCTTGGCCATCGCGGGGTTGCTGCAGCGTGAGGAGATCGAGAGCATGCTGAAGCTCCCCATCCTCGGCGACATCCCTATTCTGGGAGAGCTTTTCAAGAACAAGAAGGTGGAGGCCAAGGAAACCGAGATGGTCATATTCATAACGCCGACCATAGTGACTGTGGACGACGCTGCAGCGCCGGCCGCAACAAAGACGGGGATGGAGGCCGGGGCAGAGCAGGAGAACGTCAGCACGGGGGAGAATATCCCGAATCCGGCGGCTCATGATGAGGACGGTCCGGGAGGGCCTGGTTCGTGAGGACGAGCCGAGGCTGGCCGGACCGGAGGCCGGTGGTTCTGGGTCCTCTGCACCTCAGGCAAGCCGGATGGAGGGATGGGGTGTGGCATGTGTGTCGAAAAGAATAGCTAGGCTCCGAGACTCGCTTCGAGAGCACGAGATCGATGCTGTTCTCGTGGCGCGCCCGGAAAACAGGCGTTACATGACGGGGTTCACAGGATCGTCAGGATTCGCGGTTGTGTCGCAGGACCACGCAGTGCTCATAACCGACTTCCGGTACACCGAGCAGGCCGCGGCCCAGGCGCCTGACTTTCGCATAGTGAAGCACGGCGTGAAGTTCACGGACACCCTGAAAGAGGTCCTTGGCGAGATCGGCGTCACGACCCTCGGGTTCGAGAAAGACGTCATCACGTACAAGCAGTATGAGACGTTCTCCTCCGAGCTCCAGGGAATCAAGTTGGTTCCTGTAGAAGGGCTCGTGGAGAGGTTGCGGATGGTCAAGGACGATCAGGAGATCGACAAGATCCGCCGGGCGGAGGCGCTCGGCGACGCCGCGTTCTCGCACATCCTTACGGTGATGAAACCGGGCATGACCGAGATAGAGGTCGCCCTGGAGATGGAATGGTTCATGAGGAGAAACGGGGCGGAAAGGCTGGGCTTCGACATCATCGTCGGGTCCGGCCCGAACGGGGCCATGCCTCACGCGGTGGCCAGCGACAAACGGCTTGTCCCTGGCGAGCTCATCGTGCTCGACTTCGGGGCCGTTGTCGATGGCTACCGGGGCGACACGACGCGCACCGTGGTTTTGGGCAGGGCTTCCGAGGAACAGCGCAGGATCTACGATATCGTCCTCCGAGCGCAGCGTGCCGCGCTCGAGGGCATAAGGGCCGGTATCACAGGCGAGCAGGCACACGCCCTGGCACAGCAGGTCATCGCGGAGGCAGGGTACGGCGAGAACTTCGGCCACGGGCTCGGGCATGGTGTGGGCCTCGCTGTGCACGAGGAACCGCGCCTCGCCCCTTCATCGTCCGTCGTGCTGGAACCCGGCATGGTGGTGAGCGTGGAGCCGGGTATTTACCTTCCGGGCAAGCTCGGGGTGCGAATCGAGGACCTCGTTGTCGTCGAGGATGGAGGGGTCCTGAACCTTACCCGCTCGCCGAAGGAGCTCATCGAGCTCTGACTATGTCGCCAAGAGTTCGCGCTTAGTTTCAGATGCGCCAAATATCCGGCGACGGGAGAGGATAATCTAGAGACGACGCGAAATATGTCTGTATTTGATCCAGTTCGGGGGTGGGTGCATGATATCTACTAACGACTTCCATACCGGCCTTACCATCGAGCTCGACGGCGAGGTCTACACTGTGGTCGACTTCCAGCACGTGAAGCCCGGGAAGGGCTCCGCGTTCGTTCGCTCGAGGCTCAAGAACGTGAAAACAGGGTACGTCATAGAAAGAACGTTCCGGGCAGGAGAGAAGCTTCCGCGGGCCCACATAGATTACAGAGAGATGCAGTACCTTTACAGCTCCGGCGACGAGAACTATTTCATGGATACGTCCACCTACGAGCAACTCGTCCTGAACAATGAGACGCTCGGCGACGCCAAGAAGTATCTGAAGGAGAACATGATCATCGGCGTCCAGATGTACGAGGGCTCACCCATAGGGGTCGAGCTTCCGAACTTCGTGGAGCTCGCCGTGGTAGATACCGACCCTGGCCTGCGAGGAGATACAGCGACGGGTGGGTCGAAGCCCGCCACCCTCGAGACGGGCGCTGTCGTTCAAGTGCCCCTTTTCGTAAACGTCGGCGATATCATAAGAGTTGACACGCGCACCGGCCAGTACCTCGAGCGAGTCTGAGTAGACGGGCACAGGTGATGGACGGTTCCAGGGTGCGCGGGCGTGGGTGGGTTTTGACACCCCTCGTGCAGTCACCGGGAACCCAAGGCGTCGGAAAACAAGAGAGAACTAGTCATGTCAAACTTGTGCTTGACGGCCTACCGTACTAGCCGCATCATCTGGGCATAGGATGGTACCTGGCAAGAAGCGCCGGGACGCGGCGCGGGGGCGGTGATCCTGTCACCGTCCCCGCGCTGTTTTTGTCATAAAGCCGTGGCCGCCGCATAAGCATGGTTGTACGAGGGAGGGACGTGCTTTGCTGGCGGAGGGACGCTGCGGGCGGCCCATGGACCGGGTGATTGTGGACGAGATCCTTCCATGCCTTCCAATGAAGTTGCGGTCGGCAATACAGACGCTGCCTCCTGAGGTCCTGGGGAAGGCACACGAGATACGGCTAAGGCGTGGGCGCCCGGTAACGTTGGACGTCGGGGACGAAGAGGTCTTCGTCTCGTCACGCGGGGGAATGGCCTCCGGGCCGGACGACGGCTACATCTTTACCGATCAGGAGGCGCTCGTGACCCTTCAACTCATGGCGGGTTCGTCCATCTACTCGTACGAGGACGAGATCCGCCAGGGGTACATCACGCTGCGCGGGGGTCACAGGGTAGGCATCGTCGGCCGCGCCGTGGTGCAAGACGGCACTGTCAAGGTCATCAAGGACATCTCAGGATTCTGCATCAGGGTGTCACACGAGGTCCTGGGCGCAGCGGACGCCGTCATGCCGTACCTCGTCAAATCCAGGAACCGTCTCTTTCACACGCTCATCATCTCACCCCCACGGTGCGGCAAAACCACGCTCCTGCGGGACATCGCCCGCCAGGCCAGCGACGGCGTGAGATCGCTCGGCCTCGCCGGCCTGCGGGTCGGCATCGTGGACGAGCGCTCCGAGATAGCGGCTTGCTATTACGGGGTCCCGCAGAACACGGTCGGCATGCGCACAGATGTGCTCGACGCGTGCCCCAAGGCTGCGGGGATGATCATGCTCGTGAGGTCAATGTCGCCCGACCTCGTGGTGACCGATGAGATCGGCAGGGAGGAGGACTCCGTGGCCGTCCGCGAGGTTATGAACGCCGGCGTTAGCATCGTCGCCACGGCCCACGGCGACTCTCTGGACGACGTCACCAGACGCCCTGCGCTGCGGTGTTTGTTCGAGGGCCAGATGTTCGAGAGAGTCGTCACCCTCAGCTCGAAGGACGGACCGGGCACGGTAGAGTCCGTCTTCGACCTTAAGTCGCAAACGCTCTTGTTCACCCGCTCCGGGCACTAGGTGGAGGTGCACCAGGGAGGTGAGCTCCGTGCTCAGGCTGCTCGGGGCGGCGCTGGTCGTGGGATCCGCCGCCCTCATCGGAAACACGATTGCTCGCAACTACTCGGAGCGCCCGCGCCAGCTGGCGGAGATCGCGACGGCGCTGGCAGTGCTGGAGACGGAGATCTCCTTCGCAAGGACGCCCCTCGCCGAGGCGCTGTCTCGCGCATGCCGCGGTTCCAAAGGGGTCGGAGCGAGGGTGTTTCGCGTCGCAGCGGATCTCATTGGCTCATCCGAGCTCTTGCCGAACCAGGCTTGGCAGGCGGCGGTGAACCGTGTGTACCCGTGGTCGGCCCTGGCGGCCGAGGATCGCGCTGCGCTTCTCGCGTTCGGCGAGACTCTCGGGACGTGCGGCGCGGATGACCAGCTTCGCCACGTCGCGCTCGTACGCGAGCGGCTCCGCGCGAACGAGGCCCGCGCCCGGGACGAGGCGGAGCGCATGGCACGGATGTGGCGTTATCTCGGCGTAACGGTGGGAGCGATGGTAGCCCTCCTGTTGTACTGAGTCGCACTGAGCGTCCTGCAACCATCGAGGCGCGAGTTCCGCGTCGCGCTGATGGAGGGAGATGACGGAATGCCAGGCATTGACATCGTGTTCAAAGTCGCCGGGGTAGGCATCATCTCCATCGTTGTCGCCCTCATCTTCGAACAGGTGGGCAGGAAGGATTTCGCCTGGGCCGCCACGGTCATCGGCGCCGCCCTGGTGTTCGGTATCGCGCTCCTCCAGTTCAAGGAGCTCTTGGACGACATCCTCACCGTGTTCAGGCTCTGGTAGGGCCGAACCCGGCCGTGCGGGGTGCTGGCCTTGGACATCGCGAAAGTGCTTGCCGTGTGTGTGGTGGCGACCGTCCTCATAGTGCTCCTGCGATCGCAGAGGCCGGAGATAGCCATCTGGCTCAGCATCGTGACAGGGGTCATCGTGTTCGCATCGATGCTCGGACCCATCAACTACCTCGTGCGCACTCTCACGGACCTCGCGTCCAGGACGAGGTCGGGAAGCGTATACTTCACCACGGTCCTGAAGGTGATCGGGGTGGCCTACCTCGCCGGATTCGGCGCGGAGGTATGCCGGGATGCGGGGGAAGGTGCGATAGCGACCAAACTCGAGTTCGCCGGGAAGGTCCTCATACTTGTGATGGCGCTCCCGGTGTTCGTCGCGGTGCTCGAAACGATCACTCGCTTCCTGAAGTAGACCAGGGGTGTCGAAGCATTGCTCCTCCAGCGGGTTGCGTCAACGGGCACGGCGGCGGGCCCGCCGCGAGCTTGGGGAGGATCGTGGTGACGCGCAGATACATCAGCCCGACACCGCACAACTTGTTGCGCCGCCGCCGGGCCGCCAGCCTCGTCTCACTGAGGTGGGCGTTCCTTGCGACCATGACGGTGCTCGCGGTGGCTCTCCTGCCCGTCAGCCTGGGGGGAGGCCAGGCCGCCGTCGCAGAGGCCGAGGTCCCTGCGACCGACAACGGTGAGGCCGTTTCAGCGCCCGGTCCGGGGCCCCCCGCGTCCTCCGCTACGCTGGACGATGTCGTGAGGGCGCAGCTCGAGGCGATGGACACGGAGGCCCTTGAAAGGTTTCTCCGCGACGTCGACGCCGACGTCAAAGGTTTCTTCCCGGATCTCGACCTCGTGGCCATGCTGAGGGCTCCCCGGAACATACCGGGAGGTCTAGACCCCGGCAAGATAGCCACGGGCATCGTCAGGCTCCTCGCAGCGGAGGTACGGGCCAGCTTGGCCCTGCTCGGCCAGCTCATAGTGCTCGCCGTGATGTGCTCGGTGTTGTCGGAGTTTGCCGCGGGCCTGGGGGCGGAGCAAGCGACTGGGGTAGCGCGCGCGGCGTGCTTCATGGTCCTCGCTGTCATGGCTGTAAACAGCTTCCTCGTGACCACGAGGGTCGCGACGGCCGCCGTTGACCGGATGACCTCCTTCGTCCAAGCGGCCACACCCTTGCTCTTTACGCTGCTCGCAGCGGCCGGAGGGGTAACCTCCGCGGCCATCATGAGCCCCGCGGTGGTGGCCGCCGCGGGTGCCACGAGCGACTTCGTGAACAACCTCGTCTTCCCGCTGATATTCCTGTCAGCGGTCCTTGATGTGACGAGCATGATCACCGAACGCGTTCAGCTCACGCGCCTGTCAGCGCTCCTGCGAGACGGGGCCGTGGCCGCGCTCGGCGGGTTCATGACGCTGTTCGTAGGCGTGATGGCGGTGCGGGGGGTGGGGGCGGCCGTCGGGGATACCCTCGCGATCCGGGCCGCTAAGTTCGTGTCGGGCACGTTCATCCCGGTGGTCGGCAAGATGTTCTCGGACGCCGTCGCGATGGTCGCGAGCTGCTCCGTGCTCATTCAGAGCGGTCTCACCGTGGCCGGCCTCGTAGGCGTGTTCATGATCTGCTTGGTCCCAGCAGCTAAGATCTTCGTCGTAGCGGCTATGTATAAGTTGGCGGGCGCGGTGGTTCAGCCCATGGGCGACGAGCGCCTCGCGCGGTGCCTGGGTGCTTTGGGAAACTCGCTCGTCATGGTCCTCGTTTCCTTGGCCGTATCCGCGTTTGCCTTCGTCGCGGCCATGACGGTAGTGGCGGGCCTCGCGAACCTGACCGCCGCAATGAGATGAGCGTGGTAGGCGGGGGGTGCTGTGGCGTGATTGACGCAATATCGGGCTGGGTGCGCGACCTTGCGGTGATGGCGCTCACGCTCGCGTTCGCGGAAATGCTCCTCCCCCGGAACGACCTGCGAAAGTTCGCGAGGGTGGTCATCGGGCTCGTGCTCGTGGCGGTCATCCTGGGGTCCCTCGTCGACCTCTCCTCCATAAAAGACGTGCTGGCCACCACCTCGGCCCCGGCCTTCCCCGAAACCCCCAACGTCGGCGCACGTGACTACGCGGCGGAGGGGAACAGGGTGGCTCAGGCGGGCCTGGAGGTTGCGAGCCGCGGGGCAAAGGCGCGACTCGAGAGGCAGGTCGAGTCGCTGGCACGCCTGGCGTCCGGCGGCACCGCGGACGCCAGGGTTGAGCTCGGGCCTTCCGGCGAGATCTTGAAGGTCAGCGTAGCGGTGCGCCTGTCGCCGACTTCAACCGAGGCCCGGGGACCCGAGGACGGCGGCACGAGCCGGGGCACCGCATCGGTGGTCGCAGCGCGAGTGGAGGAGGCCTTGCGGGACTTCTACGGGCTCAGCGCAGACGTCCCTGTGGTCGTGGACGTGCGCGGGTAAGCCATGCGAGGTGATCCGAAATGACGCAGACCATTGCGGACTTGATCGCAAAACTGCTCGAAGGCAGATCCGACGAGGGCAGCGGTCTCAAGCCGCCGCAAATCCGGAGGATCGCGTGGCTCGTCCTTGCCGGCCTCGTCGGCGTCCTCCTGCTGCTCATCGGTTTCTCGTCGAGGTTCCAGGGCCCGTCTACCACGCCGGGCACACCGCGCACTGACGTGACACGCGGTGCGACACCTGTCGCCGCGGGATCTGGGTCGGCCGCGTACGACACACCCGACGCAATTGGGTCACAGGAGTCGTCCTTGGAACGTGCGCTCGAGGAGATCCTTCGCCAGGTCGAGGGCGCAGGCAGGGTGAGCGTGAAGCTGACGTTTGCGACCGGTCGCATGTATGAGTATGCTGAGAACGCCACCCGCGAGGAAAGCAGCACCACAGAACAGGACTCCTCCGGCGTGAAGAGAGAGACCACAGAGGTGAGGACCAGCGGCGAAGTGGTCACAACACAGGAGCGGGGAACAGGGTACGCTGTCCCGGTAGTTCGCAACGTGCTCGAACCGCGGGTCCAGGGCGTGCTCGTGGTGTCGGACGGCGCGAGTGACGCCCGCGTAAGGAGCGCCCTCACTGAGGCGGTTGCGACCGTCCTCGACATACCGCCCCACAAGGTTGCGGTACTTCCCAGGCAGAGGTAGGTGGCATTCATGAAAGACAGGGCGAGATCTGGCTTCGCGCTGATGGTGGTCATCGCGGTCGTTCTCGGGGTGTTGATCGGTACGAGGAACGTTGGAAGCCCGGTCGCTGACACCCAAGCCCAGCTCACGACAGACGATCAGGCGCGTCCCGTTGCCGCCGGTGGCACCGGGACGCCAAAGGGCGAGACGCCAGCCGGGACAGCGGCATCCAGCACGCCCGCCGATGAACTGGGCGCTAGGTCGACGAGCGGTGGCGCGGCCACCCAGGACGAGATCCCGGAAGCGACGGGCGAGGACTTCTTCGCGGAGTACAGGCTGGAGCGGACCCGCACGCGCTCAAAGAATATCGAGATGCTCCAACAGATCGTGGCAGACGAGAACACGTCCGAGGAAGCTCGGGCCGCGGCAAGCACCGAGCTCGTGGATCTCTCAAAGAGAACCGAAGCTGAAGCAGAGGCGGAGGCGCTCATAAGAGCGAGAGGCTACAAGGATGCGCTGGTGTTCGTTCGCGGGGACGCGTGCGATGTGGTGGTCTCCGGACCGGAACTCACGCGCGCCGATGCGGAACAAATCGGAGACATCGTGGCAAGGTGCCTCGGGGTCGACCTCGCCAACATAACCATAATCGAGCGCACGGACTAAGTGGAGGTGCGACAACAGGAGGCCGGACCCGCGCGATCTGAAGGGCGAGTTGCCCGCGATGCCGGCACGCGACGTGCGCGGCGTTCACCACCGCTCGAGCCAAACCAGCTAAGTGCCCGCCCGGCGGCCAAGGGAAGAAGGAAACGAGGCACTTGTGGTGAATATAGCAAGGCATGACCCGAAGTCCCGGCGCTGTTGCTATGGTTAGTGGTTCCAATCGCCGGGAAGGCTATGAACGCGGATATTCATCCAGTTTCAGGGAAGGCAGGCTGCAGGAGTTGGAACTCAGAGAACTGCGACGTGAGATCGCCGGGCTCGCGAGGATAATGAACGCGCACGACATCGCAGAGATAGAGATCACAGCGGACGGGATGTCCCTGAAGTTGCGGAAGGCAGACGGCATGGTGACCGTGAAGCGGGCTCCGGAGGCGGTCGGCCTCGTGGAGGCGTTGCCGGAGGAGGAACCGCCGCGCGCCAAGGCCGCGCCGGAACCCAAAGGCGAGGTGACAGCGCGGGAGAACCGCATCACGATCACCGCCCCCATGGTAGGCACGTTTTACAGGGCCCCCGCGCCCGACGCCGACCCTTACGTCGAGATCGGAGATACGGTCTCCCCGGGGCAGGTGGTGTGTATAATCGAGGCCATGAAGATCATGAATGAGATACAGGCCGAGGTGAGGGGAAGGGTCCTGGAGATCCTTGTGGAAAACGCGGAGCCCGTGGAATACGGCCAGCCCCTATTCGTCCTCGAGACCCTCTGAGGCCAGGGCAAGCCTTGAGGCTGTTGCGGCCTGGCTCATGTCGTACCTGGTTCATATCGTAGAGGACGCATCATTCATGGATGCTGAAGCGGAGGTTGCGGGAGGTACAGCGTGTCGGAGCTTGCCATTACAAAGGTCCTCGTGGCGAACAGAGGCGAGGTTGCTGTCAGAATCATCAGGGCTGCTAAGGAGCTTGGCATAAAGACCGTGGCAGTGTACTCGGAGGCCGATCGCGGGTCGCTTGCGACCAAGTTGGCTGACGAGGCTTATTGTATCGGGCCCGGGCCCAGCACCCAGAGTTACCTCAACATACCCAACATCATCAGCGCGGCGATGCTTTCCGGAGCGGATGCGATCCATCCGGGCTACGGGTTTCTGGCTGAGAACCCGTATTTCGCCGAGATCTGCGAGTCTCACGGCTTGAAATTCATAGGCCCCAGCGCCCGAGTGATGAACGTCATGGGTGACAAGGCGGAGGCCAAGCGGGCGATGGCTGCAGCCGGGCTGCCTGTGATCCCCGGCACGTCAGGAGTCATACAGGACGAGAAAGAGGCCCTTGCATTTGCGGACGAATACGGGTTTCCGGTGATGGTGAAAGCCGCTGCAGGTGGCGGCGGGAAGGGAATGCGCGCCGCGTCCAGTAGGCAAGAGCTTGTGACCGCCATTAGGTTCGCGCAAGCCGAGGCCGAGGCCGCGTTCGGCGTGGCGGGAGTATATCTCGAGAAGATCCTCGACCGCCCGAGACACGTCGAAGTGCAGCTACTCGTGGATGAGGACGGACACGCGATCCATCTCGGCGAACGCGACTGCTCGGTGCAAAGAAAGCATCAGAAGCTGATAGAGGAGTCGCCGTCGCCGGTGGTGGACGACAGGATGAGAAAGGCGATAGGCGACGCGGCCGTGCGGGGCGCGCTCGCCGTCGGTTACACCAACGCCGGCACCATGGAGTTCCTCGTGGATTCCACCGGGGCGTTCTACTTCATGGAGATGAACACGAGGGTGCAGGTGGAACACCCCGTGACGGAGCTCGTGACAGGCATCGACATCGTTAAGGCGCAGTTCATGATAGCCGCGGGCGAGTCCATCGCGGTCACTCAAAACGACATCGTTCTCTCGGGCCACGCCATCGAGTGCAGGATCAACGCGGAAGATCCTTCGCGGAGCTTCATGCCATCGCCCGGGCGCGTGTCCTCGGTCGTTATCCCCGGAGGGCCCGGGGTGAGGGTGGATACCGCGCTTTTCGCGGGATGCACCGTGCCGCCTTACTATGATTCGCTCATCGCAAAAGTGGCTGTGTGGGGCCGCGACCGCGCTGAGGCCATCGAGAGGATGTCGAGGGCGCTCGAGGAGATCGAGATAGAGGGCATTTGCACGAACGTCGCGTTCCAGCGAAGGCTCATAAGGAGCTCCCGGTTCCGCGAAGCTGAGATCTATTGTAACGATGACGTTCTGGCCGTTGCCGCCGGGAACTCCGCTGATTTGTCAAGGCAGGCATGAAAAGGTATAATGCGGCCGGAAGGAGGGCCAAGATGCCATGCAGCCGGGCGACCTGCAGTATTATGACGATACTCGCTCGCACGATAGTCATGAGAGCCTCGGGAATATCAAGATAGCAAGCGAGGTCGTGGGAGTGATCGCCGGCCTCGCCGCAACCGAGGTGGAGGGGATAGCCGGCATGAGCGGCGGCATCACTGGAGGCATAGCCGAGCTGCTCGGGCGCCGGAACCTGTCCAAAGGGGTGAAGGTGGAGGTCGGCGAGAAGGAGGCGGCCGTTGACCTCTTCGTCGTGGTCAATTACGGGGTGCGAATCCCCGATGTCGCCTGGAAAGTGCAACAGAACGTGAAGAGGGCCATCGAGAGCATGACCGGGCGCGAGGTCGTGGAGGTTAACGTTCACGTGCAAGGGGTGAGCTTCCCGCACGAGGAGAAACAGGAGACTGCGAGGGTGCGCTGACCAGGAAGGTGAAAGGAGCAGCTTCCACCATGAGATTCTACGACCGAGTCGTCGTGTTTGCTTCGTCCCTTGTGATGATTGGGACAGGCCTGGTATTCCTGATGATGGCTTTCGGGCCAAACCCTACAAGGCTCTTCACTGATGTCTTCCTCACTGGGCCTTTCGGCAGCCTGCGTCCGGTGGTAGTCGTGGGCGCCGCCATCGTCGCTGCCCTGGGACTCTACCTCATGTGGCTTGCCACCCGGGGCCGCGGGCGGCGCAGGCCGATCATCCGTGGGACAAGCCTCGGCGAGGTCAGGATCGCACAAACCGCCGTTGAAGCGCTCGTCCGGCGGGCGGCGAGGGAGGTACCGGGGATTCAAGACGTTGACACCGTGGTCGACTTATCCGGCGAAGAACTGGAGATATTCGTATCAGTCACTGTAAGCCCCGACATCTCCATTCCGTCCGTGGCCGAGCAGATCCAGGCGAAGCTCGCGCGCTACATCGGCGACACGGTCGGGGTGGACGTGTCAAAGGTGTCCGTGAACGTGAGAAACATCGGCCACGAGCAGAAGACCCCGAGAGTAGTGTAGCCGGAGAAAGGGGGCAGGTTGATGCGTCCCGAGGTCAGGGAGATGCTGCGCATTGCCCTCGAACACCCGGGGAAGGTGTTCGGGTCGATATTCGGTTTCATTGTCGGATGGGTGATGATCCTCTTCAGCCCCATTGCCGGCCTCTATCTTGTGGGCTGTGTAGCCGCAGGCTACCTTATCGGCCGGTATATCGACAGTCGCAGGAGCATCAGGGACATCCTCGGAGATCTTCTGCCGCCTCAGGATCGCTGAGCGGAACCGGGCGGGAGCTGCGACAAGGGCTCCTGTGCGCGAGCGAGGAGGGGCTGCCGGCAGCCCCTTCCAAAGTCAGGGGGGCGCCGCAACGCTTTCGTAAAGGCGCGGCGCGGGCTGCGTGAGGTGAGAGGTTTGACCAGAAGAGAGGCGCGTGAGGCCGCGTTCATCGCGCTCTTCCAGATGGACGTGGGCCGGGCGGCAATGGAGCCGGCTATCCATGCCGCCACGAACGGCAGGCGAGTGGATGAGCGAAGCCTTGATTACGTGCGAAGGGCGGTGTCCGGGGTCGTCGAGCGCAAAGCGGAAATCGACGCGATCATATCGAAGCTGGCGATCGGGTGGACGCTCGACCGCATGGGCGCCGTCGACCGCAACCTCTTGCGGCTCGCCGTGTACGAGATCCTCCATCTGGACGACGTCCCGGTGGCGGCGGCCATCAATGAGGCCGTGGCTCTTGCGAAGAAATTCGGTGACGAGGAGTCGGGCAAGTTCGTCAACGGCATTCTGGGAAGGCTCGCCCGGGAAACGGCGGCAAGCCCCGGTAACTCTCCTGAGTAAGCCTTGTCGGCTCTCCAAGCGTGACGCCGCGACTTGTCGCCTCTTCCCAGGGGTGCTGGGGCTGTGGGCTGTCGGTCTTTGCACGACGGGGCGCTCGGGAACTGGTCGGCCGGCCCTCACGGCGGATTCTACCGAGGCGCGCCGCGGGCGCGCCGTGCCCTCAAGGCAAGGATGGCGATCGTGGGCAGCGCTTGCGCCCTGACCTGCACGCTGAAAGGCGGGGCAGCGCGAACTTGTGACGATCTACCTGGCAAGCCCGCGTCCCGCGCCTGGAAGGTCCGCAGAACGTTGTGTGAAGGTGCTGCCATGCTCTCTATCTATTCTGTCTCCGATGTCAACAGGCACATAAAGCAGATCGTCGAAGGCGACGAGGCCCTTTCAGGTATCTGGGTGCGCGGCGAGATCTCCAATTTCACCTATCACACATCGGGGCACATGTACTTCAGCCTCAAGGACGCTTCCGCAAGGCTTCGGTGCGTGATGTTTCGCGGAAACAACGCCCGTCTCAAGTTCATGCCCGCCGACGGAATGCTCGTATTCGCGTTCGGCTCGGTGGGCGTATACGAAAAAGCCGGCGATGTGCAGCTCTATGTGGAAGACATGATGCCCGCTGGCACCGGGTCGCTGTACCTCGCGTTCCTGCAACTACGCGAGAAACTCGCTGTGGAAGGCCTCCTAGATGCCTCGAGAAAGCGACCGCTGCCGAGGTTCCCGTCGGTCGTTGGGGTCGTGACATCTCCCACCGGCGCCGCAGTGCGTGATGTCATCACCGTGATAAGCCGCAGAGCGCCAGGCACCACGGTGCTTGTGGTGCCCGCTCAGGTGCAGGGGGACGAAGCCCCAGAAAGCATAGTCAAGGCCCTCGAGCTCGTGAACCGCGCCTCCGCGCTCATCGACGTGGTCATCGTGGGACGGGGCGGCGGCTCCATAGAGGACCTCTGGGCGTTCAACGACGAAAGAGTCGCCCGGGCCATCGCAGGCTGCAAGGTTCCTGTGATATCCGCCGTAGGCCATGAGACAGATTTCACCATCGCAGACTTCGTGGCAGACCGTCGGGCGCCTACTCCTTCGGCCGCCGCCGAAATGGCCGTTCCCGACCTGGCCGAGACAAGACAGGCGCTCCTTCAACTTTCGTTGCGCCTGGAGGCCGCGGCGAAGGCAGAGGTGCGCCGGCACAGAGAGTGGTTCGAGCGCGTCGCCCGGTCTCACGTCTTCAGGTTTCCTCAAGACATAACGAGAGACCACCGGCAGAGGCTGGGTGACGCGCACCAGAGGGCGGTCGCAGCCATTGCGCGGAGGCTCGCCGAAAAGCGAGAGGTGTTCGGAGCGCTCGCGGCGCGGCTCGATGTGTTGAGCCCGCTGGGCACGCTCGCGCGCGGTTACGCTGTGGTCAGGACCCTTCCAGAGAGGCGCGTCGTCCGCGGTGTGAGGAGCGTCGCGGAAGGCGACGGGGTCGAAGTGCTGCTTGCCGACGGAAGCGTTGAGTGCGTCGTGACCACGGTCAAGGAGGGAGGCCCCAATGGGAGACGAGGGGACGAAGATTGACTTCGAGAAGGCCATGGAGGAGCTCGAGGAGACGGTGTCGCGCCTGGAAGGCGGCGAGCTCACGCTGGAGGAGTCTCTCGAGGCTTTCGAGAAAGGCATGTCACTCGTGAAGATGTGCCGGAAGAAGCTAGACGAAGCGGAAACAAGGATCGCGAAGCTTGTGGAGACGAAAGGCGGCGAGCTCGTCACCGAGCCATTCCGTCTCGAGGAAGATGCGGGATGAACGACTGGACGCACAGGATGAGAGAGCTCGTGAACGAGGCCCTCGAGCGCACGCTGCCTCCTGAGACGGCCGCCCCCGTCGGGCTTCACAGGGCCATGAGGTACGCGGTCTTTCCCGGGGGGAAGCGAATACGACCGCTCCTGACGCTCGGCGCGGCCCTCGCAGTGGGGCGGAGGCACAGCGCAGCCCTCGGAAGCGCGGCGGCATGCACTCGTCGCGACGACTGGGATGAGATGGCCGTGCGGCGCGCCATGCCTTGTGCGGTCGCGGTTGAGCTCGTTCACTCGTATTCGCTTATCCACGACGATCTTCCGGCGATGGATGACGACGACTTCAGGCGCGGCCGTCCTACGGTACACAAGGCTTTCGGAGAGGCGCTGGCCATCCTCGCGGGCGACGCCCTTCTGCCGCTGGCATTTGAGGTGCTCACCGGGGACGAATCCCGGAGCCTGATAGGCCCGGAAGCGGCGGCGAACACCGCCTGGGAGCTCGCGCGTGCGGCGGGGAGCCTGGGCATGGCGGGCGGGCAGGCCATTGACGTCGGTGATGCCGCGGAGCGCTCTGGGCACCCCCGCAGTGAGGAGGCCGCGCCGGGTGCGACCGACAGGGCCCAGGCGCCGCGAGGCGGTGACGTGACGCTCGCGAACCGAGTGGTGCGCCTCGCAGACCTCAAGACCGGGGCACTCATACGGGCTGCGGTGCGCTGCGGTGCGATCGCCCTCTCCGCGCTCCCCGACGAGCTCGAGGCGCTGACCCGTTTCGGAAGCCTTGTCGGCCGCGCCTTCCAGGTGTTCGATGATCTGGACGATATCGAAGAGGGGAACGTGCTGACCTTCCCGCGGGCGATGGGGTCCGAGGCAGCAAGAGCCTACGCCGAGGAGCTTCTGGCGCAGGCGGAGGAAGCGCTGTCGCTATTCGCGGCGGGCGAAGCCGCCGAGCTGTGCGCGCTCGCCCGGGCGCTCGGCGGCCGCGTCGCTTGAAGGCAAGAAGTGCCTATGTTATAATCATTTCTGCCAGGGCAGGTGGTGCAGTATTCTAGTCAGCACCACCATCTTTGAAGACGGGCCTAAAAATCCGTCGAGGGCACATCGATGAAGTCCCTGGTGCTGGCCGCCGACGCCCAGTCGGGGGCTGGTGCTGGGGGTTAAGAGGAGAGGGCGATCTGCAATGGCATGCGGGCGTTGACCCTCTCCTCGCGGAGACCCGACCCCGTGGTGAGACGGCACCGACCGGCTGCCACGGCCGGGGGGTAAACCTGCACTTAGGTGCGGGCAGGTGCGAGACACACCGTGCTTGGTGCAGTGTAGCCTGCCTTGAGTGGTGGGCGCGGGATTGCGGGTACCAGGGCAAGTGCCTCCTGGCCAGGAGGCTGGCCCGTTGCCGCATGAAACCCCAACTGCAAAAGAGGCTAGAAGATGGTGGGAGCTGCCGAGGAAAACTCCTAGACTGTCCGGAGACGTGGGGCATTCCGGGGATTGCAGTGTGCGCTAAGTGGTAATCCGGCCGCCCGCTGTGGCAACCGCGGGAGGCGGTCGTAAACGGGAAACCGCCCGAGCGGCAACGCGAGGGAGCACCGCAGGGAAAACCAGCCGGACCTCAAGCCACAATATTTACCCGGGGTGCTACCACCTGCCTGGAACGTTTTCGAGGTGATGGCGTTCTTGGACCAACGTCTCGCAAGAGCTGTGTCCGTTGGTTTGACAACTTTCTTGCTGGCAATATCAGTCAATTTCGTGTCCAAGATTCTCCTGGGTCGCGTCGGGTTGGTTCTTGGACTTTTTGTTCTGTTGGGCATAGTTTTTATCGGCGTCATATTTGACGTGCTGGGCACGGCCTCGACCGCTGCCAAGAGACAGCCTTTCCACGCGATGGCTGCGAAGAAGGTGTACGGTGCCCACCAGGCGCTCCGCATAGTCCGGTCCGCCGACCGTGTGGCCAACTTCTGCAACGATGTGGTGGGCGATATGGCAGGCACGGTCAGCGGCGCCGTCGGGGCGAGCATAGTTGTGCAGCTCATGACGGTCATGCCATCCGGAGTGAGCGAAACTCTGGTAAGCACGGTGGTGATAGGCCTCATCGCCGCGCTCACAGTCGGCGGCAAGGCGTGGAGCAAGAACATGGCGGTGAACGACGCCGAGAAGATCGTGCTCGCGGCTGGAAAGGTCATAGCAGGCATCGAGTCCGTCACCGGGCTCACGTTCTTTCGTGGCGGGAAGGAGAACCATCGCCGGCACGTGCGTCCTGAGGCCGAGGTCCGTGGGCGAGAGGACCGCGGCCGGAAGTCGAAATCGAGAGATGATGAGAGGTAACGAGGGTGGCAAGGCTCCTTGACCGTTTGGACCTACCGCACGACTTGAAACGGCTCTCGCCGCAAGAGCTGGAGCAGCTTGCGTCGGAGATCCGCGAAGAGATCATAACCACGGTGGCCAAGACCGGGGGCCACCTCGCGCCGAGCCTCGGCGCCGTTGACCTAGCCATCGCGCTTCACGCGGTCCTGGACAGTCCGAGAGACAAGATCGTCTGGGACGTCGGCCACCAGGCATACGCTCATAAGATCCTTACCGGGCGCCACACGGTGTTCCGTAGCCTCAGGCAGTTCGGGGGCATAAGCGGGTTTCCTAGGCGCGACGAGAGCCCCCACGACGCTTTCAATACGGGCCATTCGAGCACTTCCATCTCGGCGGCGCTGGGCATCGCAAAGGCCCGGGACCTCAAAGGCGAGGATTTCACGGTGGTAGCGGTCATCGGCGACGGCTCCCTCACGGGGGGCATGGCCTTCGAAGCCTTGAATCACGCGGGCCATCTCAAGACCGACCTCATCGTAGTGCTGAATGACAACGAGATGTCGATATCCCCCAACGTGGGCGCGCTTGCCTCATACCTCGCTCGACTGCGAACGGAACCACGCCTCCTGAAACTGCGGCAGGACATCGAGCGCATACTCGAGGGGGTCCCGCGTATCGGCAAGGATCTCGCCGAGAGCGTCAGGCGGCTCAAAGGAAGCGTGAAGTACCTAGTGGTCCCTGGCATGCTCTTTGAGAACCTGGGCTTCACTTACCTTGGGCCACTCGACGGCCATGACATTCAGGCTATCATGCGCACCGTCGAGGACGCGCGTGCCAAGGGCGGTCCCGTGCTCATCCATGTGGTTACGAAGAAGGGGCGTGGCTATCCGCCTGCTGAGGCCGACCCCAGGAAGTTCCACGGGGTAGGCGAGTTCGACGTGGCGTCCGGGGAGCTCCTGCGCTCGCCGGGGCCGCCGACTTATACCCAGGTGTTCGGCGAGACTCTTGCGAAGCTGGGGTCGAGCGACCCGCGGATCGTGGCCATAACGGCCGCCATGCCTGACGGCACCGGGCTCGACGCCTTCGCGCGGCTTCATCCAGACCGGTTCTTCGACGTAGGCATAGCGGAGCAGCACGCTGTCACGCTTGCCGCGGGGCTGGCGAGCCAGGGCTTCATCCCGGTGGCCGCGATCTACTCCACGTTCCTTCAGAGAGCCTATGACCAGATTGTCCACGACGTGGCCCTGCAGGGGCTCCACGTGGTGTTCGCCGTGGACAGGGCCGGGCTTGTCGGGGAAGACGGCCCGACCCATCACGGGGCCTTCGACATTGCGTATCTCAGGAGCGTGCCGGGGATGACGGTGATGGCGCCCGCGGATGAAGTGGAGCTCGTGGTCATGTTTTCGGCGGCTCTTCGCATGGACGGGCCCGTTGCCTTGAGATACCCGAGGGCCCAGGGCTGGGGAGACGCCGCGTTCAGACCTGCTTGCCCCATCGAGCACGGAAAGGGCGTTCTCGTCCGCGACGGCGACGACGTAGCGATCGTCGCCATCGGCAGCATGGTGTATCCGTCGCTCCAAGCGGCTGCGCTTCTCGAGCGGAGGGGGATAAGCGCTGCCGTGGTGAACGCGAGGTTCGCGAAACCAATTGATGAGGAACTTCTCTTGTACGTGGCCAGCCGGTGCGGGCGCGTGGTAGCGGTCGAGGAGGGAACGCCAGCGGGTGGGTTCGGGAGCGCGGTCGCCCAGGTGATCGCGCAGCACGGCACCACGGGGCAGGCCGTGGCATTCCGGCACCTTGCGCTGCCCGACGCCTTCGTGCAACACGGACCGAGAGACACGCTCCTGGCTGGGTGCGGGCTCACGCCGACCCACATCGCGAAGGCCGCAGCTGACCTCCTCGAGCGCAGCCCGGGTGTAATACGGACGCGACAGGGCACCTCCGCCATGAGCTCGAGCGAGCTCGCAGCAGGGGCGGAGGTGACGAGGTGACAGGCCTAGATGACTCCGGCGGAGGCCTAGCCGGCCGATGCGCAAGCGAAGGCCCCGACAACCTCGGCAAAGCGCCGGCCCGCGCGCGCACGCGCTTGGATGTCTTGCTTGTGGAACTGGGGATGTTCGAAACGAGAGAGAAGGCCCGCCGGGCCATAATGGCAGGCGAGGTTTTCGTGGACGGCGCAAGGCAGGACAAGCCAGGCGCGAAGGTACCCGCGTCGTCGGCGATCGAGGTGAGGCCGACGAAAGCCGCGTACGTGAGCAGGGGCGGGGAGAAGCTCGAGAAGGCCCTCCACGAGTTCGGCGTGGACGTGGCCGGAAAGGTTGCCATCGACGTCGGCGCATCCACCGGCGGGTTCACCGACTGCCTACTGCGTCACGGTGCGAGACGGGTGTATGCCGTTGACGTGGGATACGGTCAGCTCGCGTGGGAGCTTCGGAATGACCCCAGGGTGGTGGTGTGCGAGCGCACAAACGTGCGGTATCTCACGAGGGAGGCTGTGCCGGAGCCAGCGGATGTCTGCACGATCGATGTGTCGTTCATATCGATAACGAAGTTTCTCGAGCATCTGTTGACGTTTCTGGTTGCCGGCGCGTCCATCGTGGCGCTCGTGAAGCCCCAGTTTGAGGCGGGCAGAGAGAAAGTGGGCAAGGGAGGGGTGGTCCGCGACCCCGACGTCCACGCGGAGACGCTCCTTCGCGTGGTGGAGTTCATGATGGGGTGTGGACTGGAGATCCGAGGGATCACCTATTCGCCGATAAGAGGGCCTGCAGGAAACATCGAGTTCTTGGTGTATGCAGTAAAGTGCCGAGAGCCCAGTTGCGGTCTCGGCGCGGCAGTGAGCGAAGCGCTTGAGGCCTCGGTGCGTGAGGTAGTGCTCGCGGCGCATCGCGCCCTCGACTGATGCGGGCCTCAGGCGCACGCCGTTCGCATTCGCAACGGAAGTCCTTGTTGGTAGGAGACTGTGCGAGGTGCGAGATGAGGATAGGCCTTGTAACCCACCTTGGAAAGCACGCCGCCGTCGAAACGGCGAAGGAGCTCCTGAGGTTCCTTCCCGCGCGAGGGGTCCAGGTCATGCTTGATCCCGACAGTGCGCGGGAATTCGGCCTCGTCGACCTGTCCTTCGGCGAGGAGGCCATTGGTGAGAAGCTCGACCTCGCCGTCGTGCTCGGGGGCGATGGCGCCCTCCTGAATGCGGCCCGCCGCCTTGCCGGTAGTGAGGTTCCCATCCTCGGCGTGAACGTCGGCCATCTCGGGTTTCTCACTGAGGTGGAGCTTCCCGACTTGTACGAGGCTCTCGAGAGGGTCCTAAGCGGCCGGTACACTGTGGAGGAGAGAATGATGCTCCGTGCGCAGGTCACGCGCGGGTCAAAGGGAACCGTGGCAGACTTCGTTGGGCTGAACGACGTGGTTGTCACCAAGGGCGCGTTTGCCAGAATGATACGGCTGAAGACGTACATCGGCCCGAATTTCATTGGCACCTACCCGGCGGACGGCGCCATAGTCGCGAGCCCCACCGGCTCCACCGGCTACTCCTTGTCCGCGGGCGGCCCGATAGTAGACCCGGCCATCGATACCCTCATAGTGACGTTCATTTGCCCGCACACTTTGGCGGCGAGATCCTTCGTCGCTTCCCGCAGGGACACGGTGAGGATAGTCGTGTCCGCCCCGAGCGAGGAGGTCATGCTGACCGTCGACGGCCAGGTGGGATTTCGCTTGGAGAACCGCGACGAGGTCCTTGTAGAAGCCGCCCCGACGAAGACCCGGCTCGTGAAGCTCGGGCGTCGCAGCTTCTACGAGGTCCTCAGGACGCGTCTTGCGGAAGGGAACGTGTAGGAAGGTGAAATCGTTGAAGGCCAAGCGCCACGCGAGGGTGCTCAAGATCATCAGGGACAAGGTGGTCGAAACCCAGGAAGACCTCGCCCGTGAACTGCGCAAGGAGGGCTTCAAAGTCACGCAGGCCACTGTCTCTCGGGACATCAAAGAGCTGCGCATAACGAAGCTGCCCACCAGCGACGGACGGTATCGCTACGGCCTGCCGCACGAGCGGTCGCAAGAAGAGGCCCAGCGACGTCTCGAAAGGCTGTTCGCGGATTCCGTTGTGGCCGTCGATTTCAGCGAGAACCTGGTCGTCATCAAGACCCTCACGGGCAACGCCCACGCGGTGGCGGCAGCCATCGACGAGGCGGACTTCAAGGAGATCGTGGGAACTATAGCCGGCGACGACACGATCCTGGCGGTGGTCCGCCCCAAGTCTGCCGTCCCCGAACTGCTGGGAAGATTCAACAGGCTGCGACGGCCGTCCCCGGAGGAGCGCGGGGAATAGCGAGCGAAGGTCCGGTCGACAGGAGGAGCTGCGACCAGAGCGGTGGTGAGATGCCGTGCTTCTTGAGCTCCATATCAAAGACTTCGCTCTTGTGGAGGAAGTCGAGCTCCAATTCAGGGAAGGGTTCAACGTGCTCTCGGGAGAGACAGGCGCGGGCAAGTCCATCATCATCGGTGCCGTGACTCTCCTTCTTGGAGGGCGCGCGTTTTTGGACCTGGTCCGCACGGGGACGGACGAAGCCGTCATCCACGGGGTGTTCTCCGTCCCGAAAGGGTCTTCTGCGCGTCGGGCCATCGAAGACCTTGGCATAGAAGTGGGGAACGACGACCTTGTGGTCATCTCACGCACCATCTCAAGATCCGGAAGGAACCAGTGCAGGGTGAACGGGCGGCCCGTCACGCAGGGGATGCTTGCAGGCATCGGTGAGCATCTGGTTGACATCCACGGCCAAAACGAGCACCAGTCGCTGCTCCGGGTAGGGAAGCACATAGAGTTCCTCGACAGGTTTGCAGGCCCGGAGACGCTTGCCCTTCGCGATGAGGTGCGGTCCTGTCATGCGCGCCTCGTGGAGCTCCAGGAAAGGCTCGCAGCGCTTCGCACGGGAGAGAGGGAGCGCGCGCAGCGCTTGGACCTTCTCGAGTTTCAAGCGAGAGAGATCGACGCCGCGCGGCTTTCCCCAGGAGAGGACGTGCAGCTTGCACGCGACCGGGCGGTCCTCGCTGCGGCGGACCAGCTCTACGCCCACGCCGAGGCGGCGTACGCCGCGCTCCAGGGGACTGACGGCCTGTCAGCGGGCGCTGCTGACGCCATAGCCGCGGCCATTTCGGAGATCGAGGCCATCATGAAGGTGGATGACTCCGTGAGAGGGGCGCAAGAGCTCCTGCAAAGTGCCTCAGCCGCGTGCGAGGAGGCGGCGAGGATGCTCCGGGTATACAGGGACGGCATCGAGGTTGACCCGGCACGACTCGCGCAGGTGGAAGAGCGTCTCGCTGTTCTCCAGCGTTTGAAGAAGAAGTACGGTGACACGGTGGACGAGATCCTCGAGTTCCGCCGCGAGATCGGCCGTGAGATAGAGAAGGCCGCGTCCTCAGAGGAGGAGATAGCAGCGATTGAAAGGGAATTGGCGAAGACCAGAGAGTCTCTCGGAGCCCTCGCCGGCTCCCTCCACGAGCTGCGGGCGCGTGCCGCGCGTGTGCTCGAGAAGCAGGTGGAGGCCGAGCTTGCCGAGCTGAACATGGGTTCATGCGAATTCCGTGTGAGCTTCTCCACAAAGGAAGACGCGGCGGGCGTGCCTGTGGGGGGCAAGCTCCTTGCTTGCGGGGCAAGCGGCGTCGACACTGTGGAGTTCCTCCTCTCGGCAAACCGGGGCGAGCCGGCAAGGCCCCTTGCCCGCATAGCGAGCGGCGGGGAGATCTCCAGGGTGATGCTTGCCCTGAAGTCGTGCCTCGCCTCGGTGGACGAGGTGGACACGCTCATATTCGACGAGATCGACGCCGGCATCGGCGGCCGCACAGCGACCGCGGTCGCAGCGAAGCTCGCGGCGACGAGCCGGATGCGCCAGGTGATCTGCGTGACCCATCTCGCCCAGATCGCGAGCATGGCCGATACCCACTACGTCATCAATAAGGTCGAGGGGGGCGGGCGCACGAAGACCGTCGTCGAGAAGCTTGAGGGAGAAGCACGCATAGCCGAGATCGCGAGGATGCTCGGAGGCGCAGGCCTCACACCGACAACGTTCGAGCATGCGAGAGAGATGCTTCAGGCGGCCTCGCGCGCCAGCGGCCGCTGACCCAGGGCCTCCCAGCCCTGCCCGCAAACCTCCCAGCCTCGGCCCGCAAACACCGCAACCTTCCCGCGAACGCCAGGCAGTCGACGGTCGAAAGGTCGAAGCCGCGGCAGGTTCACGTCGAGAGCATTTCGATGGTCCCATAGAGGAAAAGCCCTGACCGGCGCGAATAAACACTGTGGTACGTCTGCGAGACGCGAGGACGACTCGGGCTCGATACGCGGCAGCGCCATGGGCGCCGTCACAGAATCCGGACCACGCGGCTCGGCTGCGCCGGCCCACCCACGACGCGCTCATCAGCGAGAGGACGGCTGAGCGACCGATGACCGATGACGCTATGAGGATCACGGTTCACCCGATACTTGAGTTCAAGAGGGGCAGGAAGGTCAAGTTTACGTTCGACGGCCAGGAACTGGAGGGGTACGAGGGGGAGCCTATTGCGGCCGCCCTGCACGCAGCGGGCGTGCGCGTGCTGAGAGAGAGTCCTAAACTGAAAAGGCCGAGGGGCTTCTTCTGCGCGATAGGCAACTGCTCGTCGTGCCTGATGACCGTGGACGGGCGCCCGAACGTGAGAGTCTGCATAGAGAGGCTGCGTGAGGGCATGCGCGTCGAAACGCAGCGGGGAAAGGGTGTGCTTCTTGCGAACGACTGAGATCTGCGTGATCGGGGCAGGCCCAGCGGGCCTGTGCGCCGCCATAGCCGCCCGGGAGATGGGCGCCCGAGTGACTTGCGTAGACTCCGGCACGAGGCCGGGAGGGCAGCTCGTCAAGCAAACCCACAAGTTCTTCGGGTCGAGGGGACAGTTTGCCGGGCGGCGCGGGATAGACATAGCCCGCATGCTTGCGGCGCAGGTCGAGGGCGACCCGATGGTGGAGCTCATGCTGGAAAGCACCGTCGTCGGTTTCTATGATGACGGGACCCTCGGTATCGAGCGCGAGGATCGCGTCACGTTCCTGAAGCCGGAGCGCGTCATATGCGCCACGGGAGCTTCTGAGAGGATGCTCGCCTTTCCCGGCAACGATCTGCCGGGCGTTTACGGTGCCGGCGCGGTCCAGACGCTCATGAACGTGCACGGGGTGAGGCCCGGGCGCGCCGCGCTTATGGTTGGAGCAGGCAACATCGGCCTCATCGTCAGCTACCAGCTGTTGCAGGCGGGCGTCGAGGTCGTCGCAGTCGTCGAGGCAATGCCCAACATAGGCGGGTATGAGGTTCACGCGCGGAAGATCCGAAGGGCTGGCGTGCCGGTCCTCACATCGCATACGGTGAAGGCAGCGCACGGCACCAGGGTGGTCGAGGGCGCTACAATATGCGCTCTCGGCAGTGACTTCGAGCCGGTCCCGGGGACGGATCGGCGCTTCCAGGTGGACACCATATGCCTGGCGGTCGGCCTCACTCCCCTGGCAGACCTCCTCTGGCAAGCAGGGTGCAGGATGGCTTACATCCCCGAGCTTGGTGGGCACGTCGCTTTGCGGGATGACAACTACGAGACTTCGCGCCCAGGCGTATACGTGGCCGGAGACCTGGCGGGTATCGAGGAGGCCTCGTCCGCCATGATAGAAGGCACTCTCGCCGGGCTCGCCGCAGCGCGCTCGCTCGGGTATACAAGACCCGACGTGGATGAGAGGCTCGCGGCCGCCAGGGCCGAGCTCGCCGCGCTCCGCGCAGGCCCGAAAGGTGAGAAGGTGCGCCGGGGGATCGAACGTCTGATGCGCCTCGGGAAGGAGGTCGGCGTGTTTGCGTGACGGTGGCGAATTGACTGCCGGCCCGAGCGCCCCGAACGGTGTTCCTGACGCCGAGAGGCTCGCACGGGGCCCGTGCGTGGTCGTCGAATGTCCCGAGGAGATACCCTGCGACCCGTGCCACGACGCGTGTCCACGAGGTGCTATCCGGCCCTTTGAGGACATCAACCACCTTCCTGAGGTGGACTTCGACAAGTGCAACGGGTGTGGCACGTGCATATCCGCTTGCCCGGGGCTTGCCATATTCGTCGTCGACGAGACGTGGGGAGAGGCTCAGGCTCTCGTGAAACTGCCTTACGAGTTCGTGCCGCTGCCCAAACCAGGGCAGGATGTGGTGGGGTTGGATAGGACGGGAAGGGCGCGCTGCACCGCTAGAGTGGTCCGGGTCCAGACGTCCGAAAGGCAAGACAAGACATCTGTTGTGTGGATAGAGGTGCCGAAGGAGCTCTCGATGGAGATCCGGCACATCCGGGTGGGAGGGAGCGCATGTGGCGTGCGCGAAACCTCAGGCTGAGGCGGCGCAGCGAACTGCGGACGACGAGAGTATGGGCGAAGGGGGCAAAGCCCCCGGGCCCGGCGTTGTCGTGGTTTGCCGGTGCGAGGACGTCACGCTCGACGAGATCCGCGATCTCATAGCTAAGGGTTACAGGACGGTCGAGGAGATCAAGCGGATCACCAGGTGCGGCATGGGGCCCTGCCAAGGCCGGACTTGCCGCCAACTCGTGCTGGCGGAGATAGCCAAGGCCACGGGCACCAGCGTCGCAGATCTAGCGACAGGGAAATTCAGGCCGCCCACTAAGCCTGTGCGTCTCGGGGGCGCGGTGGAGGCGAGCGACGAATCCGAAAGCCGGGAGCTGGAGCTCCAGCGCAGGCGCGCGGGCGAGCGCGGGATCGAGGGGGATGGCCATGACCAGGTCCGCTGACGCTGTTGTCATCGGTGGCGGGGTCGTGGGCGCATCCGTGGCGTATCATCTCGCGACGCGCGGGTTCGGCCGCGTGGTGCTCGTGGAGCGCTCGTACCTGGCGAGCGGCTCCACCGGACGCTGCGGCGCAGGGGTGAGGCAGCAGTGGGGCACGAAGCTGAACTGCCTCTTGGCACGCGAAAGCGTCCGGATGTTCGAACGGATGGACGAAGAGCTCGGCTATGACCGCAGCGTCGAATTCAAGCAAGGTGGCTATCTCCTTCTCGCGTACACAGACCGCGAGATGGATCAATTCACGAAGAACGTCCAACTTGAGCGGGAGCTGGGGATCCCGGCGAGCCTCCTCACGCCCGCAGAGGCGAAGGCCATCGTTCCTATGCTCAACACGAGCGACGTGCTGTGCGCCACGTACTGCCCGACCGACGGCCACGCCAATCCGTTCCACGTCACCTACGCGTACGCCGCCGCCGCGCGCCGGCTCGGCGTGGAGGTCATGACTTTCACGGAAGTCAAGGCCATCGAGGTCGAGGCCGGCGGGGTCGCCAGGGTCGTCTGCGACAAGGGGACCATCGATACGAGGGTGGTCGTGAACGCTGCCGGGCCGCATTCGGGGCTTGTGGCGCGGATGGTGGGCCTCGAGATCCCGTTCTGGGCCGAGCGTCATCAGATCCTTGTGACCGAGCCGGTGGAGCCCGCGCTGCGGCCGATGGTGATGTCGTTCTCGAGGCGGTTCTATTGCCAGCAAACCCCGCATGGGAGCTTCGTGATGGGCATGGGAGACCCGTCCGAGCCACATGGCTTCAGCACCGAGAGCGGCTGGAAGTTCCTCGTTGAAATGGCACGCGAGATAACGAGGGTCCTGCCTCCTGTGGGTAACCTCAGGGTCGTGAGGCAGTGGGCGGGGTTGTACGACATGACGCCCGACGCCCACCCGATACTTGGTGCAACGCCAGTGGAGGGTTTCTACCTTGCGTGTGGGTTCTCGGGTCACGGCTTCATGCTGGCTCCCATCACCGGCAGGCTGCTCGCTGAGATCATCTGCGACGGCAAGCCTTCCATAGACATAAGCGGGCTTGACCTCGGCCGGTTCGAGCGGGGGGAGCTCGTGGTCGAGCCCTCAGTAGTATAGCCCGTGCCCGCGCCGATGGCCGATGAACGGGCGATGAACGGGCACGGCTCGTTTGACTCGCGTCTTGCTCACGAAGGCTCGGGAGGGGAGAGAAGGTGGAACTCGATCTCGATCGATGCACAGGTTGCAGGCTTTGTCAGCTCGTGTGCTCGGTGACGAACTTCAGCGAGAACAACCCCAAGAAAGCCGGGATCCGCGTGGTCTCCAAGCTCTTCACCGACGCCAGATACGACGTGATCGTCTGTGACCAGTGTGGCACGTGCGCCGATGTCTGCCCCGTCGGCGCCATTAACATGGATGAGGGTGTGGTACGGATAGACGCGGACACATGTACGAACTGCGGCGTTTGCATAGACGCGTGCCCGAATGGCGCGCTGTTTTCGCACCCCGAGGTTGCTCACCCCATCAAGTGCGTGGCGTGCGGGGAGTGCGCGAAGTACTGCCCGAGAGGCGTCCTTGACGCTCTCGCTGGCTTGCGAAAGGTGGCGAGCTAGATGCGGACGATGCACGGATACGCGGGAAGCATCCTGAGGGTTGACTTGTCCACGGGCGTCGCTTCCGCGCAGCCGCTTGCCGAGGACCTCGTGAACGCCTACATAGGCGGCCGGGGCTTCGGCGCATACCTCGTGTACAGGGAGGTCCCACCCGGCACCGACCCGCTTGGGCCCGGCAACAAGCTAGTGGTGGCCGCGGGGCCGTTCTCCGGCGTGTTCCTGCCCAGCGGTTCAAAGACGAGTTTCTCTGCCAAGAGCCCGGCGACAGGGCTCTACGGCGACAGCAACATCGGGGGGCATCTCGCTGGTGAGCTCAAGTACGCCGGCTACGATGCGGTCGTGCTGGAAGGCAGGGCGCCCGTACCATCGTACCTATTCATTGAGGACGACAAGGTCGAGGTGCGCCCTTGCGAGAAGCTGTGGGGAATCGGCGCGATCAAGACGGAGAAGGCTCTCAAGGACGAGCTCGGGGACGAGTTTCAGATAGCCACCATCGGACCCGCGGGCGAGAACATGGTGGTTTTCGCTTGCGTGAATCACGACATCGGCCGCCAAGCCGGGCGGTGCGGCATGGGCGCGGTCATGGGCTCCAAGAACCTGAAGGCCATTGCGGTGCGGGGCACCAAGGGCGTTCCTGTGGCTGACATGTCCGCCCTGCGCAAGGTGGCAGGCGAGATGTTCTCCGCCCTCGCTGCCAACCCCGCGCTCAAAGTGTGGCAGGATCAGGGGCTGGCCCAGGTGACGACGTGGTCGAATTCCATCGGCGCGCTGCCCACACGCAATTTCCGCCAGAACTTCTACGAAAACGCCGATGCTTTGAGCGGGGAGCGCATGCGCAGCGACATCCACGTCAGGGACAAAGCATGCTTTGCGTGCCCTATGGCCACGGGCAAGTACTGCAAGGCGAGCCACAGGGGCGAGAGCGTGTTCCTCGAGGGCCCGGAGTACGAGACTACGGCCCTCATCGGCAGCAACTGCGGGCTTGGCTCCATCGAGGAGGTCGCGTACGCCAACTACATGTGCGATGAGCTCGGCCTGGACACCATTTCGGCCGGCAATGCCGTGGCCTTCACCATGGAGTGCTTCGAGCGCGGGATAATCACGAAGGAGGATACTGGCGGCATTGAAGCCCGCTTCGGGAGCCTCGACGCGTTCGTCGAGATCGCAAAGCTCATAGCGGCGCGCCAAGGCATCGGCGCGCCCCTTTCAAGGGGCGTGAGAGCCGCCGCCGCGGCCTGGGGCGGTGGCAGCGAGGACTTCGCCATTCAGGTCAAGGGCCTGGAGTGGAGCGGATACGAATCACGTGGTGCGCCGTCCATGATGCTCGCCTACATGACGTGCGACATCGGAGCTCACCACAACCGGGCGTGGTCCGTCACCCACGACATCGCGGTCGGGCGCAACGTCATTGAAGGAAAGGCCGCGAAGGTCGTTGAGCTGCAACACGTGAGGCCGCTTTTCGATTGTCTGGGAGTGTGCCGCCTGCAGTGGGTCGAGCTTGGCCTGCCGCTGGAGTACTACGCCAGGCTGTATCCGGCGGTGACAGGGCGCGATGATACATGGGAGGACCTGCTCCTGAAGTCGGAGCGCATTTGGAACCTCGTGCGGGCGTTCGGCGTACGCGAAAGGGCTGACTTCGGCAGGGCGGACGACCAGCCGCCGCGGAGGTTCTACACCGAACCCGTTCCGGACGGACCGCTGGCAGGGTCACGCGTCACGCGTGAGGACATCGATCGGCTCCTCGATGAATACTATGATTTGCGTGGCTGGGACCGTGACGGGCGGCCCACGGTCAAGACCCTCGAAAGGCTGGGCCTCGCCGACGTTGCGGCAGAGCTCTTGGCGATGGGGCGGATATCATGAAAGTGACTGTTGAGATGTCCAAGGTCTTGGTGTCCGTGCGCCCCGGCCTCGCAGAGATGACCGAGGTCGAGCTCCCTGAAGACGCCACCGTGGGCGATGCCCTGGCTGCGGTGGGCCTACCCCAGGGTTTATGGGGGATCGTCGTGATAGGCGACAGGGTGGGCAGTGCCTCGACTAGGTTGTTCCCGGGCGACAGGGTCACCGTGTTCCCTCCGGTTTCCGGGGGATGAGTTTCATCACATCGACGTGTCGACCGACCCCGTCCGCGCATAGCATGTAATGTGTCGCCCTTTTCAGGGCGCACCACACTTTGCGCCGGGCGGGGTTGGTGCGTTTGGAGAAGCCCAAGATCACAAACGTATGGGCCACGGAGCACGCTGACCCGATATGCCGCCGGATGACTTCACGCCTGGTCATCGAGGCGACGCTTCCTATGTCGCATCGCGTTCGTGCCCCATCCCCCGGCCAGGTACGGATAGACCTCCCGGGCTGCGACCTTGCCATGGCTCCCGACACTCTGACGGTAAACGACGGGCTGCTCGTTGAAGTCACAGTGGCCGCGGATCACCTTCACCCCTCGGTCACCGTTAAGCTGGAGCACGCCTGCTCCTGGACGGTGACTCCGTGCGCGGGCGTGCCGGCGCGCCTTGTCATCGACTTCGACTGGAGCGCGGTGCGGGCCATATTCGAGGGAAGGGTCGTGGGCGTGGACCCGGGACACGGCGGGAGCGACAACGGGGAGCGCGGCCCCGTGAACTTGCTCGAGAAGAACATCACCCTCGACGTCGCCCGTGTCCTTGCGACGCGTCTCACCCTTGCTGGAGCGGCGGTTGTCATGACTCGGTCCTCTGACCAAGAGGTGCCGATGGCAAAGCGACTCAGCCAGGTAAGGGAGGCGCGGGCAGACGTCTTGGTGAGCGTTCACACGTTCGGATCGCGTGACCGCTCAGTGGGAGGCTCGCGCGCTCTTCACTTGCCAGACAGCCGCAGCGAGCGGCTGGCGAGGCATATCGCGGCCTCTCTCTCGGCGAAGTTGCCCGTTGTGTCGAGAGGTGTGGCGCGATACCCTGGAAAGCTCCCGGCTGACCCCGGGGTGCCGTGCGCGTTCATTGAGGTCGCCACCATCACGAACTGGGTGGAAGAGGGGTGGTTCCGCAGCACGACCTTCAAGGAGAGGGCCGCGTCGGCCATCATGACCGGCCTGAAACGCTACTTTGCAGAGCAGCCCCGGGAAGCACCGGCGGTCTCCGGGCCTCCGGCCGGGGCCGGGCACGTCGAAAGCGAAGCCAGACCGGGCGTGCAGAAGAGAGAGGGCTTGACGGGTCGGCACAAAGACGAGACCGTCGAGATCCCGGTGGCGGCGCATGTGATTCCCATCCGCACCCACCTCGTGGGCGAGCACGAGAGGATCACCGATGTGGTGCGCCGCTACGTGGAAGGGATCGCGCGCCCGGGCGACGTCATTGCCGTGGCAGAGAGCGTCGTGGCCATCACGCAGGGGAGGGCCGTGCTCCCCGCAGAGGTCCGCCCCAGGCCGCTTGCGCGAGTCCTCTGCAAGCTGCCCGGCAAGGACGGTAGCTTGGCTACGCCGCCCGCCATGGAGCTTGCCATACGCGAAGCGGGGGTTGGGAGAGTGCTGTTGGGGACGGCTGCGGCAGGCGTCGGGCGGCTCCTGGGGAGAAGAGGCGACTTTTTCAGGGTGGCGGGACGCTCCCTCGCTCAGATAGACGACATCGCGGGCACCATGCCACCTTATGACAAGCACGTGATTCTAGGGCCGGCGCACCCCGATGAGGTTGCACGGGAGATCCACGCGGTCACCGGGGTTGACGCCGCGGTAGTCGACGTGAACGACATCGGGTGTGTGGACGTGTTGGGCTCCACCCTCGAGGGCCGGTCCGATTGGCTCGTGCGGGCTCTCGCACACAATCCGTTCGGAAACGACGATCAACAGACGCCGATAGTCGTGGTGAGGCCACGAGGCCGGTAACGGCGAAGGTGCGGCTCGACGCACGCATGGGTGCCCCGGCGGCCCCGCGCACAGGCGCACGTGGCCAAGCGGCGAACTCGAGGCATGACCGCGGTCTCTGCATCATAGTACGGTACCATCATGAAGTCCGAGTCTTTTTTGAAAGGCACCGCCATCCTCGTAGCTGCCGCCGTGGTCACGAAGGCGTTCGGGGCCCTCTTCACTATACCCCTCGCCCGGCTCATCGGAGCCGAGGGCGTTGGCCTCCTCCACATGGCCTCTCCGGTCTTCGTCATGGCTCTCGTGCTGTGCACGTCCGGCCTCCCGGTCGCCGCCTCCAAACTCGTCGCGGAGCGTGTGGCCCGACGTGACCACCGGGGCGCGAGACAGGTCCTCCAGGTGTGCCTCGGGTTCGTCATCCCCATCGCGCTCGCGCTTTCCGGAGCCCTCTACGCGAGCGCGGGCTTCCTTGCCGCGACCGTCGTCAAAGACCCCAGGGCGTACTTCGCGATGAGATGGCTGTCTCCCGCCCTTCTCATAAGCCCCATCGCAGGCGCGCTGCGCGGGTACTTCCAAGGCTATCGCACCATGATACCCACGGCGGCCTCGCAGGTGGCCGAGCAAGTCGTGCGGGTCGTAGCGGGCCTCGCCTTCGCATACGCTCTCGTCCCGAGGGGCGTTCAGTGGGCAGCCGCAGGCGCGGCGGCGGGTAGCTGGGCCGGTGCCGCGGCCGGCCTTTGCGTGTTGGCGGCCTTTTACTTCACGGCGTGTGGGGAACAGGCGCGTTCCTCGCCCGCCCGGGGAGCTTTCGAGCTCGCGAAAAGCCACGCCCGCGTCCAGCGCAGCGGCCCAGGGGCGACCCTGTGCCAGCTGCTTTCCCTTGCTGGACCAGCCACCCTGGGTGCACTCGTCCTCCCCTTGCTCGAGGCCATCAACGCTGTAGTGGTGCCCGCCCGCCTCCAGCAAGCGGGGCACGCTGTGGCTGAGGCCACCAGGCTGTACGGCCATCTCGAGGTGATGGCGCTCGGGCTCGTGGCCCTGCCGGGGGTGGTCACGGTTGCGGTCGCCACGAGCCTCGTCCCCCAGGTGGCGGCGGCCGACGCGTGCGGCGAAGTGCAGAGATCGAGACGTCTCGCCCGCCAGGCGCTGCGCAGCGCGTTCGTCATAGGACTTCCGGCCGCCGCTGGGCTCGCGGTGCTCCCGACGCAGTTGTGCTCGCTCCTTTTCAAAGACCCGGCGGGCGGGACGCCTCTCTCGGCCATGGCGTTCTCGTCGCTCTTCTTTTGCCTGCAACAAACCACGGCGGGTGTCCTCAATGGCTACGGGAGGGTCCTCGTGCCGGCCAGAAACGGCCTCATCGGCGCGGCCGTGGCAGGAGGGGTCAACTACGTTCTCACCGCCATGCCCGAGTTCGGGATCAGGGGAGCTGCCCTTGGCACAGGTCTCGCGTTTGTTGTGGCCGGAACCCTCAACACGGCTGCAGTGGCCAGGGCGAGCGGCGATGGCTGGAGGCTCCTTGCCGTCGGGTGGCGAGCCCTCGCCGGATGCATAGTCATGGTTCCTGTGGTCACGTGCGTGTACCAGTCCTGCCTTGCCTACTCCTACGACAACTCCCTATCAACCGTCGCGGCTGTCGTGGCCGGAGCCATCGTGTACGCCGTCGTCCTCACCGTGCTGGGCGAGTTCGCGTACCGGGAGGTTGCGGCGGTTCCGCTCGTCGGCCGCGACCTCGCCGATGCGTTGCGGAGAGCAGGCTTGCTGCGAAAGTGACCGCAACACCTTCTTCAAGAGCGCAACAGCGGTTCGTGTAAAATGTAGTGGGGCAGGAGACCGGGGTCTTGGGGTAGAAATATAGAGACCTCGAACTCCCCTGTAAGAAGGCGAGGTCTCTATGCCAGCAAGTACCGGTAAAACCGGCCTTGAGGCAATTGTAAGTATATTGGATGGTGCCCGTGATTTCAAGACCCTTGAGCAGAAGTGCTTCGCCCTGGGGATGGCGCTCGCGGCTCAGATATTCGAGAGTGTGCTTACGTGTCTTGATGAGGAGCTGGCCAGGACGAGGGATCGCACACTCAGGAACAAGGGAATCGGTGAGCGGACGATTCAGACCGTCTTCGGTGAAGTGACGATTAAGAGGCGCAGATACCGTGAGGAGATACGCGTGGATGGCAAGCTCAAGAAGGGGGCGTATCGGTATCTGCTGGATGAAGCGCTGGGGCTTCCGCCGGACGATAGGGTCTCGCCCGGTTTGACGGAGGCCTTAGTGGAAGGGGCAGTAGAGGAGCCATTTCGCCAGGTGGTTGAAAGGCGCGAGGAGGCGGGGCTTCCCACACCGAGTCACAGCACCGTACATAGTCTCACGAGGAAGCTTGGGGAGATGGTAGCTCGCGAACAAGAGGAGCAGCGGCGGGCTGTATTCGAGTATGGGGAGGAGCTTCCCGGGGAGAAGAAGAGAGTGGACCGTTTGTTCGTCGAGGCTGACGGCACTATGGTGCACCTACAGAGGGAGAAGCAAAGGCTCGGTGAAGTCAAGGTGGGGCTTACCCATGAGGGCTGGAAGAAACGCAGCCCTGGGTCCGATGAGTATACCCTGTCAAACCCAGTGGTAGACAGCGGGGTATTTCCCAACGGTGAGGTGTATTGGGAGACGAAGATAGCAGGGCTATCCAGAAGGTATGATTTCGGGCACGGCATGCGTATAGTCTTAAGCAGTGATGGTGCCCCGTGGACAAAGGGTGCTGGGGACTACTTTGACGGTATAGAGATACAGATGGATAGATTCCACCTTCACCGGCATCTAAGAGCGGTGTTTGGACCGGAACAGGCATCTGGTTTGATACGTCTTCTTGCCCAAGGTGACGTAAAAGCCTTCCTGGACACTATGGAAGCATCGATTAGCGACGGGAAGACCCACGAGAACCGGGTGAAGAGAAGGGCGGTTTTCAACTTCTGCAAGCAGCATGAGGGGGAGCTTCTCGACTACCGATTGAGGGAGGAGAAGCCGCCGCAAGGTATACTGCTTCGTGGCATGGGAGCGATCGAGTCCTATGTGGACAAGGTGATTGCAAACCGGATGAAGAAACGCGGCATGAGGTGGACGCTTGCCGGGGCGGATGCCATGGCGAGGTTGAGGGCCCTAAGTGCCAACGGGGAACTCCACGAATATGCGTCGAGAAGGATCGTCTGGCAAGTCAGGACGGATGCCAAGATAGTAGCCCGGGTTAAGGAGAGGGTGTTGGAAGACCCTGAAAGATGGCTACGTAAGGCTGTTCCGGCTCTATATGGGCCGCATGCCGATAGACCATGGGTAAAAGCTATTCGAGAGCTTTTGAGCACCAAGGAGGCTATGGTGTGACGCAAAGAGCAGCAATGGGCTGCTCCGTCCGGTGACAACTGCGGCGCACAGGATTGCGGCATGCTAAGACCGCAGCGCCGAGACCGCAGGCGGGCTACCCTGTACAGCCCGCCCGGTCGAGGCGCCCTGCAACGGGACCATGGGACCCGCATCCTTCGTGTCGTGTGACCGGACTTCCAACAAAAACGCAAACCTCAAATCAAGGGGAAGACTGCCCCACTGTTCTTGACACGTACCAACAGCGTCCCACGGTTCTCCCCGTTACGAATATATGTTAGAATTGGGTTGGTGCGCGGGACGCACCATAGTCCTTGCGAGCCGTCTGAGCACGGCCGTTTCGTGCGCCGAATTCGAGCGAGGCTCGCCGCACGCCGCGGGCGCGCCGCCCCCGCGAGCGCGCCGCCGGCAGAGCCAGCCGCCGGGGACATCGCCGACCCCAGGCGGGAGCCCAGGCAGGGCTCGCGCGCCGATACACGCCGATACAAGACAAGCTATGACGCGCGCCTCAGGTGATGTGCGCAGACTTAGGTGTAAAGGGTGGTCGAGAGAGCAGCGCCATGCGGAAGTACTTCGTGCAAACCTTCGGGTGCCAGATGAACGAGCACGACTCCGAGGTGATCGCCGGAATCCTCGAAGACCGCGGGTACGTTCCAGCTAGCACGGTCGAGGAAGCCGATCTAGTCATCTTCAACACATGCTGTGTGCGGGAGAATCCCGAGAGGAAGGTCTACGGGCGAGTGGCCGACCTCAAGCGCCTCAAACGCGCGAATCCCGACCTCATCATCGGCATCTGCGGGTGTATGGTGCAGCAGGACGGCGAGGCGGAGCGCATAGCTTCGAAGCTGCCCCATGTGGACCTGGTCTTCGGCACGATGAACCTTCACCGTTTGCCCGAGCTCCTCGACAAGGTGGAGGCCGGCCAGAGGGTGGTGGAGGTCTGGGACGAAGAAGGCGGCATAGTTGAACACCTCCCCATGCGCCGCGCGGACGCCGTATCCGCGTGGGTCACCATAATGTATGGCTGCAACAACTTCTGCACGTACTGCATCGTTCCGTACGTCCGTGGCCGCGAAAGGAGTCGCAGGTTCGAGGATATAGTTGACGAGGTCAGGAGCCTGGGGAGGGCTGGCTACCGCGAGGTCGTGCTCCTGGGCCAGAACGTCAATTCGTACGGGCACGACCTCGAAGATGGCCGCGACTTCGCCGATCTCTTGCGGGCGCTCGACGGGACGCCAGGCATATACAGGATTCGTTACACCACGAGCCACCCAAGGGATTTCTCTCAAAAGCTCATTGACACGATAGCCGACTGCCGGACGGTTTGCGAGCACTTCCACCTGCCCCTTCAGGCTGGGTCGGACAGGGTTCTTTCTCGTATGAACCGCGGATACACGCGGGCTCAGTACACGGACCTGGTCAGGCGCATCCGGGAGGCCGTCCCAGGCTGTTCGATAACCACCGACCTCATAGTGGGCTTTCCGGGCGAAACCGAGGAGGACTTCCTCGAGACCCTTGAGGTGGTCCGCGAGGTCCGCTTCGACTCGGCGTTCACCTTCGTTTTCTCCCCCCGCCGAGGCACCGCCGCCGCCCGCATGGACGACCAGGTCCCGGAGGACGTGAAGAGCGACAGGATCCAGCGACTCATCAAGGTGCAGGACGCGATAACGCTCGAGATAAACAAGGCCCTCGCAGGCAAGATCGTGGAGGTTCTCGTGGAAGGGGAGAGCAAGACCAACCCCTCTATGCTTGCCGGGCGGACGCGCACCAACAAGCTGGTGATATTCCCGCGCGATGACCGCGCGCGCAAAGGCACCCTCGTCAAGGTGAGGATAACCGAGCCCCATGCCTGGACGCAAATGGGCGAGGTGGTGGACGCTTGACCATCACCCCGATGCTTCAGCAGTACCAGGCTATAAAAGCGAAGTACCGCGACGCGATACTCATGTTCAGGCTCGGCGACTTCTACGAGATGTTCAACGAGGACGCCGAGATAGCGTCGAGGGTGCTCGACATAACGCTGACGTCTCGCGAGACGGGCAAGGGCAACAGGATGCCCATGTGCGGCGTGCCGTACCACGCGGCGCAGGCTTACATCGCGCGCCTCGTGGATAGCGGCTACAAGGTTGCGGTGTGCGACCAGATGGAGGTGCCGGGCCCAGGGCGCCAGATCGTGAGGCGCGAGGTCACCCGGGTGGTTACGCCCGGCACGGTGACCGACCCGGAGTTCCTGGACGCCAAGTCCAACAACTATCTTGCCGCGGTCGCCGTCCGGGGCCGCGCCGTAGGGCTGGCCGTGACTGACGTGTCGACCGGGGAGTTCTCCGTCACCGAGGCCGCGGGCCAGCGCGCGCAAGACGCGATCCTTGCCGAAATGGCAAGGATCGCACCGAGGGAATGCCTTGTACCGCCCGACGCGGCCAAGGACGCTCGCCTGATGGAGGGCCTCTCGAGACTGGAAGGCATCTCGCTCACACGGTGTGACGACGTTCCAGGGGCGGGGTCGCCGTCGCTCGCGGCGAAGGCGGTCGAGGAGCAGTTCGGTTCGACCACGCTCGAGTCGTCGGGTGCGCGCGAGTACCCGGTGGGCCTTCAAGCAGCGGGGCTGGTCCTGCTTTATCTGCGCGAGACGCAGATGACGTCGCTCGGTCACATCAGGAGCCTCAAGGCGTACTCCTGCGGCGACTCAATGGGGCTTGACCCTGAATCCAGACGAAGCCTGGAGGTGTCAGACCCTATCCGCCAGCGCTCCCGCGGGCCCACGCTCCTCAGCGTACTGGACCGCACGGTAACGCCCATGGGCGCGCGGCTCATCCGAAGGTGGCTGGAGAGGCCCTCCCAAGACATTGCAGAGATCAACCGAAGGCTCGACGCGGTCGAGGAGCTGGTGGGGGATGTCATCGCCCGGGCCGAGCTGCGGCAGGCGCTCGCCGCCGTGCGCGACGTGGAAAGGCTCGCCACGCGGGTCTCGACGTCCGCCGCAGGTGCACGCGACCTGGTTGCGCTCGCCGAGTCCTTCGCGGCCATCCCTGAGATCCGGAGCCTTCTTGTGCGCGCGCGGTGCGCCGCCCTCCGCGAGCTGGGGGCGAGGCTCGGCGACCTTTCAGACGTCCGCCAGCTCATCATGGAGGCTATCTGCGACGATCCACCCGCCGCCGTGACGGAAGGCGGCATAATCCGCAGCGGGTACAATGAGCACCTCGACGAGCTGCGGAGGACGAGCGAGAGGAGCCGGGAGTTCCTCGCCACGCTCGAGACGACTGAGAGAGAGCGAACGGGCATCAAGTCCCTGAAGGTCGGGTACAACCAGGTGTTCGGGTACTACATAGAAGTGACCCGGCCAAACCTTCACCTCGTGCCAACGGAGTGGGTAAGGAAGCAGACCCTCTCCGGGGCGGAGCGTTTCGTCACTCCGGAGCTCAAAGAGCACGAGGCCATCATCTTGAAGGCGAAGGACCATATGTCCCGCCTCGAGTACGAGTTGTTCTGCGAGGTCCGCGCGCGCGTGGCCGCCGAGACCGCAAGGATCCAGGAAGCCGCAAGGGCCCTCGCCGAAGCTGATGTGCTCGCGGGCCTGGCCGAGGTCGCGGCGGCTCGAGGATACGTGCGGCCCACGGTGTACGAGGGCGCGAGGCTCGAGATCGTAGGCGCCCGCCACCCGGTGGTGGAAACGACCATACCAGCGGGCGCGTTCGTTCCCAATAGCGTGGTCCTTGATCCTGATGACTGCCAGATAATGGTGCTCACCGGGCCCAACATGGCTGGCAAGAGCACTTTCGGCAAGTCAGTGCTCCTCATCGTCCTCATGGCGCACATCGGAAGCTTCGTGCCCGCCACGTCGGCGCGCATCCCGCTCACCGATAGAATAGCGGTCCGGGCGGGGTCGAGCGAGGAGATCGCCTCGGGGAAGTCCACATTCATGGTGGAGCTTCTTCAGACCGCCGCGATCCTCGCGCAGGCGACCGAGAAGACTCTCATATTCATCGACGAGCTTGGAAGAGGCACCAGCACCTACGACGGGATGGCCATCGCCCAGGCGGTCATCGAGTACCTCCACAACAGGGTTGGCGCGAAGACGATATTCACCACCCATTTCCATGAATTGACCGAGCTCGAGGAGAGGCTGCCGCGTGTGAGGAACTTCCGCGTGGAGGCCGAGGAGCGCGACGGCGAGGTCGTGTTCCTCTTCAGACTCGCGCCGGGCGGGTGCGACAAGAGCTACGGCATAAACGTCGCGCGGATGGCCGGCATGCCCGCGGAGATAGTGCGGCGGGCCGGCGCGATACTGCGAGACCTCGAAAGGCGCAGCCCCTCGAGACCGCAGCAGATGAGCCTGCTCGCCATGTTGATGGAGACGGACGAGCGGGATGTGCCAGGCGCGCCAGACCAGGCGACGGCGCGCGCGGAGGCGTGCGCGACCTGCGCGCGGAACGGGATCGTCGCCGAGCTCAGGGCGCTCGACGTGGACAGGATGACGCCCATCGAGGCGCTTCAGAAGCTGGCCGAGGTCAAAGCGAGGTTATCTGAAAGGGACGAGGACCTGTGAGCCTGGGACGAGACGACACCACCATTACGTTGCTCGACGAGGAGACCATCAACAAGATCGCTGCGGGCGAGGTGATAGAGCGCCCCGCGTCGGTCGTGAAGGAGCTCGTCGAGAACTCCATCGATGCGGGAGCGTCCTCCATAACCATCGAGCTCCGGGGCGCGCCAGGCGAGTTCATCAGGGTGAGTGATGACGGTTCGGGAATGACTAGGGGCGACGCAAAGGCGGCGTTCCTCCGGCACGCGACGAGCAAGATCCGCCGGGCGGACGATCTCCAAAACGTGCGAACGATGGGGTTCAGGGGAGAGGCCCTCGCAAGCATTGCGGCGGTGGCGCGCGTGGAGCTCGTGACCAGGCGCGAGGTCGACCAGGTCGGCACGAGGGTCGTGTACGAAGGCGGGAGCCTCGTGCAGGTTGAGGACGCGCCCTCGCCCGCGGGCACCGCCGTAACCTGCCGTGATCTCTTCTTCAATACACCCGCGAGACGAAAATTCCAAAGGCGCCCCGCGACGGAACTCGACCACATCCGCGACACCGTGGCTAGACTCGCGCTGGCCTGGCCGGGCGTGAGGTTTCGGTTGGTTCAGGACGGACGGGACTTGCTCCTTGCCCAGGGACAGCCCGGCGGCGACAGGCGGGCGGCGATCGCCTCCCTGTACGGAGCGACCCTCGCAAAAGCTTTGCTGCCGCTCGTGGCCGGCACCGGTCGCACCAGCATCGAAGGGTTCATATCACCCCCAGGTCTCTCCCGCGCCAACCGGGACATGCAGCACGTATTCGTAAATGGAAGGCCCGTGTCGGCCCCCGCTGTGGCGCGAGCAATAGAGAATGCATACGCCCGGAGGCTGCCTCCGGGCCGGTACCCAGTGGTGTTTCTTTGGATCTCCACCGACCCGGCTTCGGTCGACGTGAACGTTCATCCGGCCAAACGAGAGGTGAAATTCTCCGCGGGCCATGAGGTGTTCCAGCTTGCCGCGCAGGCCGCGGCGTCAGCGCTCCACTCATCCGCTGCAGTCCCAAACCTCGGCCGAAGGCTCGGGCCTGACCCGCGGGGAGACGGCGCAGCGCTAGACCGTCATGCGGCCCCCACCTGGACCGTGAGGGACGGGCCGGGAGCGTACGGCTACCGCGCCGGTCATCCCGCCGGCCTTGAGGTGGAGCTGGGCGAGGCAGAGGGGGGCGTGGTCTCGCCACAGGCGTCGCGCGCAGTGGGCACCGCCGGGCCCAAGACGCGCTTCGTCCCGCTCGGGGTGTTCATGGACACGTACATACTCGCGGCCGACGATGGCGACCTTGTGATAATCGATCAACATGCAGCGCACGAACGAATCCTGTATGAGGCGGTCCTCGCGGGGCTTTCAACTAGGGCTCCGGAGGTCCAGACACTCATCCCGACGACTCTGGAGCTGTCGCCGCGCGTGGAGTCCCGCGTGTGCGCAATGCTTGAGGAGCTTTCGAGGCTCGGTTTCCTTCTGGAGCCCTTCGGGCAGTCGGCGCTCATCCTCCGTGGGGTCCCGGCCGTGCTTGGTTCCCTGCGCGGGGCACGCGACGTCGCGGATGTCGTTCGTGAGTCGCTCGAGGCGTGCTTTGGAGCCCCCGAGGACGACGCGTACAAGGGCATCGATCTGGCCGCGCGCGTGGCGGCCGAGGTTGCGTGCAAGGCGGCGGTGAAGGCGAATCACGCCCTTGAGGCGCCCGAGATAGACAGGCTCCTCGCGGACCTCGCAAAGGCGAGCGATCCATACTCGTGCCCACACGGGCGCCCAACGATCCTCAGGATCGGCAAGGGTGAAATTGAACGGGCGTTCAGGAGAGTGTGAGGCGCGGGGCCCTGCCTCCCAGGCAGGCGCCTGTGCCGGGCGAGCTCGCCCTGGGGGTTGTGGAAAGCTGCGGGAGGACCACGGAAGAGGGGACGTATGAAAGAAGCAAGACACGGCGAACAAAGGACGCGGAGGTGCCCCGAGATCCTTGTCGTCATTGTCGGTCCTACGGCGGTCGGCAAGACGGACGTTTCCATCGAGGCGGCGGCGAGGCTCGGGGGCGAGATAGTGTCGTGTGACTCCATGCAGGTGTACAGGTACATGGACATCGGCACGGCGAAGCCCGGACCGTCGGAACGCGCGCGAGTTCCGCATCACCTCATCGATGTGGTCGATCCGGATGAAGCGTTCAACGTGGCGCGCTTCCAGGAGCTGGCGCAGGCTGCCATCGACGACATCGCTGCCCGCGGAAAGATCCCATTCCTCGTAGGCGGCACGGGCCTCTACGTGAGGGCCGTGGTCGACGGGTTCCTGTTCCCATGGGAGGGCGCTTCCCCGGAATTGCGCAGGAAACTTGAGGACGAGGCCGCAGCCCAGGGGGCGCCTGCCCTTCACGCGAGGCTCGCAGAGGTAGATCCGGCGGCCGCCCGCCGGATACACCCGAACGACGCGCGCCGCATAATCCGCGCCCTCGAAGTCTACGCCACGACGGGGCGGCCCATCTCCGAGATGTGGCGGAGGGCGGGGGAGGGAAAGATGCGCGTGGACAGGCTCGTGATGCTGGGGCTGGTCCGCGAGAGGGAGGTCCTCTACGAGCGCATAGAACGGCGGTGTGATGCCATGGTGAGGCAAGGGCTCGTGGAGGAGACCCGCTGTTTGTTGGAACGTGGATACGAGTGCGCTCTTACCGCGCGACAGGCGCTGGGCTACAAGGAGATCGTTGAGCACCTGCGGGGTAGGTGCTCGCTTGAAGAAGCCGTGGAGGCGATCAAGCGGAACACCAGGCGGTACGCGAAGCGACAGCTCACCTGGTTCCGTGCTGACCCGCGAATAGAATGGATCGACATGGGATGCCCGCCGTCGGTGAGCGAGGCGGCGACCTGCGTCCTTGCGCTGGTCAAAGGAAAACTCGCGGCGATGTAGAAGGTGTTTTCGTGCGACCGCACGCAGCGGGGCGCGCCTCGTGGCGTACGCTTCAGCCTGCATATGCCGGTGCACAGTGACGACGACAAGGACGCGGGGCGCGGCCGGCCGGAAGCGGCCGCCCGGAACAGGAAGGATGGGAGAGCACATGGGCAGGCAGTCCCAGAGTCTTCAGGACGTGTTCCTGAACGCCGTAAGGCGCCAGGAGATCCCGGTCACCATATACCTCGTCAACGGGTATCAGATGAAAGGCCTGGTAAAGGGCTTCGACAGCTTCACCGTGATCTTGTCAGACGGCACCCGGCAGGATCTCATTTACAAACACGCCATCTCTACCATCACGCCCTCGCGTCCCGTGTCACCTCTCTCGCAGCCCGAACGCGGGGCCGACCCGAAGAACGCTTGACCTCGTGTCCCGCAGCGCATCCGCGACCTCACGATCCGCGCCCGAGCCCCAGCCGCTTTGGCACACAAGCAGCCTGATAGCCGACGGCTTTCAGCCCCCCAGCGTTCCTCGCGGCGCCACACGCATGGCGTGAACGCGCCCCAGTCCGGTGGGACGTGGCCTTCTGCACCCCGGTTTCCTCGCCCGAGAGCCTGCCAAAGCCATACCATATGATCTCACAGACTCCGGCAGGAGTTTTATAGCGCCCATCGAATAGTAATATTGCGATCACAAACGCACAACATGACACATATGACTGTCTAGACTTTCTCAGAGGAGCACGGGGCTTCTCTCCCACGGAGGTTCGATGACCAGTGCTGTCTAGTGAAAGACAAGCGTTCATCGCCGAATACATCAATTCCCGTGGCGCCGTCGGAGTCGACGAGATAGCCACAAAGTTCGGGGTCTCCCGAATGACCGTCCGCCGCGACTTGAAGGCGCTGGAAGACTCGGGGATGATTGTAAGGGTCCGCGGGGGGGCGATGCTGCGGAGCGGGGTTACGCGCGACATACCCTATCTTTCCAAGGCGAGTTCCCTGCCGGAAGAGAAGGCGATGATCGCCGAAGCCGCGCTGGCGTTGATCTCCGAGGGAGATGCGATCATCCTTGACGCCGGATCGACCACATTTGCGCTGGCAAAGAGGCTTCACGCGTTCCGAGACCTCACGGTAGTCACCAATGACCTCAAGATCGCGGCTGAACTTGCGGACTCGCGAGGTATCAGGGTGATCTGCACCGGCGGCGAAGTCCAGCGCAGCGTGTACAACATGATGGGCCCTGTGGCGGAACGCATGATCGGCTCGCTGCATGTGGACGCCGCGTTTATCGGTTGCGACGCCATCGACCCCGAGAGCGGCGTCATGACTCGCAACATAAACAAAGTCCCCGCGAAGAGAGCCATGATCCGTGCGGGGTCGAAACGTGTGGTCCTCGCGGACCATAGCAAGTTCGGGGTGCGGGTCTTCGCCCAGATCTGCGCCATCGACGAGTTGAGCGCGGTGGTGACCGACGACAAGACTGACGCTGCCGTGATCCAGGCCATCGAGGATCTCGGGGTGCGCGTTGTCAGGCCTGGACACACCGCCTGCCCCGACCCGCCCGGAAACGAAGCCAGGTAGGGACCACATAGAGGTGAAGCTGCAATGGTCAAGCTCTTCGCTGTCGCCGACGACCTCACCGGGGCAAACGCCACCGGAGCGCTCCTCACCCTTCAAGGCCTGCGCGTCGCCACGTTGAGACCTGAAGGGCTTGGAAAGCTCCCGGCGTTGTCCGGGTACGATGCGGTGATCGTCTCTTCCAACAGCCGTGCGCTGCCGGCGGACGAAGCGTACGCACGAGTCCGTGCGTGCTTCAGCAGCTTCGCCCGGATGGCGGGCGAGGGCGCGTCACACTTCAGCAAGAGGATAGACACTACACTCCGAGGCAACGTAGCCGTCGAGATCGATGCAGCGCTGGACGAGCTGACCGACGCGGAGCTGGCGGTGGTGGTTCCCGCCTTTCCAAAGTCGGGCCGTATCACCGTTGGCGGTTACCAGCTGGTCGACGGCGTGCCCCTCGAGAAGACGTCCGTGGCGCGCGATCCGCGCACGCCTGTCTCGCAATCCCACGTCCCGACCCTCATCCAGGATGGTACACGCCGCAAGGTCGCAAGCATCCCGCTGGGTGATGTCTTGCGCGGCTCGGAACGTGTCCTCGAGCGTCTCTCCGAGGCCCGCTCGTCTGGCGCGAAGATAGTGGTGGTCGATGCCGCGACCGACGATGAGATCGATGTGATCGCGAGCGCCGTATCACGCCTTCCCTTTCAGGTGTTGTTGGTTGACCCCGGCGCGTTCACGGCCTCGGTCGTGCTGGCATCCCGTGAAGTCGCTCCGCCCACCGACGTGACGCCCGTTTCCGGGCCGGTGCGAGGGCAGGGACGCGTGGCGCTCGTAGTCGTGGGTAGCGCGACCCCGCTCACGCGCGCCCAGATAAAACGCCTAGCGGAAACGCTGCCTACCGTGACGGTGCCGGTGAACGCCAGGGCTCTCGCCGTCGGAGACCCTCTCTCCTTCGACAGCGTAGTCGCGCAGGCCACAGCGAAGGTGCTCGACGCCATATCGGCGAGAGGACCGCAGGACGTGGCGATCATTGTCACATCGTCCTCTTCCCAGGAGGATACCCTCGATTTGGCCTCCCTGGACAGGGAGATGGACCGGGCTGCTGGCACGGCGGCCACGAACCTCGCCTCCGGCCTTGGCCGCATTGCGAGGACGGCTCTCGAGAGCTCGAGGGGCGCAGTGTGCGGGTTATATGTGACAGGGGGCGATACCACGCTTGCCGTCCTCGAGGAGGTAGGCGCCGCTGGCATCGAGATCAACACGGAAGTGCTGCCCCTCGCCGCCTCTGGAACCCTCATCGGCGGACGGCACGAGGGCCTGAGACTCGTCACCAAGGGCGGCCTCGTTGGAGGGGAGGATGCCGCGGTCCGGTGCGTCCGCCACCTCCTCGAGCATGGCGGTGAGAGCAGGGAATGAGCTCGTGCTGCCGTTTGTGCGCGTGGCTCCGTCGGGCCTCTGTGTGAATCGAGCCTTGGCACAGAGACTCTGATGGACACTTTGACGAGAGGGATGATTTGCACATGGCTATTCAACCGACATCAGGCGAGAAGCCCATGGTAGGGATAACCATGGGGGACCCGGCGGGCGTGGGGCCGGAGATCGTGGTCAAGGCCCTCGCCAGTGGCGAGCTATATGATGTGTGCCGACCCGTGGTCATCGGCGTGCCCGCTTTTCTCGAGCGGGCGGCCTCCATCGTGGGGGCGCGCGTGCGGCTAAACACAGTCGAGGCGCCAGCTCAAGGCTGTTTCAGGCCGGGGACCATCGACGTGGTGGCGCCCCTCCGAGGCGAGGCCGCACCACCCACGGTTGAGTTCGGCAAGGTCCAGGCTGGCGCGGGCGAGATAGCGTACGAGTGCATCAAGCTGTCCGTTGAGCTCGGCCTCGCCAAGGCCATCGACGCTGTGGCCACCGCTCCGATAAACAAGGAGTCGATCAGGGCCGCAGGAATACCGTTCATAGGGCACACCGAGATGTACACGACGATGACAGGCGCTCCATTCGCTCTCACCATGTTCACCGTGAGAAACCTCCGCGTGTTCTTCCTCACGCGTCACCTCCCGCTCATCGATGCGATCCGTGCGGTCACAAAGGAGCGGGTGCATGAGACCCTGAGACAAATCGCGAACGCCATGGCTGACCTAGGGTTCTCGCGGCCGAGGATCGCGGTCGCAGGGCTCAACCCGCACTCTGGTGAGGGCGGTCTTTTCGGCGATGAAGAGGTGCGAGAGATCTCTCCCGCGATTGAGCTCGCACGGGCGGATGGCATAGACGCAGTCGGCCCGATAGGCGCTGATTCCGTTTTTCACCTGGGCCTAGAGGGCAAGTGGGACGCCATCCTGTCCCTCTACCACGACCAGGGTCACATAGCAACCAAGACGCTGGATTTCGAGAGGACCATCAGCGTCACCCTGGGTCTGCCATTCCTTCGGACATCAGTCGACCACGGGACCGCATTTGACATAGCGGGTCGAGGCGTGGCCAGCGCTGTCAGCATGGAGGAGGCGATACGGGTAGCTGCACGGTATTCACGGGCGAAAAGGGCGTAAGCGGGGAAGGACGTCAGAACGCTGAGACAAGCAGACTTTTGGCCTCACGAGAGTTCAGCCCGAGGAGGGAATATGTATGCCTTCGGGAACCCAGATGATTGTCGGTCTCATCATCGGCGTTGCTGCGTTGGTCTATCTCATTTTGCGGACGAAGATCCACGCGTTTCTCGCCCTTATCATCGCCGCTGCACTGGTGGGCCTCATCGGCGGGATGGGTCCCAAGGACGTGGCAACGGCGATCACCACCGGCTTCGGCAACACCCTTGCTAGCATAGGCATCGTCATCGGTTTCGGCGTGATGATGGGCCGAGTGCTCGAGGTGTCTGGAGCGGCAGAGAGAATGGCCAAGACTTTCTTGAGGTACTTGGGCCGTGACAAGGAAGAGTGGGCCCTGGCGGCGACGGGTTACGTCGTCTCCATCCCCATCTTCTGCGATTCCGGCTTCGTGATCCTGGCACCCATCGCGAAAGCCCTTTCCAGCCGCACAGGCAAATCTGTGGTAGCCCTCGGGGTGTCGCTTGCGGTAGGGCTCGTCGCAACTCACCACGCCGTGCCGCCGACTCCGGGTCCACTGGCGGTGGCGGGCATCTTCGGAGTGGACGTCGGCCTGATGATCCTGTGGGGGCTCGTCTTCGCGGCGCCGGTCACCATCGCGGGAGTCATATACGCCAAGTGGCTCGGACGCAGGATAGTGCAGGTGCCGACCCCGGATGGTCTCGGCTGGCAGCGTCTTCCCGCCGGATCCAAGCCCGCCCAAGTCGCGGAGACCGTGGCGGCAAGCGACGACGAGGCACGGCTGCCGGGGACTGCCATCTCCTTTGCCCCCGTCGTGGTCCCGGTCATCCTGATCCTTCTCAATACAGTCTTGACCGCAGCCAAGGCCGCCGGTCCGGTGGCAAACTTCCTCGTTTTCCTGGGTAACCCCGTGATAGCGGTGGCGATCGGACTCATCATCGCGGTTTATGGTCTGATGGGCCAGGCCCCTCGCAAGGACGTGCTCAGGCGGTGCGAGGAAGGAGTGGCCTCGGCTGGGATCATCATCTTGGTGACCGGCGCAGGCGGGTCGCTCGGCCAGGTCCTCAGGTCCAGCGGCGTAGGCGACTTCATAGCCCAACAGATCGCGAACTCAGGGTTGCCGGCTGTGATCCTCCCGTTTGCCGTTGCGACCCTGGTGCGGCTGGTCCAGGGAAGCGGCACCGTCGCCATGATCACCTCTGCGTCCATAACAGCGCCTATCCTGGCCAACCTGAACGTCAACCCGGTGCTGGCGGCGCAGGCTGCCGCGATGGGCGCCATGGTTTTCTCCTACTTCAACGACAGTTACTTCTGGGTAGTCAATAGGCTCCTAGGCATCGAAGATGTCAAGGAGCAGATAATGACGTGGTCTGTGCCCACGACGATCGGCTGGGCCGTGTCGTTCCTCACGATAGTCGTTGCAAGCTTCTTCTTCTAGGCGTTGCGTCCAGACGACCTGGCCGCCCGTTTTACGCCCAATTCGCGTTTGGCTGAAGCGCGAGGCGAGGTCGCGTCTTTGCCTTGGACCTCGCTAGCCCTAAGTACAGCGCCATGAGTTTTCATCCCCCTTCTTGAGGGCGCTGGGGTTGTCGATGCTTGCACGACGGGGCGTGGAGAAGTCGGCAGGCTTGCGCGCCGAATTCGAACGACGTATGCCGCAAGCGCGCCGTCCGCGGAGGGCAACGCCGTGAGCCCTACCTAGGCAGGACCGCCTCGCCGGAAAGTGACGCGGACTTTTGGCGACATACTTAGGCACCCGCTGGCGCACGGCCTCGATCCACGATCCACGCCTGCCCGGGCGAGCGCAACGGCCATGAGCTCGAGCGCGGACGCGCCCGAAGACTGGCGGGAGGGCCCCTTACCCAGGGCCCTCCCGCGCTTGCGCTTGCGGCCCTCGTTGGCGGCGCAGTGCCGCTCGGGAATCGCCGTCTTCCGGCATCATGCTCTTCGCGCCCGCGCGTATTCCACCATGCATCGCAACGGCCCGCTCGAACGTCTGCCACGGTTTCGGGACGGCCGGACTGGATTCTGACGCCCCTCGTGCGATTACACACCGGCAACCGCTCACCATAGTTCGGAAGCGCCCTTGCCTCACTGCTTAGCGACCTCGCCAAGGAGGCGGAGGCGATCCTGCACCTCCAACGAGTGCACCGCATACGCTATATGGTCAGACCTGAGCGCACCTCCACCTAGCACACCGGAAAGAGAGAGGCGAAGACCCATGGCACCATGCCAAGAGGTGGTAAACTGGCATGCTTGCTCTCGAGCCCAAAAACCCGGACCTCGTCCTTGCCGGCATTGAAGATGGGAAACTCACCCCCGCGGAAGCGCTCCGGCTCCTCAAATGCGCAGGCGAGCACGGTCGGGAAGGATCCGCCGTGCGGCAACGAAGCGCAGGAGAAGCGGCCACCTTCCCCGGCGCGGGCACGGACCCCGCCGCGGGCGGACCGGGACCGGGCAGCGCAGGCCCGGCCGGGGCGGACTGGCGCTTGAAGGAGGCGCTTGCGGAGCTCGATGCCCTCATCGGCCTCGACAAGGTGAAGGCCCTGGTGCGCGAGATCGTCGCGTACGTCAGAATCCAGCAGATCCGTGCCGCGCGCCAGCTGACGTGCGAACCCCTCGTCCTCCACATGATATTCAGCGGTAACCCCGGAACGGGCAAAACCACGTGCGCACGCCTGTTCGGCAAGATCTTCCGGGAGATGGGCGTGCTTGAGAAGGGGCACCTCGTGGAGAGGGAGCGGGCGGACCTCGTGGGAGAGTACATCGGGCACACCGCGCAGAAGACACGAGAGCAGATTAAGAAAGCCCTCGGCGGAATACTGTTTATCGATGAAGCGTACTCGCTGGCGCGCGGAGGCGAGAAGGACTTCGGCAAGGAAGCCATCGATACCCTGGTAAAGGGCATGGAGGACTTCAGGGACAGGTTCATTGTCATACTCGCCGGCTACCGCGACGAGATGACGACCTTCATCAACGCAAACCCTGGGATAAAATCGCGCTTCCCGATCCACATAGAGTTTCCCGACTACACCACCGAGGAGCTCTTGCGCATAGCCGACCTCATGCTGAAGAAGAGGGACTATCGCCTCGACGTGGCTGCCCGCGCGAGGCTGGAAGCCATTCTAAGCAGAAGGACCGGCCCGGGAAACGAGCACTCGGGGAACGCCAGGCTCGTGCGTAACCTGATTGAACGAGCGATCAGGCGCCAAGCGCTACGTCTGGTAGAAAAGCCGAACCTGTCGCGTGAAGAACTCATGATCATCCGAAGGGAAGACATCGCCGACGACTTCTGAGCTCGCTGCCCCGTCGTGCAAACACCGGCAACCCTAGCGCCCTCAAGAAAAGAGACGAAAACTTGCGGCGCCATACTTAGGCATCCGATAGGACCTGATAGGACAGAAAAGCGACATGCGCTTGCGCTGCCGCGCGGGACCGGCTAGCAGGGAGACAACGCACAGGAATGAAGCGCTGCGTGGTCGTGGGCAGGCCGAACGTGGGCAAAACCCTCCTCGTCCTACGTCTTGCGGAGCACCTCAAGGTCAAGACCGTCGAGGTCGCGTTTTGTGAGCCGCACGGGCGCAGGGAGTCGAAGACATACCCCCTCGATGCCGCTATTCGTGAGTTAGTCGGGCAGAATCCGCACCAAACCAGGTGCCTGCAATCGATAGTGGTTGCGGTCCCGGCGGCAAAGGGACGCAGGGTTGTGGAGATCGTGGACACCACGGGGCTGGTTGACTACATACACGAGAACCCCCAGGTCCGAAAGGCCATGGCCCAGACTTTGGAGGTGTTGCGTCCCGCTGATCTCATTATCCATGTGATCGACGCGGCCGAGACCGGACGCGACGGGCGGGCCGACCCTCCCGTTGGAACTATCGACCGGCAGCTCGCCGATTTCGCGGGCTCCAGGGGAGGGTACTTCATAGTGGCGAACAAGATGGACCTTCCGGGTGCGTCGCACGGCCTTGCCCGACTTCAACGTCTCTTCTCGGCCTATACCGTCCTCCCGGTTTCGGCCGCTGCGAAAACTGGCTTACAGGAGGTGAAGCGGCATGTTCTCCGCAATCTCTGAATTCCTTGCAGACCTCCTGGCGGTCGCCCTAGCAGGCGCCGCTATCAAGCTCATGGACGACTACCTTGATTATGAAGCCGACATCGCCCAGGGCAGGCCATCGCTGCTACACGTGATGGGCAGGGGCGCCGCTCTCTACTCCTTGGTCTTCGCGCTCACAAGCTGCGGCATAAACCTGCGCCTCGGGGCGCCGCTGGTTCTCGGGGCCTACCTCGTGGGAATGCTCAAGAACCCCGGCGAAATGCTGCCACTGGGCCTTCCCGCGTGGATGGAGTCGGCCCTCGTCGCAGTAGCAACGTTGCTGCTTTTCGGGTGGAGAGCCACCTCCGTTTCGGTGCTGCTGATGGTGGCCGTGCAGATCGGCGACGACCTTCAGGACCTTGCGTCGGACCGGGCCCTTGGCCGCGCCAACCTCGCCCGCCGGCTCGGCCGGGGCCAGAGCATCCTGCTGTGCCTCGTGGCGCTTCTCGCTGCCATGGTTGTCGACCGTCGAACGACTATCCTCGTCTGCCTGTGCACCCCCCTTATCGAGGCGCTGAGCCGCATGGCCGGGGACGCTGGGGTCGGAGGGGGCGACGCGGGTGTCGGTTGACGGCTGGGTCTTGCTCATAGCAGTGGCTTTCCTTCTGGGATACATAGTGGGCCACAGGCACGGCCGCGTGGAGGGATTCAGGGATGGCGCGGTGTTTGCCCCCATCGAGATGCGACGCGTATCCCTGGAGCGCGGAAGGTGCATCATATGTGGAACGGGGACGGGGGCTGGGACGAGCTCCGGCCAAGCCGTGGGCGGCGCAGCTCCAGCTCCGCCGGCGACGGCGCCGGCGGCAAGGCCTCAAGACGGCCGCAACACGTCAGGAAACGAGCGTGTGAGCGCAAGCAGGAGATCGTCACCGGAGCGCGAATAAAGGCCGAGTAACGAAGCGAGTCGAGTACCTCGCCAAGGAAACGAAGGAGACGAAGATGCGATGGCCGGGTCCGGCGCGACGAAGACCGCATTCGTGAAGATGCACGGTATCGGAAACGATTTTGTCATTTTCGATCTCACAACGCCTGGCGCACCCATCGACCTGGACGCGACCCGGTGGGGCGACGCGGCGCGCAGGCTGTGCGACAGGCACAAAGGCGTGGGCGCGGACGGGATCGTTCTCATTTTGCCGTCAGAGCGCGCGGACGTCCGGATGCGCATTTTCAACAGCGACGGGAGCGAGGCCGAGATGTGCGGCAACGCATCCCGCTGCGTGGCCGTGTACGCGCGCGGCGCCGGGCTGGTTTTGGGTCCGACCGTCTCGATAGAAGCCAGGAAAGCGTGCGTGCGCGCAGAGGTCGTAGAGGCCGGGGAATTCGCGGGCCAGGTCCGGGTGGACATGGGCCTCCCAAGCTTCCGTCCGGAGGATGTCCCCGTGCTGGCAGCGGGTTCGGCCGTCGTGGGCAGGAGCGACGTCCTCACCGTAGCGGACTTCGAGATCACCTGCGTTTCCATGGGAAATCCGCATTGCGTGATATTCGTGCCTGACGTAGCTGGCGTCGACCTGGACCGCCTCGGCCTGGCCATCGAACACGACCCTGCTTTCCCAAACAGGACCAACGTGGAATTCGTGCAGGTAAACGGCGCAAACGACCTCATCGTCCGCGTGTGGGAGAGGGGCGCCGGGGCGACGCTCGCATGCGGCACGGGAGCGTGCGCGTCCCTCGTCGCTGCTGCGGAACGCGGGTATTCCGCGAGGTCAGCGCGGGTGCACCTGCCAGGTGGGACTCTCTTCATCGAATGGAGCCGTGACGGCCACGTGTTCATGACCGGGCCCGCGACACGAGTATTCACCGGAATCATCGACGACATCGAGGAGTGGTTGAAGTGAAGATTCATGAAGCGCGACGGATCTCAAACCTGCCGCCCTACCTCTTCGCCGAGGTCGAGCGTGAAATAGCCCGTGCCCGCGAGCGTGGGGTGGACGTCATCAGCCTCGGCATCGGCGACCCCGATTTCCCGACGCCCGGGCATGTGGTAGCAAAGCTCAAGGAGGCCGTGGACGACCCGGCCAACCACCGCTACCCGAGTTATGAAGGGCTGCGCGAGTACCGGGTAGCAGTGGCGGAGTGGTACAAACGCAGGTTCAACGTGGACCTCGATCCGGACACGGAGGTCGTGTCGCTCATCGGCTCCAAGGAGGGCATAGCCCACATTCCGTGGTGCTTCATCGACCCCGGAGACGTCGCCCTCGTGCCTGACCCGGGATACCCGGTTTACGCAACGGGCGTGCTCCTCGCGGGCGGAGATGCATTTCCCATGAGGCTGGGCCCCGAGACGCGCTGGCTGCCCGACCTAGAGTCTATCCCACGGGACGTCAGAGCCAAGGCCAAGTTGATGTTCATTAACTACCCCAATAACCCCACCGCCGCAACGGTCGACGGGACCCGGTTCTTCGAGTCCGTAGTGGAGTTTGCGAAAGAGAACTCTATCATCGTGTGCCACGACGCAGCGTACAGCGAGATCACTTTTGACGGCTACGTGGCCCCGAGCTTCCTCCAAGTGCCGGGCGCCAAGGAGGTTGGAATCGAGTTTCACTCTCTCTCGAAGACCTACAACATGACAGGCTGGCGTATCGGCTGGGCGGCGGGCTGCAAGGATGTCATCGAGGCGCTCGGCAGGCTGAAGACGAATATCGACTCCGGGATATTCCAAGCGATCCAGTATGCCGCGATAGCCGCGCTTGAAACGTCGCCGGAGCACTTCAGCCAGGTCCTGCCGGCGTACGCGAGCCGCCGCGAGAAGATCGTCGCTGCCCTAAACCGGCTCGGGTGGAGCCTCGAGTTACCGAAGGGGACGTTCTATGTCTGGGCACCCGTCCCGGAGGGGTACACGTCGATAAGCTTCTCCAAATACGTGCTGGAGAAGGCGGGCGTGTTCCTGACCCCCGGAGTGGGGTACGGGTCCGCAGGCGAGGGTTATTTCAGGATATCCGTGACCATCAGCGACGCGAGGCTAGAAGAGGCCATATCCAGGCTGGAAGATGCGGGAGTCCGGTTCTCATGACAACATATGGGGAAGGCAGGGACGTTGACGATACGAACGCATTCGACGACGCGGCCGCATTCGGCCTCGACATCGACCCGGCCCTGTTGGACTTGTTCCGCGAGGCCGAGGAGTCGTGCAGCCGGGACCTCAAGGCCGTGGACGCCCTTGCCGCGCGCAACATCGCACGGGTGTTGCGCGCGTTCAGGGAAGTGGGTGTAAGCGACCAGTCATTCGCCGATACCACTGGATACGGTTACGATGATCCCGGCAGAGAGGCGGCGGAGGCCGTCTTCGCGAGGGTGTTCGGGGCCGATGCGGCCATCGTCAGGCATCAAATAGTCTCCGGCACCCACGCACTCTCCCTCTGTCTCTTCGGCCTACTCCTTCCAGGAGAAGAGGTCCTGTTCGCCACCGGCGAGCCCTATGACACGCTTCGGGACGTGCTGGGTATGGGGCGGGTCGCTCCGGGGTCTTGCGCCGAGCTCGGGATAACGTGGCGAATCGTCGCCCGCGGGCGGGAAGATGGACAGAACCAGGCCCTTGACGTGGACAAGGTACTCCGTGCCATGGGCCCCCGAACCAAGGTGGTGTTCGTCCAGCGCTCCCGGGGATACGCGTGGCAGTCATCGGTGTCGGTGAGCGAGATCGAGCGCCTCACGCGTGCAGTCAAGCAAGAGAAGCCGGGCGTGATCGTGGTCGTTGACAACTGTTACGGCGAGTTCACCGAAGACCGGGAGCCAACCGCAGCAGGCGCGGACGCCGTCGCGGGCTCGCTCATCAAGAACCCCGGCGGGGGCGTCGCGCCGGCAGGCGGCTACGTGGTCGGAAGGCGTGACATCATCGAGCGCGTCGCGGCCCGGCTCACGGCCCCGGGCGTGGGAGCCGCTGTCGGACCGGGCTTAGGCCTATCACGCCTGATCCTTCAGGGGTTCTTCCTTGCTCCGGCGGTCGTGGCCGAGTCGCTCGCAGGCACGTGCGTCGCTTCCCAGGTCTTCCGGATGCTCGGCTACCCCACGCTGCCCGGGCCGACTGAAGTCCGGTCGGACACCGTGCTCGCCGTGAGAATGTTCACCGAAGAGAGGTTGCTCGCTTTCTGCCGGGGTTTCCATCTTGCAAGCCCCGTCAACGCCAAGTACGTTCCGGAGCCGAGCCCCCTGCCAGGCTATGTTGACAAGGTCGTTATGGCCGGGGGGACCTTCGTTCAGGGATCGTCCTCAGAGCTGACGGTGGACGCGCCGCTTCGCGCGCCGTACGTGGCGTACATTCAGGGAGGGCTGTCCAGGCACCACGTGAAGCTCGCGATCCTTGCCGGGCTCTCGGCACTGTCGCGGAGAGGGCTTCTGAGGCCCGCTTAGGGGGAGATCGCGCACGCGATTTGACCTGCAGCGGCCGTGGACGAATTGCGCAGATTCCCTTGACTTTGGGGCGTGATCTGCTAAAATTGCGTTGATCGGGCTAGTCACCGGTCGGAAGGGAGAGATCTGGAAGGGAGGCGGGACTTTGGATGGCAAACACTTTGGGGCGTCATATCCTGTGCGAGGCGTACGAGTGTGACCCTGAGGTGCTTGACAACATCGAAGCCGTTCGGGAGATCATGGTAGACGCTGCTTTGCGGGCAGGAGCTGAGATCCGCGAGGTGGCGTTTCATAAATTCAGCCCTCAGGGCGTGAGTGGTGTGGTGGTCATATCCGAGTCACACCTGGCCATCCACACCTGGCCCGAGCACAGGTATGCTGCAGTCGATGTGTTTACGTGTGGGGAGAAGGTGGACCCCATGGTCGCGTGCCGCTACATTCGTGACCAGTTCAAGGCCCGCCGAATCATAGCTTCCGAGGTGAAAAGGGGGATCTTCGACGAGCACGACGTGACGAAGATCTCCCCAGGGTAGCATCGTTCGAGGGCATCAAGCAGGCACATCGGATGTGCCGAAAGGAGTCCCGTCGGGGAACGAGCGGTTCGTTCCCCGTTTTTTTTGCCAGGGTGGCGTGCCAAGAACGTGTCCTGCCGTATAGGCCATGGGCAAAGCAGGATAGGACTGAGAGGTGGCGAACTAACCAGGAGAAACGGCATGCGGCGGGCACGCCCCGCCAGCTTGCGGAGGAGGGTTTGCGCCGATGGATGCAATTGCGAAGATGCTCAAAGAGCTCTCAGAGGCCCCCGGTGTGTCAGGCTATGAGAGAGAGGTACGGAAGATCATCAGAAGGTATGTTGAGCCGTACGCTGCGATCGAGCAGGACCGGCTGGGAAGCCTCGTGGCGCGCCGCACGGGAACGGGAGACCGGCCCAGGGTGATGCTGGCCGCCCACATGGACGAGATCGGGTTCATGGTCAAGTCCATTACCCCCGAGGGCTTTTTGCGGTTCCTGCCTCTCGGCGGGTGGTTCGACCAAGTCATGCTAGCGCAGAGGGTCGTTGTCAAGACCGCGTCCGGTGACGTGCCCGGCATCATCGGCTCGAAGCCGCCTCACCTTCTCACCGAAGAGGAGCGTAAGAAGGTCGTTGAGAAAAAGGAGATGTTCATAGACGTAGGGGCCACGAGCTTCGATCAAGCCACGAACGAGTTCGGCATCCGTCCGGGAGATCCCGTGATCCCGGAGAGCGGTTTTCAGATCCTCAGGAATGAGAAAGTATACATGGGCAAAGCGTGGGACGACAGGGTCGGTTGCGCAATCCTCATTGACGTGCTCAGGAATCTCCATGCCGCGACCCATCCCAACACGGTCTACGCCGTGGCCACAGTGCAGGAAGAGGTAGGGCTGCGTGGCGCCGAGACCAGCTCAGACGTGGTCGACCCCGATGTCGCGTTCGCACTCGAGGTTGGCATCGCCAACGATACTCCGGGAGGCGACAAGGAGAAGGTCCAGGAGCGGATGGGCGCGGGTCCCGTCATCCTCATATATGACCGGTCTCTAGTCCCCAACATCAAGCTTCGCGACCTCGTCATCGATACAGCAAAAGCCCACGACATCCCGTACCAGATAGACTTCATGGAGGGAGGAGCGGCCGATACCGGCAGGATCCACCTACACGGTCGCGGTGTTCCGTCCGTGGTCATCGGCGTCCCGTCGCGCTACATACACAGCCACGCTTCCCTCATAAACCGAGACGACTACGATCGCACCGTGGCCCTTGTCACGGAGGTCATAAAGCGGCTCGATGCCGCAACAGTGGCTGAGCTCGTGAGCTAGGCCTACGTCCGCGCCGGACGTCGCATTCCGAGTCTTGGAGTCTGAGTCTTGGAGTCTCGAGGGGGGATCAACGTGAGGGGTCGAAGGCGCATTTCCATTCTCCCGCTCCTTGCGGCCGCAGCACTTGTGTTCCTCGCGCTTGGTGGGCCTTGCGCCGCAGGCGCCCAGAGCCCGGCGCCCGTTGCCAAGGATGCGGGCGCGAGCGTAGAGGTCGGTCCTGAGCAGCAAAGAAACGTGTCCCTCACCATCTACGATAACCTCGCCCTCGTGCGCGACGAGCGTCTCGTGCCGCTGAACCAGGGTACGAGCGCAGTGAGGTTTTTCCAGGTCGCGCGGGAACTGGACCCATCCTCGGTCCGCCTGGTTTCACTGACTGCGCCCGGCGACCTCAAGGTGCTCGAGCAAAGTTTCGAGTACGACCTGGCGAGCAGAGATAGGGTCCTCAAGAAGTACATCGGGAAAGAGATCGAGGTCAACCAGGACGGTGTCATTCTTCCGGCACGCCTCCTTGCCGTGGACTCCCAGGGCCAGCTCACCGTGGAGATGTACGATGACAGGATCGTCTTCGTGCCACCGAGCAATGTCAGGCTTCCCGAGTTGCCGTCGGGCCTCGTCCTTCAGCCCACCCTCGTGTGGTACGTGGACGCGCGTTCGACGGCCGACCACATTGTTGAGGCCGACTATCTCACAGGCGGGATAAGCTGGCGCGCGGACTACATCTGCGTGCTGGACGCGAAGGAAAAGTTCGCGTCCGTCGACGGGTGGGTTACGCTTGATAACAAAAGCGGGGCCACATACCCGAACGCTTCGCTGAAGCTCGTAGCGGGCGAAGTGCGCACTACGCAGGATCAGGCCGCCTTCAAGGCTGTGCAGATGCGCGCGCCCACCGTGCTCGCGGAGGCTGGCGTCGAGGAGCAGCCCGTTTTCGAATACCACTCGTACGAGCTCGCACGCCGGACCACGCTTGCTGACAATGAGCAGAAACAGATCGGCCTCCTCTCGGCAGCGAGCGTGCCCATAAGCAAGTCATACGTCTTCGAGGTTGCAGACGGGCATTATGGGTACGAAACATACGCCGGAAAGAAGGAAACCGGGGACGTCAAGATCATCGTAGAGTTCCAGAACAAGGCCGCCGCGGGGCTGGGCATCCCGCTTCCAGCGGGAAAGGTGCGTGTGTACAAAGCCTCGGCCGACAAGAGAATCGACTTCGTAGGAGAGGATACCATCGAACACACCCCTCGCGACGAAACCGTGCGCCTGTACGTGGGGAACGCTTTCGACCTCGTGGGGGAACGCACGGTCACAGATTACAAGAAAACTGGGACCAATTCATACGAGGAGGCGTGCTGCATCAGACTTCGGAACCACAAGGACGAGGACGTCGAGATCACGGCCCTCGAGCGGTTTGAGGGGGAATGGACGATCCTGAGCTGCGTTCCGTCCTCGTACCAGAAACTGGACGCGAGCACTGCCGCGTTCAAGGTCAAGGTGCCCAAAGGGAAGGAAGTCGAGATCCTCTACCGGGTCCGGGTCATCGGCGGCTAGCCCGCGAAATAGGATAGTAGCGGGAGCAGCGCTTCGAGGTCCAGGCGCGAAACCGCTGGTCGGTGGACGCCAGACGCTGGGAATGAGATCAATCAGGGAGGGATGGCCATGACCTACTATCTGATTGACGATGTCGAGGGATTTCGGCAAAGCGTCGTGGGCACCGTCATCGTGGACGTGGATGTCCGGACAAGCGAGGCAGGGCCGCAGGACCCAAGTTATTGGGAAGAAGTTCTCATTACCCTCGACTCCGGTTACGTGATCCACTTCTCCAGCACGTTCTCGGAGGAGTTCAAGCAGAAGCATCACATAGGGGGTTTTCCGCGCGGCGCGGATCACAATTACCATTGAGAGAGCCACCCTCGGGCTTCATAGAACGGACATGGGCGGCGCCGCACATGCGTCGCTCTGTGGAGCCGTCGGGCGGGGTCGGTCGCGTGGGGGCCGGCTCCGCCCGCGGGCTTTTCGGAGAAAGAGGGTTGTGGGCAGCGACCGCGAATGGGTTGCCCGGTGAGCTGGCGTTGTTGTGCGGCCGCGCTTGTATGAGTAATGAGTGACACGCTTGGGAGACAGGCGCGTGTGGATGGAAAGGGGAGATTGCCGGGGTGAAGACCACGCCGAGACCTGCCGACGAGCTTCTTGGGGAGGGAGATTACTACGTCGCAGAGCGCGCGTTTCCCCCAGTGCGCGTTTCTGTGGACGACGTGCGGGACAGGCTCCGTCGCAATCTCAAGCTTGTGCGGGGAATCGGGCCGAAGACCGAGGAGAAACTGAAGGCTCACGGGTACGAGGATCTTGCGTGCTTGTCGGGGCACCGGCGCTTCGGTGAGGCGGCGCGCGGTGTGCTTGCGGCGATCGAGAGACGCGACTGCGAGTTCCTTGCTAGGTGCGGCGCCTCGGAGCTCGATCTCCTCGGGTTCTACCCCGTGACAGACATCGCGCTTGTTGACATCGAGACGACCGGCCTCTACAGCACGCAGCCGCTCTTCCTTGTGGGCGTCATGCGCTTTGTGGACGACGGAAACCTTCTGCTGCGCCAGTACCTTGCAAGATCGTACGAAGAGGAAGCCCATGTGCTCGTGGTGGTCCGTGAGGAGCTTGGGAGGCTCCCTGTCATCACGACCTACAACGGGCGCAGGTTCGACGTCCCGTACATGCGCGACCGCATGGCCTTCCACGGAATCGAGTACGGGCCGTGCCAGCTGCACCTGGACCTGCTCAGAATCGTTCGGCGTCTCTACCGCCGGGCGCTGCCCGACTGCAGGCTCGTGACCGTAGCGGAACACCTCGTTGGCCACGTGCGCCACGGCGACATCCCGGGCTACATGATCCCCGAGGTCTACCACGAGTTCGTGAGGACCAGGAATCCCATCCTGATACGCCCGATCCTCGAGCACAACGCAATGGACCTTCGCGCGCTTGCGCTCATCCTCGGGAGCATCATAGCTGACCGCGCGCAGGCGGGAGGATGAGCGCCGGCATCGGAGGGCGCCCCGGCGCCGGCCGGGGTGGCGCGGATGCTCAAAGGGAAGCTGATATGAGGGGGTACGCGCAATTGGACGAAGCAAGGATTATGAGGGCGGTACGGGACATTCTCGAGGCGATCGGAGAGGACCCGGACCGCGAGGGCCTGCGGGAGACTCCGCGACGGATCGCGAAAATGTGTGAGGAGATATTCTGCGGGGTCGGCAAGGACCCGCGCGAGCTTCTCACGCCGGTGTTCAACGAGCACCACGAGGAAATGGTCATCATCAAGGACATCCCGTTCTATTCCGTGTGCGAACACCATCTCCTGCCATTCCATGGCAAGGCCCACGTGGCGTATTTGCCGAAGGGGGGACGTGTCGTCGGCCTGAGCAAGCTCGCGAGGGTGGTCGAGACCGTCGCGAGACGGCCGCAGCTCCAGGAAAGGCTCACGAGCGAGGTCGCTGACATGATCGACGACGCGCTCAAGCCCCACGGTGTGGTGGTGGTGATCGAGGCCGAGCACATGTGCATGTCGATGCGTGGCGTGACCAAGCCGGGCAGCATCGCAGTGACATCCGCGGTGCGCGGCCTGTTCCGCAAGGACGTCGCCGCGAGAGCCGAGGCCTTCTCCTTGATCAAGGGCCAGGCGTAAGTGGGGGCGCAGGAGACTGTCGAGCTTCTCCAGCGGCCTCGCCGGCCAGGTGGTGCCGAGGCATCGTGCTCGGGGCCCCGTCCCTGGGCACACCACCGACCGGCACCAGATGACGTTGCGGGTTCGTCCGCCGTTTTCGAAGCCTGGGTAATAATCATCTCCTCCGGTCATATACATTATTCTGAAAGCCGGGTGCGACCCGGTGCCGGGGGAGGGAGCCGGTATGGAGACGTTCGATATCTTCCAGGACATCGCGACACGTACAGGCGGCGACATCTACATTGGAGTGGTCGGGCCGGTCAGAACGGGGAAGTCCACATTCATCAAGCGTTTCATGGACCTCCTGGTCCTCCCGAGGATCGCCGACGTGTACGACAAGCAACGCTCGGTGGACGAACTGCCGCAAAGCGGGGGCGGCAGGACCATCATGACGACCGAGCCGAAGTTCGTGCCGAGCGAGGCCGTGGAAGTCGAGATCGAGGACAACGTCAAGGTCCGGGTGAGGCTCGTTGACTGCGTTGGTTACACTGTGAGGGGAGCGCTCGGATACGAGGATGAGGCCGGCCCCAGGATGGTCGTCACGCCCTGGTTTGACCATGAGATCCCGTTCGAGGAAGCGGCGGAGTTCGGGACGCGGAAGGTCATAACTGACCACTCAACAATCGGCCTCGTCGTGCTCACAGACGGATCGATCACGGAGATCCCCAGAGAGAATTACGTCCCCGCGGAGCAACGAGTCATCGCCGAGCTTCGCGACCTTCACAAACCTTTCGTGGCAGTCCTCAACTCGGCGGCGCCGTGGTCGAGAGAGGTCCAGAACCTTGCGTCGGAGCTGGCCGACAAGTATCAGGTACCGGTCATCCCCCTCGATTGCATGCGGATGGACGTCGAGGACGTCAAAGGGGTCCTGCGTGAAGTGCTATACGAATTCCCCGTCCGCGAGGTAAACGTGAGGCTGCCCGTATGGCTCAGCGAGCTTGCGGAGGACCATTGGCTCAGGCAGAGGTTCCAGCAGGCTGTGGTGGGCACGGTGAAGGAGGTCAAGAGAATACGCGACATACACGCGGTTGTCGATAAGCTGTCCCAGGAAGAATTCGTCTCAGAGGCGAATCTCACCACCATGGAGCTTGGCACGGGCACCGTGGTCATCGACCTTGAGGCCCCGAGAAGCCTCTTCTTCCAGGTAGTGCAGGAGGTGAGCGGCCTCGAGGTGGAGGGAGATCACCACCTCCTGCGCCTCATGAAGGAGCTCTCGGTTGCGAAGAGGGAATACGACAAGGTGGCGGACGGTCTGCGAGACGCGCGCGAGCTGGGGTACGGCATAGTGATGCCGCTCCTCGACGAGCTCACGTTCGAAGAGCCGGAGCTCATCAGGCAGGGGAGCCGATTCGGCGTGAGGCTCAAGGCGTCGGCCCCGTCCATCCACATGATCCGGGCGAACATCGAGACGGAGGTCACGACGAACGTAGGCACCGAAAGGCAAGGAGAGGAGCTTGTCAGGCGACTGTCAGAGGAATTCGAGAAAGACCCCGACCGCATCTGGAACACCGACTTCCTCGGCAAGTCCCTGCATGAGCTGGTGAAGGAAGGCATCGAGAGCAAGCTTTATCGGATGCCCGAGAACGCCCAGCAAAAGCTGCAGGAAACCCTCCAGAAGATCGTGAACGAGGGCAGTGGCGGACTCATCTGCATAATCCTGTGAGGCCTGCTGAAGCTCACGTGAGGCCGGGCAAATGGCACGCTTCGGGCAGAGAGAGCCAAGGCCGCCGCGGAGACGACTGCGGGCTTGCCAAATCCTCGACGCCCGGCTGTTGTGCGAGCACCGACAATCCCGGTGCGCTCACGTAAAGGGATGAAAACTCGTGTCACCATCCCTGGGACTGGGATGAGAAGGCCGGCACGAACGGCGAAGGCGGGCCGCATGAGGCGGCCCGCCTTTATAAATCCTGCTTGAAGTGGGCAACATACCTGCGAAAGGAGGTTTCCGGAATGACCAAGACTGAGCTGGTTGACAAAGTTGCAGCCAAAACCGGTTTCACAAAGAAGGATTCCGGGCGAGTGGTCGACGCGGTGTTTGAATCCATCTCGGAAGCCCTTGCCGCAGGGGAAAAGGTGTCTCTCGTGGGCTTCGGGAGCTTTGAAACACGAAAGAGGGCGGCCAGGGCAGGCAGAGACCCAAGAACTGGCAAGACCATCCGAATCGCGGCGAGGACGGTGCCGGTTTTCAAGGCCGGCAAGACTCTCAAAGACGCCGTCGCCAAATGAGGCCGGCTTGAGCCTGCCTCATCCCGATCGAGCTCGACCCGCCCCGAGCCCCATGGTCAAACTCGGGGTTGCGGCCACGCCATCGATCTGGTATAATTCTCTTGGACCGTGAAGACGCGGGCAAGCTAGAGTTTGGTCGGGGCGTGGCGCAGTTTGGCTAGCGCGCCTGAATGGGGTTCAGGAGGTCGCGAGTTCAAGTCTCGCCGCTCCGACCAGTTTTATGTACCCAATAGCCCTCACGGGTCGCGGACCGGCGTGTGGGCGAAGGGGCACTGAGGCACGTCGAGAGCCGCCGTGGCAGGGTTGCCAGGCGGCTCTGTTTTTCCGAGGCCGGCTCGCGCCCCGCCGGCCCCGTGTTCACGCTCGGACGAAACGAGGGCCGACGGTGACGGCTGAGTTGAGGTGGGAGAGGCAAGTTCACAACATGGTGAGAAATGGCTCTCTCCTTCAGAATATGGCCTATGCCATAATCCCCTCGCATCAACCGTGGGACCGTCGGCAGTTATAGTCATGCCCGGGGCTTGAAGGTTTTACTCACGTCCGTGCAGAATTCCACGCTGAACATTATGGGATTACAACCATTAAAAGGCAGAGACGGCGACATATGGTAGGGATGGGTAGAGGTCAGGACAACGGTACGAGCCGGGGCAACGAGCCGAACGGCAATGACTGGCAATGGCTGGGGGACGCCATGAGGGTAGAGGTGACGCTCACCGGGAGGGTCCAGGGAGTCGGATTCCGGGGGTTCGCTCAAAGACATGCGATGTCCCTCGGCCTCCGCGGGTGGGTAAGAAACCGGTATGACGGGGCGGTGGAGGTCGTAGCTGAGGGAGAGCGATACAAGCTCGAACGCTTCATCGCGCTCCTCCGGGAGGGACCGCCTTGGGCAAGGGTCGACGACGTGGAAGTCCGGTGGTCTGAATACCGGGGAGAGTTCGCGTCCTTCGGGGTGCGGGGATGACGCGGAAGGCAGGCGGACGGGGACCGACGGGGACCGACGGGGACAGCGGTGGTCAGCCGTCTGCATTCGACCAGGGGGCCCGCGCGGCACACGTGACGTGATGAGAGGTTGCGCAAGGAGGACAGAAGACTGATGTCGGTCGGCGAAGATGCCGGGTCCAGATGTTTGTGCAAGCGCGGCGTAGGTCTCGCCCTTGGTTCCGGAGCAGCAAGAGGGCTCGCCCACATAGGCGTGCTGAAGGTGCTGGAGCGCGAGGGAATCGAGGTCAAAGCTATCTCCGGGGCCAGTATGGGCGCCCTCGTCGGCGGGCTCTATGCAGCGGGGATGCCCCTGTCTGAGATGGAAAGATATGCGCTCGCCGTGACGAGGCGGTCCGTGCTTGCATGGATAGATCCAATACCCCCGAAGCAAGGGTTCATCATGGGCAAGAAGATCGAGGAGCTCCTGCGCTCGTTCATTGGGGACGTGGATTTCTCCGAGCTCAGAATCCCGCTGGCCGTGGCTGCGGCGGACATCCTCACGGGTGAGGAGGTCATCCTCCGCGAAGGAGATGTTGTTGACGCCATACGCGCCAGCATCTCCATCCCGGTGGTGTTCGTGCCCGTCCAGTTGGGCCGCAGGATGCTCGTGGACGGCGGGGTCGTCAATCCTGTGCCAGTCGACTACATCCGCATGCTCGACAGATCCGCCGTCTCGGTTGCCGTGAGCGTGCTTCCCAAGCTCGAGCGCAAGCAGGTGGAGAAGCCCGGCACGGTCGACATAATCCTCAACACCCTCGACATCATGCAGATTCGGCTGTTCGAGGCAAGGCGGGGAGAGGCGAAGGTGGTGATCGAGCCGGACGTCGCGTTTGCCACGGGCGTGGAGTTTTGGGAAGCCCGCCAGATCATCGCAAGGGGCGAGGAGGCAGCTCTCGACGCGCTGCCTAGCATCAGGAAAGCTCTCGGCGGGCTCCCGTGGTAGAGCTAGGACTCTCACCGGCACCGCCAGGGCGGGGGCGGTGGCGGGCGCGGGCACGGCGGGCATCTCACGTCGACCGTCCAGGCGCCCGTTCGGCGCCCGGCATCATTGACCTTGCCCCAGTCATCTGCTAGAATACGTTGTGAAGGCAGCGACGGGGCGCGGAGGAGCCCGCCCAACCGGGTACGCCGCGCAACACAACAACCCAGGAGAGTCACAGGTTTACGGTGCGAGAGTGGCGGAACGGCAGACGCGCCAGACTTAGGATCTGGTGGGTAATCCCCGTACGGGTTCAAATCCCGTCTCTCGCACCAACATTTGTCAACCCACAGCTATCCGGCAGTTTCAGCCCTTCCTGCCCAATCTTTCCGCAGCGGGTTTTCCATCTCGAAAAGGCGGATGTTGTGGGCCAAACCAAGTGTGCAAAACCACGTCAGGGAAGAATCCACCGGGCCCGCCAAGTGGGCCCCCAAGTCTCCTCCTTTCGCGTGCAACCTCAAAGGCGAGGAGCGGCCGGACGAAGGCGCAACGCAGCGGCCGTCCGCTCCTGGCGTTCACTCCGCACCCACGAAGTAAAGCTCCTGCCACCTCGTTTCCCTGATGGGATTGAGGGAGCTTGCAATTACGATCCTGAACGTGGTGACATTGGCGATCGCGCTCGCATCAAACGCAAGAGCGTATGCCTGGGTCTGGCCTGGACGGATCACGAAACCGACCGGCTCGATCGCTCGGATCGAGACGCTCGTCAACGTGGCCAACTCATCTCCGTCAGGACCGTACGCGTGGCCGACGATCCCGGCATAATGCACGTCGGCGCCCCCGATGTTCGTGATCTTGCCCTTGAGAACGGCGCTGCCGCTCCCGTCGTTCGGGATGTACGTGACCTGAGTCCACAGAATGCTGGGCCCCGTGTTCACGGTACAGCCGGCCACAAGGGCAATCGTGCAGAACGCCACTGACGCAAGTGCGCAAATCCTTGTCGAGGGTCTCCATCGCATGAGTCGCATGAAACGTGTCCTCCTTTTCTGGTCTGTCTGGGAGAAATGCGCTTCCTTAGAGTATTCTGCATGCATGTGTTCGGCCCTCCCGATAGGCGGGCGGGGTTCTCGCAGATGTCACTCGCCAACATAGTGCAATGCGCCCGGGCTGTCCCCCGCGCGGGGGCGCCTTCTTGGCACGACACGTCTAAGTATGTCGCCAAACGCTCGGGCTACTCTTCGGCGGTGGGCCTGGCTAGGGCCATCGGCCTCGCCCTCCGGGGACGGCGCGCTTGCGGTGTGCCTCGCTCGAATTCGGCGCGGGAGACATCCGAATTCTCCACGTCTCGTCGTGCAACCACCCGCAACCCTGACTCCGTCGAGAAAGGAGACGAAGACTCATGGCGCCATGCTTAGACCAGGCATGTGCTCCATGCAGCGTGCCACCACTCACCGCTCGCAGACGCCGCGCGGCCCGAATGGCCGCCCACCACGGCTGCCGGCACACGCGCCATGCCGAGAGACAGACGCCTGGGCGTGCCCACCGCGGCTATTCGCTTGAATGTGTCCGGCACCCTCCTGGATGGTAGAAAAGCCTCGGTGGCAGAAAAGCCGGTATAGAAGGATTCCGGGGTGACGTGGCGAAATACCTGACTTGTTTAAGGCGACGCAGCAGGCGGTCACGGGCCGCACGCTGGCAAAAGGCTCCCGGGGAGTGCGCTACGTCCCCTTTCCCGCAGCGGCAAGAGGGCAATGCCTCGGAAGCAAGAGGCCGCGCCCAGCGGCTCCCGCCCAAGACGCGTAAGGCAGGGGGTGAAAAGAGCCTGAGAGATACAACAGCAAAAGCCTGACTTGCCTGATGGAGAGTGTGTCCCGAGCAAGAGAAGGTCCGAGAAGAGATGGGCCCGGCCCGGACAGCTCGCGTGCCGGTCCCGGAGCAAAGGAGGAGCCATCACCGTGAGAAGGTCGATTCAGGCAGTCTTGGGAGTAACCCTCTTGGTCCTCTTGACTTCCATCGCAGCGTTCGCACAGAGCACCGAGCCCATCAAGATCGGCGTTTACGAGCCGATGACCGGTGCGATGGCCGCCGGTGGTCAGATGACCTGGGAAGGCATCGCGCTCGCCCAGGAGATGCAACCGACTGTCCTCGGGAGACAGATCAAGCTGATTCTCGTGGACAACAAGAGCGACAAAGTTGAATCCGCGAACGCGGTGGCCCGCCTCGTCGAGCAGGAAAAGGTCGTCGCAATCATAGGGAGCTACGGGAGCTCCAACTCCATCGCCGGCGGTGATGTCGCTGAGAAGGCCGGCATCCCAATGGTGACCGACTCCGCCACGAACCCCCTCGTGACGCAGGGCAAGAAGTACGTGTTCCGCGCATGTTTCATCGACCCGTTCCAGGGCGAAGTGATGGCCAAGTACGTGTTCAACAACCTCAAGCTAAAGAAAGTGGCCATCCTGAAGGACGTTGCCCAGGATTACTCAGTAGGGCTCGCCAACTACTTCAAGAAGACGTTCACGGCACTGACGGGTGACCCGAAGAGCATAGTCGCCGAGGTCGCATATCAAACGGGTGACCAGGACTTTACGGCCCAGCTCACCCAGGTGATATCGGCCAAGGCCGAGGCTCTCTTCGTCCCGGGTTACTTCGGTGACGCGGCGCTCATAGCCAAGCAGCTCCGACAGCTCGGCAGCAACATTCCCATCCTTGGCGGCGACGCTCTCGACGCACCGGAGCTCATGAGCATCGGCGGTAAGGCGGTGGAGGGCCTCACGATAAGTTCCTTCTACAGCGCCGAGGCACCTGCCAACGAGGTCGCGAAGAATTTCGTGGCAGCTTACAAGAAGAAGTATGGGAAAGAGCCCAACGCCAACGCGGCCCTGGGCTTCGACACGTACAACATGGTGGTCGACGCCATCCGCCGGGCAGGCTCCACGAACCCGAAAGCGATCAGGGACGCCCTCGCCACCACAAAGGGCTTTGTGGGCGTGACTGGAACCATTACGATCGATGAGAACGGCAACGCCACCAAGGACGCTGTCATCCTCAGGGTTCAGAACGGCGTCTTCCGTTACGTGACTACGATCCATCCGTAGCGCCACGGCACGCAGGCCGTTGGCATCACCGCGTTCTGGAATGTGGAATGCGTTCTCTGACGGGCTGCCGGCAATCCCTTGAAATCCGCCGAGAGGGGTCAGGATCAGGCCGCTTGCTGCACGGGCCGAGCCCCGACAAAGCACGGCCAGCCTGGGGCGTCGGGCGCCCCCTCCCCGGGCCCGACATCGGTGAGCCGGCAACCGCTCGAAATGTGGCAAGGACGAACGCGGCCTTGCACGGTGCTCCGGGGGCGGCGGCCTCCGCCCCCGGGTGGCATCGCCCATCGTCCGGTAGCGAGGTCGCCCGTCGTCTGTTCGGGAGGTGGAGCTTTGACCTGGGTCGTGTTTCTTCAAAACGTGGCTAACGGCCTTTCACTTGGCAGCCTTTACGCGCTCGTGGCCATCGGGTACACTATGGTCTACGGTATCCTGCGGCTGATCAACTTTGCTCACGGCGACATCTTCATGCTGGGCGCGTACGCCCTTTTCTATCTCGTGCTCGTGTTCACCCTCCCTTGGTGGGTGTCGTTTGCAGCCGCCATCGTGATAACCGCGATAATGGGCGTCCTGGTGGAACGGGCGGCGTACCGTCCCCTCCGGAACGCGCCTCGCATCTCGGCTCTCATTTCAGCCATAGGCGTGTCGTTTTTCCTGGAGAACGTGGGCCTCGTAGTGTTCGGCGGCCGCCCGAAGCCGTTTGCCGTGCCGCAGTTCTTCACTCAAGACCACAGCATAGGCGCGGTGCGCGTCATGAACCTGACGTGGGTCATCCCGCTTCTCTCAATGGTTCTTCTACTGGGCCTCACGTACCTTGTGTACCGCACCAAGGCCGGGCTTGCGATGAGGGCCATATCCTACGACATGGAGACGTCCAGGCTCATGGCCATCGACGTGAACAAGACGATCTCCCTGACGTTCGCGGTGGGCTCAGCGCTTGCGGCAGCGGGCGGGATCATGTGGGCGCTCAAGTACCCCCAGATCAACCCACTGATGGGCATCATCCCTGGCCTGAAGGCGTTTATCGCGGCGGTGCTTGGCGGCATTGGCAGCATCCCCGGTGCGATGCTCGGCGGGTTTCTCCTCGGGATCATGGAGATTATGCTGGTCGCGTTCCTGCCGGCTTTATCAGGTTTTCGCGACGCGTTCGCGTTTCTCGTCCTCATAGTGATTCTGCTGGTGAAGCCCTCAGGGCTGATGGGCCAGGAAGTAAAGGAAAAGGTGTGAGCAATGGTAGGAGATGTGGAACACGCCTTCTCGTATCGTGACCCTTCAGTCGTCGCCAGGCGCGCCCGTCTGAAGCTCGCTTGCAACCTGGTCAGCCTGGCGCTGGCGGCGGCGCTCATCCACTGGCTGCAGCGCAACCTTGGCGACTACCCCCTCCGGATCCTCAACCTTGCCGCCATCAACGTGATCCTCGCAGTGAGCCTCAACCTCATCTACGGCTTCACCGGGATGTTCTCTCTCGGTCACGCCGGGTTCATGGCTATGGGCGCGTACGTCGCCGCTCTCCTGACACTGCCGCAGGCGACCAAGGACGTCATCTTCCTCATGGCCCCCCTGGCATGGCCGTTCAACGTGCTGTCGGCGCCGCCACTCGTCGCCGTGATTGCAGGGGGGCTTGTGGCAGGCGTTGCCGCTTTTCTCATCGGGCTCCCGGTCCTCAGGCTTCGCGGCGATTATCTGGGCATAGCCACCCTCGGATTCGCTGAGATAATCCGGGTGGTAGCCAACAACATCCCCTCGGTCACCAACGGTGCGCTCGGCCTCAAGGGTATCCCGGGCTTCGCCAACAACCTTTGGTGGACGTGGGGATGGGCGGCCTTTACCGTCTGGTTCATTTCAAGGCTCGTCAGCTCCGCGCACGGCAAGGCCTTCCTCGCGATCCGCGAGGACGAGGTGGCTGCCGAGATAATGGGCGTTAGGGTCACCTATCACAAGACTGTTTCCTTCGTCACCGGCGCCGTGTTCGCGGGCATCGGCGGAGCCCTCCTCGGGAGTCTTACGAGCACCATAGACCCGAAGACATTCGGCTTCATGCTCACGTTCAACATCCTCATAATCGTGGTGGCCGGCGGGCTCGGGAGCATAACCGGGTCGATAGTGACCGCCTTGCTGTACACGGTTCTCCTTGAGGCTCTCCGGCCGATCGAGGCTGGGTGGAGGCTGGGTCCTCTTGTAGTCCCGGAGATCCCCGGCTTGCGCATGGTAGTGTTTTCGTTGGTTTTGCTCGTCATAATCCTCTTTTATCAAAGAGGCCTTTTCGGCGGCAGGGAGTTTTCGTGGGACTGGCTGGTGAACAGGCTGGAACGACGGGCCCGAGCCACCACCCGCGGGGAAACGCCGTCCGCCCTGCGTGCTCGGCAGCCAGAACCGTACAGGCCGAGCACTCGTGCCGACACGCGCGATAAGTCGATGTCCCATGGCATGGGGCAGGCAGCAAGCGGGCAGGGCGGCACGAACGACGACCGTGATGCGCTGACTGACGAGGCCGGGAGAGACGCCTCCGGGCAGCAGTCGAAACTGACTTGAGGGAGGGACGTGAGAGCTTTGGCGGCCACTGACGTGCTTCGTCTAGACCACGTAACGATGAGGTTCGGGGGCCTTGTCGCCGTCAGCGATTGCAATCTAGCCCTGACCCGCGGCGAGTTGGTGGGGCTCATAGGTCCAAACGGCGCCGGAAAGACCACGGTGTTCAACGTCATCACTGGGGTTTATAGGCCGACGCAAGGGCACGTGTTCTTCGAAGGCCGGGACATCACGGGGATGAGGCCGGACCTCGTGTGCGCGCTGGGGATCGCGCGCACTTTCCAGAACATCCGTCTCATGAAGTCGCTGAGCGTTGTGGACAATGTGCTCATCGGGCATAGGTGCCATCTGAGATCCTCGCTTGCCGCCGCGGTCCTCCGCTTGCCAGGATACGTGCGCGAGGAGAACCTGCTCTACGAGGAGTCCCTCAGGCTCCTCGATGACCTCGGTTTGCTCAGATACAAAGACGCTCCGGCAGGGAGCCTTCCATACGGGGAACAGCGCAGGGTGGAGATCGCCCGCGCGCTCGCGACCAGACCGCGCCTGCTCCTGCTCGACGAGCCGGCGGCGGGCATGAATCCAAATGAGAGCCAGGCGCTGGTGAGGTTCATCAGGGACGTGCTCGCGAGGTTCGACCTCACCATTCTCCTCATCGAGCACGACATGAGCGTCATCATGGAGGTGTGCGACCGTATCATGGTCCTCGACCACGGCGAGACCATCGCCGAGGGCACATCGGCGGAGATCCAGGCCAACCCGCGCGTTATCGAGGCCTACCTGGGGGTCGGGTACAAACATGCTGGAAATTACTGATCTGAACGTGTTTTACGGTGGTATACACGCGGTGAAGGACGTCTCCATGCGCGTGGAGCCTGGGCAGATCGTGACGCTCATCGGCGCGAACGGAGCCGGCAAGAGCAGCACGCTCCGGGCAATCGCCGGGCTCGTCCAGCCGCGAAGCGGGAGCATTCGGTTCCGGGGCAAGGAGATCGTCGGCCGCCCCACGGAAGCGATCATCAAGTCTGGCCTCACCCTTGTGCCGGAGGGAAGGAGGGTGTTTCCCAACCTAACGGTGCGCGAGAACCTCGATCTCGGTGCGTTCGGGCGCAGCGACCGGGCCGGGATCGCGAAGGACATCGAATGGGTATTCCACCTCTTCCCACGCCTCGAGGAGAGACAACAGCAGAAGGCCGGCACGTTATCTGGTGGCGAGCAACAGATGCTTGCGCTCGGTCGCGCGCTCATGTCGCGGCCGGCGTTGCTCATGATGGACGAACCTTCGCTCGGGCTCGCGCCTGTCCTCATAGAGAGCATTTTCCAAGTGATTCAAAAGATACGGGCCGAGGGCACGACCATTCTGCTTATCGAGCAAAACGCGTTCGCGGCTTTAAACACTGCTGATACGGGTTACGTCCTTGAAAACGGGAGGATCGTCATGGCCGGCACGGGCGCCGAGTTGCTGGCCAACGAGGACATCCAAGCCGCTTACCTGGGCAGAAAGAAAACATGAGCGTAGAGGTCGAAGTCGAGCAGTCATGCATATTCAGTAAAGGACGGTGGAAATGGACGTGCACACGCTCGGTTACATCGATCCCGAACTTGCGGCCGCGATCAATGGTGAGCTTCAGCGTCAAGACAACACCATCGAGCTCATAGCCTCAGAGAACATAGTGCCCCCCGCGATCCTCGAGGTCCAGGGCTCGGTCCTCACCAACAAGTATGCAGAAGGGTACCCCGGGCACCGCTACCACGGGGGCTGCAAGTACATGGATGAGGTAGAGACGCTCGCCATCGAACGGGCAAAGCGCCTCTTCGGCGCGGAGCACGCCAACGTTCAGCCCCATTCGGGCGTCAACGCGAACCTTGCGGTCTTCGTGGCAACCCTGAAGCCGGGCGACGCGATCCTGGGGATGGATCTCAAGCAGGGTGGGCACCTATCCCACGGGAGCGCCGTGAATGTGTCTGGCAAGTACTACCGCACCTTCGCGTACGGGCTCGACCCCGAAAGCGAGCGCATCGACTATGACCAGGTCCGCGATCTCGCCATTCGTCACCGGCCTCGGCTTCTCATAGCGGGGGCGAGTGCCTATCCGAGGGTCATAGATTTCGAGCGCTTCCGCCAGATCGCCGATGAGTCAGGGAGCCTCCTCCTCGTCGACATGGCTCACATCGCGGGGCTTGTCGCGGGCGGTGTGCATCCTAGCCCCGTCCCGTACGCGGACTTCGTTACGTCCACGACCACGAAAACCATGCGAGGAGCTCGGGGCGGGTTCATTCTATGCCGTGCTGAGCACGCGAAGGCGATCGATAGCGCTATCTTCCCTGGTATTCAGGGCGGGCCGATCATGCAGAACGTAGCGGCGAAGGCTCTCACGTTCAAGCTCGCCGCCACAGCCGAATTTCGGGCGTATGCAGCCCAGATCGTGAGGAACGCCCAGGCGATGGCGGCCCGCTTCCAGGAGCGTGGGCTGAAGCTCGTCACGGACGGGACGGACAACCATTTGATGCTCCTGGACCTGCGTAACCTCGCCGGCAGGGGCGTGACAGGCCACAGCGCTGAGCAGGCGCTCGCCGAGGTGGGGATCGCCGTGAACAAGAACCTCATACCGGGCGACCCGCAGAAGCCCACCGTGACGAGCGGGGTACGTATCGGCACGGCGGCCATAACCTCGCGGGGATTCAAAGAGGACGAGGCCGCGGTCGTGGCGGACCTCATTGCGGACATCTTGCTTAACCCGTCTTGCGCCGTGGTCGAACGCGCTCGCCGATTGGTCCAGGATCTCTGCAGGAAACATCCGATATATCAGTGCTAAGTGGAGGTGCAAGACGCTTCAGATTAGTGGAAGGGGTTGCCGGTGATTGCGCGGCGCGTGTCAAAACCCGGCCTGTCAGGCCAGCGGCCGGGCTTTGTCAGGGCGTCCCGCTCGGGGTGCCATCCCCGAGTGCAGCATTCGCCACCCGGCAACTGCTGGCGACGAGGCCAAAGCTAACGCACCCCCGCTTCGCCCGGGCTCGACCCGCGCCTGCCCGCCTGCAATTCTTCTGCCAAATGGTCAACCGAAAGGAGGACTCTCCCGGAACGGGACGAATAAGTATGCTTAATATCGTCCCCACGTAGGGAACATGCGTGTCCGAGGGGTACCCGGAGAAGGAGCACGTCGAAGACGAGGAAACCTTGCGGGGCGGACGGGCGCATGCTGACGCCGGCGGGGGAGGAGATCGACAGGAGGTGCTTGAGAAGTGAGAGGTCGTCGGTCACATGTGTGTTTATTCCTTCTAGCGATGATTCTCGGACTGGGGTTAGGGTACGGGAGCCTTGCGTTTGCCGCGAAGGAACCCATCCGAATAGGCCTCCAGGCGCCCATCACCGGCCAGTGGGCATATGAGGGCGAAATGGCGTTGAATTGCGTGCAGATCGTCGCGGACGAGATCAACGCCAGGGGCGGCATCCTTGGACGTCCCATCGAGATCGTTCCGGGCGACGACCAGTGCAGCCCAAAGCAGAGCGCGCTGGTCGCTCAGCGGATGTTGAGCGAGAAGGTCGTCGCGGTGATAGGCACGTACGGCTCGTCCGTGACCGAGCCTGCGGCGACGATCTACGAGCGTGCTGGGCTGCTTAACATCGCGTACGGTTCTACGGCCGAGCAGCTCACGTCCCACGGTTGGAAGTTTTTCTTCCGCACGTGTTTCCGTGACGATCGCCAGGGCGCCTTCTTCGCGCAGTTTGTAAACAACACGCTCAAGCTCAAGAGGGTCGCGATCCTTCATGACAACACCACGTTCGCAAAGGGGCTCGCCGAGGCGGCCCGCCGCTCGCTCGAGCAGGCGAAGAAGGCCGAGATCGTGTTTTACGACGCCGTGACGCCGGGCGAGAGGGATTTCACGCCTGTGCTCAGCCGCATGCAGACCGCAAGGCCCGAGGTGGTGTACTACACGGGGTACTACCCGGAGGCAGGCCTCATCATCAGGCAGATGAGAGATCTCGGCAGCAAGGCGGTTTTCGTGGGCGGCAACGCCGCGATCAACGACGAGTTCATCAGCATCGCCGGGATCGAGATAGCGAAAGGCGCGCTCATGACGCAGGAGCCTATGCCGACAGACCTGCGGTACCCCGAGGCAAAGCCGTTCCTGGATGAGTACGTGCGCCGTCACAAGGCCCCGCCGAGCAGTCCGTGGCCTGTGTACGCCGCGGACGCCCTCAAGGTGATCGCCGCTGCGATCGAGGCGACCGGTTCCACGGATTCCAAGGTGCTCGCGGATTATATTCGGAAGGACATGAAGGATCTTCCCGGCATCACCGGCCCCATCTCGTTTGACGACGCGGGAGACAGGGAAGGGGCCATCTACCTGGCGTACGAAGTAACCGCTGATGGGAAGTTCAAGCCATACCAGCCGTAGCCAGCAACGCGCAGGGGCTGCACACAAAGGTTGCGCGCGGCAGGCAGGCGCCCTGCCCGCAACCTGAGACTCGCACTGGGACTCGCATTTGAAACGGAGGTGACGGCACGGAGACCCGCGTCTTGGACGGGTCCTCCGTGCCGATGGTATGGCTTTGTTCATAGAGCAACTCGTCAACGGCCTCACTGTAGGCGCGGTGTACGCGTTGGTGGCCCTGGGGTACACCATGGTGTACGGCGTCATGCGGCTCATCAACTTCGCCCATGGTGACCTCTTCATGCTTGGGTCATACCTTGGATTCACCTTGCTCGTAAGCACGTTTGTCGGCAGTTCTCTGCCTTTGTGGGCCGCTCTTGTCGTGACCGTGGTCGTGTCCGCTGTCGGCATAGCTGCACTCGGGGTGCTGGTGGAACGGGCCGCCTACCGGCCGCTGCGCAGGTCAAACCGCTTGACCGCCGTCGTCTCCGCCATGGGGGTTTCGATCTTCCTCCAAAATGCGGCGATGCTCATTTGGGGGCCGCGCTACCGCGCATATCCATCGTGGGCCGTCCCTGATCTGCGGTGGGAAATCGGAGCCTTCCACATAAGTCTCATGCAGGTGTTGATTCTCGCCGTGTCCCTTGTCCTGATGGCAGGGTTGTATCTATTCGTACAGCGCACAACGGTCGGAGCGGCCATCCGCGCCACGGCCATCGACCATGACACCGCAAGGCTCATGGGCATCGACGTGGACCAGATCATCCGGCTCATCTTCATTATCGGGCCTGGTCTCGGCGCAGTGGCAGGGGTGTTGCTGGGCTTGTACTACCGCCAGATCCACTTCACCGTGGGATGGTCGTACGGATTGAAGGCTTTCACCGCGGCGATCCTCGGAGGCATCGGAAACATACCAGGAGCCATGGTGGGCGGGTTGCTGCTCGGGATCTTGGAGATGCTTGGCGCAGGCTACATCTCGGCAGCATGGAAAGATGTCTTCGTGTTTCTCATCCTGATCATGCTCCTCATCTTCCGTCCCACGGGGCTCCTAGGCGAACGTGTCGCGGAGAAGGTCTAGCTCAGGACCCAGACTGTGAGGTGGTATCGTTGCGTCTCGGACCAGGCCTTTCCATAAGGCACCGCAGGACCGCGCCCAAGGCGCCGGCATTTCCCAGGCGCACCCCGGCTTTGGTCACTGCGGCCATCGCCGCAGCCGCCGTGCTCTTTCCGATGGTCGCAAGCGACTACTGGATAGACGTCGCCGTTTTCTGGGGTATCTACGTGCTCCTCGGCCTGAGCCTCAACATCATCGTCGGCGAGGTCGGGCTGTTCGATATGGGTCACATGGCGTTTTTCGCCATTGGGGCGTACACCACGGCCATACTAAGCGCACGCTTTGGCATCTCGCTGTGGCTCCTCCTCCCGTTGAGCGGGATCGTTGCAGGGCTCGCAGGCCATGTTTTGGCGCGGCCCATCATTCATCTTCGGGGAGACTACCTCCTCATAGCTACCATAGGCCTTAACGAGATGGTGCGCATCAGCCTCCTCAACAATCCCTGGGGACTCACCGGGGGTCCGAACGGCATAATCATGCTCGACCAGTTCCGTATATTCGGGCTCGCAGTGCAGAGGCCCACGCACTTTTACTACCTTGTGTGGACGTGCGTGGCGGCAAGCATGCTCGCTCTGGTTAGGCTGCAGCGCTCGCGAATAGGCCGCGCGTGGAACTTCATCCGGGAGGATGAGGTGGCTGCCGAGGCCATGGGCGTCGACGTCAGGCGGGCCAAACTCCTGGCGTTCACGCTGGGGGCGGGCCTCGCGGGCGCCGCGGGCACGATCTTCGCTGCCAAATTGGTGGTGATCTCGCCAGAGAGCTTTACGTTCATGGAGTCGGTGATACTCTTCTGCATCGTGATTCTCGGGGGGATGGGCTCGATCCCCGGAGTGGTCCTGGGGTCCGCGGCCATGCTGGTGCTCCCCGAGATCCTGCGCAACTTCGCCCAATACCGCATGTTGTTCTTCGGAGCTGCCATGGCCCTCATGATGATCTTCCGCCCCCAGGGGCTCTGGCCCAGCAAGCGGTGGTCGACGAAGTTGCAGGAGGGTGAAGGTGAGTGATGGACGGCGCACGCGGTGAGAACCGGGAGCGGGGTGCGGCAAACCAAGGGACGGGCAATGGCATCATCCTCAAGCTTAAGGGCGTGAGCAAGCGGTTCGGCGGTCTCCGCGCCGTGGACGGCTTCGATCTCGACGTCCGCGAGGGCAGCATCACGAGCCTCATAGGGCCGAACGGAGCTGGCAAGACAACCGTGTTCAACCTCGTAACAGGCATCTACCGGCCCGACGAGGGAAGCATCTCGTTTGCTGGACGCGAGCTTGTCGGCAAGCTGCCCCACGAGGTCGCGGAGGCAGGCATCGCACGCACGTTTCAGACGCTGCGCCTTTTCGAGAACCTGACGTGTTTCGAGAACGTGCTCGCGGGCCAGCATTGCAGGGGCAGGGCAGGGGTGATCGCGTCCATCCTCAGAACTCCGGCCCAGCGTAAGGAGGAGGACCGCATGCGAGGTGAGGCCGAGCGATGCCTTCGTCAGATGGGCCTGTGGGGATGTCGCGACGAGCTTGCGCGCAACCTCCCTTACGGCAACCGCAGGCGGCTCGAAATAGCACGGGCGTTGGCCACGCGGCCGCGCCTGCTCATCCTCGATGAGCCCGCGGGAGGTCTGAACGAGGAAGAGACAGCCGGGCTCATGGACCTCATCGAGGAGATCAGGGCCTCGGGGATCACCGTTTTCCTTATCGAGCACGACATGCAGGTGGTTATGGGAGTATCGGACCTGGTGGCCGTAATGGACAACGGGCAAAAGATCAGCGAGGGGACCCCGGAGGAGGTCCAGCACGATCCCCGCGTGATCGAGGCGTACCTGGGCACGGGGGACGACCTCGAAGAGCCCGACACGAGCGAAGGCGACAATGACGCCGGAGCCACCGGCGAAGGCACCGGCCGCGTAAGCGTGAAGGTGGATTGACATGAGCCTGCTTGAGCTTGAGGACGTTCGCGTATCATATGGAAACGTTGAAGCGGTGAAGGGCATCACCCTGAGCGTCGACGAGGGAGAGACCGTGACCCTGCTCGGCGCAAACGGGGCGGGCAAGACCACGACCCTTCGGGCTGTCTCCGGGCTTCTGCGGCCGCGCGGCGGGCAGATCCGCCTGGACGGCCGGGAGATCAACGCTCTGCCTGCTCACAAGATAGTAGAGCTGGGCGTCGCGCACGTGCCCGAGGGGCGCCGGGTGTTCGCCACGCTTACCGTCGAGGAGAACCTTAACCTTGGAGCCTATAAGCACCGCCGCGACCGCGCTCGGGTCGAGGCAGGGAGGGATCGAGCGTACCGGCTTTTCCCGAGGCTTGCCGAGCGCCGGAACCAACTCGCGGGCACCCTGTCCGGAGGCGAACAGCAGATGCTCGCCATCGCTCGGGGGCTCATGGCGAATCCGAGGGTGCTCCTCTTGGACGAACCCTCACTCGGGCTCGCACCCAAGCTCGTGCAGGGAATATTCCGCACGATCCGGGAGATCAATCGCGAGGGCGTGACCATTCTCCTCGTCGAGCAGAACGCTAGGATCGCGCTCCACGTGGCGCACAGGGCCTACGTGCTCGAGACCGGTCGCATCGTGCTTGCCGGGCCATCGCGGGAACTCCGCGAAGACCCCAGGGTCCAGCAGGCGTACCTGGGAGTGGGCAAGAGGATCGCTGCAGCTCGCCGGGCAACGCGCGAAGGAGCCGGAAGCGGCATCGAGCAACCGGCACCGGACGCGAGAAGTCGCGTCTGATGCGGCCGACTACTCCCGTTCGGAAAGCCATTTCCGCTCGATTGCCGCTTTGATTGAAACGAACGTCCGGAGCCGCGGCAAGACCTTGAAGTCCCCCGAGCGAGCCAGGAAATTGCCGACAGCCGTGATGGGCGCGAGATCGCCCATCTCTATCACACACATCGCGGTACCCGAGAAGCGTCTCGCAGGACTTTTCCCGCGCACCAGCGCGGAGATATTGCCTACGACCACGAGAGACTGGAGGTGAGCGATGGCGCCCGACTTGGGAACGAACCCGCCGCGCGGCATGGGGATGCTAGTGACATCCCCGATTGCGAAAACGCGGTCCTTGCCGCGTGCCGAGTCGGGTGCGGCGGGCCCCGAGACCGAGAGATAGCCCGGGTCCACTTCCACGAAGCCATCGTCTCCTGAGGAGAGCCCGGCGCGCCTCACGAACTCGGGGATTCGAATCGGCGGCAGGAACGCGAGGATATCGTACGCCGCGCTTCCCTCGGTGAAAACCGCCACCTTGCGAGCGGTGTCCACGCTTTCCAGGTGCCAGTTCCCATAATAAGAGACGGCACGGCGCGCCATGGTCCGCACGACCAGCCTTCCCACGGCCGCGCCGGCGGCCTCGAAGGGCAGGTTCTCCGGAGAGAAGGCGCTTATCGCGAACCGGCCCCTCTTCCCGGCCCTCCGCAGGACCCGGTCGATGATCATGGCAGTCTCTGAGAGCACTGGCGGACATTTCTGCAGGCCAGGCGGCGCAACAACAAGGATGTCCCCGCCCTCCGCGGTTTCCAAGGCGCCGCGTAGACCGAGAACGCCCTCGATTGAGAAGAGGTTGAAGACCGGCCCCACAGTCCGTGCGGAGCCCGCTGACATGGGATGCACGGGGCCGCGGACGAGGCCCGGAATGCGTTCGAGAGCGTGGTCCGCGCCTGGCGCGAGAATGAGGAAGTCGTACGGCACCTTCTCTCGCTCGCACCTTACTACGCGGCTTGCCATGTCGATGTCCATAGCTGTGTCATGGACGAGCGCGATGCCACGTCGCTTGATCGCGTCAAGGCTCCTGGTGATGTCCTTCGGCGCACGCCGCCCGTCGAGCACCCAGAGGAGGGACGGGTGAAAGCCTTGGACGGTCTCACGTTCCACCACGATCACCCGATGCTCGGGCCCAAGCGCTTTGCGCAGCCCTATTGCTGCGGCGAGCCCACCTATGCCCGCTCCGATCACTGCTATGGTGGCCATGAAGTCACTGACCCCTTTTCCGATTGATGACAATCGGCCCGCACGCGTCCGGGCGTGGGAAATTCGGCTACCCAGCGCGCCCAGTCCGAACCAAGGGCACACCGGGGGCGCGCCTTCCCCGGAGGGCGAGGCCGAGGGCCGTAAGCAGGGCCGTCGCGCTGCAAGCTGCCAAGCGGCACGAGCTTCTGGCGATACGCTTGGCTCCACGACCGCGTGCCCGTGATACGGCCTGAGCCGGTGACAAGTCCGCCAGCGGGCTGCTTCACGGACAGTATTCCCCGTGAAGACGACAATTCTCGATCGAAGATCGTCCGCCGGTGGAGAGGAACTTAATAGAAAATGTAGAATGCTTTTGTAGAACGGGGCGGAATCCATCCCACTCCCGGTATTCTGTGGCCCACGACCGTCTTTGCGGGCAATGTGCTAGGCGCAGCCCGGGGGAGAGAGCAAGCCATGACGGGAAGTCACGAGAACCGTGGCAAGAGAAGACACGGGCGCCTCGAGGAGGCGGCCGGGAACTTGCTCGCGAGGAGACACGGGCCTGCAGCTTTGTCATGGCCGGCCACAAGGGGCGTCGCGCTCATAACCGTGCTCATCGGTGTGTCGTTCGCCTTGGTGATAGTTGTGGCGTGTACGACCCTGGCCACCATGGCCGCGCGGGCCAAGTCATGGTCGCAGGACCAGACGAGAGCCCTTTACGCAGCGGAATCGGGCATCAGCCGCTGGCTCTTCGAGGCGTCGATCGAGCAAACCGATCCCGGCCACGGCAGCCGCCACGCTCGGGGCGGGAATGCCTATGGGCACATTCACCGCAGCGGGGCAGGTTCGGGGCAGGGCAAGGGCGGGGGACATGGTGCGGGTGGTGGTCAGAACAACACGGGCGGCGCCGAGGCTCTCGAAAGCCTAGAAGTGAGTGGAGAGGTCAACGGCGTGCCATACGTCGCCAAGGTGGATAGCTCGCCCTCGGAAGGCGTGTATCGGGTTGTTTCTGAGGCCAAGACGTCTTCGCGCAACGTGACTGTGGCCGTCACGGTCGAGCTCGTGCCCGAGGCTTGGAGGCACGTGGTTTACGCGCGCGACCCACACCTCGCGTGGCTGGGATTTCTTGAGGTCAACGACCCGTCTCAGCCTCACTACACGCCCGCGTCTGGGGCGAACGGCGGTGTCTGGCTTGACAACGCTAGCTCGGATTTCGTCCCAGTCCCGAATTGGGGCCATGACGGTACTGACGGGTACTGGTTTCGGGTGGGCGTGCCTTGGAATCCACCTGCAAGCGTGATGAAGCTTCACGTCCCCACCGGCGGGGTGGTCAGCCTGGAGGGCACCGGGCCGTTCTACATCCGCGACGAGCGCGACGTGAAGGAGCTCAAAGCGGAGGTACACGGCAACCTCTACATCGAGGACTGCTCGATAGAGAAGATAACAGGGCATGTCACCGGCAACATCGTGATCCGTAACATAGGAAAGGACACTGGCGTTCGCGCCATCACGGGAAGGGTCGACGGCTCCGTCTGCATCGATTCGTCCGGAGCAAGCCCAGCTGGCGACTGGCCCTCCTACACGACAATAGGCAGCCCGAACGCGCCCGCGACGGTTGGGGGAAGCGTTTACTTGCGCGGACGCCCGCAGGGCGTGCTGCGTGACGCTCTGGTCGTGCTCGGTCCTGGAGCCTACTCGGGCAAGGAAGCGACGAGCGTGGGCGGAGGGGTCTTTGCAGACGAGGCGTTTGTCTACCTAGATGGGAAAGTGAACATTCAGCGGCGCAGGCCCTATCCTGCGATCCTCGCGACCGGCCCCGTCATCCTGAGCGGGCTTAGAGGCATTATCCGCGTGGCCGGACCAGTGTACTCCGAAGCTGAGCACATCGTCTCGCTTGATGGTCTTCCTTCTGGCGTTGCCGACCCGCTCGAATTCGAGAAGGACTCGATTAAGAATGGGCTGGGCGTCCTCATGATGGGGATCTGGCGCATAGAAGGTCAGCCTGCCGTCTCAGTGGAAGGCAACGTGGTGAGCCCTGGGTGGACAATTCTCGCGGGGCCCGTTGTCGTGTCATACGACGCAGACCTGGCGACTTGCCCCCCACCGCTCTTCTTGGGCGGCAAGAGAGTGGTAACGCAAATCGCGGGAACCTGGTCCGTAACACGCTGAGAGCCGCGGCACGCCCCTTGAAACAAGGGCTGCGTCGCGCGGCGGTGCGAGGACGGGGCGCGCGCCGCGCGATCGCGAGCCATGCATGGCCAAGCCCAGGGCTGAACGATGTGTGGGTCGCACATAGTCAGCTTCGCCGCCAATGGGTAGCTCAGGGGGTTCGTGCCTCAACTCCGGAGTTGAGCGTTCATAAATGAATTCATAAGCGAGGAGATCACGGCGATCAATGTCGGTGGTGGCTAGTAGGGAGCACTGCAGAGGCTCTTCCGGATTCACGCTCATAGAGGTTCTTGTCGCTCTCTTGCTCATCGGGCTTGTGCTCGTTCCGGCCATGTCCGCCATCGCGTCTCTACTCAGATCCACGGCGAGGCAGGACGCGACCGCCCAGGCTTCCGAGCTTGCCAGGAGCACTCTCGAGGCGTTGAGGGAGCTTCCCGCAGGCGCGTTTCAAGAGGGAACTACGATAACCACGGTGAGCGTTTCCGATGAAAGCACGCCGCTCGATGTGGAGCGAATCATCAGGCCGTACGACGAATACGACGAAGGCGGGGCGGCGGGCGGTACGTCGGTGGCAGTGACACTATGGGAAGCGACAGTGCGCGTGTACAAACACCCTATGTCGGACAACCCGACGCCGCTTTCCTCCCTGACGACCTTGCTTTTCCCACAGTAGCCGGCGCTGCACGGCGACAACCGGAGGATGTGTGGAGGACAGTGAAGGACATGCCTCTGGGCGAGGCCCGCAACACACGCAACGCGCGGGGCTTCACGTTGGTCGAGGTCCTTGTGGTCGTGGCCATAGTCCCGCTTGTGCTGTCGGCCGCCTTTGGCGCGGTCTCAGTGGCCCTTCGTGCGTACAAGCTTGCTGAGGCGCGATCGGTCTTGTCATCCGGTGGGATGGTGGCCATGGCCATGGTTACCCAGGACCTGCAGGCCGCAAGCCACATCTACGACGACTCATCGCCGACCCGGTTGCACGGTCGCCTCCAAGATGGCCTGACGGATGTCGTGTATGAGTTCACACCCCCATCGGGGTCCGAGCCGGGCCGCCTGACGCGGAACGGCTCACCGCTCTTTGAGCCTGACATATCTGTTACGGCGTGCGAATTCGGCTACTTCGCTCCTGGCACGGATGTGGACGCCCCCCTTCAACAGGTCGCCCCGGAGCTGGCTTCCTCTGTGAAAGTGCGGCTCACCATCACGAGCGGGCCCACGTCGATGACCTACGAGTCCCTCATCAGCTCAAGAAACCTGTGAAAGTTAAAGAAATCTAACCCTGGTTTAACCAACGTCTCACCTCGCCGGGCTAGATTCAAATCGGCTGGAGGGAACAGCACCAGTAATGCCGTTCCGCCGGCCGATTTGCCCCGGAAGGAGGTGATACTACCATGTCCCGCTCTGCAAAGACTCTCGCCGTGGCTTTCGCGATAAGCCTGGCAGTTGCAACATCCGTTTACGCTTACGCGCAGTCCGCGAGCGGCGCCGGCAACACGGTCGCTGCTCCGCAGGAAACGATGCAGGTGAACGCCCAGGATGCGTCTGGCAACGTCGCCCAGGTTCGAGCTGACGACGAGTCCGCCGAGTCCCAGGAGGCAGTCGAGTCTGAGGCCGAGACTGAAGGCGCTGAACCAGAGGACTCCGAGGCTGCTGAGTCTGCAAACGACCCGGTGGAGGCGCCCGGCACCCCCGGCTATGAGGAAGGTAACTTCGACGGACAGCACGAGTTCAAGTAAGCCTGCGAGCCTACGGCGGTGAACCAACGAACGAGCAACGTGCGCGGGTCACGGCGCGTTTGTGCTGGAGAGGTTGTGGCAACATGGTGCGGTGCTCTGATGTCCCCCAAAGGACCGGAGCACCGCATCGTCTGGACATGAGGCTAGAGCGCTACCGCCCTTGCATCAGCGTTCGAGTAGTGGGATAATGGCGGAGGTCAGAGGTCTCCAGCGATGGAGTGGACGAGACCGGGTCCGCGCTGCCTGGCGTAGCTCCTGTGGGTATCCGTCAGGTACGCCAGCCGAAGCAGAGTCCTATGTCACAAACCGGCGTGAGGGAATAGCTTCTGCTTGCATCACGAAGTACGGGACGGGCTGCGTTCGCTCCAGGATAATGGTTGCGCAGGAGGGGTTGAAGCTTGAGGGTTCTGGTGGTGGAAGACGAGGACAAGATCGCGGCGTTCATAAAGAAAGGCCTCGAGGAGGCAGGGTACGCCGTGGACGTGGTGGGAGACGGCGAGTCGGCGCTCGACTACGTCTTCTCTGTGGGCTACGATGCCATCATCCTTGATATCATGCTCCCGCGAAAAGACGGCATCTCAGTGTGCCAGAATCTAAGGGAGCGCGGCTGCAACGCACCCATCCTCATGTTGACCGCAAGAGACGCTGTGGACGACCGCGTCCGAGGCCTGGACGCGGGTGCCGATGACTACCTCGTCAAGCCGTTCGCATTCAGGGAGCTTGTGGCACGGGTCCGTGCTCTCCTGAGACGCCCCAGAGACGTCATCTCTTCGCAGCTTCAAGTGGGCGACCTCATCCTAGATACAAGGGCCCACGTGGCCCAGCGGGGCGGTCGGAGAATAGAGCTCTCCGCGCGGGAATACGCCCTCCTCGAGTTCCTCATGCGCAACAAAAACCAGGTGTTGACCCGTACCCAGATATCGGAGCATGTTTGGGATTACGATTTCTTCAGCGAATCCAACGTCGTCGACGTGTACATCAGGTACCTGCGTGTCAAGGTGGACGAGGGATTCGAGCCAAAGCTCATACAAACGGTCAGGGGCGTAGGCTACAAGATCTCCGACCAGGCCTGAGAAGGCGCGCGCCAGGGTTCGCTTTGGAGGAATGCGACGCGAATGTTCGACAAGACTGTCCCGATACGGGTGCGGCTCACCGCATGGTATATGCTCCTCGTGGCCCTTACATTGGCCGCGTTCGGCGGGTTCGTCTACCTAAACCTGGCGCGAGGCCTGTACGCCGAGGTAGACGCCGGACTGCGCACGCTCGCGCAGGAAGCGGCGCGCGGGATCGACAGTGAGAACGGAGTCCTGCGCTTTCAGAACACAGACACCGGCCATTTGGTCGTCTCCGCCACTTTACCCGTGCTTCGTCGCTGGGAGGATAACGTCATCATGCGCCTCCTCGACGAAGCCGGCAACACAGTCGACGGCGTCGGAGAGCACGCCCAGCTGCCCCCGCCGCGCGACCGCGACCTGCGTGCCGGCTTTTCCACTGTCCGAGTCGCCGGAGAGCCTTGGCGGGTGTACACCATCCGCATAGACCTGCCGCCGAACCGTTCGCCGTACCTATTGCAGGTCGCGCGGCCACTTAGCGCCGTGGACGAAACCCTCGAACGGGTAGCGGGCGTCCTCATGCTCGGGATCCCGCTCGTCTTGTTTGTGGCGGCACTTGGCGGCATCTTCATCTCGGGACGTGCCCTCGGTCCCATAGCCCACGTGACGCGGCTCGCGAAGGAGATCGGCGCGGACGACCTCTCCCGGAGGCTCAACCTCACGCTCCCCGACGACGAAGTCGGGAGGCTGGCAAGCACCTTCGATAACATGCTATCGCGCCTCGAGGCCGCGTTCGAGCGGGAAAAGCAGTTCACGCAGGATGCGGCGCACGAGCTTCGAACGCCCCTCACTGTGATGAAGGGGACAATTGACGTGGCGCTCTCCAGGCCGAGGGACGCCGCAGAGTATAGGTCCGCGCTCGTGGAGGTGGGGGCCCAGGTGGACCGCCTCATCCATCTGGCGGAAGGACTCCTTTTCCTCGCACGGGCGGAGCGCAGGGATTCGAAGCTCAACGTGGAGTCGCTCGACCTCGCCATCCTCGTGGCCGGACTCGTCGACGAATTGCGACCCGTCGCTGAAGCGAAGGGCGTCTCCATCAGCTACGATGGCCCGGCCAGCTTGCCGTTGAAGGGTGACCAGGACCGCCTCATTCGCCTCTTCCTGAACCTTCTCGACAACGCGGTCAAATACACGCCAGCCGGGGGAAACGTGACCGCCGTGGTCTCCCGGCGAGGGTGCGGCGTCGAGGTAGCTGTGATGGACACTGGGTCAGGCATACCGCCCGAGCACCTGCCTCACATCTTCGAGCGCTTTTACCGCGTGGACAAAGCCCGCTCGCGGAGCGAGGGCGGGGTCGGCCTCGGCCTTGCCATCGCCGAACACATCGCCGAGCTGCACGGGGGGAGCATTCGAGTGGCGTCCGAGCTCGGTAAGGGCACCATCTTCACGGTGAGTCTTCCCGCAATCTAACAGGCCGCGGCTTGCGCCCGGCCCCTTCCCGGCCCCTTGCTTCGGGTTAGAACTATCTCACCCCGCTCTAATCGTCCTCTAATCCTGCTCTGTGATACTTGGATGTGACCCCGGTGCACGGGAGGGCTTCAGGGGGGAATGACTGTGGCGGTCCTCCACGTCTGGGCGAGCACGGTGATCGTCCTCGACGCGAGGCTGGCCCACGCGATCCACCACATCTGTCATCAAGACACCTTGGGCTTCCTGATGGTGGCGGTTACAGACCTTGGTAACGGATTCGTGCTCCTCGGGACGGCCTTGGCTCTGTACATTGCGGGCGACGATGACACCAAGCGATATGCCCGGCTCGCGGCAACCGCCTCCATCGTTCTCGGCCTCGTGGTTCAGTCCTGCAAGCACATGGTCGGACGTGAGCGGCCGCTCGGAGGGTCTTTCGACTCGTTTCCGTCGGGACACACGAGCGAGGCGTTCTGCATGTCCTGGGTCTGGGGAGCAAGGTGGCCCAGGCTCCGGACGGCTCTTCTCTTCGTGGCTGCGCTCGTAGGGTTGTCACGAGTCTACCTGATGGCGCATTACCCGCTCGATGTGATGGCAGGTGCAGCGCTCGGGTTAGCAGGCGGGGCCATTGCCCTCAGCGCGGCCCGCCGGGCCGGGTGCAATCGGGAAGGTGCCCGGGCAACAAACCGACGAAGGCACCTTGGGGCGGGCGCCTCCGCCACACGACCAGTCCAATGCCCCCTGCGGAGGGCAATAAGGCGATGAGCACGCTTGCAGCACTCTCAGCGGTCCTCACAGAAGCTCTCATGGCGCACGGGGTAGTGGGCATGGTTGCGGTCGCGTTCGTGGAGGCATGGATCTTCCCGATACCTCCCGATGTGTTGCTAGTAGGCATCGCAATGCTGAACCCTGGGAAGGCGTTAGTGTACGCCTTTTTCTGTACACTGGCGTCGTCGGCGGGCGGGGTGTTCGGGTGGCTGATCGGCCGGAAGCTCGGACGTGCAGTCTTCACATGGCGCCCGCTGAGAAGCGTCCTGCCGCAGCCCTACGTCGCGAGGGCTGAGGGCATGTTCCGGCGGCATGGCGGGCTCGCGGTGGCCTTCGCGGCCCTCACGCCTATTCCCTACAAGGTCTTCACCATAGCGGCGGGTCTCTTCCGCGTCCGGCCGGACCTCGTCTTCGTCGCCTCGCTCGCCGGGCGAGGAGCGCGGTTCTTCTTCGAAGCAGGCGTAGTGATGCTCATGGGAGAGCACGCCACCGCCTTCCTCGGTCGAGGCCTGGGCCCCATCACCCTCGCAGCGGGGACACTCGCCGTGCTGGTGGCCGTGGTCTCGAGTCGCGCGCGACCACGACGAGACAGCGAGCAGCCCTGCCGTGTGAAAAGGCGGCGCGTGGCCGGTTCCCGGCACCGACCGGACCATAGGCCCGCGGTGTGATGGGCCCGCGGCGCGGCGACGGGCGAAATGCCGACAACCCGTGGTAGCCACAGTCTGTCGTGCATTGCATGGGGCGACACACGAAATGGTAAAGATCCGCTGTTGACAACGGGCGGAATATGTTGCTAGAATAGGGGCAACCGGATGTGACATCGCCAGCACGTGCATGGCAGCGTCCATAACCACAAACACGCGAGAGACGTTGAAGGGGAGGTCGCCACAGAAGATCCTTATCCAGAGCGAGCGGGGGACGGTGCAAGCCCCGCGGAGATGGATGTGGCGAGTGGGCCCCAGAGTCGCAGGCTGAAAGGTTGGCAAAGGCACCGCGCCGGTGGGCCGCGGTCTACCGGAGACGGAGCACCGGGCAGGTGCGACAGGACTCTAGCGCACGCGGAACAAGCCGCCGAGTAGGCTGAGCCGGGAGCCTCCGTTACAAGGCAGGGATATCGCTGGAGGCGTCGTGTCGTATTGTGGCGCCGAACGCCGTATCCTGGTAACGAGTGGGGTAGGTTTGGTCTATCTCACGAGGGTGGCACCACGGGTTTTCAAGCTCGTCCCTTACGGGGCGAGCTTATTTGTTTATGTTGAGCGTTTGTAGTTTGCAGCAAGTATCCGAAGGATGACACACGGAGTCTTGGTCTGGAGGCGGCGCCTGACATGTACGATCTCAAAATCGTGGTTGATGAGATCAAGGGATTCTGCGATCTTCCAATGAAAGTCGGGGATTACTTCGAGGTAAGCGGGGGCCGGATCACGATCCCTGAGGGCAAGTTCATGTGTCTGTGGGCCATTCAGAGCCTGCTGCCGATGCTCCCGGCGAAGCAGCGCAACATCGTCGAGGACAACGACTGGCTTGCGGACACCGTCCGGGTGATGTGCCCCGACCCCAACGGCATGGTCGTGTTTCGCATCGAACGCCTCGGGGAGCCCGCCCCCAGCGGCAAAGGAAAGCCGTGCTGCGGGCCAGAGCGCGGCGGTGGCACGCGGGGCGCGCCGGGGCCACGTCCCAGGATGCTAGTGAACGAGAAAGTGTGCGCTGGTTGTCGCGCCTGCGAGCTCATCTGCAGTTTTGTACACGAGCGAAGGTTCTCCGACCTGCTTTCAAGGATACACGTGTACAAGGTGGATGAGGACGGGATCGATCGTCCGATAGTGTGCAGGCAGTGCGGCAACGCGAGGTGCGTGGACGCCTGTCCGAACGCGGCGCTCTCCCGCGACCCCAACACGAGACACATCATCGTGGACGAGGCGCGATGCACGAAATGCGGGTCTTGCGCGCAAGCCTGCCCCTTCGACGCCATCGCGTTCCATCCCGAAAGCGGGACGCCGCTCATATGCGATCTCTGCGGCGGCGATCCCGAGTGCGTCAAGAGGTGCCCCACCGGGGCGATCTCGTACGGTCTCGCGGGCGCTGCGGCGCGCGCCGCAGCAGCCCCGCCCCATGCCGGCTCGGGGCATTCGACACGCCCGGCAGGCCCGGCAGGCGGGGTCGGAGGCCAGGGCGGCTCCGGCCGTGCGGCACGGTGAGATAAGCTCGAGTGGGAGGCAAGAACCTGTGAAGAAGCTCTTCGGATATGCGGGAAGGATACTCGACATCGATCTCGGCGCGCTCAAGGGTGCCGGTGAAATGACGGGTGCGGCCTCCGTAGAGCCGCTCGACCCGCAAGATGCGATGCGCTACATCGGCGGGCGCGGCCTCAACGTCGCGCGGCTCGTCCGCGAGATCGACCTGGACGTCGACCCGCTCTCTCCCGAGAACGTCCTCATCATCGGGGTGGGCCCCCTCGACGGGACGCTTTTCCCAGGCGCGGCGCGCGTGAATTTCACCTCGAAATCGCCCCAGACGGGGATCCTAGGCGACTCTAATGCGGGCGGCTTCTTCGGCCCGGAGCTCAAGTTCGCAGGGTACGACCAGGTGATCATACGCGGACGCGCCGCGAGACTGTCGTATCTCTTCATATCCGACGACGGGGTCCAGCTCTTACCTGCCGAGGACCTGGCGGGCCTGGACGTATGGGAGACGCAAAGCGCGCTCCTCGCACGGCACGGGCGCCGCGCACAGGTCGCGTGCGTGGGTCCAGCCGCCGAGCGCGGGGTGAAGTTCTCAGGGATCTTCTGCAACCTCGTGCGGGCCGCGGCGCGCACGGGCATGGGCGCGGTGATGGCGTCCAAGGGGCTCAAGGCCATCGTGGTCCGCGGGACGAGGCCGCTGGAGGTGGCGAGCCCGGAAGAGTTCCTCGCCTTGGTGAAGGCGCTGGATGCGAGGATCCTCAGCCACCCAGAGTACAAACCCAGAGTCGCGCTCGGCACGACCAGGCTGGTCTCGGCCCTCAACGCTGCAGGGTGTCTTGCCACGCGTCACTTCAAGACCGGGAGGTTCGAGCATGCGGCCGAGGTGAGCGGGGAGGCCCTTGCGGCACGCCTCAGGGTGAAGGGCAAGGCGTGTTTCTCATGCACCATCCCGTGCAGCAGGTTCTTTGAGGTAAAGTCCGGGCCGCACGCCGGCCTCAAGAGCGAGGGACCGGAGTTCGAGGGGCTCGCGGCCTTCACCTCCCGGGTCGGCGCGGGAGACCTGGAAGCGGGCCTTGCAACCCTCGACATATGTAACCGCGCGGGGATGGATGCCATCGCCACTGCGGAGTGCGTGTCCTTCGCCATGGAGTGCTTTGAGCGCGGGATCATCTCACGCGAAGAGGCCGATGGGCTCGACCTGACGTGGGGGAACAGTGACGCTGTTAGGACCTTGGTCCGCAAGATCGCGTCGCGTGAAGGCTTCGGGGACGTGCTTGCGGACGGCGTGCGGGAGGCGGCGCGGAGGATAGGCCGGGGCAGCGAAGACCTGGCGATGCATGTGAAAGGGCTTGAGCTCTTCATGGCCGACCTCAGGGGGCTGAAGGGCTACGCCCTGGGCAACGCGGTGGCGAGCAGAGGCGGCGATCATTTGCGGTCGGAACCCTCCTTCGAGTTGACCGGGGACGCCGAGGCGGCCGAGAGAAGGTTCGGGGCGAGGGAGGCGGCCTTTAGGCTCGAGCACAAAGGCAAGGGGCGAGTGGTGAAACACTTCGAGGAGCTGTGCGCCCTCGCTGACTCGCTCGACGCCTGCAAGAACACCATCGCGAACATGGAGGTCCTGCCGTTCGACGATGCGGCAAACATTCTCCGGGCTGCAACGGGTCTCGAGTTCGACGGTGCCGGGGTGCAGGCCGCGTGCGAGCGCATCGTGAACGTCGAGCGGTGTTTCCTCGTGGCCCTCGGGATCCGCAGAAAGGACGACACGCTTCCCAAGCGCTTCCGTGAGGAGCCCATGCCGGCCGGGTGTGGAGCCACGAGCGGGAGCACCGTCGCCCTGGACGAGATGCTCGACGAGTACTACGAAGCCAGGGGGTGGGACGTGGCCACAGGGGTTCCAACCGCGTCCACACTGAGGCGACTCGGCCTCGATGACTGGCTGGGACGTCTCGAAGACCGGGGCGTGCCGCAAATCCGTCAATGAGCCGCGTTCGAAAACCCGATTTGAAAGTAAAGCAAAGCAAAGCAGGAGGTAGAGAAGAGATGAGAGTCGTGCTGTCACGTGTCAAGTGCACCGATGAGGGCCGCACACCAGGGAAAGACGCCACGGGCCCCGCGGGTCCCGGACGCCCCGCAGGGCCTGCAAAGGATGGTTCGGCGAGGCTTGGGACCGCCCGCATCCGCGCAAGAGCGCTCGTAGCGGGGATCGCGATGGTGCTAGTGCTCGGTTCCGGGACCGGCCTCGTGTTCAGCAAGGATCTGCCGCCGGTCAAGATCGGCGCGGCGGGGCCGTTCACGGGGGACCTCTCCAAGATCGGCCTGGATTCCCTAAACGCTATCCGGATGGCGGTTGAGGAGGCGAACGCCGAGGGCGGAGTAGGCGGGAGGAAGATCGAGATAGTAGTCGGCGACGACGCCGGCGACCCCGCCCGGGCGGTTACAGTTGCCGACAAGTTCGCGATGGACCCGAGCGTGCTCGGCGTGGTCGGGCCCATGAACAGCGGCACCGTGAACGCAGCTCTTCCAACGTACCAGCGGGCGGGGCTCGTGCTAATCAGCCAATCAGCCACGAACCCGTCCCTCACTGAGCTTGGCTACAAGGTCATGCACAGGATATGTCCGAGAGACGACGCGCAGGGACCCGCGGCGGCGAGGTTCATAGCGGAGGAGCTCGGTGCGAAACACGTATACATCATCGACGACAAGGGAGCCTACGGGCAAGGCCTCGCGGACCAGGTCGCAGCGGCGCTCCAGAAGGCCGGCGTCAAGCTCACGCGCGGGCAAGTCACCCCCGAGGACAGGGACTTCTCGCCCATCCTGACCAAAGTCAAGGCGGCGTCCCCTGACCTCCTGTACCTCGCGCTCCCCAACCCGGCTCAGGCCGCGGCCTTGATCAAGCAGGCCGTGGGTCTCGGGCTCCGGCCAAAGCTCATGGGAGGAGACGGCCTCAAGGAGAGGGACCAGCTCATCGTGGGCGCAGGCGGAGCGGCGGAGGGCATGTACGTCACGGCCATAGGTCGGGATATCAAGGACGTGCCTGAAGCGCAGGGCTTCATCAAGAAGTTCGAGAGCAGGTACGGGGCGATGAGCATCTTCTCAGGCCAAAGCTACGAGGCAACGAAGATCCTGATAGAAGCCATGAGGAAGGCGGCTGCCGGGAACCCGGCCAGGCTCACACGCGCGGCCGTGTTGGAGGCGGTCCACAACACCCGGGGTTACAAAGGCATACTCGGATTCCCCGTGGGCTTCACGAGCAAAGGCGACGTGCTGGGCGCGAGCATCTACGTGTTCCAGGTGAAAGGCGGCGATTTCGTCCAGGTCAAGGAGTATCCCGCCGAGGTCAAGTGACCGCGCCGACGAGTGACAAGCAGAAGGCAGGACGCGCGGAAGCGGCGACCGAAACAATCATGTCCGCGTCACGAGCGATGAAAGCTGAGGAGAGAGGGCTGCCATGGGACAGGTGCTGGCACAGCTGCCGCAACAGATCGTGAACGGCCTCACGCTGGGCAGTGTTTACGCCTTGCTCGCGTTGGGTTACTCCATGGTCTACGGCATTCTCAAGATGCTGAACTTCGCGCACGGCGACGTCTTCATGGTCGGCGCGTTCGCGGGATGGGGGGTGCTCACGCTATTCACCCTGAACGGCACGCTCAGCACAAACCCTCTCGCCGTCCTCCTCCTCATGCTCGCGGCTGCGACCGCGGCCACAAGCATCCTGGGTGGGCTCATCGAGCGCTTCGCGTACCGCCCCTTGAGCGGGAGTTCGCGCCTTGCTCCGCTCATCTCCGCTCTCGGCGTCTCCATCATCCTCGAGAACGCGGCGATGCTGCTGACAGCGGGGCGCGCCAAGGCTTACCAAACGGAGGCGTTGATCCCGCCGTCGTGGACTGTGTATCTCGGGAGCACAGCCATCTCGGCGACACGCCTCGCGATAATCGCGACGTCCTGCGTGGTCATGCTCGCGCTTGACTTCGCAGTATCCCGCACGATGCTCGGCAAAGCCATGCGCGCCACGAGCGAGGATCCGGAAGCCGCCGAGTACATGGGCGTCCGTACGTCAAAGGTCATCGCAGCGACCTTCGTGATAGGGTCGGGGCTCGCGGGCGTCGCGGGAGTCATGATCGGGCTTTATTACATGCAGGTGGATTTCATCATGGGATTCTCTGCGGGCCTCAAAGCCTTCACCGCGGCCGTGCTCGGGGGCATCGGAAGCATAAGAGGAGCCATGGCCGGTGGGATCGTGCTGGGCCTGGCCGAAAGCCTCGGGGTGCTGTTCGTAGCGCCCGTGTACAAGGACGCCATCGTTTTCACGGTGCTGATCGCCACGCTTATACTCAAGCCCGCCGGGATCCTCGGCGAGCGTGTACACGACAAGGTCTGAGAACGACCGTCGCGAGGGCGACCGTCCAGGAAGTCTAAGTGGGGTGCAAAAGTGCTCCCAACTCTTGGGAGGGGCTGCCGCTGATTGCACGAGGGGTGTCAAAATCCGGTCACTGGCCGGAGAGACTGAATTCTGGCGAAGCGCGCCCCGCTTGGGGCGCCGTCCCCGAGTGCAACACCGGCAACCCGCCAACTACCGGAAGACGGACGAGGATTAATGCACCCTCACTTAGTCGAGGGGATATGAAAAAGATGAGGAGTCTCGATAGCACAAGGCTGGTATACCTCGGCGTCGCGCTTCTCGCCATAGCGCCGCTCGTCACGCACAACTTCTATTACCTTCGCGTGGTCGGCACAGTCGGGCTGTATCTCATCCTGGCCATCGGCCTCAATGTCGTGGCCGGGGAGGCCGGCCTTCTCGACCTCGGATATGTCGCATTCTACGGGATCGGCGCATACGTTTACGCGCTCCTCTCGTCGCCCCACTTCGGAATCCATGCGCCCTTTCTCTTGAGCGCGGCGTGCTCGGTGGTGGCGGCGACGCTGGCGGCGCTTGCTGTGAGCCTTCCCACGCTTCACCTTCGCGGGGATTACTTGGCCATGGTGACCCTCGGATTCGGGCAGATCGTCCGGATCCTCCTCAATAACCTGGACCGACCGGTGAACATCACAAACGGGCCCAACGGCATAGTAGGCATCGATCCCCCGAGGTTCTTCGGTTTGAGTCTAGCGTCGCTCGAGGCCTCATACTGCCTGATATGGGCATTCGCTCTCGGCGCAGCAGTAGTGACTGGTCGCGTGCTTCGTTCAGGGATCGGACGGGCGTGGGCTGCCGTGCGTGAAGACGAGGTGGCGGCCGGATGCATGGGCGTGGACGTGGCGCGTTACAGAGTGACAGCATTCATGTGGGGTGCGGGCCTTGCCGGGCTCGCCGGGGCGCTCTTCGCGTCGTGGCAGGGGGCGGTGTTTCCCCAGAACTTCACCATGACTGAAACTATCACGGTGTACTGCATGATAATCCTGGGCGGGCTGAGGAGCCTACCGGGGCTGGTGGCAGGCACCGCGGCGCTGGTGATGCTTCCGGAGCTACTGCGGGCCTACAGCGTATATAGGATGCTGATCTACGGCGTCGCCCTCGTGCTTCTGGTGGTTTACCGTCCTCAGGGGCTCATCCCGGCACCGCCCACGTCCGCGGCGACCTTGGCCCTAGCAGCAGATGCAAGCCGCAAGCAGCGGCATGACGACCGCGGCCGCCTTGCCAGGCTCACCCCGGCCGACGAGGAGCCGCCGGCTCTTGAGATCCTCGACGCGAGGTGTGCCTTCGGCGGGCTCGCGGCGCTCGCGGGGGTAAACCTCACGGTGCATCGCGGTGAGGTCGTCGGCATCATCGGACCGAACGGGGCGGGGAAGACCACCCTCTTCAATTTGATCACGGGTGTGACCAGGCCGTCCTCAGGGGACATCAGGGTGTTCGGAAAGAGTATCGTAGGGCTGCCGTCCCACAGGATATCAGCGCTCGGCGTCGCCCGCACGTTCCAGAACATCAGGCTCTTCGAGGGCCAGAGCGTGCTCGAGAACGTGCTTGCCGGGTGCCACCTGCGGGTGAGGCGCGATTTCGCAAGCGTGACCCTCCGCACGCGATCCTTCCGCACCCGTGAGGCGGCTGAGGTCCTGGCTGCCCGCGACGCGCTGCAACTCGTAGGCCGTTCCCTCTCGCAGCGTGAGGCGGAGTGTGTGCGCGGCCTGGCGTACCCCGACAGGCGCCGGGTTGAGCTTGCGCGGGCGCTCGCGGCGAAGCCTCGCATCCTCCTGCTTGACGAGCCTACCGCGGGGATGACGCCAGACGAGATCGCCGAAATGGTTGACACCATAAGGCTGCTGAGGGACCGCGGATACACCGTGGTCGTGATAGAGCACCACATGGACGTGGTCGCGGAAACGTGCGACCGCGTGATCGTCCTCGACCACGGGGAGAAGATCGCCGAGGGCACGCCGGCTGAGGTGGCCTCCAACCCTGACGTCATGCGCGCATACCTTGGCTCGGAGCAGGCTCGCGGCGCAGGCGGGGGCGGTCGACGTGCTGAACCGCAAGCTGAACCGCGAGTGGAGGTCAAGGCAGCGCGAGCGCGAAGGCCCGAGGGCACCGCGACGTCGCGCGCGCCGCTCGACCCAGTGCTTGAAGTGAAGAACGTCCACTCGTCATACGGTGCGGTGAAGGTCCTACAGGGAGTAGATTTGTACGTTGCGAGAGGCGAGATCGTGGCACTGCTCGGAAGCAACGCCGCAGGCAAGTCCACGCTGCTCAAGACGGTGCTCGGCCGAGTCCGTCCGTCGGAGGGCGAGATCTGGTTCCTGGGCAGGCGGATAGACGGCCTCCCGACATCAGAGGTGGCGAGGGCGGGCATCGCGGTGGTGGCCGAGGGCCGGAGGATCTTTCCAGGCCTCTCGGTCCTCGAGAACCTCGAGCTGGGCAGCTACGTGCTCGCGAGCCGCCGGGAGGCTGCCGAGCGCATCGAACTGATCCTCGATCTCTTTCCGGTGCTCGCGGAGAGGCGCAATCAGAAGGCGGGCACGCTTTCCGGAGGCGAGCAGCAGATGCTCGCGATCTCGCGCGCTCTTGTCTCGAACCCCAAGCTCATTTGCATGGATGAACCTTCGATGGGCCTAGCTCCTGTGCTCGTCGACAAGGTGATGCAGACGATCGAAGGGATCAGACAGGCGGGAACGACCGTGCTGCTCGTGGAACAGAACGCCCGCGCCGCCCTCGCCATCGCTGACCGGGCCTACGTGCTGCGTGCCGGGAGGATCGTGGGGTCAGGAGCCGCCGAGGACTTCCTAGCCGGTGAAGCGCTCGCGCGGGCGTACCTTGCCTAAGTATGGCGCCATAAGTTTTTGTCTCCTTCCTTGACGGCGTTAGGGTTGCCGGTGCTTGCGCGACGGGGCGTGGAGAATTCGGCGGTCTTAAGCGCCGAATTCGAACGAGGCGCGCCGCAAGCGCGCCGTCCCCGGAGGGCAACACCGGCAACCCTCGGCAGGACCGCCCCGCCGGAAAGTAGCGCGAACTCTTGGCGACATACTTGGGCAAGCTCCCCGCGCTGCCACGCGCCTCGGCGAGACATCCCCGGCTCACGTCTGTTCCAACGGGCGCGGGGGCTTGGCCGGGAGTCGCGGGGAATGGACGACGGTGATGCTCTCCAGCACCATCTCGGTCTCCTGGAAACCGCGGCTCTTGCGGATCCGCACCTCGGCGTGGGGGATGAAGACCGAAACCTCATGCGGCAGGTCCGACGTGAACCACCGCCGCATCGACATGTCGAGCTCGCCGAGGGACACACCGATCTCGTCGAGCGTCACCGGGCGACGCGAGCCTTCGGAGCCGGGGGCAAAGTGCACCTCCTGCGATGACCCCTCGTCGGGCTTCGCGGGCCACCCGGGCTCGGCTGGAGGCGACCGTCTCATCGTAACGCGGACGGGTCCTTGAGGGGCAGCTCGTCCGGAGCACGCGCGGGTGTCGCAGGTGCGCCCCCCGAGGCCGTCCTCCGCGGCCCCGGTAGCACGCGGCCGCCGTCTGGAAGCGGTTCTTCCGACCCAGGCGGTAGGCCCCTTCAGGAGTCTCGCGAGTTGGCCCAGCACCAGCACCATGTCCACCTCCATCCTGTACCAGGATATGCGGGAAAACAGGGCGCTGGAACGGGCCGTGGCGAGCCGTGCGCTCGCGGCCTCTACGTCGTCCGGAATTCCTTCCGAAGGGTTGATCTTGCCGCGGACACGGGATAGAATGTATGTGAAAAGACGCACAAACGCGAGACCCTGACGGCGAGGGCAGCGGGGGCGTGACCGGGAAACCTCGGGCTGCACGAAGCGCGAGCCCGGGCCGGAGGGGAGTCCTTCAGCAGTGCGTCGAGTCTCTCGGGGTACAACGAGTGCACAACCTAGGCTTTTTCGTCATCCCTGAGTGGAGGGGCTGCCTGAGCGCAAGGGGAGGCTTTTAGGTGCGGGCACCTGTCGTGATGCGCGCCTGGTCTTGATAGCCCGCCTCCAAATGGGAGGCGGGCTTCTTGTGTTGTTTCGCTGATACGCCATGCCATCTCGGCAACGCGAAGGGAGGGAAGGGAAACGGGCGAGAGTGACTTCGTGGACGCGATCCGCAAGGCCCGGGAGGCGCTGGACCTAGCGTGCCACCGCTCTTCCGGGACGAACGGCCAACCCGCGGCGTCGCCACCGCCGCCCGCGGCGCGAAGGGCGGACCTCACTGTCGCCGATATGGTGGCGCTCCTCGGCGCGGGCCCGGACGAGCAGGACATTCTTTTCAAGCTCGCAGATGAGGCCCGACGGCGCTTCGTGGGGGACGCCGTGCATGTCCGAGGCATCATCGAGTTCTCCAACTACTGCGTGCGAAACTGCGCCTATTGCGGGCTGCGCCGGGACAACAGGAGCCTAGTCCGCTACCGGATGACCAGCGAAGAGGTGGTGAGGGCCGCAACCAAGGCCGCAGTTGCGGGATACAGGACCATCGTGCTCCAGTCAGGCGACGACCTTCACTACCGCGCTGACGACATCGCTCGGATGGTGGAGGCGATCAAGAAGGAGGCGCCGGTCGCGGTGACACTCTCCATAGGTGAGCGCTCGCGGCAGGAATACGCCGTGATGAGGCGGGCAGGGGCGGACAGGTTCCTGCTGAAACACGAGACCGCCGACCCGGAGCTCTATAGCAGGCTCCACCCAGGGATGACCCTGGACGGCCGCATCGAGTGCCTCGTCCACCTTCGCGACCTCGGGTTTCAAGTGGGCTCGGGGAACATAGTCGGCCTTCCTGGGCAAACCCTGGACACCCTAGCGAGGGACATCGCCCTCCTTCGCGCGCTCGACGTGGAGATGGCTGGGATCGGGCCGTTCATTCCTCATCCGAACACGCCGCTCGCGTCGTGCCCGCCGGGCGACCTGGCCATGTCCCTGAAGGTCCTGGCCGTGGCACGGCTCGCGTTGCCCCTCGCGCACCTTCCCGCGACGACGGCCCTGGCGACCCTCCACCCGGATGGCAGGCGCCTGGGGCTCTCGTGCGGCGCGAACGTGGTCATGCCGAACGTCACCCCGCTGAACTTTCGGCGCCTCTACGAGATATACCCGGGCAGCATCGCGCAACGGACGCCCGAGGACGGCGGGATAGCCGAGCTTCGGGCGCTGCTTCGCGAGCTCGGAAGGCCCATCTCGAACACCCGCGGCGACAGCCCAAAGCCACCGTGGACCGCTCGTGCGGCCGCGTCATCCGACGCGGTGCCGATATCCCGGCACGGCGGAGCGGAGTGTGTGCGCATACGCAAATAGACCAAAGGAAAAGGAAGAGGTGATCGTCCAATGAAGACGGCAGAAAGGCGCGACTTCATTCCCCATGACGTGATCGAGAAGCTCCTAGCCGACACGAGCGAGCCGGACATCCGTGAGGTGCAGGACATCGCGGGGAAGGCGCGCGAGGCGAAGGGAATATCCCCGCGCGAGGTTGCGAGGCTTCTTCAGGTGACGCGCGAGGACTCCCTCGCAATACTGTACGAGGCCGCACACGAGGTCAAGGAGAGGATCTACGGGAAACGCCTCGTGCTCTTCGCGCCGCTCTACTTCTCCAATTACTGCGTGAACAACTGCAAGTACTGTGGCTACCGGCGTGACAACGACTTCGTCCGCCGCAGGCTCTCGAGGGACGAGGTCGTAGAGGAGGTCAAGATCCTCGAGTCCATGGGGCACAAACGGCTGGCGCTGGAGTGCGGCGAGGACCCGGTCAACTGCCCCATGGATTACATCGAGGAAGTCATCGAGACGATATACGCGACGAAGGTCGGGAACGGGAGCATTCGCCGGGTCAACGTAAACATCGCCGCCACGACTGTGGAAGATTACAAGCGGCTCAAGGCCGCCAAGATCGGCACCTACGTGCTCTTTCAGGAGACATACCACCGGCCCACGTACACGGCGATGCATCCCTCTGGGCCGAAAGCGGATTACGACTGGCACCTCGGCGCCATGGACCGCGCCATGAAGGCGGGGATCGACGACGTCGGCATCGGCGTCCTCTTCGGCCTGTACGATTACAAGTTCGAGGTCCTCGGCCTGGTGTACCACGCGCTTCATCTCGATTCAACGTTCGGGGTCGGACCGCACACCATATCCGTGCCGAGGCTCCGGCCGGCACGGGGGATCACGCTCGAGAGGTTCCCGCACCTGGTGAGCGACCGAGACTTCAAGAAACTCGTGGCGATCCTGCGGCTCGCGGTCCCGTATACGGGAATGATCCTCTCCACGCGCGAGCGGCCGGGGTTCCGCGACGAGGTCTTCGCGGTAGGCATATCCCAGATCAGCGCCGGGTCGCGCACAGGCGTCGGCGCATACAAGAAGGACGCCCCGGACGACAGCGATCGTGCGGCGACGGCGTCCGCGGCATCCCGGCCGACAACGGATGACGACGACAGCGCCCAGTTCGCGGTGGACGATCATCGGACCCCGGACGAGATCGTCGCGAGCCTTGCCCGGTCGGGGTACATCCCGAGCTACTGCACGGCGTGCTATAGGAAGGGTCGCACAGGCGACAGGTTCATGGAATTCGCGAAGACCGGGCAGATCCAGAACATGTGCCAGCCCAACGCCATCCTGACGTTCAAGGAGTACCTGCTCGACTATGCCTCGGACGAGACTAGGAAAGTCGGGGAGGAGGCCATAAGAAAGCACCTGGACATGATCCCTTCGCCCAAAATCCGGCAGGAGACCATCGCCCGCCTCGCCAGGCTTGAGGGTGGCGAGCGCGACTTGTACTTCTGAGAGTCGGCCGCCCCGACCCGCGCATCGGCGGGACGGGATGGGACGGGACGACATGGGATGAGATGCGATGAAGTGAAATGAGGCGAGGTCAGACGACGCGTCAAGGGGAGGGGTACGCGTGGAATCGACGCCCCGCAGCAACAGGCTGCACATCGCCATACTGGGCCGCCGTAACGCAGGTAAGTCGAGCCTTATAAACGCCCTTGCGGGCCAGGACGTGGCCATCGTGTCCGACGTGCCCGGCACCACAACGGACCCTGTGTACAAGGCCATGGAGATCCTTCCGATCGGTCCGGTCGTCCTCATAGATACCGCCGGGATAGACGATGTCGGCCCTCTCGGGGGCATGCGCGTGCAGAGGACGAGGCAGGTCCTGGCGAAGTCGGACGTGGCGATCGTTGTAGTCGACGCAACGCGTGGCGTGGGCGAATACGAGCGGTCCGCGGCAGCCGAGGTACGCGAACGCGGCATTCCTCTCGTCGCGGTCGCGAGCAAGATGGACATCGCGGCTGCACAGTCCGCCGGTGCCCCCGAATGGAAGGAGACGCTTGATCGCTGGGGCGCCGGTCTCGGCGCGAGCCTTGTCCCGGTGAGCGCCAAGACAGGGCAGGGGATAAACGTCCTTAAGGAGCGCATCATCGAAGCCGCTCCGAAGGACTGGGAGGGCCCGCCCATAGTCGGTGACCTCGTGTCGCCCGGGGACACTGTGGTGCTGGTGGTACCCGTGGACATCGAGGCTCCCAAGGGGAGGCTCATCCTGCCGCAGGTGCAGACGATCCGCGACCTCCTCGACCACGGCGTCCGCACGGTCGTTGTGAAGGAGGACGCGGTGCGCTCCGCCATAGAGAACCTCAAACACGGCCCGTCGCTCGTCGTGACCGACTCGCAGGTTTTCGGGACCGTGTCGCGGCAGGTCCCGGACGGCGTGCCGCTCACATCGTTCTCCATCCTCTTCGCGCGTCACAAGGGAGACCTCTGCACACTCGTGGAGGGAGCACGCCACGTCGCTGACCTCCACCCGGGCGCGAGGATCCTCGTGGCAGAGGCGTGCACACATCACCCAATCGGCGACGACATAGGCAGGGTCAAGATACCCGCCTGGCTCGAGCGAAGAGTAGGCGGCAAACTTGATTTCGTCTGGGCGGCTGGAGCCGGCTTCCCAGAGGACCTCGGCAAGTTCGACCTCGTGGTCCACTGCGGGGGATGCATGATCAACCGGAAGGAGATGCTGCACCGACTCGCAAAAGTGAGGTCTGCCGGGGTGCCTGTGGTCAACTACGGCGTGCTCATCGCGTACCTGCACGGGATCCTCGAAAGGACGCTCGAGCCATTCAAGGCCGCGGGCGTGCTCCACGCCGGGCCGCCCCACGGTCTTGAAAGGTCTTGAAACTTGAAACGGGCGTCGCACGCGCCGGCGCGATGAGCGGCATGAGCAGTATGAGCGGCATACCGGTGCAGGGAGCCGCGCAAGCTAAGGGCCGGAGAGGTGTTTCGGGGTTGACAGAAAAGATTCGGGTCTTGCACGTGACCGGACCGTCCGAGGGCGGCATGAGAACGCACCTTACGAGCCTCGTGGAGCGGCTCGACCGCGACAGGTTCGAGGTAGTCGTGGCGTCGCCCGAGGATGCGTGCGTTAAAGCGTGCCTCGAGCGGTGCGGTGGGAGACACGAGGCTATCATTATTCCCGACGGCCTGGCCCTCAGCAGGGACATGGCTGGGGTCGTCGCCCTTGCCCGCCTCATCCGCGCGACGCGACCCGACGTATGCCACTTCCACGGGTTCAAAGCCGCGGCGCTGGGCCGGGCGGCCGCGCGTCTCCTTGAGCGGACCCGCAGCCTCTCCTGGCCGGCAGCAAGCCACGGGCCAAGCCCGGGACTGGCGCGAAGGCCCGCCATAGTCTACACGGTCCACAACTCGGTCCTCCAAAGGACCCGAGGCACCCCTGAAGGACGCCTCTGCGCCCATGTCGAGCGGGCGCTGGCCCGCCTAACCGACCGCGTCATCGCCGTATCGCGGGCGCTTTGGGAGGAGTACTCGTCCATCCCCGGCCTCGGGCCTCGTAAGGTCAGGCACGTCCCGAACGGTGTGGCGCTCGAGCGCTTCCCGGATAACGGAGAGCCGTCGCTGGGGCGGACTCCGGAGAGAGCTGCCCGGGCCAGAGCGGCTCTCGGGTGCCGTAGGGACGCGGTCCTGGTCGGGACGGTCGCTCGGCTCGTCCCAGAAAAGGGCATCGCGCTGCTTCTTCATGCCCTCGCCTACCTGAGAAAACTGGGGCTGCGCCCCGAGGTCATCGTGGCCGGGGACGGCCCCGCGCGAGCCGACCTCGAGGCGCTCGCCGGCACCTTGGGCGTGTCGGAGCAGGTACGATTCTTGGGATTCGTGGACGACATCGCATCTTTTTACGCAGCCCTGGATGGGTTTGTGCTTCCGAGCCTCTCCGAGGGCCTGCCGCTATCGCTCATCGAGGCAATGGTCGCCGGGGTCCCGGTCGTCGCCTCGCGGACGGCGGGCACGGAGGAGGTAGTGGGGCCTGGAATGGGGTTCCTCGCTGCACCTGGAGACCACGTGGCGCTAGCGATGTGCCTCAAAGAATTGATCCTTCGCCCGAACGAGGCCGGCCGCATGGCCGAGAATGCGCGGGAAGAAGCGCGCCGGAGGTTCTCCATCGAAGGAATGGTCCGGGCAACCCAGGAAGTATACGTTGAGGCGATGTCGGAACGAGAGAAGCCAGGGAGGTAGGGGAGAGAGGTGAGTCCGGTCTTCCCCCGGTCGGGTCGCTCGCCGCGGGCTCGTCACGTTCTGCCCGCTAGGCCTGAGCGCACCTCCTTTGGGGCGTCAGCTTGGCATCGCGGTCTTGCGGGCGTTCTCGTCGCCCTGGGAGTTGGCCTGGCGGCTGCGACGCTCCTGGCCATGACGCCAAGCACACCAGGGCCGAGGTGGGCAGAAGGAGAAGAAGGAGAGGGAGCAGCGGCACCGGCTGCCGCCGCAGCCGCGGCTGCGCCCGGCATCCCCGGCGCTTCGCGCGTAGTCCTTGTGCTTGTCGACGCCATTCCGCTCGGGAACATAGATCCCGCGTTGGCTCCGCATCTCTGGAGGCTCGCTTCGAGCGGTGCGGTCGGCCTCATGAACGTCCGGACCGCGAAGACTCTGCAGGACGACCACACGTACGTGACCCTCGGTGCGGGCACCAGGGCGCAGGGCCCGCCGGAGACGGGGCACGCGTTCAATTCCGACGAGACCGTGGAGGGCGTCCCGGCCGCCGTCGCCTTTGCACGGAACACGGGCGCCACCGCGCCGCCCCGCGGAGCCGTGGTACATCCGTACATCGCTCTCATAAACGAGGTGAACTCCGGTCTAAGCTACCACGTCGTTCCAGGCGCCCTCGGCGAGGCGCTGAAGCTTGCCGGAAAGAGGACCGCGGTCTTCGGGAACTCCGACACACCGGGCCATCCCGGCCGCCACGCCGTGGCGATCGCCATGGATTCCAGCGGCCTCGTGGACCTTGGCGACGTGGGCCAGGACACCGTCAAGCACGTGGATGACTTCCCGGGGGGCATGATGACCGATATAGAGGTCGTGGCGCGCCTCGTGAAGGACACGATGACCGCGGGCAGGGCAGACTTCGTCGTGGTTGAATCGGGTAACATGTCCCGAGTGGAGCGCTACCTTGGCGCCGGGCTCCTCACCGACGCAGCGTATGAGAAGGCCAGCAGGTCAGCGCTGGCGTCAGCGGACGCCCTCGTAGGGCGCCTACTGGAGTTCGTGGATCTCACCGACACGGTGTTCGTGGTCCTATCGCCTTCGCCTGCAGCACGCGAGATAGCACGCGGCCGGAGCCTGGCCCCGGTCATCGCGGCAGGGCCAACCTTGTCGACCGGGTCAGGCGGACTCCTGACGTCCGCAACCACAAGGCGAGACGGGCTCATCACAAACACCGACGTGGCCGCGTCAGTCATGGCGTGGCTGGGTGTTACACCGCCGCCGTGGGTGCTCGGCGCGCCGGTGCGCGCCGTGGCCGACCCGGCAGCGTTGCGTAGGCTTCGCGCCTTGCACGACGAGATCGCATCCACCTACCTCGTGAGGGCGCCGATCCTCAAGGCTTTCGTCGGCTTTCAGATCATAGTGGCCCTCGTTTCGCTGGGGCTCATCGCGTTCTTTGCAGCGCGAAGCAAACCCCTTCTCAGACAGCGGGGCGGCGCCGCGCCAGAAACCCCTCTCCCACCACCGGACGACTCACGCCCCAACCACGCCTCTCCCGGCCGGGGCGCTATACGCACCGCGGTACGCTGGGCTCACGCCACCGCCGGGGCTACGCAGGCACTCCTTCTGTGCCTCGGCACGGTCCCGCTCGCGATGCTATTCTTGCCTTCCGCCGTGCATACGGGCGGCGGCGCGTCCGCGGGTGCGCTCGTCGCAGCAGCCGCGCTCGCCATGTACGTTTTCGCAAGGGCGGTCCGTGGCCGCGGCGCGCCTCCCGGGCTGTTCGCTTTCGCTGTGGTTTACCTCCTCACCGGGCTTGCGGTGACCTGTGACGCCTTGCTGGGATCGCCTCTCATGCAGCGGTCGGTGCTAGGATACGACCCGGTCGCAGGCGCAAGGTTCTATGGGATAGGGAACGAGTACATGGGCGTTTTGGTCGGCTCGCTCATAACCGGAACAGGGCTTGCCGTAGACAGGGCGGGTTCTCCCGAGGCCCCGTCATCGGCGACGCGTGCGCGTCGCGCCCCGGTCCTCGCCTGCACCGCGGTCCTGTTCGCGCTGGGACTCGTCGTGCTCGCATCTCCGTCGTTCGGCGCGAACATGGGAGGCACGCTCACGGCTGTGGCGGGGTTCGGGGTGGCCTATGCTCTCTATTCGGGCAGAAGGGTAACGGGCCGGCGAATAGCCGCTCTAGCCGGACTCGGGGCGGCGCTCGTCGCGGGAATAGCCATCGCCGACGCCTTGAGGGCCGGTGGCCCCACGTCCCATTGGGGTCGCGCGATCCTTGCCGTGTCGGCGGAGGGCCCTGGAGCGCTCGCCGATATAGTGCGGCGCAAGGCGGCGATGAACCTGAAGCTCATCAGGTACACCGTCTGGACGCGCGCTCTGCTCGCGTTCCTTGCGGCTGTCGCGCTCCTTTGGGTACGCCCGGTGGGCCTCGCGAAGAAGCTCATGAAGGCGAACCCCGGGTTCGCCTCGGCTCTCGGCGCGAGCCTGTTCTCGGCAGGCGTGGCCATCGTGACCAACGACTCGGGAGTGGTGGCCGCGGCGCTGCTGATGATGTACCCGTCCCTCGTGCTCTTGTACCTGGCCTGCCGTGAGGCGGCTGACGGCGCCTAGGCCCGGCGGCGGAGCGGGCTTCCCGCATGTTCCCAAGGACAGGATGTCCCCGGTCGCCCTTCCATTTCCTGCAGACGTGTGGTATCGTGTGAATGGATGCTATCCCGGCGGGGTGATGGGGGTGATGGAGCGTGCTCAGGTGTCTCCACCTTGCGGACCTGCACCTCGGTTGGTCTCCGTCCGAGCTCCCGGCCGAAAAGGCGACGATCCGGCAGCGCGAGCGAGACCTCCTATTGAAAAGGGCGGTTGACTTCGCTCTCGCACCTGAGAACCGCATCGACCTGGTCATCATCGCAGGCGATCTCTTCGAATCGCATAGGCCTGAGCCCGCTGTGGCCGATGAGGCCGTGCGGCAGCTCGAGCGGCTGGCCCGGGCGGCACTGCCTTTGGTGACTGTCCCGGGGAATCACGACGAGATAACCTACCATGACTCCATATACAGGCAGCGAAGCACTTCCTGGCCTGGCTTGCTCGTGCGCAATCCCATGCCTCAGAGGGTAGCCCTGTGGAACGTCAACGGCACGCCAGTGTCCGTGTATTCGCTAGCATACACCGGCGGGCTCACCCGGGTCGAGGACCTTACAAACCTTCCGCGGGCCGAGGGGCCAGGAATACACATCGGTGCGTTCCATGGCTCTCTCGACTGGCAAGCTGGTGACAGAAGCCTCCCGATAGCATCGGAGGCGCTCGCAGCCGCAGGATATCATTATGTGGCCCTCGGGCACATTCACAGGTATGCGGAATCCAAGACCGGGACGGGCGTCGCAGTGTATCCGGGCATGGTTGAAGCGAAGGGATTCGACGACCCCGGCACGGGCAAGCTCACGGTAGTACAGCTGACCGACACAGCGGGCGCGGGCTCCCCCCGCGTGACCGTCGAGACGTTCCCCCTCCCGGTAAGGCGCCATGCCTCGGTGGAGATAGATGTATCAGCTGTTCCGTCCCGCGACGCGCTGGCGGAGGCGTGCCGCGCCGCCGCGGGAGACGACAGGGACGCGTGCGTCAAGATAACGTTGCGGGGCACGCCGTCTTTCCCCGTGGACACCACCTCGCTCGCCCGGTCTTTGCAGGAGGATTTCTTCTACGTCGAGATAGCGGACGAGACGACTTTCACGAATGAGGACCTCGTGAGCCGACTTGCGGCCCAGCCCACCATCCAAGGGTATTTCGTAAGGAGGCTCGCGGCACGGCTCGAGAGCACGAGTGACGCGCGCGAGCGGAAGGTATTGGAACTCGCCATTCGAAAGGGCCTTGCCGCATTCCGAGAGGGTGGTGGAGCACGATGAGGCGGGTGTCCTTCAGGAGGCTCGCTCTCACAGGCTTCGGGCCGTACCGCGAGAGAGTCGAGGTCTCTTTCACCAAGGGTATCAACGCGTACGTGGCGCCGAACGAACGCGGCAAGTCGTCGCTGGTCATGGGGATGCTTGCCACCATATTCGGCCTTCCTACCAAGGCTGACCCGTCCGCCTTCGGGCACGCCCGCTTCAGAAACTGGGACAATCCCCAGCGGTTCGAGGGGGAGGTGGAATTCGAGGCCGACGGTGTAGTCTATAGAATCCGGCGCGACTTCGACACTCACAGGGTGTCCCTGGCGAAGCTGGAGAACGGGCAGTACATAGGCCTCGTGACAGGCGAGCACAACCCCGAGGCGAGGAGAAAGCCCAATACGCTTTATGAAGAGAAGCTGGCCGATATCTTCGGCATGACATCGCGTGAGCTCTTCGAGTCCACCTTCTGCATCACCCAGCCTATCCCGGAGGCAAAACGCCTGGATGAGAAGGTCCAAGAGCTCCTTTCGGGGGCTGGAACGGGTTTCGCGCGCGCATTGGCAGTGCTCGTCTCCGAGCTCTCGGATCAGACCAAGAACACGGGCGATCGGGGCGTGACGCCACGAAACCAGAGGAACAACCGCACGCTCGAGGATCTCGAGTCCCGCATCCAGGCTCTCGAAGCAGAGATCGATTCGGCGCGCCACACAGTTGATTCCCTTGAAACGGTCCGGAAGGACCTTGCAAAGATCGAAGGGGAGTTGAACGAAAAGAGGGCTGCGCTGGCGTCCAAGGAAGCCATCCTCAGCGCATGGTCCGAGTGGAAGCGACTCGCTGCTGAGTTCCGGCGAGCCACGAAGGACCAGGCGGGCCTAGAAGCCGCGCTAGATCAGGCCAGGGATCTGTCTGCCGAGATCGAGAGCGGCGTCCGAGCCATTCAGGAGGCTTATCCCGAGTTCGAGGGCACGCCTCCGGATGTCGACGCGCAGCTCGGAAAGCTCGTCTCACTGAAAGAGAAGCTTGCTGAGATAGCACAGGGGATCTCTGAGGCGGAAAGGGCGGCAAAGGCCAGGCAGTCGGACCTCGACCGGCTCGAAACGGAGCTGCGAGCCATGCGCGACTGGGGCACGCTCGGGCCTGGGGCCGAGGCGATCGTGCACAGGGCCAGGCGTAACGGCACCGTGTTACTTCAGAAGTGGCACGACTTCGTCGGGCGGCTCGAGGAGCTCCGTGAGTGTGACGCACACCTCGCCGGAAGGTTCCGGGCGTTCACCGAGGCCAGTCCCGACGAGCTGCGGCTTCTCGAGGGGTACTCGGCGAGGCGCTCTGAGCTCACACGGAAGCTCGAGGCCGCTAAGCGCGAAGTGGAGATCGTCGAGGAGCGGATCAAAGCGCACGCGAGGCGTCGGGAGGAGCACGCGCGGCGCTACGCAGCGATCGCGTCCCTCGGACCGGGCGCAGGGGCCATGATACGGCAGAAGATCGAGGCGCTCCGCAAGGAGCGTGAGCTCCGCGCGGCACTTGCGGAGCGCGAGCGAGCGCTCGTCATGCCGCGCAGTCTCCGGCTCGTGGCAGGGCTCGTCCCGGGTTTGGTGGCCGCGGGCATCGCCGCGTGGCTTGTGTCAGACAGGCCCATTGGCTCTGCAGCCTCTGCGGCGGCGTGGCCCGGAGTAGCGTTGGCAGGGGTCGTGGCGGCACTCCTCTTCGGGGCTGCCGGATACCTCCTTGCCGGCGCGGTGCACGCCCGCAAGGTGGGCGCCGCGAAGCTGAAGCTCGAGATGAGGACGCTCGAGGCGGAGCTTGCGCGGTGCAGACAAGAGATGGCAGGCGTTGACCAAGCGCTCGGGGCGGTCGTTGCCACGGACGAGGCCGAGCTCGGCGCGCTCCAAGCGAAGGTGGAGCAGCGCGACGAAGAGGCGAGAGAGCTTGACGCCGAGCAGGCGCTCATCGCCGGCGAGAGCGACGTGCTATCCGCCCGGCGAGCCTTCGAACAAGCTCGCGAAGAGTGCGAGGCATTCGCGGAAGCGACAAGAAGGTTCGCCGAGCTCTTCGGAGACGTCGACGCGGCGTTCTCTGAATGGAAGGCCCTGCTCGACAAGAAGCAGCGTCTCGAGACCCTCACGCGAGAGTTCGCCCGGGAGGCGTTTGGCTGCGACCCTTCCGACGCTCATGCGGCGATGTTGTCTTCCCCCAGCACGAGCGACGTATGGAAGGAGGTCGCGCGTGTCGTGGCAGTGGGGTCGTCCACGGATGACTCGCGCACCGTCAATGACCTCGCAGCCTTCCTCGAGCGGTGCGACCCGTCGTGGTGGGACGAGGCCGCGGCGGAAGCCCGCCGCCATGAGAGCATCTCTAGCGACATCCAAGCTGCGAAAGCCGCCATTGATGCCGGGAAACAACACGTGGAGGCGTTGACGGCGCGGGCCAAGGAATTCGAGGAGGCGTATGCGATGGAATCAGCGTCGCTCGGCGCCATACTCGCGGCGTCGGGCGGCGAACCGGCCGTGGCTCGACAGAGATGGGCGGACAGGCGGTCGCGCTTGGAGAAGGTGGCGCGGGCGCGTGCTTCCCTCGATACGCTGCTTGGTCAGTACAGCGCGGCCACCGTTGACGAGCTGCGTGAGAAGAGAATAGGCGCCTCGAACAGGGCCGCGCAGGCGCTTGCGGACTGGAAACATCTCATAACCCGCAATCCCGGACTCCCCGAAGTCGACGAGGCGGACGACGCTGAGTTAATCGAGGGCAGGTTGAAGACGCTCGCCCGCGACACCGAGGCCTTGCGCGGGCAGGTGACCGAGCTTGAGAAGAGGAGGGGAGACCTCATTGCCGAGCAACGCTCGCTTGAAGGAAGCACGCCGGTGAACATCGCCCAATCCCTCGAGCGGCTCGCACGGCTCAAGCGCCAACGTGAGGACGTGGAGCTGCTCGCCGACGCCCTAACGGTCGCTTGTCTCGAACTTACGGCTGCCATAGCGGACTTTCAAAGGTCATACCGCGGGCGATTAGAAAACGCGGCGACGGAACACTTTCAACGCATAACGGGCGTGGAGGGGCGCGCGGTCGTGATCGACGAGGATTTCAAGGTCCACGTGCACCAGGCGGGCGTCCCTTGCGATCTCGGCCAGCTCAGCAAGGGCGCGCAGGATCAGTTGTACATTGCGTTACGGCTTGCCATCGCAGACCTCCTCGCGCAGGACTATCTGCTTCCGCTCATTTTCGACGACCCGTTCCCGACGTGCGACAGCGCGAGGCTCGCCAACCTGGGCGCGACCTTGCGGCAGATCGCCCTCGACCGCCAGGTCCTGGTCATGTCCCACATCGAATCCCTGCGGACCTGGGGGACGCCGGTAGAGGTGCGGCGCTAGCTCGGACACTGCCCGCCTCCTGGTGTGAGCGTGCTCCTCGTGGAGCAGAACCCACGAAGGGCCTTCGCCGCGGTGACAAGGAGCCACGTGCTTGAGACAGGCCGGATCCGGATCACCCTCGGAGGCGCAGCTTCTGAGCTTGCGGCGAACCCTGACGTGCGAAGGGCCTACCTAGGAGCCTAGGCGCAGGAAGCGTGGGTACAAAAAGAAAATGGTCGGGGCAGGCGGACTTGAACCGCCGACCTCTTAGTCCCGAACCAAGCGCGCTACCAACCTGCGCCATGCCCCGACCAAACCTCGTGACCGTTCGTTTCATGCATAGTATACTCGAACGGTGGCAACATGTCAAACGTGGACTTCGGAGGTGCAAGACAAGTGCCTGAAACCGAGCGGCAGGTGCCGCTTCCCATCTTCGACGCTGCTGACGACACGCCTCCCCCCGCCCGAACGCCCGCGTCCGTTGGAGAAACCCCGGCCCCCCAGACGCCCTCCGGCCAGGTTTCCTGTGGCCGCAGCGCCGCATCATGTCTCAAGGAGCTTGAACAGAAATGCAGGGCCTGTACGAAGTGCGATCTCCGTGCTGGGTGCACCCAGGTCGTCTTTGGGGAGGGGAACCCCCACGCCAAGCTCATGTTTGTGGGTGAGGGCCCGGGACAACAGGAGGACATTCAAGGCAGGCCCTTCGTGGGAGCGGCTGGACAGCTTCTGGACAGGATCCTCAATGCCGTGGGCATCAGGCGAGATGAGGTGTACATCGCCAACGTGGTGAAGTGCCGCCCGCCGGGAAACCGGCTGCCCACCCCAGATGAGGCCGAGGCGTGCCTGCCTCATCTCCGGGCCCAGATCGAGGCGATAAGGCCGAAGATAATCGTGTGTCTCGGGGCGCTCGCGACGCAGACGCTCATCGACAAGCGGGCGCGCATAACGAGGGCGAGGGGAAACTGGTTTGAAAAGGACGGCATCATGTACATGCCCACGTTTCATCCGGCTGCCCTCCTGCGCGACGAGACCAAAAAGCGCCCTGTGTGGGAGGACATGAAAAAGGTGAGAGCGATGCTCGACCAGATTGGGCGCACGTGACTGCTCCGTCCGAAGCATCCACAGAATAGTGGGTCCCCTGGTCATCATCAGTCACTGAGGCGAATAACCTAGTTGTGAAGCAACGCGTCGTTTCACGCGTCGCGCTCCTAGTGAGGGTGAACAGGCCCGGGCGCCACCCCCCGCCCCCGATAGGGCGCCGGCAAACCGTCGCCAGCTAGGACATGAGGCAGGGATCTGCGCACCCTCGCTCTGGGGGGTCGTCTCATGACTCCGGACAAGACCAGTAGGAGCAGACCTGACAAGACCAGGCCCGATCGGACGAAGCCCGAGAGGAACGTCGGAAGCTCCGAGGGGACCGAGTGTGGGTGGTTTCTCGCCATCGTGACGGGGCTCGTGGCGTCGGTCGTTGCGCTGCTTGCTGTATTCCTCGCCATTGCGGTGTACGACTACTCCGTTCCTCTTCAGCCCTCTCTCCTCGGCAAGCTAGCGTCGGTGGGGAGCTACCTCGCCACCGGCGTGGGCGGTTTCGTCGCGGGGAAGAAGGCTAGGAGACGCGGGCTTGTGTACGGCAGCTTGGTTGGGCTCGTGTTCGCCGCGGCCATCCTCATCACAGGCGCAGGAAACCCTGCGGCAGTGCCGTTGACGAGCTCGACATTCAAGAGGCTTCTTCTCTCCGTGATGGCCGGTGGTCTCGGGGGTATGTTCGGCGTCGCGTCAACTTGACCAACTTGGTCCGAGGCCGACTACTGGGCAGGCGCGCGCAGCAAGGGGGCGGCGGGCGGCCGCTGGCAGGTGTCGCCGTGCATCGCGTACGTCGCGCGCCGTGCCTGGACTGGGCTGGACCGTGTGTCCCGAAGAGTAGTTAGCGAAAGCCTAGAATCAAAATCAAAACGTTGCGAGGTAGTGATACACGACTGGAAGATGTGTTATAATATAACCAGAGAACGAACCGCCGCGCAGAGGGGGAGTCCGTCTTGAGCCAGCTTGGCGCAAAGCCCCGGGGAAGCGCCTTCGTCGCGGCGCCCGGGCTCAGGGTCGGCACGATTGCCGAGCCTGTTGCGCGCTTCTGGCACGGCGAGCTCCTGAAGGGCGGCAGCCGCCTCTTCAGGAACGTGAACGGTGACAACTGCAAAGCTGGCGCATACGGCTTCAGGGTTTTTGGCGACGGAGCGGTCGCTGTGGTGGTAACTGCGAGAAGAACGGGCCGGGGCAACGGATCAACGGTGCCTCGGCCGTCGTGTTTTCTTGCGGCTTGAACTCAAGGGCCCGAGCTGCGCCTGCGGCCCGCCGCGGGCGGCAACTTCGAGGCAGCCTGCGTAATCATTGTCGGCTGGCCTGTTGGCCCAGCCGAGCCTCAACAAATCAAACAGGAGGGGACTCGGGTGATTCAATTGAATGCGGAGGACGTTATCAGGGGTCTGAAGAGACTCAAGAGCCTGGCCAAGCAGGACATCCTCATCAGCAGCCTTGCCCCCAATCCGGAAGAGTGGATGAAGATGGCGACCGCCAGGAAGCAAAAGTACGAAACCCTGATGTCTCTTGTGGAGCAGTACGGCGTGCCGGGGGCGTGCGAGATAGCGCTCGAGCAATACGCGAGCCTGCCTGCTTCGAACGGAGACCCCGCAAGCGTCGATCCGCACACAAAGGGCGAGGAACAGGCGCTCGAGGTCTTCTTCAAGACGATAGGCGTGGACGGGAGGGCCCTGAAGGACGCTAGAGCGCGTCGAAAGGGTGTCGGAGGAACCTTGTGATCACGGCGGGGTCACGACCGGCCATCTACGGCGTCTGCACTATAAGGCAGTGTAAGTGCGTGTCGGAGCCGGGCCCGAAGGTGGGAGCGAACCGGAGGACCGCAGAGGACCGCACCGGATTCCGAAGCCGAAAGCGGCACACGCCAGGCACACACCGGGCACAACCCGCCGGACGGCCCGCTGGTCGGCACGCACTGGGCCTTCTTGACGAATGTTCTTGGCGAATCTTCATGAGGATCAATCAGTGTATCCGCCTCACAAGCCCGACTACCTTGCCGAGGATCGCCACATCCCTGACTATGATCGGATCCATGAACCTATTCTCCGGCTGCAAGCGAACCCTGCCTGCTTCCTTGAAAAACCTCTTGACCGTGGCCTCGTCGTCTAGGAGAGCGACGACTATGTCGCCGTTTTCGGCCGTGTCCTGCTGCCTCACGATGACGAGGTCACCGTTTAGGATCCCGGCTTCGATCATGCTCTCTCCGCGCACCTTCAACATGAACAGGCTGCCTTGCTCGCCGAAGTCTTTGGGAAGAGGGAAGTAGTCTTCGATGTTCTGCACTGCCAGTATGGGTTGGCCGGCCGTCACTCGACCAACGACTGGCACCGCGAGAGCCGACCCGCGGTGCAGGGCGCCCGACGCGGGCAGGACTTCGATGGCCCGAGGCTTGGTTGGATCTCGCCGTATGTAGCCCTTTTTCTCCAACTGCGACAGATGGCCGTGAACCGTGGACGTGGACTTAAGCCCCACTGCCTGCCCTATCTCGCGGACCGACGGCGGGTACCCACGGAGCTCCATCTGCTTGGTGATGAAGTCGAGGATCTGCTGCTGCCGACGGGAGATTGCCACGGATTTCCTGCGCGGCATCGTCCAAAACACCTCGCTCTCGGGTCCAAGCCCTCACGCTTTCCGAGTCGGATTATACCATACGCTACCTCCATCCGCAAACGGTTGTTCGTTGTTCGACGTCGCCCATGCCGACTTACTCCGCCGTGTCGCGGGCTGTCCCAGGTAACAAGCCCAAGCGGGGTGCTGCCCGCCATCCCGTGGGATGCGCCCCGCTTGGCCCTCTTGACACAAACATATGTTCGTGCTATGATGACGCTGCCAGTACGAACATATGTTTCCCTAATATGCGAAACGTGAGGCCAGGGGGGACTATTCATGAGGAGAGCCGACGTGTCATCGTGGAGAGCGTCGTCGAGGGCGCACGCAAATGCGGAAATCGGCATCGTGCTTGCGTGTATGGTGGCAATGGTCTGCGCCGTGGGCATCACTTTCGGTGCCGGCCGACCCGCCCGCGTAGCGTCGTCGGTACCGTCGCGCGAGGTCGTTGAAGTGGTGGTCGCCCCGGGTGATACCCTTTGGAGCATCGCCAGAGACCACGTGGGAAAGGAAGTCGATATCCGCGCCGCCGTAAGTGACATCATGGCTCGGAACCACCTGTCAAGCGCGACGCTTCGGCCCGGCCAGGTGCTCATGGTCCAGGTGGACGTGGTGGCGGATGGTGATGGCAAGCGTCCAGATGATGACTGGGCCTCACGTGACGAAACGGTCGCCACGGCGGGATACGCAAGGTAACCGAGGCAGCCTCGATCTCGACTCGAGGTCGGGGCTGCACCTTTCACGGCGTCCCGGTAGTACCCTCGCAGTACCTCGACACCTCATCGGACCGTTCTCGCCCGCCAAAACCTTTGGATCGCATAATATATCTTATGTCAACTAGCTAGGGAAGAAAGCACTGACTGACGCATGTCACGGCCAGACTCCCCACCCCCGCCCTTCAGTCGCTGGCACTATACCCCTCTAGCGCCCTTCGGGAACGAGACGAAGGCTCAGATCACCGCGCCAATTGTCCCGTACTTTCCGTAATCCTAGGACTCCTAGGCCCCGGCTCAGTTCCGCCTGCGAGCGCCTTCTCTAGGGCCATCTTGGCCTCGCGCCGGACGAGGTCGTCCGTTTCCGCGGCCAGAGCCTTCTCCAGAAGACGCGCCGCGGCCCTTCCGCCGATCTCGCCGATGGCCCACGCCGCATGCGCTCGGACAGGCACGTGCGGATGTTGGAGCGCGAGCCCGAGCGGCGCGAGGAGCACAGGGTCCTTTGTATTGCCCGCTGCGATGGCCGCGTCGGCCACGATGCGGTTTTCCCTGGAGTAATTGGGACCAATGACCTCCGCCATCCGTGCAAGCCTCGCCCTACGCCCGCCAGCGTCGTCCCCCAGGATGCCCGCAAGGGAGAATATCTCGGCGTCCTCATCAGGCGGGGCCACGGCGTTCTTTACAGCCACCGCGTTCCGCGGGCAACAGCGCTGGCAAGCATCACAGCCCAGGATGCTGGTTCCGTACGCCCTGCGGAGCTCGATCGGAACGACCCGACCGGAGTTCATGTACGCACGGACGCACCGCGAAACGTCCAGTGCTCCGCCCGGTTGTATCGCGCCCGTGGGGCAAGCCCGCACGCACGCAACGCAGCCACCGCACTCGCATGTTGTCGCCGGCGTCAACGCCTCCTGCTCTGCCTCTGCGTCGCTTGCGAGAGGCACATCTATGACGATCACCTGAAGGCTTATGAAAGAGCCCGATTCCTGGCGGTAAATGAGGGAGTTCTTTCCGTACGACCCAAGCCCCGCCCGCACTGCAAGGGCCTTGCTCGGAAGCCGAGGCTGGAGGACCGCACGCACCCCGGCCCGTTCTAGTGCGGCTGCAAGATGCTGTGCGGCCTCACGCGCCTCCGGATAGGCGCGGTAGTAGGCCGAGTACCCCGCCATGCCGTTCGGCAGAGGAAGCGCGTAAGGCTTGAACGGCCGCGCCAAGACCAGAATCGAGGCGGCCGAAGGCATGATACCTTTCGGCTCCCCTACGAGGCGCCTGAAGTATCTTTCATACTGCTCAGGCGAGATCATACCCGCGCGGACGCGCCGCCGGACCTCGCTATCCCATTCCGGCAGTGGGCTCGCGCCCGTCACGCCCAACCCAGTGAAACCGAGCTCAGCGGCCTTTTCCACTAAAGCGCAGCGGAGCCGGCGCTCCCGGCCACCAGCAGCGGGCTGGCCCAGCGGGCCACCGGCCACCCTGCCGCCGACCGCGGTCAGTGGCATGTGCTACACGTCCCACCGCTGCATGAGGAACAGCCGCCGCCCGACGACGAAGCTGTGCTCTTGAAGCCAGATCCCCCATTATACCCGAACGTCGACATGAGCCTCTTGACATTGCCGGCGCCGCAGTTCGGGCACTTCACCTCAGCGTGCGCGCTGCCCATGATGAGCTCCTCAAACTTGGTGCCGCATTTCGTGCACACGAACTCATAGATAGCCACAGCGTGAACTCCTCCGTTCTTGACGAGACTCAAGGGAACTCCAAGGTTTGAAGCTTCCCCTCTCCCCTTCCCTCCCCCGTTGGAAGGGATACTCCCAGGGGTATTATACAACCCCGCCCTCCTGACGTCAAAGCCTTTCGCGCGACGGCCTCGCCGCGCAAGCAAGGACCGCACGAGGCGCGCAACTCGAAACAAGCGGGCCCGCACGCCCACGGGATCGGGACCTAGCCCCGTCTGAGCCTCGCAAGTTCCTGACGCAGCATGGAGTTGAATGGGTCTATCTCCAAGGCCTTCTGCATCTCCTGTATAGCCTCAGCTTTCATGCCCTTGGCCTCGTACACCATCGCAAGATGGTAGTGCGCCGTTGCAAGGCTCTTCTCTGGGAAGTCCGATGGGAACAGCAGCGCCCGGCGGATGGTCCTCTCGGCATCGTCCAGACGCTCCTGCTTGAAATACGCCCATCCCAAGCTGTCCATGTATACCGGATTCGCAGGCTCCCCATCTACGGCCTTTTCTAGGAGAGCGACGGCGCGCTTAAGGTCCCTCTTCGTGTCCGCCAGGATGAAGCCCAAGTTGTTGCAGGCTGGAAGGTAGTTCGGGTTCTGCGCAAGCACCTTCTCCAACTCTTGGATGGCCTTGTCTGCGTTCCCTGAGAGCCAGTACGACAGCCCCAGGTCGCACCTGGCCTCGGTGTTCTCCGGGTCGAGCTCGAGCACCCTCTCGTACGCCCGAATGGCCTGCTCATACTTCCTACGATCGAACGCCGATTGCGCCTCTTTCAGCTTCGCGCGCATCTCCTCCGCTTCCTTCAGCACGAACAGGTCGTCCTTCACGCCTGTGTTGAGCTTGATGTCGCGGAGCACCTGGTCTACGCGCCCACGCGCCGACGAAAGCTCTACCTTGGTCGGGAGGAACACGCCCTTGTCCACCTGGGTCATGGTGATCTCCCCCCGCCTATCCCCGCGGAGGTCGGTAACGGTGAGTGTGTACGACTTCCAGTCGCCCTTCTCACCTTCCTGGATCGTTCCGAGGCGCAGGAGAGTCGGCTCTCCCAAGATGGCGCTGGTCTGGGCCTGAAGGATGAGGAATTTCATGTTGTCGATCCACACGGTGTCGGGCTCCGCCCCCGGGGACTTCCGATCCTGCACGCTGAGGACGTACGCCACCCTGTCGCGTATGTTCGCCCTTTCGGACACTCGCACGTCGTACGCATCAGCGATGCTATCCCTCGTGAACCTCAGCATGTAGCTGAGGGTCTCCAGGCCAGCCACGGACATCGAGTCGTATGCCTTCCAATGCCCATCTTTCGGCACCACGACGCCTGCGCCTTTCGCAAGGATCACGCGCGTCCCCTCGTTGGAGGACGGCGCAAGATACGTGATGTGATACTTGTCCGGCCTCTTGAACACGACCTGCATGGTGACGGTTTCCTCAACGCCGCCCCGGTTGTACACAGACTCCAGAACGCACGTGAGGTCTCGCACCCTAGCGTTCGCGCTCTGAATCTGCTTGAGCACATCCTGGGTGTTGATGGACTCGTCTGCAGCGTGCCCCGCGCCCGAGATCGCGAGGACGAAGAGAGCGAGCACACCAACCGTCCTTGCCAACCGCCTACAACAAACAAGCGCATCCGACACAGCTTCCCATCCCCCAACTCCGTCGACTTGTGACTTGTTCCCGTGCGGACCCTGCTTCGGTTTTCACCACGGCACCACTTCGCCAGGCTGCACGCCCGTCCTCTAGAAACGAGCGAGCGTGCCACCTTGTTCCGTCCGGACGTCCGCGCCAGGACGACCGGCCCGGAGCTGGCCTTAGCCTTCAGCGGGACGCCCGAAATCCAGCTTCATCATGCCTTGGAGCATCCGCGCATTCTCAGCGGCCTGCCCGGCATGGCAATTGTTGAAAAGCACGTAGGTCTTCGCGGCCCGCGCGTCCAAGGCTTTGATCCTCGGCACCCATTCCGCCAGTTCAGCCTCGGTGTACAAGTAATTGTAACGCTCCCACCCCTGCGTGTGGTTCCACCATTTTTCGGCGTTCCTTCCATGGAATCTCACATAAGCGATATCCGCGGTCACCTCGGCGACCGGGGGCACCAGTCCCCGCAGCCTCGGTTCGTCCACACAACAGAACCCGAGCCCTTCAGCGCGAAGGAGTTCGAAGGTCTCGGGTCTCACCCACTCGCTGTTGCGAAACTCCACGACTACGGCTATGTCTTTCAGGCGCTCCCTGAAGCGTCTGACATAGTCAGCGTTTTCCGGAGTCCTTTTGAAACCCCACGGGAATTGCGCCAAAACACACCCGAGGTTGCCACGGGTCGTCATGGGCTTGATTGCCTCCATGAACGCCCGGAAGACGTCGCTCTTGTCTTCCCCGGCCGCAGGCTCCTTGAACTCGTGAGTCATCCCCTTGTGAGCTTTCACACAGAACTCAAATCCCTCGGGGACCTTGCGCGCGAGCCCTTCCATGGTCCGGACCGACGGCATCTGGTAATACGTGAAATCCAACTCGACGCAGGGGAAAAGCCCCGCATAGAATTTGAGCATTTCGCCGTCCTTGATATCATCCGGGTAGAAGACACCTTTCCAGTCCTTGTAGCTGAACCCGGCCGTGCCGATGAGCACCATAAGCCGACTCACCCTCCCTGTTTTGACCCGTCAGCGTCGGCTTGCCCCGACCGCCTCCTGGACGTGGGGTTCCCGCGCACACGCGCAGGCCTCGTGACGTCAATGAGGCTCGCCCTGGTGATGGCATGCTCGCCGAACCTATCCCTCACCCTGTCCAGGGCGCAAACGAGGCTTCTCCGTCGCTCCCCTCTCGACGGAGGCTCGAAGAGCGCGAGCTGACACGTATAATCGCTCGCCGCTGCAAGCCCCGACGCCGACACGCCTATGAGGCGGACTTTCCTTGATCGTGCCCAGTTGTCGCGGAGAAGCTCGACGGCTGCCATGTAGATGTCCTGGTCATAGCAGGTGAATCCGCTCAACGTGCGCGACCTCGTGATGGTGGTGAAGTCCGAATACCTCAGCTTGAGAGTGACAGTCCTCGCCACAAGCTCATGCTTGCGCAGCCTCCTCGCGACCTGGTCTGCTAGGGAGAGAAGGTGTCTCACTAGTGCCTCCTCGTCAGCGCAGTCCTCGACAAGAGTCACCTCTCGACCAAGGGACTTCGGCCTTTCGTTGATACCGGGGTCCACGGGGCTGTCGTCGATTCCGTTCGCCACGTCATGGAGGACGCGCCCCATGACGCCGAACCTCGCGACAAGCACGTCCACGGGCGCCTGCGCAAGGGCGCCTGCCGTGGTGATCCCCATGGACTCCAAAGCCGCCGCGGTCCTCTCGCCCACCCCGTACAGCCTGCCGACAGGCAGGGGCCAGATGACCCTCGGCACGTCCGCGGCCGTGATGACCGTGAGCCCATCCGGTTTACGCATGTCCGAGGCCATCTTCGCAAGGAACTTGTTGGGCGCCACGCCCACGGAGCACGTGAGCCCGAACTCCTGCCGGACCTCCTGCTTGATCTTGCGCGCTATGACGCGCGCGTCGCCGTGCAGCCGTTCGCACCCTCTCACGTCGAGAAATGCCTCGTCGATGGAAAACGGCTCAACAACCGGGGTGTACCGCCGATACACCTCGAGCAGGCGCCGCGAGACGGCCGCGTAGTCTTGCAGACGGCTTGACAGGAACACCCCGTGAGGACAGAGTCGCTTTGCTTCCGCGACAGGCATGGCCGACCGCACACCGAACGAACGGGCCTCGTACGACGCCGTGGACACCACCCCTCTGCCGTCAGGGTCCCCGCACACGATGACGGGCTTCCCGCGAAGCTCGGGGTGGGCTTGCTGCTCAACCGCGGCGAAGAACGCGTCCATGTCTATGTGGATGACCCTCAGATCACTTCCTGCGTACGAGCCCTGCTCTCTCAAGGTCGTCCACGAATCCCTTCAGGTCGTCGAGGGTGAACCCCGCGAACTCCGCGGACACCAAGGCCGCGATCCTCCCCAGAGTTCGCTTGCCGTCCATGTAGTTCACGGCCTCGATGAGCTTGAGCTGGAAATCCGGGTCCTCCCTCTGCCTTTCTTCATACTGCTTGCGACGCTTCTCACCAACCCTGTCGTACAGGTACGCCGGGTCCAGCGGGCCTTTGAAGAGTCGCACGTACACAGCCCCGCTCGCTGCCTCATCGTCATCCGTGCGAGCTAGCTGCTCGCGGCGACCGCTCTGCCAGCCTGTGAGCTTGCCTTCCTCGGAAGCTTCGCGGAAAGCTCCGGCGAAGAGCTCGACCTTTGCGCGAGCCGCCCTCGCCGTCGCGCGAATGCCGCTCTTCAGAGTCCGCGCCATCTCGCGCACGCGCGAGGCGTCCCCGGCCGGCACCAGCTTCACCACGCCGTCAACTGCCGCGAGCTCTCTGTCGACCATGACCTCAAGACGCTGCTCGAGAGCCTTCGCGATATCAACCCGCCTCGCCGGCTCGCGGCACATCGCAGCAGCCTCGCATGATGCCCTGGCGGCGCTGGCGATCCTGTCCCTCGCACCCGTATCAACCAGGTTCAGGGCGAATTGTGCGGCCGCGGCGTCGGCCGCCGCAAACGTCAGCGCGATCGACGATGCCACGAGTCCGATGCGCAGAAGCTCCTCAGGGTCGAGTCGCTCGACCGTATCCATATTCGAGTGGTAATACCGGTCCGGCCAATGCCCCAGATACACGCACGGCACCTTGAACGACGAGTCAACGAGGATGTAATGGTCTGACCCAGCCGTGAACCCAGTCACGTTGTAGTGCCAGTCGCGAGTCACCTGGCTCCCCTCATACATCTTGCCGCGCAAGGCCACCATCTCCATGTAGAACGCCGCCACGTCGTTCACGGCCGACGGGAGGCTCCAGGGCGTCGGCACGAGGTTGGCGCAGGACATGGTATCGCGGGACTCGCCCACCATGTCGAGGTTCACACCCGCCTTGACCTTCCTCGCCCAGCCCGGATGGCGGTCCAGATACGCCATCGTTCCGAACATCTCTGGGACGAACATGAACCTCACGCCCAGACGCGGCCGAGCCAGTCTCCCCTCTGCGATCCCTTGAGACAGCGCCCTTGCTATCTCCATGGCCAGCCCGCACCCGCTGGCGTTGTCGTTCGCGCCTGGCTTGGGGTGGCAGAGGTGGGCGATGATGAGGACCTCACCGTCGTCAGTGCCTTCGCCGGCCTCACCTGGGATAAGCCCGGTTACGACATGCATCTCGCCGGGGAAGAGCCGCGCCTCGACGCTTGCCTTGACCCGCACAGGCCCGCTTTTCAAGAGCGACCTCAGCTCCTCGGCCTGTCGATGCGACAGCGAAAACCCCAATGCCATCCTGCCGATGTCCTCGTGCGTCACTGGAAAGCTTGCATAGTTCACAGCGTCAGGAAGGTCATACCGCGTCCTGCCGATGGACGAGTCTTCGTGCACCATGTGGTCGCTGAGCACGCCCACGGCACCCCGGCGCCTGACAGCGTTCAGGAACGCCGACCGAGCGGCCCCAGAGGTAAGGACGAGTTTCCTCGCGACGCTGCGGGTTACATACACGTCCTCGGACTCCCCGTCGCCGATATCTACGACGTCAAGCACAACTCCCTCTGGGGGCGTGGAAGTGCTGCCGAATATCAGGCACATTGGCTCCGTTTCAAAATCACAGATGGGGCGTTCCTCGGGATACACGAGGGAGAGCGTGGCGCGGACAGGTTCCCACGCCGGGGGTGGCGTCCAGGTTCCGTATGTCTTCTTCCCATCGATGGGGTACCTTTCGATGGTGACACGGTCGATCCCCCAGCTCATAAGCTTCTCCCGGATGTACTGGGCAGCCCGCAAGTAGTCAGACGAGCCCTTTGCCCTGTGAAACCTCGCGATCTCAGATGCATAGACAAGCGCGCGCTTTCCTGACAGCTCGCGCCTCAATGATCGAACGAGCTCAGAACCAACCATGGCACGTTTGCTGCCCGTCTCATGACCTGGGGAGACCAGCTCAGCACTCCGCGCTAGCGCCGCGCGGAGCCGCCCACCGACGGGCATCCCCCTTTCATTGGGACTTTACAATGAGCGCGCGGAACGACCTGACGCGCCCGGATCGACCATCCCGAAAAGCCAGGTATCAAAGGCCGGAAGCGCCCCGGGCGCCATTCACTGCGTAGCCTTGAGGAGCGTTACGAAATCGCCCTGTTTCAAGCCTGCCGCGTTTGCTTCGTCGGTATCAATGTGCATGTCGAGGGCGAAGTCCCCTCTCACGCGCACGACGACTTCATCGAAAACGAGCGCCCTCGGGCCTTCCGTGCGGACCGCCACGATCTCGCCGTCGCTCACGCCATACTCCTTCGCAAGGTCCGGCGTGAAGTGAATGTGCCGCTTAGCGACTATGACGCCCTCGTCCACCTTGACCGGGCCGTTGGGGCCGACTATCACGATGCCGGGGGTGCCCGCAAGATCTCCCGACTCCCTCACAGGGGCATCTATGCCCAGGGCGTAACAGTCGGTGCGAGAGATCTCGACCTGGGTCGCCTTCCGCACGGGACCGAGAATGCGGACTTTCTGGATGACTCCCTTCGGCCCGACAAGCGTCACGGTCTCGTTTGCCGCGAACTGCCCGGGCTGGGAGAGTTCCTTAAAACACGTGAGACTATACCCGGATCCGAAAAGGGCCTCAAGGTCCTTCTGGCTGACATGCACGTGTCTTCCTGAAACGCCAACTGGGATCTTTCTAGCTTCGCTCATAGCGCCAACCCCTCCAAGAATGTCGGATTACAGCCTGTTGCGCCCACGTGGGTGATTCTGAGTGCATCGCCACAAGTTCACGCTACCTGGTCAAGACGCAAGCCCTGTCCGGGATTGCAGCCCTTGCCTTCCGGTGCGTTCGTGCCTTCGTTCGACCTCGCGAGCCTGTCCAGGCCGTATGCGTACTCGCCAATACGTTCTCCGAATACGCGTGATTTCCTCCTGCTAAGCCCATTTTCCGCAGTAGGGGCGGGTTCAATTAAGAGTTCGTCGTGGTCAGTTTTTGCACGGCTACGGTCGAGGTGGTTGATATTCGCCAATCAGCAGCCCGAGTTTTTGTAGGGTTCGGTAATGAAACGGCAAGGCATTCTCAACATGGCTGACCTCGGTTCCGTCGGGCAGTTTAGCTTTGGTTAGGGCGATGTGTTCGTAGTTTAGGAACAGCTCCCGCACCGATTCATCTATCCCGGCCTGCTTGAGCATATGCTCAAGCAGGCAGTATACGGCAAGAGCAAGGTTGGTTATGAAGGCAAGTCCCTGTACCCTCTGAGGTGACTTGAGGAACACAGGGCGGACCTTCAGGTGGCTTTTGAGGTATCTCATGCGAGTCTCGATACGGCTTCGCTTCCTCGAGGTGTAGAATATGTCCGCGGCGCTGGTAAGAGGGTCTTTCTGATTTGACACCACGACATACTTGCCATCCAGGGTCTTAAGTCTGGCGAGCGCATGTTCATCAACAGACCAGGTCAACACGAGGTTGCCGTCATCGCCTTCGACCCTGGGGCTATAGATTCTCCTGTATTTGCGTAAGGGGCCGGAGAAGAATGAGTCGATCTGCTTCTGGACGTAATCAAGTTTCTTATAGCGTCGCCTGTTCAGCTTTGTATCCTGTAGGCCACGAAGCCAGGAAGCGACTTTCTCCATCTCGGCAGATCGTTTCTTCCTGTCAACCTCAAGCTTACTCGGACTCTTCACAACGATGGCTCGAAACCACCTGTACTCGTGGGTTCCAGGTGAACCATCCTGGTCATCTGACTTCTTACGCAGGCAAATGCCGCGCTCGGCGATGAGGAATGGCTCGCCGTTCTTGGAGTGATAGTTGACCTCTACAAACTCGTGGTCACCGGTGTCCAGGATAAGCTCGATATAGCAGGCATCATCGTCAGCGGGGGCCACGAATTTCATGCCAGAGGAATCGAGGTGAAATACATTGTCAATACTTGCAAGCGCTCTATCAGCCACAGCAACGAAATCAGCGTGGCCGGTCTTCTCCAGGGTTTTCTTCAGGGTCTCGAGATTGTCGATAACCATTTCGGTATCGCTCTTTTTACCCGGGTCTCTACTGGAGGTAAGGGGGATGCCGGTCGCTTCGTCCATGCATATGCCGACTCCGACGCGCTTGCAGTCGGTCTTGCCGTCCTCGGCGTAGCCGAAGGTCACAAGCTCGGAGTCTTGGTATTCGCCTTCGAAGTAGAAGGAGGTGCTATCCCATATGACAAGCCTCGGGTCTACTCCAAAGTCTTTTATGAGCTTGAGGCATAAGGAGGTTTCGATGTCACTGGAATACTCGGCGAGCACCTCGAGACAGCGTCCAAGCTTATCATCGTTGAGTAGTGACGGGGGTATGCCGAACAGGTCAAGTGTGGAGACGCTCTCGGCCCACGACTCGACCCGGTAAAGAGGCCTTGGTGAGTTCAACCTGTTCAAGACCATGATGACGCATGCTTCACCGATGGATACCCTGGCTCTGTTCGAGGAAAGCGGGCAAATCGAGTCCACGATCTCCTCAAGGCCGAGCAGGTACATCAGGGGTTTTAGTAGGAAGAGGTTGCCGATGACCTTGGACTCGTATCGCTTGAAGACCCCTGAGGGGTAGGGGTTGAAGCTACCATGGTGGTGTTTTCTTGGATTCCTCAAGGGCATATGCGTCGGCCTCACTTGCGTAGTCTTTAGGCCGTATTCGACATATATGCCCCGGGTACCTTCTCATAATATTCTGACTATCGATTGAGAATATTCAGGTTTTCTACTGCGGAAAATGGGCTAAGAAGGGAGCGGCTCCCCGCGTTCCGCCGGCACGGCGAGCTGTACCACCACGCCAGCACGCCTGGTGCCGATGAATGTGCGCGGACAGATGAACCGGGCCGGACCGGCCGGCATCGTTGACAAAGCCGCAAGCGTCTGATAGAATCGACTTGGGCGAAAGCCTGAACTGAACACTGTGAGGCGCGCAGGGGAGTAGCTCAATGGGTAGAGCGGCGGTCTCCAAAACCGTAGGTTGCGGGTTCAAGTCCTGTCTCCCCTGCCAGATTTATTAAACGTGCTTTTAGCAGGGGGAGTGTTATGGAGGATTGCTGAACAGCAGCCTAACGGAACCGCTTCAAGTAGGGGAAACCGTTGGCCTTCAGGGACAGTTGGATCTGTTCGGTCTTATGCAGCCTCAGAGGCGGGACCGCAAGATGGGGCGCATTTACCGTATTACCGTTCAGCAGGACAGGCCCTGGGCCGACGTTTTCGAGGATTTCATTGCATGGCGTACTGCAGAAGGGATCTCCTCTCGAACCCTTCAAGACTATCGTTACCACGTTACGCGGTTCTTCGACAGATACCCCGAGGCGTGGGGCAACTACGATACCCTGAAAAACAGGATTCTTCTCTACTTCGCAGGGCTTACTAAGCATTCGCCGGCGTATCACAACCTCGCCAGGGAATACCTGGGGTCTTTCTTCGCTTGGTGTGTTAGGCAGGGGATTCTCCCTGCTAACCCCGTGAGCGGGCTGAGGAAACGCAGGGACGAACCTAAGATGCGAAATGTCCCCGAGGAAGCGCTTCAGAAGCTGCTCGATCTCCCGGATAAGGGCACGTATGCGGGCCTCAGGGACTATGCCCTGCTGTTGTTCACGCTTGACACCGGGGCACGCCCGAAGGAAGCACTCTCGCTGCTTCCTGAGCACTTTAACCTAAAGGCCGGGCAAGTTGTTATCCCTGCTCGATATGCAAAAACGAGGGTGTCACGCACTCTTCCCCTCTCGCGCGTTACCTGCCAGGGGATTCAGCAGCTAATCTCTATAAGGCCCCCTGAGTGGGGGCAGAGCGTGCCTGTCTTTGCAAGCGCGGATGGGGGCACGCTTCGCGAGGATTCGTGGAATCACAGGCTAGCAAGCTACTCCAAGAAGCTAGGCGTTCACGTGAACCCTTATAGCCTGAGACACACTTTTGCACTGTCGTTTCTCCGTAACGGAGGGAATCCGTTTGCGCTACAGAAGACACTTGGGCACGCGGATTTGAGCATGACTAAGCACTACCTTGCCTTGGTCGAGCGGGATCTCCGGGAAGCACACGACATAGCCTCCCCCGTCAACCGGCTGATAGTGAAGAACCGGAGGGTTCGCAAGGTGTGAACCGTCACACCGAGAATGCGTCGTGTTCATGGTACATCGTCAGGGTTCGATTCTCGCTGGCTGCGGGATCTCCACCAGCATCATGTTGCACACCATCGCCGACGTTTCAAGGCGCACCATTGCCAAGTCTAAGTACATGCAGCACTGATCGGACGCGGATTGCCATTCCCAGGTTCTGGTACTAGTAGCTCGTGCATACAACGTCATTAGGTCCATGTAAGAAATGGCGAACCTCAAGTTGAAAGTGACCTGGCCCAGCGAAGTTGCGCACCAGGCGGCAGCCCGCCATGCTTGCTGCTCTCTATTGTCCAGTGATGCCCTTGCCTTTGCATTCGCTGTGTCCCGCAGGGAGCTTAGTTCATCAAGGAAGTCCTCAAGACGGGCTTCCCACACGGGGGCCTTGCTCTTCACGGTGGCGTTTGACACGATGCGCTTCTCACAATCCATGTACATTTCGTTTATTTCGCCACGTAGCTTCCCCAATAAGACCAAGTCGTCTAGCAGTGTCATGACCATGTCCGCCAGCTCTGCGGACTCAGCCTCGGCCTCACAGGCAAGGCTCGTCGTGAGTACCATCACCAGGCCCACCAACACTGGCAGAGATGCCTTTGACACCTTCCGCACTCTACCCACTCCTCGTCACCCCTTTCGGATCTTGCCAATGGCTTACGGTAGAATCATAGATTTCCAGCGCAAGGATACAGCAGAACGGCGCCTATTGTCAACGGGCGAACGGCTGTGTGGATCGCATAATAGGCATTATGTTAACTAACCCGGGAGGGACGCTCGCTCCATGCCTGCTAGAGTGCGGGTTTTTCGTGGCGCATAATCGCCAGAGAAGTGGGGAGCAAGTGGGGAACAAAGACGACGGAAGTACGCGATCTTTCCCCACTTGGAGGGCCAAAACGGGGTCAGAATCGCGTGTCTTTCCCCACTTGCGATGATGTGCTGCGGAGGCCAAAGCCCGGGGTTCAGGTTCCCCTCTAGAATCCTTTCCATGCCCCAAATCCCTAATGAAATATAATGGTTTTCAGGGTACAACGAGCACGGCAAGGGTGATTCTATGCAGGACGGCATAGGGGACAAAAAACAAGGCAATTTGATAGGGATTCTGAGTGAAGACGGGTTCCAAGAAACGCCGCGTGCCCCTAGAAGCCTTGCGAAGAAGCCCGTCCATTTCTGAACCCTAGTCAGCGTTTTCGAATGCCTTCTAGGGCATCCTAGCGCGTCTGTCTGCAAATGCTAACACGCCAAGAATTCATCACATGACAAGACATGCTCTCTAGAAGCCTCTAGAAGCCACGGGAAACGGGTTTGACGTATGTCCTTCCCAACCGCTTCCCACTCCCTCCTTCTAGGGCATTCTGGCGCGTCTGGGACCCCCACCCCGGTCCGGAGTCGGGGGTAGGGGGGGTCCTCATTTGCGCCGGATACCAATTCGCTGTCGGGCTTTACAGACTCAATGCGTTCTGTACCCCGAAAATGCACATCCTAGAAAATGGCACCCCGGAAGCCTAGAGCCGCAAGGGTTCCGGGCGCCCAAAATGTGGCAAATCGCATTTCTAGGGGGAAACCGGCGGGTAGGTAGTTTACCCTTACCGAGTCCGGTTGTACCTCAAAACCCCCGTTTCTTCCCGGAGATTGTAACGCGAGATTGTAAAGTGCGGCTGCTCGATCACTAAGCTCTATCTGGGGGCCTGGTAACACGCTTTCTCTCCTGAATGTCCTCAAGCGGTTGACCCCGGGGGACAATGTGCGACACAACACAGAAGGCGCAACTTGGTCCGGCAGGCCCCCCGAACCCTGGGAATAGTGGCGGGCGTCCCGCTTGCGCCCCGGCTCCTCGCGGGGCGCCCGTGTTTCAAGATAACCAGGGCCTGAGGAATAATCAGCGAAGACGAGCGGGACAAGCGCCCTGCGGGCCTCTTCTCCTAAGTGCGACAAAGTCACGCCTTTAGGGGAGAAGGTATGTGGTACAATAGCAGTTAGGAAGGTTGTACACTCGTTCCCGTCAGCAAGCGTGGGGGTTCCAAAGGAACCCCAGCTTGCTGATAGAATTACGAAGTAATTCTATCATAGTACTCTACCATTTCTACTATGTCTACTATTTCTACTGCAACCCGAAACCCCTGCTACGGGGCACTTTCGACCCGTTTTCGTGTCACAGGCATTGTCACAGGTATTGTCACAGGCATTGTCACTAGGAAGTCGGAGAATGCCCATTCTAGCCCCCCCCTCTCTGTAAACCGGAACGGGGGCACATCGTGATTAAAGAACCGAAACTCCTCCAGGCGCTTAATCTTGGGTACAGGGTCTTTGATCTGCGTCGCCTGCTCGAATCGGTGCCTAGGGACAAGGAACCGCTCTTGCTTAAAAGCTATCGTCTTTCGCCAACACAACAGGTAGACATACACGGCCGCTGTCTGATGGTCGAGGGTCTTCTCCCTTACCGCTTTAAGCAAGCGGTCGAATACCTCCCGATACACTCTGGCGTATTGTCCCTTCCCTTGGGGCTGGTCAACGCCCAGATACAAACAATTCCTGGAATCGTACTTTAACCAGCCCTGTTGCGTCAGCTCTTCGCGCGCCCGGATAATCGTTCGCCGAGACACATTGAGTTCCTTGGCGTATTCGCTATCAGATTTCGACAAACCGCGCCCGCTGTAATCGAAGTCACTCGCCAAAAATGAGAAGTCGCTCACTAGCTTCCAGAAGTACAGGCGCCACGCACACGGCATATCGCTAAACGCGGCGCTTTCATCATCAAAGAGCAGCGCGCGATACAGTTTGAAGTAGGAACCTTGGTAGCGCCTCTTAGTCACATACGCCCACCCCTTGCATGGGGAACAGGCGTGTGGTAGTATTGAATCGGCAAGCTTGTTCTTCCCTCCCTCGCAGGGCGCCCGGCAGCGTCCTGTTTTATTTGAGTCCGTTACAGTTCCCCGAGGACCGCCCGAAGCTTCTCGATCTCCTGTCCCTTCGGCAGGGCCCGGGCTGTTTCCAGCTTAGTTAACCGCCATTCCGGGATTCCGGTCTTCCGTGATACGTCAAATTGTCGCAACCCTGCCTTAATGCGCTTTAGCTTCAGCCTAAGCGCGAAGTTCTCCGCTTGGCCCCCACCCTCAGAGATTGCCGCAGAAGCCTGCTCCAACCTATCCATTCGAGCAAACCCTCCTCCCCGCGAACATATAATCGCCCCGAGGGACATACTACCACCTGAAGAAAATTTCGTCAACGTCCCCCGAGAAGGCAGGAATATGCAGTCTCGCATAGAATAATCCCGAACAGAGACGCTAACAAACGAGGCTAGACCGTTGGTCTTAACGGGGTTTCTGAGGGCACAGAACCGGCTCAAAAGCTAGTCTACCTGCACTTTAGCGGTGTGACTGGTAGAGCGGCGGTCTCCAAAACCGTAGGTTGCGGGTTCAAGTCCTGTCTCCCCTGCCAGAAAAGGTTTAGCCCCGCGAGAATTCGCGGGGTTTTTCTATTATGCCGCTGCTCCTAAGGTCGCGTCGCGGCTTCAAGGCTTGCGACGTTCCTTGCGCGGGCATCTTTGAGTCTACGGATGAGCGCCTCCGTGCGAGCGATCCGCGCGCGCGTTTCGCCGGGGCGGACGGTCGTCGCGAAGTCGAGCACCGCACCCTCGTTGCTTCCGCGAGGAAGCAGGTACAGGGGCATCACTACCTCCGAAAGGCTCTCCGCGTCACCGCCCGGAGTGGAAGCACCCTGCGTTTCATCAAAGGGGATCACCACGGCTTTATCCGCCTCCACACGATCAACGACACCAGTCCAGCACGCGCGCAGATCCTCGCTTCCATCATCCGCCGCACCATGGATAATCCTCTCAAGGAGAACGCCGAGGCTGCCCACCACCAGCGTGACGACTATGGCTGTCGCCACGAGCCCCAGCCAAGCCCCTGGAGGGATCGTTTCCTGCTGCCGTGCCTGCCATGCGGGACCTCGGCCGGCCCGGGCACGCCTGCGCTTCATGAGCTCATCGCGTTCGTTCGGCATGTTCTCCACCCCAGTCGTCGCGGGCGCTCGCGCTCCAGCCCGCTCGCACGCCTCTGTTTTCTCCATGCGCCACCAGCGATCCTACGATGTAGTCCCATGTTCATCCTTTAGTTGGAGCACAACAAGTTGGAGCGTACGGGACACGCCCCCGGCCCGGGGACGAGCCAAGCCGCACGGCGCCGTCCAGCTAGGTCGCTGGCCCGGTTGGCGTAAGGTTTCTGTTGGTAAGTATAGGATGAATGAAGAAGAGAGGCCTCAGGCAGTTGGCTGGATGCCTGTTGCCTTGCCGCGCAGTCCTTGGTAGAATGAATGAGGCTACGCCTGGGAAGGAGACCGTCACGGCGTGGATATCATCCTCATCCGTCATGGCCAAACGAGGTGGAACAAAGAGGAAGTATTCCGGGGCAGGGCTGACATCCCCCTCGACGAGACCGGACTCGCTCAGGCTGAGGCGACCGCCAGAGCCCTGGCGCGGGTTGAGATCGCGGCGGTCTACTCGAGTCCTCTCGCAAGGGCGCACGAGACGGCTCGCATCATAGCAGGCCCCCACGGGCTTGACGTGCAGCTCGTCGACGGATTCACTGATATCGACTGCGGCGCGTGGGAGGGGCTACCCGTGCAAGAGGCCCGATCCCGCTATCCCCGCATGTTTGAGGCGTGGCAAAAGGCCCCTCACACCGTCACTTTCCCGGGAGGCGAAAGCCTCGACATCGTCTCGGCGAGAGCCTGGACGGCTCTCGAGCAGATCGCAGCCGACAGGGCAAATGACGAGGCTGTCGTCGTCGTATCTCACCGAGTCGTCAACAAGCTCATCCTTCTTAAGGCGCTGGGCCTCGCGAGCTCGGCCTTCTGGAAGATCCGCCAAGACACCTGTTGCTTGAATATCATCGAGCACGGGCCGGGCGGGTACGTGCTTCGGCTGCTCAACGACAGGTGCCATCTCGTCGGGGGCCCGATCCCTGGCCCGACCCTGGATTTCTGAACCTGCTCAAGCAAGACCTCGCCGCCGTCATCACTCGCCATTCAGTTCTACGCCGTGCGCTTCGCAACCACCGGCAGTATCCCACGCAAATCCTCCACGATTGCGACGGGGCCGAAAGGCGCGAACTCCTCACGGCGGGTCAAGCCGTGGAGCACTGCGCAGAAGCGAACGCCCGCACGCCGCGCAGCCTCAGCGTCAACGAGGCTGTCGCCTGCGAAGAGCGTCTCGCCCGGTTCCACGTGGAGCACGGACATCGCCCTGAGAAGCGAATCAGGCGCAGGTTTGTGACGGACCACGTCCTCCGCGCCGATTATGACGTCAAACGCATCAAGCATGGCCTCCTTGTCGAGGATCCGCTCTATCCTGCGTCGGAGCTTGGTTGATACTATTCCCGTCACCACGCCCGCAGCCTTCAGGGTTTCGACGGTCCCCGCCACTTCGCCGTACATCTTGGTGCCTTCCACCATGACGTCCTCGGCCTTCTCCATGAAGAGAGCGGCAAGCGCAGCCTGGTCATAGCCCGGCGCGAGGATTCGGAACATCTCGGGAAGCGTCAGGCCCACGGTTCGCAGGACCTCGCGTTCGCCGCGCAACGGAGCGCCGACCGCACTCAACGCGTAGCGGACGCACTTCACGACCGGGTCCGACGAATCCGCAAGCGTGAAGTCAAAATCGAAAAGAACGCACCGGAACCTGGGAGACAAAGCCACACCTCCATAGCGGTCGCCCTCAACGCGAGGCCCCACCTCGGGACTAGCTCACCCTGATGATCGCGCACTTGAGGTAATGGGTTTCCTCTACGCCCAGCATGATCGGGTGGTCCCTGGCCTGAGCCCGCAGCTCCACTAGCCTCGCCTCCCTGCCCGCGTCGGCCGCGGCGTCAGCGAGCATCGCGACAAACGCCTCCGGCCTCATGTGGTATGAACACGAGCACGTCACGAGGATGCCCGAGGGCGCAAGGATCTTCATGGCGCGGAGGTTTACTTCCTTGTAGCCCCTGTATGCAGCCTCTACCGCGTGCTTGCCGGGTGCAAAGGCAGGAGGATCGACGATGACAAGGTCGAAGCGTTCGCCCTCGCTATCGAGCCGCCTCAGCACGTCGAAGGCGTTTCCCTCCACAAAAGAGACCCTGTCGGCGAATCCGTTCTTCTCGGCGTTCAGTCTCGCCACCTCGAGTGCGGACGCCGACGAATCAACCCCTACCACTTCACGCGCGCCGAAGGCCGCGGCATGAAGGGCGAAGCCCCCGGTGTAGCAGAATGCATCCAGCACTCGAGCACCGTCGCACCATGGCGCGATGGCCCTGTGGTTTTCCCGCTGGTCAAGGAAAAGGCCGGTCTTCTGCCCCAGTGCGACGTCCACCCAGAAACTCAGGCCGTTTTCCTGAGCCCAGAACGCCGTCGGAAACTGCCCGCTGACGAACCCCGACCTTTGACCGAGGCCTTCGAGCTCCCTCACTCGGGAGTCGTTGCGCTCGTATATCTTGCTCGTTCCCAGCAGGTCGCGGAGCGCGGCCACGATCATGTCCATCCTGACATCCATGCCAAGCGCGAGGGTCTGAACCACGCACACGTCTTCATACCTGTCCACGATGAGGGACGATAACATGTCCCCGTCGCTGAACACCACGCGATGGCACGGCGCCTCCGCGCCTATGGCCCTTCGGTAGTCGCGTGCAGCCGCAATTCGCCTGTAGAAAAACGTCTCATCAATGTTCTGCTCTTCCCAGGACAACACCCTCACGGTGATGCTGGATGCGGGGTTTATGAAGCCACGGCCGAGGAACCTCTTCTTGTAGTCGACCACGTCCACTATGTCGCCTGGCGCATGCTCTCCAACGATCGCATCGATCTCGCCAGCGTAAACCCACGGGTGCCGCGCCCGAGCGCGGCCGTCCCTTCCCCGTTTCAACACCACGTACGCCATCTGAGGTTGTCATCTCTTTCGCCTCGGGCCGGGCAGAGGATCATCCCCCCGGCGCGATTCCCAACATTTTTCTAGTTTCGGCAGGGGTCGCGATTTCCCTTCCGACCTCGCGTGCGATGCGGGCCACGCGCGCCACGAGTTGCGCGTTGCTTTGCGCCAGGACCCCCCTGGAATAGTATACATTGTCCTCGAACCCAACCCTCACGTGGCCGCCCATCACAATGGCCAGCACCGCGAGAGGGAGCTCGGCCTTGCCCACGCCCGCAACCTGCCACATGGCCCCTGGAGGTATCTGCCGCACGAGGTGCATCAGGTTATCCACGGTTCCCGGGATGCCCCCAGGCACCCCCATGACGAAATCGAAATAGAAGGGCTCCTTGAGAAGCCCTCGCCTCGCAAGCCTGAGGGCGTTGGCCACCATTCCGACGTCGAATACCTCGAGCTCCGGCTTTATGCCGAGCTCGGCCATTTTCACGGCAAACGCCTCTATGAGGGCGGGCGGGTTCTCGAAAACCCCGTCCCCGAAGTTCACCGTGCCGCACGTGAGCGTCGCCATCTCCGGGACCAGGGCCAGCGGGCGGAGCCTCTCTTCAGGCGGGGTGCCCACTGCGCCGCCAGTTGACACCTGCACTATGCAATCGCATCTCTCATGGATGAGGCGAACGGTCTCGCGGAACACCTGAACGTCCTGGGTAGGCCTCCCCTCACCGTCCCGCACGTGGAGGTGGATGATGGACGCCCCCGCCTCACGCGCCTCGGCCGCCGCCCGGGCGATCTCATCAGGCGTGAGCGGAAGGTTGGGATTGTCCTCCCTGGTGGTCTCGGCACCCGTGAGCGCCGCTGTTATTATGAGCTTATCGGCCGCCATTCCCGCCCCTCCTGCGCTGTCTGTCCTTCGGGACGACGCACGTCCCGCTCGCGCGCAGCACCAGCACCGGCTCGGAGAGAACCTCCGCGGCTGACGAATCCTGCGCAAGCGACGCGATGACCTTGTGGATCGTGAACTCCATCTTGCGCGAGGTGTTTCCAACGGCCGTTATGCGTCCTCTCGCCTCGAGGTAATCGCCGGCGTACACAGGCACGAGAAACTCAACGTTGTCGTATGCACGAAACAGCCCTTCATCACCGTCGTGCCGGATCAGGAGCTCTGTCGCCACATCGCCTAGGAGCTGCATGAGTCGCCCACCATCAACTATTCCCCCACCGTAGTGGCTGTCTTGTTGGCTCATCCTTACTCTTATTAGGGACTCCTCCATCCCGATCCCCCCAACCCCTCTAAGTGGTCGCCTCGCGAGCACGCCGGGCGCGCACATCTCACCTCCCCCCGGCCGGGGCACGCACCTGTTCGTCATGTTCCTTCGGATCGTGGCCCTTCGGAGGGCGTCCACGTGCCCATGCGTCTCGCGAGCTCCTGAGCTATGAACGCACCGACGTGCGACGGGACCGTGCCCGGTCCGAACCCCGCGTCGTATCCAAGCTCCACAGCGAGCTCGTGGCTTATCCGCGGGCCTCCCACTATGAGCAACACCCTGTCGCGCAGGCCCTCGGCCTCGACAAGCTCGGCCAGGTGTGTCAAGTTGTCTATGTGAATGTTCCTCTGGGTCACCACCTGCGAAACCAGGATCGCGTCCGCGCCAACCTCGATAGCCTTGGCGACCAGCGCCTCGTTGGGTACCTGACTGCCGAGGTTGTACGCCTCGAACCACGGGTAACGCTCCAGCCCGTACTCGCCCGCATATCCCTTCATGTTGATGATCGCATCGATGCCCACAGTGTGGGCGTCGGTGCCAGTGCACGCCGCAACAACGACGATCTTTCTGCCGATGCGTGTCTTTATGAAGTCGTTTATCTCGTCGAAGGTCATGTGTTTCATGTTCACCTTCGGAACCTCGATCGTGGTGAGGTCCACCGAATGAACGCATCTGCCGTATATCACGAAGAACGTGAAGCTGCCGGCGATGTCGTGGCTGTACACAACCCGGACGTCGTCAAGGCCCATCTTCTCGCACAGCAATTGGGCTGCCCTGGTGGCCTCGGGCCCGCACGAGACCGGCAACGTGAAGCTCATCTGAATCCACCCGTCGTCGATGGTATCGCCGTACGGCCGAACCCTGCTCCGATCCACCTTAACCGTCGACACCGCCACCCAGACCTCCCTTCTCACAGAGTAAGAGCGCCAGGCCCAGACGCCATTCTTGCAGCAACTCCCGCCTCCGCCTCGGGGTCGAAGGCGCCACCAGACGCCGGGCATGCGGCGGCACGCCAAAGTTTGGGCGCGAAGCCCGGGGACGACAGCTCCTTCATGAAAAGGTCTGGGAACGGGTTATAGTAGCCATCTCGCTTTCTCACGACCCCGTCGAGGCCACGCCCACCGTGCGGATCCCTCTTCACTCCCGCGAACATGCCTTGCGATATGGCGGACATGAGGCCGATCTCCGCAACTTGCTCCAGCATGGCCACGGCCTTTGTCAACACCTCGTTGGCACGCTGCGCCATCTTCCCGCCCGGCCTATAGGAGATCTCATGCCCGAGATGCCGGGCGTTGTTCATGACGTATCTCGCGTTCTCGATAGCAAGATACCTGTCCTGCAGAAACGGGGTGTGTATGTGCTCGGTCAAGACGCCCACAAGCTGGATGGTCTGGCCCGAGATGACGCCCGCCAGGTTGAACATGGCGTCCATGAGGTGTCCTTTGAAGATGTTCCCAGTCATGTGCTTGGTGGGCGGCATGTACTTCAGGGGTGCATGGGGGAAAATGGCTCGCGCCATCTCAGCCTGGGCGAGCTCATAGAGGAACCCATCCTGCATATCGGGGTTCATCTGGAAGGCGTGTCCTAGCCCAATCTGCCCGGGCCGGAGGCCGGACCGCAACGCAAGCTCCTCGTTGATGAACTGCGACGCGAGGACCGTGTGAGCGTGCTCGTAAGCGTCCGCCGTCGTGAGGTAGTTGTCCTCGCCGGTGTTGATCACCACCCCGGCATACGCGTTTATCATCCTCGAGAATCGCTGATCAATGAAGGTGCGGCGCATGTTGATGTCGCGAAAGAGTATCCCGTACATCGCGTCGTTGAGCATCATGTCGAGGCGCTCCATGGCCCCGATGGCGGCTATCTCGGGCATGCACAGCCCGGAGCAGTAGTTCACCAGGCGTATGTACCTGCCACATTCGCGGCTTACCTCGTCGAGAGCCTCACGCATTATCCGGAAGTTTGCCTGCGTTGCGTACGTTCCGCCGTAACCCTCCGTGGTTGGCCCATAGGGCACGTAGTCGAGCAGGCTCTGAGCCGTGCTACGGATCACCGCGATTATGTCCGCACCGCACTTCGCGGCGGCGGTCGCCTGTGTTACGTCCTCGTATATGTTGCCGGTAGCGACGATCACGTATATGTACGGAGGCTCGGCCGTATCGAGCTCCTCTATCAGGCGCTCGCGCTCGAGACGCCTGCCCTTGATGTACGCGCACATCCGCGAGGCCTCGGTCTCCACCGCCTCTCGCACGGCGCTTTCGTCGGCGGCGTGGATCCGCTCCAACTCAAGCTCTCCGCGGGCGATCCTATGCGCGATCGCGGCGGCGGACTGGCCCTCGTGCACCATCGCCGACCCGATCCAGTACGCGATCCCATCGCCAAGGAGCCCGGCCGCCTGGGCGCGTTCCACTATCACATTGGGAAGCGGGACCCCTGCCTCGTCCACGCCGTTCAGCCCGAGCAGCCGGAGAACGGTCCTCTCGATTGTCGTGGTGGTGTTGGCCGCGATCTCGGGCTCTATGCCGTCCGCGATCTGCCTCGCGGCCCGTCTTGCGCGTTCGACGAGGGATGTATCCACGTTGATCCTGGTGGCGATCACGCTACTCCCCCCTCACCTGGCAACTTCACGTCCTCGCTCGCCCTGGCCAGCTCTACGCGACTTCTGCTGGCCGCGACGGCGGTTTGAGGAAGGTTCCGCGAAATCCCTGCCACAACGTCGAAGACCGGCACAGGCGCGACGGCAAGTGCCGTGCCGTCCACGAAACCCTCGGGGTCGAAAAGGCGGCCGTCGGGCGCAGCAGGGTTCGTGGTCACCGCCACAAGCTTGATAGGATGAATCACGGCGAGCCTTCCCCCGGCGGACCTGAAACGCTCGATGTCCCCGGGCTCGGCAAGGATCTTCGTGGCATCGCGGACCACCACAGTGAGCCGGGTCGCACGGTGCCCTCTTAGAAGCGCTCTCAGGAGTCCGCCTGCGAGCGCGCCGCCTATCACGATCGCGTCGTGGTCCTGCGTGACCATGCCAGCCACCTCATGCGCCCGGAGAAGCACGCTCGGCACGCGCAAACGGGTGAGCGAGCCATCCCGGCGGACCAGCACCACGTCGGCCCGGGAGAGGGAGTCGCGGAGCACGCGCGCGGCCGCTTCGCTGCTCCAAGCCGGCGTCATAAGCACCCGCGCCGCTACGGCCGTACGGCGGACCACCTTGGGCATGGTCTCGGCGGCTGCGGCGCCAGTGGCAAGCACCGTCGCCTCAACCAGCGAAGGCGCGCACGAGAACCTCCTCCCAGCAGCGCCATCCAGCGCGACGAAACTCGCGCCGAGCTCGCGCATGAGAGCAACGGCCTCTCGCGCCGCCGCTGCGCTGTTTCCACCGCCCACCTCGACAGTGCCCGGCGCAAGGGTCCTGTACACGACCAGCCGGCCCAGTGCCGATGAATGACGGGTCACACCAACACGCTCTATCGGCGTCCGTGTCTTCGCCGCAAGGCGCTCGGCGGTTGCGAAGAGCGCTCCCGCTGGTAGTCGTATCGGCGGCTTCGGCTGCATCGTCACGGCATCCACGTCCTCGCCGTCCCGACCTGCGGAAGCCACCCCCACGGGTATCCCCCTCGCGGCGAGCCCGTCGAGTATCGCCCCGAGCGTCACGGTCTTGCCGCAGTTCTTCGCCATGCCAACCACGGCCACGCTCCTGCCCGCTGCAAGGACGACATCGGCAATGCCGGGATTCGGCCCTGCCACGACATTCACCTCCCCTTGTCGGTCTCTCGCGCTCTCTTCCGCGCGTGTCTCTCAAGGTCTTTCGGCTCCATGCTCACGGCCTTGCTTTCGAGGAGCCCCGCGACCCCGACGGGCCTCCGCTCCACCTCCTTGCAGAGCGAGCATGTGCCGCACGAGCTTTCGTAGCTTTCCGGCTCGTTGTACACGCTGATGACGCCCTCGTAATTGCGAAGCACGACCTTGTGTTCGCCCTGTGAGATAAGGTACTGAGGCCCGACGGGGATCTTGCCCCCGCCGCCCGGCGCGTCCACGACGAAGGTGGGCACCGCGAATCCCGATGTATGGCCCCGAAGGTACTCGATGATCTCGATGCCCTTCGCCACCGGCGTCCTGAAATGACCCAGCCCCATCGAGAGATCGCACTGGTAAATGTAGTAGGGACGGACCCTCATCTTCACAAGCTCGTGCACAAGCTTCTTCATTACGTAAGGGCAGTCGTTCACCCCGCGGAGCAACACCGACTGGTTGCCCAGGGGAATCCCCGCGTCCGCCAGCATCTCGCACGCCTTTCTTGACTCAGGCGTGATCTCTTTCGGGTGGTTGAAGTGAGTGTTCACCCATAGGGGGTGGTACTTCCTCAACATGGCGCAAAGCTCAGGCGTGATCCGTTGCGGGAGGACCACAGGGGTCCTCGTTCCGATACGGATCACCTCCACGTGCTCGATGGATCTCAACGCCTTGAGCACATATTCGAGGGCGTCGTCGTCAAGCACCAGCGGGTCGCCGCCCGACACCAACACGTCCCGCACCTCCGGGGTCCTCCGGATGTAATCGATGGCCCGGTCGATGTCGTCCCTCGTCACGTGGGCATCGGCGTGCCCGGCCAGCCGGCGCCTGGTGCAGTGCCGGCAGTACATGGAGCAGAAATTCGTCACCAAGAAAAGCACCCTGTCCGGGTACCTGTGCGTGAGGTACGGCACAGGCGAGTCCACATCCTCGTGCAATGGGTCAACCATGTCGTACGGCGTGGTGCGCAGCTCTAGCGCAGTCGGCACCCCCTGTCTCCTCACGGGGCAATGTGGATCGTCGGGCGACATCAGGCTCACGTAGTACGGTGTGATCGCCATGCGAAAGCGTTCCAGACACCGTGTCGCGCCCTCTTCTTCCTCGGGGGTGAGGTTTAGGGCTTTTTTGAGGGTCTCCACGTCGGTGACCCTGTTTCTTACCTGCCAGCGCCAGTCGTTCCAATCGGCGCTGCTGACATCCTTCCATAGCGGGATGTCGCGGAAGTGTCTCATCTGCGCCGCCATCTCCTTCGGCGGCCGTCAACCGGCCGCCCATCTTTTCAGGAACATCTCCATCAGGACCGGGCACTCACGGAGCGTGGCCAGGGCTATCTCAGCGTGTCCCTCCGTGTACCCGTTTCCAATGATCATCGTCACGTCCTTGCCGATCCCTTCGGCACCGAGCGCGGCAGCGGTAAAACTCGTCGCCATGCTGAAGAAATACACGATCCCCTTGTCGCGCGTCGCCATGATGGACGCCATCTCGGTGCCCGGGATGTTCACGCAGTTGATCGTAATGTCGGCAAGCCTGCCCGAGGTGAGCTCGCTCACCTTCTCGAACACTTCCAACGGGCGCGTCGCGTCCGCCGCAAAAGCATGGTCCGCGAGGCCCGATTCGACCACGCGATCGAGGCTCTTTTGACTGTGAGCAAGCCCAAGGACCCTCCCCGTCACCCCCGCACGCTTCCTCGCCTCGAAAAGGCATAGTAGACCCGACTTCCCGCCCGCACCGACGACCAGCACCGTGTCCCCAGGCTTCACGAGCTTCGCGGTTTGAGCTGGTGCCCCGGCAACGTCGAGCACCGCGAGGGCAAGAGAAGGGGGCATGTCGGACGGGAGCACCGTCCAGACGCCGCTCTCAAACAGAATGGCCTGACCCCGGATCCTCACTTGATCCGTGTCCTTGCGTATCTCGAGGATCTCCTCGATCACAAGAGGTGTCAGCGAGAGCGAAACCAGGCTAGCTATACGTTCGCCGGGTTTCAAGTCAACCCTTCCCACAAGCTCCCGGCCGACCTCGCGGACGGTGCCGGTGAACATCCCGCCTGAGCCGGTCGCGGGATTGTGGTGTTTCCCCCGCTCCCTCACGATGTCCAGCATGATTCGCTTCATCTCGTCCTCGTCGCCCCCGGCCTGTTGCTGGATCTGTGTAAAGCTGGCCGCATCTATGTTCAGCATGTCGACGTCGACGAGGATCTCATTGTCGTAGAGCACCATTGTGTTGTCGATCTTCCAGGCCGCCTGTGGCAGCACCCCTTTCGGCTCGATCACGCGATGGGTCCCGTATTTGCATCCCTTCACGACGTTCACCCCCGCACATCACGGCTTCCGCGCGCGACCGGACGAATCGGAGGGGCGAACTGGAGCCTGCCCTCCGCGACGCCCCGAGGCCGTGTCGCGACCTTCCTCGCGCCCTGAGCACGCGGCCCCCAGGTGCTGGCAACGGCCGGCACCCAACAACTCACTATTATAAGCAAAGTGCGTGCCGTACGCACGCACGAACTGCGGGAGAAAACCGTATTGGGGGCGTGGTTTCCCACACGGTGCACGTGGATTGTGAAGGGTGCAGGGCGCCCATGTTTCGGCACCCGCCCGGTATTCAGCGGCCGCACGCGCTGTCATGGAGGGCTGGTGAGCGCCCCGAGGTGCCGTCGCCACGAGGCGCGAAGCGAATTCACGAGATTCTGGGGATAGACATGGCACACCAGTTATGGTAAAATGCAGCTATCATGGCCGCGACGCTCCCTCGGTTCTCCGGCGGTGCAGGTGTGCGGCCTAGAGGTAGAGAGGCCCGGTTCGGGCCGGGCCGGCCGATGTGGCTGCCTGGTGCCCGGCAGCGATATCAACGGGTTTTGTGGGTCATCTCAGTCTTGCGGGCCTTGGATGTTCCGTGCGCGTGAACGCCCTTCACCTGGGCTTTTTGAGACGAGGATTCCCGCCCGCGTGGAGTGCCCCGGGGTTTGGTGGCTTCGACAGCTAAAACCTCCCTGGCTTCCTCTGTTTCCTTCGCCGCGCGGGCGGGTTTGACTGGTTCTTGCGCTTGCCAAGTGTCGCCAACCATGATCTAACCATCTCCGTGCATGACATTCCCGCGTCTATCATGCCCGCCGGAGACTGCGACAATCCGTGCTCGGCGGCAGGCCGCTGTCGGCGCCAAGTCGCAGCGCGAAAGCCCAGGATTCCCACGTCCACGCGGTTCGTCAGGCCAGGCCGATGTCCCTGCGGTACCACATCCCACGGAACTTCACATGCCGCACGCCTTCGTACGCGCGAGCGCTGGCCTCCCGAACGGTCCCGGCGGTGGCCACGACGTTCATCACGCGTCCACCTGAGCTCACCAAGCGGCCATCGGCGTCGTATTTCGTGCCGGCGTGAAACAGAAGGAGTCCCTCGGCCCAGGCGGCCTCCTCATCCATGTAGATCCGGTCGCCCACAGCCGGCTGGGCCGGATACCCTTCGGATGCCACGACTAGGCACACGCTCGCCCCTTCACGCCATCGCACCGCCACCGACGCCGGCCCGAACCCGAAAGCATCTCCCTCAACGGCGGCTTCTATGATGTCCACGAGGTCGGATTCCATCATGGGAAGAACGGCTTGGGTCTCCGGGTCCCCAAGCCTCGCGTTGAACTCGAGCACCTTCGGCCCAGACGACGTAAGCATGAGCCCGGCGTAGAGGACTCCTACGTATCTGCGGCCTTCCTCAGCCAGGCCCCGCACAGCTGGCTCGATGATCTCCGCCATGATCCTTGACTCCAGGGGCCCGCTGGACTCCGGAGCAGGGGCTATTGCCCCCATTCCACCCGTGTTGGGGCCGACGTCGCCGTCGCCGGCGCGTTTGTGATCCCTCGCGGGCATGAGCGGGACCGCGGTCCTGCCGTCCGTGACCGCGAAGAAGCTCATCTCTCGCCCGGTGAGGAGTTCTTCCACCACGATGCCCCGACCCGACTTCAGCGATGCCACGGCTCGGACGGCATGTTCGGCCTCATCAGGCGTTGTTCCGACGATGACCCCTTTGCCGGCCGCGAGCCCGTCCGCCTTCACGACAACGGGCGCACCGTGCCGCCGGACGAAGTCGACGGCCGCGTCCTCGTCGAGGAAGATGCGGTAGTCTGCGGTGGGGATCCCATTCCTCTTCATGAACTCCTTCGCCCAGGCTTTGCTGGACTCAATCTCAGCGGCTAGGCGCGTGGGCCCGAATACGGCCAGCCCAAGCCGGGTGAACTCGTCCGCGAGCCCCATTGCGAGAGGAGCCTCCGGCCCAACCACGGTGATGTCCACGCGCCTGTCCAGGGCGAATCTCGAAAGCTCCGCGACGTCGGTCGCGGCTATGGGCACGCACGAGGCGAGCCTCGCTATCCCGGGGTTGCCAGGCGCGGCGTAAACCTCCGCGACCCGGGGGCTTGAGGCGAGTTTCCACACGAGCGCGTGCTCCCTTCCTCCCTGCCCGACAACGAGCACGCGAAGACCATCACGCTTCAATTCCATCACCCCATTGATGAGTCTTGCGGGCGCCGAGACCAGAATGCCTACCCGTAAGCCAGGATGCGCCGCATATCGCTCCTGCGGGGCCTGGGTTGCCGCACGGCAGGCGCCGGTGATGGGCCGCTTTCGGCGCCTAGCGCGCCTCGGGCCCTCGCCTCGGCGGAGGGGTCTTGCCCAGGGTTGCCGGTGCTTGCACAACGGGGCATGGAGAATTCGGCTCTCTTAAGCGCCGAATTCGAACGAGGCGCGCCGCAAGCGCGCCGTCCCCGGAGGGCAACACCGGCAACCCTAGCGCCGTCAAGAAAGGAGACGAAAACTTATGGCGCCGCACATTAGTGCCTGAAATGCCGGACGCCGGTGAATACCATGGCGATCCCGTGCTCGTTGGCGGCAGCTATGCACTCCTCGTCCCTGACAGACCCGCCGGGCTGGACGATGGCCGTCACGCCAGCCTTCGCAGCCTCGTCGATGCCGTCCCGGAACGGGAAGAAGGCATCGGACGCCAGAACAGCGCCTCGGGCGTTCGGCCCGGCATGCTCCGCAGCTATCCTCACGGAGCCGACGCGGTTCATCTGGCCCGCCCCGACCCCGACCGTGGCATCGTCCTTCCACAGCACGATGGCATTGGATTTGACGTGCTTCGCGACGCGCATTGCGTGGAGGAGCCATCTTGCCTCTTGAACGCTTGGCCTTCTCGCCGTCACCACGCGAACATCGCGGTCCGCGTCGCCGTCGGCACCGTCCGCCTCCTGGGCGAGGAAGCCTCCGTCCACCCAGCGCACGTCCATTCCCTTCGCGGCGACGCTCAAGGGATCATCCCCCGCGGGATCATCCCTCGGGATCACGAGCACCCGCATGTTGCGCTTCGTGGCGAGGATGCGGAGCGCATCGTCCTCCACGCCCCAGGCGAGAACGACCTCCACGAACGTCTCCACGAGCTTGCTGGCCACTTCCTCGGTGAGGGTCCCGCCGAGGCCCACCACGCTCCCGAAGGCGGATACGCTGTCAGCCTCGCGAGCCTTCACGTACGCGGTTGCGAGGTCATCCCCCACCGCCACGCCGCAAGGATTGGTGTGCTTTATGACCACGGCGACTGGTTCCTTGAATTCCTTCATGATCCTGAGCGCCGCGTCGGCGTCGAGGATGTTGTTGAACGAAAGCGGTTTGCCCTGCACCTGTCGGGCGCCGGCAAGGCCTCTCCTCCCCCACCTCGCCGTCCCCAGGCCCTCGACAGCATAGAAAGCCGCCCTCTGATGAGGGTTCTCACCGTAACGCAGATCGAGCACTTTCGTGCCCCGCACCCACAAGCGCTCGCCGAACGGGCCGTCGTCCGAACCGGCCGCCCGGCTCAGGAACTCCGCTATGGCGTGGTCGTACTCAGCCGTGTGCCGGAAGGCCTCAGCAGCGAGGCGCGTCCGTGTGGCATGCGATACCTCCCCAAGACGCTCGAGTTCGGATATGACCTCCGCATACCTCGCGGGGTTGGTCACGACCGTGACGCGCTCGAAGTTCTTGGCTGCCGCCCTCACCATGGTCGGGCCACCGATATCGATGTTCTCAACGGCCTCCTCGAGGGTGACACCCGGCCTTGCCACAGTCTGCGTGAACGGGTAAAGGTTCACCGCCACGAGGTCGATGAACGCGATGCCCAGTTGCCGGAGTTCCTCCTCGTGCTGGGGCGTCCGCCGCGCGAGGATCCCGGCGTGCACCGCGGGGTGAAGGGTCTTCACACGGCCTCCGAGGATCTCAGGGAAGCCTGTCAGGTCCGACACCTTCCTTACGGGGACTCCGGCCTCTTGCAGAACGGCCGCGGTGCCCCCAGTGGACACGATCTCGTAGCCGAGCCGCGAGAGCGCGCCCGCGAACTCTACCACGCCTGTCTTGTCGTAAACGCTGATGATCGCCCTACGCACTTCCAATTCGTCCACCTCCTTGTGATGCAGGACCGGTGTTGAGGACGCATCAGAGATTGCCCGCCCCATTTCCACTTTCCGTTACTTGCCAGGCAGCCGGTGTTGCACTCGGAGACGACGCCCGAGGAGGCGCGTCCCGGCAGAAGCCGGACCAGACGCACGGGGTGAGCCCGCGCAGGCTCACCGCTCTTCCACCAAGACCCTCCTCCCCTCAAGTCTCACCCGCCCCTCTGCAAGAGCCCGAATGCACTCCACGAGGAGGTCGTGCTCTTGCTCAAGGATTCGGGCGGAGAGCGACTCGGGAGTGTCGTCTGGCATCACCGGGACAACTCGTTGGCCCAGTATCGGCCCTGTATCCACGCCTTCATCCACGAAGTGCACCGTGCAACCGCTGTATTTCACCCCATACTCCAGCGCCTGGCGTTGAGCTTCCAGGCCGCGGAACGCTGGGAGCAACGACGGGTGTATGTTGATCACCCGGCCCGGAAACGCTTCGAGAAACGTCCTGCCGAGGACCCTCATGAAACCCGCCAGGACCACCAGGTCCGGTCCGAACTCGGCTACCGCACGGACGAGAGCCTCCTCGAACGCCGCACGCGAGGCAAAGGCGTCGCGCTTGACGACCGCGGCCGGTATCCCGTGGGAGGCTGCCCTCCCGAGGACAGGCGCGTCGGGATTGTCGCACACGACGCCCACCACTCGGGCGTTCAACCTCCCGCGTTCGGCGGCGTCCACTATGGCCTGAAAGTTGGATCCCCGGCCTGAAGCCATCACTACGACGCTGAACCCGTCACGCGTCAACGAAAGTCACCTCCCCGTTCCCCGGAACGACCTCTCCCACGACATAACATCGCTCGCCCGCCGCCTCCAGGATCTGCACAGCCCGCGCGACGTCCCCTGGCTTCACGGCGACGATGAACCCGATGCCCATGTTGAACGTCCTCGCCATCTCTCGCTCTTCCACATTCCCGAGCCTCTGGATCAATCTGAAAACGGGCGGAACGGGCCACGACCCGCGCCTGAGCCTCAGGCCCAGGCCGGGCGGGAGCATGCGCGGAGGATTGTCGATGAGTCCCCCTCCGGTTATGTGAGCCATGCCGCATATACGAACCTTGGCTGCAAGGTCCAATATGGACCGCACGTAAATCCTGGTTGGCTCGAGGAGCTCCTCCCAGAGCCGACGTCTCACGCCTTCCGGCTCGTCATTGAGACCGAGCCCGGCGATGTCGAAGAGGACGTGCCGCGCGAGGGAGAACCCGTTGCTGTGGAGGCCAGACGAGGCAAGACCTATAAGGGCGTCCCCGGGCTCGATTCGCGTGCCGTCCACGAGCTGGCTTCGACTCACAAGTCCCACCGCGAATCCCGCCACGTCGAAATCGCCTTCACCGTAAAACCCAGGCATCTCGGCGGTCTCCCCTCCGAGCAACGCGCATCCCGCTTGCCTGCACCCCTCCGCCATCCCGGACACTATGGTCGCGACCTTCTCCGGGTCTATTCTGGACTGGGCGAGGTAATCAAGGAAAAAGAGCGGCCTCGCCCCGCACGTGAGCACGTCGTTCACGCACATGGCCACAGCGTCGATGCCTATCGTATCGAGCTTCCCGGCCTCGATCGCGACGCGCAGCTTCGTCCCAACTCCGTCGGCGCCCGCCACGGGCAGGAGGTCCCCTGCGGGCGAGCCAGCCTCACCCAGCTTGTACACCCCGCCGAACCCACCGATTCCGCCGACCACACCCTCATCGAATGTGGAGGCAACCGCATCCCGGATGAGCTCCACAGCCCTCGCGCCCCGGTCAATGTCAACGCCCGCGCCCGCGTATGTTGCACGCAGGACAGGGCCCGCACTTGCTGCAGCGACGGGGCGTGCAGCCTCACCCCACGCGCCAGCGCCCGTCTCAAGCGTAGTCGCAGTGACACCAGGCGCACCCCTTTCGACAGGCACCGGGTAATCGCCGTCGAAGCACGCGAGGCACAGTCCCAGCTCTTCCCGGCGCGTCGCGCCCGCGGCACGCTTCATGGCCTCCAGCAGCCCCTCGCGGCTCAGGTAATGTAAGGTGTCAGCCCCCGTCAAGGCCAGCACGAACTCCTCACCACCCGACGCCGCAAGCCGATCGCCACGCCTGGACGTATCGATGCCGTAGAAACAGGGATACATCACGGGGGGCGAGGCCACGAGCAGGCCCACGCTCCTCGCACCGGCTTCGCGCAGGAGCCTCACCAGCCGCGCGCTGGTGGTGCCCCGAACGATCGAGTCGTCCACCAGCACGACACGCTTGCCCTCCACGAGCCGGCGCACGGCGTTGAGCTTGAGCCGCACGCCAAGGCTCCTCTCGCCCTGGGTTGGTTGGATGAACGTGCGGCCCAGGTATCTGTTCTTGACGAGGCCGTACTCAAACGGTATGCCGCTTTCCCTAGCGAACCCCAGTCCAGCCGCAACTCCAGACTCGGGCACGGGCACCACCACGTCAGCGTCCAGCCTGTGTTCCTCTGCAAGCACGCGTCCCATCTCGTACCTGGCCTCATTCACGTTCACGCCATCGATCACGCTGTCTGGCCTTGCGAAGTAGATGTACTCGAACACGCACGTGGTGCGCCTCGTTATCACCGGGCCGTGCACCGATCTCACGCCGTTCGCGTCGATGAGCACGATCTCCCCCGGTTCCACCTCGCGCATGAGGTCGGCTCCGATCACATCTAAGGCGCACGACTCCGACGCGAGCGCAAAGCCGCCCGAGGGCAGCACGCCCAGGCAAAGCGGTCTGAACCCGTGCGGATCGCGCATCCCCATGAGCATCGTCTCCGTCATCAACACGACTGAATAGGCGCCCTCCAAGTCGATCATGCACTTGAGGAGGGCGTCCGCCAGGTCGTTCTGGGAGTATCTGGCTAGGAGACACCCGATGACCTCAGTGTCCACGGTGGTCTGGAAGACCGACCCCGACATGCCGAGGGTCTTCCTCAGCGCGTCCGCGTTGACCACGTTTCCGTTGTGCGCGAGGGCCAGGTCCCCCCAGGGATAGTGGAACACGAGCGGTTGAGCGTCGGTTATGCCGGCCGAACCGGCAGTTGAGTAGCGCACGTGTCCGATGGCGAGGGTGCCCTTCATACGTTCGCCGACCCCACCTCCGAAGACCTCGGACACGAGCCCCATGGCTTTGTGGAGACGTATGCCCGTCCCCGCCCCGGACGACACCGCCATTCCCGCGCTTTCCTGCCCTCTGTGCTGAAGCGCCTGCAGCCCGTAGTACACAAACTCCGAGGCACTTAGCCCCCCCGCCGTCATCACGCCGATGACGCCGCACTTCTCCCGCCACCCAAAAGGCCGACCCATCGGATCCGGACCCATCGGACCCGGCACGAGATCTAGGATCCCATGGCCCATGCTATCGCCCCCCGGTACACTCTCGCGAGCTCTTGTACTGGGATGTCCACGAGCGTGCGGGCCCCTCGCCTTGCGCGGCTCGACTGAGGGCCCGTGCACTCGTCCCGCCCCCCGTCCCGCCCCTCGTCCCGCCGATCATCCTCGATGACAAGACGCGTTCCGCCTACCTCGCCGAGCACCGTCACAGGCACGTCGCGGCTATCCGCCATCGCGAGCACGTCGGTCAGCGCAGCCGGCGGAAAGGATACCAACATCCTGGCCCCGGACTCGCTGAAGAGGAACCGGTCCGCACGCAGACTGCCAGGCAGCCTCACGCGCGCTCCGATCCCGTCACCATCGCGCCCCAGGATGCACGCCTCGGAGAGCGCGACGGCGAGACCGCCCTCGGACAGGTCATGGCACGAGGAAAGGAGGCCTCTGCGGATGAGGGAGATCGATAGCTGAATCAGGGCGCGCTCCGCATCGAGGCGCACGGCGGGCACAGGCCCTCCCTCGATCCCGTGTACCTCGGCTAGGTACGCGGTCGCTCCGATCTCGTCGTACGTCAGCCCGAGAACCGCCACGGTGTCTCCCTCGTGCTTGAAGCCGGGGGTCGTCAGGTAAGCCAGGTCCTCGATGAGGCCGACCATCCCGACTACGGGCGTCGGGTAAACCGCCACCGCGGGCGACCCGGGCTTCGCCGACTCGTTGTAAAAGCTCACGTTTCCGCCGGTCACCGGGATCTCAAGCGCCCGCGCCGCCTCCGCCATGCCTTCGACCGCCCTCTTGAACTGCCAGAAGACCTCGGGCTTCTCGGGGTTGCCGAAATTCAGGCAGTCGGTGATCCCCACAGGCTCCGCCCCCATTGCGGCGACGTTTCGCGCGGCCTCAGCCACGGCGTGGGCGGCACCCGCCCAAGGGTCGAGGTAGCAGAAAACCGAGTTCGCGTCGCACGTGAGTGCAAGGCCTTTCCTCGTGCCGGTCACTCTCACCACTGAGGTGCCCTTCCCCGGGAGCACGACAGTGTTGGTCCCGACTTGGTGGTCGTATTGGCTGTACACCCATTCCTTGCTTGCGATACCGGGCGACGCCAGGAGACTCGAGATAGCGGCACCATAGTCGTCCGGCTCGGGCACGCTCGCAAGGTCGCGCGCCCTCTCTCGCCTGAAGTACTCCGGCTCCACGGCCTCCCTGATGTAGCACGGAGCCATGTCTGTGAGCGCCTTCGCAGGCACTTCCGCCACGATGGCGGCTCCGTCTCTCACCCGCAGGACACCGTCGCTGGTGACGCGGCCGACCACAGTCGCCTCGAGCCCCCACTTCTTGAAAACCCGTTCCACCTGGGGCTCGCTGCCAGCCTTCACCGTCACGAGCATCCTCTCCTGGGACTCCGAGAGCATGACCTCGTACGGGGTCATGCCCTCCTCGCGCCTCGGCACCTTGGCGATGTCGATCTCCATGCCCACGCCCCCGTGGGAAGCCATCTCACACGACGAGCACGTCAGCCCTGCCGCGCCCATATCCTGGATTCCGACGACCACGTCCTCCCCGAGAGCGTATAGCTCCAGGCACGCCTCGACCAGGAGCTTCTCCATGAACGGGTCTCCAACCTGAACCGCGGACCGCTTGGCCATAGCCTCGGGAGATAGCTCCGCCGATGCAAATGTCGCGCCGTGCATCCCGTCCCGTCCCGTGCGTGCGCCCACCACCATGACCGGATTTCCTGCACCGCGGGCCGCGGACTTCTTGACTGCGGATGCCGGGGCCACGCCCACGCACATCACGTTCACAAGAGGGCTTTCCCTAAAGCTCTCGTGCGTCGCGACCTCCCCCCCCACCGTGGGTATGCCGATGGAGTTTCCGTACCCAGCTATGCCCGCCACCACCTGGCCAAAGAGGTGCCGCGAGTGGGGATCCGAGAGCGGTCCGAACCTCAGGGAGTCGAGGAGCGCGATAGGGCGGGCGCCCATCGTGAAGATGTCGCGAATGATGCCGCCGACCCCTGTTGCCGCGCCTTGGTACGGCTCGACAGCGGAGGGATGGTTGTGGCTTTCGATCTTGAATACCACGGCCAGGCCGTCCCCGATGTCCACCACGCCCGCGTTCTCGCCCGGTCCCTGAATCACGCGCTTGCCGGCTGTTGGCAGGAGGGCGAGCAAGGCCTTGGAGTTCTTGTAGCTGCAGTGCTCCGACCACATGACAGCGAACATGCCGAGTTCTACAAGGTTGGGCTCGCGTCCGAGGATGTCCAGGACGCGTTGATACTCCTCATCAGAGAGGCCCATTTCCCGCCACGGCTTCTCACCCAAGCTTCCCACCTCCCGAAAGGAAATCGAAGGCCGAGGCAAAGACCAGTCTGCCGTCGGTGCCCCCCAAGACGGCCTCGCATGCCCGCTCGGGGTGGGGCATCATACCGAGCACGTTCCCACGTTCGTTGGTTATCCCCGCGATGGAGCGGCACGAACCGTTGGGATTCGCCTCCGGCGCGGCTACGCCTTCCCTGTTGACGTACCGGAACACCACCCGGCCGCTCCGCTCGAGATGGTCCAGGGTTGCGTCATCCGCGTAGTAGTTGCCCGTGGCGTGAGCTATCGGCATCGAGAGCACCTGTCCGGGCCGGCAGAGACGGGTGAAGGGGGTGAGGGCATTCTCCACACGCAGGTGCACGCGCTCGCACCTGAATCTCGGGACCGCGTTCGTCAACATGGCGCCAGGCAGCAGACCGCACTCGAGGAGTATTTGAAAGCCGTTGCATATTCCGAGGACAAGCCCGCCCGCCTCGGCGAACTCCACCACCTCGTCCATTATCGGCGAGAATCTCGCGATCGCCCCGGCGCGGAGGTAATCCCCATACGAGAAGCCCCCGGGGAGGATCACGAGATCGTGCCCGCCAAGGTCGCGGTCTTGATACCAGACGTACCTCACGTCTACGCCGAACGATTCAACCGCCCGGTAGCAGTCGGCGTCGCAGTTGGATCCCGGGAACACCACCACCCCGACCCTCATCCCGCCCCGCCTCCAGCCTCGTCGAGCTCCGTCACGTCAAGCGAGAAGTTCTCGATGACGGGGTTTGCCAGGAGCTTGTCAGCGATGTCCTGTATCTCGCGCCTGGCGGATTCCCGATCGCTCGACTCCAGGACGAGTTCGATGTGCTTGCCAATGCGCACGTCCAGGACGTTATCGTGGCTCATAGCGTGGAGCGCCCTCTTCACCGCAGACCCCTGGGGGTCCAGTATGGACTGTTTCAAAGTCACGGTGACCTGAGCCTTGAATCTCACGGCCTGCTGCCCTCCCCTTCTCCGGACGTCCATCGTGTGGGCTCGCCCACCACGCGCCGCAGGACCTCCGCGTATGCCTCCTCGACGCCCCCCATGTCTCGCCTGAAGCGGTCCTTGTCGAGCCGCTCGCCGCTGGCGACGTCCCAGAGCCTGCACGTGTCCGGCGAGATCTCGTCCCCGAGCAGGAGCACGCCGTCGGACCATCCGAACTCCAGCTTGAAGTCAACCAGAACGAGCCCCCTCTCGGCAAGGAACGGCGCGAGTTCCCGGTTTACAGCGCCCGCAGCTTCCCGCAGGCTTGAGACGACGTCGCGCGAGGCGAGTCCCAGCCCAACGATATGGTCCTCCACGACGAGGGGGTCGCCGAGGGCGTCGCTCTTGTAGTAGAACTCGATGATGGGGAATGCGGGCCGCGTGCCTTCCGCAATGCCGAGCCTCCTTGAGAGGCTGCCCGCAACGATGTTCCTCACAACGACCTCCAGCGGAAGCATGGAAAGCCTCCGCACGACCATGGTGTTCTCACTCTCGAGCCTCACGAAGTGGGTCCGTATGGAGCGGGACTCAAGGTGGGTGAAAAGCGCCGCCGAAACCTGGCAGTTCACTGTGCCCTTGCCCGCGATCTTTCCCCTCTTTCGACCGTCCAGAGCGGTTGCATCATCCTTGAACTCAACGAGATAGCAGTCGGGGTCATTCATGCGATAGACTCGCTTCGCCTTTCCCTCGTATACGAGCTCGTTGGGTCTTGCCACGTCAGACAGGGTCATCTCAGCTGCGCCTCCCTCTCCGGCATCGTGTTTTCGCCGATTGCGAGTCCGTCTGGAGCCTAAAGCCTGGAGTCTAAAGCCTGAAGCCAAAAGCCTTCAACTTCAACGACGTACCTCATCCCTGTCTCCCGAGCGTCTCGATCACCCGGGCGTGTTTCGCCTCCACCTGCTGCGCGAGTTGGTCCCGGTACCGGGTCAGGCTCGCCGAAAGATTCGGGTCCGACGTCGCGAGGATCGAGATCGCGAGAAGTGCTGCATTCAGCGCTGCGCCTATCCCCACACACGCGACAGGCACCCCGGGCGGCATCTGGACCGTGGAATAGAGCGCGTCCACACCGGCGAGCGCCGACCCGCCACACGGCACTCCGATAACCGGGAGCACCGTTGCGGCAGCCACGACGCCGGCAAGGTGCGCAGCCCCGCCAGCGGCGGCGACGATGACCCGAATGCCGCGCCCCGCCGCCTCGCGTGCGATGCTGATCGTCCGGTCGAGCGACCGGTGGGCGGACGTCACAACGACCTCGCATTCAACTCCGAACGCCCTGAGCGTGTCGATACACTCCCGCATGACCGGGAGGTCGGAATCGCTCCCCATCATCACCATGACCCTCGCGCCCGCGCCGCCAGCGGTCTTGAGGCTATCTCGCCTGTGTTCGCCGCTCATTTCAGCCGCCTCCAATGCCCAGGAAATACCAAAGCCCCGGCGGATAGGCTTCGAGTGAAACCTATCCGCCGGGGCTTTTATCCCTCAAGGTGTAGCACCGCGACGCCTCGCCGCGGGCCTGCGTCGCTCGGACCGAGCCCCGTCACTGCGCCGCACGCCTGGCGGGTGGAACCCTAGACGCACTTTCCCTCGCGCGCCGACCGACCAGCCGCCTCGCCGTTCACGGATCCATCAGCTGGCAACACCGGCGCAACGTGTTATTCGTCTGTCGTCGCCTCGACCATACCACACTCCTCGGTTGAATGTCAAGAGCCCTCTGTCACAACTTTTCACGCGCCTCCGAGCGCAAGCGGGTGAGAAGCCGGCGCATGTCATCAGGAAGTGGCGCGGTGAACGTCATTCTCTCACCGGTGCGCGGATGGTTGAGGCTCACGGCCGCTGCATGCAAGGCTTGGCCCGAGATCTCCGGAGCCCTCCTGGCAGCCCGCTCCCTGCGTCCCCCGTAGACGGGATCGCCCACGATAGGGTGGCCGATGTGGGCGAGGTGAACCCTGATCTGATGAGTCCTGCCCGTCACGGGATGGATCTTCAGCAGCGCGTACCCATCTAGGTCTTCGAGCACTTCGTACTCGGTGAGAGCGGCCCTGCCTTGTCCCTCCGGAACCACCGCCATCCTCTTTCTCTGGACCGGGTGCCGGCCAATGGGAGCGTCTATGACGCCGCGCGCCGCCCGCGGCACGCCGTGCACTACAGCGAGATATGTCTTCTCGATCGCTCGCTCCTTGAGAGCCCTTGAGAGGGCCAGGTGGGTCGCGTCGTTCTTCGCAGCTACGATCACGCCCGAGGTGTCTTTGTCGAGCCGATGGACTATTCCCGGCCGGATCTTCCCGCCTATGCCCGAAAGGTCGCGACAATGGGCAAGGAGCGCGTTTACCAACGTCCCCGACCAGTTCCCCGCGGCCGGGTGAACCACAAGGCCCCGTGGCTTGTTGATGACGATGATGTCGCTGTCCTCATATAGGATGTCCAAGGGCAGGTCTTCCGGCGCCACATCAAGCGGCTGGGGCTCGGGCAGCTCCACGGTCACAAGATCACCAGCCCGCACCCGCCTGGCCGCCTTCGCGCGCGCGCCGTCCACGAGTGCGCGGCCCTCATCGATGAGTCTCTGCGCCGCGGAACGTGAGAGGGCAAGGCGCCCCGCGATATAAACGTCGAGACGCTTGCCCTCATCGTTCTCGTCCACTCGGTTTTCAACCGGTGGCAGGCCCATGTTACTCGCGCCCCACCGCCTGTGCCTGGCTCGACCGCTGCTCCTCGGCGTGCTCGCTCGACAGGATGGAGATGCACGCAAACGCGCCGAACGCTAACACTATGCTGGCTAGCTGTGCCAAGGAGAGCGGGCCCAGCATTCTCGGCACGTCGCGGAAGATCTCCACTATGAACCTGGACACCGAGTACAGCCCGACGTACAGGAACATAAGGTATCCTGGGAATCGCTTGTGGTTCCTCAGTCGGTAGAGGATGAAGAAGATGACGAGGCTGAGGACTGCCGCGTAGATCTGCGTCGGATGACGAAGCGTCTGGTCACCAGCCTTGCACGCAAGCGCCCACGGCAGGCTAGCGGGAAGACCGTAGCAGCACCCGTTCAGAAGGCATCCCACTCGCACCAGAGCGTACGCAAGAGGAATAATGGGTGCGGCCACGTCAGCCAAGACCCATGGATTCAGCTTCTCGTGCCGCGCGAACCAGATGCCCACTAGTATCGCGAGAGCAAGGCCACCCTGAAAGGAAAGGCCACCGTCCCTCAAATTGATGATCTTGACCGGGTCCTGAAAGTAGGTTGGGATGTCAAGCAGGATGAACAAGACCCTCGCGCCAACGATCCCGGCGATGCACGTATACAGGGCGAGGTCGATGATCTTGTCGGGGTTTATGCCCCTGCGCTTCGCCTCTCTCATCCCGAGGATGGTGCCAATGACGAATGCGACCGCCAGAAGGAAACCATAGGAAAAGACCGGTATGCGCCATATCTGGAACAGTATTGGCCTCACTCGCAACTCCTCCCCCCGGTTCTCCCCAGAACCAATGCGTATACCAACAAGAGCGCTCCTGCAGTAATGGCAACGTCCGCAAGATTGAACACCGGCCAGAAGCGGAGGTCGATGAAATCTACGACGTACCCGACCCGGACCCGATCGATGAGGTTGCCAACGGCGCCCCCAAGCACAAGCGCTGACCCTGCCTCGAAGGGCCGGCCATGCTTGTGAACCGTCCCGGTCGCGTTCGCCACCACCCACCAGGCCACCACGAGAACGGACACGACCACCGGGATCGTTGCTGTGCTAAAGATACCGAAAGCGGCCCCGGGGTTGCGCACATGGGTGATCCGCGCGAATCCCCAAAGAACAGGGAAACCACCGCCCTGGGGCATGGTCATCTCAATGACGGCCTTGGTCATCTGGTCCGCCGCGGCAACGGCGGCGGCAGCGAGCCCCTGCCGAACCCATGTGCGCGCTCCAAACATGTTTCGCCCGCTCGAGCGGCGACCGGCTGAGCGCCAGTGCCGAAGAATCATGCGCCGTGGGTATTGTACCACATACACAGGGGGCTTTCAAGAACGCTCGCGCGGCGCGTCAGGGTCGGGCGGGATTTCATCTGGATTCTCTGCCATGATGAGGTCAACCTGCTCCACTGCGCCTTCGACCTCGTCCGCGTCCTCGAACGCCTCCCCATACTCCTCCGCGCCGGGCACGTCCTGAGGCGTGCTGGACGTGCCGTAGCGCGCTACGTCTTGCCATACGTCCTCGCCGTCTATGCCGGGGGTCCTGCCATCGAGGATGTGAACACCGAAAGGCCTCCCGATGGCCTCCTCTTCGATCGGACGCACCCGCCTCACGGGGATCTCGCGCTCGACGTCCTCTTGGCAGCGGGAGCAGAGCGCTGCGTAAGGTATCATCTCAAGCCTGCGCGGGTCGATCTCACGCCCGCAACGTTCGCACGTGCCGTAGGCTCCGCTCCTCGCTCTCTCGATGGCCTCATCGATGAGTTTGAGGAGCACCCGTGCGTCGTCGCGGAACTTGACGTCTTTCGCCCTCTCGAAGAGCTCGGTCCCGACGTCAGCCGGGTGATTGTCATACATCGAGAACTCCCCGATGGAGTCCTGCATCGACGCGTCGAGCCCCCCTTGGCCGCCGCGCCCTTCGAGGATATCGATCCTGTGCCTCAACCGTACTCTCTCTTGCAAGAGCCTCTGAAGGAACTTCTCCTGGGTTTGCCGTTCCACTCGTCTCATCTCCACTGATTACCGCACACGGGCCCCGCGGCCCGCAGCCACGCCTTCCACGCCGCGCTCTCGCGCCTGACCACCATCTCTCAGCGAACTTGGAGGTGGTCTGAGACTATCCTCACGATCTCTGCTATGAAACGTCCGATGACCGGAAGGTTGAGCTGCACTAGGCGGGAGAGAATCAGAAGAAAGACTGCGGCAAGGACGGTCGCCCCTATGCCGATGCCGAAACCCCGCGCAAGACCGCCCAGGAAGTTGACGTAGATGATCCGCCGGGGATTCCGGAGGAACTCCACATACTCCGCAATGTTCATCTTGTCCATGGCGAGCGACAGTTCAGCGATGCGACGTATGAGCGTGTTCGCCGTATCCTGGTCGATGGTCGCCCTGGCTTCTCCCCGTTTCTTCTCCATCGCCCTAAGGAGATCACCGCACGGCCGCGCTGCCCGAGCGTCGGTGCCAGCCCTCGTCCGCTACCCCTTCCGCCGCTACTTAGGGTGCCCCGGTCGTTCGTTCTTTAGTTTAGTGAGTAACTCGTCGACCCGTTCCTGGGGGACGCCCTCGATGGCGATGACCTTGTCCCGCCCCTTCTCACCCTTTTCGACGGTCACGGACGACCTTCCCACCCCGACCAAGTCCGCAATCAGCTCGCATACGGCACGATTGGCAAGTCCTTCCACAGGGGGCGCGCTCACCCTCACCACAAGGACGCCGTCCTCGAGCCCGACCACTTCCGAAACGGAAGAGCGGGGCTTCACTCTCACGCTCAGCCTCGCTCTTCCACCTGGTGTCCTTGGATGCGCCGTCTCCACCGCCTCCCCTCAAGTGGTCACCGCGGACCTCACCTTCACTCCGTCCAGGCTCCCGAGCTTCCCGGTGAGGCTTCCTATCTCGTCGGTCGTGCCGTCAACAATCAGCGCTATAACAGCAACGTCCTTCTCTCTGTACGGCACGCCCATCCGTCCGACGATCATGCTTGCATGGAGGCTCAGGATCTCGTTCACCTTGGGCGCCGCCTTCAACCTGTCCTCGACGAGGATGCCCACGACCGCTATCCTTCTCTCTTTGCCCGGGCTCTCCTTGCCCTTTCCTTTGCCGCCTTCGGCCTGGCCTCGTAGTGTGCCTCGACCCGGGCTCCCATCGATCTCACATCCGCCGCTCACAGGTCGTCCCGCACCTCCCGTTCGAGGCTGACAACGGTCCGGCCCTTGCGGGTCTCACCGCCCACTTCCACAAGCCTCACGCTCCCCCTGCCCTCGAGCGACATCACGTCCGATGGCCTCACCGCGAACGACGGGTCAAGCCTCTGGACGCCGTTCACCTTCACGCGACCCCGCCGGATCTCCTCGGCCATCGCCGTGCGGGACGTGCCGAATCCCAGGCTGGCCACGGCATCCAACCGCAGGCTCGCGACCGTGCCCTTCACGGCCTTCCCACGCCGCAGCGCCCTGGGGTCATCCCGTCCGCCCGCGCCGTGCCCGCTCGCGTCCTCCCCGATCAACGAGACACCGCCCCCCTCCATCTCGCGACCATTCATCGACCCTCGAAGATGGTGGACGAGGTCGCGGCCACCTCCCCTTTCGAAGGGAGGTCAAGGCCTATCTCGAAATTGCTCGGGGTGAAGAGGAATATACCGTCCCCCACCTTCTGCATGCTTCCGTCGAGCGCGTAGGCCGCTCCACCGGCGAAATCAAGCACTCGTCGCGCCAGATCGCGGTCGAGCTCCGACACGCTGATTATCACGGGACGCCGCTTCTTGAGGTGGTCGAGGATCCCGGGGATATCATCGAAGGCGCGGGGCTCGGTCACCACCAGCTTCGCCTTGGGCGGTTGCGGCAACGCAACCACCCCGCGGCCGCGGCCACGCCTTGGCTGCGTCGCTGCGCGCTCCGTTTCGAGAAGGCGCTGGTCGTAGAGGACTTCGCTCTCGTCCTCGGACTCTTCCTCCTGGACCTCGCCGAAGCCCATGAAGTCCAGGATCCTGTCGATAAAGCCCTTCCTCACAACACCGCCTCCCCCCGCCTTGGCCCGAAGATGCCCGTGCCGATCCGCACCATGGTAGAGCCTTCCTCCACCGCAACCTCAAAGTCCTGCGTCATTCCCATGGACAAGCACACTCTGTCGGCTTTGAAAAGGCCCTCGTCTTGTATTCTCCCGCAGATCTCCCTCGCCATGCGGAAGTACGGCCGCGCGCCCTCGGTCGTCTCGACCACGGGTGCGATGGCCATCACCCCCGCGAGGCGCACTCTATCGAGGGCCGCCACTTGTCTCGCCAAGTCAACGGCGGCGTCGGGGTCCACACCGAACCTGGACGGCAAGCCGGACACATTGATCTCGAGCAAGCATTCCACGACCTTGTCCAGTCTCTCCGCAACCCGCTGGATCTCGCACGCGAGCCTCCAAGAGTCCAGCGACTGGATGAGGTTGAAGATCTCGAGGGCCGTCTTGACCTTGTTGGTCTGAAGGTGACCGATGAGGTGCCACGCGACGGGTTTCCCATCCACGCACGCCCCGAGAAGCGCGAACTTCCGGCTCGCTTCCTGAACGCGGTTCTCTCCGATGATGGATATCCCGGCGCGGACCGCCTCGCGTATCGCCTCGGGACCAACCGTCTTCGTGACCGCGACGATCTGCACGTCACGCGGATCTCGACCGGCCCTTGCAGCGGCCTCGGATATCCTCCGCCGCACGGACTCGATCATGAAAGCAATGTCAGCCAATCGCCTTTCGCCTCCAGGGAGCCTTTCGTCTCCGGGGAGCTATGAAGGGGGCGCGCAGGAACCAGGTCCCACCTAGCGCCAGACCGTGATGCGCGCCTCGTGAACCACCGACGGGTTCGTGAGAACGCGCTCGCCTTCCTTGAGGCCGCGGACCACGACGGTATCCTGGTCGCCTCCCACGATCTCCACAGGTTTCCTCACGACACCGAGGTTCACCGGAACGTAAACCAAGTAGCCCTCGCCGCTCCGCACGATCGCCCGCCGCGGGATCGTAAGCCCCGAGCATGTCCTCGTGACGAACCTCACGCGAATCCGTCGCGCAGCGCAGAGCTCCTGAGGAAACCCAGAGACCTCCACCAACACTGTCCGGTCTCCCGAAGGTGCGGGATCGCCTCTGGATACGACGCGTGCGGGGAAGAGGCCCATGTCGGACGCGGAACCGAATGCCACCCGAACCCGCGACGACGCCAGGACTTGGTCGTCTTCGTTGGAAAGGACCGCCAACACCAACAAACGGTAGTTGTTTATGAGACGGAAGACCGGCTCCCCCTCGGCGACCTCCGAACCATCGCTCACGGAAACAGGCGACGTCACCAGCGACCGAACGCGGTCTGGGGTCAAGTCCTTGGCGGACGACGGCGTGAGCGAGTTCTCCATGCCGTCGAACTCGAAGCTGACCACCCCGGGCTCCTTCGCACGCAGCTCACACACGGCCTGCCGGTATGACCTCTCCCGCTCTTGGACCTTGGCGGCGAGAGCCTGTCCACGCACCTTGAGGGCTTTCTCTTCCTCGGCGAGGCGCCGAGACGCAGCGGCAAGCGCCGTGTTCGCACGCCCGAGCGCCGCCTTGTGCTTTTCCTCGCCAGACGCGTCACGGGATGCCCTTGCACGGTCCAGCGCGCGTCTCTCGTTCTCAACATCCAATCTGCATGAATCAACCTGGTTCTTCAGCTCAGTGAGCCTTGCGCGAGCATACGCATCGAACTTGGCGAGCTCTTCCTTGGCCTCCGCAAGCGGTGGCTCGAGCTGCTGCCTGGCCTCTTCCCTGCAGATCTCGGCAACGACCGTCCCGGCCTTCACGCGCTCGCCCTCGGCCACCAGCAAGCGCACCTTGCCTTCAATCGGCGCCACGATCACCGTCTCGTCGCGCACGACCACCGCCTCGGTATCGAAGCCTTCCTGAACCGATCCCCAAGCTGCCTGGGCGCACTCCAGCCGGCTCTCGAAGGCCGATATGGCCGTGGCCCTTCGAAGCGACCACACGGTAAGGCTTGTGACGGCAAGCACGAGCACAGCCCCGCCGATGACAAACGACCTCAGCCTGCGCCCCCTCGCCCGGTCGCCGCCCGGTGACGACCGCTTGGAAGGCACCTTGCACGCCTCCGGGTCTGCGTCGTCGAAATCCCCTACGACCCTCAGATGTGAGCGGGGCACGCCCCGCGTTGCGGGCCTTCGCCCTCCCCGCCCGCGGGCGGTGCCGCGCTCTTCGTCGCGAGCCCTGGCGCGACGCACAATCCGATACCCCCCATACCCTACACAGCCATACAGTTTTTCTACAGCCCAAGCTCAAGTCCTGCCTCGACGAAGATGCCGCCGCCAACTTGTGTTCGTCGCGGTCCGAAGCTGTACGACAGCGCTAGACCGGGCCTTTCAGGTTTCGACAGGCTGCGAGGATCGTCTCAGGGTTACCCACGGATGAAGAGCAGAGCGGCCATCCGCCCGGTTACGCCCCGGGCGCCCCTGTAGGAGAAGAATAGATCTTGCCTGCAGGACGTGCAGAAGGTTGAGGTTAAGATGCTGCCGGGCGAAAGCCCAACCATCTCTAGCTCTCTTCGGCAGGCTTCCTTAAGGTCCAGCCGGAAGCGATCCTGACCCACCTGGCGGACGACATCATGGCTGCATGCCGCAGCACTACACGCCTCCGCGACCTCTCTTCCGACCTCGTAGCAACACGCGCCTATGGACGGGCCGATGCCTGCCAGCAAATCGCGGGGGCGCAGGTCGAACGCCCGACACATCACCTCCACGGCCTTTGCCGGAGCCCGGCGCGCAATACCACGCCATCCGGCGTGCACGAGCCCCACGGCGCGCCCGGAGCGGTGCGCCAGGAACACAGGCACGCAGTCCGCCACGTAGGAGGAGATCACAGTGCCCGGGGACGCCGTCACAAGGCAGTCAGTCGATGGAATGCCTGGAGCCCACGGCGACCAGTCCCGTCCGCGGTCCTCCGGACCCACTACTGCCACCGCATCTCCGTGAACTTGCTCGCCCGCCACCAGCGAGCCGTCGGGTGCACCGATCGCCGAAAGAGCCAGTCGGCGGTTTTCGCGCACCCGGCCCGGGTCATCGCCAACGTGAAAGCCCATGTTGAGCGTCGCAAACGGCCCCTCGCTCCGCCCACCAAGCCTAGTGGTGAAGGCGTGAGACACCGTCCCGAGCGCCTCGATCTCCGGGAACACCAGGTACTCCACGCCGTTCGAACAACGCGCCTCCAACTCGCGTGCAACCTCCGTCGAATCATACGACCCTTTGCTGGACTAACCGCATCTCTAGCGGATCTCTACAGGTTCCCGGTGCTCGTCAGCGCCCAGGTTCCGTTCATGGTTGCCGGGTTGCCCCCCGGCGAGGGCGAGAGCGCGCTTGCAGCACGAGGATTTCGCATTTGCCGGGCGAGAAGAGCCAAGCGAGAGCAGCCAAGGCCGTCACGCCCCGTCGTACATCGCACGCAGCGGCGACCCTGGTGCCCTCAACAACACAGATGAAAACCTGTGCCATCGCTCCTGGCGCGAGGCTCCGGCGTCGTCGCAAGCCGGCGATGACGCCCGCGACCCTGACCTGCCCCTATCCCCCGCAAATCGCGACCCCGTCATACCTTGGGCTGAGATCCACGACGGTGCCGAGCATGAGCGAGCCCTTCACGTCTATGATACGCTGGTTCCGTGACCCCCGAAACGCTATCGACGTGTCTCTCTCGCGCTCCACGTATGGGCCGTCCACCAGGATGTCGGTAACCTCGAGGAGGTCGCGCCAGGCCCTCGGCGAGTCAGGGCGTGTCAGGGCTTCCCACGTGTACCCGGTGTACGTGACGATGTTCAGCCCAAGAAGCTTCAAGCGCCAGCCCAGAAGCGCGAACCCCTCAGCTTGCGCAAATGGCTCGCCACCGCTGAACGTCACCCCACGGATTATAGGCGTGAGCCTCATCCGCTCTATGACCTCATCCAGGCTGAACGCGCGCCCTCCTGCAGGATCGTGCGTCTCTGGGTTGTGACACCCCTTGCACCCATGCGGACATCCCTGAGCGAAGACAACCGCACGTATCCCGGGCCCGTCAACCACGCTTTCCCTTATGATCCCAGCAAGCCTGAGCGTCAAGTCTGCCATGGTGGTCCCTCCGCCCCCCGCCACGCGCGGCCATCCGCCTAAGTGCGGGGTCATTGGCTTCCTCTCGCTCTCTGGGCGCGGATCGGCTTTGAGGCTATCGCACAAACCGTATCGACACCTCGCCCTTCTGCAAGACGGACCGGATTCCGTCGAAACATGTCCCGCGTGGCGCCTCGTTCGAATCAGTCTGGCGCGCGATGCAGTAAAACCTTTCCAGACCTGCTCGTGCAAACCCCGGCAACCCGGCGCCCCTAAGAAACGAGACGGAGACCCTGGCCCCCTGCTCAATGGGAACGCCGACATATGGGCGGCACGCCTCAAAGGCCTCAAAACGTGAGATGGGGCTTGCGCGCAGCGAGCTCAGCGCGCTTGGCGTCGTTGAACCTGTCGATGGTGGACAGGTACCCGGTTATGCGCCTCACCCTTCTTATGTCGGACGATCCGCACTTGGGGCACGTGTCCTCGATGATCCCAGAGTAAGAGCACGACCTGCACTCGTCTATCGGAAAGTTGATTCCACCGTATCCCACATCGCAGCTGGCCATGTGCTGCACGATGGCCTCGACAGCATCGGGGTTGTGAATGGGCGGGGATGAGAGTTCCACGTACGAGATATGTCCGGCGTTGGTGTACTTGTGGTACTGGCCCTCGATCCTTATCTTCTCGTACATGCTTATCTCGAAATCCACAGGCACGTGAAAGCTGTTCGTGTAGAATTCCTTGTCGGTAACCCCAGGCACGACGCCAAACCGCTTGCGGTCGAGAGCCACGAACCTCCCAGAAAGGCCCTCGGCAGGGGTCGCAAGGAGCGTGTAATTGAGGTCGTGGATCTCAGCTGCCTCATCCACCCGTTCCCGCATGAACGCCACGATCTCGAGGCCGAGCCTCTGAGCCTCGTCACTTTCGCCGTGATGCGCTCCAATCAAGACCTTGAGAGCCTCCGCAAGCCCGATGAACCCTATCGACAGCGTACCGTGTTTGATGGCCGGCTCGATGCAATCGTCCGGGCCAAGGTCTTTAGAGCCCAGGTAGAGACCCTGTCCCATCAGGAACGGCATGTCCTTCACTTTGAGCTTGCGTTGCACGTTGTACCGGTGATAGAGCTGCCTCGCAGCGAGCCGCATGACCTCCGACAGCCCGGTGAAGAACCTGTCTATGTCGCCCCGCGACTGGAGAGCCACCCGGGGCAGGTTGACCGACGTGAACGAAAGGTTGCCCCGGCCTGTCGTCACCTCGGGACCATGCCGGTTGCCTATGACTCTCGTGCGGCATCCCATGTACGCCACTTCCGAGCCATATTTCCGGTTGAACGACGAATCCATGAACGAAAACGTCGGGTTCATCCGGCGGCTCGCCACCCGCACCGCCAGCTTGAAGAGATCGTAGTTCGGGTCGCCGGGCTTCATGTTCACGCCATCCTTCACCCTGAAGATGATATTGGGGAATATCGGATTCTCCCCACGCCCGAGGCCTTTCTCGAAAGCCAGCAGCAGGCAGCGGGTGACCATTCTGCCGGCCTCGCTTTGATCGCACCCGAGATTGATCGAGGAGAACGGCACCTGCGACCCAGCCCGGCTATGCATGGAGTTGAGGTTGTACACCAGGGCCTCCATGGCCTGAAAAACCTCTTCCTCGGAATGACCCTCCATGAATGGAGCAAGATCACGGTCAAAGAAGCCGAACGACTGCCCGCCATGCATGTCGTTCTGGGAGCTCTGGAGGATGATGGCCGCGAGGGCCGCCGCGGACGCAGGCCGCTTCGGTGGCCGTATGTACCCGTGACCCGTGCTGAAGCCGTTTGACAGGAGCTCGTACAAGGGTATTTGCACGCACGTCAGCGTCTTGCCGTACCAGTCGAGGTCGTGGATGTGGATGTCCCCTTCCAGGTGCGCCCGGGCGATGTCCTCTGGGATGAGCCTGTGCAGGTAGTAGTGACGGCTCGCTGCGGACGCGATCTGCAGCATCTTCGCGGAGGGCGAATTCCCCACGTTGGCGTTCTCGCGGTTCGTTTCCACCAGGATGTCGGCCACTACGTCCATGAGCTCGGCCTTCGCTTCACGGATCCGCGTGCGCTTGTCGCGATATAGAATGTAAGCTTTGGCCACCTTCGCATGGCCAGCTTCGATCAGGACGCGCTCCACGATGTCCTGGACGCCCTCGACAGTCGGAATGGCGCCCACGCACTCGTCAGCCACGTGCGAGAGCACCCTTGCCGTGAGCTCCTCCGCAAGCCTCGGGTTCTCCTCGTCAACTGCGCGCATGGCTTTGCTGATCGCGTTCAGTATCTTCGCTTCGTCGAACGGCACTATCCTGCCGTCCCGTTTCTGGATGCTCGTAAACACCCTGGACGGCCTGGCGAATCTGCCCTTCTCGCCGCCATCCGCGGCATCTACGCCCTGGAGATCCTCTCCCGCTACAGTAGCCCTTACTGCCACTCGAAGCTCACCCCTCCACTGAAACACAGCCGGGCCCCCGCGGCCCGGAGCCGAAACCCGCGCTCCCGCGCCGCGCCGGGCTCTTCACTCCTCGTTCAGGAGCTTCTTCAGCTCGTCCATGAACGTGTCTATGTCCTTGAATTCGCGATACACCGAGGCGAAGCGCACGTAGGCGACTTTGTCGAGGTCCCGCAGCCTCCGGATGACCATTTCGCCGATCTCCCGGCTTGACACCTCGCGTTCCAGACGGCCGCGCAACTCGCGCTCGACGTCGCTCGTTACCTCTTCCAGCACACTCATGGGAACGGGTCGTTTCTGGCACGCTTTCATGAGGCCGGTCAGGATCTTGTTGCGATTGAATGGTTCGCGCCTGCCGTCTTTTTTCACCACCATCAGCGGTACCTCGTCAACGACCTCGTAAGTCGTAAACCTGCGCCCGCACGACATGCATTCGCGCCGACGTCTGATCGCCGCTCCTTCCTCGGTCGCACGCGAATCTATCACCCTGCTGTCGGGATGGCCGCAGTACGGGCACTTCATCACTATCCCCCTAAGTGCGGGAAGCGCGCGTGTCGCTCACTCGTCCGGCACCCCGGTCGTCGCCCGGTAGTCACCGTCCGGCCGTTCCACGAGCATCAGGCTCGCACGCCATCGCCGAAGGCCTTGACTCCCGCTGCGCCTCGGTGCTGCCACGCACAACGTCCCTGCCAGGATCTATATATTGTGGCTGATTGTTATTATATTGCCCAACATATTGTATGTCCAACCCGGTTTCGCCACCGCTCCGCGGGGAAAGGCGCGATGCCACGATCCTGCTCCTCGGGGCGGTCGTTATCTCATTCTTACTTACCGCGTGAGTGCACCGCACGCGCAGAGAAAGGCCAGTAGTCGTACTTTCCCATCCTTGCCCAGAATAAAAGCATGTACCCGAGGCAATACTTGTATTGAACCTGAGATATTCTGGAAACGCGGGGGAACCCCCTACGATGACGAACAAGGTCGAGATATGCGGAGTCAATACGTCGAAGCTGCCAGTTTTGAGCAACCAGAAGATGCGTGAGCTTCTAGACCTCGTCAGGCGCGGGGATAAGGACGCGCGGGACAAGCTCATATACGGAAACCTCCGCCTAGTGCTCAGCGTCATACAGCGTTTCAATAACAGGGGAGAGTATGTGGACGACCTTTTCCAGGTCGGGTGCATAGGCCTGATGAAGGCAATCGACAATTTTGATCTCACGCAGAACGTGAAGTTCTCGACCTACGCAGTTCCCATGATAGTCGGGGAGATCCGTCGCTATCTCAGGGACAACAACCCGATCAGGGTATCCCGCTCGCTGCGGGACGTGGCGTACAAAGCGCTACAGGTAAGGGACGCCCTCGTCAGCAGGAACTCCAGGGAGCCCTCCATCACAGAGATCGCGGACGAGCTCAAGCTGCCTCGCGAGGAAGTGGTGTACGCTCTTGACGCCATTCAGGATCCCGTGTCGCTCTTCGAGCCCATTTACCACGACGGCGGCGACCCGATCTACGTGATGGACCAGGTGAGCGACGAGAAGAACCAGGATTCAACGTGGTTGGAGGGCATATCCATACGCGAGGCCATGGAGAAGCTGAATGAACGGGAACGGCTCATACTGAAGCTGCGCTTCTTCGAAGGCAAAACCCAGATGGAGGTCGCCGAGGAGATCGGCATCTCTCAAGCGCAGGTGTCGCGCCTCGAAAAGGCGGCTCTCAAACACATGAGACGGTTCATGTAGGCGGCTGGGCGGGCTCGGCCCGGTCGTTTCGCCAGGCACGAAGAATCGGAGGTGACCGTGTTGCGGGTCAGGATAGCAGTGAGCGCGCTGATACTAATTGCCACCGTCGCTGGCGTCGCCTTGTCGGCGGCGGTTTTCGATACTAGGATACTGCCATCGTCTCCCAGCCTAACCGCGGAAAACGCGTTTAACACGAGAAACCTCATACGGCTGCACGTGGTCGCAAACAGTGACAGCGAGGATGACCAGGCCTTGAAACTCCGGGTGCGCGACGCGATCCTGGCCCGAGCCAGAACGCTGCTTGGGTCGGTGAAGACCAAGGAGGAGGCGTGGCAGGTTCTGCTCGAGAAAGCCAGCGAGCTTCAAGCGGCCGCGACGGAGCGGATCCGGGCCTCGGGAGAGTCGTATGGGGCTCGCGTGGAGATGGGCACCTTCGCGTTCCCTGAACGGACGTACGGACCGATAACCATCCCCAGTGGAGACTATGACGCTGTGAGGGTGGTGCTCGGAGAAGGCAAGGGCCAGAACTGGTGGTGCGTGCTGTTCCCGCCACTCTGCTTCATACAGGTGGACAAGGAAGGCAGACTGGAAGGTCTCACGCTCGACCTCTCACCAGGAGAAACCCTCGCGAAGCTGCGCCTCGACCTCGCAGGGCCCCCTCGCGCCGGCTACCCCGCAGCCGTGCCGCAGACCGGGACGCGGACCCGGACCGGAGGCGCATTCCAGCGGACCGTCACGGCGTCTGCCCCGCCGATTCTCACGCCCGTGCCCGCGGCTACGAGGCTGTGCCTGTCCGCGGCACTCCCAACTTACTCGCCAGCCACGCATTTCGTGCGGCCTTTCCTTTCCTATGATGGCCGCGTCGAAGGCTTGACTCGCCTCTTTCTACCCGTGTCGACGGGCTGAAGCGCAGCGACAGTGCCGCGCCAGGGTCTGCGTCCGTGCTACATGGGTGGGCCGTGGGCCGTCGGCCGCCCTCCAATACAGACCGACTCCTGACGAACGCCCCTACGGCCGCGCCCCGCACAACACTTGCCAGCGTAGGCGCGGAGACGCCTGAAGAGGGACGCGCACACGCCGCCACTTACTCGAATATAGTACCTTATGCAAGTCTTGGGGGTGGTGGCGATGCTGGTCCGGATCTCGGACCTTCGAACGCGCGAGGTTGTAAACGTCGTCGATGGCCGGAGGCTCGGACCGATATGCGACATGGAGATCGACCTTGCCACGGGGCAAGTGAGGTCCATAATGGTCCCCGGCCCCGCTAGGCTCATGGGAATCCTCGGGCGGTACAACGATTACGTCATCCCATGGGAAAAGATCCGCAGGATCGGGCTGGATGTCATCCTCGTCGAGGCAAGCGAGTACGCCGAATCGTCCAAGCAATGACTGGCCCCGCACGCGGGCGGGCCAATGAGACGTGAGCCGGGGGAGGCGGCCCGCGGTGGAAGGCGTCCTGTCCTCCGCAGCTCCGCTCGGATGCTGACCGCTCTGGACAGGCCCGCGGCCGCCCGCCGACCGCCTCCGCCGAACGCTTGAACCGAAGGCTCCAGGATGGGGCCGAGCCCTAGCCCGGCCCAAGCGCTCATTCTCCGGCCGCGGCTGCGGCCTTCGCCCTCGCCCTTGCCTTCGGGTATTCCTTTTCCCAGGCAACCTCGGCGATCCTGCCGTAGGCCTCGGCGTATTCGTCGAGCGCCCTCGCAAGCACCGTGATAACGCAGTCCGCCCCCTCGTGGGTCGGGTGCGCCCCGTGCCTCGCCACGACCTCTCGGAGGACCCACGGGTTGTCTATTATCATGCAAGGCCGGAGATGGTTTTCGTTCAAAGGCATCCTCGACTTGATGTCCATGAAGAACGGGGACTTCAGCACATCCGCTATCGTGGTGTTCTTGATGTTGTCCACAGCGAAATGGACGAACACGCACGGTTCGATGTCCCCTCTGGCGTTTATATGCAGGTAAGAGCGGCCGCCGGCAAGGCATCCCGCCACCAGCGGGCCATCGTTCCAGAAGTCTGCCACGAAGATGGGGCGCGTCTCGCGTATGTGAAGGACGTGCCTGCGCATCCGGTCCCGCTGCTCGGGAGTGCACATGAGACCCATGTCAGCGTCCTTTCCGACCGGCACGAACGTGAAGAACCACCCGTACATCGCGCCCTTGTCGATCAACATGTCTATGAACTCGTCGCTCGCGACGACATCGGTGTTGAACCTTGTATACGTGGCCGAGAAGCCGAACACGGCGCCTGCCTGCCTCAGATTGTCCATGGCCTGCATGACCTTGGCGAACGTGCCTGCCCCCCGGCGCGCGTCGGTCGCCTCCTCGAAGCCTTCGAGGCTTATGGCTGGGGACATGTTCCCGAGCTCGGCGAGACGCCGTGCCGTGCGCTCGTCGATGAGGGTACCGTTAGTGTACACCATGAAGACCACGTCGTCGTGCTTCTCCGCCATGTCCAACAGGTCTTCCCGGGTGAAAGGCTCGCCTCCGGACACGACGATGAAGTGGATCCCCAGCTCCTTGGCCTCAGTGATGATCCTGTCAAAGGTGGCAGTATCGATCTCGTCCCGTTTCGTGTACCTGCCAGCGTAGCACCCTGTGCACGCGAGGTTGCACCGCATCGTGGGGCTTATGACGAGGAGCGCGGGGATGTTGGTGCCGAGTCTCTCCGCGTGCCTCTTGCGTTCCTGCCAACCTAGGTAGACTTCGTTCACGAACAGGTTGACCAAGCCCCTGGTGCGGAAGTTCGGGTGGAGAGAAGAGAACGCTCTTTGCGCAAGCCGGGTCCAGACGTGATCGGGATTCTCAAAGGCCCGCCTCGCCATCTGCAGCTGAGCTTTATGCTCAGGCGTGGCAGCCAGGGATTCAAGGATCTTCGCGAACGTCACCAGATGACGCTGAGGGTCCTTCGCGAGAAGCGAGAACATGTAATCAACCACCTGGGTAGCCGCATACTTCTTCATTAGATCGTACGCTCTCACCGTTTGGCCTCCTTTCCGAAACGTTATCGAGTCACTCGGCCAGCGTCCGACATCCCGACATACCCCCGCAACCCAGTGAAGCTTGGCACCGCCCTCTCCGTTACGCCGCTCGCCTGCTGCGCCCTCGAAGAACCGCCAGCGTTCCACAGCCCATCGCTTCCCCACCCTACGCCGCACGCCACCCCCCGCTCGCCACCTGAGCCACGCGCCAGCGCGACTTGCGATCCCCCCTTTCGTCTCACACAGGCCTCGCTATCTCCCTCACGAAGTCGAGCAACAGGCTTCTCTCCTGTCCGCTCAGTCTGTCGACCTGCTCCTGAAACCTCCTCATGTAGGCTGCCATCCTCCCCGTGGTTTCACCGGAAACTGCGGGATGTACAAGCAGCATGCCCATGATCGCGCCGGAAAAGACCAGGAGAGCGCTGTGAGCGTCCGCGCCCGCTTGCACGAGCCGTGCAAGGACGTCCACGCTGTTCCCGCCAAGAAGACGCGTGCACGCCACCAGGAGGACAGCCATGTACCCGCAGAACGCCGCAGGCCCGTTAGCGCGATCCAGATCCTCCATGAATCCCTGCCATATGCCTTGGGATGTCGACCCTCGCAGCTCGGACAGGGAGGCCACCAGATTCTTCTTGATGAGAGCGAGCTCGTCACCGAAGGCCAGGCGCCCGGCGGGCTTGGGTCGACGCTCGCCTGCCCCCTCGCCGGGGTCGTTCGGACGGAACATGATCATCGACCTTCCCGGCATTCTTACGTTCCTGTTGAGGACGTATTCCACCCCTACCAGTCCGTCTGCGGCGAGTTCCCGAAGCATGTCGTACGCGGTCCACTTGCTTACCCCGACCGCTCTCGCGACGTCCTCGTAGTGCACAGCATGCCCCTGTTCTTGGTACAGTCTGCGCAGGGCCTCGAGGAACTCCCTCTTCCGTTCAGTCAAGCCCACGAACATTCCCCCAAAAGACCCAAAAGCTGCGCCTTGAGAAGCGCCGACGCACGAAGCGCGAACCCCGGCGCCAGCGCCCTTTCCGCTTCCTCCTTGCTCACCTGTTACTATTACTGTAAGTATACGGCTCCGCTCCACGCCACGTCAAACCCGTAGGATCGGCTGGATCACGGAAATGCGCCGATCTTCCCGGGCGCGCCGCGCCCGTGCTGCTGTTCCTATTCCACTTTCCTCATCTCCCTGCGAAGCTTCCTGATGATCCTCTTTTCGAGGCGAGAGATGTACGATTGCGAGATGCCCAACATATCCGCCACCTCTTTCTGCGTCTTCTCGGTCCCGTCACGTAGCCCAAACCTGAGCTCCATTATGCGCTTCTCCCTCGCGGAAAGGCGTTGCATGGCGTCATCCAGAAGGGATCTATCGACTTTCTCTTCTATACATTTGTACACCACGTCGGTGTCGGTTCCCATAACGTCCGAGAGCAGGAGCTCGTTGCCATCCCAGTCAACGTTGAGAGGCTCGTCGAAGGACACCTCTGCCCTGGACTTGCTCGTGCGCCGGAGGTACATGAGGATCTCGTTTTCAATGCACCGCGACGCGTATGTTGCCAGCTTGATCCTCTTCGACGGATCGAATGTGTTGACCGCTTTGATGAGGCCTATCGTGCCGATGGAGACAAGATCCTCTACGCCGATTCCCGTGTTCTCGAATTTCCGGGCTATGTACACCACGAGCCTCAGGTTCCTCTCGATAAGCTCCCCCTTGACCTGGGAGTCGCCCCGCTCGAGGCGCGCGAGAAGCGCCGTCTCCTCATCGCTCGAGAGCGGAGGAGGAAGAACCTCGCCGTTTCCGACGTAAAGAACGGCGCGGCCCGGGACGAGCCCGCGCCTTATGGCATAAAGCACGAGGCGAATCCGCAAGGCGGATAGCCAGTGCTCCAGACTCATGCCAACGCTCATCCTGGTCCCCTCCCGGACAGTACTGGACTGGCATCACCGCGGGTTGCTCCACCCGCGCGGCCGCCGCGCGGCCGGCCAAGCTCAGGATGCCTCGGCCAGGATATCGGGATGAAGAAGCGCCGCGAAAGCCCCCTCGGGCGAGAAGCGCTTCATCAGCACTCCGACCACGGCGTTCCGGCTCGAAGTCGCTCGCGGCCCGCCGAGAACCCTGACCTCGTCCACGCGGAACCCGGCGAGCAAACCCCTTTCTTCTCCTACCGACACGAACGGGATCACACGAAACCTCGAAAGCCACGCGGAGTCTGCCAGGAGCTCGGAAACCAGGCCGAAGTCTCCGGCGTCGAAGGCCATAAACGCTCGCCTCACGCGCTCGGGCAACGCGTCCGCCACGGCACTGTATTCCAGCAAGATCACGGGGGACCCGCTTATCGGGTCTCTGAGGCGGTTCCCCGTGTCGATAAGGGCGTTGAGTCTCAAGGTCACCTCGCCGAGACACACTTCTATCGGCACAAAGAACAACCAGTCTCGAATCCGACGGTGGACGAGACCCCAACCGATCTCCGTAGTCAGGAGGATGGTCCCCACGAGCCCGACGATGGTTGGCACGAGCCGCCACCCGGTCAGGTACGCGGTCGCAAGCGCCCCTCCGAAAGCGAGCACGCTGATGCCCAACACATGGGCGCAGACGAGAAGGAATCTATGAGCCGGGAGACGTCCGAATCCCAGTCTCGCCGCGGGGAGGATCGAAAGGATCGCGAGGGGGACCGCTGCGCCAGCAGGAATGCGGTCTGCGAAGAACATGGCCACGATCGCGGCGTCGATGCCCCCCGCAAGCACCGAGCCAGCCAGAAGCCTCAATGGCCGCGTCTTATACCCGAGCACCGCCCCGGTCGCCCAGAGCGTCAGCCATTGCATGACGAGTGTCATCACACACGCATTCACGATAGCTTGGCCGTTCATCTCGTCCGCCTCCAGGAGCCCGTGCAACCGCGCACGGCGCGTAGCCGTCCCCCGTGCGCCCGCGGCTCGGTGCGTCCTCTTGAGTTCGAGCCCTCGCGGCGTATCCTTCCTCCGCCGGCGGTCGCTTCCTCTCTAAAAGTATACAGCCATGCCCGGCAGAAATATGTCAGACCATGACGAGCGTCCGCTTCGGCGAGGTCATCGACCGCGGGCCGAGGATCGGGCACGCCGCACAGAACTGCACGGAATCGGGCTGCCTCGGACGCGTATACGGGTCCTGCGAAGCGAAGACGAGAATACGTGGGGAAGGTGCCGTTGAAGTTGAAGATCAAGAGGGGCCCGGCGGCACACCTGCGGTCCGCGGGAGATGCGGGGTCAACCGGCGGGCGAGGCACGACAACAAGCTGATGAACACGGCGGGAACCATACCAGGAGGCGAGGCCCGCCCCGCACACGCTGGTGTCGGCGTGCCACCTTCCGTGAGGGTACGACGGTACGGCAAAGCGCGCGCCGCCCAGGAACGGCGCGCTAGGAATCAAGCGATCCTCTGAGGCGGCACGCGGGACCGGCAGCGTTACCTCCTCTGGCCACGTCTCAGGAAGGCGGGAATGTCCAGGTCGTCGCTGGTCGTCGCGAAATCGCTTATCTCGACGGCCTCCAGGCCGACCTTTTCCCGGCGTGCCTTCCCTTCGAAGCCGGTGGCGATGACCGTGATCCTGATCTCGTCCTTCAGCGACTCATCGATCATCGCGCCGAATATGATGTTCGCGTCAGGGTCCGCCGCCTGAGCGATGATCTCCGCTGCCTCATTCACCTCGAACAACCCCAACGTGCTGTTGCCGGTGATGTTCATTAGAACGCCTTTTGCACCCTCGATGGACGTCTCCAGGAGCGGGCTTTCTATGGCAGCCCTGGCGGCTTCCTGGGCGCGATTCTCGCCGGACGCGATCCCGATCCCCATGAGGGCTGAACCTGCGTCGCTCATGATGGTCCGCACGTCCGCGAAATCCACGTTTATGAGCCCCGGCACTGTGATGAGATCCGATATGCCTTGAACCCCGTGCCTCAAGACATCATCCGCCAAGCGGAACGCCTCGAGGATCGATGTTTTCTTTTCGCTCACCTGAAGCAACCTGTCGTTGGGGATGACTATGAGCGCATCCACTTTGGACTTGAGGTTATCGAGGCCCGCGAGAGCCTGGGTCATGCGTCTGCGCCCTTCAAAAGAGAAAGGTTTCGTCACCACTCCGACGGTGAGCGCGCCGAGCTCCTTTGCTATGCCGGCGACCACGGGCGCGCCGCCAGTGCCGGTGCCCCCTCCCATGCCGGCGGTGATGAACACCATGTCCGCCCCCTCCAGAGCTCGGCGAAGCACCTCGTAACTTTCCTGGGCCGCCTGCGCGCCTATCTCGGGGTTTGACCCAGCCCCGAGGCCCCTCGTCAGCTTCTCGCCGACCTGGATCTTCACGTTCGCGTCGGACGCGGCCAGGGCCTGAGCGTCGGTGTTGATGGCCACGAATTCAACGCCTGAGAGACCAGACGCGATCATGCGGTTCACCGCGTTCGACCCCCCGCCGCCGACGCCCACCACCTTGATGTTGGTAAACTGCTCCATCTCGAGTTCAAGGTTGAACACGAATCATCCCTCCTGCGCTTCGCCGCAGCGCCCGGGGCCCTCCTCCCGCCTGCGGCAGATCCCGGAGAGCTACAATCCCATGGGTCGAACAGGCCTCCCCCGGCCCACACCTAGAACACAGCCAAGTGTATCGCCAGAAGCTCGCCTACCTTTCGGCGCCGCAGTCCTGCCCGGGGTTGCCGCTGTTGCGCTCCCGGGTTCGGCGCGCCCGCGGCCCGCCTCGTCCGAATCCGGTGCGCGAGATAGCCGAATTCCCCACGCCCCGTCATGCACGCGCCGGCAATCCTGGCGCCGTCGAAAGAGAAGACGAATGCTTGCGGCGTCACAAGCTAGAAGAAGTCCTTAACGAAATCCCTGAACCACCCGCGCACTCCCGCGATGAGTTCCATGAGAGGCGACGACCTCGTATCCCTCGTGAGCCTGAACGCCGAATCGTTCACGACGCACGCCACAATGCCCAGCGATGCGCAAGACACCTCCACAGGATCCTTCCCGCCACGCCACTTGATCTCGAATGGCACGCCCATCCTGACTGGCACCCCCAGGACGTCCGCGGCAAGGTCTAGGATACCGGAAGCGAGCGAACCACCACCGCTCAAGACGACCCCGCATGGGGCGAGGCCCCTCGCCCTGACCTGTCTTGTTTCCCCGTCCACAAGCTCGAGGATCTCCCTCAGCCTGGCCTCGACGATCCTTGCAAGAAACTCCTCCTGATTCGCCGCGGGAGGCGACACAGCCTCGTCTGGCACACGCTTGGCCTCGCCTCTCGGCCCAATGACGCCGGCCCGCGGCCCGGAAACACCCACGGGCGCGGTGCGTCCTGTTGCCGGGCGCGGTGCCCGCGCCGCTCCTCTCTGACCCATTTGCCTCTTGAGGCCCTCCGCCTCCTCGAGAGAGACCTTCATTCCGACGGCGATATCGTTCGTCACGTGCGCGCCGCCTGCGGGCACCCACGAAAACAGGATCGGCGCGCCCTCATAAAATGCGGAGACCTGCGTGATCTGGCCTCCGACGTCGACGAGGATGACGCCTCGCTCGCGTTCCTCGGGGTCCAAAACCGCCTCGGCCACGGCCATCGGCTCAAGCACCCACCCGGCCACGGAAAGCCCTGCCTTCTCCACGCTGGCCTCGATGTTCGCGAGCAGGGCCGTCTGCCCCAAGATGACTCGGGCGTCAACCTCCAGGCGAACTCCGGCCATGCCCTCCGGGTTCCTTATGCCTCCGACACCGTCTACGATGTACTCCTTCGGCAGGACGGAGATCATCCGACGCTCAGGAGGGATGGCCAGCACCCTCGCGGCATCGAGGGCGCGTCGCATGTCATCTGCGGTGATTGTGCCATCCTCCCCGCTCACAGCCGTAACCCCGCGTGTCTCCTGACACACCGTATGAACGGCCGGGACCCCTACATACGCCTCTCGAACGTTCAACCCCGCCATGTGGCACGCGCGCTTGTTCGCGGCCTTGATCGCGGCTGCCACGGCCTCGATGTCTACCACTAAACCTCGGCGAACGCCCTGACAAGGAGAGACGCCTGCGCCCAGGATCTCTACATCCCAGTCTGGCCCGACCGCCGCAATGACCTCGGATACTCTGGTGCTGCCGATGTCAAGCCCGGCAACCACGCTTTTAACAGGCATATGTTACCTCCCCGAGCACACCTGCCGTCCGGCGGAGCCGCGCGGCGCGCCCGGGCCCGATGAGCCCGCGCGTTCACCGTTGCCTCCCTGCCCCGCTGGCTGCCGACCGCGCCTAGAGCTCTGGAGCCCCGTCTTGCCCATGCTTAACCCGGTGGCCTCCGGCAGCCCGCCGACAGACCGCTGTTAATCTGCCAACTTATAGTAAGTACTAACTTCAACACTTCCCCAGTTTATCCTCTTTTGCTAAGCCTGGGTGCCACGCGACCGGGTCCCAGAAGACCTGGATGGACGCTGAAGGAGATAACGGCGGATCATCCCCACGTTGGTGAAAATGCGTATGCTGAACGCCACCGTCGCACCCAGGAAAAGGTCCACGCCGAGCTTGTCCCCTACCAGGGTCAGACACGCGGCCAGCGCCATGTTGGTCACGAAACCGGATATGAACACGACCTTATCAAACTTGTCCTCAAGGCCGGCCCGGATACCACCGCACACGCTGTCCAGGGCCGCCAGGATGCCGACGGCCATGTAGTCTGAGTAGACGGCCGGAAACCTTATAGGTGTGAGCAAGGCAATAACGATCCCGAGAACGAGGCCTATGATCGGCAGCATCATTGTTGCGCCCCTTCCCCCACGGGCTTCGCGTATTGGAAGTATAGACTACCCTTGTACGCTGGCACGCGGACGCTGGTCACCTTCGTCACCTTAGCCTCGATGCCCCAGGCCCTGAGCGTATCGAGGATGCCGTCCCGCATATGGAGCGCAGCATCGAGCGTGGAGGGCTCGCCGATGGCCACTATCTCGTATGGGGGCCCGATTCTCACGTTGTTCACGGATATCACCGGGCCAGCGCACCTTATCTCCGTCGTTGCGATCACCCGCTGGCCGTTGATGGAGATGGCCTCGGCGCCCGCTGCGAAGAGCTCGTTTACGATCTTGAGGATGTCCTCGTCGTGAACAAGGAAAAGCTCAGGGCTCTCCCCCGGCGCTGCTTGACGCTTGCTGTCATCAACCGTGACAACGACGCCAGGCCCCTGGACCTCAACCAGCCCCGCTGCCATCCGCGCCTTTGCGAGCTCAAGCTTGAGGGCCTCGGCCGCCCGCTCGCCTTCCCCAACCGTGGCAAGCTGCTTGCGCAGCGCATCGACTTCTTTCTCCAGGAGACTGCGCTCTGCGTCCGACCTCCGCAACATGTCGCTGAGATCTTCCAGTCTCCTGGACGGGATCTGGGCGCGGCCGATATACTCCTGTGTTCGGAACTGAGCCACGAGCAAGACGCCAAGGACCACGCAGACCCCAGCCACGTAAACCTCGAAGTCTCGCACTCTCCTCAAGCTCTCTCCCCCTGGAAAACACGGATGCGCTCCCGCCGGGAAGCCTACGTCAATTATACACCTCCCCAAACGCTTGTCACTATCTCCCGGTCCTCACGACCGGCCGTTTTTCGAACCTAACGTCGATGTACGTCGCATGAGCGCCTTCCTGCTCCAGCCTCGCGAGAAGGGCGTCCAGCACGGTCGCGCGGGATCGGAGCTCTTCCTCCGTCCCCTCGCCGATGATGGCCTGGGTGCCTGACTGCATGTACAAACAGAACCCGCGCGACGAGCTGAAATTGACCTCCGAGACCTGTTGGAGCACGGACGCTGGCAAAACAGCGATGAGCGTGAGCGCGGATGAGATCTCTGGTGCGTCCACGGGGTGGCCGACCTTCACCGACCGAAGAGTAAGCCCGGTCACAAGCGGCAGCTCTCTGCCGCGATAGGCCTCCTCGAGGCCTATCGCGAGGCCCGTGGCGTCAACCTCGACGAAATACCCAGCGTAGGGAATCACGGCGACCGGCACGCGTTCCCGTACGTCGATGACAATGGTGCACGGAAGCCGCCGAGACACCTGCACCTTGTCCACCCTGGGGATGGCCTTCAACCTCGCGGTAATCGCGCGAAGGTCCACATCGAAGATGTTCTCATCCTGGGCGAGGCCGCACGCCACCACGACCTTCTCCGTCGAGAGATTCGTGAGCCCTCGGACATCGATGTGCTGGACTTGGAAGTACGGCGACCTCAGAAACGTGAACGCCGCGCTCGCCACAAGAAGCACGACGAACGCCAGCGGCACGAGCCTGCGCGTCCGCTGCCGGCGTCTTCCTGGACGCGTCGCGCCCCGCCCCTCAATGTCCTCCATGGATATGCCCTCGACCGGGCCCGGTCTTCTGGGTCTCATCCCCACCGACTCGCCCCCGCCGTCCACTCAACTCACCTGGCGCTCCAAAACGCCGACCCTCTCGATGGCCGCACCGAGCTTCGCAAGCTTGCCCGGAAGGTCTTCGTATCCTCTGTCCACATGATGCACCCCCGAGAGCACCGTGGGACCGCTTGAGACGAGCGCCGCCAGGATCAAAGCAGCCCCTCCGCGAAGGTCGGGCGCCTCAACGCTCCCCCCGGCAAGGCTCGCAACCCCCTGCACTATCGCCACACGGCCTTCCACCCTGACGGTGGCCCCCATGCGGCTTAGCTCCTCAACGTACTTGAACCTGTTCGGGAATATCGTTTCGGTGACGATGCTCGTCCCGTCGGCGACGCTCATCGCCGCAACGAACTGCGGTTGCATGTCCGTAGGGAACCCCGGGTAGGGGGATGTTCGCACGCTTGCCGCGCGGAGCCGTTCGGGCCCCTTGACAACCACGAACGAATCGCCTTCGACTATCTCCGCACCTGCTTCGCGCAGCTTGCCAATGAGGGCTTGGAGGTGCTCGACGACGACGTTCTCCACGCGCACGGTGCCCCTCGTCATCGCAGAGGCCACCATGAAAGTGCCCGCCTCGATCCTATCTGGTATGACCGCGTAATCCGCCGCCCCGAGAGACTTCACCCCCTCGATTCTGATCGTATCGGTGCCGGCTCCCGACACCTTCGCGCCGAGCCGGTTGAGAAATCTCTGCTGGTCCACTATCTCGGGCTCACGGGCGGCGTTCTTGATGATTGTCGTTCCCTCGGCCAGGCACGCAGCCATCATGATGTTCTCGGTCGCGCCGACGCTTGGGATGTCGAGGAAGACCTCCGCGCCTCTCAGCTTCTCGGCTCTCACCGAGACATACCCACTCTCTTCGTTTATCTTCGCTCCGAGCGCTGCGAAGCCCTTCAGGTGGAGGTCGATGGGGCGCGGCCCGATGTTGCAGCCACCGGGGCGCCGCGCGCGCACATACCCCAGACGGGCGAGGAGGGGCCCCATGACCTGTATGGACGCACGCATCTCCCTCACCTGCTCCTCCGGGGGCTCGCAGCGGTCGACCCCGGATGGGTCGATGCTCATTGTGCTACCGTCGGGTCCCACCTCGACTCTCGCGCCGAGGCCGCGAAGGACCCCCAACATGGTATCGACGTCCGCGATCCGCGGGACGTTTGAGATCCGACACACGCCGCCGGCCAGGATGGAAGCGGCCATGATCTTCAAAGCAGCGTTCTTTGCGCCCGCGACTTTCACCGTCCCAGAAAGCGGTCTTGAGCCGGCGATTACCAGCCTCACAGCGCAAGTCACCTCCGGCCTCTTAGCCTCCGAGGACCCTGATCTCCGGCTCCAGCACCACCCCGAACCTCTTGTACACGACATCCCGGACCTTCTCCATCAGCGTAAGGACGTCACGAGCGGTGGCACCCCCGGTGTTGATTATGAAGTTCGCATGGACCGTGGAAACCTGCGCTCCGCCCACGCGCTCGCCTTTCAGGCCGGCGGCGTCTATGAACCTCCCGGCCCCGCCGCCTGCGGGGTTCTTGAAGGCGCAGCCCGCGCTCGGAACCGAAAGCGGCTGCTTCTTCGACCGATCCTTGAGATGCTCCTGCATACGCCGGACGATTGCCCCGGGTTCATCTTCGCGAAGGAGGAATCGCGTCTCAACCAGGATTAACGGCTCCTGAAGGACCCTCGTGGTCTTCACGCCCGCATCGAGGTCCTCGCGCCCCAAGACCACGCGTTCCCCCTCGTATGTCAGGGCCGCAACGGTGTGCACCACGTCGTACATGGTGCGCCCATACGCGGCCGCGTTCATCGCCACCGCGCCCCCCGCCGTGCCCGGGATGCCGCTCGCGAATTCGAGCCCCGCCAAGCCCCACGACGCCACGGTCCTGCAAAGGGCCGGAAGATGAGTCCCGGCACCGCACCGCACGATGCAGCCGTCCTCTCTCCCAACGTCGTCCAGGGTCCCGGCTAGCTTGATAACCACGCCCCTCACGCCCTCGTCCGCGACGAGGAGGTTCGTTCCTGCGCCGATCACGTAAAACGGCGCCTGCACGTCCCCAAGCGCCTGCAAGAGGACGACCAGGTCATCCACGTCCTTCGGCACCACAAGCACATCGGCCGGACCGCCGATGCGAAACGAGGTGTGACGCCACATCGGCTCGTCGGCACAGACTTCGCCGCGTACGACCTCTTTGAGCCGCAAGGCTAGACTCGTGCCTCTCAATCGGTCCTCATCCTCTTCACGAGTTCTCGCGCGCAAGAGTCGACGTCCCCCGCCCCCATTGTCACGACCAGGTCGCCCGAACGCACTTCAGAGAGAAGCCACGACACTATCTCCTGCAGCGTGCCTATAAACTCCACCCGCGGCCCGCCCGGGCCCTCGTGCGCCCTGATGGCGTCGGCCAGCCTCTCTCCGGTCACGCCGGCGATGGGCTCCTCACCTGTGCCGCGGTGGTATATCTCGGTGATCACCACGACGTCCGCGGAGGAAAACGACCGCGCGAACTCGTCGAAGAGGAGCTTCGTCCTGGTGAACCGCTGAGGCTGAAACACCACCACGAGCCGCCCGCCGTGACTTTCCTTCAGAGCAGCGAGGGTCGCCCTGATCTCCGTCGGGTGGTGAGCATAGTCGTCCACCACCGTGACCCCCCCGACCTCGCCGATGACCTCTTGTCGCCTCCTCGCGCCTCGGAACAACGCAAGCCCGCGCCGGACGACGTCGAATGGAACGCCGAGTTCGAGCCCCACGCCGACGCAGGCGAGGGCATTAGCTATATTATGCCGCCCCGGCACCCCGAGTTCCAATTGGCCGAGGAGCCGCCCGCGGTACAGGACTCCGAACCGGTAGCCTCTCCCCACGCGCACCGGATCTAGACACGAGATGTCCCCCGAGGACAGTCCGTACAAGACCTTCCTGCACTTCAGGTGCTTCTGGTGCTTCTCTATGGCCATGAGGCGGGCGTTCTCGCATGAGAGGACCGCAAGACCTTCTTCGGGGACGTGCCCCAGGAACTCGACGAAGGCCTCGTCGATTGCACGAGAGGTCCCGTAGTAGTCCAGATGATCATCGTCTATGTTGGTCACCACCGCAATCTTGGGCCAGAGCTTGAGAAACGAGCCATACGCTTCATCCGCCTCAACGACGACCACCTCGCCCCGGCCAGACCTCCCGCCGCCCGGGACCGCGTCAACTTCCTCGCCCAGCACGCACGTGGGGTCGAGGCCCGCCTCAATGAGCACGGTCGCGATCATGGACGACGTCGTGGTCTTACCGTGGGTCCCGGATATGGCTACTCCTACTCTCGGGTTCATGAGCTCGCCCAGCATTTCAGCGCGGCTTGCGACCGGTATGCCGAGGCGCACGGCAGCGAGGACCTCGACGTTGTTGCGGGGGACCGCCGCGCTTACCACGACCCGGCTCGCCCCTTCGACGAGGATCTCGGAATGCCCGATGTGGACATCCGCCCCTGCCGCGCGAAGCGCCCGGACCCTAGGAGAGTCCGCCACGTCGCTCCCGCTTATCTCATATCCCATCTGTAGAAGCACTCGGGCGATCGAGCTCATCCCGTGGCCGCCTATGCCCACGAAGTGGATCCGGCCCTGCTTCTTCATACCGTCCTCTCCCTTTCTCGTGCCCGCCGCGCGTCGGAAGATCCCCTCGAACTCATCCGGGATTCCTCCGTGACCGCCCCGCGTGACGTACAAATGCTATGCTGGATCCCGCACGCCTGCCACTCGCGCAAACGAGTGCGCCGGGCAGGCGGGCCTCCGCGCCCGCTACAGAGCCCGGTTTCTGGCGCACGCTGCTTGTCCAAGCGGTCTTTCGCCTGATGCCGTTGCGGTCTCCCTCGAGCCGGCCTTGGGCACAGTCCCCTCCCGTCGCCGCCGCTCCTTCCAGTTCCATTGAAAGCCCCGTCTCAGCCACGTTCCCTGCTCTCTTTGCTCGTTACAGCCGCGGACTGGGCTGTCTCCTGCGCCGTGCCGCCACTCCGACCACTAGGTCCGCCAGAGAATCGGCCGCGTCCGGTCTTCCCAAGCCCCGCGAGCTCCGTGCCATCCGTGCCAGCTGGTCCCGGTCGTGAATGAGTCGCTCGACGGTCTCACGCAGGACGTCGCCTGCGAGCTCGCTCTGGAGGATCACCACGGCGGCGCCCGCAGCCTCCAGCGCCCGGGCGTTCTTCTCTTGGTGGCCCTCGGCGGCCCCCGGGTACGGAACGAGCACGGCGGGAATGCCTCTCGCAGTGATCTCGGCGATGGATATGGCGCCCGCGCGGCTCACCACCAGGTCGGCGCAGGCCATGGCCATGTCCATCTCATAGAGGTATGGCTCAACAACGAGGCGCGACCGCCTCGCCACGTCGATTCCCCTCGCCGCAAGCTCGGCAACAACCCACGCGTGGTCGCGGCGACCTGTCTGGTGGATCACCTGCAGCTCCGGGTGCCGGGCGAGGAGATCCGGCAATGCGTCAACCATGGCCTGGTTTATCGCTCGCGCGCCCTGGCTTCCCCCGAACACGAGGAGTGTGGGGCGCATGGGGTCGAGCCCGAATGCCCTTGCCCCCGCGCCTCTCTCAGCCTTGAGGATCGACTTCCTCACCGGGTTTCCGGTCACCACGACCCTGGACTTACGCGCAAGGTACCGCGCAGACTCTGGGTAGGTCACCGCCGTTGCGCTCGCGATCCGCGAGAGGGCGCGTGTGGTCACGCCGGGCAGGGCGTTCTGCTCGTGAATGACCGTGGGAATCCCGAGAACCCACGCGGCCAGGACGACAGGGCCCGATACATACCCCCCCGTGCCCACGACCACGTCGGGCTTCTCGCGCCGCAGTATGGCAACGGACTGGACGAATCCCTTGCAGGCCCGGAGCGCCGTCAAAACCGTGTCCGGCGACAGCCTGCGACGGAACCCTGCCACATCGATGGTGCAGAGGGGAAAGCCCTCCCTGGGGACGACGTCCGCCTCAAGGCCCTTTCGAGTGCCGATGAAAACCACCTTCGTCGCAGGGTCTCTTTCAACCAGAGCCCGGGCCACAGTCACGCCGGGGTAGACGTGTCCCCCTGTGCCTCCCCCGGCAAACACCACCTTCATCGCGCTCACCCTATGGACGAGTATTTCGAGATGTTGAGGAGCACGCCGATCGACGCGAGCGTCGTCACCAGGGAGGACCCCCCGGAGCTGATCAACGGCAAGGTTATCCCCGTGATCGGAAACGTGCCGGTTACGACGCCGATGTTCACAGCCGCTTGGAACACGATCATGGTAGTTATGCCCACCGCCAACAAGCTGCCGAAGGAGTCCGGCGCGCCGATGGCCACTCGCAGCCCGCGCCACGCGAAAAGGAAATACGATAACACAACGGCGGTGGCGCCTACAAACCCGAGCTCTTCGCCGATTATGGCGAATATGAAGTCCGTATGCTGCATGGGAAGGTACAGGAACTTCTGACGGCTCCTTCCCAGACCAACCCCGAATATGCCCCCGGACCCGATAGCAAGCAGCGACTGGATGATGTGAAAGCCGGAGCCAAGCGGGTCCTCCCACGGGTGCAAGAAGGCGAGGAACCTCTGGACCCTATAAGGTGCGGCCATGGCCACCGCGACAAGGGCGGGGACTCCCATTGCCCCGAGGGCCGCCAGGTGGGAGATGCTCGCACCCGCCGCGAAAAGCATGAGCACCGTGATGCCGACGATGGTGCCGCCCGTGCCGAGGTCAGGCTCCAGCATTATGAGGCCGAACACGATCCCAAGGACCACAAGGGGCGGCAAGAGCCCGGTCACGAACCGGTGAATCCTCCCGGAGCGTTCCGAGAGGAAGCTCGCCATGAAGAAAACCATGACAACCTTGGCCAGCTCTGAGGGCTGAAACGTCAGGGAGCCAACGCCCAGCCATCTTCTGGACCCACGGATCATCACGCCGACCCCGGGGATGAGGACTACCACCAGAAACAAGAGGCTCACAAGCAGCGCAGGCCAAGTAAACTTCTTCCAGACCCTGTAATCGATCTCCATGGCTACGCACATCGCGGCGAGACCAACCGCCGCCCACGCCAGCTGGCGCTTGAGGAAATAGTACGTGTCCCTGAAGATCTCGTATGCGCTCACCGAGCTCGCGCTGAATACCATCACCACACCCAAGCTCAGGAGCGCAAAGGTTATGAGGAAGATCACGACGTCAGGGGCGTGTTTCTCATTGGCTTTTCGTCGCACCGCCATGTCTCTCACCTCTCGACGAGGCGTTCGCAGGTTGGGCCTGGACGACCGCGCCGACACGCGTGGCCGCTATAGCCATGGAAGGCACAGCATCCCGAGGATCGCGAACACTAGGCCCAATATCCAGAACCTCGTCACCACCTTGGGCTCACGCCAGCCGGATAGCTCGAAGTGATGGTGAAGGGGGGCCATCCGGAACACACGCCGCCCATGCGTCGCTCGAAAGTACGTTACCTGGATGATGTCAGACAGAGCCTCGATCACGAAAACCCCGCCTATCACCACCAGGAGGAGCTCTGTTTTCGTTAGTATCGCGAGGCATCCGAGCGCCGCGCCAAGCGCGAGAGACCCCGTGTCGCCCATGATGACCTGTGCAGGGTGGCAGTTGAACCACGCAAACCCGACGCACGCTCCCGCGAGAGCGAACGCAAAGATCCCGAGGTCGTGCGCGCCTTTATATGCGGCGATGACACCGTACGCGAGAGCCGCGATGGTCACCGTTCCCGCCGCGAGGCCGTCCAGGCCGTCCGTAAGGTTCACGGCATTGGACGCGCCCACCACAACGATGATCGCGAAGGCCACGTAGCCCAACCCCAGGTCAACGCTCTGCCGCAGGAAAGGAACGCTCACCGCCGTGCCGAGCTCGGGCCTGGTGGCCGCGAACACCCCGACGAGACCCGCGAGGATGATCTGCGCTACAAGCTTGTACCTCGCGCGCAGCCCAAGGGAACGCTTGGCCACGACGATGATGAAGTCGTCGGCCAGGCCGATGGCCCCGAATCCGAGCGTCATGAACATGGCCCACGCAGACCCAAGCGCGCGCGGGCTGAAAAGCAACGTGGCCGCGAAGACGCCTATGAGTATCATGATCCCGCCCATCGTGGGCGTGCCTGCCTTCGCGAGATGGGTGGCGGGGCCGTCCGAGCGGATCGACTGCCCGAACTTCATCTTCCGCAGGATCCTTATAGACACGGGACCTATCGCGAGAACGATCGCCATGGCAACCAGGGCCGCATAATACATCTCACGGTTCACTGAGCCTGCCTCCAGTATCTCCCACAAGCGCCCGCACGACCTCCTCCATCCTCATGGCCCTCGACCCTTTCACCAGTATCACGTCACCGGGTTCCACGAGTCCGTCGAGCGCGTTCACGGCTTGGGCGTTCGTGCTGCACATGACGACGTGGCGCGGGCTCTTGCCCAGCCTGAGAGCTTCCTCGCCTGCCAGGCGTGCGAGGTCGCCGACGGTCACGAGCACGTCACACCCGTGCGCCACCGCGGCCCGCCCGAGCTCCCGGTGAGCCTCGGCTGAGATCTCGCCGAGCTCGAGCATGTTTCCGAGAACGGCGATCTTCCTCCTGCCGCCAGCCACATCCCGTAGAGCAGCGAGCGCGGCCTTCATCGACGCAGGGTTCGCGTTGTACGTGTCGTCGATCACCGTGAAGCCACGGGGGGTCTCCACCATGCCCGACCGCCCGTGCGATGGCTCAAAATGCGCAAGCCCCTGCGCCACGGCAAACGAATCGAGCCCCATGACGAGCGCCGCTGCACCGGCCGCAAGGGCGTCATACACGTGGTGAACACCTGGCACCGGCACGTGAACCCGAAAGGACCTCTGGCCGTACGACATCGTGAACCTCGTGCCAGCCTCCCCGAGTACCTCGATGTCGCTCGCTCTCACGTCGGCATCGTGGTCTATCCCAAAGAACACCGCTTTCGCGCGGGTCTTGTCCTTCATCGCCGCGGTGTACTCGCAGTCGGCGTTTAGCACGGCGACCCCGTCCGGGCCGAGCGCCTCGACGAGCTCAGCCTTGGCAAGGGCCACGTTCTCAACGGACCCAAGAAGCTCCACGTGGCTAGGCCCCACGTTCGTAACGACACCCACGTCGGGCCGCACTATCTCCGCAAGCTCGCGGATCTGCCCCTTTCCCCTCATCCCGATCTCGACGACGCATATCTCATGGCGGGGGTCGAGCGCCAGGAGCGTCAGGGGCACGCCTACCTCGTTGTTGAAGTTCTCTTCGGTCCTGGCCGACCTCATCCTCTCCATGAAAATGCTATGCGCCATGTCCTTGGTGGTAGTCTTGCCGGTGCTCCCTGTGACGGCCACCACGGGGATCCCCAGGCGGCACCGGTGATACCTCGCGAGCCTCTGGAGAGCCTTGAGCGTATCGTCCACGACAACTACGGGCACCGACGCCGCGAGGCCTGCGACCTTATCGAAGCGCGACGCGACTATCCCCCTGGCCCCTTTCGCAACGGCTTGTGCCGCGAAATCGTGACCGTCGAACTTCGCGCCCGTCAATGCGAAGAAGATCTCCCCGCCGACCACATTCCGGGAGTCGGTGCATACCGCGGAGAACACGGGCGCGCCCGGTGGCCCGCCGCACGGCTCCCCCTCTTGCGGGCCGGCGGGCACCCACTCGCAGCGTCCCCCGGTCGCGGCTATGATCTCGTCAAGACTGAACTTTGCCACCTGCGAAGCGCTCCCTGAGACAATTCCTCGCGACCTCGCGATCATCAAAGTGGATGGTTCGGTCACGGAGTATCTGGTAGGTTTCGTGCCCCTTGCCTGCGATCACGACCACGTCTCCCTCTCGCGCGAGCGCGAGCGCCCTGCTGATGGCATCGGCCCGGTTCACGATCACCTCATATCCATCCCGCGGGCCGCCCGCTTTCAGCACGCCCCCCTCGATCTCGCGGCATATCGCCTCAGGATCCTCAGACCTGGGATTATCCGAGGTGATTATCACGCGGTCCGCGAGCCTCGCTGCGACCTCCCCCATCACCGGGCGCTTCGTGCGGTCGCGATCCCCCCCGCACCCGAAGACGACCGTCATGTCGCCCTTTCCAAGACTCCGTGCCGCCCTGAGGATGTTCTCAAGGCTATCCGGCGTATGCGCAAAATCCACGACCACCGCGAATGGCTGGCCCTCGTCTATCGCCTCGAACCGGCCTGGCACGCCCGTGACTTGCTCCACCCCCGACTTTGCATCCTCGAGACTAGCGCCAGACGCGATGCCGCATGCGATGGCCGCCAGCGCGTTATACACGTTGAAGACGCCCGTCAGTCTGAGCCGGACCTCCGCCTGCCCCGATGGCACGCGGACCACGAACGAGGCCCCGTGCGGGAACAGCTCCACGTTATGGGCCCTCACGTCGGCCTCGCTCGTTATGCCGTAGGTCAACACCCGAGCACGGGTCCTTGAGATGATGTATCCCGCTTGCGGCTGGTCGAGGTTGACGACCGCCGTCCGCAGAAGGCCCTTGGGCGATCTCCCCGTGCCGAGCGCCTCGAAGAAGGACGCCTTGGCAGCGAGGTAGTTCTCGAACGTCCCGTGAAAGTCCAGGTGATCGTGGCCGATGTTCGTAAAGACCCCTATATCGAAATCTACCCCCAGCACGCGGCGCTGCACCACGGCATGGGACGACACCTCCATTGCTGCGGCGGTCTGCCCCCTTGCCCGCATGTCGTTGAGCATCCGCTGGATGTCGAGGGCCTCGGGCGTCGTGTGCTTCGCCTGGACGACCTCGTTGCCGATGACGTGCCCGACTGTCCCGATTATCCCGCACCAGCGGCCGGACGCATCGAGCACGGCTTTGACCAGGTGGGTCGTGGTGGTCTTTCCTTTGGTGCCGGTCACTCCGACGCATACCAGCGAACGCGACGGGTCCCCGTAAAAGACCTGTGCAATGCGGGCAAGCGCCTCGCGGGAGTCCGAGACAAGCGCCACGGCCACGCCCTCTGGAGGCGCGACCTCCCTCTCGGCAACGATCGCCACCGCCCCACGCCGGACGGCGTCCCCAACGAACTCGTGGCCGTCGTGCTTCTCTCCCTTTATACAGACAAAGACGTACCCCGGCTCGACTAAACGCGAGTCGTAGGCCACGCCTGTCACGACAGCATCGCTGCTGCCTGAAAACCCTTTGACGCCAGCATCCTTGAGAAGCTCTTTGAATTGCGGCATCTGCGCTCCCGGCACCTCCCGCTCCCCACCACCGGCCTGCTGCCAGTGCTGGCGGCCAGTACCATTATGTCACCTGCAACTGGGTGTTATGACAGATTAAGGCTGGGGCTGTGGCTGGCTGCCCTGCGAGCCGGATGTTGGCGGCTCGAACCTCACGATCACGACGGAGCCCTTGGGCGCCCGCGTCCCTGGCTTGGGGTCCTGCGCCGTAGCGATGCCGGTGCCCTCAACCTGCAGCCTCAGACCGACCTGGCTCAAAAGGAGCGCCGCATCCTTCATGGTCTTGCCTGCAAGATCCGGGACAACCGCGTCCGTGCCCACTTCATTATAGAGTTCACCCATATCCAAGTAAAGCACGACAGTGGTTCCGCGCGGCACCCGCGCCCCGGGCCTTGGGGTCTGGTCGCGGACCACGTCGCCCGACCCCTTCGTGCGCGCCTGAAGCCCGAACTCCGACACAAGCGACTTCTCTGCGTCGGCCGCCTGTCGCCCAACGAGGTCGGGCACCGCGACGAGCTGGGCCTGCCCCGTGCCCTCCGCGGCCGTGCCCGACTCCACCGGTGATGTCGGCGGTACGTCCATGTACCTCAGCACATCACGCACGATAGCCTGGAACGTAGGTGCCGCGAGCACACCGCCGTAGCTGGTGCCGGCGTTGGGCTCGTCCCACACCACCAGAACTGATATCTTTGGGTCTTCCACCGGCGCAAAGCCAAGGAAAGAGGCGACTCGCTTTTCTCCGTACCTGCCTGCCTCCGGCTTCTCGGCCGTGCCAGTCTTGCCTGCGACGCGGTACCCCGGGATCCTCGCTCTGAAGCCGGACCCGTTGACCACAACCGACTCCAGGATGAGCGAAAGCTCCCTCGAGGTCTCCTTGCTGATGACCTGCCGGATGGGCTCGGGCCCGAACTCTTTCACCAGGCTCCCGTCAGGTGCCACGACTTTCGACGCGAGCCGCGGCCGCATGAGTGTGCCCCCGTTTGCTATCGCGTTCAACGCCGAGAGAAGCTGCAGGGGCGTGACGGACACTCCCTGGCCGAAGGATATGTTCGCTATCTCCACGAGCCCGACGTTTTTCTCCGGCTGAAGGATTCCCGCGGCCTCCCCCGGATAGTCGATGCCAAGCGGGCTGCCAAACCCGAACGCCTTGATATACTTGTAGAACCGCTCGGTTCCAAGGCGCATGCCCAAAGTGGCGTACACGACGTTGCAAGAGTTCTCGGTTGCCTCTGTAAATGTCTGGCTTCCATGGCCGCCAGCGAGCCAACACCTGACGTACCTGTCTTCCACACGGATAAATCCTGGGTCAAAGAACGTGTCAGAGGGCTTCACGATCCCTTCCTCGAGCGCGGCAGCGGCGGTCACTATCTTGAAGGTCGAGCCGGGCTCGTATGAGTCGGATACCACGATGTTGCGCCGCGCGGCTTCCGGATACTCATAGTAGCGGTTCGGGTTGTACGTGGGCCGCGCCGCCATCGCGAGCACCGCACCGGTCTTCGGGTCCATCGCCAGGATCATCCCGCGTTTCGCCTTCGTCTCGGCCATACCGCGGTCGAGCTCCCGCTCAACTATGTACTGGATGACCTCGTCAATCGTAAGATAGAGGTCATTGCCGTCGATGGGCGGGATGAACTTACTCACGCCACCAGGGATCTCTTTCCCCGTGGCGTCGCGCTCCGCGACGATCTGGCCCCGCGTGCCCCGGAGGTACGAATCGTATTGGACCTCGATCCCCTCGAGGCCTTGGTTGTCGATGCCCGCTATCCCCAGGACCTGCGCTGCGAGCTTGTCTTTGGGGTAGAACCTCTGCCCACGCTCGGTAAAGCCGATGCCAGGCAGGTTGAGCTTCTTCACAGCAGCGGCCTTGTCCGGGTCGACCTTCCGGTCGATCCACACCGTTGCAGCCTTTTGCGTCAGCTTGTTCCTAATGGCTGCCGGGTCTTGCCCCAGAATGCGCGCGAGGGCATCGGCTGTCCCCGCCGGGTCCTTGACCTCCACGGGCACCGCGTAGATGGAGTCGGCGCTCACGCTTACAGCGAGCTCGCGCCCGTTTCGGTCACGTATGGTCCCCCTCCTTGCGTCAACTGGAACAGGGTACAGCCTCTGGTCTAGGGCAAGCTTGCGGAACCGGTCACCTTGGACGATCTGGAGCCAGGAAAGACGCAGCATGAGGAGAAGGCTCACAACGCCCCACATAATAAAAAGCCAGGCTACCCTCTTCTTGATGGTGACGCCCGAGTACACCGACACACACTCCTACCTCGTCCTACGCTGGCTTGTCGTGGCCTGTGCTCGCGTGCGTTCACGACTTGCCCGAGGCTAAGCTTCCCTGTCTCTGCCGCTCCCGCCGTCAGACCGTCCAACCGATCGTTCCACCGGGCGCTCGCCGCCCTGGGACCAGCCTGAGGCGCGGGACCGCGTGAAGGCGCGCCCGCGCGAACCCGGCCCGCGTCATCCGCGTCATCTCGCCACTACGTGCACCCTTGGGTGCTCCTGGCTGGGAACGTCATAGAACCACCGCGCCACAAACGGCGATACCAGCCCTATGAGGACGTTGCCCACGCGAGTCGCGACGTCCCTCTCAAACCGAGCCGCATCACTGGCCGGCCCGCCGGCCGCCACGCTTGCCCCCCCGGCTCGACCTGACGGACCGGGCGCAACCACGACAAACTCGGCGGATGTCGGGTCGACCATGCCCAGCCTTATCCTGGCGGTCTCCTCGATTCTGTCAAGCGACTGGAGATTCGCTATGGCGAGATTGAGCCTGTCGTACTCCGCCTGCGTCGCCGCGAGCGTTTCCTCAAGCTTGCTCAATCTGTATCCGGAGTCCATGACTGTGGCGCGCAAGGCAAGGTTCCCGAGGAGAAGCCCCGTCGCTATGACGGCCACCAATGTGATTCTGCCGAGATTTGCCTTTTTCCCAGCCACGGCCCTCGGAGTGGAGATCGTGTCCACAGCGCCCGCTCGCCGGGACCGCCGGACGGCCGCCGTTCGCCGCCTAGCGGCGGCCAGCGCAGAGCGGTGGCTTTCGCGGCGCACCATGGGCCTAGCTTCAGCCGGTACCATCTCTATTCCCCCTCCGGTTCTCCTAGAACCTCTCCGCCGCGCGCAGCTTGGCACTGCGCGACCTCGGGTTTGCGAGCACTTCTTCGTCCGATGGAACAACTGGCCGCGCCGTGACGGTTCGGACGCGCCGCCTCTCTTCGGCGAACTTCCTCTTGACCACACGGTCCTCAAGGGAATGAAAGGTTATCGCGACGATCCTTCCTCCCGGCCGGACCGACTCCACTGCCTGCTCGAGCCCTCGCGCGAGGCTCCCGAGCTCATCGTTGACCGCGATCCGCAGGGCCTGGAAGGTCCGCTTCGCCGGGTGGGGCCCGGACCGCCTCGCGGACGCCGGTATCGCCTGCTTCACTACATCCACGAGCTCAGATGTGGTCGTGATAGGGCGGCGCTCGCGACGTTCCACGATGAAACGGGCTATCCGCGACGCCCACTGTTCCTCTCCATAGTCCCTGAGGATCCTCGAAAGCTCCTCGGCCGATAAGGTGTTCACGAGGTCCGCGGCGGATGGACCCGGCTCCGCGCCCATGTCCATCCGCATGTCGAGCGGGCCCTCGGCCATGTACGAGAAACCCCGCCTCCGGTCATCGAACTGGTGACTCGAGACTCCGAGGTCGAAGAGGACCCCGTCAACCTGTTCTGTGCCGAGGTCTCTCAGAATGCGCGAGAGGTCGGCAAAGTTGCCGCGCACGAGCCTGAATGACCCAGGGTACCTTGCCAGCCTTGCGCGGGCGGACTCGATTGCGTCAGGGTCCCTGTCTATGCCGATAACGAGGACGCTTGGTCCGGCATGCTCCAGAAGAGCCTCGGCGTGTCCTCCGCCGCCCACCGTGCAGTCGACGTACGTGCCGCCCGGCCTGGGTCTAAGCATCCATACAACCTCGTCCCTCATGACCGGAACATGGTAGGGCTTGCGCCCATCCACTCCGCCGCGCGTCGCCGACACCATCTTCAAGCGCCACCACCGGAGATGAGCTTCTCTGCTATCTCTTCATAGGATTCCTCGGCTCTAGCGGAGTACTCCAGCCACACCTCCCGGCTCCAGACCTCTACGCGGCTCATGACGCCGATCACGACTACGTCCTTCGAAATGCCTGCGTACTCCCGCAGATACTGGGGGATATTCACCCGCCCCTGTTTGTCAAGCTCACACTCGCAAGCCCCTGCGAAGAACAGCCTGCTGTATGCCCTGGCGTCTCGCATGGTAAGAGGCAGTGAGGCGAGCTGTGCCTGCTGCTTCTGCCACTCAGCCTCGGGGAAAAGGAACAGACACTTGTCCAAACCCTTGGTCGCATAGAATCGCGCGCCAAGGCCGTCGCGGAACTTCGCCGGGATCGCAAGCCGGCCCTTGTCATCCACGGCGTGGTCGTAAGTTCCAATGAACACGGGGCTTGCTGCTTCCACCACTTCTCCCCACTTTTCCCCACACTGGCAACTTCTTTCTTCTATGCCTTGCCTGGAATTCCTTCTGCTCGAAGTAACTTTTTTCTCGAATCTGCGAGGTTCGCGCGCCCTCCGGTTGCCCCCAGCGAGGATCCTTCTATCTATGCTGCCAACGGATCTGGCTGATGCCCCGCTTGTCAACTGAGCAACGCCCGCTTGGCCGGCTGTGTTGAGGACGCGTTGGTCCTTGCCTTGCCTCCTTACCTCCTTCCTGATTCCCCCAATTGCGAGGTCGCTGGCCTTGTCTCCCGAGACGGTAAGGTCTGCAGCGCGTAGACACGCAGAGATTCGGGCTGGACCACCTCGATGCGCAAAGTGGCCCTGGCATCATATGCCAGGGCCACTGCACTTAACTCGAACCCACGCCCGTGCTCTAGGCCTTAGGAGGCCGCGCGACACCGGGCGCTTCTTACGAAGTCGTCCCGCTCCAGCACCATCAGAATGATTCTCCTGGAGGGCTCCCCCGCGCGGTCCGCCCGGGGCGTCATCACCCACCGCTTCTGAAAGCCGCACTTCAGAAAGCATTTGATGGCGCGGGCATTGTCGCTGAATACACGCAGGTAAACCCGGTCCAGCTTGGTGTTGATGAAGACGTGCCGAAGAAGGGCGTTTATGGCCTCCTGACCATAGCCCTTGCCCCGGTACCGGATGTCGCCAATCCTCACAACCAACTCCGCTTCACGTTTACGCCAGCTTATCTCCACCACGCCGATGTCACCGATGAGCGTGCCATCGCGGGTCTCAATCGCGAACATCCTCGCCGTCCGGGAACGCAGGATCCTCTCGTAGTCACTCCGGGTATCGAGGTGCCGGTCGTCGCTAGGTCCGGCCGCTGCTGCAATGTAGTAGTCCGTGTCCCACTTACAGACGGTCTCAAGGTCTGTCTCGTTCAGCGGGCGAAGCACAACCCTTGCTCCTTCGATCACTTGCGCGACACCTCTCGTTCTGTTCTTCACCTCCCCACCTGTCGTAAAGAGAGTTCGACCGCACGACCGCGATACCTTCATGTAATTATATCCGCTTCTAGCAGCCAGGGCCATGAGCGCGCAGGGCCGCCGCCCTGGTGCTGCAACGCCCGCTTGCGCGACGTTGCGCGCGTCGAAGCACCCGCCCCGCGTTCATCTGGGTTGCACTATGAGTTTGATGGCGGTCCGCTCCTCGCCATCGATCTCCACATCAGCAAACGCCGGTATCATCACCAGGTCCATCCCGCTTGGAGCCACGAAACCTCTTGCGATCGCGACGGCCTTCACAGCTTGATTGAGCGCTGCAGCGCCTATGGCCTGTACCTCCGCGAAACCACGTTCCCTCAGCACACCAGCGAGAGCGCCAGCAACAGAGTTGGGGTTGGATTTGGAAGACACCTTGAGGACATCCATGTATAATTCCTCCTAACATGGTTGAGACTACCTGCTGCCACCTTCGATAATTATATGTTGACGGCCAAAATCCTGCTAACTCCATGTTCACCTCGTGAAAAAAGCTGGGCCGCGCGCACGCGCGGCCCACACCTTTCCCCCGAGATCAGGCGCCCTCCACTCGAAGGACCCTCTCGATGCTTTTCGCTTTGCCCGTCGAGGCGTCAACCGTCACCACAGCGCCGGAGAGCTGTGCGACACCCGACGCGGTCTCGAACTTCGCAGGTAGCCCCGTAAGAAAACGCTCTACGATGATGTCCTTCCGTACCCCGATCACCGAGTCAACAGGCCCCGTCATCCCCAGGTCCGTGATGTAGGCGGTTCCACTGGGCAGGACCCTCTCGTCAGCCGTTTGGACGTGCGTATGTGTGCCGACCACACAAGCGACCCGACCGTCCAAGTACCACCCCAAGGCAACCTTCTCCGAGGTCGCCTCCGCGTGAAAGTCAACGACGATCACATCACACTTCGAGGTCTGTTCTTCGAGGATCCGATCCGCCGCGCGAAACGGACAATCGACAGGCCCCATGAAGACGCGGCCGGCAAGGTTCACTACACAGAGGCGGAGCCCGCTCGCGAGCTGAACAACGGTCACGCCCCTCCCGGGCGCACCCGGGGGATAATTGGCCGGTCTCAAGACCCGCTCGTTCGCTGCGAGCACGGGATAGAATTCCCTCTTGTTCCACACGTGATTGCCGGTGGTGATAACGTTGACGCCGGAGCGAAAGATCTCGTCCGCCGTCTCCGCGGTGAGCCCGAAGCCGCCAGCTGCGTTTTCGCCGTTGGCGATGACGGCGTCGGCCCCAAGTTCCTGTACAAGATCAGGGAGCAGAGCCTGGCAGACCCTGCGCCCTGGCTTCCCCACGATATCGCCGATGAAGAGAATTCGTGCGGTCATGACCTTGTGCGCTCGCTCCGCTTCTCACCCTGCTTGTTGAAAACAAGCACCCGACCGTCGTCGCGGAAACCGATGAGCTTTCTGTGTTGTATGGTCTCCTTCAAGTCTTCCAGCATATTCTCGATCATTTCATCCTGGAAGACGAGGTCGTCGTCAAGCGCCCCTTCATCGGTGACGCCCTCTGTGACGAGCGAAGACCCCAGTTTCTCCCTGGCAAACTCGATTATGAGCGATATCTCCTCCTGAGTCAGAGTGGTGGCGTCCCTGGAGATCTCGACTAATGAGACCCCGTCGTAATCGCGCCGGTCCACGGAAAGCGTCGGCGACATGCCATGGACGAGCGCCGCGTACCCCTGCACGCTCTCGCGCAACCCTTCGCGGAAGGCCTTCCATTGGTCGTCGGGAATAGGCTTTGATACCATGAATGTGAACTTGAGGACCTTTCCCTGGGGGACGAAGTTTACCGTAGCTATCTCAGGGTATCGAACAAGTATGGAAATGAGAAGGCTCACGCTGTTCGCGGTGCTGTCGTCGACCGTGTTGGACTCACCGGCGCGCCGTGCCACCTTGACCACCCTCCCTCAACACACGTACAACAGGATTCTGTGCCCGGGCCCAAACTCCTGCTTGGGGCTGTTTCGGAATGATGTGGCAGGGTGGGATGCTCCCGCCCTGCCACAGTACCGAGAGCGTTCGTCACTTGGCGTAATCGACGACCCGGGTCTCGCGGATAACCGTGACCTTGATCTGGCCTGGGTACTCGAGCTCCTCCTCGATCTTCTTAACGATGTCCCGCGCAAGCCGAACGGCTGCCAGGTCGTCGACCTTCTCGGGCTTCACCATTATCCTGATCTCTCGCCCCGCCTGAATGGCATAGGCCTTCTCAACGCCCTCGAAGGAGTCGGCGACTTCCTCGAGCTTCGTGAGACGCTTTATATAAGCCTCCAGCGTCTCGCGTCTCGCGCCCGGCCGCGCCGCCGAAATCGCGTCCGCCGCCTGAACAAGGACCGCCTCGATCGTCTTCGGCTCCTCATCTCCGTGGTGCGCTGCAATGGCGTGAATCACCTCGGGCGACTCCTTGTACTTGCGAGCCAGATCCACTCCTATCTGGACATGAGGGCCCTCGACCTCATGATCGACGGCCTTGCCTATGTCGTGGAGCAAGCCCGCCCGCTTCGCGACCGCGATGTTGGCACCGAGCTCGGCTGCCATGCCCGCTGCGAGATGGGCGACCTCAAGCGAGTGCTTGAGCACGTTCTGACCGAAGCTCGACCTGAACTTCAACCGCCCGAGGAGGCGTATGAGCTCCGGATGCAAACCGTGCACTCCCGCCTCAATTGCGGCGCTCTCGCCCTCTTCTTTGATGATGGCCTCCACTTCCTTCTGGGCCTTCTCCACCATCTCCTCTATACGTGCGGGATGGATCCTCCCGTCGGAGATAAGCTTCTCCAGGGCTACCTTGGCGATCTCCCGACGCACGGGGTCAAAGCCGGAAAGGATTACCGCTTCCGGAGTATCATCGATTATGAGGTCAATCCCTGTGAGCGTCTCGAGCGCCCTGATGTTCCTGCCCTCCCGTCCGATGATCCTCCCCTTCATCTCGTCGTTCGGAAGAGACACCACGGACACGCTCGTCTCGGCCACGTGGTCCGCAGCGCACCTTTGGATGGCCGCTGCTACGATCTCCCTGGCGCGCCTGTCGGCCTCCTCTTTCGCCTGGGCTTCGATGTCTCTTATCATCACCGCGGCCTCGTGGCGGATCTCGTTTTCGATGTCTTTCAGGAGAAGCGCCTTCGCCTCCTCAGACGAAAGTCCGGATATCCGCTGAAGCTCAGCCCTCTGCTCCGCGTGCAGCTTTGCGAGCTCCTCCTTGGCCGCCTCGAGCTCCCTTTCCTTCCTCGCTATAGACTCCTCTTTGCGTTCGAGTGCTTCTAGTTTGCGGTCGAGGCTTTCTTCCTTCTGAAGGAGCCGTCTCTCGGTCCTCTGGAGCTCGGCGCGGCGCGTCCGCTCCTCCTGCTCGATATCGTTGCGAAGCCGGTGGGCCTCCTCCTTGGCTTCCAAAAGGATCTCCCTTTTAGCAGCCTCGGCCTCCTTCTCGGCCTCTTCCACTATCCTCTTTGCGGCAAGCTCCGCCGACTCGATCTTCGCCTCCGCCAGCGTCTTTCTGGCCAGGTAACCGAGAGCAGCCCCAACTAGGACGGAAAGAACAACTGCTAGTATGATTCCAATAATATCGGATTCACCTCCCTCTCACGAACAAGGCCGAGCGTGAACTCGGCCACTAGATGAAAGACACATTATATGCCGTCATAATGTCTAGTGCCGGAGCGCCATCTCCGGCCAGAACCGGAATTCACGCATATTGTACCTTTTCAGCTTCCAGGTGTCAAGGCAAGCAGTGGCCCTGCGCCCGCCTGTGCCCGCGAAGCGGCAGCCCAGGGGGACGCCAGGAAGCCAGTCTCCCTCCACTAACCCAACACGCGTCGGAGCGCCCTTTCGATGGCTTCAGAAGAGAACCCCCGCCGGGCGAGAAAGCCGTATAATCTTCGCCTGGCCGCGCAGCGCTCATCGCTGCGCAGCAACTCGGCCACACCGTGCCGCTCGGCCCAGGTGCGCGCCACGACGAGAGCCACCTCGCTTTCCTTCTCGCCCTCGAACGCGTGGCTCAGGACTTGGTCCACAACGGACCCTGCCACGCCCCGGCGTAAGAGCTCCGCGCTGATCCGAGTGGGGCCGATCCCCCTTTCCTCGGCGCACTTCTCTGCAAACCTCGCCGCGAGCTTTGCGTCGTCGAGATACCCCAGGGACACCATCTCAGCTACGGTCGCGTCCACGACGTCCTCAGAAAAGCCCTTGCCCTCGAGTTTCGATCGGACCTCCTTTACAGTGCGATCCGCCATGGCAAGCAGCTTGAAAGCATAGGTTCTCGCCTTCCGCCTCGCGTCCGCGGGGCTACTGCCCAGTGCCTCCCCTTCCGTTGCATCCATCATCCTTTCCTCATAGATGTTTACTCCGGACCCCCACTTCATTTCACCCCTACCCACCCATCGTTGCGGTTCCATCGAGCCACAAGCCGCCCGCATTGCGGCGCCGGGCCGGACCCCAGAAGGGGGGCGACCCGTCCGCCGCGCCTAATCACACTCTCGGATACATTATTGGCCTCGCCGTACCCGGACATGCTCAGCCGGACATGGACGGTGCCCGTCCATCGCCCGCACTTGCGGCCGCCCTTCAACTAAACGTTCTCGTCTTCGCGGAAAACTCCTTCTGGCAACCCCGTGACCCAACGCATCAAGCAGCGGCTTGCCGGCCCATCCCTCGGGTGGCGACCCCAGTGGGCTGTGAGGATAGCATACTACCGTCGCGTACGACAGAACGGGGAAGGCCGCAGCCTTCCCCCGGCTTTCGTGCCCGCCCTGGGGGCTCCCCCGCCGGACCGAGCCATCGCAGCCATTGCAGCCGTTGCAGGCCACCAGCGTTAACTCGTCTCTTCCTCGCTCGAATCGGCGGGTTTCGACGACGGCAGCTTGAGGCCGGCGAGGTGGCGGATCTTGTCCTCGATCTCGGCCGCGAGGTCTGGATTATCCCGCAGGAACTCGCGGGCGTTCTCTCTGCCCTGCCCGAGCTTGATGTCGCCGTACGAGTACCAGGTGCCGCTCCGGGTTATTATGTCGTTGGCCTCACCCAAGTCGAGTATGCTGCCCTCGCGCGAGATACCCTGGCCGTAGATGATGTCGAACTCCGCCTCGCGGAACGGAGGAGCGATCTTGTTCTTGACCACTCTGGCCCGGGTGCGGCTCCCGATCATCTGCTGCCCCTGCTTTAGCACCTCGACCCTCTTGACCTCAAGGCGTATCGTGGCGTAGAACTTGAGCGCCCGCCCCCCGGGAGTGACCTCAGGGTTCCCAAACATCACCCCGACCTTCTCACGAATCTGGTTGATGAATATGGCACACGTGCGCGACTTGCCGATCGCGGCTGTAAGCTTTCGGAGCGCCTGCGACATGAGCCTGGCCTGCAGCCCCACATGAGCGTCGCCCATCTCGCCCTCGATCTCGGCGCGAGGCGTCAACGCCGCGACAGAGTCGATGACAACCACATCCACGGCACCGCTGCGTACAAGCGCTTCAGCTATCTCGAGCGCCTGTTCCCCCGTATCGGGCTGGGAGATGAGGAGGTTGTCCACGTCTACCCCGAGCTTCTTCGCGTACACCGGGTCGAGGGCGTGCTCGGCGTCGATGAACGCCGCGATTCCGCCAGCCTTCTGCGCCTCGGCTATGACGTGGAGAGCCACCGTGGTCTTGCCGGACGACTCCGGGCCGAATATCTCTATCACCCTCCCGCGAGGCATCCCGCCTATCCCCAGAGCGATGTCGAGCGAAAGCGCGCCCGTGGGGATCGCCTCCACCGCGAGACGGGCATCGGCCTCACCTAACCTCATGATCGAGCCCTTCCCGAACTGCTTCTCTATCTGCGACAAGGCCATCTCGAGAGCCTTTTCCTTCTCCATTGTCCTCCTCCTTCTCGGGCATGCGTCCTCCGCCAGGATTCGCACCGCAACCGCATCCGAAGGCGCATCTGACGCCGTTCCTCCCCCTGCAACCGGTCTCCCGGAGCGCCGCCGCGCTCGCGCGCTTGCCATGCGAGCCGCCGAAAACGCATCCCGTCTGCCGGCGGGGTCGGACCCCCCGGGTCACCCGGTCGAGCGCCCCGCAGCGTTCGGGGTTTGTCCCTTCACATCAATTCTATCTCATTCTCCCAACTCCCACAACGGGCGATGCCCACGGCGGACCGCGCTCGCCCCGCGGCCAGCACGGCAAGGGCCCGGCGGAACGGGCAGCCCGGCTGTGTCGCCAGAAGCTCGAGAAGCTCGCGCTCCCTTTCTGCGAAGGGTCCTCCGCCGGGGGGCCCGGTGCCGTCCCTCTGGGACGGCGCGCTTGCGACGCGCCTCGTTTGAACTTGGCGCACGAGATAGCCGAATTCTCAACCCCCAGTCGTTGCACGCGCCGGCGACCCTAGCGGCGTCAGGAACGCGGGCGAAAACTCATGGCGCCGGCCCACCTGGTTGCTGCGCCCCGAACTAAGCCGGGAACGCCCTTCCGCGGCGCTGGAAAACCCCTTGAGTCAGGCCACGCGTGGGAGGGTCAGGGGTCACGGGGAAAGCGGGACTGCAGCGATCGGCCTATAGACCGGCCCGCGGGCCGTGAGCTCGCTTGTCACCAAGTGAACTGTGTCGACCTTCATGCCGCCCTGGAGGGGCGCGCTCGACGCGAGCCTCTCCGCAAGTGCCCGCACGTTTCGACTGGACCTCACCCTGCCTATGGTTAGGTGAGGTGAGATCTCCCTTCTTTCACTCCTGAAGCCTTCTGCCTTCATCGCTTCCTCCACGAGCGAGGCAAGCGCCGTAAACTCCTCCCTTCCAGCGCTGACCCCGACCCAGATCACGCGCGCGTCCTGGAGCCGCGGGAAGGCCCCCACCGGTCCTACTGCGAGCTCGAACCCGCGCACGCCCTCAACGCATGCTTTGAGTCTGCCCGTCAAAGCCTCGAGCCTCGACGACTCTACATCACCGAGGAATTTCAGGGTGAAATGAAGGTTCTCAGGCTCGACCCATTTCACATCGGCTCCGCTCTGGGCGAGTCGCCTCTGCAATTCCACAACCTGGGGCCTAAGTGCTGGGTCGAGAAAGATGGCGATGAAAGACCGGACCGCTTTCAAATCGAGACCTCCCTGGGATTGATAGACCGTCTGCTTCGATCTCTTCGACGCCCGAATCGTATTTCCTGCTTTTGCCATGTCGTTGTCAGGGATTTTCCTTTGCCTGAGGTGTACCCGACGGAGCTGTGAAAGAGGGGCTCACCACCCTCCGCTCCAGGTCGAACCCTTGTTTTCCACCCAGAATGCGGATGGTATCGACCGCGAGGAGCTCCGCCGTCCGGGTGGTGTCACCCGCGCGCCCCACCCGGGACGTGCCGTCAACAGTGAAATGAAGCAGAGCCACGCTCATAGGGACACCGCCGTCCACCTGCAGGCCCCTCGCTCCCGCACCTCCCGTGGTCCCAGCATCCACCATCACCGTCCCGTCGCGCACGGCCACGGAGACATGGTGGTCGTGGCCGCTCAACACAACCGGCACCTTTCCCACGGCCACCTCGGCGACCCGCACGTCATGAACGGCTAGGATGTCAGGGGTTCCCGAATCCCTATTGCCATCCGCGGAATCACCTCCCGGTGCGGCGATGGCGGCCGCACGCGTCGCCGCCAAGTCCAATTCCTCCTGACTCGCCGCGGCCATGTCATTTCGCAAGGCCCCCGGGTCTCCCAGACCAGCGACGCGCAAGCCTTGGAGGTCGACTGAGCCATCCGTGAGAACGATCGCGCCTCCCTCGCTGGACATCACCCTCGACACCTCGGGAGAATCGTGGTTACCCGGGACGAAGACGTAGGGGACACCGAGCTTCCGCACTCTCTCGGCGGCCATTCTCGCCTCGACGGCCGTTCCGAAGTCGGTTATGTCGCCCGTGTCAATGATGAAATCCGGCGTGAAGCTCTTCACAACCTGCTCCAGGAAGTCAAACGCCTGAGGGTTATTGTGGATGTCCGACACATGCAAGACCCTTACGAAAGGCCTGTCGCTCTCAAGCTTGTGGAAAGCCTCCGCCTTGTCGAAGAACGTGCGGATGTTCGACGCTATGGTCTCCATGCTGCCGGCCACCTCGCCGGCCTTGAGAAGGCTTCCGTCCAACAGCCCGAGCATCCACGGCGCGGCCTCTATCACGCCCTCGTAACGCGGATTCGCAAGCTTGCGCTCATCGAAGGTGACATACGTGAGGATGAGGAGGGTACAGCCTGCCAAGAGGCCTGCGGCCGCGCCCACCAGGATCCGCCGTGGCCTCCAGCCCGCCACGGCAGCGCTCCCGAAAGCCCCTCCGGCGATCGCCAGGAGGGCTATGCGAAGCGCGAAGATGGCCACAAGCCGGCCCGAATCGTTCTTAAACTGACTGCTGATGCTGGAGGGCGCCTCCCCGCGGGATATGGCGTCCTGCAGCATGCCCGGGTCAATGTCCTCGAGAGTGGCTTCCAACCGGATGGGTGTAGGATGGGTTCTCGCCTCGATCCGGCCGATGGGGGGAATCGCAAGCACGCTTGCGCCCGGCACCCCAATGCGCACGGACATGCGGATATCGAGGCCGGCGAGGCGATAGGACATGGACCCGAAGAGATTGATGGCTGCGCATGCGCACGCGAGCGTCACCAGGATCCTCCACCAGGGGGAAGCGCCGGTGTCCCCGGCCCTGCCGGGTGCGCGCCGAATGCGCGCACCGACGCCCCAGGTGCCTGGAAAACCGTGAGCCCCCCGGCGTGGCACCACGCCTAGCATTTCGACAAGACATGCCGGCGCAGGAGCTCCAATGCTCTCCTGGCGGCCCTCTCTTTGATCTCGTGCCGCGTGCCTCCGAGATTGAGCCTCGCGCACGCGATCCCGTGCCGCGACGCAATGCCGACGAAGACAAGCCCCACGGGTTTCCCTGCGGTTCCCCCGGACGGCCCGGCGATGCCGGTGGTTGAGACGGCTACGTCCGCATGTCCCTTCAGGAGTGCGCCCTTCGCCATGGCTATCGCCACCTCACGGCTCACGGCGCCGTGCGTCTCCAAAGCCTCGGCCGGGACCCCGAGGAACTCGCGCTTCGCCTCGTTGCTGTAGCTCGTCACACCGAGCCCGAACACCGCGGAGCTGCCGGGCACCTGCGTGAGCTTGTGCGCGATGAGCCCGCCGGTGACCGACTCCGCGACCGCGCACCTGAGGCCCTTCGCAGTCAAGAGCCTGACCACGGCATCCTGGAGCTCGTCGTCGCCCGTCCCGTACACGTCGTCGCCCAGCCTCGCGCGGATCTCCGCCTCAACCGGCGCGATCATGGCCTCCGCCTCCTGCGGGGACCTTGCCTTCGCTGCGATACGAAGGGCCACCTCTCCAAGCGACACCAGCGGGGCCACAGTCGGGTTGCTCCTTCCGTGAAGGAGGTCACGCACCTCCTCCTCAACCGACGCCTCGCCCCTGCCGCAGATCTTGAGAACTTTCCATACGATGACGCTCGAGGCGTCGCCCATCCTGCCTTGCAAGTAGGGGAGGACGGTGCTCTCCATCATGCCCTCCATCTCGCCTGGAACACCCGGCATCGAGATGACCACCTTGCCGTCCGTTGACGCGATGAATCCGCAGGCCGTTCCCCGGTCGTTGTCAATGACCTGGGCGCCTTCGGGGACCATCGCCTGGCGCACGGCGCTTTCCAACCCGATCTCGTGCCCCGCCCTTGCCAGCCGAGACTCGGCGCGGCGGCGTGCACGCTCTGAGACCACGAGCGGCACGCCCAGGGCCTTCGCCACGGCCTCCCTGGTGGGATCGTCCTCGGTCGGCCCGAGGCCGCCCGTGGTGATAACGACATCCGCCCTCTCGAGGGCCTCGTTGATGGCGGCGACGACCCTGTCGGGGTTGTCCCCCACCGTGACCCTGTGAAAGACGTCCACGCCGATCTCCGCAAGCTTGCGAGAGATGTAAGCGGCGTTGGTGTCCACGATCTGTCCGAGCAGCAGCTCGGTTCCAATGGAGACTATCTCGGCCTTCACGGCGATCACCTTCCGCACCGCAGCTTAACGCACGTCGCCACAGGTTCCCGTAGTCCGCGCTCCCTTCAAGCCCGAAAGTCCCGCCCCACGGTCGCCGGTGCTTGCACGATGCACGACGGAGCACGGACGATTCGCTTGGCCTCGCGCACAGAGGCCGAACGGAGCGCACCGCAAGTGCGCCGTCCCCGGAGGGCAAGGCCGGCGATCCGAGCCGGGGCCCTCAAGAAAAGAGACGGGGACTCACGATGCCGTACCTAAACCGAAGCCCGTTCGCGGGCGAGACTCGTTTTCACGCTCCTCCCGAGCATCTCTCTGAACTCATCGCCCTCTATCTTCTCCCTCTCGAGCAGCGTCACGCTGGCCTCCACGAGGACGTCCTTTCGGGATTCGAGGATCTGCCGGACCCTGCGCTCCTGCCCCCTCAGGATCGACGTCATGGTCTCGTGATAAAGCTGTCTCGGGAGCTCATCCACGTTCACCACGCCAAGCTGCGACATCCCAGAGCCGATGAGACGCCTTGCGATGTCCAGGGCCTGTTCGAAGTCGTTCGCCGCGCCCGTGGACCGCGTCCCGAAGCGGATCTCCTCGGCCACCGCACCCCCCAGGAGCACCGCGAGCTGGTCCTCAAGCCACTCACGCGTGTACAGGCACAGGTCCTCTTCCTGAGTCTGCCTGGTATAGCCCAGCGCCTTTCCCCGTGACGTAACGGTGATCGTTGAAACCGAGCCCGGGCGGAGCACTTCGCTTGCAAGCGCGTGCCCGACTTCGTGGAACGCGATCCTCTCAAGGTCCGCACGGCTCGGCCGGCGGTCGAGCCTCTCTCCCATCATGACCTTGTCTATGGCGTCCCTGAATTCCCTCGCTCCGATCGTGCCCTTCCCTTGCCGCATCGCGAGAATGGCCGCCTCGTTCACGAGGTTCTCAAGGTGGGCACCGGAGAACCCGAACGTCTGCTGCGCGATGTCTTCGAGATCGACGTCCTCGCCAAGTGGCTTGCCTTTCGTGTGGATTCGAAGGATATGGAGCCGCCCCTCGCGATCAGGAAGGTTCACCTGGACGATGCGGTCGAATCTACCAGGCCGAAGGAGCGCGGGGTCGAGCAGGTCGGCCCTGTTCGTGGCGCCTATCACCAGTAGCCTGACGTCGTCGTACGGGTTTATGCCGTCCATCTCTACGAGCAGCTGGTTGAGCGTCTGATCATACTCCAAATGGCTCGTGTGCTTGCCGCGCTTGCCGCCCAGCACCTCGATCTCGTCTATGAATATCATGGCGCTGCCGCGCTTCTCGCGGACCGCGCGCGTCCTCGCCGTATTGAAGAGCTGGCGGACCCGTTGCGCCCCCACCCCAGCGTACATCTCGACGAATTCGGACCCGCTCGCTGCCAGGAACACGCTGCCGGTGTAGCTCGCGGCGGCTTTGGCGAGCAACGTCTTGCCGGTGCCCGGAGGGCCCGTAAGGAGGATGCCCCGCAAGGGCCGAATTCCCAGGGCCTTGACCTTGTCGGCGTTCACCACGAATTCGAGCGCCTCCAGGAGCTCTCGCTTGGCGACTTCCTGGCCCCCAATGTCGTTGAACGAGACATGCGGCACCCCCGGGTCCTGCCGCCCCCCGCTCAGCACGTGAAAGCGCTTGCCAACCCCGACCCCCGGGCCGGCGGCTTGGAGGTACCATAAGGCAACCGCGATTCCCATGAGAAGAACGAGCGGCATTATGTTGTATCCGGAGACGGCGAGGAAGGTTGCCGCGGCGAGCGACGCCCCCACGCCGATTTCCTTGAGCATCTCTGGTTTCCCTCTCCCTCCCCCGCGAGGCAAAGCAGCTCCCGGTCTCGCTTCAGGTTGAGGAACGGGCCTCGTCTCCGCGCGCCCGGGACGAGACCGGGGCTTCTCGGCCTCCCGCGGCGAAAAGTGCCACGACGAAGTCCCGCCGCCCAAACTCGACCTCGACACGCGAGCGTCGGCGGGCGGTCCCGTTTATCAACGCAGGCCACAGCCGGTGAAGGGCGACTACCAAGGGACGGACGCTGCGCGCTGGTCGCCGCCCACCACACCACCCGGCGCCGTCGCATCCTTCCTCGGGATCACCTCGTAAAGATAGTGCGCGCCTTCATGCAGTTGCAGGTACACGTTGCGGGAGTCGACGTAAACGTTCCACCTCTCCAGCCCCGCTTCCGCGGCAAGGGCATCGATTGCCTTCGCCATGTCCCGGAACGTGCCACGCGCCATCGCTTCTTCCACGGCAAAGCGCATTCGCCGGTACGCGTCGGAGAGCTGGCCGGTTCTGGTGTCTTCGATGATGAGGCGAGAGACCCTCCCGGTCGCCCGCGTGATCCCGTCTTGGATTTGCAGGTATGCGGCCTGAAGGTCCCGAACGTCCTTCAGCTTGACCCGCACCTCGAGGTCAGACGCCGACCCCGTGGCTGGCATGATCTGCCAGGCAGCCACATCAGCGCGGCTTCGGAGGAACGCTTCCATGGGCCGTTCCACCTGAACGTGGTACGCGGCGATCCGCCCACCGGTGAGGATGGCGAATGTCACGAGGAACGCTACTATGACCTTCCTGATATCGAGCCCGAATACCTTCACCTGCTCTCCCTCCCACGGGCTAGCAGCAATTATAGCACAACGCCCCCGCCTTGCGCGAGGGCAAACTTGAGGCAAACATGGCAATCGGGTCGTCGAGCCCGCTCCCGTACATCTTTGCCTCTGCATTCGGGTCCAAGGCTCGTCGCGACCTTCCAGGCATCGCAGGACGTAGGAACGCGCGCCCGTGTGTGCTTAGTGGTGCGGGGCAACCCGTGTCTTGTCGAGGAAACACGCGCCACCCACATCGCGTCACGGCGGAACCGCGGAACCGGACACGGGCCACATCCGGCGTCCGGTCACAGCCCTGCCATCAACAGGACGGGAGCGCCGAAAACGCGCTCCTCCTCAAGCGCTCCACGTTCGCGCAAGGGTCTAGCCCGTCGAACACGAAATTCCCGGCAACGAGAACATTGGCCCCAGCCTCCACCGCGAGAGGCGCCGTAGTGTCTCGTATGCCGCCGTCCACCTCGATGTCGATGCATCTGTGAGCGCGCTCGATCATCTCCCTTGCCTGCCGTATCTTCGGCAGCGTCGCGCGGATGAACTCCTGCCCCCCGAATCCCGGGTTGACCGTCATGACGAGGATGAGGTCCACGAGATCGAGCACGTGTTCGAGCCAGCACGTAGGAGTAGCGGGGCAAATGGCCAGGCCAGCCTTCACGCCAGCGCCCTTCACTGCTTGGAGGGTCCTATGGACGTGAGGGGTCGCCTCGGCATGGACCGTGATGATCGACGCTCCCGCCTCCGCAAAGCGGCCGATGTAAGCGTCGGGGTCGTCGATCATGAGATGCACGTCAAGGGGCAAGCTGGTCACTGCCCTCAAAGAGGCCACCACGGGCGGCCCCACGGTGATGTTCGGCACGAAGTGGCCGTCCATCACGTCCACGTGCAAGAGGTCCGCACACCGCTCCACACGGGCTACCTCATCCGCGAGGTGCGCGAAATCCGCTGAGAGTATGGATGGCGCTATCTTTACCAAAACTTCCCTTTCCTTTCTGCCTCTATGATCTCCTCGAGGAATTTCACGTAGTGCGTGTACCGCGACTCGGACACTTCGCCCGCCTCTACCGCGGCCTTAACAGCGCACCCAGGCTCCTTGTGGTGCAGGCACCCGGTGAACCTGCAGCGATCGCGCACCGCGGCAAACTCGGGAAAGAGGTCCCCCAGGTTCTCCCTTCGCAGCCCCGTGAGATCGAGGTCAAGCTTGGAGAACCCTGGGGTGTCCGCGACGAACCCGTCCGGCTGGACGCTGAGCAGCATCGAGTGCCGCGTTGTGTGCCTGCCACGCCCGGTCTTCGCGCTTATCTCCCCGCAGCGGAGCCGTAGGCCCGGCTCGAGAGCGTTGAGGAGCGCGGACTTGCCCACGCCCGAGGGCCCCGAGAAGACGGAGATCTTGCCAGCAAGAGCCCTCCTGAGCGCCCGCAAGCCCCACCGGGCCCTTGCACTCGCCCGCACGACCGTATAGCCTGCGCGCTTGTAAATCCTCGCGAGCTTCCTCGAGGCGTAGTCGCTCACGAGATCCATCTTGTTGAAGCATACCACGGCGCCAAGCCCGGCGGCCCCTACCGCGACGAGCATGCGGTCGAGAAGCTCGAGGTCGGGCTCGGGGTCATCGCATGCCATCACGACGACCGCTTGGTCCACGTTCGCCACGGGGGGCCTGACGAGGCGCGACTTCCTCGGGAGGATGTCCTCGATGGCGCCGCTTCCGGGCCCGGTTACGCTGAAGGAGACCATGTCCCCCACGAGCACCTCCTTGCGTTCCTTCCGGAGCCTGCCCCGGGCCACGCAATCGAAGGTCTCGCCTCCTGACTCCACGTAGTAATGACCGGAGTATGCCCTCGTAACCCGCCCTTCCGGCACTTGCGGCCCTCCCGTTACTCCTTCGGCACCCACTCGTCTTTGTACAAGATCCCGGCGATGTACACCCTGATCCTGACCTTCCGGCCCCACGCATTCACCTGTTTCTCAATGCGCTCGCCCGGCGCGTGCATCCCCACGTAGTAGTCGCGCTCGCCATAATAGTCGTTGATTTTGATCCTCACTTCCTGTTGGTCCGCGCCCGGCGGAACGAGGATCGTGACCAGCGTTGAGACGGGTGTTATAGCGTCCAGTATCGACGATGAACCTTCGGTCCCGGCGGATATCACCAGGTCCACGGCTGTGCCTCGCTGCACTTCCTGCCCGGCGGGCGGGACTTGACTCAAGACAACTCCGGGGGTCTCCCCTTCTCGAGCCTCCTCCGTGACGTTGCCCTTCACGAGGCCTGCCAGCGCAAGCCGGGACTCGGCATCGGAAAGCGTCGCGCCCACAACGTCGGGCACGGCCACTACGTTGGGCTCGGGCCCGGCCGAAACCACTATGTCAATTGGAATGCCCTTTTCCACACGCGTTCCGGCCTCGGGCGACTGCGACAACACCCGCCCGCGCTCCACATCAGAACTGTATTCCTCGGTCTGGATCCCTTCCTTAAGCTCCAGGCGCTCAAGCTCCAGGACGGCTTGGCGGACGTCCAGGCCCTTCAAGTCGGGGACCTCGACCATTTCCTTGCCCATGCTCACCACGAGCAGCACCCTGCTGTTGAGCTTCACTTTCTCATATGGGGCGGGTCGCTGGGAAATCACGGCGTTCGGCGGGACAGAGTCGTCGTAACGCCTGTCAGGCTCGTCCAGGCGCAGGCCAGCCTCTTCAGCCATGAGCTTCGCCTCGTCCAAGGTCTTGCCGGTGAAATCGGGAACGCGAACCTCTTCCACATACAGCCATTCAGGCAGCTTGATGACCGCCACGGCGGCGAGGCTGAAGAGGGCCAGCGTAACCATGACTAGCATCGCGACAGCTTTCCCCACGCCGCGCGAGCTCTTGCGGGGTTTCGCCAGGGTATCATCCACTCCTTTCGGGCCCGCCGCTCGAGGCATCGCCGGTGGCCGGAAGACCTCGGTGGGCGCGTCCGCGGCCCTGTTCTCGCCACCACCATCTCCGGTGCTAGGCGCGGCGTCGATGCGCACGCCCCCCGGCACAGGAACGTACTTCTCCAGAGCACGCACCATGTCGCGGGCGTTCTGATAGCGCTTGGAGGGGTCCTTCTCAAGGGCTTTCATGACGATCCTGCCGAGCTCGCGTGGCACTCTGGGGTTGAGCTCGGAGGGGGATATCGCGGTGTTCTGCAAGTGTTGCAGCGCAATCGCAATCGGGGTGTCCCCCTTGAACGGCACCCTGCCCGTGAGCATCTCGTAAAGCACAACTCCCAGGGAGTAGATGTCCGACCCGATGCCGACGGTCTCTCCCCTGGCCTGCTCTGGCGAAAAGTAATTCACCGTTCCGATGATCGTGCCTGCCTCGGTGAGTGCTGAGGTGCTCGTGGCGCGGGCTATGCCGAAGTCGGTCACCTTGACCGCACCCTCGGGGGTCACCAGGATGTTGTGCGGCTTTATGTCCCTGTGGACGATGTTGTTCTTGTGAGCATGATCGAGGGCCGCCAGGATCTGGCACGCGATCCCCGCCGCCTTCTCGGGCGCGAGCGGACCCTCCTCGCGGATGAGGTCCTTCAGGCTCTTGCCGCTGACGTATTCCATCACTATATAGTAACGGTCGCCGTCCTGGCCCACGTCGTAGATGCTGACGATGTTCGGGTGGGACAGGCTCGCAGCCGCCTGGGCTTCTCTGCGGAACCTCTCCACAAATTCCTCGTCGGACGCGAACTGAGGCCGAAGGACTTTTACGGCGACGATCCTGTTTAGGACCGAGTCGCGGGCCCTGTAGACCTCGGCCATGCCGCCCTCGCCCACCCTCGACAGGATCCTATACCTTGTCCCCAGGACCTCCTCTGTCATGGTCTCACCTCGCCCGGCATCACCGCGAGGCGGCCCGAAGCGCGGCGCGCAGGATCTCGCGCGCCACGGGCGCGGCGACCGCCCCGCCGGACCCCCCGTTCTCGAGCACAACCGCCACCGCGCAGCGCGGGTCATCCGCCGGAGCGAACCCCACGAACCACGCGTGGGGAGCCCCGTGTGGGTTCTGGGCGGTGCCCGTTTTGCCAGCGACTCTGACCCCCGGAAGCCCCGCGGCGCGCGCTGTGCCTCGCGCGACCGCCCCGACCATCATATCCTTCACGAGGCCGGCATCTTCAGCCGGGACCGGCACGCACAGGATCACGCTGGGAGTCCTGCGGAGCACGGCCCCGTCGGGATCGCGCACTTCGCGTACCACGTACGGGCGGCGCATCACCCCACCGTTCCCGATCGCTCCGACGGCGCATGCCATCTCAAGTGGGCTCGCGAGGAGCGTGCCCTGGCCGATAGATATCTGCGCGACCGTGGCTCTGTCAAGCCCCGCATCAGCGACTGTGATGACACCCGCCGCAGTCGGGACATCAAAAGGCAAGGCCGCGCCGAAATGGAAGCTCCGAAGACCATTATACAGCTTTTCGCCGCCCACGCGCCACCCGATCTGGGCAAACGCCACGTTGCACGAATAGGCGAGAGCAGACGAGAGGTTCACGTTCCCATGCGCCTTGCCTCCGGGGCACGAGATCTCACGGTCATCGCCGGCGCGCGTTCCGACCCTTATGGCGCCCTCACACCGGAACGTCTCGTCCACGCTTACAGCGCCTGAAGACAGAGCTATGGCCGCTATCATCGGCTTTACCGCCGAGCCGGGCGGGTAGAGGCCGAGCGTCGCCCTATTGAACAGCGGGCTTGCCTCGTCTTCGACAAGCCGCTCCCAAGCGGACGAGATCTGCGATGGCGAGAAGCCCGGGTTGCTCACCATCGCGAGAACAGCGCCGGTCCTCGGGTCAAGCGCCACCGCAGCGCCGCGGCGCCCCGCCATCGCCCGTTCCGCCGCCTGCTGGACCTCTAGATCAATAGTGAGGACTATGTCGTTACCGCGCGCGTGGCCGTGGCCCGCTGAGAAAACGCTCCTAACGAAGCTTTCGAGCCAGCTCCGCCCGTCGAGCCCGAGGAGCTCCGAGTTGTAGCTCGCTTCGAGCCCGGCCACGCCGTACCTCGCGTCCTCGTAGCCCACAAGGTGTGCCAGGCTGAGCGGGCCCACGTAAAGCCTGGGCCCACCGGGTGCAACATCCCTTGCGACGGGCTCCCCGCCCGAGAGGAATATGGAGCCTCGGACGATCTCGCGCCTTGCCGCCGTCACCCTGGGGTTTCGCGGATGGGCCGAAAGACTCGGCGCGCGGACGACGCCCACATAGGCGAGCCTGGCTGCCACAGCGATGAACGCAACTAGAAACGCGGCCGTGACCCGGCGGATGCTATCCTTCAACCTCGACCCTAGCCTCCTCCTTGCCGCGCTCCTCCTGTTCCTCGCGGGCCACGCGGAGCACGAATCCCACCGCGGCAAAGCTTGCCACCATCGAGCTGCCGCCGTAGCTTACGAACGGCAGAGTAACCCCGGTGAGCGGAACGAGCCCCAGGACTCCACCGGTTATCGCGAGCGCCTGCAGTCCTATGAGGGAAGTCATGCCCGCTGCGAGGAGCCCGCGAAAATCGTCTCTCGCTCGGGTGGCCCAGAAAAGCCCCCTCTGCACCAACAGTGCGTAGGCGCCAATCACGGCCAGCCCGCCCACGAGCCCCATCTCTTCGCATATGGCGGAGAAAACGAAATCGGTAGGCGCGGCGGGTATGACGTTGGGCATCCCGCGACCAGGTCCCACGCCGATGATGCCACCCGCCGCCACGGCGAACATGGACTGCACCGCCTGATAGCCGGTGGAATCCATGAACCGCCACGGATCGAGCCACACAGTGAACCTGGCCTTGACGTGCGGGAAAAACCAAGCGCATGCTGCAGCACCCAGCGCCAGGAGAACCGCACCCCCTGCCACATAAGAGGCTCTCCCCGACGCCGCGTACAGCATCACGAGGAAGACCCCGAAAAAGAGAACCGCCGCCCCCAAGTCTCTCTGGAAGACCAGAAGCACGAGAGCCAGGCCCCACATCAGGACGAGCGGCCCGGCGTACGAGAGGTCCGGCAGGAGGATCCCAAGGAGCCTCCGGGATGACCTCTTCAGTAGCGCTCTAGTGTCCTTGAGATAGCCTGCGTAGAACATGACCATGAGGACCTTGGCGGCCTCCGACGGCTGCACCGCCACAAATCCAAGGTCAAGCCACGACCTTGCGCCACCGACCTCGACGCCAAAGAAAATGGTGCTCGCGAGAAGGACGCACGACGTCGCCGCGGCAACGAACCTGTATTTCTCAAACACCCGCACCTCCGGGGTGAACGCCACAAGCGCGGACATCGTCGCGACCCCGAGAGCGAGATGGCCCACCTGCCTCGCAGCAAGCCCAGGATCGAGCCTGAGGACCTCTGCGAGGCCGACGCCTGAGAGAAAGGCCACAACCGAGAAGACCACCGGGTCGCCAATGCGGCGTCCCCGCCCGAACGAGATGTGACAGGTGAGGAAGATCCCAGTGAACCCTAGAAGCGCGGGCCACCCCGGCGAGCGCTCCGGCCTCCCGGAAGCAAGGGTCGCCATGACCACGCCGAGCATGCCGGGCAAAAGCGCCGTCGCGAACAGAGTGTCGGTTGATGACGGCCCTGGCAGGCCCCGGGCTGCGCCGCGAGCGTCGTATGTCATGGCAGGTCAAGGAACACCGCTACAGCGGTGATGTTGTCGTGGCCCCCTCCGCGCATCGCGAGCTCCACGAGCTGGTCCACCGCGGATCTCGGATCTTGCGCAGAAGCCATAACTCTCAGTATCTCCCCGTCGTCAACGGCACCGGTGAGGCCATCTGTGCAGAGGAGAAACCGGTCGCCCGGTCCGAGCTTGCAGTAGCCCACCTCGATCTCCACATCGGGCTGCGTGCCGATGGCACGGGTGAGGAGATTGCGCTGAGGGTGGGCACGGGCCTCAGGTTCGGAAAGCATGCCCATGCGGATAAGCTCGCCTACGATGGAATGGTCCTCGGTGAGCCTGTGCAGCCTGCCATCCCGCACGAGATACGCCCGGCTGTCGCCCACGTGTCCTATGTAAGCAGTGTCACCTGTGATCAAGAGCACGGTGAGAGTAGTCCCCATCCCCTCGCAGGACGGATCTGCCACCGAGCGCTTGTACACGGCCCGATTGATCCCCTCCAGGGCTTCCGCCAAGGCCCCAGCCGGGTCGCCGTTCTCCGGAGGCTTGAACTCTTTCAACATGCGGATGGCCATTTGGCTCGCGATCTCACCCGCTTCGTGGCCCCCAAGTCCGTCAGCGACGGCGAAAACGCCGTCACCGATGAGGTAGTCATCCTCGTTCACGGACCTCACGAGGCCCACGTCCGTCCGGGCAGAGGCCTGCATAACCCTCACCCCCGAAACCGAAATATGGTGTCACCGAGCTCCAACCGGTCTCCCTTCCTGAGGCGCCGTTCCCGACCAAGCTTCCTTCCGTTCACGTACGTGCCGTTGACGCTTCCGAGGTCCCGGACGAAGAAACCCGACTTGCCGAAGACGATCTCGGCGTGCCTCGCGGACACGTATGGATCAAGGATAACGATGTCGTTGTCGGGCGCACGCCCGAGAACCGTGACAGCGCCGAGGGTGAACCGCTCGCCGCCCGATGGAACCCCAGGCCCGGACTCCACCTCGAGCTCGCCCCGGCACCGGGCTGGGCATTGCGCGTCCGGCGCTCGAAATCGCTCCTCCGCGAATTCGTAAACCCCTGCCATTCGGGACGCACGGTAGACAAATAGACATATCAGGCTAGCCAGAGCCACGCGCGCGACAAACCATGTAAGCGCCACGTGGGTCATGCCTCCTTGAAGCAGGCAGCCACCTTGCCGAAGTTGACGTGGTCGCCGTCGACAAGGATCTGTCGCGACACCCTCCTGCCATTGACATACGTCCCGTTGGTGCTTCCCAGGTCCAAGACGTAGAAGCGTCCCGCCTCCCGACCTATCTCGGCGTGACGCCGGGACACCCCGGCGTCCTCCAATACGATGCCACAAGAGCTTGAGCGGCCCACGACCACCCTGTCGCCGCCGAGGGGGAACACGCGCTCCACGCCCCCATTCAGCCGCACTATAAGCCGCGGCCCTGTAGGGAGATCCCGGTTCGACGGGCCCGCGCCGCCGCGACTAGAGATGAGCGTCCGCGACGTCTCCTCCGTCGAGAGCCCCGCACGCGATGCGTCGTCCGGCTCTCCTCCATCGTCGTCCTCGACGAAGGACCCCTCGACCCTTATGTCTCCCGGCTTCGCGGCCTCATCTGCCACGAACTCCACGTCTACCCGGCCCACGAACGAATAACCCTGCCGACGAGCCCGCGACATCACATGTGCCGCGAGTTCCCGCGACACCGTGCGAGCAAGCGGCCCCAGGTACTCCACGTCCCGTGCGTGCAGCCTTACCTTGTAGTGATTCGGGACGTACGTGCGGGTCACGGAGATCCTTTTCTCATCCTCCATTTCCCGCAGCAGGTACCTCCCTATCTCTACGGGGTGCGTAGCCTCGCGGGCCTTCCGAAAGATGCCCTCCACGATCTCCTCGATCGCCCTTTCCATCCGTGCGAGGAAGTTCATGACACGGTCCCCCGAAACCGCACGCAGCGCGCCGAGCTTGCCGCGTCTCGTGGCCCGCCCGGCCGCTCGGGTGTTCCCAGTCGCAGTATATCTCTACCGTAACTCACCTGCAATATCTACGGCGCAGCTGCCCGCACGCGGCGTCGATGTCAAGCCCGAGCCCCCTCCTTATTGTCACGGGGATGCCCGCCTGCCTCAGAACCGCGAGAAAACGCATGACTCTTTCCCGGGGCGGACGCTCATAGGCCTTCCCGTCTACAGGATTCAAGGGAATGAGGTTCACGTGGGCCAGCATGCCGGAAACGAGCTCCGAAAGCCGACGAGCTTCGGCCGGGCTGTCGTTGACGTCGCGGATGAGTGCGTACTCAAAGGTGACCCGGCGGCCTGTGCGGCTTGCATAGAACGAAGCGGCCTCCATCACCTCGGCAATGGGGTAACGCTTGTTGATGGGCATGATCTCGTCGCGCAGGTCGTCGGTGGGAGCATGAAGGGAGATCGAAAGCGTGACAGGGATGCCCTCGCCGGCGAGCCGCCTGATGCCCGGGACGAGCCCGCACGTCGACACGGTCATGCGCCGGAAACTCAAGTTCAACCCGTCCTTGGCGTTCAATATGCGCAGAGCCTTCGTGGACGCGTTGTAATTGTCGAGAGGCTCGCCCGTCCCCATGAGGACGACCCAGCCCACGCGGGCCGTCCGCAGCCCTTCCCCCTGTCCCTTGGAGAGATCCATGTTCATCTTAAGGACCTGGTCCACTATCTCGCCTGGGCTCAAGTTTCTGGTGAACCCTCCCATTCCCGACGCGCAGAACGCGCAGCCCATCTTGCAGCCCACCTGCGTGGAAACGCACGCCGACACGCCGTAGGCGTACTTCATCCGCACCGCTTCCACCGAGTTTCCGTCGCCCAGGCCCAGAAGGTACTTGACAGTGCCCTGCGTGCCAGACGCACGCGAGATCACCTCCAGGTTGGTCAATCGTGCCGCATCCGCGAGCCTCCTGCGCAGCTCGAGCGGGAGGTTCGTCATCTCGTCAAAGCGTACGGCGCCCTTCCGGTGTATCCAAGAGAAGACTTGGGTGCCTCTGTAGGCGGGCTCACCCATGTTCACCATGAACTCTGCGACCTCATCTGGCAGGAAACCCTTGAGGTCCGGCTTGGAGCGAGGCCTAGAACCAACCTCTTCGTTTGAAATAGACAAGGAAACCTCCCCCCACGAGCAACATGACTATCCACACCATGAGATAGCCGTATCTCCATTCCAGTTCAGGCATGTACCTGAAGTTCATGCCGTATACTCCCGCGATGAACGTGAGAGGCAGGAATATCGTCGCAACTATGGTGAGCCTCTGCATCACAACGTTCGCGCGGTGGGACGACATCGACAGATACAGCTCGAAGAGGCTCGCCACCGCGTCCCTGGCAGAGTCGAGCATACCGAGCAGCCTGTGGATGTGGTCAGATGTGTCTCTGAAGTACCAGGCCGCCTGTTCCGAGATGAACCCCACGTCGCGCCCGGCGAGGCTTCCCACAAGGTCTCTCGTGGGCACCACGCTCCTGCGCGCCCTCGCGATGTTTCTCCTGACCGCGGTCAGGCTCTGAAGCGCGTTCTTGGTGCGCCCCAATAGCAGCCCCTCCTCGACCTCGTCCAGCCGGTCACTCCACCGATCCACAAGCGGGAAGAACGAATCGACCAGGGCACTGAGGAGAGCGTGGACCAGAAAATCCGGGCCCATCGCTCGCAGCCCCGGGTGTTCCAGGCATCTTTCGATACACCGGTCCACGATGCCCGCCTCACGCATGTGGACCGTCACCACGAACGCGCGTCCGAGGAATATGTCGAGTTCGCCCGTGGACAGCTCGCCGAACGTCGCGTCATCGGCTGTACACACCAGGTGATGGGTGACCAGGAACAAGTACTCCGAGAACTCGTCCACCTTCGGTAGCTCACTGTACGCCCGGCAGTCCTCTATCGACAGAGGATGGAAACGGAAGACGCGCGATAGGATCTCGAATTCGTCCTCAGTCGGCGCCTGGAGATCGACCCAGACAAAGCCTGCCTCGCTCCGTGCAGCGGCCTCTATCTCCGGTTCACCCTCGATCGCCTCAGGGGCATCCCCCGGACTCTTGAAGAAGAACGCACGCATCATGCCGTCCCAGTCCACCTCCCAAGATTCGCTGCGTGCTTTCGACCTTCCTGCCAGAAGTATCCCCCTTGGGCGACCCAGCGTATGCCGGTCATGGAAGCGCGCCTCCATTGGACAGTCTCCGGCATGCGACCGCTGGCCCCGCGGGCCCGGTTCCGGCGCGGTGCGCTCCTCTCGCTCTCAGAACGCCGTCCCTGCGCACACCGTGAGCCGCTCCACAACCGCCCAAGCAGCAACAACGGCTGCCCCCCGCACGACACGGCACGTAGCGGCGTGGGAACCCGCTTCCCCCTCCCGCAAGGCAGGAGATCGAGGCATCCTTGTCGAAACGCAGGCTGGTCCGCAATTCACGATGACTTGCAGGAGGTTTCCAGAAGTGACTCGCGTGTTTCTCGTGCGACATGGTGAGACGAAGTGGAACACCAGCCGAAGATTCCAAGGCCACCGGGACGTTCCCCTCTCACCCGTCGGAGAACGGCAGGCGGAACGGCTCGCACTGCGGCTCGCGGGAGAGAGCCTCGCCGCCGTATACACGAGCGACCTGGCGCGGGCGGTCATGACGGCCCGCGCGATCGCCAAGCCTCACGGGCTCTGTGTCGTGCAGTTGAAGGAGTTGAGAGAGATCGACGTGGGTGATTGGGAGGGAATGAGCCTCGACGAGCTCCACAATGCGAGAAGGACAGACGTTGCAAAATGGCTCGAGGACACAGTGAACAACCCCATCCCCGGCGGCGAGTCATACGCTAACCTCAGGGACAGGGTTGTTCCCAAGGTGATGGAGCTGGTCCACGCCCACCCCGACGCCTCGATATGTGTCGTCAGCCACGCCGGACCCGTGAAGATGATCCTCTGCCATGCATTGGGGATGACCGTTGACCATCGCCACAGGATAGACCTGGCCAACGCTTCCCTCTGCATGGTCGAGTACTCGCCGGGAAGGGACCCAAGGGTGATTTTTATGAACGATACATGCCACCTTCGCCCGTCGGCCTGACCTCCTCACTTGATCACGATGCCGAGTATGGCCACGGCCGCAAGAAGGATCTTAAGGAGGGCGTTCTCCTTGCGGAGCGAGTCCACGTCCTTTGCGGTCTGCGCCTTCGTAGCGGCGAGCTCCGAGGCGAGGTCCGCAATGGCAGTCTGCAGCGAGGTATCCGTGGACAACCTTGCCGCTCGCTCGGTCGCAAGGCCGTCCTCAAGGGTCAGCGTCTTCCCCGTTACCGCGTCCAACGCCTCTTGCAGTTTCGTGTCGGATGCGTTCAGCTCCGCCACGCTCATGCCGAGCGAGGTATTGAGCGTTCTGACGTCTTCCTGCAGGGTCGCGATGTCGCCCTGAGCCGAGGTGAGGCCCACTTTGAGGGCGTCGATGTTCCCGCCGAGATCCTTTTTCGCGGCGACAAGCCCGTCAGTGACCAACGCGACCTGGGGCTCGAGCGTGCTGAGACGCAGGATCGCCGCGGAGAGGTCCTCGTCAAGCTGCTTGAGCTTGGCATCGTGGGCGTCGAGGCGGCTCGCCAGGCCCTTGTCAGACGCCTCCATCCGTCCCGCGAGATCCTCGAGCGAAGCCTGGGCGTTGCCGAACCCCTTGGCGACATCATCAGCTAGGCTGGCCATCCGGCTTTCGTTCTGGTCTATCCTCGCGGAAAGCTTGCTCTCAGCCTCCCGGGCCCGTTGGTCGGCCGCGGCGACGCTCTTGCCGGTGGAGGTGGTGATATCCGCGATCATCTTCTCAACCTCGGCCCTCAACTGGTTCTGCGTGAAGGTCAGACGGGCAATGTCTTCCTTCATGACCGCCTGGGCCCGGTTCTGCTCATCGACAGACTTTTTGAACACATCTAGCTCGTTTGCGACCTGGACAAGCTCCTGTCGAAACTCCACGGAGAGCTTCCGAAGGAGCTCCACGTCCTCGGGGGTCGCACCAACCTTGCCGCTCTCGATCTCGCTCAAGATCTTCGCTATCACCACGGCAAGCGTGTATCTGTCCACCGGTTTTCCGCCTTGGAAGGTGCCGTCGCCGTACAACGCCAGATAGCCCTTGTCCACAAGCGTCTTAACGGCCTGGTACGCCCAGTGATCCTTGGGGACGTCCTTGATCTCCGCGGCCATGGCGCGCCCGGGCACGGTCAGCAGCGTCGCGCAAAGCAACGCCACACACACTGCCTTTACAGGAACTCCGAAAAGAAGCCTTCTCCTAGTCATAACACTCCCCCCAGCACGGGCAGGGCCCGCTCCGTTCAGCTGACATCTATCTCATTTCACGGTCGTCCTCGCTATTTGACCGTCACGGAGGCGCTTTCGATGGACCCTGGGACGGGCACTCCGTCGTCGCCCACAAGGGACGTGTTCTCGAGCCAGACGCGGGAGGTGCCCGGCGCTTTCGCCCGAAAGCTCACAGTCGCGAGAACGCCCGTCACGTCCCGCGCCTTCGTGAACCGACCCAGGATGCCTTTCACAACGCCCTTCGAGTTGTCGATCACCCCCTCCCTCCAGAAGGCCATCCCGTTGTCCTCCACGAAAGCCGTCCCTCTCGACACGAAAACTGCCTCGAGCACAGCGGGATCGAACCGCACGTCGAATTGCGATTCCATGAGCCCTGGAACGTTCCTCGCGACCACGTCGACGGTAAAGAAGTCGCCCGCAGAGAGCGAGGCAGCCGGCACGTTCACCATAACCCTCGAGGGTAGCTTGGGGACGCGCACGGTCCCCGTGGCGAATCTCTCATCGGTGCTGCGCGACTCGACCTTCACCACATAGTCGGAATCCCCCGCGCCTCCCGACGGGACTATCTGCCAAAGCACTCCGAACGTTTCGCCGGGAGCGAGCGTTCCGGGGAATCTCGACGCCGTCTCGCGCTGGGCAAGCTTGACCCCTTGTCCAAGCGTGAGCGTGACCTTGACCCCGTAGGCGGGAGCCCCGCCCACGTTTTCAATGACCGCCTTCACCCCGAGAGGATAGGGATCGAATGCGTCATCCTTCACCTCGAAGCCGGGGGGCGCTTCCACTCGCACGAGAAGGTTTGGAGGCGCGAGAACCCTCACCGAGCGCGCCACTCGGTTGGGCTCGGCGTTCTCAGCCTCCACCACCACCGAATACTCGAGCTCGGCCTGGTCCACGACGTCAGGGGTCAGGTCCCACGCCGCCTGCGCTGTCTCGCCAGGCTCCAGGTTCCCGAGGACGCGCCCGCTCTTTTCCCCAGGAGCTAGCCGGAGCCCGGATGGAAGCGCAATGGTTATGCGCACGCCCAAGGCTACGGTGGGGCCAGAGTTTTCTACATAAGCGACCACAGGGAAGGTGATCGGCCTGTCCTTTGCGCATGTAACCTCCGCTGGCGATGTCACGCCCACCGAAAGCACACCGGGCGCAATGCTGATGCCGCCCATCCCGTACAGCGTGGTGTATTCCTTCGAGTCACCTGGAGCCAGTGGCACAGGGTCCCAGAACAGAGCGATGGCACTGTCGAGCTCGTACTCGCCGCTCCTCGTGAAATCGCGGCCTGGCGAGAAGTCCGAGTCCCACACCCCGTCAGCAAGACTTCCCCAGTTGGTGAAGACCACGCGATCTGGCGGGGTTACCTCGGGTCCTGCCACGGTTCCCTGGCTTGTGACGGACGGGCTTGAGAGCGAATCGAACGCCTGCCAGAAATGAGGCATGTCGTTGGGTCCGAACACGGTGTCGGAGACAACGGCCTTGTCCTTGACACGAAACGGGGCACCGTCGTTCGCCCCCAGCATAGTGTCTAGCATGACGCGCACCCCGACGCTGTGCGGGGTCAAACCGTGATTCGAGACAATGTATGTGATCTTAGCCGTGTCGAAGAGCCCGGTGGTAGTGCTCCTCACGATCGAAAGCACCTGAGAAACCTCGATGTCGCCGAAGTTCCAAGCGGCGATGATGTTTCCGCCGGAAAGCGTCGGCCCAAGCACCTTTGTGCCGTAGTATCCCTCCTTGCCCGCACGCCGCTCCGTCTTTCCGCCGAAAACGTAGTCCACGCCGTCCACCTTCACGGTCGTGTACGAGGTCCACGGGCACGGTCGGCCGTATATGAGAGGCTTGTTGTCGTCCGCCGGGTTGAGCGGATCGCCACCCGTGGAATCCACGGCGAACCTCCCGGTGCCGTCGTCGGTCGCATTCACGAACACCTTTATGTACTGGTTGCTCACCTCAACTAAGTTGGGACTCGCACTGCGGCCCTCCTCCTCGGCGTGCAGCGCCGCGCCCCCTGGCGCGGAGAAGAACCACGCACAGGCCGCGGCTACCACAGCAGACGCGAGGAGATACGCGCATCGCCGAAGCCTACCCCGCCCGGCCTTCCAACAGGTCACTTCGTAGCCCTCCCATGCTCAGTCCCCGAGAACTCTAACGCCCCCGAAGGCAATCTCTACTGTCGTCTTCCGGAACGTCACCCGGACCGCCAATTCATACGGCCACCCGATGGCTTGGAATCGCCAGCCCCTCGATATCGCGCGAATGGCCGCGTCGTCAAGGCGAGCGTCCCCGGATCCCACTGTCACCGCGATCTTGGTCGCGTTGCCGAGCGCGTCAACCGACACGGACAGCTGCACTGAACCCTCTGCCCCTTCGTTCTGGGCGTCCTTCGGATAGACCGGCGGAACGCCCGATAGGACCAACGAACGCCCCGTGCCGAACTCCTCCCCCTTGGGTTTCGCAGGCGTCGCGGGCCCACCGCCCGCATCTGAACCGCCTGTTCCTTCAGCAGTCGCGCCCCCCGCTGTCGTCGATCCCCCTGCCTCCTCACCTCTCGCGGACTCCCCGGCGTTCGTGCCTGCCGCCGCCGTCGTAGGCACGGCATTACTCGCAGAAACGCCCGCACCAGCCGATGCAGACGGCGTGGCCGCGGGGACCGGCACGACCTCGTCGGACTTCCCGGTAAGAACGTTCTCACTGGCGCCCGCGGCCGCCCCGGTGGCACCGGCACTCGTGATCGCGGGCTTCGAAGAAACCGCGGGGACCTGTTCACTCGGAACAGGCTGGCTTCCGGTCGAGCCTGCAGCCGCTTGCTTCGTTTGAGCAGCACCTGTTCGGACCGGCGCGGGCGCTTGCGCCGGCTTTGCTGGCGCCCCGGATGCGGAGCCCGGCTTGGGCTGGACCGCTTGCTTGGGTTTAGGTGCGGACGTCGGCCTCGGCGCCGGTTTGGCCGAGGGCTTCACCGTCACTTGCGTCTCCGTCCCTGCGCCGCTTGCGGGCTCGGAAGGCTGTTGCGCCTCGGGCTGAACAGCCACGGACGCGTCGCCATCGGGGCTTCCCGCCCTCGGAGCCTCGAATGCCTGCTCGATCTCGCCGAACTCCACTGGGTAGATCACAACTTGGTTCAGGCTCGCCACCGGTACGAGGAATATCACGGCAGCGTGGACCAAGAGCGAAGCCAGGATCGCAAATCCCATCCTCGATCTTCCGCTGTCATGCTCCATCTACGCCACCGTCCTTTCTCCGGAGACCGGTCGCACCACCCACCGCTCCCCGGTGCTACTTCGCCGCCGTCTGCCTGTCAGCGGCAAGGGCGAGCCGCGTCGCCCCCGCAAGCCTTGCGGCGTCCATGACCTCCACGAGCTTGGAATACCTTGTTGAGCTATCAGCCCTGATTATCACAAGCTGATTGGGGTTCGCCTGCACGCTCTTCTCGATGTCTGCCCGCAACCCCTCCATAGCGACTCGGCGGTCATTCAAATACACGTCGCCTGCCCTGTCTATGACCACCACGATCGCTGCGGAGTCCTGCGGCGTCGCGGTGGCGGCCCTCGGGAGTTTTACGGAAAGACCCATGGGGTTCGTTCGGAACGTGGTGAACAACATGAAGAACGAGATGAGAAAGGTCATCACGTCCACCATGGGGACGAGCTCAACCCGAGGCCTCTTACGATTGTTTCTGCGAAAGTTCACCCTCGCTCACCCTTTCAGCAAGGAGGTTCACAAGGCTCGACCCGAACTCGCCCATTTCGACAAGTCTCCTGTCTATGAGCCCTGTGATGTACACATGGAGGATAAACGCAGGGACCGCGATGATGAGCCCCGCCGCGGTCGTGATGAGGGCCTCGGCTATGCCGGCCGCCAGTGCCCACGGTTCGAGTACCTGGGGACTTGAAGAAAGGATTCGGAAGTTCTTGATAAGCCCCGTCACGGTGCCGAGCAGCCCCAGGAGCGGGGCCACCGTTACCACCATGTCTAGCACGGGAAGATGGTTCTCCAGGAGAAACGCCTCACGTTCGCCGGCCGCCTTCACTTCTGCCTCGAGCTCGGCCTTGGGACGGTTGGCGTTGGTAAGCGCCGCGGTGGCGAGCGCTCCGATTTGACCGCGTAGCTGCTGCACAGCTGCCACGGCCTCAGCCATGCGGTCACGGTCGACAGCAACCGAGATGAGTCGCAAGGCTCGTTCGGGATCCTGTGATGTCCTGAGCAGGTATAGTATGCGTTCGAACGCTACCGCAAGAGCCAGAACTGAGCAGAGAAGGAGGGGTATCATCACCGGTCCGCCTTTGATGAGAACATCAGCCATATCTTGCTCCTCCAATCAGCCATGGATCACATACTCATTGAGTCCTGTTTCTACACGAACTTCCAAACTTCCTCCCTGCATGCCACAAAGCACCCGGTTTTCCATGCACGACGTGCCTGCCAATTCATGCCATCACAGAACAAGGCCGGGAGGCACACCGCCTTCCGGCCCACTAGCTACGCCCTCACCTGCTCTCATGCCCGCATCCGGCGGGAATGGGCGTTCATCCCTGACGCTCGTATGGAACGCCGTCCGCGGCCGGCGCCACCGCTTTTCCGATGACCCCGGCGAGAGCGGCCATGGTCAAGATGTACGGCGCCATCAGCAGGAACTCCCTCGGGATCACCATGATGCCCAGGGTCTGCGAGAGGATCTGGAGCGCGTCAGCAAACCCGAAGAGAAGGCATGCCGCGAGCGCCCCGTACGGGGTCCACTTCCCGAATATCATCGCAGCAAGGGCGATGAACCCTCTTCCGCCCGTCATGTTCTCCTGGAACTGGCTCAGGAAGCCGACGGACAGCGATGCGCCGCCCAGCCCCGCAAGCACGCCGCTTGCAAGAACGCACAGGTACCTGATTTTGAACACGTTTATCCCGACGGTCTCGGCGGCGCGTGGGTGCTCCCCGACAGCCCTGATCCGCAGGCCGAGCGCGGTCCTGAAAAGCACGAAATGGGACAGTGGGACGGCGAGAAGCGCGATGTACACGAAAGGCGTGTGCTTCCCTATCATCGCCCCAAGGACCGGGACCTTCTCTAGAAGCGGGATGGTCCAGTCCGCCACCTTGGGCACGGGCGGCGATTGGCCCGCGTGCTGAAACACGCTCCGGAGCATGAACCCGGTGAACCCAAGCGCGAAGATGTTTATCGCAGTTCCGCTCACGACCTGATCGGCCCTGTACTTTATGGACACGACGGCGTGTATCGCCGCGACGCCAACACCCGCCATCACCCCGCCAAGCACGCCGAGCCACGGCATTCCGGTGAAGTAGGAGACGAGCATCGCCATGAAGGCTGCAACGAGCATAATGCCCTCGAGAGCGATGTTCACCACACCCGACCTTTCTGAGAACACCCCTCCAAGAGAGGCCAGAATGAGCGGCGTCGCCATCCGCAGCGTAGACACTACAAGCGCTATGTACACGGTGACGTCCGCAAGCCTATGTAGCATCGCCGTCTCCCCCTTCCGCATCGCCCGGAGCCGCCCCCGCAACCGTTGCGACCCTGGCCTTCCGCCTGGGCGCCACAAGGCGCCTTATTATCTCGTCCGCCGCCACGAACAGGACGATGGTCGCCTGCACGATGCCGATGACCTCTTTCGGTATCTTCGCTATGCTCTGCATGAGGATCGCTCCCCTAGCGAGCGTCCCGAAGAGGCACGCTGCGACAAGAACGCCCAGGGGGTGATTCCTACCGAGCAGCGCCACGGCTATGCCGTCGAACCCGTACCCCGTAAAACTGAACACGTCGAGGAACTTGTACTGAAGGCCGAGCACCTGGATGGCGCCCGCCGCCCCTGCGAGCCCGCCGCTTATTATCATGGCGACCAAAATGCTCTTGCGAACGCTGATCCCGCCGTAGCGTGCGGCCTCCGGGTTCTGGCCGACGGCCCGGATCTCGTACCCGAGGGTGGTCCTGAACAGGATGTAATACACAAGCCACACGGCGCCGAGCGCCACGATGATCCCCAGGTGGAGCCTGGTCGGCGGAAGAAACCTCCAGAGCCGGGCGCCAGGCGCGATCGTCGGCGTGACAGGGAGAGGACCGGGCGCCTTGAGCGGCCCGATCACGAGGTAGTGACTAAGGTACAGCGCGATGTAGTTCATCATTATCGTGTTGATTACCTCATGAACGCCCAGCCTCGCCTTGAGGTACCCGGGAAGCGCCGCCCACGCCGCACCTGCGGCCACTCCAGCTCCGAGGGCGAGGGGCATGTGGATGAAGGCCGGCAGGCCGGAAAGGGCGAAACCCGCCCAGGCTGAGGCCACCTGTCCCATGATGAGCTGCCCCTCGGCACCGATATTGAAGAGCCCGCACCTGAAGGAAAACGCCACCGAGAGCCCGGTGAAGATGAGGGGCGTGATATTGATGAGAGTCTCCGCGATGTTCCCGATGCCTCCGAACGCTCCGCGGACGAGAGCACTGTACGCGGCCACGGGGCTCTTGCCGCCCAGCCTCACGAGAACCGCCCCGAGCGCGAGCGCGAGCACTACCGCCACCAGCGGGATCAAAAGCTCCCTTGATTCCTCATGTTGCAGAAAGGTACGCCGCCGCGTGGACGGCTTCGCCTGCCTCGTTTCCTGCCCCGGCATCGGCACCGCGCTCACCTCCCGTTCCCGTCTCGCCCTCTGCCTCTGCCCCGGAACCGCGCGCGTGGCGACCGCCAGCCATCAAGAACCCTATCTCCTCCTCCGTAGCCTCCTCGGCTTTCATGCTGCCCACTATCCGTCCTTCGTAAAGCACGAGGATCCTATCGGAAAGCGACATGATCTCGTCGAGGTCGAGCGACACGAGGAGTATCGCCTTGCCCTCGTCACGCTGGGATACAAGCCTCTTGTGTACAAACTCTATCGCCCCGACGTCGAGACCTCTCGTCGGCTGTGACGCGATGAGGAGCCGCGGTTCCAAAGAAAGCTCCCGGGCCACCACCACTTTCTGTTGGTTGCCACCGGAGAGAGCTCCGACGCGCACGGTTTCGCTTGGGGTCCTGACATCGAACTCCGAGACAAGCCTGCGCGCGTAATCCTTGACAGCCTGCAGGTCCAGATTGATGCCCCGCGCGAACGGAGGCTTGTGGTATCTCTCGAGGATGAAGTTCTCCGCCACCGAGAAGGAGAGGATCAGGCCGCGACGCTGGCGGTCCTCGGGAATGTGTCCGACACCGTGCGAAATAACCTCGCGGGGAGACTTGTTGGTGATGTCCGCGCCGCCGACCAAGATGCGGCCGGCGCTAACCCTGCGAAGCCCGGTCAGCGCCTCCACCAGCTCACTCTGACCGTTCCCCTCTATGCCGGCAACGCCCACGATCTCGCCCGCCCTCACTTCAAAGGAGACTCCCTTCAAAGCAGGCAGGCCCCGCCCGCTCTTCACGTGGATGTCCTCGACCTTGAGGACGACATCCCCGACCGTTGCCGGCCGTTTTTCCACCGAAAGAACTACCTCGCGACCCACCATCATCCGTGCGAGGTCTTCGGGCGTGGTCTCGCGCGTGGGAACAGTGCCTACGACCCTGCCCCTCCGGAGCACGGCCACCCTGTCGCTTATCGCCATGACCTCCTTGAGCTTGTGGGTTATGAAGATGATCGACTTGCCCTGGCCTGCCAGGTTACGCATGATCCCGGCGAGCTCTTCGACCTCTTGCGGAGTCAGCACTGCCGTGGGCTCATCAAGGATCAGGACCTCGGCGCCCCGGTACAGAGCCTTGAGAATCTCCACGCGCTGCTGCATCCCGACGGATATGTGCTCGATGCGGGCCTCCGGGTCAACCGCGAGCCCGTACCTGGCCGAGAGCTCCTTCACGTCCTTCACTGCTCGGGCCTTGTTGAGGACGCCGCCCGCGCCCACCGGCTCGGTCCCGAGCACTATGTTCTCGGCCACTGTGAAGGGCGGTATGAGCATGAAATGCTGGTGTACCATGCCGAGGCCAAGCGCGATAGCGTCATTCGGGTCCCGGATGACCACCGGCTTGCCGCGCACGCGGATCTCGCCGCGATCGGGCTTATAGAGACCATAAAGGACGTTCATCAGGGTAGTCTTCCCGGCGCCGTTCTCGCCGAGAAGCGCCAGGATCTCACCTGGATACACGTCGATGCTGACGTTGTCGTTTGCGACGACCCCCGGGAACGTCACGGTGATCCCCCGCATTTCAACCACGGGAGCCTCGTCTCGCGTTGACAGCGAACATACCCCCCTCTCCGAAGGCGCCAGATGCCTCCTGTACACGCGGCACCTGGCGCCTTCCTGCCTAGCTAGCCCGCCCCTTTGGGGCCAAATCACTCTTCCACGTCTCTTGTCACCATCGTCGCCCTTGTAGCGGCGTCGCTCAAATGGCTGGCGGGGTGAACGTCTCGAGCTCAGCCCTGGTGCCCGGGATCACGAGCTCGCCGGAGACGATCTTCTCTTTGTAGGCGTTGACCTTGTCCAGGACTTCCTGCGGGACGTGCTTGGAAGTCTCGTCGCATGGACCGACCCCGTCCTCTTTGAGGCCGTACTCATAGTGGGTAGCCTCGAACGTGCCGTCCTTCACCTTCGACGACACGTCATACACCGCTACGTCCACCCGCTTCATCATGCACGACAGGACGTTGTCGGGAGCCAAGTGGTGCTGACAGGAGTCCACGCCCATGGCCCAGAATCCCGGGCCCTTCTCTTTCGCAGCTTCGATGACGCCTATGCCGCAGGCGCCGGACGCGTGGTACACAATGTCAGCTCCCTGGCTGAACTGCGCAAGGGCAACCTCCTTGCCCTTGGCCGGGTCGTCGAACTTGCCGGTGTAGCCTATGAGCACCTTCACGTTGGGATTCACGCTGCGCACCCCTGCCAGGTAACCAACCTCAAACCTCTCTATGACAGGTGAATCCATGCCGCCCACAAATCCGACGGTTCCCGTCTTCGTCATGCTGGCGGCGATAATCCCGAGGAGGTAGGACCCCTCTTGTTCCTTGAAGGTGACGGACGCTACGTTTGGCTGTTCCACAACGCTGTCGATTATGCCGAACTTCAGATCGGGGTACTGTGGGGCCACGTTGTTCAGGGCGTCTGTCATGAGAAAGCCGATGGCCCATGTTATGTCATACTGCTGATCGGCGAGGCTGCGAAGGTTGGGCTCATAGTCGTCCATCTTCTTGGATTCCACCACGTTTATCTCCGCGCCCAGCTCATCTTTGGCTTTCTGCAGACCCCGATAAGCCGCGTCGTTGAACGACTGGTCTCCGAGCCCTCCGATGTCAGTCACCATACCGGCCTTGAAGGCCTGCTGGGCTTCTTCGGCCTTCTTTGCTGTGGGAAGACCGCGCACTCCAAGATAAACCGCGGCGAGCACCACGATGACCGCCACTACCACGATCCAGGTGGTTCTCTTGGACATACCCGAAATGCCTCCTTTCGCATTCAGGGAACTACACGAACGCTACTTTAAAGGGAGACCGCGCACCACATCCCTCCCTTCAAGCGGGGATAACGGAACGACGCGAGAATCCCCGCGGGATGGTCCGGTCGAGCCGGCCACATCCCGAATATTATGGATTCTACGTCCGCCCCCGCTCTTCCTTCCCAGTCCGGGGAATTGCCTCCATTTACACCCTGCATTGAGACGGCGCACAAAAACCCGCCTCACCCTGCCGCCGGGTGAGGCGGGCCAAGGTTACGCGCAAGCCAGCACCGGCCGCGAACGAGAGCGTCGCGGGACACCCGCGGCCGCCCCGAGAAACGGTCGGGTCGGCTCCGTGAGCTTCACGGATAGATCCCTCTCAGCTTCGCGGCCTCCGCGACCCTCGAGATCGCAAGCATATAGGCCGCGCTCCTCATGTGGACCTTCTTCTTCTGAGCCATGTCGAACACAGCGTCGAAGCTGCGATTCATGATGTCTTCAAGCTTCTTGTTGACTTCGTCTTCCGTCCAATAGTAAACCATGAGGTTCTGCACCCATTCGAAGTACGACACCGTCACGCCGCCCGCGTTCGCCAGGATGTCGGGTATCACCATGACGCCCTTGTCGAAAAGGATGTCATCAGCCTCTGGAGTCGTCGGACCGTTGGCCGCCTCGGCCACGACCTTCGCGCGGACCCGAGGCGCATTCTCCGCGGTTATCTGGTTCTCGAGGGCCGCCGGCACAAGCACGTCGCAATCAAGCTCGAGAAGGTCGGCGTTGGAGATTGGCTCGGTCCCCTCGGCTCCCACCACCGATCCTGTGAGCTTCTTGTGGGCGAGGACCTTGTCGGGGTCGAGCCCCTTCTCGCAGTACACTCCGCCCTTGGAATCCGATGCTGCGACGATCTTGCAGCCGTCTGCGTGAAGAAGAGACGCGGCCACGGAGCCCGCGTTGCCGTAACCCTGGATCGCGACCCTGAGCCGGTCCATGGGCATCCCCAGATGCTTGGCAGCCCGCCGTATGACGAACACGCACCCTCTCGCAGTGGCCTCATTGCGGCCCAGCGACCCGCCCAGTGGGATGGGCTTGCCGGTCACGACGCCTGGCACGAACTGACCCTTCTGGGTGCTGTACGTGTCCATGATCCACGCCATTACCTGGGCGTTCGTATACACGTCCGGCGCCGGAATGTCGGTATATGGCCCTATGAGGCCGCTTATCTCAGTAGTGAAGCGCCTCGTCAAACGCTCGATCTCGCCCCCGGACATCTCTTTGGGGTTGCACACCACGCCGCCCTTGGCTCCGCCGAACGGAATGCCAACCACCGCGCACTTCCAGGTCATCCACATAGCGAGCGCCTTGACCTCGTCGAGAGTCACCGCAGGGTGGTACCTTATGCCGCCTTTCCCCGGGCCTCTCGCCGTGCTGTGGATAACCCGGTACCCCTTCATCACTTTGATGCTGCCGTCGTCCATTCTCACAGGGAACGCCACTTCGAGGGCTGTCTCGGGGTGGCGCAGGAGCTCGCGTATGCCCGGATCGATATCGAGTCTCTCCGCTACGGCGTCGTACTGCTGGAGAGCCATCTCGTAAGGGCTTCTAGACCTCGTTTCCCCGCTCATCATGCACTCCTCTCCTCTCTTCGGGTCTCTACGGCTCGTTCTCCTTACCAGAAGCACCTTGCCTGCTAGAATATGCAATGGTCGCACGCGCAGGACATCTAACGATGTCGCCAAGAGTTCGCGCTACTTTCGGCGGGGCGGTCGGCGGTCCTGCCTAAGGCTATCGGCCTTGTCCTCCGGGGACGGCGCGCTTGCGGCACGCCTCGTTCGAATTCGGCGCTTAAGACAGCCGAATTCTCCACGCCCCCTCGTGCAAGCACCGGCGACCACAGCGCCGTCAAGAAAGGGGACGAAAACTTGTGGCGCCATAAGTACTCACGGTGGGCTCTGCGGCACGAGACCACGACGAGCCCGCAACCGTGCAGACTGAATGCGTATGCTTATCGCGCCGCTCGCGACCCGCGCGGCGCGTGCTGCCCGGACATGTGGGCACCACACACACCCGTGCTCGTGAGTCAGCGCCTGCGATGCTTTCGAGCCTGCTCGCTCCGCGACCTTTAGTTTTTCTTCTACGGCGCCTGCCTATTTCCTTCTAAGCTGGGGCCCATCGGCAAGATCTCGCCCACAAGGTCGTAGTCGCCTGCTTCCACTATCTTCACACGTCTAAACTCCCCGGGCATTGGGTGCTCGTTCCCAATGTAGATCAGGCCGTCTATCTCGGGTGCCTCTGCCTCTGAACGGCCCACCGTGACGAGCTCGCTCTCCTCTGAGCGCCCCTCGATGAGGACATCGAATACCCTCCCGACCCTGGCCTCGTTTTTCTGACGAGAGATCGCCCGCTGAACCTCCATGGCCTCGCGCCGCCGTCTTTCCTTGACTCGAGACGGGACCCGACCACGCAGCTTCGCCGCTGGTGTGCCTGGCTGCGGCGAGTACGCAAAGACCCCGACTCTGTCGAGGCGGACCTCCTTCAGAAACTCGAGGAGCCGTTCGAACTTCTCGTCGGTCTCGCCCGGGAACCCGACAATGAAGGTGCTCCTGATGGTAACGTCAGGCATCGCCCGTCTGAACGCCGCGATGATCTCGCGCGCGTCCTCAGAGCTCCCTATGCGATTCATGGCCTTCAGGATCTCATCGTCGGCGTGCTGGAGCGGCAAGTCAACGTACTTGCATATCTTTGGCTCGGTCGCCATGACCTCGATGAGCTCTTGCGTCACCCTGGAAGGATACATGTAGAGCACTCTGACCCACCGCGGGCCCTCAACCTCGCAGACCTCCCGAAGCAATTCCGCAAGGGAGGGATGCCCATAAACGTCCTCGCCATACCTGGTGGTGTCTTGCGCAATGAGAATGAGCTCTTTGACTCCCGCGCGTGCGAGCGCACGCACCTCGCTCACGACTGACTCCAGGGGCCGAGACCGGTAAGGCCCACGAAGCTCCGGAATCACGCAGTACGAGCATCGGTTGCTGCACCCTTCCGCGATTTTGACGTAGGCCATGTAAGGCGGGGTTGACAGGATCCGCGGAGCATTCTCGTCGTAAAGGTAGCACGGGGTCCCGACCAGGTGCACCCGCTCACCAGAGAGAACCCGGCCGACCACGTTCGCAATGTGAGGGAAGTCTCCGGTGCCCACCACGGCGTCGATCTCAGGGACCTCTGCGAGAAGCTCCGACGCAGACCTCTGGGCGAGACACCCCGTGACCACGAGGGCTTGACAGCGCCCCGACTTCTTGTACCGAGCGAGCTCGAGTATTGTGTCGACCGCCTCCTGCTGAGCCTCGTCGATGAAAGCACACGTGTTCACCACGATCGCGTCAGCATCCTCAGGAGAAGATACCATCCGATAGCCCGCCCCGGCCAGCACACCGGCCATAACCTCGGAGTCCACCAGGTTCTTCGCGCATCCCAGAGATATCAGCGCAACAGCCTTACTCATAACACTCATGGGTATATTGCCCGGAGTCCCCCAGGAATAAGAGTGAACTCCATCAAATCCGTCACGAATACCTCGCCATCCATGTGAAGCGACACGGGAGCCGAGGAGCGGATCGACACGTACCGTCCTCGCAGCATCGTAGCTTGCCGCAGCTTGGTGTGAGACCCTGTGAACACCTTCGGAAGATGGTACAAAGCCTCGAGGCTCCCCATAGATTCCACGACACATATGTCGTAAAGGCCGTCGTCAGGCAACGCATCAGGGACGATCTTCATGCCCCCCGCGTATGTCTTGCCGATTCCGACGGCCACTAGGAGTGGCCGCACTGTCATGACCTTCTCGTCAACGGTCAACACCATCTCGGATGCCTTGTAGTCGGCCAGCGTCTTCAGGACAGCGATCACATACAGCGGCGCCCCGCGCACGGGAAGCCACCGTAGGTCGTTGCTGGCAACCCTCGCCACCGTGGCGTCGAAGCCTACCCCGACAGCGTTGACGAAATACCTGTCGATTACGCGCCCGAGGTCGCGGTTGCGCGTCTTGCCGCTCAGGAGGACTCGGCATGCGCTCTCCACATCCTTGGGAATGCCGAGGCTTATCGCCATGTCGTTCCCGCTGCCGCACGGGATGACCGCAAGCGCCGCCTCGCATCCGGCGAGGCCGTTAGCGACCTCGTTTGTCGTGCCGTCACCCCCTGCCGCCGCGATGACGTCGTACCCCTCTTCAACGCCTCTCCTTGCGGCCGCTATGGCATCTCCCGGGCCCTTGGTTACGTAAACGTCGTAATCCGCCCCGCCCTTCTCTAGTGTACGGCAGATGGTGGGAATCGCCCTAACCGCCCGGCCCCGCCCGGCCATGGGATTCACGATAACCTTGACCCGCAACCCGCCAACCCCCTGCATTATCCAGACTGTGCTAAGTACGTCCCCACGGGACCGCTGAACTTCGCCAGTACTTACCAGTTTTGCCGGGCACGGCGATGGTTTTGCGTGCCGGCACCGGCAACCCTCGACTCCCCAAGAAGGCGATGAGGGGTTGTGACACCGTACCCCGTCGCGTGCCGCTCCTACTTGTTGTCGTCACGTGACAAGCCCCCGCACTTACCTCGTCGCCCACGCACACGGCCGTGCTGCGAGACATATAGCGCCCCGCGGCACGAAACCGCGGGTCTACTAATTCTACACGAAACAGGACATTCCTACCTCAGGCGCGAAAATCCCAGGGCTATCGGCATCTGCCCGATGGCCCTGGGATGAAACGATCACGGTGGGGAGGAGGAAGCTCCCTCATCTTGTTGCGGTCCACTCAGCCCACTCAGCCCAACACGCCACCGGTGCCGCCCGGCTGGAGCGACTCCAGGATGCCCCTGACCCGCCCCAGGAACTTCGCGGCGCTGGCACCATCGAGCACGCGGTGATCGGCCGAAAGGGTCAGCCTCATGACCATGCCCGGAACCACGGTCCCTTCCTTCACGACAGGAACCTGCCGGACAGCGCCGACCCCAAGGATGGCCGCCTGCGGCGGATTGATCACCGCACACAGCTCATCCACGCCGAACATGCCGAGGTTCGACACGGTGAACGTGCCCCCCGAGACATCACGCGGCTCGAGCTGGCCAGCCCTGGCGCGGCTCGCAAGCCTCCTCGTCTCCCGGGCGATCTCCAAGAGCGTCTTCCTGTCAGCGCCGTGGACCACGGGAACCACGAGGCCCTGGTCCGTGGCGACTGCCACCCCGACATTGATCTCCTCGTAAACAGTGATCCCGTCATCAGCTGCCGAGGCGTTGGCGTACGGGTGCTCGGTGAGGGCCATCGCCACGGCCTTTATGATGATGTCGTTGATGGAAGGCCGGAAAGGCTGCCCCGTCTCGTCACTGCACGCGTCCCCGAAAGCCTTCTCTCTGAATGCAGAGAGTGCCGTGGCGTCAACGTCCATGGATATGTAGAAGTGAGGCGCCGTCCGAAAACTCTTGCTGGTCCGCTCAGCTGAAATCCTCGCGATGGGCGTGTACGTGACGGCCTTTCCGGAGGGAGGGGCGACCTCCGTCTGACCGGCGTGAGCTTCTTCGGCGCCCCGTGCCCCGGTCGCCTGGGCGATCACGTCCGCAGCCGCTGCAAGCATTCTGTCAAGGAACGCGCGCACGTCTCCTTCGACCACACGCCCGCCCGGCCCCGTGCCCGGGACTTTTGCGAGATCGATGTTGTGCTCTCTCGCCAGCTTCTTCGCTGCCGGTGAAGCGCGAACGATCTCAGCCTCGGCCGTGGCCGGCGTCGCGGGGCCCTGCTGGTGGCTCTCCGTGTCCACAGCGCGCCCGGGCCCTTCCGGCGCGTGCTGCTCCGCGCCCGGGCTCGGGCCCGTGGTCGGCACGGAGCCGCTACCGGCTCGCCCTGGCCCGACGAGACCCTCACCCACAACTTCTGCCCGTGCCACCACCGCGCCGACGGGGACCGTCTCACCCTCGTTCACGACGATCTCGATGATGGTGCCGTCCGTTGCAGCCTCGACGGTGAAGCTGATCTTGTCGGTCACCGCCTCGAAAAGCGGATCTCCCTTCTTGTAGGGTTCACCCTTTGGCACTATCCACCTGGCGAGAGTCCCCTCGCTCATGGTTAGCCCGAGTTTGGGCATTACGATATCCTGTACCATATACCCTTCCTCCTGTGCGGTCTCGGCCGCCGTCCCTCCCGCTCGGGGCGCCCAGGCGCCGGGCCGGTCCCCGGACCCGAGTGGGCGGCCGCCCCGGTGGGGGACGCTCATCCGTCGTTCCTCTGTTCCTTGATCGCGTGCCCTCACGTGCACCCCATTAGTGCATGAGCAGGCTCGGAAGCCATGTGGAGAGCGCGGGAACATACGTAATGATGATGAGCGCCGCTATCGACGCAAGCACGAACGGCACGACGGCGCGTGAGATCTCGTCCATCGAGATCCCCGCGGTGTTCGCGCCCACATACAGGTTCACAGCCACGGGCGGGGTAACCTGTCCGATCGCCAGGTTCACGCACATGAGCACGCCGAACCAGATCGGGTCCCACCCGAAGTGCGCCATGATGGGCATGAGGAGCGGCGTGAGTATGTAGTAAATCGATATGGCGTCGAGGAGCATCCCCGCGATGAGGAGGACGATGTTGATGATGAAGAGCACCACATACTGATTGGAGCTTATGGCGATCGCAGCCTCGGACACCTTCTCAACCACCCCAAGCGTGGTCATGGCCCATCCGAAGATCCCCGCAAGCGAGACAACCAGCATCACTACGGCGGACGACACACAGGACTCAACCAGGAGATCATATAGGTCCTTAAAGGTCAGTGTGCGGTATATGACGAACCCCACAAACAGCCCGTACACGACGGCGACCGCGGCCGCCTCGGTGGGCGTGAAGATGCCGCCGTATATGCCGCCCAGGATTATGACGGGTGCGATGAGCCCCCAAAACGCTTCCCTGAAGGCGCGCCACAGCTCAGCTAGTTTCCCGAACGCGCCGCCCCTGTAATCGCGCACAACGGAGATGATATACGCCGCGATTATCAGGAACACGCCCACCACGATGCCCGGAACTATGCCGGCGATGAAGAGCTTGCCTATCGAGGCCCCTGTGATGACGCCGTATACTATAAACGCTATGCTCGGCGGTATGATGATCGCGAGCCCGGATGCAGCCGACATGAGCGCGGCAGCGAAACCCCTATCGTATCCTGCTTTCACCATGCCAGGGATCAGGATCGTGCCAAGCGCTGCGACAGTCGCGGGCCCCGAACCGGATACGGCGCCCCAGAACAGCGCGGTTATGACCGTGACCACCGCAAGGCCGCCTCTGATCGGACCCACGATGAGCGAGATCAAGCGGATTATCTTATCTGATATCTGGGCCTTTCCCATTATCACCCCGGCCAGGATGAAGAACGGGATCGCCAAGAGAGAGAACTTGGAGATGTTCGCGAAGAACACGGGCGCGAACATCGCGGACCCGAGCCCGCTAAGGTATACCACGACCATGCCGGCGATGCCGAGCGATACGGCAATCGGCACCCTCAGCACCAAGAGCACGGCAAACAATCCCAAGAGGACAATCCCTGGATCAACTCCTGCCACAACATCACCCCCGCCGTTCCTTACGATTCTCCCGGCAAAAGCTCAACACCGCATCCGCCGTCGCTGTGACGCCCCACGCATCGGTCCAACTGAGGAAGGCGCCGCACCGGCCCACCCGCCCGGCAACGCCCGAAAACCTGCCGTGCCGTCGCCGCCTGTCGCCATCAGGCCTTCCCAGCTGCCTTCGCCCGCGGCTCGGGGGACGCGGCCATCTTGCGGCCGAGCTCACGTATTTCGCTGAGGCCCGCCTGGATCACCCTCAGGACCAAGAGAACGCTGCCGACCGGCACAGCAAGCCCGAAGCACCACATGGGCAGGCCCATTGAATACGTTGTCATCTGAGACCTGTACTCGGAAACCACGAGATTGACCCCATGCACGAAGAGCAGCGCGAACAACGCGGTACCGCACACCATCGAAATGACAGCGATCACCTTCTGGTAATTCTTCGGCAAGGCGTTTGCAACCATTGTCATGCTGAGGTGCGCGCCTTTGCGCATGCCTATCGCTGCGCCGAGCATCGTGATCCACACGAACAGGTTCACGAGAAGCTCCTCGGAGAACGCGAAGGACATAGTTGTGAGATACCTCACGATGACGTTCACGAAGGCAAGAAGCGCCATGAAGAGCAGCATAGCCGCGCACGTGTACTCCTCAAACTTGTCAAGAAACTTCAGCACCGTCCTCCCCCTCCATGCCGCGCGCGGGCGCCCCATGTGCACCCATGGTCTGCCAGCACCTAAGCGGGCGAACCAACAGGATGGGGCGGCCCGCGCGGTCAGTACCTAAGCACACGAACGCTCTCTCACTTCACTCCTGCCATCGCATCCTCGAACGCTTTCACAATGTCAGGGCCGACCTTCTCAGCCCACTTGTCATAGACAGACTTGGTCTTCTCACGGAAGGCTGCGAGCTGCTGCGGAGTGAGGTCGGTCACGACCATCCCCTTGGAACTTAGGAAGTCGTTGCCTTCCTTGAGGCCTTGCCTGCTTATGTCAACCTGCCACTTCATGGCGTCAGTAGCCGCCCTGCGAAGCTGCTGCTGAATGTCCGCGGGGAAGCTCTCCCAGACGTTCTTGTTCACTGCTAGGACGAGTGCGTCATAAGAGTAGTGCCAGTTGGTGAGGTACTTCTGAACCTCGTAGATCTTCGTGGGAATGATGATCCCGACCACGGGGTTTTCCTGCCCGTCGATGACCCGTTGCTGCAGGGAAGTGAAGACCTCCCCCCAGTTCATGGCGATCGGGTTCGCCCCGAGGGCGCGCATAATATCGACGTATATGGGAACGGTTACCCTGATCTTGAGCCCTTTCAGGTCATCCGGCGTGGTAATGGGCCGCACGTTGTTGGTGAGCTCGCGGAAGCCGTTCTCGCCCCACCCCAGGCCGACCATGTTGTACTTCTCCAGGACCTTGAACAGCTTTTCGCTAGCTGGTGAGTTGACCGCCGCGTCCACCGCTTCGTAGCTCGGGAAAAGGAACGGAAGCGCGAACACGTTGAATTCACCAATCATGGGCGAGATGTTGATGGTCGAGTTGAGCATGAAATCGATGGCGCCGCTCTGCACCATCTCCGCCTGGCGCATCTGGTCGCCGCCCACCAGGACGGCATTGGGGTACACCTTGATGTTGACGGCACCGCCGGTATACTCCTTGGCGAGCTCGGCGAACTTTACGGCCCCCCTGCCCCACGCAGTCTCGTTGGCCACGTTTGTGGTGAGCTTGTACTCGGCCTTCAGCTTCGCAGCCCCGAGCGCAGCCCCGCTTGTGACGAGCGTCAAAAGGGTCAGCATCACCGCTCCAACAAGGATAACTTTTCTCATCGACGTGCACCCGGCATTCCCGGGCGCATCACCTCCTCGTCTCCGACTGTTTCGAAACGATCTCCGGTAGGTGACATCAACCGCGTCCACCATCTTCGACCTTCAACGCCGGACGATTCGACACTATGCGATCCTGCGCACGGCTTCCACTATCTCTTTCTTTCGAGGCACCACGCGCGCCTCCAGAGGCGGGCTGAACGGTATGGGTACGTCGAGGGTCCCAACCCGTACAACTGGCGCATCAAGGTAATCGAACGCCGCTTCCGCAATGGTCGCAGCGATCTCCGCTCCGGCCCCGCCGCGACGGCAAGCCTCGTGAGCCACCACCACCTTCTTGGTCTTTTTCACTGACTCAATGACGGTATCGATGTCCATTGGGACGAGGGTGCGTAGGTCGACCACTTCCGTCTCGATCCCGTCTCTCGCGAGTTCCTTGGCGGCGTCGAGAGCTTGGTGGACCATGATGGAATACGTGACGCACGTTACGTCCTTTCCGGGCCTCTTGACGTCCGCCTTACCTATCGGAACGATGTACTCCTCTTCAGGCACCGGGCCCTTCATGGCGAAGAGGGCCTTGTGCTCGAAATAGAGCACGGGGTTGTCGTCCCTTATCGCGGCCTTGAGCAGCCCCTTCGCATCGTATGGGGTGGATGGGATAACGATCTTGAGGCCCGGCACATGCACGAACCATGACTCCAGGCTCTGCGAGTGCTGCGCCGCCGCAGATTTCACCACTCCGTCCGGTGCCCTCACGACGAGGGGAAGCCGGGCTTGTCCGCCGAACATGTAGTGGATCTTTGCCGCCTGGTTCGCGATCTCGTCCATGGCGCACGTCACGAAGTCCGCGAAGTGCATGTCGGCCACGGGCCTCATGCCGGTAAGGGCCGCGCCGACAGCAGCTCCTACTATCGCTGTCTCCGATATCGGTGTGTCGAGCACCCTCTCGTATCCGAACTCAGCCGGGAGGCCCTTGAACTGGCCGAAGATTCCGCCCTGCCGGGCTATGTCCTCGCCGAGGACGAACACAGTAGGATCGCGCCTCATCTCCTCGCTCATGGCCTCAAGCGTCGCCTGCGAAAACGTTATCTCCCTCATCTCCCGCACCCCTCCCCTTGTGTGTCCAACACATACAAGTCAGAGAACGCATCATCGGGGTCAGGGTAGGGGCTCTCCTCTGCGAAGCTCACGGCCTCGAGGATCTCCTCGCGCGCAGCGGCTCTAATGGCCTCCATCTCACCTTCGGTGAGCACGCCCTGAGCCCTCAGCCGGTCCTCAAAGCGCAGGATCGGGCACCTCGCCTTCCACTCCTCGACTTCGGAGCGGTCGCGGTATTTCTCTGGATCCCCGACGAAGTGTCCCTTGATTCGGTAGGTTTTCGCTTCCAAGAGCGTGGGACCGCCTCCCCGCCGCGCTCGGTCTATGGCCTCGCGCGCGGCCTCGTACACCGCGAGCACGTCGTTTCCATCAACCGTGACGCCAGGGATCCCGTAGCCGACGGCGCGGTCGGCCACGTCCCGCACGGACAGGGAATACGTCGCCGGCGTCGTCGACGCGTATTGGTTATGCTCGCAGACGAAGACACACGGAAGATGGAAGACGCTCGCCATGTTGAGAGCTTCATGAAACGTGCCGCGGTTCGAGGCGCCGTCACCGAAGAAGCACACCGCGACCTGATTGGTGCGCCTCATCTTCGCGGAAAGCGCAGCGCCGACTGCGATGTTGAACCCTCCTCCCACGACGCCGTTGGCACCGAGCATCCCCACGGAGAAGTCGGCGATGTGCATGCTTCCGCCCTTGCCCTTGCAATAGCCGGTGCTCTTGCCCAGGATCTCCGCCATCATCCGCCGCGGGCTGGCGCCTTTCGCGATGCAGTGCCCGTGGCCCCTGTGCGTGCTCACGATGTAATCCGAGCGCTCAAGCGAGGCACATACGCCCGAGGCAACCGCTTCCTCACCGATGTACAAATGGACGAACCCAGGAATCTTCCCAGCAAGAAAAAGCTCCTCCACCTTTTCCTCAAATGCCCTGATCCTCACCATCGTCGTATAAACCCGGATAAGAATGTCGCGGTCTGGCAACTTGCTCCCTCCCGTCAGCGGCTCTCGTCCGCCGGGAATGCGCGGTCCATCCCGGCTCATCTGACGGTCTTTGCAAGATCCTTGCCAACCACTCCGACACACAGCCGCAGTACAAACCGCGGGCCGTAGCTCAGAGTCGGCGCATGACAAAGAGGAGCGGGGTTTACCCCCGCTCCTCACATGGTGTTCACAATCAGGACACCACACCATAGCTCACGTGCGATCACGAGGCCAGTGACTGTCCTAATTGTGCACACTGTCCTAAATGACGACACCCGTGGCTTCGCCGCCGATCGCGCCCGGCAAATCGCCGGTGGAAATGCCGAACTTCCTCATTTTACAGTATAAGGTGTTCCTGCTGATGCCGAGGGCCTTTGCTGCGCGGGACACGTTCCCGCCGTAGGCTGCGAGAGCTGCCTCCACGGCGCGACGCTCGGCCTCTGCAAGCGACCACACCTCCAGGGCCGCCGTCGCGGAAGCTTGATCCGGCGCGCCTTGCGGTGCGCCGTGACGTTCCCGCAGGTAACCAGGCAAATGCTCAACGTCCAATGTATCGCCCGATATGACGGCAAGCGTCCTCTCAACGACGTTCTCAAGCTCGCGCACGTTGCCGGGCCAATCGTGTCCCACGAGGATGTTCATTGCCTGCGGGGTGACCTTCACAGACTCCTTCCCCAGCTTACGCCCGACCTTCTCGAGGAAATGCCGGACGAGGATGGGGATATCGCTTTTCCTCTCTCTGAGCGGGGGCACGGTGATGGTGAACACGTTTAGACGATAGTAGAGATCCTGCCTAAAGTTGCCCTCCGCCACGTCGTGGGCGAGATCCCTGTTGCTCGCAGCCACGACCCGGGCGTCAACCGGCAGGACCACGTCCCCGCCCACCCGCGTGATCCGCCGCTCCTGCAGCACGCGAAGGAGCTTAGCTTGCACGTCGAGGGACATCTCGCCTATCTCATCCAGGAGGATCGTCCCTCCTGAGGCCAGCTCGAACTTGCCCGGGTGCCCCGATGCCCTTGCCCCCGTGAAGGCGCCTTTCTCGTACCCGAAGAGCTCGCTCTCCACAAGCTCGCGGGGTATCGCCGCGCAGTTGATCGCCACGAACGGGCCATCCTTCACCGCGCTCGCGTTGTGGATGGCTTGAGCGAACATTTCCTTACCTGTGCCGCTCTCCCCCAGGATGAGCACGTTCGAGGAGGTCTTTGCCGCCGTCTCCGCAAGCCGCTTGGCCTCGCGCATAGCGGGAGCGTCCCCGATTATGTCGTCGAACGTGAAGTTGGCGAAGGCTCCGACCATGTAGTGGACGAGCCGGCGCACCCTGCGGATCTCGCGGAACACGTCCACAACCCCGGTGAGACGCCCGTGCTCGTCGCGAATGGGGACAGCCGACTTTATGAAGTGCAAGGCACCGCGCTTGCTATTCACGACGAACTCGCGATCTATGTATCCCTCGCCGGTCTTGATTACATTGAGAATGACCGGGCGGAAATCCACGATATCGCTGACGTGTTGCCCCACCACCGCCTTGTGGTCGACCCCGAGTATCCTACCGCCGGCCGAGTTCATGTAGGTGACGCGGCCCTCAGCGTCAACCGTGAGAAGACCGTCGGAAATATGCTCGACTATCGCGGCCTGGTACTTTGAAGCAAGCGCCAGGTCGGCAAGGGCTTTCTCGACTCCGAGCTGGTTTTCAATGGCTCTCGCCGTGGCTACAACCATTCCGAGCGTGTGCCGGTGCGGCCTCGTCCCGAGCCCTGAGACGTTCAGCGCCCCCAAGACGCCTCCCGCCGGGTCTCTTATGGGCGCAGCCGAACACGTCCACGCACGATGAGCCCGGCAGAAGTGCTCCTCGCCAGCGACCTGGGCGGGACGCCCGCTCGCAAGAGCGATGCCTATGGCGGTTGTGCCGACCAGCCTCTCCGTCCACCGCACCCCGGGCACGAAGTTCACGGCACGCGCCGACTCCAGCACGCTTGGGTCGCCCGTTGCGGAAAGCACGTACCCGTCGGAGTCCACGAGCACTATGACATGGCCCGAGCCCGCAACGACCTCATAGAGGCTGGACATGAGAGGCTCGGCTACCCTGAGAAGCCGCGAACTCGCAGTCCTTCTCTTCTCGAGCTCGTCCGGCGGAAGTATGACGGTGCTTATGCCCCCTTCGGGATCAACGCCGAGCGCCCGGCAACGTTCCCAGGAGGCAGTGATCAAGTCTGGTGCGCCGCCGGAGGATTCGGCCCGCGCCGGTCCGAACCAGTGGGCGTCCAATTCCCGTTCCACGCGCTGCTCGTCAGGACGCAATTCGAGTGCCGACATGTTGTAACCGCCTCCGCAGTGGCTTTGCGCTCGGAGAACCCGCTGCTCGCGGCGTGGTCTACCTCCCTCGCCCTCCGAGCCCGGTCGCGAGCAGGATCGCGCCTGCGATGATGAGCACGACCGGCCACAGCGCGCCGAAGTCGAACCACGGACAGAAATTGCGCGCAAGCAGCAGCCCGCCCACGCATACGAGCGCGATGCCCAGCACCTTTGCACCGCTCATGTCACGGCGCGCCCGGCTTCCTTCAGCGGCCGCCCGTTCCACCGGGGCAGCGGCAGGGGGAGGCGTCTCCCCTTTGAGTCTCGCCTCGACCTCTTTGGCTTTGTCTATCACTTCTTGACGGATACCCTCGGTCTTCTCGAACCTCTCGCTCGGTTCCGCCTGCGGATTCGCTGGGATCACGATCCACGCAATGATGTACGCCAGGATCCCTATGCCGTCGGCTAGTGCAAACAGCACCCAGAGTATCCGTACTATCGTCGGATCGATGTCGAAATACTCAGCGATCCCTCCTGCAACGCCGCCGATCACGCACTCGCTCTTCGAGCGATACAGCCGTCTCGCCACCGGCCTCATCCCCCCAAGCCGCACTTCTCGTCAAGGCGAATCAAATGAGGTTTGTCCTTTGGTATATCAATTCGTAACGCAAGCCACCATTTCCTTCTCGTAATCCACCTCCACTGCAAACTTGACGTCCGCTCCCAGTCTCCGATGCATGAGTATACACCAAGCGCGCAACCGCCTGCCCGCGCGCAGGGTGGCCTCGACGACCACCACCAGGCCCAACAAACAGCAGCCTGAAGGCGCTCCTCGCGATATGGGATGCGAAAAAACAAATTACTGTGAAGATAGATCTTCACAGTAATCTTGGCGCCCACACCCCGCGTCACGCTCAAGGATTACGTGGCGCACGTACGTGCTTTCTGATTGCCGTCACCCCTACGCTGTGCCCGTACCCTTCGACCCGGGCCCATGACGGGTGCACTCTAACGAGAGCAGCCCGGGAGTCACACAATGGTGCCCCACCTGCTGCCGCGTGGCACAAACCGGCCGAAGCCGGGTTTGCCTATGACCTCGCGATCCCGAACTACGACCTTGCCCCTGACTATCGTGGTAAGCGGGATTCCATGTACAACAATGCCCTCGTACGGAGTCCATCCGCACTTCGATTTCACGTCCTCATTTGCGAGGGTCTCCGAGGCATTCATGTCTACAAGCACGAGGTCAGCGTCAGAGCCCACAGCAAGGCTGCCTTTTCTCGGATAGAGCCCGTACAGGCGTGCAGGATTCGTGCTCATGCACGAGATGAGTGTTCCCATGTGGATCTTGCCTTCGAACACTCCGGTCAGCATGAGTCTCAAGGATGTCTCCACCCCAGGAATGCCCATCGCGCCCGCCCACATGTCATCGAGGCCCTTTTCCTTGTTCTCTTTTTCAAAAGGACAATGGTCCGAAGAGATGATGTCCACGAGCCCGCGTGCCATGGCATCCCACATTCGCTCCTGGGTCCCCGGCGGCTTCACGGGTGGAGCGAACTTCACCCACGGTCCCTTGGCCCGAAGAGTCTCAGTGCTCAGATAGAAGTAATGCGGACACGTCTCAGCGTACGCTTTCACGCCCCTCGCTCTGGCCTGCCTGATGATCGACAGGTTCTCCGGCGTGCTCACGTGAGCGAACACCACCCGAGCGCCCGTCCTTTCCGCCATGAGCAAGGCCTGCTGGATGGCGAGCGTCTCGGCAAGCTCGCTCCTGGCTTCGTAGTGGGTCATGTAGTCCTTGCGACCCGCAGCCTTCAGAGCCTCTTCATTGGCAGAGACGATTGCGTCGTCCTCGGCATGGATCAGCACGGTTCCATTCATGGCCGCGACTTCGGCGAAGACAAACTGCTGCAGTCCCACATGAATCGCATCTGCATTGTGAAGATGGCACGTGAACATCTTGAACGCCGTGATTCCGTGATCCCACATCTGCCTCAGTTCTTTGAGGTTGTCCCGCGAGATCCCGCCCTTCAGTGCGAAATCCACCAGGCTTCTGCCCTCGAGGTACTGTCGCTTGCGTTCGAGCTCTTTCCAGTCGAAGACTTGGGGATTGGTCCGATGATGCTCGATCACAGTTGTGGTGCCGCCGTAGGCCGCTGCGGTGGTCCCGGTGATGAAGTCCTCTCGGGACGTGTAACCCGGGTCCATCATGTGCACGTGACCGTCGACCACACCGGGCAAGACCACAAGGCCCCTGGCATCGATGGTCTCGTCTGCTTCAAAGCCTGTCCCAAGGCCTGATATGGTCTCTCCAGAGATGGCGATGTCTGCGTCAACCAGCGAGCCGTCGAGCAACGCGATCTTTCCACCTTTAATGACCAGGTCAGCATGGGTCATCAGAGAGTCGCCTCCTGCCGGACACCTAATCCAAGACTTACCACCCCAATGTCGTCTCCGGCGCACGCGGTTCACGTTCCGCCGCCAAAGCAGGCACTACACGCCGCACTCCTGCCGAGCGTCAGGCTCCAGGCTCCTCGATGAGCGACCGATATGATCCGGGCTCGCGCCCACGAATGGCGTCCGTGCCCGGGACAATCGCCTTGCAACGCGCATCGACCGTGGGCAGCATTGCGGAGACAGCCTGCTCCCGGTCGGTGAAAGCTTGCGCCAGCACGGCCCCTGCGGGGCTCGCGATCAAGCTCCCGCCCGCACCGTGTCGACCGACAGCGTTCGCTGCCGCTACGAAAACGCGGTTCTCCGCGGCGCGTGTACGTGCAAGCAATTCGTGACGGTCTGTGCCCAGGCAGCATGGCCAGACGATGACGTCGGCCCCTCGAAGTGTAAGGATTCTCGCTACTTCAGGTAAAAAGCCCTCGTACCCAAGCATGATCCCGAAATTGCCGCGCCTGCCGCGGACAACGCAGTAATCTCCGTGACCGGCGGTGTACCGGCCCCTTTCGTTCGCGTCTAGGTGCAGCTTCCGATATGACGCCACGACCCTCCCGCCCTCGATGAAAAAGGCCGTCCTGTAGCGTCTGCCGCCGTCCACCTCGTCCCCTGTGAGAACCACAGCGATGCCCCGTTGCGCCGTGGCCTTCTCCACGACACGCACCACCGGCTCATCATGGACCACAAGCCAGCTCGGCACAGCAGGTTCTGGAAGGACGACGATGTCGACCCCCTGCACGGCAAGGTCGCTTAGATATCGTTCAAGCTTGAGGGCCAGGTCGGGGGCGGCCTGTCCCATATCCAGCTGCAGCGTGGCAACCACTGGGACCATTTCTTCAGGAACCACGCTCTCCCCCATGATTCGGGCCAGCTGGAGCTCTTCAAGCGGGCGCACCAGGTCACCGTAGGTCTCGGGACGCCGATCCTGCGTGGGCGCGAAGACGCCGTCGACCGGCGCGGGCCGGTCGAACGGCAATGGAATGTCCGCCGTCACGAGCTCAGGCAGATGCGCGCAGCCCTGCGCAACCACGTCACCCTGTGGCGATACGACGAGGCTTCGACCGCAGTACACGACGCTATCGGCCTCCGTCCCGACTTTGTTGGCCATGACTACCCACGCCTGGTTTTCGATGGCCCTGCACTTCAACATGTACTCCACCTGGGGGCTGGTCAAGCGCGTTTCATCCTTGCCGGTCGCGACTAGATTCGTGAGATCTATGAGAAGACGTGCGCCTTTCAATGCGAGTGCGCGCGGAATCTCGGGGACGCGTCCATCGGCGCAAATGAACATCCCTATGCGGCCCCAGGGCGTCTCAATCGTGTCGCCCTCGTTTCCGGGAGTGAACCAACGGGAGTCGAAATGCCACAGGAATTGCTTTCGCGCCATTCCAGCAGGCCTGCCTTGTGCGTCGAAGAGGAAGCCGGCATTGTACGCGCGCCCGTCCGCGGACTCTTCAGCCACGCCTACCGCCAGATAGAAGCCATGTTCCTTCGCCTTGTCCGAGAACAGCGCCAGCACTTCTGCAGTTGGCCTCAAGTGCGGGCGTCTAGACGGCGAGTTTGAAAGGTAGTAGGCTGGATAGACGCACTCAGGCAGAACCACAAGGTCGGGGTTGTCACGCGCTGCTCGATCGATCATATCCAAGGCGTGGGTCAGTCCTTCCTCCGCGCGTTCCAACGGATATGCGTTGAGCTGCACACAACACACCCTGAGACTCGCCTTGGTCATCCTTCGAACCTCCCTTGCCCAAGTAGATCGCCGCGAATTCGCGCTGGTTCTTAGCGCAAGTCTCGTGCGCGGTTGCCGGTCCTGCCCTCCGCGGACTGCACGCTTGCGACGCGCCTCGTTCGAATTCGCCGGGCGTGTGCCACGCGGGGCGGCCGCCCAATTAGGCCCGAGCGCCTTTCGTGCAAGCACCGGCAACCCCGGCACGCCAAGAAGGGGGCGAACACTCATGGGGCCATATTTGGGTGCCGTGCCCTGCTGACGCAGCGCGCGAACCCCTCATGAGGAGTTGGAGGCGGACGGTAACGACCGTGCCGCGCCCGCCGCCTCCAACAAAACGCGTGTTTACTCCTAGAACTCGTCCCAGTGTTCAAACATGGTGAGCCGCTCGGGGCCCTTGTCCGTAACAACGACGTCCTCTTCCAGACGGACCGTTTGAGGGAGACCAGGATGCCCGGCGAACGTCTCGATCGCGAAGCACATGTTCTGCTTGATCTCGACCGGATAGTCCAGCGAGTACGCACGAGAGATCCACATACCCTCATATAGAGACAGACCGATCGAGTGAGCGAACTGCTGGAGGCTCACGCTTCCGAACTTGTCATCGTCGTATACGGGGAACTTCTCCGCAACATCGCGTGTGGTGTTGCCGGGCTTGAGTTCGGCCAGCGCGGCGTACAACGAATCGTAGCACTCTCTGTAGAGGTCTTTCTCCTCCTTCGTCGGCTTCGTGTCGACCTTGAAGCAACGAACGAAGTCAACGAAATACCCACCCGGGCCGATGGCATTGATGTCCACTATGACAAGGTCTCCCTGACGGATCAGCTTGTCGGTATGCCATCGCCGGTACGGGCTGGTGTTCCCGCCCGACGCCACGATGATGTCGTACACGAAGTCGAATCCCTCTTCGTAGAGGAATTCGTTAACCTTGGCTGTTATGTACGACTCCTTGACCCCAGGCTTGAGCCACTCGTACTTGATCTTCCACATCGCCGCGTCTCCAAACGCAGACGAGATCTTCAGGCACTCGATCTCGTCGCGCGTCTTGACCACACGCGCCTCGGAAAGCGCAGGCCAACCGTTCACGATGTTGAGTCCCTTACGAGACAGGGCCTGGTACGCCCTCATATCCATGATGTCGATCCCGATTTTCTCCTTCTCGACGCCGCTTTCCTTGAGGGCCTGGTACACGCTCTCGGCCATCCTGTCGGCCATCATCTCTTCGGCCGACTCCGCCCATTTCCACGTGATGGCGGGACGAATCCGCCCCTCCATCCAGGGAGCATCGATCTTCGCACACTCAAGGTCCGAGCCCACGGTCTCGAAAAGAATCGGCTCACCACCCCGAGGAAGAACGCAGTAGCGGATGAAGATATTGTTCTTCCAGTTGCCCTGCCAGACGCCTGTGATGTACCGCACGTTCTCTCCCACGAAGCAGACCAGCGCACCAAGGTCGTGCTTTTCCATCATCTGCTTCGCCCGTGCCAGCCGGTCCTGCCTCATGCGATCGAAGTTGACGCGCTCCTGCCAGTCCGTTGAGGTCGTGCTGTAAACGCGCCTAGGTGAGTACTCGTGAGGCCTCTTGATGAATGATAGTTCCATTACGCACCTCTCCTCTCACTGTAGAGTCTTTATCCCAAGTAGATCTAGATCGCCACAGGTTTGCGCTACCTCTCGGCGCGCAAGTCCCATCCAGGGCTGCCGGCCTTGCCCTCCGGGAACGGCACGTTTGCAGCACGCCTCGTTCAAATCCGCTTTGCTGGTTGGCCAAGTCCCGCGCGCGCCGTCGCGCAACAGCCGGCAGCCCCCGCGTCCTCTGGAATAGGGGGGACGACTTGCAGCGCCACCCCTATATCTCGACGACCACCCTTAAGACATCGCCTGGGCTGGTCTCCACCTTATCGAAAGCTGCTTTCAACTCGTCCAACGAGAACGTGTGGGTCACGATAGAGTCGAGGCTTATGAGCCCTCTCTGGGTGGCCCGGATGGCCGCTTCAAAGTCTTCAGGCAACATCGCACGAGTCCCAACCACAGTCAGTTCCTTGTAGTAGAGGTCGAAACCATCGAAGTCCCCAAGGCGCGACGGCAAGATGCCGAAAGCCAACACTGTGCCGCCCGGCCTCGTCATCTCCATGGCCTGGCGAAGGGTTTCCGCTTTGCCGGCACACTCGATGGCAACGTCCACGCCGAGCCCGTCCGTGTGCCTGAGGACTTCTTTCACCACATCACCTCCGCCGATGGTGACGTCAGCTCCCCGACGACGCGCAAGCTCGAGCTTCCAGGCGCTGCGGGACACGCCGAACACAGGGTATGCACCTGAGGCCTTGGCAAGCTGGGTATGAAGTATGCCTGCTGAGCCGAGCCCGACCACCGCGACGCTCGTACCGGGCCTAATGGTGATCTGCCTGTGCCCTGCAAACACGGTGCTGAGGACCACGAGGCTCGTCGCGTCGTTAAACCCAACCGTTTCAGGCAAACGGTGGCACCGGTAGTCCTCAACGGCCACGAACTCTGCGAAAGTACCCGGCGCCTCGCGGCCCATGAGCCCTCCGTTAACGCACAGATTGGGCTTTCCGGCCAGGCAGTAGGCGCACCGTAGGCAAAACAGAAGCGGGTTCAGGACAACCCGGTCCCCAACCGACAGCCCCCGGGCCCCCGGCCCAAGAGCGACGACAGTGCCGCTAGATTCGTGACCGGGAACGAGAGGAAGGTTGGCTCGGGACTTGCCCGTGTATATCCCGAGATCCGTCCCGCAAATCGCGGTGGCCTTCACCCGGACCAGAACCTGCCCTGGTCTCGGCTCCGGAGCCTCGATCTCCTCTATGGAGAGATCTCGCACGTTTCTCAACACCGCCGCCTTCATTTGCAAGACCTCACTTCACGACCTTTGCCACGAGCGCCTCGAACTCCGCCTGGGTCATGAGTCGTTTGTGCTCGTAGGCGAAGTCCTTGACCTGCCACAGGATGGTGTTCACTTGCTCGTCGGTGGCGTCAACACCGATGCGATCGAGCCACATCCTTATCGAGTCCGCGCCACTGTTCTTACCAAGGACGACCTCGGCAGGCTCCTGACCCACGACGTCCCATCTGAACGGCATGAGCTCAACGGCGTTCTCAAGCCCGCAATTCTTGAACCAACTCGAAATGATGCCCGATTCGATCTTGAATATCATGTCCCCAACGATCGGTCTGTTAGGTCGGACTTCGATCCCTGCCAGTTTCCGGACGAGCTTGGAGAGCTCATACATCTTCTCGGTCTTGATTCCCGTGTCCACCCCGTAGAGCACCTTGAGCCCGAGGGCGACGTCCTCATACGGCGTATTGCCCGCCCTTTCGCCGATGGCGGTGACAGTCGTATGTGCCACGTCGGCGCCGGCTGCAAGCGCAATGATGGTGTTCGCCGCGCCAAGGCCGAAGTCGTCGTGGAAGTGGACCTCGAGAGGTTTCTTTATCCTCTCCTTGACTCTCTTGATGAGGTAGCCGACAGCGTGTGGGGAAAGGCCTCCGAAAGTATCCACGATGCCCAGGGCGTCCATGTGCCCGTCCCTGGCCACGGTCTCTATGAGGTTCAAGAACCACGGGAACTCCGCCCGGGTGCCATCGATGGGAAAGAATACCGTGTAGAGGCCCTGTTCGCGCGCGTACCGGGTGGCCTCCACCGATAGGTCGATGGCTTTCTGCAAGGGCCACTTGTACGCGTACTGGATAATGTGAGTGCTCGATGGGATCTCGACGACCACGCCGTCAACGCCGCAGTCGCGGGCCCGCTTCACATCCTCGACCATGCAGCGCGCAAACGCGAAGATCTTGGGGCCCAGTTTCCTGCGTGCGATCTCCTTGATGGCCTCCTCGTCCTGTTTCGACACGGCAGGCATCCCGGCCTCGATACGGTGGATACCAGCCTCAGCAAGTTTCTCCGCTATGCGCACCTTGTCGTCCTTGCTGAACGTGATGCCCGCTTGCTGCTCACCATCACGGAGCGATACATCGTGGAATTGTATTTCCCTCTTGAACTCCATTCCATGGCGAACCTCGGGCTCGAAATTCCACGGACTCACGAACCACTTGTCGCTTTTCCACGGCGTCTCACTCATTCCGCCATACCTCCTTGTTTAGCAAGTATCTCGGGCGCACTCCCTTCAAGGCTGCAAGCACCTGCTCCGCAGCCTTTCGCTGAAGCTCGACCGTGGACTCCTCTGAATAGAAGGCCGCATGCGGCGTGATTATGATGTTATCGAAGCGCAGCAGTTTGTTCCGGGAGACCGTGGTTTCGTCCGCAAGCACATCGAGGGCTGCACCCGCGATTTGCCCCGTTTCGAGGGCTTGCGCGAGAGCTTCCTCATCGATTATCTCGCCCCGTGCCGTGTTGATCAGATATGCGGTGCGCTTCATCTTCCGAAACGCCTCCGTACTGAAGGCGTGACGCGTTTCCGGCGTTAGAGGAGAGTGAATCGAAATGAAGTCCGATTCAGAGAGAAGCTGGTCCCAGGTGACGAGCTTTACGCCGAGTGAATCCGCAACCGCCGCAGGCACGAACGGGTCGTACGCGATCACCTGCAGGCCCAGACTCTGCGCTTTCGGCGTGAGAGCCTGGCCGATCTTGCCCAGAGCCATCAACCCCAACACCTTGCCTCTGAGCCTAAACATCGGTCGCCATGCTTTGAAGTCGAACAAGCCGCTCTTGACCGTCCGATCAAGATGAGGGATCTTTCGGGCGAGGGCCAGCAAGAGGCCCAGCGCATGGTCTGACACCTCATCTATGCAGTAGTCAGGGACGTTCGTGACGAGGATCCCCTTCTCAGTGGCCCTGCGGACGTCCACGTTGTTTACACCGATTCCGTACCGTGCGATGATCTTGCAACGGTCCAGGCTATCTATGACTCTCGCCGTAACCGGTGCGTAGCACACCAGAACAGCGTCGGCTCCTTTGCAGAGCTCGATTACTTCGTCCTCGGTATGACACTGCCCTGAGACGATGTGAGCGCCGATCTCCGAAAGCACACGATGCTCTTCCTCAAGGTCGGGAAACACGTAATCAGTGATCGCAACTCTATACTTGCTTTCCACCTGCAAGCCCCCCTATCTAGACCGCGAAGAGCTGATGATACGCTAGTCTGATGATCTGACCGCATCTACCTAGGTAGGCTTCGACGCCATTCCCTACATTCCTGCTTGCCGCCGCATTTGAAGACATGACGAGACGTCCCAGTCAACGAGGCATCTCCAGGACCACTCTCCCGTTCACGTTTCCCTCGCGCAGCATTGACAGACCCCTGTTGGCATCCTCGAAACCAAGGATCTCGCCGATGACTGGCTTGACAGTCCCTTTTGTAACCAACTCAAGGCACTCCTCGATATCTCTCTTCGGCGCAGCTCTGGAGCCGAGGATGTCGACCTCCCCCAGCACCGCCTTGAGGCTGTCGATGCGGAGTTCGGCGGAGTACGCGACCAGCACAAGCTTGCCCCCGTTTCGAAGGGCCCTGACGCTATTCATGAACGTCTCAACGCTGCTCACGAACTCGATCACGTTGTCCGCGCCCATTCCTCCCGTCATCTGGACGATCCTCGTGCCCCATTCGCCCTCTTCGCGCGCGTCTATGACCTCGTCGGCCCCATAACGCTTCATCAGCGCAAGTTTCTCGGGTTTCGCATCCACCCCGATCACGACGTTCCTGAAGGCCTTAGCGATCTGTATCGCGTGCAAGCCAAGGCCTCCGCCGCCGCCAACCACGACCGTACGATCACCCTCCGCAACGGCCGCTCTCTTCCGTAAGGCGTGATACGGAGTAGCGACGGCGTCCGAGATTATGGCGGCCTCGGCGAATGAGAGCGACGGGGGTTTCTTGATAAGACACGCCTCGGGCACAGCGACGAACTCCGCGAGCCCGCCATCCATCTCGAACCCCAGTCTTCCTTTGAGGTTCTCGCAGATCGTGTGCCTTCCGCTCAGGCACCACTTGCAATGGTTGCATGGAACGTAGAATGATACAAGTACCTCGTCCCCTACCTGGAAGTCCCGGACTCGCGCTCCCCTGTCCACGACGACGCCTGAGAACTCGTGGCCCAATGTTAATGGCAACTGCTTCACCGGTATTTTCCCAGCCTGGATCTTCAGGTCGGTCCCGCACATTCCAGCCGCTCGGACCGCGACTAAGACCTCGTCAGGCCCGCATTCGGGCGTGCTCACTTCCTCCAGGCACAGGGGCTGCCCTACCTGCTTCAAGCGCATCGCTCTCATCGCAGTGTCACCTCGTGTTCGTCACCGTCACCGACCAACCAGTGACCTCATGGCATAGGTGTTAGCTATCAGCCGCACCCACCTCGCCGAGTTCGGCAGCGGAGGCGAGGGCCCTCTCATACGCCTCCATGACGCCGTCCAGGTGCCGCACCGCCTCCTCACGGGCGAGATTAGGGTCCCGCTTGGCAATGGCCCTGACTATGGCGAGGTGATCCTTGAAGGCCTTCTCCATGACGCCGGGCAGGCGCACTGTGAGGCGCTCCTGGGCAACGAGCATGTCGAAGACCGCCAAGTAGAGCCTGGATAGGACCGTGCTGCCGGACGACTTCACCATAGTAATGTGGAACGTCATATCGTTGGGAATGAACTTCGAGGGATCGTCCAGCGACTCACCGATCCGTTTGGCTATCCTCTCTAGCGCCTCGCACTCACTGTCCTTTGCGTGCTCTGCGGCAAGCGACGCCGCCTCGGCCTCCAGGATCTTTCGCACGTGCAGAAGCTCCCGCGTCTCGCGTGGGCTGATGCGGAGGAGGCTCGTCACCGCGACCGGCCTTAGGAAGTAGTCCACGGACAGCTCCCCTGCGAAAATCCCCTCGCCGGCCCTCACCTCGATCAGGCCGTCTGCTTCCAGTAGCCTCAGCCCCTCACGCAAAGAGGTCCTCCCCACCTTCAGCATCTGGGTGAGCTCACGCTCGGTGGGAAGCCTGTCACCCGGCTTCAGCTGACGCTCTTCCATGAACTGCCTGATTTGCTCGGCCACAAGGGACGCAGTACGATGTTTCTGCACCGGCTTCATGGTTCTCCTCCTGCTCACTCACGCGGCTCTCACCTTTGGGTAGCGAGTGTCCCGCTCTCGTCGCATCAGATAACACGTGTCACGGGACGAATCCCTCCGGAAGCCGCCTCCTATACTTGGCGACTATCTCCTCATCGCTCAGCCCGATGAACGGCATGAGTCCGTGGAGGCTGAGCGAGGGACACCCGGGAAGGAAGATCCCCCTGTCTCTGTGACTCCTCGCGCAGTCACCTATGACAAAAACGTATGACTTGGGAGGGTTATGCTCTGCCCGGATATCCAACGGATTATCTTTGCCAAGTATGAGGGTGATCCTCTCGACGGCGTCGAAGTCTTTTATTTTCTCCTCATCCGCGAGCCAAGGGTCAAGGCCGGTCCGCGTGAAGTGGCAGCATCCTTTGCAGCTTCCGCTCATGTACACGTCGATTTTCGGATGCAATCCAACAAGGCTGATGTCGCCCCTGCGGAAGTTCCTGCTCAGGCGCTCGACCCTCTCACCCTTCACCTCGATCCTGTCGGGTCTCCCTTCCCCGAGCCCTGCCACCGTGGCCTCACGGATGTACGCCACCTCGAACATCGGGTCGAAGCCCATGAGCCTCGCGCACACGGAGTCAACCGCCACCGGATCTTGGCCCACGACAATCGTGTTGAAATCCTTTATCAGATCGTGTCTGTACGGTGACCCCGGCCCTTGCCCTTGCATCGGCCAGAGAGCGTCCACGATAGAGAGATCGGGTTTGACCAGCCTCAGGAGGTCAACTATCTTCTGGTCTATGTCGTTTCGGTGGTACTTGATTTGTTCGCTCCAAGGAAGCATGCCCTGGCTCAACTTCATACTCGCGGTTATGCCGCACACCTTATGGGTCTTCATCTTGGCCAGGTACACAATCTTGTCTGCCTGAACCACGCACTGGGGCAGGTGAACGTCGCCACGCAACACACTGGCGCCAGGTATCCTCACGGTCAGCCTCACATCTCGCTCGAGGGGGACAACCTCGTCCACCCCCTCCCTCACGGCTGCATCATAGATCCCAGACCGCTTGAGAGACTCGAACGAGTCAGCCCTGATGCTAGACCTCTCGACCAGCGTGACGCTCCTGACCCTCGCCGCGTTCTTAAGGTACCTAACGACCGCTGCGACGACCCGTGGGTCGCTGGTAATACCTGAGTCCGCCGATACAGGCCAACACGCGTTCACTTTCAGGAGCACCCTGTCTCCAGGTTTGATGATGGAGTCGATGCCGCCTATGTGCACCAGACTCTCTTCTAGCATCTCATATACAGCGCTGACGGCGTCCTCCCCGTACTCCGCCGGCGAACCAGGTATCGCATCGCGATGGACCACAGCAACCACGGGCATTCCAACCAACTCCGCATCCCTTGTGATCTCTTTCCAGGCGCCCCCCGCTCGCCAGGCACCGCTGCTCACTGCCCCAACTCGCGACATGGGCCCGGACGCAACCGCCGCTCCAGCGTCAGATGGGCAAAGCCCCCGGCCTGCTGAGCTTCCGCATCCTGGGGCACGACCCGCTCGCCCGGATGCACGCCGCCCGCCGGCGCGCTGCCGTGTGCCGCTCGCGGGCGATTTCCGATCACCGCTTCATCAGTTCGCTCCCGTACAAGCCTGTGGGTTTGACGAGGAACACGAGAAGCATGATGACAAACGGCGCCATGTCAGCGATCGGGGCCCAGATCAGAAAGCCCAGCGAGACAACCTGTCCAATGATGAGCGACGATATCAGGGTGCCTTTGATGCTTCCCAGTCCCCCGATGATCACTATCATGAACGCCGTAGACATCAGCCTCAGGCCCATGTGCGGGTCAACCATGATGAGAGGCGCGTGGAGCCCACCCGCAAGCGCTGAGAGTCCGGCCGCTATGAGGAACATGATGGTGAACATCTTGTATATGTCTACGCCGAGTCCTTCTGTCTTCTCCGCATCCTCGATCCCGGCCCGAATCGCCTTGCCTATGATGGTTTTCTCGAGGAATAGCCACAGACACACGTACAGGACAACCACGAGACCCACTACAAAGAGCCGGTAAGTCGGCACCTCAGCCCCGAGAATGCTTATCTGGCCGGGAATAGGCGTAGCAACCGGGCGCGGTACCAGACCCCAGATATACTTGGTGATGCCTATGCCGGTCAGGAGAATCCCGAACGACGTGATCATGCTGAACATGATGCCCTTTTCGTATATACGCCTGAAGACGACCTTCTCAACTATGAAGGCCACCGCGCAGCTGATCCCGATGCCGGCGAGGGTCCCAAGCCAGAAGTTACCCGACACCGAGCATATAGTGAACGTCAGGTATGCGCCGATAGTGTAGTACAGAAACTGGTCGATGCTGATTATCCTCATGAGGCCGTAGCATAGCGACAGACCTATCGAAAGAAGGAAGTAGATGCTGGCCATGCTAAGCCCGAACACGACTGAAGATATTACCTGACTGACACCCATTACTCATCCACCCTCTCTGCCACGCCACAGTCCGCTTGGGTCACGGTATTCCGTGACGCCGAGCCGCCCTGCTACAGGTCTCGTTCTAGATGATTATCGCGGGGAGAGCCATTTCTCAGAAGGCACGTCCGCACGACGTCGCCCGCACTCCCACCGCCCGCGAGCCCTCATTCCCACCTGCGTTTCTGCTACGGCTTCCGTCCCTCCGCGCCAGCAAGCCCAGGTGCGCGCCTTCGCATGAGCCGGTTCACCAGCGGACCCAGCGTGCCCACGATTCCCCTCTCACCGGCCAGCATCACGAGTACCAGGAGGAGCCCGACGACGAGTTCCCAGTACATTATGAACTTGCTGATGAGGTCCTTCATGCCAATGTAGACGAACGCCCCAACGAGCGGCCCCAACAGGGTGCCGACACCGCCAAGCAACCCAACGATGACGACCTCTGCTGCTCGCGTCAACTCAGTTAGGCCTGGGGAGACAAAGCCGAAGTAGATCGCGTAAAGTGATCCCGCAAGGGCCGCCACGGCGTTCGCGATCACAAACCCCAACCACTTGATCCTGAACGTGTTGTATCCAAGGAACTGGAGCTTCGGCTCGTTCACCTTGCCAGCGAGGCAGCACGCGCCGTACACCGTCGTATCTATATACCTGAAGAAGACCCATACCAGAACCGCTACGGCAAAAACGAAAATGAACAAGTCATTGGGATTCTTCAGGTCAAGCAGGGCTCCCTTCGTCATCCTAGCGAGATACCACAGGCCCGTGTCGCCCCGGGTGATCGAGACAAGTCCCTTCTGGAAGAGGAAGAACACAATCGCGCAGAACGCGAGATTGGCTAGAGTAAAGTAGCTGCTGCTTAGCCTCACCAGAAAAACCCCTACGAGCATGCTCACGACTATCCCGACCAAGACTCCCGCGAGGATGCCCACGTACGGGTTGGTCCCGACGTAGCTCAGGTACAAGGCGGTGCCGTATGCCCCGAGCCCGAGATATGCAGGCTGACCGAAAGAAACCAACCCCAGGTGGCCCATGAGGAAATTGAACGCCATGGCGTAGACTCCGAAGATCAACACATCCATGATGAACGGCCGCGGGAGGATGAACCTCAGTATCAATACGGCCACGAAAATCAGCACGATGCTCCCGTATTCCTTGAGCAGCTTGGTCATTCCACCTATCCCCTTCATCTCACGGCATGAATCTACAGCAAGTGTTTCTCAAAAGCCAGAGTCCTGATCTCGTTCGTGTCTGTGATCTCGGCGCAGATTTTCCCTTCCCTTATGATATAAAGCCTGTCCGCGACTTCGGCCACAACCGAAAGGTTCTGCTCAACCAGCACAAGGGTCATGGTCTCTTTCAGCTCGTTGAAGGTTCGTGCCAGGTCCTGCACCACGCTCGGCGAGAGCCCCTCGGTAGGCTCGTCAAGAAGGAGCACGTCGGGCTTGCCCAGGATAGCCCGCCCGATCATAAGCATCTGCCGCTCGCCGCCGCTTAAGTAAGCCCCCTTGCGGTTCATGAGCTGTTTTAGCTTGGGGAAATAGTGGATTACCTTGTCCCAGTCGTAATCCTTCATCGCATAACTGGAAAGCTGAAGGTTCTCCATCACTGTAAGGTCTGAAAACACGCCCTTGTCCTGAGGAATATACTTGAGGCCCTTTCGCACTATTTCGAATGAGCGAAGCCCGACGATGTCTTGTCCTTTGAAGACCACCCGCCCGCTGGATGGCTTGAGAAACCCGCCTATGGTCTTCATGAGGGTCGTTTTGCCAGCGCCGTTTCGTCCAACGACGCCGACGACCTCCCTTTCGGCCGCTTCTAGCGAGACATCGAAGAGCACTCTCGACTGCCCGTACGACACGTTGAGGTTCTTGACTTCCAGAATCGGATTGCCGGCCATGTTTTTCTCCGTCCTTATCGTAATATCGCCCAAATGGCTTGTCGCTGCCCCTAGTCGATCTGCCAGTAGCTTTTCCGCACTGCCGGGCTTTGGAGCACTTCTTCGAAGCCGCCGTCAGCTATGATCTGGCCTTCGGCGAGGACGGTGACTCGCTCGACGAACGTTTTCAGCTTTGTGATCTTGTGCTCCACGATCAGAATCGAGATCTTGCCAACATACTCCCTAAGGATGTCAATGGTCTCATCTATCTCTCTCTCGCTGAGCCCGGCAAAAGGCTCATCCAGCAACAGCACCTCTGGGTTCCCAATGAGCGCCATTGCCATCTCGAGCTTGCGCTTGTCACCGAGCGACAGGTTCTTTGTCTCCGTCTCTGCCACGCCTGCGAGGCCGAATCTCTCGAGTTGATCCCAGATCACCTTGTCGGCCACGCAATCCATCTTCGTGCAGAACATGTTCGCGATGGAGCTCTTTCTATGGGTCCTGAAATACGCGACCTTGAGGTTGTCAATCACCTTAAGGTTATCGAACGTGGAGGCGAGTTGAAACGTCCTTCTCACCCCAAGGCCTACTCTGTTCTGCGGAGGAAGCTTCGTTACATCCCTACCACCGTACAACACTGAGCCTTGGTCGGGAATGTAGGCTCCGGTAATGAGGTTGAAGAAAGTTGTCTTCCCGGCCCCGTTGGGCCCGATTATCGCTGCGGTCTCCCTCTGTCCGAGCCTATAGCTGACGTTATTGACGGCTGTGAATCCACCAAACCTTTTGGTTATGCCTCTTGTCTCTATCGCCGCGTTGTTCGTGCTCATTCACTAAACCCCTTCTCCGGCCCATCCCAGGGCGACTTGTGAGCTGTATCTGGATCGAATAACGTGTCACGCCGACGCTTCTCAAGCCGTCCCCTTCGCGGTGAAGATGCACAATTCTGCGTCCCCGCCGCCGCGCTTACGAGAAATCCACGCACAGGCCCTGACGAACCCGTGCACTGTAGGCGGGCGCACCCGTGGGGGTGCACCGGAGCGTCGGTGCAAACAAAGTGTCGCGACCCGCCCCAGTGCAGCCCCACGTCTGTATTCATGCGCCCCCATGGCGCATCGCGCTCAGGCTAGGCGAGTTTCCCGCCCACCGCAAGCTGGACCACCATTACGGCCCGCTTCGTTAGCATGTCTCAGCCCTGTCTCGCTGTGTGGCTTGCGGCTAGTAGCCCAAGTCCTTCAGAGGCGGCATCACACTGTCTCCGCCCTGCGATCCAACTATCGTGAACAGATCCCAATCGCTCTTCCGTTCCTTGGGGCTCTTGCCCTTCACGAGGAACGCAGCGTACTTGAACACCGCAGAGTGGTCTTCGCGCCACTTCGCCGGACCCTTGACGGTCATGAAGTCGGGGTTCTTCTGCATGTAATCTGAAATCTTCGCAGCGTCGAAGGTTCCAACCTTCTGTACCACATCAAAGAGGTGTTTAGCAGCAATGTAAGCGATCGTGGCATAGCTGTCAGGCGGATAACCGTATTTCTTCTTGTACGCCTCTACGTACTGGGATGCAAGCTTGGCTACCTCCTTGTCAGGGAAGCCCGTCATGTCCCAGTAGAAATAGTGCATACCGTACAGGCCGTTCACTGCTTCGGCAGGAAGACCCTGCGCAACCACGTTCGTGAGGAAGCTGTTGAAAATGGTCATTTCCTTGTAGAGACCCATGTCGTAAGTCTGCTTCAGGAGCGCGATCGCGTCCCCTGCGAATTGGGCAGACATGAACACGTCAGGCTTGGCTGCTCTCACTTTCTGGAGGATGGTCACGAAGTCGCTCGTACCGAGGGGAGCTTCCTCATAGCCCACTATCTCGCCGCCATACTGTTTCGCGGCTGCCTTGACACCTTCCCAAATGTCCCAACCCCAGCTGTCGGAGCGCGCCAGGAAAAAGATCTTCTTCTTGCCCAGGGTATTGATGGCCGCCGAGCCAGCCATGTACCCGACAGTCCAGGGGCTGTATGCCACCGCCCAAGTGTAGTTGGACAGCTTGCCCTTCATGAACGCCTCTTTTGCCAGCACGGCCACGGGGAAATACGGCAGCGGGTACTGCTTCACCATTTCATTGATGGAATAGGCGAGAGGCGCCCAAGTCTGGCCGACCACGGCGTTCACCCCGCCGCCAGCCATGTACATGAACCTCCTCACGCCTACGTCGAGGCTGGCCTCATCGTCCGCTACCTGGTACTTCACTGGGACCTTACCCCAGGGCATGTTCAAGCCGCCGGCGGCATTGATCTCGTCAACCGCCAAGAGGACGCCCTCTTGCTGGGTCTTCGCGACCGCAGCAAACGTACCAGTGAGCGGGAGCAATATCCCCAGATTGAACTCCTTGGGTTGTGCCGCTGAAGACGCCACTGAGCCGACGCTTATTACCAGGAGGCATACGATCGACAACGCAAGTACGAACGCTCTCTTCATCTGGGCATGACTCTCCTTTCAACCCTGATGTACCTGGACCATATACGTCTGCGATTCCCACACCTTCAGCTGGCTCAGTCACCACTGGATTCGCGTGCTCTCGCGCTCAACGACTTGACGTGTCACCTCCCTTCAGCGCACGACGCTCCTGTCTATTGGCCGGTGACTCCGCTTCAAGCAGGCGGTCGGCACGTCGTCGAGGACCGTTCAATGGCAAATGAGGGCGAGCGATTGCTTGATCGCGCTGAATCGCACTGACATGAGGGACCCCCACGCGCCATGTGCAGACCGCTCACGCCAACCGGCAAGACCACGCTCGCGGGCGACACCGCCCGAGGGGAGCGAGGTCTTGTGCCTCAGCTAGCCTAGCAGCCTGATGGTCTGACAAGATGCTGTGCAGCACACCCCCGGTGTTTATGTATTCTACACCCGCCCCCGAATTCCTCCAACGCAAGACCGATATTTCGGTCGGGCACCGGAACACTCAGGTCTGCGGTGTTCCGTTGGTGCCCGGTACCTCTCCCAAGCTCTTCCGTTCCTCCGGGGTCCCTCCCGAGTCACCTGCGCATGCTTGGGGCGACATCGGTCTAAACGTTTCGTGGAACGTGCCGATATGAACGAAAGGGATTTGCCACGTCGACGCACAAACCATATGTCAAAGAGGAGGTCCCGAAATGCGGACTCAAATGCACTTCCGTTTGGGTTTCAGGATTCTTGCAGGCTACGGCCTACTTCTCCTCCTCATGGCTGTGGTCGGTTTCTTTGGTCTCCGGGGAGTCTCTGGGGTCAACTCCGTGCTCAACGACATGCTCGACCGCGACGTACCGCAGCTGGTGCAGATCGAACGCCTGAGTGGCGCGATAGACAAGTTCGCGCTCGCGCTCCGCGGTTACCTCTTCATGGGCGACCCCAAGCTACGCGAGACCCTGGAGTCCGCCGACGCCGAGATCCAAGAGCTGTTCACTGCGTTGTGCGGCGACACAGGCTCAGGCACAGGTTCACAGGAGTCGGACACTGCCGCCGCTTCGGCACCGAATGGGTCGGAACCTCAAACCGAAAGCGGTCAGGCCCTCGTTGAGATACGCGACGCCTGGGAGAAGTGCAGGAACAGCGTGTTCGGCTTCCTCGACAACGGCCAGCGAGGCGAAGTCATGGCCTACATGACGGACGAGGGCGATGCCGTTGTGGCGAAGGTGCAGAACGACCTTGCTGGCGTCGTCGCAGCCCTGCGAGACCGCACGGCCGCCGCTGAGGAGGCGGCGAAATCCACGGCCGGGACCGTGCAGGTGCGCACCCTTGCAACGTTTGCAGCCTCCATCGTGGTGGGGCTGATCCTGGCCCTCTCCCTTGCCGCAAGCATCGTCCGCCCGACAGCAGCGCTCGCCCGTGTGGCTCAGCAGGTCGCCGCCGGTCATCTTCAGATAGAGGTGCCGGGCATCGGGAGACGTGACGAGGTGGGCGCCACCGCCCGGGCCTTTTCCGAGATGGTAGGAAGCCTGCGGACGGTCGTTGAGGAGCTGCTGGGTCATGCGAAGCAGGTGGCATCCACGGGACAGGAAGTGGCGGCAAGCGCGGATGAGGCTGCAGCTGCCACCGAGCAAGTAGCAGAGACGATAGGGCATGTCGCCAAGGGGGCAGCGGAGCAGAGCACGAGCGCCCAGGCGACGTCCAAAGCGATGAACCAGCTTTCCGCCGCGATAGAACAGATAGCCAAAGGTGCTCAGGAACAGACCGCCTCGGTGAACCAGGCAAATGCCGTGGTCGCGTCGATGGCGAGGCTGATGGAGGGCGTCTCGAGCACGGTGCAGTCTCTCATCTCAGCAGCTGAGAAGAGCCGCATCGCTGCAAACAGCGGTTCGAACGCCGTGAGAGACGTGATCGTGGGCATGGACGACATCCGAAGCCAGGCCGAGGCCGTTGCGTCCAGTATCAAGGAGCTCGGCGCGCATTCGAACGAGATCGGCAAGATCATCGAGGTCATCGACGATATAGCCGAGCAGACCAACCTTCTCGCGTTGAACGCCGCCATCGAGGCAGCCCGCGCAGGCGAGCACGGCAAGGGGTTCGCAGTAGTCGCTGACGAGGTGCGCAAACTCGCCGAGCGTTCCGGCAAGGCGACCAAAGAGATCGCGGGACTCATCGGGACCATGCAGAAGGGCATCGAAACCGCACGAAACGCCACGGACCTCCAAGCGAGCCGGGTGTCCCAGGGGACCGAGCTCGCGGGTCAAGCCGGGGAGGTCCTCCGCGAGATAGACGCGACCATGAAGACCATGAATGCCGAGGTTGAGAAGATCGCCGCTGCCGTCAAGGAGCTGGAGTCGTCCAGCGCCCAGGTAGTGAGGGTTATGGATAACGTGGCCAGCATCACCGAGGAGAATACCGCGGCGACCCAGGAGATGACCGCGTCCGCCAATGAGGTACAGAGGGCCATACAGACCATGGCTGCGGTATCAGAGGAGACGGCTAGCGCGGCGGAGCAGGTGTCTGCCTCTACGGGTCAGATGAGCTCGGCAATAGAGCAAATCGCTTCGTCCGCTCAGGACCTCGCGAAGATGGCGTCGGCCCTGGAGAATCTGGTGGCGAGGTTCAAGGCCTAGTTGAAAGGTCGCAGTGTTAGCCTTTCTCGTGCTGCAAGCGGCTTGAGTAGTGGACCCACATGTTGTGCGTCCCTTGTCCCAACACACGGTCCCCATGGACATGGTGCGTCCATGCGGAACCGTGTGTTTGTCGTATCGGGTGAAAAGAGCGCTCGGACAGCCAGCGGCCAAGCCGCACCGCTCATGTTCTAAGTATGTCGTGGCCTCGGCAAGCTCCCTCCTCGAACGAACGACATGACAGTGTCCTTCAGGCTTCCGCGTGATGGCGCATGCGCAGGTCCGCCCCGGGCAACAGGGTCGCCACGTTTATACAAGGATAATACAGACGATTCGCGAATCATATGTTTTCAGATACTGGCGCGTGCCGACTGGCAGCGGTGACTTTGTCGGTCAGGGAAGAAGGTGGCATCCCCGATGGAGGACGTGGTGACAGGCAAAGGTGGGAACCGATGGCGCGGCGCGGGCCTTACGGGCTCTGCGGCCGCCTTGCTGGCGATCGTGCTGGCTGCATGTGCGGTAGTCTGGCCGTGGCAGACGGTCCAGGCCAAGGAGTTCTCCATATCCCAGGTTGACATCCAAGCGCGAGTTGAAAGCGATGGTTCCCTGGCCGTCCGCGAGCAGCGTACGTTCCGCTTCCAGGGGGAGTTCTCAAGGGTGAGGCAATGGATCCCCCTTCCGAACGGCGTGCGTATCATGGACATTGCCGTGAGCGAAGGAGGCAAGGCGTATTCCCTGACGACAGGCCCGGCCGATGAGCGTGTGCCAGGCACTTACAGGCTGCAGGAGACTCCCGACCACGTGGAGGTCGCGTGGCACTTCAGGGCGAAGGACGAGTCCCGCACGTTCACCCTGGCATACCGCTTGCAGGAAGCAGTCGTGGCTCACAACGATGTGGCCGAGCTCTATTGGAAGTGCATCGGCGACGAATGGGAGGTGGGCGCCTCCGAGGCCAAGGTGACCATCACGTTGCCAGAGGGAGCCAGTAAGCAGGACATAAGGGCATGGGCCCACGGTCCGCTGTGGGGCGCCATATCTATCGAGAGCCCAACCCTCATAACCCTCTCTGTGGCCCCTCTCCCCGCGAAGACGTTCGTCGAGGCGAGAGTGGTGTTTCCGAAAGCCCTCGTCCCCGCAGCCACGCGCACGTCCAGCAGGGACGCACTGCTCTCCATCATGCAGGAGGAAGGCGCCTGGGCGCGTGAGGCCAACATCGCTAGAGAAAGGGCAGCCGCACGCCTGGCCGCCATGCGCCGACTGGGAAGACTCAACGTGTACCTGGCGCCTGCCGTCGCCATCCTTGCGCTCATCCTTTGGTTTGCGTTGATATATAGACGGTACGATCGGGAATTCACCCCGGAGTTCGCCGGAGATTATTACAGGGAACTCCCTGCCACCTACAGCCCTGCGGAGCTGGGGGTTTTGTGGCGCTTCGGCGCGCCCGGCCCGGCCGACTTTGCTGCGACCATCCTGGACCTAGCAAGACGCGGCTACGTCGAGATCGAGGAGCACAGGGCTGAGCGCGAGCGCCCCATCAAGGCGGGCAAGACAGCAGCCCACGTGGAGTACGTCGTCAAGAGAACCGCCAAGGGCAAGGACGACGACATGCTGGAACACGAGAAGGCCCTCTATAATGCCTTGTTTTACACGATCGGGGACACCCAGGCCGTGACGTTCCGTGAGATCGAGGAGTATGCAAGAAAACTGCCTGGTCCCTTCCTCGCGCTGTACAACGACTGGCAGGCGAAAGTGCAGGCCTGCGCGGCCGAGCGCGACGACTTCTTCGACCCGACCGCGGCTACCGGCAGGCTTGCCGGGATCCTCATGGGCATTGCCCTCCTCCTTGCCGGGGCTGGTGCGATCGCCCTCTCCGTTGCGCTCCTGCCCACCGGGATAGCTTGGATCGGCACGGGTATATTGATTGTGATACTGTCCGCGAGGATAAAGAGACGTTCGAAAAGGGGCCAGACGGAGTTCGCCACGTGGCGCGCGTTCCGCAGATTCCTCGTGGATTTCTCCTCTCTGCATGACGCGCCTGTGCCTTCCTTGCGGCTGTGGGAGCACTATCTTGTGTACGCGGTCTCGCTCGGCGTGGCAAGGGAAGTTATCGACCAGCTAAAGATCGTGTTTCCCGAGCTCGCCACCGAAGGCTCTGGTTTGGTCATCGGTCACGGCTGGCTTACCAGCACGGCCGGCAGCGACCTTGCCTCGTGTCTGACAAATCTGACGAGCTCGCTCGAGCACTCGATTCTTACCGCAACGAGCGAGAGCGCGTCCGCGGCAGGCAGAGGCGGAGGGTTCTCGGGCGGCGGAGGGGGCGGCGTTGGAGGAGGAGGCGGAAGCGCTGACTAGGTGAGGTTGCCGCCGCCACGGCACTGGCATCCACACGCGAGCCCGCCGCGTGAGAGAAGGGCAGCCAGTTTGTGACGCAGTGCCCAGGAGGCATGCGCTCGCGCGTCGACGACGCGGGAGCCCGGTCGGGGCCGGCTCGCGAGCTAGCTGGGGGGCTATGGTGATAGCGCGAGGATCAGCCGCCCTCGTCCTCGTGAGGCTGTCCACAAGACGACCCCGGAGTTCAGAATTTGCCGCGCTCCATGAAGCGCACGAGGTCCTCGAAACTTCCCCGGAAGTCAGGGTGATTCTGCGCCCGCCCGCGGTCGAGAAGGAAGTCCTCCACCAGATACGTTTTCATCCCGAGTGTCCCCGCAACGATGTCTTCCTCCACATCGTTGCCCACCATCAGGCACTCCTGCGGCGTGCGTCCGATGAGCTCGAGGACCTCTCCATAATATTCCCGGTTGGGCTTGCAGAAGTGCATCGTCTCGTACGATGTGACCAACCGGTAGGGAAGCCCGTCCAAACCTCCCCACCTCATCCGCTCCTCGATGGCGATGAGGGGAAACACCGGGTTCGTCGCTATGACCACGTCGAGCCCCCTCGAAAGCAAGGTCTCTATCATGCGGCGCGCCGCTGGATGCGCGCGGACACCCAGCCGGTGCTTGATGAGCGGGAAGTCACGCCGGTAGAAATCGTCAAACACCGGCATGAGAACGCCTTCGGGTATCCCTATCTGCGGGAAGAAGTCCTCGGCGAAAACCTGCTGGTTGGTCTTGGCTGGATCAAGGTTTTTCACCATGGCGTCTGTGGACCTGATGATCTGCGCGACCAGGCGCCTGGGCTCGACCATATCAGCAAGTCTTGTGCTGAGCGCAGCGAAGTATTCGTTGAGGAACGCGTCGAAGTCATAATGAACCAAGGTACCGTCGAGATCAAAGAGCACAGCGCGGACCATCTTATCACCTCACGCGATCGACATGATTCCCCGGGACCTCGGGCGAGCCGAAGAGGCACCATCGTCGGCGGCCGTCTTGGGTCGTTTGTGCGGTCTCGTGCGGCCGCGGGCCCTTTTCCGCCACAAGACGGCACGTGCTGAACCGCTTTGGCAGGATTGCGGAGGACTCTCGCCGAATCCCAGTAACAGGTGTCCGGAGGCTCCTCCGGGCCTTACGCATTCACGCGCGGCGGCAGCGACCGCCGGCCTTGTGCCACCTCGACTTGTGTAGGGAGAAGAGGCGGGATATGCCCTGTTTCTATTCCGAGCCCATCGACGTCATATTCGAATCCCGCCCAGGCCCGCCTCAAGCGTTCATTTGGCGGGGCGAGAAACACGTCATAGCCTCCATCGAGGCCGAATGGCAAGACCACGGCATCGGTACCGTGAACCCCAGGCACGGCAACTGGCGCCTGCGCCGTCACCGAAACTACTACCGCGTCCGGACCGTGGAAGGAAGGGTGTTCGAATTCTACCTGGACCGCGGCGGAAGTAGGCACAGGTGGGTCTTGTACCGGGAGCTTTAGCAGTCCGGCGTGGGGCCTAGGCAGGCTTGGGCGCGTTACCCACAAGCCTTTCGACCTCGGCGGCGTATGCCGACGCAAGCGCACGCGTCACCGGTCCCGGTTTGCCGTCTCCCACCGGCAAGCCGTCCACCCTCACGCACGGAACGACCTCCAGCGTGGTGCTGGTTATGAACACCTCTTCCGCCCGGGTGAGCAGGCTCGGGGCGAAGAAGTCCTCGACCACGGGTATGCCGCTCTCACGCGCAAGCCTCAACACAACGGACCTCGTTATCCCAGAAAGGATCCTCGGGCCCTCCGGAGCCGTGTATATCGTCCCGTCCCTCACAGCGAACACATTGGTGCTGGCGCCTTCGGTGACATACGCACCGTCCCTTATCATGATGGCCTCAAGGGCACCAGCTCGCCTCGCCCTTTCTTTTGCAATGACATTGGCTAGAAGATCCGTGCACTTGATGTCGCACCGAAGCCACCGCTCATCTGGAACGGTTATCACCGGAACACCCAGGAGAAGTCGCTCCGGTGGGGCGGGCCTCGCAGGGCGGACTGTAACAACCAGGGTAGGCTTCGCCGCTTCTGGAAAGGCGTGCCCGCGAGGGGCCCATCCCCGGGTGACCTGCACGTAAAGAACCGCTTCAGGAAGCTCGCTCCTGCGAACCGCCTCGAGCATGACATCCCTGAGCACAGACCTTCCTTCCGGCAGTGACAGCTCGATGGCGCTCGCGCTTCTCTCGAGGCGGCCTAGGTGTTCGTCGAGGGCGAAAGGTGCGGCCCGGTAACACCTGACAACCTCGTAGACGCCGTCGCCGAACTGAAACCCCCGGTCTTCAACGGACACGCGAGCCTCTGCAAGATCCATGAACTCCCCATCGACGTATGCGATCTCAGGCATCGCGAGCGGGTCACCTCCTGGCGGCCTCACGTCGGCCTCATTTCTCTTTCTCCACGGTGGCGGAAATCCCTCCAAGCGGATTCCGCGCTCACCCTCGACACGTCCGGGCCAGTCGCTGCAAGCGCGCCCGGGCTCACGCATACCCGCGTCCGCGGGGCGCGTACACCCCTCATAAAACCGTGTGAATGGAGGACACTACGTGTGTGGGGAAAGCTGCGTGGCGGGAATGAAGGAACTGCGCGATCTCGAGCGGACAATCGCAAAGCGCGCGGCCATCGTCTTGGCCGTCGCCGGGCCGCTCTTGGCGGCAGCAGGTCACCACCGGGTTGCCCTGGGTGGCATCGCTGGAACGCTATTCGGCCTTGCGAGTTTCCATCTGCTTGGCACAGCCATCGGCGACGCGGTCAGCGCGGGGCCCGCCAAGGCACAGACGAAAGCGGGCCTGACATACTTGGCCAGGTACGCCTTGACCGCGGTCATCCTATACTGGGCACTGCGCAATGATATTGGGTTATTCCTTGGCACAGCGGCAGGCATGGTGATGGTCAAATTCGTCATCCTGCTTACAGGGATCCTTGGACCGCTGTAAACGGCTGATGCTTCGAGGACGCGTGCAGGCCGCCCGCCGAACGTGCCCGCCAAGAAGAGAAGAGGAGGATCGCGGGAAATGCCGTTCTTCGCAAGGACATACCATCTCCTAGGCTACGAAATACCCGAGACAGTCATCACCACGTGGGTGATCATGGCTCTGCTCGTCCTTGCCTCGCGTCTCGCGGTGAGCCTCTTGACATCACGCCCGCCAGAGGAACCGCCCTCGGCGAGGAGCCTCGTCCCTGAGCTTCTCTACGAGGCAGTCCAGTGGCTCGTGGACGGGACCATGGGTAAGGAGAACAGGGGCTTCATACCGTACATCGGCACGCTCGCCCTCTTCCTCGTGGTGGCCAACCTCAGGGGCTTGATCGGTGTCACCCCCCCGACCGCAGACCTCAATACCACGCTCGCCCTCGCTACCATCACCTTTGTGAACATCCAGTACTACTCGATCAAGCGCAAGGGCATCGTGGCGTACCTCAAGGGCTTTTTCGAGCCAGTGGCGTTCCTTGCGCCGCTGAACGTCATCAGTGAGACCGCCCTTCCCTTCTCCATGGCATTCCGCCTCTTCGGCAACATGCTCGGCGGCGCCATCATCATGGGGCTGCTGTATTCGGTCCTGCCAGCGTTCGTGCCCGTCGTTCCCCACATGTACTTCGACATCTTCTCCGGAATCATCCAGACGTTCATCTTCGTTATGCTTACGATGACTTTCATCGGAAGGGCAATGGACTAGAGCAAGATGCACGGCATCTTCGAGGGATTCGGTGTGCTGGACACGTTCGCTTTTCTGGGCAGGCTGGGACTCCAGGACCTGCGGGAAACCGTGGCAGTCGCGGCCGCCCATCCGAGGGCGGCGGTGTTGGCCGCGTCAGCGCTAAGTGCTGGTATAGCGATGGCCTCCGGGCTCGGACCCGGGATCGGCCAGGGTTACGCTGCAGGTGAAGCCGCGGATGCGGTGGGGCGTAACCCCGCGAGACGGTCTGACATCACGCTGGTAATGCTCCTGGGACAGGCCGTGGCTGAGACTTCCGGGATCTTCTCGCTTGTAATCGCGCTTCTCCTTCTTTTCGCGAATCCTCTCGTGACGCACGCGGGCCCGCCGCTCACCCGGGCATCGGCAACCCTTGGGGCCGGGCTAGCCATGCTCGCCGGAATAGGACCTGGCATCGGTCAGGGATACGCTGCGGGCAAAGGAGCGGAGACAGTCGGACGACGTCCGGACCTGCGGATAGACATAACCCGGACGATGCTCCTTGGCCAAGCGATCTCCCAGACCACGGGCCTGTATGGCCTCGTGATCGCCCTCGTGCTCATGTTCGCGCCACCTTTTTAGAGGGGCCGGCCCCGGCCGACTGTGCGCGATGGGATGCAAGGTAACGGTGACGCCAGAGAGGATGAAAGCGCGCCCTACGACAAGCGAGAGCGCGCTAGTCACGCCCCGTTTCCGGCATGCGCCTCGGTCACCGGCGCCTTTGTCGGCCGTGTAGACCGCCACAAGTTCACGCCGCTCTTCAGTATCCAAGCCCTGGCTGAGACAATGGTATAGGCCTTGCCCTCCGGGCATGCCGACGGTGCGCCTGCAGAGCGCCTTGGTCGAATTCGGCGCGAACCCTGACCAAATCCCGAAGGCTCCGTCGCGCAGGCACCGGCAACTCCTCGTCGTGGAGGCCGAAGGGGACCCCTTCGAACTGCACGAAGCCGCCGGGTTAGGCCTGGCGGACCCGAGACTCACTGGACTCTCTGGGCAAGAGCTGGTTCAGGATGATGCCCACAATAGCCGCCAGGCCGATCCCGCCAAACTGCAGGTTCCCCCAGATCTTGATCATCGCGCCGCCGATCCCTATCACCAGCATCACGCTGGCGATTATGAGATTCCTGGGCTGCTTCATATCCACCTGGTTCTCAACGACCGTCCTCACGCCTATGGCCGCTATCATCCCGAAGAGCACGATGGATATCCCGCCCCCTGTGTCCCTTGCGATCTTGCGCGATTACAAAGCCCGAAGACTGGACAAAGTAAACAAAGGGAAGGGGGATCTCTCATGGATTCAACTCTTGCAGCAAGAGCGCTAGTACTTGCCGCGTCCGCCATCGGCGCCGGGATCGCCATGATAGCAGGCATCGGCCCTGGTGTCGGACAAGGGTTTGCTGCCGGAAAGGGCGCAGAGGCCGTGGGCAGGCAGCCGGAGGCGCAAGGCGAGATCATCAGGACGATGCTTCTCGGAGCGGCCATCGCGGAGACCACCGGAATATACGCCCTTGTGATCGCCCTTATTCTCCTCTTCGCCAACCCGTTCCTCAGGCTGCTTGGTTGATTCTCATAGGCCGACATCTCAGGAGGTCCTATGCGCCTCGATTATACGTACGTTTTTCAGATACTGAATTTCATAGTCTTGTTCCTCCTTCTTCGCCGGTACTTGTTTGGTCCGGTCAAGGCGTATCTTGACCGGCGAGAGCAGTATATCCGAGACCGCATATCGGCGGCAGAGAACGACAGGAACCGCGCCGCGAAGCTCAGGGAAGAGCTTCAGACTGATCTCGCCCGCGCCCGGGCTAAGGCGGGAGAGATCGTGGAGCAGGCCAGGCGCGCGTCTGAGCAAATCAAGGCCGAGGCCCGCAGGATGGCTGCGGAGGAAGCGGCACGCATCATGACACGCGCCCGCGAAGAGGCAGCCCGCCAAAAGGAGCAAGCCCTTCAAGAGATCCGTCGACAGGCGGTGGACATCTCCGTCGCCGTCGCCTCAAAGGTCATCCGCAGCGTTCTCGACCGGGAGGCGTTGCGGCGGGAGGCATCCGCGGCCGCCCGGGATATCCTTGAGGCAACGCCGCGAACCAACGTTCACGGGGGTACAGCCTCATGACGTCCCTCGACCCGGCCACGCTCGCGAGGGCTCTTCTCTCGGTCGTCAGGGAGCAGCATGTGGAGCCCCAAACCGTTGCAGGGGAGCTTGCAGAGGTCGCCAACGTCCTCGCGTCGGTGCCGCTCCTAAGAAGGACGCTCGGCGATCCGGGCATCCCAGCCGACGAGCGGCGATCTATTGTATCGGACGTCCTGGGTGACATCCTCTCGCCTGTTACGCTCGGCCTTCTCGACCTCCTCATAGACGAGAACCAGGTGAACGCGGTCGGCACCGTGGTCAACACATACCAGAGGCTTCTCGATGAGGACAGAGGCGTGGTGCGTGCTCACGTGACCAGTGCCGTCAAGCTTTCGCCCGCCGATGTGGAAACGCTGCGCGCAGGGCTGGCCGAAAAACTCGGCGGGAACGTCATCATCGAGCAGGAGGTTGATCCTGGGATTCTGGGAGGCCTGATAGTGCGGGTTGGAGACGCCGTGTTCGACGGCAGCCTTGCCGCTCGCCTCCGTAAAGTGCGCGAGGAACTCGAGACGACCGCTCCTGTGACGACGGGCGAAACGCCCGCTCACCCCCAGACTGACTCGTCTTGCGGCGCAGCCGCGACAACGTCTGCAACCGGCGACCCGCCGCCTGCGGGGCCGTCCAGCGCTCCTTCCGGGGAGTGAACGCTCTTGGACCTCTCGCCTGAAGCTGTAGCAGCGGCCATCAGGGCCCGCCTTGCCATGACACGTCCTGGAATCGACGTGTATACCCAGGGGACCGTCATCGAGGTGGGTGACGGGATCGCACGTCTCTCCGGGCTTCGGGGTGCCATGATGGGCGAGCTGGTGGAGTTCCCCGACGGAGTGTTCGGGATAATCCTCAATCTCGAGGAGGACACAGTAGGGGTCGCGCTGCTGGGGTCTGACGTGGACGTCAAGGAGGGCGACATCGTGCGCGGCACCGGTCGCGTGATCGACGTGCCCGCCGGAAGCGCGGTGGTTGGGAGGGTGGTGAATGCCCTGGGAATTCCGATTGATGGGAAGGGCCCTATCGACGACTCGACAAGGCGGCCGATAGAGCATCCCGCGCCGGGTATCGCCATGCGCGCCCCCGTGTCAGAGCCCCTTCAGACGGGGCTTATCGCCATCGACTCCATGATCCCCATCGGGCGAGGCCAGCGCGAGCTCATCATCGGCGATAGGCAGACAGGAAAGACCGCCATCGCCGTCGACACCATCCTGAACCAGAGGGGCAAGGACGTCACGTGCGTGTACGTGGCGATCGGGCAAAAACGCTCCACGATTGCAAAACTCGTGAAGCTCTTCGAGGAGGAGGGCGCTATGGACTACACGGTCGTGGTCGCGGCTTCCGCGAGCGAGCTTGCGCCCCTCCAATACATAGCGCCGTATGCCGGTTGCGCGATGGCCGAGGAGTTCATGTACACGGGCCGCCACGCGCTCATCGTGTACGACGACCTGTCCAAGCATGCCATCGCGTACAGGGCCACATCCCTCCTGCTCAGGCGACCTCCGGGCCGTGAGGCCTTCCCGGGGGATGTCTTCTACCTCCACTCGCGGCTGCTGGAGCGCTCCGCAAAACTCGCGCCGGAGCTCGGCGGTGGCTCCATGACGGCGATCCCCATAGTCGAGACGCTCGCAGGGGACGTGTCGGCGTACATACCGACCAATGTGATCTCCATAACCGACGGGCAAATATACCTTGAGAGTGAGCTCTTTTTCTCGGGGGTGAGGCCCGCGGTCAACGTGGGGCTTTCCGTGTCGCGCGTCGGAGGCGAGGCGCAGATACCCGCGATGAAGAAGATCGCGGGCAGGATGCGGCTGGACCTCGCGCAGTACCGGGAGCTCGCTGAGTTCGCCCAATTCGGCACTGAGCTCGATCCCGAGACCAGCGCGAGGCTGGAGAAGGGCAAGCGGATCGTGGAGATCCTGAAGCAGCCTCAGTACCAGCCGATGCCGGTGGAAGATCAGGTCATGCTCATTTTCGCGGTGGTGCGCCGCCACCTGGACGACATTCCGGTGGAAGCCATAGCGTCTTTCAAAACGCAGTTCATCGATTACATGCACCAGGTCCATCCCGAGGTACCCCAGGCCATCGCCGCAGGAAAGGACCTCGACGAGGATCTCGAGAGGCGTCTCGCGTCTGCGATACGCGATTTCAAGGAAGTATTCTCGCCCACGGGCGTGCGAGGGCCTGTCGAGACCTCCCCGAGGAAGGCGCAAGGCGGCATAGAAAGCCAAGTCATCGAAGGAGCGTGACGGGTTCAGATGGAAGAGCTTCGCGACATTCGCCGGAGGATACGCAGCGTCAGAAGCGCCCAGCAGATCACCCGCGCGATGTCTTTAGTTGCTTCCACGAGGCTGCGCAAGGCCGAGAGGCTCGTGGAACCCGCTCGCGCGTACGCCGAGGCTCTCCATCGGGTCGTCGCCGACATCGCCGCGAGGACCCCATCATGGGCCCACCCACTTCTGAAACCCAGGGAGGGCTTGACCTGCGGCTGCCTCGTGATAACCTCCGACAGAGGGCTCGCAGGCGCCTATAACGCTGAGATCCTGCGGCAAGCGACCCACCTCATCAAATCTGGTGCCGCCGGCTCGGCCCGCGTCAACGTCGTCGCTGTGGGCAAGAAAGGGCGGGATTTCTTCCGAAAACATGGCCCCCGACCAGCAAGGGAGTACCATCACCCCGACGCGCCCGACGAGACGCTCGCGCAGCGCATCGCGCATGACTTACTTGCGGATTACCTCGAAGGCCGCGTGGACGCCGTTAAGATGGTATTCGCGAGGTTTGTGTCCCGAGGTTCGTATCGCCCCGAAACGCTGCAGCTGTTGCCACTTGAAGGTGAGGAGGACAGGGGCGTTTGCCCCAGCGGCGAACGTGATGTCGGCATACCAGGCGCTCCGGATGACGCGGGCCGCGGCCCCGAGGGTGCCGCCGGCGAGAGGGAGCCGGGCCGCCCTTACCTGCCCTTCTCGTATGAGCCCTCGCCTGAGTCCGTGCTCGACAGGCTCTTCCCTCACTACCTTACATCGGTGGTGTACATGGCGCTTGTGGAGTCGAAGGCGAGCGAGCTAGCAGCGAGAACGGTCGCCATGGATTCGGCAACCGACAATGCCGGAGAGCTTATCGAGAGGCTCACGCTCACTTATAACCGCGCGCGGCAAGCCGAGATCACTCAGGAGATCTCGGAGATCGCAAGCGGCGCGGAGAGCCTCCGTTGAGCACGCAAATACATGCGTCGCGCGCAAGCGCGTGCCTCGCTCGGTCGCCCGAAACGCTCGAGGCGTAGGCTCCGGGTGCCGCGCCACTCCGGGAGGTCGGGGAGGGGAGCCGGCAACCAAGCCCGGTGCCACGAGTCTTCGTCTCCTTTCTTGTCTTGAGGCTTGAGGACGGCTGGGTTGGCGGTGTTTGCACGACGGGGTGTCTGGAACCTGGCGAGGCTGCGCGCCGAATTCGGACGCTTTGCACCACAAGCGCGTCGTCCCCGGGGCCGGGGAGCAAGGCCCACGCCCCGGGCGGGACGTCGGCGCTGAATACCAGCGCCAATTCGTGACGATCGAGGAGTCGTGAGAAGATTGGCGGTCATCCCAAACGCACAAACCGAAAACGAGCGCCGCGACGGGGCGGGGCACGCGAAGGGGCGCGTGGTGCAGATAATCGGTCCGGTGGTGGACGTCGAGTTTCCCGAGAACGACATCCCGGAGATATATACCGCCCTCACCATTGTCGGGCCCCCGCGCCGCGCTCCTGAGAGCGGACCCTATGATGAGGCACCCGGCGAACCTGCCCGCGTGACGCTTGAGGTGATGCACCACATAGGCAGGGGCCGTGTCCGCGCCATCGCGATGTCCTCCACGGAGGGCCTCACCAGGGACATGGAGGTCATCAATACCGGCTCACCAATGAAAGTGCCCGTCGGCCGGGGAACCCTGGGCCGGGCTTTCAACGTCCTCGGGGAGCCGATAGACGGCCTTGGCCCGCTCGACAACGTGGAACTCTGGCCGATTCACCGGCCGTCCCCCGAGCTGACCGAACAATGGACCGGCAACGAGATCCTCGAAACCGGGATCAAGGTCATCGACCTGCTCGCGCCGTATCCCCGAGGCGGCAAGGTTGGTCTTTTCGGAGGAGCGGGCGTCGGGAAGACCGTGCTCATCATGGAGCTCATTCGCAGCGTCGCGGTGGAGCACGGAGGCTTCTCGGTGTTCGCCGGCATCGGCGAGCGCACCCGCGAAGGAAACGACCTCTGGCTGCAAATGAAGGCATCTGGGATCCTCGAGAAGACGGCGCTCGTGTTCGGCCAGATGAACGAGCCGCCGGGCGCGCGCTTTCGCGTGGGTCTGGCGGGGCTCACCATGGCGGAGTATTTCAGGGATGTGGAAGGCCAGGACGTGCTTCTGTTCATAGACAACATATTCCGTTACATCCAAGCCGGTGGAGAAATCTCGGCGCTGCTCGGCAGGATGCCCGCCGCAGTCGGGTACCAACCCACCCTCGCGGTCGAGGTCGGCATGCTCGAGGAGAGGATCACCTCGACGGCTCGCGGCTCCATAACGTCGGTGCAGGCCATATTCGTGCCCGCGGATGACATCACCGACCCGGCACCAGCCACAGCGTTCGCCCACTTGGATGCCACAACCGTGCTGTCTAGAGACATCGCCGAGCTCGGGCTGTATCCAGCGGTGGACCCTCTTGACTCGACATCGCGCATGCTCGACCCGCGCATCGTTGGGGACGAGCACTACGAGGTCGCCCGCGGTGTACAGGCCGTGCTCCAGCGTTACAGAGAGCTCAAGGACATCATAGCCATCCTCGGAATAGATGAGCTCTCAGACGAGGACAGGCTCGTCGTGAGCCGCGCTCGAAAAGTGCAAAGGTTCCTCACCCAACCGCTTTTCGTCGCGGAAGCGTTTACCGGGGAGCCGGGACGCTATGTTCCCATCCAGGAGACAGTGGAAGGTTTCGGGCGGATCATCCGGGGCGAGGTCGACGACCTTCCCGAGCAAGCCTTTTACATGGTCGGAACGCTGGACGAGGCGGTGAAACGCGCCAAATCGTGAAGGCAGGGGCACGTGAACGCAGGGCCGTGAGCGCGCGGCCCCGAGCCGACACGAAGGCACGGGACTGACCGCTCCTAGAGTGTCCTCATCGGGGTGACATGATGAGCCACTTCACATTGCGCGTTCTCACGCGCCGGAGAATAATCCTGGAGGCCAAGGCGGCCGCGGTCTTGATCCCGGGGTCGGAAGGTGACTTCGAGGTTCTCGGGAACCACGCCCCGCTCGTGACGGCGCTTCGCCCGGGGCAACTCACCGCGGCATGCCAGGATGGGAGGAAGCAGGTTGCAGTCCATGGGGGGTTCGCGATCGTGACGCCCGACCGCGTCGACATCCTCGCGGACGAGGCGCATCTTAAGCCTGGATGACGCGGTTGCGGCCTTCCCTCTTTCCACGGTAGCACGCCATGTCCGCGAGGTATATGAGCTCCTTTTGGGTCCTCGCGTCCACGGGATAGGTGGCCACCCCCACCGTGACGGTGATCTTGCCGCTCGGTATCTGGTCCTCGTTGGGGAACGGATACGCCTCTATCCGCGCCCGGATCTTCTCGGCCACCTTGAACGCCTGCGGTTTATGAGCCTCAAGGAGTATGACCACGAACTCCTCTCCGCCGTACCTCGCCACAATGTCGGTTGACCGCACTGACCTCGTGATGAGCCTGGCCACGGCCTTGAGCGCTCCGTCACCCGCCGGATGGCCCAGCACGTCATTGTATTGCTTGAAGTCGTCAATGTCGATCATCAACAGGGAGAGGTATCGCCCGTAGCGCTCGCACCTCGCGAGCTCCTCGGCAAGCCTCTCCTGAAAGTGCCTGTGGTTAAACAGCCCGGTCACGGAATCCGTGATGGCGAGCCTCTCCGCTATCTGGTGCAGCCTTGTCATCTCCGCCAGCTGTCTGTCCAGCTTGGAGTTGGCCCTTCTCAGCTCTGCCTCGCTCTTCTCGAGCAACTCGTTCTTCACCTTGAGTTCCCGATACAGCCTCGCGTTTTCTAGGGAGATGGCCGCCTGCGTGGCGATAGTGCTCATTATCCGCACGTCATCTTCGTCGAACCGCCGCGTATAGCTCTGAACGGACATGACCCCTATGACCCTTTTCTGAACTAGAAGTGGCACTGCAATGACGGACAGCGGCCTGTCACCTAGAGTGATGGCCTCCGCAGGCACCTGCCCCATGTCTTTGGATGAGTCCTTGATGAAAAGCGGGCTACCGGACTTGATGACCCATTCGGTGATGCCTTTGCCCGTGGGGTACGGCCGTGTAAAACTCGCAACCCGCACCCCATGGTCCACGAGCATCTCGAACCTGATCTGGGAAGCCTGTTCATCGAAGAGAGCCACGAAGAACGACTCATTGCCCATTATCTCAGCCACTTGTTCGTACATGACCTCGAGGAGCGCGGGAAGGTCGAGCACGGAGGTGGTTGCCACTCCTACTCTGTACACCGTCATCATCTCGGCGGCGGACCGGCGGGCCTCCTCGGTCTGGCGCCTCAGCTCTTCCTCCAGCCGCTTCCTCTGGCTCATATCGCGAACCACGCCCTGAACTGCCACAGGAGCGCCTTCCCTCTGGACGACGCTCATGTTGACCTGGCAGTACACGGACCTGCCGTCGGCGCCAGCAAGCTCCACATCAAGCATCTGACGCGCACGGGACACGCCGCCTGGCGCGAGGGCAGCCGCAACTTCCTCGCGGCTGCCCCCGGTGATCAACTCGAGGATTTTGCGCCCCACGAGCTGTTGGCCGTTGTACCCGAGCATCGCAGCAAGGGGCTCGTTCACAAACGTGATGGTGCCCTCGAGGTCCGCCACGAACATCCCGTCGCTGGCGTTCTCGATGAGCTCACGGTACTTGGCCTCCGACTCCGAAAGCTCCCTGATGGTGGCTCTCACCTTTCTGCTGAGAGCCTTGTTGGCAACGATCATGGCTAGCACCGCGAGGATGAGCGCCCCGACGACCGTGAAAGCCATGAGATGGATCATCGGCGTTCCGTCGTGGGTCGGAAGGACCGGGCTTTCCGCCGGCAAAGCGAAAACGGCGCCGAAGGCGGCGACGCCTCCACTCGCCTCACTGAACAGGCGGCTCAATCCGTGCACCCACCAAATGGATGACCCGGGCCTCACCGTCACCGCTACCTCCCCCGTGGCCTCCGAAGCGCCCGAATCCTCGCGGACGCAAGCTGCCGCGTTATTCTGCAGGGAGCCTGCCGGTCTGCCTGAGATGATCGAAGAAGGATTCCTGGTCGACGAATACCTTTGTGCAGTGGAATTTCAGGAACGGGCTGACACGCTCCTTGAAGATGGCGTAAACCTCTTTATTATTGGTGGAGCCATAGATGATCTCGCAAAGCACGCCGGGAGACGTCTTGTCAGTCGGGTAGTATACGACAACCATGTCGCTCTGGTCAATCAGAGTGTAGTCGCGGATGACGGTCTGGTCAGCTATCTCGCCCCTCTCCGACGGCGTGATCCCGAATTCGGGGCCTATCTCGGAGAGATCGTAGCTCTTGGAGTCGTCTCTTCCAGCCCCGTATGAGAGCTCGGTGTCCTCTACGGCAAGGGGGTCGAAAACCTCGAAGTGCTCCCTCAGCTTGTCACGAAACTCCCTGACTTCGCGCATCTTCTCGGCGTCATTGTGCATCAAGGTTATCGGAAAGCTCAGGTACACCTTGGGGATCTCCGGCCTGAACATCAGGTTATACATGGTGCTCGGCGGCTGCCCCACCGCCACCACATAATGCGGCTTCCGCTGATAAGAAGCCATCATCTTGGTGACGAAGATCTCCTCGTCCCGCCAGATGAGGATATCTTTAAGCGAGAGCCGGCCCCTCCAAACCGGCGATTCATCGAGCCTTTTCGACACGTTCAGAACGCTGTCGATGATCGTCACGTAGAGGTCTGGTTTGAGCTCATTGAGGTAATGAACGTCAAAAGCAGGCATGAGATAGTTCTTCCAGCGAAAACAGCCATGGGTGGAAATGATGCAGTCCTCGACCTTCTCGGCTTTCTTGAGGATCTCCTCGAAGACCGCTGCTCGCAGCGACCTCAGCGTGGACGGAGAGAGATCCAGAATCTTCTCGGGACTCGTGGGGCTCTCCAGTTCATCGGCCTTTTTGAACATCAGGTCACCCACGTTGAAAAGGTGCACCTTCCTGCCGAGCGCCTCCGAGGCGGCAAGCGCGCTCTTGAGGTAATCAAGCTTTCCAGAACCGCTTGTGCCGGTGCAGATCACCTTCACCCGAACCCCTCCTCGCCAGAATCTTCGACGCCGCGACCATACACTCCTCCTCCGGCCTCACCTTGCGAAACGCTCCAGCACCAAGGCGATGAACTTGATGCCCTCCAGGAAATCCGACAGGTTCACGTTCTCGTCCGGACCGTGCGACCGCGACTCCGGGTTGCCGATGCCGACTCCCACGGCCGGCGTGCCGAATCGCGCCGCGACCTGGTACATCGGCCCTGTGCCCGCAGAGGTCGGATATAATGACGGCTCCCTCCCGAACAGCTCCACGCACGCCTCACTGATCACCTTCACTATGCGCGAGTTCGGGTCGGTCCTCGCGGGGTACTCAGATCCAAGCCACGTCACCCGGAAGTCGCCGCAACCCATCGCTTTGAGATAGTCCTCGAATTTCCTCTGGATATCCTCAGGGCGCTGGTCAGGCACGAGACGCATATCCAGCTTTGCTACGGCCTTGTTTGGCAAAACGGTCTTGGAACCAGGGCCCTCGTACCCTGCCGAAAGGCCGCACACGTTGCAGGTAGGCTCGAAGTAAAGCCTTCTCAACACATCCCTGCCCGCAAGATCGAGCACGAAGCGGTCCGTGCCGAACGCCTTCGCCAGGCGCTCGTGATCCTCGGGAAGCTTCTCGATGAGCTCGATGTCGTACGAGCTCGGCTTACGGACGTCGTCGTAGAAGCCTGGGATCAGGATCTCCTCCCTTGCGTTCTTCAGGGAACTCAAGGCCCAGATGAGCCTCCATACAGGGCTGGGAACAACCGCAGCCAGGGAGGAATGCAGGTCGTGGCTGCCCCCCTCCACTTCTATGTTTGCGTAGCACAGCCCCTTGCAGCCGAGAGTAACCTCGAGCCTGCCGTCTTCCTCGCGGCCGCCCGTTTCCCATATGCACGCGTCCGCCCGGAAAACCTCGGGATGTTCCCTTGCATAGTCATCCAAGGCCGGGCTGCCGATCTCCTCCTCGCCTTCGGCAACGAATTTCACCGTTAGCGGAAGCTTTCCCCTGACGGCTAGAAGCGCCTCGACCGCCTTCACGCGCGCCACTAAGTCCCCCTTGTTGTCAGCCGTTCCCCGTCCGAACATCTTGCCGCCCTCGATCTCGGCACCGAACGGGTCGTGATGCCATCTGTCGAGAGGCTCCGGAGGCTGCACGTCGTAGTGGTTATAGAAAAGCAGGGTTTTCTCCTGCTCACCCGGTATCTCCGCGGTGACAAGCGGCGCGGCACCCTCCTTGCGAAAGACCTGTACTCTCGCCCCCAGGCTCGACAGCATCCTCTCCACGGTCCGAGCGGCTTCGTCCACGCCCTTGGCCTGTGCGGAAACGCTGGGCTGCCGCACGAGATCTTGGAGCTCCCTGACAAACCTAGCTCCGTGTCGGTCGACATAGTCGAAGACTTCCGTCATCCGAATCGTTACCCCCTTGCCAGCGAGCGGCGCCCCCGCCTGCGCGCGCCGACTCGAATAATCTCAGCGTGCCGGCGGAGCCACCACACGAAAATCGAAATCCCCGCAAGGACCGGTGATGAGACGCCCACCACCGTGGTCTGAAGGAGATCGACATAGTACTTGAATGCAATCCGAAAGTCGGGCAGGTACCGCGTGAACCTCACGCCATCGAGCACCACAGACACCGCAATCTGAATGACGAGGGCCAACATTATGAGATAAATGCATGCCAAGCCGTTCATCAACACGTCAGCAGGCTTCTTGCGACCTTGGCAAGCAAGCCATCCCGAGATCGCCGACGCCAAAAACGCACACACCATGGAATCACCCATCCTCCAAGTAAAGAAGGGCACGACATCACTCTCGCTGTTGAAAACGCTCATCGAAAGGGTGATCCCGCGTGCCATCAAGATAGCATAAAACGCACCAAAGTAGACCACCGCCCCGATGACCGGGATGCGCATGTTCGCCGTTCTGAGCTGAGCGAGGACCGCGAGCCCCCACGCAAACCCCGCGATGACCATGACGGCCGCTGGCACGGTCGCGAACCGCTGGCGCGCGAGGAGCCTCTGCCGTCCGCCGGACATGGCCTCAAGCGCGGCGGCATCGATGTCGCGAGCGAGCTCAGTCGCCTCGTCGTACTTGCCATCGTTGTGCAAGAGCGCCGCATTGGACACCGGCTCGATCGCTGGGGCTTTCTCACCAAGCGTTTCAAGATATCGGCGGGCGAAGGCCACCCTCGCCTCTGCCTGTCGTATCGCTCGTTCAGCCACGGCATACGGGGGCGCGTCGAGCATCTCGAACAACACCTTACCTTGGGCGTGCGCGGGAACTGAGGTACCCAGGAGGGCGGCGCACGTGGGCGCCACATCTTCGTGACGCGCTGCCGCCCACGAGATCTCCGGCGCCGGACGTTCGGGCGTCACTATCCCGGCCCCGGCGGCAACCAGCGGCACCGTGATGACGTCCTTTTCCCAGCCGCCGTGGCCGCCTCGCGCCGTGTGCCCGTGGTCGGAGGTCACGACTATCGTGTCGCTGGTGAGATCGAGGCTCGCCAGGATCTTTCCGATCATTGCATCCGCTTCAGCCGAGGCGCTCTTGTATGCGGGGCTCGCGGCGCCCGTAGCGTGCCCGGCTGCATCCACCGACGAGAAGTGGACCACCACGAACCTGGCGTCCCCTTGCTCGAGCTCCCGAAGGGCCGAGTCAAGGATCTTGGAGTCCGCCTTCGAGACCGCAGCCATGTCCGCGGAGTCCGTGGCCACGTAAGTGGCCTTGGCTACGGACGCGCCGAAAAGGGCCTTCCAGTCCTCGCTCGCGTAAAGCGCGGTTTTCAGCCCGGCCCGCCGCGCCGCGTCGAAAAGGCTGTCAACGGGAACCGGCCCGTTGAACGCGTTCGTGGTCACGCCCGAGATCTCCGGGGGCGCGCCGGTAAGGAGGGTGGTCCACCCTGGGTACGAGAAGGACGGTTGATTAACCTGAAGGGAGAAAGCCACGCCGCGGCTTCCTATGTCCTTCAATACAGGCATGTCATCCACGGCGCCGAGCCCAAGACCATCGACGATCACGAGAACCAGCCGACGCGTCAACCGCGCCGTGGCCTGCCCGGCGTCTATCGCGAACGCGTACGGGGTCCGGTAACCTACTACGTCCTGCAGCCCCCACGTGGCAAGGCGCCAAGAGGCCGCGCCCGCTGCCATCGCCGCGATGCACGCGAGCACGATGGCCTTTCTCCTCCCTCTCAGCCAGCGGCCTATTGTTCGGCCCACTCCCGTCCGCGTCGCACCGCTCACCCTCATGCGATCCCTCTCCTCACCACACCAGCAGCTGTCGTCTTCTCCTCGCTAAGTGAGGATGCGCGAGACCGTTGGTCCCCTCGCGCCATGCCATCTCGGCCCACTTGAAGCCCGCAAAGCCTTCGCCGGGGCCGCGGAGATCGGCAGTTACTGGAGAAGTTCAACAGCCTCTCGCACCTTCACTTAGGGTTTCGACACGCCGGGTCTGTTCCCTCCAGCGGCTCCAGCCGCCCCTGCCGCGAGACGGCGCCATCTCTCATCCAGGTCGGCCACCACATCGTCGGGCACGCGCACCCCCCCGATCGGGGCAGGTTCATCCGGTGCGACCCCATGAAAATCGCTTCCGCCAGTCACGATGAGTCCATGCCTCTCGGCAGCCTCGACCCATCGCCTGGTAAGCTCGGGACCATGGGTTGGGTAGTAAGCCTCGATGCCTTCGAGCCCGGCGGCGATGAGGTCTTCAAGGAGGGCGTCTCCGGCCGTCCTCCCAGGGTGGGCAAGCACGGGCACGCCCCCTGCCGCGCGCACGAGGCGAACGGCTTCCGTCGGGGTCAATCCGTAATGCTCCACGTAGGCAAGGCCCTCCTTACCCAGGTATTTCTCGAAATCTCCGTAACGCCTCTCGGGCCTCGCATAGCCAAGGTTCACCATGGCTCGGAAGATCTGACTCCTCCCCACGAAACCCTCTTTGCCTAAGCTCAGGACGTACGGGAGGGAAATGTTTATGCCAAGCTTGCCCAGCTTCTCCAATATCCTTCTTGCCCTCGCAAGCCGCCCTTCCCGTAGCACGCGGAGGGTCTCGAGGAACGTTGCGGAAGTCGCGTCCACATGGTAGCCCAGGACGTGAACCTCCGTGTCCTCAATGTCAGCGGACAGCTCGATCCCCGGAATGACCCGCACGCCACACCCAGCTCCGACGGACTCCGCCTCCGGAAGGCCATCAACCGTGTCGTGATCGGTGAGCGCGATGGTCGTCACACCGCGCTCGGAAGCGAGCCTCACAACCTCTCCTGGAGAGTATCGCCCGTCGGATGCCGTCGAGTGAACGTGCAAATCTGTCCCCACTTGAAAAGCCTCCTTGTGCGCCTTGCGGGACCGCGATACCCCACGTCGCCGGGGTTCCACACATGGAATTATGGCCCGCAAACGCCCGTTTATTTCTCGCTCCCGTGGACATAATAGAGATGCAAAGGTCCTCGCTGGGCCGAGCTAAGACCGTCGTGCGCCTCTTCCTGGGCGCTGCAGGCCCAGAGAGCCTCACGGCGATCGAGCGAAAGGCGGCACCCCGCCTTGCATCTGCAACGCTCGTGCCGCTCTAGCGAAGGTTAGCGTGCGGCCTCCCAAGGATCCGTCCGGGCCGAAAGGTCTTGCCGGGTTCGAAAGAAGTCGCATCTGGCCGAGCCAAGACTTGCACTGGTCTGAAGGTAGTCTGTGCACGGTTGAAAGATCGTGTATGGTCTGCCCAGGATCTCTGCCGGTCGGTCAAAGGTTGCCATCCGGTTCTGTAATGTACTGCAGCTAGAGGTTCCCTCGGCCGGAAGGTCGTTGTAGCCTCATTAGGGACTGGACGCAGCCGGCGAGAAGGTCCGCGAGGGCCTTTGCGCTTTCACTTGCGAGTCTCCGACCCGGCTCCGATGCGGATTGCCACTCGGCGGCGGCCGACCCCACATGGGATGAAAAGGCCGTGCACGCCCTCCCCGCCCTGCTTGCCCTTGAGAGGAAAATGGGTTGCCTTCCGGCAACCCGTGATCCCTTTCGGAAAATCCTCTCAAACTGTGGTTATGTAATATGAACTATCGCGCGGCAACCTTGTCCTTGAGAGCCTTACCGGCCTTGAACACCGGCACCTTGGACGCAGCGATCTTTATGGCTGCGCCGGTTCTCGGGTTCCTCCCTGTACGCGCTGCACGCTTCCTCACTTCGAAAGTGCCGAATCCGACAAGCTGCACTTTGTCTCCGGAAGCAAGGGCACTCTCCACAGCTTCCAGTGTCGCACCGATGACCTTCTCCACGTCTTTGCGCTTCGCGCCCGTCTGTTCGGCGACTTTCGCCACGAGTTCCGCCTTATTCAAAACTCAGTCCCTCCTTCCGCCCAACTAATACTCAGGTCACGCGGTTTTGCCCGATCCCTGCCATTTGCTATTCGATTAAATTCGCGGTTCTCCTTCTTGCACTAGCGAAAAATGTTGATACGACGCCGTACGTGTCGATGGAAGCCCATTCCTCTAATCCTGAGGGAACGCTCTTTCCACCACTTGCCCGGACTTGCCTAGCGGGCCTATCCGGACTCCATTGTATGTCACGTCTATTCCGCTCGCGTTGCCGACCTTGATCCGGATGGATTTCCTCGCGTGCCATGTCGCGTGCTCCCCCGCGACCATGGAGCGCTCGAAGATCACTTTCCCATCAGCCACCACCCTCACCCAACACCGCTCGGTTATTGATACAGAGAGTTCATGGCCTTCGGGTGCCGCCTCAGAGGTTGCGGCGTTTTCCTGCTCCTTCAGAGACGCGGCGGGCGGCGCAGTAGACACCGCCGGCGCTGGACGGGAGGCTGTCATCCCCGTTCCGTCTGACGTAAAGCCGGATGACCCTTCCCCGGGACGCGCCTCCGGCGAAACACCGGTTTCCGCCGCCGCGAGGCCGCCTTCCGTGACGACGTCAGCGGCAGGCGGCGACGAGGGTACAGCCTGTTCTTGCTCCGGAGCGGGTAGGTCCGTGGCCGGTCCTGCAGGGACGTGCCCCCTTCCGCGCAGCGCGACTACTGCCACAATAGACACGAGCACAACGCAGAACCCGACCGCCGCTAAAAAGCGTCGCGATATTCTGACGTTTTGCGATGTATTTCGCGCTCCACCGGGAGGTGATTCCTGGGCTCGTTCCACCTCTAGTTTCGCCCGCTCGGCCTTGTAGCGGTCCACGATCTCATCCCCGCTGAGGCCCACGGCTTCGGCATAGCTACGAAGGAACCCCTTGACGTACACCTCCCCCGGAAGAGCCTCGAACTCCCCTCGTTCGATCGCCTCCAGGTAGCGTCCTCGAATCTTCGTTGCCTCCTGAACGTCGGAGATCGTAAGCCCCCTGGCTTCCCGCGCTTCCCTCAGAAGCTCGCCGAGCTCTCGCATCACGCGTCCCTCCCTTCCGGCAAGCTCTCGAAGCACCCCCAACCCGTTCGCTTCGCTCTCCTCGATTCTTACGAGGATTTTACTAGTCTCTTCGCCTCTTACGAGTCGCGCGACGAGTCGCGGGCTTTCGCCCGGGTTGCATCCCACCTCTCTAGCGTCGTAAGGACCTTTCGAGGTTTGCTACCCTCGTACGGGCCGACAAGCCCCCGTGACTCCATCGCGTCAATGAGCCTCGCGGCGCGCGTGTAGCCGATCCTGAACCTCCGTTGGAGTTTTGAGATGGATGCTTCCTCCGTCTCCAGTATGAGCCTGACCGCATCCTCGAAAAGCGGGTCCTCCTCGCCAAGGCTCTCGCCATCGGTGGTCTCTCTCGTCACGCTTTCCGCCACATACGTCGGCTCGGCCTGCGCTCGCACGAAGTCCACTATGGCCTCGATCTCGGAATCGGAGACGTACGCGCCCTGCACCCTGATGGGTTTGGGCGCACCCACAGGGAAGAACAGCATGTCGCCCTTCCCGAGGAGACGCTCCGCGCCGCCTGTGTCTAGTATGACTCTGGAATCCACCTGGGAAGGAACGGCGAAGGCGATGCGGGACGGTATGTTCATCTTTATGATGCCCGTCACGACGTCAGCGGAGGGCCTCTGAGTGGCAAGCACCAAATGTATTCCCGCCGCCCGGGCCATGAACGCGAGCTGCGAAACGACGTCCTCCACATCCTTTTGCGCGACCATCATGAGGTCGCCCAGCTCGTCTATGATGACAACGATGTAGGGGAGGGGCCTCGCCTCCGCGTCGCGCAACTTCCCGGATTTGCAGAGGCTGTTGTATCTCTCTATGTTTCTCACGCCGTTGGCGCCGAGCAGCCTGTAGCGGTTGTCCATTTCTTGCGCAACCCACCTCAAGTACCCGCCCGCTTCTCTCGTATCCGTGACCACTGGCGCCAGGAGATGGGGTATCCCGTCGTAGGTCGTGAGTTCCACCCGTTTCGGATCTATCATGAGGAGCTTGACCTCTTCGGGTGTGGCTTTGAAAAGGATGCTCGCGATGAGGGCGTTCAGGCACACGCTCTTGCCCGAGCCTGTAGCCCCCGCGACCAACAGGTGCAGCATGTTCTCGAGGTCGCCGACCACGGGTTTGCCCGCGATGTCCTTGCCGAGCGCTATCGCCAGTTTGCTCTTGTGCCTCTGAAACTCGCTCGACTGAAGGACCTCTCTCAGGTAAACGAAGGAGATCTCAGGGTTCGGGACCTCGATCCCGATCGCGGACTTGCCCGGTATGGGAGCCTCCAGTCGGACGCCGGACGCGGCCAGTGCCAGGGCGATATCGTCGGTGAGGCTCATGATCTTGCTTACCTTGATGCCGGGCGCGGGCGCGAGCTCGTACCTTGTGACCACGGGGCCCCTGTCGACCTGCGTGACCCTGCCTTTCACGCCGAAGCTTGCCAGCGTTTCCTCAAGCAGCTTGGAGTGGTCTGGCGCCTCTCCCTGTTTCCATTTGGCGGGCCTTGCCGGGTACCCGAGAAGAGTTATGGGCGGCAGCACATATCCTCCGTCCCGCGGCGGCTCCAGTTTCTTGCCAGGCAGCACAGCCTCGCCCGCCACGGTACCGCCATGAGCAGGTGCGGCCTCGTCCTTCGACCCTGAAGACCGTATCCTCGGGCGAGCAGCCGGCCGCACGGGGCCTTCCGACCGCGCCTCCGTCGCTTCAGCGCGCACAGACGTCTGGTGCGCCACGCGATGCTGGTCCTCCTCTGCGACGGCGGCCGGTTCCGGCTCCTCGAATAACGGGAGGAGAATCCTCGTCGCAACGAACGAAACCGCCCGCAACAGCGTCTTCGAGACCATAACAAGGCCCCTTGCGCCCCACCGACCCCCCCGCGCAACGACCCTCGCCATGCCCGTGAGAAGCCTCGGCACTGGAACATCTGCCGCCAGGCTGACCCCGGCAAGCAGGATCACCGCGCACAGCACCGCCGAGCCAGCCTTCCCCACGGCCCAGGAAAGCCAAGCCGCCATCCTCATGCCAACCCTTCCCGCGCCGGAAAGGCCTAGCAGCGCGACAGCGATACAAGCGAGCCCGGCCACGCGGGACGCGACGGCGCCTGCCGCGCGCTCGACCGCGACGATCACCCCGGTCGCGACGACGACCAACGGCAGGATGAGGGCCCACTCTCCCGCGACACCGCGCAAAGCCGCGGCAACTCGCTCGCCCACCGCCCCCGCATCATAGCGCGCGCCCGGGAGCTCTGAAAAAAGACACGCGAGACCGAACGCGCCCAGGCCCACTATGAACGTGCCCAGGACAGCCATGACGTGAGCCGGGTAGCTCCGCTTTCGGACGGGATGTCTTTGGGACGCGGTTTTCTTGCCCTTGTTAATGCTGCTTTCTCTTGGCAAGCCTCTGGAAGCTGCGGGCATGACAAGACCTCCGTACCTCGTCCGAGACTTCTACGCCCCGCGGCGAATTCCTCTACGGGATGGACCGGCCCGCGCGCCCTTTCGCGTGAGAGACCGTGACGCAACCGTCCCAAATGGACATGGTGTGACGGAGAGAACGTGACCTGCGACGATGCCGGGTCCCGCGCCGACCTCGGTCACGCGAGCTCGTGCGAGGGCAGAGCGTTCTGAACGACAGCGTCGGCGAGGTTGACGGCGTGGTCTGCGAGACGCTCCAGGTTGTCCACAACCTCCACGTAGATCACACCCGACGCAGGAGAGCATCTCCCCTGGTTGAGGCGCCTCAGGTGGCTAGTGCGAAGAACGTCCTCGAGTTCGTCGATGTACTTCTCCTTTTCCCACACGTCCTGCGCGAGCGCGGGATCGTTCCGCTCAAGGGCCTGGACCGCGTCGGATATCACCTCGTCGACCCGGCCGAAGAGGTCCTCGAGCTCGGACTTGGCTTCGTCGGAGAACTCAAGGCTCTGTTCGGCCCGGTCAATGGCGAAGCCAGAGATGTTGACGGCATGGTCGCCGATCCTCTCAATGTCGTTCACCACGTGAAGCATGCCGGCAAGCCTGGTCGACTGCTGTTGGGTCAACGCGCCCTGGGCCATGAGGGTCGAGAGGTACAAGATGATCTCGGCCTGAAGGTTGTCCACTATCTCCTCACGGGCGTTTATGCTTTTCGAAGCCGCGCTGGCTTTGCCCGAGAGAAGCGCATGCCCTGCGTCCCTCACCATCTCCCGTGCAATGCCCGCCATCCTAACGAGCTCCTTCACCGCGAGCTCCAGCGCGACCGAAGGAGTAGACAACATCCGCTTGTCCAAGTACTTCGGGCCGTGCTCCATGACCACCTCCTGACCAGGGTACACCGCGGTCGCGATGCGGGCGAGAACGCCGGCCATGGGCAACCACACGAGGGTGTTCAGGACGTTGAACGACGTGTGGGCGTTCGCGATAAGACGCTCGATATCGCCCGACGGGGTAACCGCGTGCACAAAGACCTTGAACAAAGGAAGCAGGGTGATGAAGAGGATGGTCCCGAACACGTTGAAGAGCACGTGGACGATGGCGGTCCTGCGCGCCGACAAACTCGCGCCGATGCTCGCGAGCACCGCGGTGATGCAGGTCCCGATGTTGTCGCCGAAGAGCACCGGAACCGCCGAGTCAAACCCGATGAGGCCCTGGGACGCGGCGGCCATCAAAAGGCCTATGGTCGCACTCGAGCTTTGAATCACCATGGTCATGGCCAGGCCTGCGAGCACGCCGAGCAAGGGACGCGCGCCTAGGTTGCTCAACCATTGCACGAAAGTGGGGTTGTCGCGCAGCGGCTTCATAGTGTCGGTCATGACGGTCATGCCGAGGAAGAGCAAGCCAAACCCGAGGATGACCTGCCCGAGGTACTTATGGATCTTCTTCCTCGAGAAGAAAGTGATGATGAAGCCCAAGCCCACCGCGGGGAGAGCCAGGTTCGAGAGGTCGAACGCGATGAGCTGCGCGGTCATGGTCGTTCCGATGTTGGCGCCCATGACGACACCGACCGCCTGCTTGAGAGTCATGAGGCCAGCGTTAACGAAACCCACAAGCATGACCGTGGTAGCGCTGGAACTCTGGATGACAGCCGTTACGACAGCCCCGACGACGACTCCCATCCACGTTTTCGCGGTGAGAGCCTCGAGTATCCGTCGCATCCTATCGCCGGCCGCCTTCTGGAGGCCGTCGCCCATCTGCATCATCCCGTAGATGAAAAGCCCTAGGCCTCCGATGAGCCCGGACAGTATGGAAATCGTCACCACCCCACCCCCACATGACTTTGATCCGATGTGTTCGCCTTCCTGACGGCTTCCCTCTTCGTCGGCGCAAGGCGGGCGCCCTCACGCCCCCAGGAGCGCCCACGCGATGACCGCGGCGCCAACGAGCCAAGTATATACCGCGAACACCATGAACCTGCCCCGTCTGAGGGCCGAGAATACAAGGTGGATCGCCACGTACCCCGACACCACGCTCGCAAGCGCACCCGCGAGGAACGGCGCAGCAAAGCCTTTCGCAAGCCCTGCCTTCACGAGGTCCGGAAGCTCAAGCGCACTCGCGCCGAGGATCACCGGGATGGAGAGAAGGAAAGAGAACCTTGCGGCGTCCTCGCGCCTGAGTCCGAACAGAAGCCCAGCGCTGATCGTCGCCCCGGACCGTGAGAATCCTGGAACGACTGCAAGCCCCTGCGCAACCCCGACGCACAGCGCGCCCGCGGGCCCGAGGCGCTCCACGGGGAGGCGCCCTCCCGCAGCGGACCATCTATCGCCAAGCCACAATACGAGGCCGGTCGCGACGAGAAAGATCCCCACAGCGAGCTTCGACGCGAACAAACGCTCAACGATGGGCTCTAGCGCGAGCCCCATGGCAGCCGTGGGAAGGCTCGCGACGACGATGAGGAAAACCGTCTTTCGCCACCCATCGCGCGAGACAGCCTTGCCGAGGCCTGTCCCACGGGCGACGTCCGTCACGATGCCCGCTGCCGCCGTCACGAGACGAGCCACGTCGCGCGCGAAAACCAGCACGACGGCGATGAGAGTTCCAAGGTGCACAAGCACGTCAAACGATAGCAGCGCCTCCTGGGCATTCAAGAGCTCGCGCGCTATGACGAGATGGCCCGAGCTCGACACGGGTAGAAACTCGGTGAGCCCCTGCACCACCCCAAGGACCACGGCTTTCACCACATCCACGCCGGTCCACCCCTCACGATGTCCACGAATCTTCGGCACCACGGCAACACAACCACGATGGAAAGCAGGTTAAAGAGCGTGTGCGCGTTGGCTATGCCGTGTCCGGGGTCGCTCGCGGAAATGGCCTCCACCAGCCTGACAAACCCCCGGAATACCGGCAGGACGCAAGCAACGCCTGCGACGTTAAACGCAAGGTGCAGCATCGCCGCCTTCCTTGCGGTCCGCGATGCACCCATGCTGGCTATGAGCGTGGTCACGCACGTGCCGATGTTGCTGCCGAGCGCAACAGCCACGGCCGAGCCGAGATCCATGAGGCCCTGCCGCGCAAGGCTGATCAGAACCACCGTGGTCGCGCTGGAGCTCTGAATGAGGCCTGTGAACACCGCGCCCGCCGCCACGCCGAGCATCGGCACCTGCCCGAGCACCACCATGGACTCAACGAGCCACGCTGCGTTTGCGACCCAGGACATGGCGGACGACGTGACATCCACCCCACACAGAATGCACCCCAGCCCAACAAGGGCCAGCCCCATGTCGCGATACATGCGTCGCCTCGCAGCCAGGTACAGCGCGAGCCCCGCGCAGATAGCCGGAATGGCCATGGCCTCCCCGCGGAACGAAACGATCTGCGCCGTCACGCACGTTCCGAGGTTCGCCCCCATTATCACCCCGAAGGCCTGATAAAGGTCGAGGACCCCGGCGTCGACCAGCCCTACCACCATCACCGTCACCGCGCTCGAGCTCTGCAGAATTGCGGTGACAACTGCACCGGTCACGGTTGCCGCCAGGGGGCTGCGGGTAAAGGCCTTGAGCGCGCTCTGCGCGCGCCTGCCCGCGGCCCTGCCGAGCCCTACGCGCAGCAGCCGGATACCCGCGAAAAAAAGGCTCATTCCGCCGAGAAGTCTTGCGAGCGAGGCGACCACGGCGCGTATCTCCCCTGAAAGCCAAGGTAAGCCGCCACGGCGCGTCGCTCTCAATATATGCCCTGCCAGCCCGACTTATTATAGCACAGGCCAAATGCGAACGGGAAGCCCTGGGCCTCTCCGTCTCTGCGGCTGACCCAGGTATGCATCTTGAAGGCTCGCCCCTTCAGCGTACGGCGTAGATTGGTGATCGCGCGCTAGCGCTGTCGAGGCCCCGCTGCTTGCGGCTTGGGTGGGCGAGTTCACAAGGCATGCACCAGTTGTGGGGCGCGGCGCGGGAAGGTGACGATAGCTCGTCGAGGCGTCAGACTTGCCACTGTAACGGCACGTGCTCATGGCCCACGAGCGAGGGGGTCAGCCGAATGCGGCTGCCGGGCTGCAAGGCCGGGTCAAGAAAGTGCTGAGGATCGGTGCTGATGAGCCGCACTATCACGGCTTCGTTAGCGGAGACCTGCTCTACGGTCATGGTGATGCCGTTGATCTCAACATCTGTAAAAGCCCTCTCTTTGTCCATTCCCTCCAGGACCAACTCGAGTGGAACCACGGTGTACAGAATCATTGCAGCCGCGCATCCTCCCCGGCGGTGGCCTCGGCCTCGACGCGGCCCGCACGCCTCTCCTCTATCATCCTGTTGAGCATGGCGAGCGCGTCCGCGAGCCCCCCAACTGCGTCCATCAGCCCTAAGTTCACAGCGTCGCTCCCCACGAGGACCGTGCCCACGTCTCTTACGAGCTCACCTGTGCGGAACATGAGCTCCCGGAACTTCTCCGGGCTGATCCTCGTGTGCTCGGCCACGAACTTGATCACCCGGTCCTGCATCTTCTCCAAGTACTCGTACGTCTGCGGCACGCCTATGACGAGCCCCGAGAGCCGCAATGGATGCACTGTCACCGTGGCAGTGGACGCGATGAGGCGGTACTTGCAGCTCACAGCGACGGGCAAGGCAATTGAATGGCCGCCCCCTAGTACAAGGGATACCGTAGGCTTCGACATGCTCTCGATCATCTCGGCGATGGCGAGCCCTGCCTCCACATCTCCGCCCACAGTGTTCAACACCACGAGGAGGCCCTCGATGGCGGGGTTCTGTTCGACCGCCACCAACTGGGGTATGACGTGCTCGTACTTCGTGCTCTTGTTCTGGGGGGGCAGGACGATGTGGCCCTCGATCTGCCCGATTATCGTCATGACGTGTATGTTGCTCTGCGGAGTGGGCGGAGTACGCATCTCGCCGAGCTGCTTAATCGACGTCGCGGCCGACTCGGGACTTCCCGGCGCTCCGCCCGGCGTCATGGGCGAAGGCCCCCTTTCGGGAACGGGGTTCACCTCGCCACCAAGCATTGCCAGCGCACTGCCGAGAACGGGCGGCATGCCGCCGGTGCCGCACCGGTCGCTCATTTCGTTCAACCTCCTGGTACTCGTCACATGCAGCGGGATCGGCTCGAGCTACGCCGCTAAGTATTATGCGGATGCGGCATGCAATTCATGCGCCCAAGAACAGGCATAAGGGCAGGCATCCGGGGGGCGAGAAGTCGGACGAACAGAAGCTGCGGCGGCCGGGCCGACGGAGAACGGGGAACGCCTCATGCTTCGAGCTTGACCCACAGCTCATCCGCGACTACGCCGAGGATCTTCACCGCGACAATAAGGAGGATCGCAATGGCTCCCGCCACTCCCGCCACCACCGCCCACTCAGGAAGCCCCAGTCTCACGCAGAAACTCACGGTCACGTACATCAGAACGATGACAACCGCGCCGATGAGCATTCCCACGAGCACGTTGAGATTGGACTTTATGGCCTTCTGCTGGTCGGTCCAATTCAGCATGGGGCGCCACATGTCGAAGAGCACCCCGCACACGCACAGCATGAACGAGGACAGAAGCCCAAGGCCCACGCCTGCAAGCACGCTTGAGAGCGGCAGCCTGGTCAGGTACCACAGCACCGCGACCCCGGGGAGGGCGCCAACGGCTATCATGCCCTCGGCCCCCACTGCCTTGCCGAGGGCGACCGTCCTCCCGGCGACGGGAAAGCTTCTGGAGATCCAGATGTTCCTGCTTCCCTCGCGGGAGAAAGCTGTGAAAGGAATGGCTGACATGGCCGCAAGGACGAAAAGGTACCCCGCGATGACGAGAGCCCCGATGGCGTCCGCCCCGGGCGCCGCCAGCAGCGCGTCCCACAGGCTGGCGATCTCCGGAGAGCTCCTCGCGAGGAACATGAGCACGAACATAACCGGGAACATCACAAACCCGGTGAACCCGTTCAGCACGAACACGGGAGTCCGCATGAAGAGCTTGATCTCTCCAATCGCCAGCGAAACCACGGGCGAGCGCGAAGTGAACGCCGCTACTCGCATCCTCGAAGCGCGGCGCGCGGCACCCGTCGCGCCCGCCTCGAAGCCGCTGACTACACCGTGATAGAAGACTCTCTCGCCGATGACGAGGAGGACCGCGAAGCCGAGTGCGGCAGCGGCAAGGAAAACCGCCAAGTTGGAAAGACCCTGCCACGTCCCGGAAAGCGCAAGGGCCTTGGTCGCCCACACGCTCGGCGGGAACCGCGCCCCGACGACGTCCACCAGGCTGTTGGCCGTCGCGAGCATCTTCGCCAGGAGCTCAGCTTCGTCACCAGCGCTCGGCGCCCGCAACTGCACGAGCATCTGCAGGGTCACAACCGCGATCACGAAGAGGAAGCCCCCCACCATGGCCAGGGTGTCCTTCCGCCTCGAGAGCCCCGCGACCCTCATAAGGAGGATCGCTGGAACAGCTGCAAGCACCAAGGGAATCACCGGGATGGCGAGGAACACAAGTATGCTTGACAGCACGTAAGGCACGACGCTCACGCCTGCGCGGACCCCGTAGGCCACGAGGACAGGCACTATGAACACAGCGAGGCCCACGTATTCGTTGGCTAAGATGACCGCGAACTTGCTCGCGATCACCTCGGCGGGCCGGAGCGGAAGAGGGATTAGGATGGAGAGATCGTTCGAGAAATAGAACACAGCTATGACGAGGACGAACCCGAGGATGAGGACCACGACTTGTGCGATGAGAATGCCCAGGGTCAGCGTGACCGCTCCTTGCCCGATCGCCGCTGCCGCCGAGTAATAGTACGAGGCAAGCGCGTAGACGCCGAAGGCGAGCACTCCCGCGCCGCTTGCTATGCTCAGCGCTATGAGGATCGGCTCCCACAGGCGCTGTCTTTTCTTGAGATAGTAGTACCGCGAGTGCGATATGGCGAAGTTCATGTTAAGCTGGGCGAGGACGAGGGAAACGAGCCGCCTTGCCACGCTACTTCGCCTCCTCCTCCGCGGTGAGCTCGAGGAATATATCCTCGAGCGTCTCGTCCGCCTGCTTGCGGCGCTCACGAAGGTCCTCGACGCTCCCGCACGCGATTAGGCGCCCCCTGTTGATGATCCCGACCCGGTCGCAGAGCCTCTCCGCGACCTCGAGGATGTGCGTGGAGAAGAAAACCGTGTGCCCTTTGTCGCAATGGTTCCTCATCATGTCTTTGAAGAGCCGCGACGCCTTCGGGTCCAGGCCGACCATGGGCTCGTCTAGAATGAATACCCTCGGTTCGTGGAGAAGTGCGCCGATCAGGGCGAGTTTCTGCTTCATCCCATGGGAGTAGCTCTGAATAATGTCACGGACGGCCGACTCGAGCTCAAACACCTCCAGCAGCTCACTGATGCGTCGTCGCCTTTCATCGCGGGAAACGCCGAAGACATCGGCCACGAGGTTGAGGTATTCTATCCCGGTGAGCCGGTTGTAGAGGTCGGGGTTGTCCGGAACGTATCCGATGTCCGCTTTGGCGGCCACGGGCTCTTTCGCCACATCGTGCCCGTTCACCACGATGGCACCCCTGTCGGCCCGAAGAAGCCCCACTATCATCTTTATCGTAGTGGTCTTGCCCGCGCCATTGGGGCCGAGGAATCCGAATATCTCTCCCGCGCGGACCTCCAGGGAGAGATCATCCACAGCGGGCCTCGTTCCCCCTCTATACGTCTTGGAGACGCCCTGGATGCTGAGCAGCACGGTCTCTCCCATAGCCGCGCCACACTCCTTTCGAATCTCGAATCTCTCGGATCGAACGACTCAACGCGCCCGCCCGCCGGCTGCGCGCTCTCCTTCCGTCTCCAAGCCATGCAAGAAGCCGCGCTATACCTCCATCACGATGGGCAGGACCATGGGACGCCGACGGATCTTCTGGTATACGAACTCCGCGAGGGCCTCGCGGACCCTGTTCTTGATCGTGCCCCATTCGGTTATCCCCTGCCCCGAGCAGCGCGATATGACCTCGCGCACCTCCGTTTCGGCTTCCTTGAGGAGGGCCTCGGATTCCTTTACGTACACGAAACCTCGCGACACTATGTCGGGGCCCGCCACGACCTCGGCCGTTTGCTTGTCCACGGTCACGACGACTACCAATATGCCGTCCTGGGCGAGTACCTTGCGATCGCGCAACACCACGTTTCCGACATCACCGACCCCAAGGCCGTCCACAAGCACCTGTCCTGCATCGACCTTCGCGCCGAGATGCGCGCCCTCCTTCGTGAACTCCAGCACGTCCCCGATGTCGAGGATGAAGATGTTCTCCGGCGGTATTCCCACTTGCTCCGCCAGGCGCGCGTGCTTTACAAGGTGGCGGTACTCGCCGTGGATCGGGATGAAATACTTCGGACGCGTGAGGTTCATCATGAGCTTGAGCTCCTCCTGGCTCGCGTGGCCGGAGGCATGTACCCCCGAGAACCTCTCGTAGATGACGTCCGCGCCCTGTCGGAAAAGATGGTTTATGGTCCGGCCTATGAGCTTCTCGTTGCCCGGGATGGCGGACGCCGAGATGATCACCGTGTCTCCCGGACGGATCCCGACTTTCTTGTGGGTCGCCATCGCCATCCGCGTGAGGGCCGACATCGGCTCGCCCTGGGTGCCCGTGGTTATGATGGTCAGCCGGTCTGCGGGCAGCCTATCCAGTTCATCAACGGATACGAGCATCCCGGGAGGTATCACAAGGTACCCGAGGTTCGTGGCTATCTCCACGGTGTTCTCGAGGCTCCGACCTATGACGGCGATCTTCCGGCCGAACTTCCACGAGGCATCGACTATCTGCTGGACCCTGTGTATGTTCGACGCAAACGTCGCGACCAGGATCCTTCCCTCGGCCTTGCTGAAGACATCCTCAAAGGCGCGCCCTACGTCGCGCTCAGACATCGTGTACCCGGGGCGCTCGGCGTTCGTCGAATCCGAGAGAAGAGCGAGAACGCCGCGCGAGCCAAGCTCCGCGAACTTTCGGAAATCCGACGCCTCCTCTCCGATAGGCGTCTGATCGAATTTGAAATCAGCGGTGTGAACCAGGAGCCCCGCGGGCGTGGTGATAGCGAGGGCCACCACATCGGCGATGCTGTGGCTCACGCGTACGAACTCCACTGTGAACGGGCCCAGTGACAACGTCTGCCCGGCCTTCACGCACTGGAGGGGGAACGCCGGCACAACTCCGTGCTCGGCGAGGCGTCCTTCTACGAGGCCAAGCGTAAGCCTCGTCCCGTAGATCTTGGTGCTCACCTGCTTGAGAACGTACGGCAGCGCGCCGATATGATCCTCGTGCCCGTGGGTCAGGATGATGCCACGTATCCGCTCCTGGTTGGCCACGAGATACGAAATATCGGGGATGACAAGGTCGATGCCGAGCATCTCCTCCTCCGGGAAGGCCACCCCCGCGTCTATCACGAGCATCTCCCCGTTGTACTCGATAACCGTCATGTTTTTGCCGATCTCGCCTACCCCGCCGAGGGGCACGATCGCGAGCCTGTCGTCTTTCGCCACGCTTCTTCTCTCACCATCTTCATCAATCCGCTCGGGACCCCGCGTATTCGCACCTGTTCGGAGGAGCCCCGAGCGGCCGAGTCATCCGCCTGCAATTGTAACACAATCCCAATCGCGCCTCAAGGCCGGGTCACAAGGCGGCGCCCCGCATCCCGTCGAGCAAGTCACGGGGGCGGCCGGGGCACCGACCGGGGTGACGGCCGAGAGCCGTCATGCGACAAGCCCCAACCCCGCTAGCGCCTCACGCACGACGGCCGCCTCTTTCTCGCCAGCCTCCACGAGAGGCGGCCGCAGCCCGCCGACGTCGAATCCCGTAAGCCTGAGCGCAAGCTTGACCGGGATCGGGTTTGCGGTCACGAAGAGCGCCTTGAAGAGCGGGAACAGCTCTGAGTGGATCGCCGCAGCCTTCGCCACCTGTCCTGAGACGTACGCCTCGACCATCTCTCTCAACCGTCTGCCGACAACGTGCGAGGCCACGCTGATGATGCCTTCGCCGCCAACGGCTAGGATGGGAAGGGTCATGCTGTCATCGCCGCTGTAGATCTTGAACGATTGCGGGGTGCGCCGGCGAATGTCCGTGACCTGGTCGATGCTGCCGCTGGCCTCCTTGATCGCGACAATGTTCTCGACCTTTGCAAGCTTCTCAACGGTGTCCGGGGTCATGTTTATGCCTGTCCTCCCGGGCACGTTGTACAGGATCACCGGCAGACTGGTCGCCTTCGCGATAGCAGTGAAATGAGCCACGAGCCCGTCCTGCGGCGGCTTGTTGTAGTACGGTACGACAGCCATGACCCCGTGGACCCCGATCCTCTCGGCCTCGCGTGTCAGCTCCACGCTGGATGCCGTGGCGTTTCCGCCGGTGCCGGCGATCACCGTGGCGTCTTTCCCAACGGCGTCCATAACCACCTCGAACAGCTTCAGCTTCTCTTGCTTCGTCAACGTCGGCGACTCGCCGGTCGTCCCGGCCACGACGACTCCGTCTGAGCCCGACTCTACCAGCCTCTTCGCAAGCTCTGCCGCCCTGTCGTAGTCCACCTCGAGTTCGGGAGTGAATGGCGTGACCATCGCGGTAAGCACACGTCCGAAGCTCCTCATACGAGCATCCCCCCAGTAAGGCTTTTGTTCCGCCCGCCCGCGGCGCGGGTGCAGTTACGAGCCCGACGCCCGGAGTCGCTACACCCCGAGGCCGAACTTCGCGTGCAGACTTCTCATCGCTTTCTGCAGGTCTTCCTTTCGCACCAGGCAAGATATGCTTGCGTGCGAGTCTGCCGTCTGGTATATGGGCACTTTCGCTTCTGCGAGCGCCTCCACCACGCGGGCCATGACGCCCGGCACACCCCTCATGCCCGCTCCGACCACGGACACCTTGGCACAACCGCGCACCATCCTTATGGTGAGCCCGTCAATGTCGAGTCTCTCCAGGACCGCCACCGCAGTCTCGGCCAAATCCTCGCTCACGGTGAAGCAGATGAACTCCGGGAAGACATTGATCAGGTCCACGCTAATGCCGGCGTCGGCAAGCGCCCTGAACACCCTCCTGGCAACGCCGGATTCGTTGACGTCCTCAGAGGAGTCTATGCGAATCTGCGCAACGTTCGCCAGGTGGGTGACGCCCGTCGCCACCTTGTCGGATCGTATCACCGCACCGTCGGAGACCGTGCCGGTCCTAGTCACGAGGGTGCCCGGCTCGTCGGAGAAAGTGTTCCTGATCCATATGGGAATTCCGCCTTCCATAGCTATCTCCACGGCCCTCGGATGGACCACCTTTGCGCCTAGATGTGCCATCTCAACGACTTCCCTGTACGTCATCGCCCGGAGCGACCTCGCGTCGGGGACGATCCTCGGATCCGCCGTCATTATCCCCTCGACATCCGTGTATATCTCGACAGCCTCCGCTCCCAATGCCACGGCGAGGGCCGCAGCCGTGGTGTCGCTCCCGCCGCGGCCAAGGGTGGTAACGTCGCCCGAGCGCGTCACACCCTGGAACCCTGCGACCACCACGACCTTGCCGTCCCGCAGCTGCTCGACCACCCGGTCGGGCCGGACTTCCAGAATGCTCGTGTTGCCGAAGTTGTCATCAGTAATTATGCCCGCCTGGGCGCCGGTCAGCCCCACTGCTGGGCATCCCATCGCCCGAAGCGTCTGGGCCATCACGACAGTGGAGATCACCTCGCCGCACGAGAGAACGAGATCCAGCTCACGCCTGTCAACCTCGTTATGTGCCTTTCGCACCAGGTCAATAAGGGTGTCTGTTGCGTACGGCTCCCCCATCCTTCCCATGGCCGAAACGACCACAACAGGGGAATAGCCGCGCGCCTTCGCCTCTAGCACCTTGGTCGCCGCGCGGGCTCTCTGGGCGGGCGTGGCGACTGAGGTGCCGCCGAACTTCTGCACCAGGATCCTCAAGGTCTTCACCTCGCCGAGTCGTCGAATTGGGCCTTCGGTCGGTGAGATGCGCCCCGGTCGATGAGCGCACATCGTGGACCCTGGACGCGCCCCGCGTCATGCCCTTTGCGTCACCGCGCGGGTTCTAAGTAGATCGCCACAAGTTCGCGCCACTTTGGAAGACGCCAGTCCCGTGCGCGGTCACAGACCGTGCCCTCCGGGGACGGCGGCCGCCCCTGCGGCGCGCGCCTCGTTCGAATTCGGCGCGCCAGATGGCCGAATTCTCCACGCCCCGTCGTGCAAGCACCGGCAACCCTAACGCCGTCAAGAAAGAAGATGAGAACATGTGGCGTCATACTTAGATGAGACCCTGACGGAGGGCCTCCTCTGCTATTTGAACGGCGTTCAACGCCGCGCCCTTCCGGAGCTGGTCGCCCACGATCCAGAGATTGAGGCCGCGCTCGATGGAATTGTCTTCCCTCACGCGCCCGACCTGCACCTCGTCACAACCCGCGGCCGCAAGAGGCATGGGATACACCATGTGCTCTGGGTCGTCCACGACCTTGACCCCGGGAGCCCTCGAGAGAACCTCGAGCGCCTGCTCCCGAGACAGCTTCCTTTCCGTCTCGATGTTGAGCGACTCGGAGTGACATCTTTCCACCGGCACGCGCACGGTCGTCGCCGTTACCGCAATGCCCGGGCCCATTATCTTCTCCGTCTCGCGCACCATCTTCCACTCTTCTTTTGTGTATCCCATCTCCTGGAACACGTCTATGTGCGGGATCAGATTGAACGCGATCTGATAGTGCCTTGGAGCGGACGCAAAGGGCAGGGCCCCGGGGTTCACCGTCTCGCCCGCAAGATATGCCCGGCTTTCCTCGAAAAGCGCGCTCATCGCCCGCGCGCCTGCGCCTGAAACGGCTTGGTACGTCGACACCACGACCCGTCTCACCGTGGCGGCGTCGTGAATCGGCTTTAGAACGACAACCATTATGATCGTGGAGCAGTTGGGGTTCGCGATGATGCCGGAATGCTTCGCGATGTCCCCCGGGTTCACCTCCGGCACTACCAGGGGCACGCTCGGGTCCATGCGGAACGCGCTGGAATTGTCTATCACCAGGACACCGGCCCGCGCCGCGGCAGGCGCGTATTCCCTGGACACCGATGCCCCGGCGGAGAAGAACGCGAGGTCATGCCCGGCGAGCCCGGATTCCGAGAGAGCGTGCACGGGCAGGCTCTCGCCTCGGAAACGCATGGTTTTCCCCTCAGACCTTGCCGACGCAAACAGGGAAAGCGTGGCGCAGGGGAAATCCCTCTCTTCGAGGACCCGAAGGAACTCCTGACCGACGGCCCCCGTCGCGCCGACTATAGCTACGTTTAGTTTACGCACGGTCATCCCCTCTCAACGCACCCCGGGGTTCCTAGTGCCCCGGCACGCCAGGCGCCGTCCGGCTCTTCCGCCAGGACGCATCCCCTGCACGGATCGGCCGAGCGCTGGCGCCGCGTGAGCGGCATGACGCGTGGGGCCCCCGGGTATGCCCCTCAACCGCTATCTTAGGTTAGCATATCCCGCAGTCTTCGTCCTGTCAACAAGCAATGGCTGAATCTGTCTTCCCTCCAACGCACCCACGACCGCATCCACCATTAGGTTCATGTCGCTCACCAGGGAGTTGGGCTTGCTTTCCGGCGCGTCCTGCCCGAACGGGATCATGAACACGTTCTTGGTGTTGAGGAGGATGCCGAGGTTTTTCGCGTTTGCGCCGAGGCCGTCGTTTGTCGAGACCCCGAGAATAAGTGGGCGCCCGTTGCGCAGGGTCGACTTCGCGGCCATGAGCACCGGGCCGTCGGTGATGCCGATGGCGAGCTTCGCCAGGGTGTTTCCAGTGCATGGCGCGATGACCAACGCATCAAGGACCTTCCCGGGCCCCAGCGGCTCGACCTCCTGGATCGTGCATGCCGGCTCTCTCCCGGTGATCTGCTCGAGCCTCCGCGCCGTGTCGGCAGCCTTGCCGAACCGGGTGTTCTGCGTGGCGACCTTCTCTGACAGGATGGGATAAACGTCCGCTCCCTCCGCAACGAGCTTTTCGATCTGCGGAATGACCTCAGGGATTGTACAGAAAGACCCGGTCAACGCAACGCCAATCTTCTTGCCAGCAAGTCGCATGGCTGACACCTCCAGCACGTGTTACGCACCTCACGGGTCAGCGGAGACGGGTAAGTTGTCTACGGATCATTTGAGGTAAGGCCTCGGCGAGGATGGCGCCGGCGGTCCTGGGCGCAACCTTGCCGGGCAGGCCTAGGGCGTGAATGGCCTTGACGCCGTATCGGGCGGCGGCTTGGAAATCAGTGCCCCCCGGCTGCGACGCAAGGTCGATGATGAGAGATCCCGGCCTCATCCCTTTGATGACTTCCTCGGTGAGCACCACCGCGGGCACCGTGTTGAACACGACGTCCGCACTAGACGTCGCCTGAGACAGAGACGAGAGGTGAATCGTAGACGCCCCCATCTCCTCAGCCCTTGCCAGCTGCGCAAGGTTTCTCGCGGCGACCGTGGTCCGCGCGCCGAGTGCCAGAAGGAGTCTCGTCAGAGTGATGCCGACCCGGCCGAATCCGACGACAACCGCGCGGCACGAATGGATCGTTACCGGCAGTTCCTCCATGGCGATCTGGATGGCGCCCTCCGCAGTCGGTATCGAGTTCCTTATGGCAACTTCATCGTCCTCGGTCACTTCAACGAGGGTGACACCGTGTTTCGCCGCGAACTCTTTGAGTCGCGGCCTCGCGGCTCCAACGAACAGCGGAACGCCGGGCGGGATGACCTCGAGCACCTCCTCGCTCAGCGCTACCGTGACTTCCGGGTCGAGGGTTCGCACCTTGCCGCCAACATCTAGCCCGCCCATGCCGACCACCACTGCATCGGCACCTCGGAGCGCCTCGAACACAGAGGTCTCTCGGTCCACGCCGGCCAGCTCGGGAAGATCGGGATACCCCACCGCTTTCACCCTTGCGCCCTCCGCCAGGAACCTCTTCATCACCTCTATCTCTCGCCAATCCCCCCCGAGCACCGCGATGACAAGCCCACCAAGGCCGCCCTTCATCCACGGTCCCTCCCCTGACCTCAAGTCGCTACGCGTAATATATGAACTCATGCGAGGGCCGGTGCTTGTTTCGGAAGGCCTCTCGGGGCGTTCCCCAGGCTTTCTTTCAGGGACTTGCGCGGTGAGGCCATCGAGGGCAGAGAGGTCGCACGCGGCGTCGAGGGATGCGAATGCGGATCCCGGGAACGCAGCGTTCCTCGGGCGACAGGTCAAGTCTCTTCTGAGTATGTCGCCAAAAGTTAAAGTTCGCGCTACTTTTCGGCGGAGGGGTCCTGGCCAGGGTTGCCGGTGTTGCCCTCCGGGGACAGCGCGCTTGCGGCGCACCTCGTTCGAATTCGGCGCTTAAGACAGCCGAATTCTCCACGCCCCGTCGTACAAGCACCGGCAACCCTTACGCCGTCAAGAAAAGGGAGCGAAAACTTGTGGCGCCATGCTTAGAGGCAAAGGAGGTTGCAGGTGTTGGACCGAGCGCCACGCACAACACCGGCAACCTCCGTGTTGAACTCCGTATGGCTCAATTGCTCGAAGAAACCGACTGCTCGTTGAAACGCGCAGCCTACGCGAGCCAGGCTCCCCGCCTGACTCAGAGGTCCAGAATGTGCTCGAGGCCGAAGACCGCGTGATCCAGGTCGACGACCTTTCGAATGGCCAGCAGCACGCCGGGCATGAAGGATTCCCTCGATATGGAATCGTGGCGGATGGTGAGCAGCTGACCAGGCCCTCCGAAGAGGACCTCCTGGTGGGCGACGAGGCCGGGCAGCCTCACGCTGTGTATGCGCACGCCGCCCACGCTCTCACCGCGCGCGAGCGGCCCCTCGGCACCCGCTGCCGCGGCGGCCTCAGCCCGCGCCCGGTCCGTTCTAGCCATGCCTTCCGCAGTCTTGATGGCCGTGCCGGAGGGCGCGTCCACTTTTCTGTCATGATGCAGCTCGATTATCTCAGCGGCGGGGAAGTACCTCGACGCGATCTCCGCGAACTTCATCATGAGCACCGCGCCTATCGCGAAATTCGGAGCGACTAAGGCACCGGTGCTGGTCTTTCGGCAAAGCCCGGCGATCTCATCGAGGTCTTGCGCGCGAAGACCGGTCGTTCCCACAACGCATCGCACGCCCATCCCCAGCGCCGTCCTGACGTTCCCCATCACGGCAGCGGGATGTGTGAAGTCCACCATGACATCGGGCCGAAGCCGGGAGAGGGACGTCGCCAGGTCCGTCGTCACTTCGAGAACCTCGTCCGTGCGCTCGGGATCGATCGGCACCGTCCCGCCCTTGACGTCAACCCCTCCGACAAGCTCCATGTCGGATTCTCTCGACACCGCCGCCATGACCTGCCGCCCCATCCGGCCCGCGGCGCCAGTCACGACCACTCTTATCCGCGATGTGTTCTCCGTGTTCATCTCCGTTTGCTCCCCTCCCACATTCGCCCGTTAAGTACACGTCACTTCGGCGCCGCTCTTCACCGGCAGCTCCACGCCGGTCCACGGACCTCCGAATCAGTGGATCTCGATATCGGACGCGCCAAACTTCGCGAGCACGTTTTTCGCGTCATCCACGGTGTTGTCGTCGGCCTTCACAACCGCGAGGATCTTCCCTTCCTTCACCTTGCTCTCGTAGTAACGTCCCCGCTCTTCGGGAATGCCGAGATCAACCAGACCTCCCACGATCCCGCCCGTCACGGCCCCCGTGAGCCCAGCGGCTATGGGGCCTGCGGCCACGATGGGGCCGATCCCGGGAATGGCAAGCGCGCCAAGCCCGGCGAGAATGCCCGCTGCTCCACCTATAGCGCCGCCAGTGAGGGTACCGCCGGTGAGGTCGTCCCCTCCTCCTCGCATCGTGAGCCCGCCCTCACCGCGGTCGCCTCCCTTCATGCGGTCTTCCTTAGCAACAATCGATACCTTGTCGTCTCCGAAGCCCTTTTGCTTGAGCTCCTGGACCGCTCTCTCGGCCTTGTCGCGAGAATCAAACGTGCCGATTACGCTTGCCACTTGCACAGCCTCCTCCGAAACACTGGATTTCGGCGTTAGTTTGCCATGATGGCAAGCCAGGTATTCACCGCACTCCGTGGCGGCCGCAACCTCCTCGGTACATCGGCCCCCGAGCTCTTGCACGTCGCGGCCATCGATCTTCTCCTTGATGCGCAGGTACTGGGCAACGAGCCTGTCCAGGTTCTCGCTGATGCGGTACGTCTCCGCCCCATCAAGCCTGCCGTCGTCCCTGGCTATGGCCGTGTGAAGCTCCGCGCGCAGCTCCTCGATGGCATCCCGGAGCCACTGCAGCCTCTCGCCTATCTTCCCGACCATGGCACTCCCTCCGAACGAATGACGATCTGGTCTTTCTCGGGCCGACCGCAGCCGCAACGGGCTTCGCTCCGCTGAGAAGCTCCGCTGCCACCCTGCGTACATCATCTCCAGTCACAGCATCGATCTTGCCGAAAACCTCGTCCGGAGTCTCCAGAGGTTCGTGGAAGAGCTCGAGGCGCCCAAGCCTGCTCATGCGGCTGCTCGTCGTCTCGAGATTCAACACCAGGCCGCTCTTCAGCTGTTCTTTGCCCCTTGCGAGCTCCTCTTCGCTGATTCCGCACGACGCGACCCGTTCAAGCTCTTCGCGGATCAAATCCTCCACGACCTCCGCACGGTCCGGGTTCGTCGCCGCATAGAGGATGAAAGCCCCCACATCGTCAAACGAAGCTACGTACGAGTATGTCGAGTAGACTAGGCCCCGATCTTCCCTGAGATTCTGAAACAGCCTCGAGCTCATGCCACCGCCAACAGCGATGTCGAGGAGATAAAGCGCGAACCTTTTCGGATGTTTCCTGTTGTATGCCTCAACTCCGAGGCAGAGATGGACCTGTTCGATGTTCTTCTGTCGAAACACGCGCACCCCTGGCGTCCATGACGGGCGCACCTCGTCGTGCACAGTGCCAGACGGTGGCAGCTCGAGGTGTCTATCCAATGCCTCCAAGATCCTCTCGTGACTCACGTGTCCCGCTGCCGCAACCACCACATTGTCACACGTGTAGTGGTCGTGCATGTACCTCGCCACCACGTCCCGCGTGAGGCTTCCAAGCGTCTTCTGCGTCCCGAGCACGGGCAAACCCAGGGACCGGTTGCCCCAGCCGGCAGCCGCGATCTCGTCGTGAACCAGGTCTTCCGGCGAATCCTCGTACATCCCGATCTCCTCGGCCACCACCCCCCTCTCCTTCTCCACGTCCTCCGGAGCCAGGAGCGGCCGGCAAACCAAGTCGCACAGGATGTCCACGGCGAGGTCAACGTGCCGGTCGAGCACCTTTGCATAAAAGCAGGTATGATCCTTTCCCGTGAAGGCGTTTAGTTGGCCTCCGACGTCGTCCATCTCTTCGGCGATCTGCCTCGCGGTGCGCCGCGTCGTCCCCTTGAACACCAGGTGCTCGATGAAGTGCGAGACGCCGTTCTCAGCCGGATGCTCCCACCGAGATCCCGCCCTTACCCAAATGCCGATTGAGCAAGACCGCACGTCGGGGATCTCTTCTGTGACAACCCTCACACCAGAAGGGAGGCAGGTGCGCTTGTAGGAAACCGTGTCACCCGTCTTTGACAGTTCTCTCCACCCCTCGTCATCAACCGACAGACATTCATAAATTCGCCCACGTCAATATGATTCCTCTTTCGTACCGAGAGAATCTCGCCAGGTTGTTGCACACGACTCTTCCGCCTGCTGGGGCGTGCGCCGAGTTGGACGGCCGAAGCGCGTCGCGCGCCTCATCCGGAGCGCGCCGGGGCGGGGCTGTGCTTTGGAGCTTTGGAATACGAAGTCTGCATGCATGCCTCGCGTTCCGCCGCTACGCTTGGATGGAAGCAGCTACAGAAACAGGTTTGGCTAGTGAAAGTTACATAAAGGATCGTCGGGCTTGCAATAGAAGTCCACATTACACACCGTGTGCGTCCGCATCGGCCGGACGTTCCGACCGAGGAGGAGAAGCCCGACTTGGACCCAAAGATCGCAGCAGCTGTCATGACCCTCCTTCTACTGGTTTTCTCAGCACAAGACCAAACCCCCTCCCCCGGCCCCGTCGAGCCGCCTGCGGATGCGCCCGGTGTGTCGGTATCGGGCGGGGCCGCTTCCGGGCCCGCAGCCGGGCTGGCATCGACCGGGAGCGGCGCAAGCCAGGGAGCCAAAAACGCAGCCGGGAGCACGCAGCGCGGGTCCGCTAGCACAGCTTCGTCAGGATCATCCAAGGCAAGGCCCGCGCCCCTCCTGGAGCCTGGCACGAGTACCACTGTGACAGAACGCGCGCGGGTGAGGAAGGGGCCCGGCACGTCATACGCCACCCTAACAAAGGTGAATCCCGCCACGAAGCTCGTCGTCCTTGCGCGTCACGATGACTGGTACCAGGTCCGATTGGATGGCGGCAAAGTAGGCTGGATCGCGGGTTTTCTGCTGGTGGACCCGCTTGACGCGCGCGAAGGCGACGCGGGTCTCGGAGCCAACGACGCAGCCTCCGCTACGCCGGGACGTAGCACGAACAGCACCACCTGGGTGTTGGGGTACTATACGGAGGACTACCCGGGCGACCCCACGTCGTACGGCTCGCTCCTGAGGGGCAAGGGGGTCCTCGACTCCATGGCGGCCTTTCTCCACCCTGTGGGGACCGACGGCCGCGTATCCGGGACGGCGAGCAAGCGCGCGGTCGAAGCCGCGAAGGCGGCTGGAATTCAGGCCCTAGCGCTCGTCCATAATATGGGTCCTTCAGGATTCGACGCAAAACGCGCAAGCGCCCTTCTCCAGAACACGAACTCACGGGAAGCGGCGATACGAGACATCCTGAGCATCCTGGAGCAGGGTGGGTACGACGGGGTGAACATCGACCTCGAAAACGTTCGCCCGTCCGAGCGGGACAAGCTCACAGCGTTCATGCAGGAGCTCGCTCAAAAGCTCAAGCCGCGGGGGTATCTCGTAACCATGTCGGTGCCGGCGAAGACTGCGGATCATTCAGGAGCGGACTGGGTCGGTGCGTTCGACTACTACGCACTTGGCCGCGTGTGCGACCGCGTGATGCTGATGACCTACGACGAGCATTCTTGGACCAGCGGCCCTGGCCCGGTCGCGTCGTACAATTGGGTGGAGAAGGTCGTGCGGTATGCAATAACGCAGATGCCGCGCAGCAAGATCCTGCTGGGGATCCCGGCTTATGGGTATGATTGGAATCTCCAGACGGGCAAGGTGACGGCCCTCTCGTACACGCAGGTCATGAGCCGCGCCAAAGCCCTCGGCATCGACCCGTCGTGGGACCAGACCGCGAGATCGCCTTATTTCAAATACGTAGACTCGCATGGCGCCCGACACGAGGTGTGGTTCGAGTCCTCCAGCAGCATAAAGCCCAAGCTCGACCTCGTCACCGCGTACAACTTGGGAGGCGTGGCCATATGGCGCTTGGGATACGAGGATGACGCCTACTGGCAGGTCATCCGGCAGAAGCTGGGATGACGGCGCCGGGATGACGGCAGTAGACGCGTAGGACGGGACGGGTGCCACAGCCCGCTGCCCACCGTCTCACCGAGCGCCCACGAGCTCAGATATGGTCGCGAACTGATAGCCGTTTTTCCGTGCGGTCTCAATGATGGCGGGAAGCGCCTTGATCGTGACCTCTGTAGGGTGCATCAGGACTATCGCACCAGGCGACATCTTTCGCACAACCCGGTCGATCACCTTCTGATGGTCCTTCGTGTTCCAGTCTATGGTGTCGATCGTCCACATGATAGTGGTGTAGCCCAGAGACGCGGCGGCCGATGTCACCGTCTGGTTGCATTCCCCGTACGGGGGAGCGAACAGCTTCCTCGGCTTCGCGCCGAGCCTCCCGAGCAGGTCCTCGTTCCGGAGAATCAGGTCACGGATCTCGGCCTCAGGCATCTTGGCCACGTGCACATGTTTCGCGCCATGGTTTCCGATGTCATGCCCTTCAGCTGCAAGGAGCTTCACCGAATCCGGGTACTTCTGGGCCCACTCTCCGTCGATGAAGAAAGTAGCCTTGACGTTGTTGGCGCGGAGGATCTCCAGCATGCCAGGGAGGTATTCCTCACCCCACGCCACGTTTACCGCGAGGGCCATGACCTTCTGGTCGGTGTCGACTTTGTACACGGGGCTGAAGAGCCTTCGCGTTATGGTGGGCATCACCGTCACCCTGGCGAGCTCCACCGCTTCGCCAGGCTTAGCCTGCATCACCCTGGCTACGGTGAGGTCCACATCGATATCAGTGCCTGGTTCCTCAGCTATTATCTCTCCGGTCTCCTTGAAGAGCATGGCGTCCTTCGGTGCGACCCGTTCCTCTTCCGCCATGGTTTCCACGATCCGCCGCACTTCCTGAGGCATTAGCCCGGCTACCTGTCTGCCCTCGAGAGTCACGCCGGGCCGCACCCCGTAGAAGACCCGTTTCACCTCATCGAGGGACGAGACGAAAACCGCGGTGAATACCATGACAAGGACCGCAAACGCCGCGAGCAATATGCCTTCCTTGCTTATCACGATGGCTGTCAGGCGTGCCTCGCGCTTCGGGATCAACCTGTCCTCCCTACGCATCCACCGGAGACCTCCCCTCATGTCGTCCTGCTTCCCCCGGCACCTCTATAGGACGCTGCTCTCCCGTGTGAGGGTGTATGTAGTACCTTCCCTCCAGCAGAAGGCTGGAAAGAGGAACGATGGCGTATCCCTGCTTCTTCAGCTCGGTTATGACGGAAGGCAGGGCTTCGACGGTGTGGGTGCCCGTGACATGGAATCTCACGATGGCCCCCTTGTGAATCTTTCCCAAAACCCTGTCTTTGATGTCGGCAGGGGGGGCACCCCGCCAATCCAGCGAATCTATGCTCCATATGACGGTTTCGTAACCGAGGTCTCTGGCGGCCTCGATGACCTTGTTGCTATACTCGCCGTAGGGCGGCCGGAACACCTTGGGGGCACGTCCTGTGACCTCTTCCAGGGCCTTGTGGGCCTTCTCCAACTCCCGCTTCAGCTCGGAAGGGGAAAGCGAGTTCGGGTGCGGCACAGAGTAAGTATAGTTCCCTAGATCGTGACCGTCCGAGACGATCTGCCGAGCCACGACAGGATGGTCCGACACCCATTTGCCGGAGACGAAGAAGGTGGCCTTGACCTCATGCTCCTTAAGCACCGCGAGGATCTCCGCCGTCCGGTCCCTGCCGAACCCGCTTTCGAACGTGAAGGCCACCTTCTTGTCGGCGCTCGCAACGAAGTACACAGGAACGAGCCTGCCCGACACGGTGGCGATGACCGCCCGCGCAGCGCCCACGAGAGCGAGTTCAGCGGCGTGAACGATGGCGAGCAATAGGATGGCTGCGATCACCAGGCGGCGCCAGTTTCGCCCTATGACAACGAGCATGGACCGCCCTCCCCCATGGACCGCGTTCCCGTAATTATGTATGCCGGCTGGGAACGCCACATTCCTGGGGTTATCGAGATGCTGCAGCATCGGTGCACCTCTGCCGGGCCCGCGCGCGGGTCCGGCACAGCCCCGTGGCTCGAGCAAGGAGGCGGGGGCGTCGCCTGCGCCCCCGCACCTGCCGACCCGTTGCCAAGCAACGTTGCCAACCAAGGTCATGGCCTGCCCTGACCCGAGCCTTGCCGAGCAGGCCCGACGCGCCAAGCTCCTTGGCCTATGCCCTCACCTCGCGAAGTAGTGGTTTCCTATGATGATTGTTATGGGACGGGAGAAGATCCACGGAGAGGAGACTTTCGCAGGATTGTAGAAGTAGAGGGCGCCATACGTGGGGTCCCATCCGGCCAACGCGTCCTGGGCGGCCCGATAAGACTCAGGGTCCGGCGGCAGGTTGATCTGCCCGTCCATGACAGACGTGAACGCCCACGGCTCGTATATCACCCCGGCTACTGTCTTGGGGAAACGCGGGTTCTTCAGTCTGTTCATGACGACCGCACCCACGCCCACCTTGCCCAGGTACGGCTCGCCTCTGGCCTCACCCGCGATGAGGTGGGCCAACAGCTCGTAATCGGATGATGCCGCGCTCGCGACGTCGCCCGACGGCACGGGAAGACGCGCCGACGAGACGAGGAGCACGGCCAGAAGTCCGAGTGCCACGATTCTGGTCTTGCCGAGTCTCATGGCGTTACCTCCTTACCTGGTACTTTGTCGACGCGCGCGAACACGCGCGAGGCGGAGCCCGATGGGCCCCATTAATACGAACTCGTGAGCGGATCATAGCATACCAAAGCAGGGCAAGGCAACCGGAAGATCATGTCAGGGCGGAGTCCGCGTCAGCCAAGCCAAGATCGCACCCTCGACACAACGTCCGCGGCCGCGCCGGCGTAGCACTCGACGCCGGTGGGGAGCGAAGACAGGAAGACTGCGCCGTAACGCTTCTCCACGAGCCGCTTGTCGGGGACGACCACCACGCCCCTGTCCTCACGCGTTCTTATGAGCCTTCCGAATCCCTGCCGGAACCTCACGACCGCGCTCGGCAGGGTATACGAGTAGAACCCGCTGCTGCCCGCCTTTTCCGCGGCCTCCACCTTCGCCTCCACGAGCGGGCTCGTGGGCACCTGAAACGGCAATTTCACCAGGATGACACAGGACAGGGCCTCGCCAGGCACGTCAACGCCTTGCCAAAAGCTGTCGGCTCCGAGCAGGACACCGGGTTTCTCCCGGAAATGCGTGAGCATGAGATGGCGAGGCATGTCTCCTTGTCTGAACACTGGGATCCCGGTGCCCTCCAGACCTGCGCGCAGCACCTCGTGGGTGTGGTAAAGCATGTCCATGGACGTGAAGAGGACAAAGGCCCGCCCCCTGGACGCCTTCACGATGTCGACGATCGCCCGTGCGGCCGCGTCCTGGAACGCTGGGTCCTGAGGATGCGGGAGGTCGCAGGCCACGGCAAGCAGCGCTTGTCTTGAGAAGTCAAACGGCGAGTCGAACACGATCTCGAGTGGCGGCTCGCTCGGGCCCGTGAGGCCGACTTCCTTTCTAAAAAAGCCAAACTCTCCTCGCACGGTCAGAGTGGCTGACGTAAACACAGCCGACTCGACTTGGGAGAAGAGGCGTTCCCCAAGGATCGGCCCGACGTCGAGAGGCGTCGCCACGAGCTCGACGTCATTGGGAAGCATCTCGGCCCAGTACACGTGCGTTTCATCCCCCCGGCGCATCACGAAGTCGAGGGCTGCGGCCTCCGAGGAAATCCTCACAGCCGAGCCCTGGAGCTCCGCCATGAGTCCCTGGAGACGCTCGTCGCCGTCAGCATCGAGGTCAGCGAGGCTGTCCAGCACAGAGCCGAGGTCGCGGGCCACCTCATCCGCCCTGATGATGACGCGTTCGGCGCCGGGAGCGATGTCCTCCTTCCAGGCCGCCGACGCGACGAGCTCGTCCTTCAATCTCACCGCGCGTTGCCTCGCGCGGTCACGCTCGCCTTGGCCCTCCCGCGAGCTATCCCACCCCATCTCTCTGCGAACAGGGTCAGGGCCCAAGGGATCCATCACCCGCGTGAGCGAGTCGAAGAACCACTCGACGCTCTCGCGCAGGCGCTTGACGCTCTCGGTGGCAACGTCCACCAGGCGTCCCACACTGGCACGCTCGCCTTGTGCGCCCTCTCCGTCGCCGTCGCGAAACAGGCTTGCCCGGAGCGATGCAAGCAGCCCGCCCTCGCCTCTTCGGCCGTCACCCCTGCCGCGTCCCCGCTCTGCGCGCACGAGGTCTTGGCAGGCCTTGCGCATTTGCGCGAGGCTCGCACGGCGACCTAGCCTTTCAGCCGCGACCTCTGGGACGTTGTGAGCCTCGTCGAAGATGACGTAATGATAATCTGGAAGAACCCGCGCACCCGGCATGCCCGGGCCCGTCGCCCTGAGCGCAAGGTCGGAGAAAAGCAGGTGGTGGTTGGTGACCAGGATGTCCGCTTGTTCCATCTCTGCCCTCGCCCGGGCGAAATAGCACGTGGAAAGATAGGGGCACCTCGCGCGAAGGCACGACATGGAGTCGGACGCGATCTGGTCCCAGAGAGCCTGGGGCACCGCAATATGGAAGTCCGACTTCGAGCCAGTGGGGACGCTCGGCAATTCGGAAAGGACGGCCGCCAGGGCCTGCCTGAAAGCCGGGTCGGCCGGGGGGTCATCGGCCTCGCTCGCGACGCGTGCAAGCTTGCGCCGGCACACGTAATTGGCTCTGCCTTTTACTAGAGTGAAACGGAACCGCGCGCCGAGCGCGCGCGAGAGGCCGGGGAGGTCCTTGTGGATGAGCTGCTCCTGAAGGTTTATCGTGTTTGTGGACACGACGACCTTCTCGTTGCTTTCGCGAGCCCACAGCACGGCAGGCACGAGGTACGCAAGGGACTTGCCGGTGCCGGTGCCGCTCTCGATGAACGCGTGACGAGAGGTGGCGAACGCCTTCCAGACCGCGATGGCCATTTCGACTTGGGGCTGCCTCACCTCGTAACCCTCGAATGCCGAGGCGAGCGGCCCGTGCGCTGAAAAGACAGCCGCCACCTCGTCCTTGCCGACCCGCGACATCTACCAGCTCACCGCCTCAGCCGCGAGGCGGCGCAATACAGCGAGGTTGCGCGCGTCGTCGTCGAGGGTTTTGCGAGGGGTCTCGAGGATGAAAGGAAGATGGGCGAGCTTCGTACAGCCGAGAATGGTGCGGAAGCCGTCTTCGCCGATGCATCCCTTCCCGATGTCAGCATGACGGTCCAGGTGCGACCCGAGATCTCCGACGGAATCATTGGCGTGCACCAACGCGAGGCTCGTCCAGCCCACGGTGGCCTTCAGCTTTTCAAGGACCTCCGACAAGCCCTCCGCGGTCCGGATCTCATAGCCTGCCGCGAGCACGTGGCAGGTGTCCAAGCATATGCCCAGCGGCACAGCACGTGCCCGGTCCATGATCTCCATCTGTTCCTCGAACGTCTTGCCTATTTCCGTGCCAGCGCCAGACACCATCTCCAGGAGCAGGCGTGGCTTTTCTGCAGCCCCGTTGCCCGTCGAGGGCGTGTGACACGCGATCTCGCACGCGTCCACGATCGCCGAGGCGATCCTGGCGATGCCGGCCGCCTCTCCCGAGCCGAGATGGCTCCCGGGGTGAAACACGAGCATCTCGGCACCGACCGCCTTTGCGAGCATGATGTCATGGGCAAGCGCGTCCCGCGACGCCTCATACGTCTCCTTCTTCGGGGACGCGAGGTTGAGCAGGTACGGAGCGTGGATGACGAGCGGCTGGATCCCCGCGGCCGCGAGACCCTCCTTGAAAACCCGGGCCTCTTCTTTATCGATCACCCCCGCCCAGAGGCTTCGCGGGCTTCGCGAGAACATCTGCATCGTGTCACACTTGAGGAAGCGGGCGGCTTCGAGAGCGCTCCGGAGACCGCCGGCCCTGTTCACGTGGGCGCCGAACCTCACGGCACATCACCCCCGTGGGCAGGTATTCGCTGCTCGGAAGGGATTTCCTGCAAAGGCAGGGGCCACGCCCGTTCGCAGGTTGGGTCCGTGAGGATGGGTTTCTCGCTATCTGCGCCCGAGGGCGTCCAGAAAGCGCAGGAAAGGATTTCGTTCGATGGCCGCCGTGATGGAGTGACGCTCGGCGTAAACGTGGACCAAACACAACGCCAGAAGCGCCGCCACTCTTGCCGCCACCGGGGTGGTGAGCGCGAGCCAGTAGCCTAGCGCCGCACCGAGGGGGTTGCTCCCGGCGTCCCCGAGCATGCCGCGCTCCGCCAGATCGTCCCGAATCTCCGCGAGGATAGCCCCGGCGAGGCCCACCGGAACCAGGGCCGGGGCCCGCAAACCGGTGGCCACTGCGAGTGCCGTCGCTCCCACCAGGTATGCTTTGGCGGCACGCCCGGGCCTGAGGTCAAGAAGGTTTGAGAGATTCGCCGCGAGGGCCACCACGAGCGCGTCCAACGCCAGGGCGGGCGCGGGCAGGGCTGGGGCAGCAGTGCGGATGGCTATGGCCGCAGACACCAAGATGACGCCCGCCTTCAGGAGCCCAGTGGTGACGATCCCCTTCTTGAAGAGCGCGGTCGCATGCCCAGTTATCCCCCGGGACTCGCTCGAACCGAAAAGGTCATCAACTACGCCCGCTAGCATGGCCGCGTTCACGACGATGAGGCATGGGCCGGCCAAGGCCCAGCTCGCGTCCGGATCCGGCAGGAGGGCCATGACGGCCCCGGACGCAATGGTCGCCGAGGCTACGAGAGGGATCCCCATTGACGTGGGAACAGGGCGCCCGGCATAGTTCGGCCGGAGGTGTCCCCAGCGCGCCAACATGGCGCGGCCCAGCGGGACCAAGCCGAGCGTGAGGATGTACCCAAGCACCAAACACGCCGCCAATGCTCTAGTCACCCCCCATCCCGGACCGCGGGCGTGGAATGGCGCGGCTCGCGAGGGCCCGTGTCACCCAATACAGCTGCCGTCCTCTGTGAACGAACCCGGCAAGGTCCCGGCCCGTCACCCTGTGCGACATGTCGCATTCGACCTCCACGATGCGGTACCCCCGCCTCGCAGCGTCGATCGTGAGCGCGACCTCCACACCGAACCCCTCGGCGAACGGCACGAGCCCGAGAAGAACCTCACGTCTTGCCGCCCGCTGGCCCGAAAGTGGGGCCGAGAGGGAGAGACCGCATAAGCATCTCACGCCGAGAAAAGCCAGGGTCCTGACGATGCCGAATCCTCCCCTCTTGGCCCCGCCGCAGCAGGCCCGCGGGAACGTCGCGATGCTCATGTCCGCCTCGCCGCGCGCAATGGGGTCGACGAGCCTGCCCAGCTCGGACGCTGTCTCAGCCAGGTCCGCATCGAGAAAGACCACGACGTCCCCGGTGGCACGCAGAACGCCCCGGGTGAGCGCGGCACCCTTTCCCAAGCGACGGCCAGTCTCTATCACGTCTGCGCCTGCAGCAAGCGCGACAGAGGCGGTCCCGTCCGTGGATCCGTCGTCGACCACGAGCACCTCGCAATCGACACCGCAGGTCCTAGCGGCCATCCTCGCCGCCGTCACCGTGTCCGCAATGGTGCGCCTCTCGTTGTGCGCGGGAATGACGACGGAAATGCGCCCTTTCATTGTGATAGTCCCCATAGGTCCGGCACGCGTATCTCCGAACCGCCCTTGATCCCGAAATGGCCTCTCCACCCGGCGAGCGCGTAGACGAGAGAAAGGCGCCCCAGCGGGAGATCGACGCAGTCGACCGTGGAGATCCCCTCGCGCCTGTAATCGGCGATCTGCGAGACTTTCACGTTCCAGCCTTCCACACACACCACGTCCACCTGGAGGGCCTTCACAGCTCTCACGATGGGGATCCCCGCGTCAGCGGGCGTGAATCCCGGGTCTAGACTGCCCACCACGAGCACGACCGCGTCCGCCCGCCCGCCGCGTCCGCCCCCTCGCTCCTCCGCGCCCGCAGTATCAGCATCCCCGCTGCCCCCGGGACGAAGCAGGTTCTGCCCGGCCACGGACACGTATCCCAGGTTCAAAAGGGAATGCAACACCGGCGAGGCTTCGCCGGCCACGAGGTACGCGGCAAGCGCTGAGGCCACTTCCCGTGTCACTACCTCCGCCCGAGACGCAGGCACCCCTAGCGACGACGCGAACTCCACGGCTTGCCGGCCGGACGCCGGCGCAAAGCTTCCAAGGACGTCGACCACCCGCACCAGCTGGCCTCCGGCATCCACAATCGCGCGCCCGATCCGCTCCACCTCTTCGGCGGGCATCGCCTCCCGGCACACCACGATGGCCACCCGCCTTCCTGCAAGCTTCCCACGCACAAGCGAGGCCACCACGGTGTCCTCAAAGTCGAGAGACGCGGTCAGGGCTCGTTCGGAGGCGGCAAGCCGCGCCCCGAGGCTGTCCCTCTCAGCCTTGAGAGCTGCGAAATCCTCTTCGAGCCGGTCGATCATCTGCTCCTGCCGCTCGACAAGAGCGCTGTCGGTCACCATCGCGATGCCGACAAGGATGCCCACCCCGAGCGCGAGGAACACAGCCACAAGGGAGGCCACATGCCATTTCATGTCGATCATCACGAATGGCCCACCCCTTCCGGCCCATCTACCTGCAAGAGCCCCGTGTTAGAAGAGCCCCATCCTAGAAGAGCCCCATGTCGAGCTTGAGCCTGATGATCACGAGCCTCAGGATCTGCCTAGCCATATCGGATTGCACGGCCGCGAGCGTCAGAGGAACCAGCGCAGCCACGACGAGGAGGACTATGTAGCCCGTTCTCATGCGGCCCTTGTAGAGCTTGCTCACTCCCTTGGCGTCCACGAGAGCGGAACCCACTTTGAGGCGGGTGAGGAAGGTAGATGCCATTCCTGGGCGGCCCTTGTCGAGGAAATCCTCGAGGCTCGAGTGGGCGCCGACAGCCACGATGAGCTCCGCGCCGTTCTCGTGGGCGAGGAGCATCGCCAGGTCCTCGCTCGTGCCCGGAATGGGGCACACGGCGGCGTCGAGGCCCATGCGCTTGATTCGCTCCAGACCAGGGGCCCGGCCGTCCGGGTAGGCGTGGACCACGATCTCACTGCCGCGTCGCAGCGCTTCATCAGACACGCTGTCCATGTCGCCCACGATGATATCTGGGGAGAAGCCGATCTCGACAAGAGCGTCCGCCGCGCCGTCCACCGCGATGAGCACAGGGCGTACTTCCTCGATGTAGGACCTTATGGCTCGCAGGTCCTCACGGTAGTCCCTTCCCCGGACCACCACGAGCGCATGTCTTCCGGCGATCCTCGTGCGGAGCGGAGGGAAGGGATGGTCGCCGAGGATCGCTGATTTCTCCTGCCGCGCGTGCTCGATGGTGTTCGACACGAACGCGTCCAGCTCGCGTGAAAGGCCGTGGCGCGCCTTCCCGATCTCGCGCTCGAGCGAAGCCAGCGTCTGGACGCGGCCCATGCCCACCACCTTTCCCTGCCTGAGCACGGCGTTCCCCTGCAGCTCAATGACGTCGCCATCCCGGACGAGATCCATGATATGCGGGCCGACATCGTCGATGACGTACACGCCGGCCCGGCACAACACGAGCGGCCCCGGATTGGGATAACGACCGCTTACGGACTTACGCGCGTTCACCACGGCCCGTGCCCCCGCGGTGGCGAGCGACTCGCACGCGACAACGTCGATGTCCTCGTGGTCGACCACGGCGATCTCGCCGGGACGCAACCGTGTCAGGAGGTTCTTGGTCTTGCGGTCAACCCTGGCGACGCCTCTGTACCTCACGCGGCCGCCCTCCGCACGTTCTCTTGGGTCTTCGCCACCTCCCCCTCTCGTGGAATAGTATGCTAAGCCCCGGAAGTTATCATTCGACCCGGTGCGGCCGCAGGCGGCCGCAGAATTTGTCTAGCTGCGGTTTTATACCCGCCCGCCATGCGCTTTTCATCAGGTTTTTCCCTAAGCATGACGCCACAAGTTTTCGTCTCGTTTCTTGACGCCGCTAGGTTTGCCGGTGCTTGCACGATGGGGTGTGGAGAATTCGGTTGCCTTAAGCGCCGAATTCGAACGAGGAGCGCACAAGGCGCGCCGTCCCCGGAGGGCAAGGCCGATAGCCTTGGCAGGACCCCTCCGCCGAAAGGCGGCGCGAACGCTTGGCGACATACTTGGTTTCAGTCGTGCTGCAGTAAGTTTTGAGCCCCGGGAGTACTACTTCCGGGGCCCTCTTGCAGACGCTCTTGAAAGGCCAGCAGGTGGTTCGTCTCCTTGTATGATGCCGGCAACGGGTGGCCGCGCCCGCAGCACCGGCACGCTGGCGCGCCGGAGTTGCGCCCGCCGTCTGTGCTTGATCGTCAGCTCGCACGCATTTCCAGGCGCAGCTTGTCAGCGACCCTGGCGATGAACGCGGAGTTGGTGGGCTTTCCTTTCTCGCTGCTCACCGTGTGCCCGAACACGCTGTTAAGGAACTCGATGTTCCCGCGGGTCCACGCGATCTCGATAGCGTGCCGGATGGCGCGTTCAACCCGGGGAGCGGTGGTGTCGAACTTCTGCGCCACCCTCGGATAGAGCTCTTTGGTGACCCCATTGAGGAGGCCAACCTCGTTGACGACCATGATGATGGCCTCTCTGAGGTACATGTAACCCCTGATGTTGGCGGGGATCCCCATCTCGTGGATTATCCGGGTGACCTCGGTGTTGAGGTCGCGCGGGGCCTCGGCTGGACCGGCCCTTCTCTTTCTCACGACCTCCCCGCTCTGGGCCACTTGCCGGATGCGCTGGGCCAGCGTCTCCATATCGAACGGCTTGAGTATGTAGTAATCGGCACCGAGCTCGATGATGCTCTGGGTCATGTGCTCCTGACCGATGGCCGTCAGCATCACGAACCGCGGCCGCCTTGGAAGATCCTGTTTCGCGAGCCGTTCCAGAACGCCTATGCCGTCGAGGTGCGGCATAATGATGTCCAGGACGACCACATCAGGGTTAGTACTGGATATGCTTTCGAGGGCTTCCAGGCCGTCATAGGCGATTCCGACCACTTCCATATCCGGCTGCATGTCGATGAATTCCTTCAAGACCTCGCACAGCTCGTGGTTATCATCGACTATAAGGACGCGTGTCCGACCACAAGCCATAGAACCACCTCATCCGACGCTGCCAAATGCTAGTATTGCTGCCCTTGCCCATCGACGTTTTAGGATTCTACGCCTCCGGATGAAGTCCTGCCCCCCGCGCGCGGAAAATCCCTCTCGCCGCTATGCGGCGCGGACCAGCGAAGCACCTCCGGGACTCGGCACGAGCCGCGGTGGAGGGATCGGACCCGCGCCCGCGGCTCTCGCGGCCTTCGCACTTGACTCACGTGCGAAGAGCCCGGCTTCCCTCGCGAGCCACTCCGCCAGAACGCCGTACCCCCGGGTCTGGTCGGACACGAACACGTGGGTCAGCACGCCCACGAGTTTGCCGTCCTTGACAATGGGGCTACCTGACATGCCCTGAACTATGCCACCGGTGAGGGCGAGGAGCCTCGGGTCCACTATCTTTATGACGAGGCCCTTGATCTGCGGGGCCGCCTGCCTCGCCACCCGCTGGATCTCCACGCGGAATCTTTCGACGCGGTTGTCCTCCACCACTGTGTAGAGATCGGCGTACCCTGGCGTCACCTCCTCGGCCATTGCGATGGGTATGGCCTCCTTGAAGTATGGGTTGCTCGGAACCTTCGTGAGCGTGCCGAAGATGCCGAACTTGGTGTTTCGTTCTATAGTGCCGATGACGTCCTCTTCCCCGCTGAAGCTCCCGACTTTCTCGCCCGGTTGACCACGGCTGCCGTGGTGGATGCCCAGGATCTGCGCCTGAACTATCCTGCCTCTCGCCACGTCCACCTCTTTGTTCGTGGCGGCGTCAGTTATGACGTGCCCGAGGGCGCAATATACCCGTGACTCCGGGTCATAGAACGACAGCGTTCCCACGCCTGCAGCATTCTCTCGAACCCAGATGCCGATCTTGTACTGCACTGCGGGCCTTCCTTGCTCCGCGAGGCCCGCGGAATCCTCAGCCTCTACCTCAACGGGATTCACACGAACGGCTAGGGCCCTCGAATCGCGTAGGATGCTGATCTCGACCGGTTTCCCCGTTCGTCCAGCGAGGTCGATGGCCCGTTCCACCTCGGACTTGTCATTGACAGCCCGTCCGTTGATGCTCACGATGACGTCGCCGACCTCGATCCCAGCTTCACGTGCTGGGTAGCGACGTTTCCCGTCCACCCCGACGACCGGGTAGTGGCCCACGACCACGACCCCCCTCGCGGCGAGCAGCACTCCTATGGCGTGTCCGCCCGGCACAACCCTGACCTCTGGGACCACGCTCACAAGGAGGCGCCTGACCGGAATCACGTCCAAGAGCCGCACCTCGAGGCTGGTCTCGCCCTGAGCGAGAGGAACAAGCCTTACCCCAGCGCCCCGCCCGCTTGGTGTCCCTGTTGCGCCGGATGAGACCGAGTCCATGCGCACCAGCTCCGCGCCTGTCAGGCGGAACCCCACGTCAAACGGGACCCGGACCCAAAGGTCGCGGGTGGACCCCTCGAGGATCACGATCCTCTCGGGCAGGGTCCCGAAGGTCAAGCAGTACGCGATAGCGCAAGCAAGAATCGCGAGAAGAACGACAGATTGGGCCCTTGACCTCGTCCTTGCCCTGTCGCCTCTCCGTCCGTCCGAGCCAGTGCCGCTCCCTGCACTGGCAGGTTCGCGAGCCCCACAATGCCCCTGGGGACCGTCTGGGGCTTGTCCGCAACGGTCGCCGCATCGGCCTGGACGGCCCTCGTGGCCATGGCCGCGCAGGCTCTCTGCAATCGTGACCGGTATCTCGTTTCCGCCAACGGTAGTGGAATCGTGCCTGTGGTCGTTCCGACCTTGTGTGCTGGCGCTCGTGTGTCCCAAGCGTGGCAACCCCCGGCAGACGCATCTCGCAGGCGCCCAAAGTCGCAATCAAGGAGGCACGTTTTCGCGCGCCTCCTTGACCTGCGGTTACACCTGCAAGATTACCCTGCCCGGGAGCATGTTTTTTATGCCCCTAAAACTTTGCATGTGGTGCTTGCGGTTGTCAGCTACTGGGTGAGGATCACCCCTGAGGCAGCGATGACCATGAGGAGGAACCCTGCCGCACGAGCCGGGCTATGAAGAAGCCGTCCATCGAGTGGATGTGGGGAAACGTTTCGACATAAGGCGACCCTTGATCGGGGAAAGCGTGCAAGAACCCGCTCGGCAGGTAATCTTTGGCGGGATCGACGGAGAAATCGGCGTGTGTCTCGAGGAATCTCCGAACGACCTCCCTATTCTCCTCGGGCTCGATGCTGCACGTACTGTACACGACGACACCGCCGGGCTTCACGAGCGCCGCCGCGGCAGCCAGAAGGTTCTCCTGTTTCGAGACAAGATCCGCGATGTCCTCGGGCTTTCGCCGCCACCTCAGGTCAGGCCGTCGCCTCAAGACCCCGGTGCCCGTGCACGGAGGATCCACAAGCGCTCTATCGAACAAGCGCTGTGCTATACGGGCGTCGCTAGACGCGAGGCGTGTCGCATCGCACACAAGGGTCGTGATGCACCGGATTCCGAGTCGTTCAGCGTTTTGTCTGAGGAGCCTCACCCTGTGCTCGTGGACATCGACCGCCAGGATCTCCCCGCGGTCGCCCATGAGCTCCGCGGCGTGCGTGGTCTTGCCTCCCGGAGCGGCTGCGATGTCTAGCACGCGTTCGCCGGGGGCAGGGGCGAGCACGTGAGATACCAGCATAGAGCTGGAGTCCTGCATGAAGAACTCACCGTTTGAGAAGGCACGGTGAGCAAAGAGGCCCGCGCCGTCGCGAACCTCGATCGCTTCGGGAACGTAGGGCGACGGGCAGACCTCGAGACCGGACTCGGAAAGTTCTGCTATGAGCCTCGTCCGGGATGTTTTCAGCGTGTTCACCCTGATCGTCACCGGAGGGTTCTCGTTATTTGCCGCGCACAGGCGAGATGTTGTGTCAAAGCCGAACCGCGCAAGCCATCTGGAGACCATCCATTTAGGGTGCGAGTACTTCACCGCAAGGTGATCCACAGGGCTCGTCGCAGCATCGGGGAGGGCCGCCCTTTCGGGGTCCCGCACGAGGGCCCGCAAAACGGCGTTTACGAATGAGGCGGCGCCGGCGTGGCCGAGCGCGCGGGCGGCCTTGACCGACTCGCTCACCGCCACAGGCGCAGGGATCCGTTGGAGGTAAAGGATCTGGTATGCCCCAAGTCGGAGCGCGTTGCGAACGACCGCGTCCATCCGCTCGGGGGGGCGTGCGGCGAAGGCCGCGATCATGTGGTCGAGCGCTTTTCGCATCTTCGTTACGCCGTACACGAGCTCGGTGGCAAGAGCACGATCGCGCTCCGAAAGCTTGACGAGCCCGAGAGCACGATCCCTTGCGGCCGTGGCGTAAGCTGCATTTTCGTCGATCTCGATTAGCGCCCGCAGCGCGGCCCCACGAGCGCCACGCGTCACATCCACAGATGAACCAGTCCTGCCTCAAGCGCCCGAGTGTTCTAGAGCCCGCACCGGGCCTCAACCTCGATGCTCAGTCCCGACGGCTGCCCCGCAGGATCAGCAATCGCAGGAGCTGCGTCACCGCCACGGCCGTGGCCGCCACATACGTCAGGCCTGCAGCGTTCAAGACTTGGCCTGCGTGGCGGAGTTCCTCCTGCGTCATGTACCCGCCGCGGCCCAGGAACGCCAGCGCCCTGCTGCTTGCGTCGTATTCCACCGGAAGCGTCACCACGGAGAACGCGACTGCCCCGACGAATAGCCAAATCCCCAACGTCATCAGCCATTCGAGCCCGGTCCCCGCGAAGATGAAGCCGATCATGAACAGCGGAAACGCGAGGTTGGACCCAAAGGTGACTACCGGCACGAGGCTCGTGCGCACCGCCAGGGGCGCATAGCCGCAAGCGTGCTGTATTGCGTGACCTGCCTCGTGCGCCGCGACTCCTAGGGCGGCAAGGGAGTCTCCGTTGTACACCTCGGCTGACAAGCGAAGGACCTTTGCCCGCGGATCATAATGGTCCTGGAGCCTTCCGGGGATTTGCTCGATCCTCACGGAGTCCAGGCCATTGGCATCGAGGATGCGCCTGGCCACCTCGGCGCCGCTCACGCCGCTACGCGCCCTGACCCTCGAATACGTGTTGAAGACGGTCTGGACCCTGCTCTGCGCCCAGAGGGCGAACAGCATCGCCGGGAATATCAGTATATAAGTCGGGTCCCAAAAGAACATCACGCAACCCTCCCAAACGTTGCGAATGCTGGTTGGCAGACCTCCGTCCAAGCATAATTATAATCGACCACGCGCTGGAATTAAACCCACCTGGCCCGTCGTGCCCGGGGCGGCGCGGCGCGGAACCGCGCAACCTCAGCGCCCAAGGACCGTCCCGGGGCTCATCGGGTGGCCGCGAAGGTAGTCCCCGGCGGGCATGCGCCTGCCTCCCTCAGCCTGAACCTCCGTAACCAAGTACGCGCCGTGCCCCGCCTTCACGAGAAAACCCTCCCTGGTGGTCTCGCACACAGTTCCCGGAACGACACACGGGAAGGCCCCACCGGCGGCACCGGCCACAGGCCGGCCCATGAAGATCTTCAGAAGCGCTCCGTCACGTCTCGTGAACGCACCAGGTTTGGGGTTTCCAGCCCGCACTAGGTTGTGGATGACACCAGCGCTCTGCGGCCAGGCGATCTCGAACTCTTCCGGCTTCACCCGCGGTGCATGTGTCGCGGCTCTCTCGTCTTGCCGAATCCTCGGCGCGCTCCCCTTCTCGATCAGCTCGAGCGTCTTTGCGAGAAGCGCCGCGCCCCGCTCCGCAAGCTCCTTTCGAAGCTCACCTGCGGTGGCGTTCTCTCCGATGGGGACCTCCTCCTGCAAGATGATGTCCCCCGTATCCCAGCTCTCCGCCATATACATGGTGGTCACACCGGTCAGCCGTTCTCCTGCCATGATGGCACGTTCGATGGGCGCCGCGCCTCGGTACTTGGGCAAGAGCGAAGCATGCACGTTCACACATCCGTGCTTCGGAAGCCTCAAGACCTCGGGTGGGAGCAAGAGCCCGTAAGCCACCACGACTATGACGTCAGGCCGGGCTTCCTTGAGAGCGGCGATGACTCCCTCGTCCCTCAGCGTTTCAGGTGTGAGCACCCGCAGACCGGCCGACAGGGCGAACTGCTTCACGGGCGTAGGCACGAGCCGCCTGCCGCGCGTCCTGGCCCTATCAGGCTGTGTGAGCACGCATGCGACGCAGTGACCCGCCTCGACGACCGCCCTCAGCGACGGCACGGAGAATTCCGGGCTCCCCATGAAGACTACCACCATGTCACCGGTCAACCTCTTCTTCAACGATATTCGTGGCCTTGTCGACGAAGAGAATGCCGTCCAGATGGTCTATTTCGTGCTGAAGGGCTCTCGCCAAGAGCCCCTCGCCCTCCACGCGCTTGACGTTGTGCCCGCCCGGGCTGAGAGCCTCCACGGTCACCGTTTCCGCGCGCACAACCTCGCCGGTTATGCCCGGCAGGGAGAGGCATCCCTCACGCGCCGTGGCCTCGCCACTGCTTCTCACGATGCGAGGATTGAAAAGCACCACGGGGCCCTCGCCGACATCCACCACAATGAGCCGAACCGGAACGCCGACTTGGGGAGCGGCAAGCCCCACGCCATCAGCCGCGTACATCGTCTCCAGCATGTTGTCCGCGAGCACCAGCATGTCCTTTGTGATCTTCTTGAGAGGAAGAGACTGCTTTCTAAGGATAGGATCGTTGAACTTGCGGATCTCCAGGACCAGCTCGCACCCCTCCCGTGCCTCCCCTGACCCCGCAACGCCTCGCCCGCGAGCGGCCGGAAGGCCGTCTCCCATTGTTCCGTTGCGTACTGCGCGCCGCGCCGCACGCACGCGGCTGTCCGGTCGCTAAAGCACGTTTTCCGGATCCACGTCCACCTGCACCATTATACCACGATGGCGACCAGGGCAAACCTCAAGCCCCCTTCGCAGCACCGCCGTCAGCGCCTCTACCGGCGCGCCTTTCAGAAGAACCTGCCATCTGTAAAGCCCCTTCACCCGGCTCACCGCGCACGGCGAGGGCCCCAGGACCCACACGCCCGGAGGTGACCCGCCGAGCTCTCTCGCGGCGACGCGCAGTGACGCGCCGAGGCTCGTCGCCTGCCGCTCGACCTCCCGTGGGTCGTCGCCGGACACGACCGCCAGCCCGAGGTGCACGAAGGGAGGGTACGAAAGGTCGCGCCGTCCGCGGATCTCCTCCTCGTAGAACCCGATGTAATCGTGATCCTTCGCACGCAGCACGGCGTAGTGCTCCGGCGTGTAGGTCTGGACGATGACCTGGCCTGGCCTCGAACCCCTTCCGGCTCGTCCCGCAGCCTGCGTCAGGAGCTGAAACGTCCGCTCGCCCGCCTTGTAATCGGGAAGGTTGAGGCACGTATCGGCGCTCACCACCCCGACCAACGTGACGCGCGGGAAATCATGGCCCTTGGCCACCATCTGCGTGCCAACGAGGATATCGTACTCGCCCCTTCGGAACATCTGGATTATCTTTTCGTGGGCCATCTTGGTGCGGGTGGTATCGAGGTCCATTCGCACCACCCGCGCCTGCGGGAAGATCCGGTTGACCTCACGCTCCACCCTCTCGGTGCCAGCGCCGAAGTACTTGATGTAGCTGCTTCCGCACTTCGGACATGTGTCGGGCACCGCCTCCTCGTGATCGCAATAGTGACAACGCATGCGTCCTTCCTCGGCGTGGTATGTCAAAGCCACGTCGCACTCGGGGCACCGCATGGCGTGCCCGCATTCCCGACAGAGCACGAATGTGGAATGACCACGCCGGTTGAGAAAGAGTATCACCTGTTCACGGCGGACCAGCCGTTCACGTATGGCCCTCACGAGCGCCCTGGAGAAGACGCTCCTATTGCCGTGCGCGAGCTCATCGCGCATGTCCACGATCTCGACACGAGGCAGAGGCCGCATCTCTACGCGGGTGGTCATGGCAACGTAGTCATACTCACCGGTCTTCGCTCGATAGAACGACTCCACAGACGGCGTGGCGGACCCGAGCACGCACACGCACCCCGCAAGCCTGGCCCTCTCCCGGGCGACCTCCCGGGCATGGTACCTCGGCGACTCCTCCTGCTTGTATGAGTTCTCGTGCTCTTCATCCACGACGATGAGGCCCAGGTCGTGGACGGGCGCGAACACCGCAGATCGCGCCCCGACGACGATCCTTGCCTCGCCCCGTTCGGCCCTGCGCCATTCGTCGTACCTCTCGCCCGCCGACAGCCGGCTGTGCAGAAGCGCCACCAGCTCGCCGAACCTCTCGCGGAACGCGCCAGCAAGCTGTGGCGTCAACGCGATCTCCGGCACGAGCACGATGGCCGATCTGCCGTGCGAGAGCGCCGACTCTATGGCACGCATGTACACTTCAGTCTTGCCGCTGGCGGTCACGCCATGAAGCAATATAGGTCTTGGCGAGCGCGCCTCCATTGCGGCGAGGATCGTCAAGACAGCTCTCTCTTGATCCTGCGTCAGGCGGAGAGGCACTCGGCCCCCTGGAGCCGGAGACCCCATGAACGGGCTTCGCATCACCTCGACCCTGCGCGAGACCAGTATGCCCTTGCGAATCAGTGCACGCACGGCGTCTTGGTTCCCGCGGACGATCGAATCGGCGCCTTCGATGTCGGTGTCTGAGTCTGAAGATGACACGCCTCGTTCAACGAGCGCCCGGATGAGCCCGGCCTGACGGGGCGCACGCCTCTCGACCGCCGCCGCGAAAGCCATCGCTTCCTCCGACGACACCGCAAGCTCGATGCGGGTCTGCGTTTTCGGGCTGGCTTCTCTACGCCGGACGGCAGCCGGGAACATCTGGGCCATGGCCTCCGCGGGCAGGCAGAGATAGCGCCCGGCCATCCACCGCGCGAGGGCCATCATGTCGTCGGAAAGCGGCGCCGCCCCCGAGGCCACGTCGATGATGTCTTTCACGTTGGGCACGTCCGCCGTCTCGACGAACCCCACGATGTATCCCACGAGTTTGCGCCCGCCGAAAGGGACCACCACGGCGCTCCCTACCCTGACGCTTTCGCGCAGCCGGTCGGGAACCGCGTAGTGAAAGGGCTTCGCTGCCCTCGTGGTCGGAATATCCACGACTACCTCTGCAAACAAGAAGCTGCCTCCTCGCGCCAGTGCTGCCTTACTTTTTCTACGCGAGGAAACGAAAACCTTCACTCGCAGCCAGAAGCAACCCGCGCGCAGGGTGGTCCGGCAGCGTTTCCACTCGTGTGCGTGGACGATGCCCTGTGGGGCCCCGGACCACCGACAGAGACCATGTAGGTGAGGATGCGTTGCCTTTGCTTGTCCCCATTTCGGAGGCGCCGGCACGAGAGCGTTCGGGGACGGGCACGGAGACGGAGACGGAGACGAGGCCGGCGGCCCGCGGGCCGCCGCGGGGCTCGCGCGGTGCGGGCGGCCCCAGGATCAATACCCGTGAGTAATATGCGCCGGTGCAGGAACGGATATGCTGGCCAGGGCAACGCCCGGCAACCTAACGCGGCCCGCGCGAGGCACCCCCGGGTCTCGGGCGGCAATCGCCGCCCTCCAAGCAGAGCATGCCACGCCTGGCGAGGCAGTCCAGCACCACCCTTTCGAGCTTTCTCACTATGCGGGTGGTTACGAATTCCCTCTGTGAAGTGGGGACAACGAGGATGGTGTACAGGCCGGCGAGGTTCCCGCCGAGGACATCGGTGAAGATCTGATCACCGATGACGGCGGTCTCCTCTGGGGAGGTGCCCAGCAAGGCGAGCGCCGCTCGGAACGCGGACCGCATCGGCTTCAGCCCCCTGGCGGCGGGGATTCCGAGAGCGCCGGAGACGGTCTCTATGCGCTTGCGGAGGTTGTTCGAGAGCACGCAAAGACGGATGCCCCGCGCTCTCGCGTCGTCGAAGAACGCCGGAACCCCCGCGGGGATCTCGGAGCTTCCCCAATCCACCAGCGTGTTGTCCATGTCGAACACGATGCCCCTTATACCGCGCGCCGCGAGCATCGAGAGGTCGACCTGGCAGACGGACGGCACGTAGAGGTCGGGGCACAGTATGGACAGCAAGCCGATCCCTCCTGCCGGCGGGGATGTCTACGCAGGTATTATAGCATGCATCCCGGTTTCCTGCGAGGCTCGCGGTCCAGGTATGGCGCCGTGAGCTTTCGTCTCCTTTGTTGACGGTGCTAGGGTTGCCGGTGCTTGCACGACAGGGCGTGGAGAACTCGGCCATCTGGCGCGCCGAATTCGAACGAGGCGCGCCGCAAGCGCGCCGTCCCCGGAGGGTAACACCGGCAATCCGGGGCAGGACCCCTCCGCCGAAAAGCAACGCGAACTTTTGGCGATATATCTAGAGAGGCGTGCCTTGCCTGCGCCCAGCCGCAGTCTCTCAGTTGTAACCCTCGGCGATCATCCCCTTCTGCAGCTTCATGAGGGCTCGTTTCTCGATACGGGAAACGTAGGACCGTGAGATGCCCAGGTGCTTGGAGATCTCCCGCTGCGTCCGCCGCAAGCCGTCGCCGAGCCCGTACCGCATTTCGATGACCTTTTTCTCCCGCCTTGTGAGTTCGCGAACTTTCTCCGCGAGCTTTCCCTCCTCCACCGCGCCCTCGACGACCATGGTTACCTCGTCAGGCTCCGTGCCGAGCACGTCGATGAGGGTGATTTCGTTCCCTTCTTTGTCGGCGCCGATGGGGTCGTACAGGAGGACCTCGCCTTTGTTCCTTCGCGTCGCTCGCAGATGCATCAAGACCTCGTTCTCGATGCACCGGGCAGCGTACGTCGCAAGCCTGGTCCTCTTTTTTTGATTGAACGTGTCTATGGCCTTTATCAGGCCGATAGTGCCTATGGATATGAGGTCGTCCTGGTCCTCGCCGGTGCCCTCGAATTTCTTCACGATGTGCGCCACCAGCCTGAGATTACGCTCGATGAGGATGTTCCTCGCATCCTCGTCGCCCATCTCCTTCCTGGCGAGGACCTCTGCTTCCTCCTTTTCCGAAAGGGGAGGCGGAAACACATTGCCGCTCGAGATGTAGGATGCAAGGAACCACAAGCCTCGCAAGAGCAATGCCGAACCTATCAGCAGATCGAGCACGCGCCTGCCACCCCCTGCAAAAGACTCACTAGTATAGATATGAGCGTAACCCCCGGAAGTGCGTGTCCATGCCAGTGACGTCGCTAGGAATAGCAGGCACTATCGTGGCCGTGGTCGCAGTGTCCCGAGGAGTGGGTGGCCCGGCGCCGCGACTCGTCTTGTCGCACCTACCCAAGCCGGGAGCGCGTGAGCGCGCTCGTCGGCGGCGACGGGCGGCGTTGCGCCGCCCCGACCTCACGTCTCTTCATCGTCTCCCCCTTTGTTGCGGCGGATTATTCTCGCAACGACCCTCATCTTGACGTACCCTACAGCCACCAACGCCGCTCCGGTGAGAACCCACCAGTACCATGCCATCCCGGAGGTCCCTCCTTCCATGCGCGCTGTTGCGGGCGTGTCCCCGCTCGTCACCGTGGGTCGGCCGACTGACGCCTCCCGCGTGCGCGTGCGGCCGGCTCGCGACAGGTCACCGCTGTCTATCATGGGCGCAGACCCACGCGCCTCCTGAACGCGACCAACACCATCATCAGGAAAGGCAGCGAACAGGCCAAGGTCACGAGCGCCGAAAACCAGAAGCCGTGCGTGGCCAGGGATGGAGCGTACAGGGTCTTCAGCGCCTCCATCTGCCAGTAGTTCGGCAAGACGTAGAAGAGGAACTGGAACCTCCCCGGCACGAGGATGGCCCCCAGGGGAATCGCGAGATAGGCCGGCATGGCTATCTTGAGCATCGCGATAGCCGTGATCTGGTTGTGGCTGAAGAGGCCCGTGACCATGCCGACTAGAGCGGATAGAGGGCCCGACAAGGCTGCGAGCGTCAGGAGGCGCAAGACGCTCACGGAGCGCCCCACCATGATGTAGTTCACCCCTGCCGCCACCGCCGCCCCGAGCGCGGTCGCGAGGAGGCCTCGCGCCACCGCATACTCGCTTACCCGCGTGGGGGATACCGCAAGCGCTTGGATGGCTTTGGTATCCCGGTCGTCCACTATGGTGAACCCCGAGAGCGTTCCGGCGAGGAAGAGCGTCCCCATGATGAGTCCGAGCGCCACGAGGTCGAACACGATGGACCCGCCTGCTCCGAGGTTTACCTCCTCATAGTCGGCGCCGGCGCCGCCGTGATCGATGTCTTCCAGGATGGTCTCGTACGTTTCGACGAGCGCCCGCGGCTCGTTGCCCTCGAGCACGAGGCAAAGCCCGCCTTCGTCGTCAAGCACACCGGCGGCGGCGTCCAGGCGTTCCACCCGGGAAATGATGCCTGCGCGGTCGGACAGTACCACATCGCCGTAGCCCCGAAACTTGTCGACCACGTCCGGGCTCAAGCCGCGGTCGACCGCGAAGACCAGGCTGGAGCTCTCGGCTGCGGGGATGAGTAGCTTGAGCACGAGCGCCAGGAGAAGGGGTGCAACGATAATGTACACCATCACGTTGTCGCGCAAGGCCGCAGTGAAATCCTGGCGCATCAGCGAGAGAACGCGTCTTAACGAAAACGTCCCTGGGGTGCCCACGACCTTCCCTCCTTCATCAGGTTCCTCTCCGTCAGGAACAGGCAGAGGGCATAGGCTGCGACGCTCTCCGCGACGAGCGCTCCCACGAGGGGCAGAATCGGCTTTCCTGAGGGAAACAGGACCTCGCGGATCGCGAAGACCGCGGGATACGACGGGACATACGAGAGCCAACGGGGCGAGAACGTCGGAAACACCATCGAGGCCGCTGGAATCATGTTCACCGTCAGTAACAGGACCGCCGGCAACAACCATTCCGAAAGGTCCTGGAAAAAGGAGGCCACGGAAATCCCGATCAGCGTGTAAAGGGCCGCGCCCAGCGCCATCAGGGGCACGATGGCACCGTAGTTCACCGACCGCCCCATCGTCGATGCGAGCACCCCGCACCCGTAGACGCTCCCTAGCACCGCGAACGCGAGGGTCTTCGATAAAACGTAAGCGACTTTCCCCCCAGGACTCACCCTGTACGCCTTGATTGTGCCCTCGTGCTTCTCCTGGAAGATGAACACCGCCACGAACATGAACCCAAGCACGATGACCTCGAACGCGATGAGCCCCGGGAGAGCGGTCAAGTTGAGGGGCACAGGCTCGGCCTGCGGTCGCAGGAACCTCACGCGGGACGACTCTCCGGAAAACTGCCGGCCCTCGCTTCCAGTGACGCGGCGCACCATGGCGTTTAGCGTGGCCTTGAGGATGTTTACGCCTTGGGGGGTCACCCCATCGGAATGCATGATGGTTATTCTCGGATGGGTCTTGGAGCCCGTGAAGAGGACTCCGATGCCGCCCCTATCCTTGCGCACCACGCCCCGCAGCGCCTCTTCGTCAGACAGGAACTTGCCTGCGTCAACACCGCTCTGTCGCAAGACGGTCTCGTACGGCGCGCCTTCGGTCTGGTCCACGAAGTAATAGGTCTCTGCGGGCTGCCAGTCCTTCGGCAGGACGAATCGCACCGTCACGGCCATCATGACGATGAGAAACACGAGAACGGGCATCATCGCGTTGCGAAACGCGAGGACGAGGTCTTGCTTGAACAGCCTGAAGAAGCGCCTCATCACGCGAGCTCCCTCCCGGTAAGGCTTATGAAGATCTGCTCGAGCGTGGCTTCCTGGGAGTGGATGGTCAGCACGTCCCCGTGGTCGATGAGGTCATGGAGCAACGCCCGGTCTTCGGCTCTCTCAGTGAACAGCACTCGGCTCTTCACGTTACCGTCTTCCCTGTACTCCACTCTGATCGATCGTTCTCCGTATCTCAGTTTGAGGGCTCGGGGCGAGTCCATGGCGACGATGCGCCCTTCGTTCAAGAAAGCCACCCGGTCGCACAGCTCGTCGGCGACGAACATGTTGTGGGTGGTGAGGAAGACGGTGCACCCCTCCCGCTGTTTTTGGCGGATGATGTCCTTGATGCGGCCCGACAGGGCGGGGTCGAGTCCGGACGTCGGTTCGTCCAGGAAGAGTATGCTCGGGTTGTTGACGAGGGCGCGGGCGAACACCAGGCGCTGCTTCATCCCTTTCGAATACGAGCCGGCGCGCCTGTGCGCGGCCTCGCGCAGACCAACCATGTCCAGGAGCCTCATAGGGTCTTGGGTCGGCACGTCGAAGAGCCCGGCGTAATACGCCAGGTTCTCGAACCCGGACAGCTTCTCGTACACGTTCGGCTGCTCGAATGAAACGCCGATCTTGTTGAAGAAGTCGGGCCCGAGCCTCCTCACGGACTTGCCATCGTACAAGACGTCCCCCTTTTGGAGCCTAAGGAGCCCGGTCATGATGTTCTGGACCGTGCTCTTCCCGGCTCCGCTCGGGCCCAAGAATCCGAAGACTTCTCCCTTGGAGATCGTGAAGGACACGTCGCTCACGGCGTACCGACCTTCGCCTGTGTAGTCGTGGTATACGTGGGACACTTCGATCATGACGATTCCCCCTCTTCACCCGGCCCCACGCGGGGCCCTTTCACGGAACGGATGATCCGTTCCATCTGGTCGAGGTACGAACGCAGGGCCTCGTAACCTCCCGCAGTCAGGGAAACGCTCGTCTCGGGCCTGGTACCCTTGATGCGTTTGTGGATGCGGACGTAGCCTGCTGCTTCGAGGTTCCTGAGCTGAACGGAGAGGTTCCCGGCGGTAAGCCCCAGATTCTCCTTGAGCTCGTTGAAGAGCACCCGGTCCTTGGTCTGGGTCGCCAGGTAACTGAGGATGAGCAGCCTCGCTCGCTCGTGAATCACCCTGTCGATGGCGAAACCCGTCCTCCTGTCCTCAGTCACGGTCGTGTTCCCCTTCGCGATCCTCGATCCGTGAGGCGGCAGCGCCGCTCTTGGCCGGCGCCCCCGCAGGAGGATGAGGCCGGGCTTGGTCGAATTCATGAAGCGGCACGTGCTTGCAACTCGGGAATCACGGGGCGCGAAGGACGATTCCCCGCGGCAAGCCGCGGACATCAAGCAAGTCAGGAGGCGGGACGTGATGATGGACCGATTGGAAGGGATCGAGCCCGTCCAGCGCTACCGGGGCTGTCTTCTGGGTCTCGCAGTGGGAGACGCCGTGGGAGCGCCTCTGGAATTCCATCGCCCCGGGTCATTCGAACCCATCGATGACATGGTCGAAGGACGGCGTTTCGGGCTTACGCTCGGACAATGGACGGACGACACGGCGATGGCGCTGTGCCTCGCGGATAGCCTCATAAATCGCAGGGGGTTCGACCCCACGGACCAGCTTGAGAGATACCTGCGGTGGCGCCGCGACGGCTATCTCAGCTGCACGGGCTACTGCTACGGCATAGGAATAACCGTGAACGCCTCGCTGGACCGCTTCGAGCGCGTCCGGCAGCCGTACTGCGGCTCCACCGATCCGTACACGGCCGGAAACGGCTCGATAATGCGCCTGGCGCCTGTGCCCATGTTCTACGCGTTGAGCCCGCGTGAGGCTGTGGAGAGATCGGGGGAGAGCTCCCGGACAACCCATCAGGCCGCAACGGCCATCGATGCTTGCCGGTACTTCGGAGGCCTCATCGCGGGAGCGCTCCGCGGCGAGACGAAGGAGACCCTTCTCCAAGACCGTTATTCGCCCGTTTCGGGGCTTTGGGACGAGAAGCCTCTCGTGCCCGAGATAGACGAGATCGCGCGGGGGTCGTTCAAGCGCCGTAACCCACCGGAAATACGCGGCTCGGGATACGTCGTCAAGTCGCTCGAGGCCGCGCTCTGGGCTTTCTACCACAGCGATTCCTTCAAGGACGGCTGTCTCATGGCCGTGAACCTCGGGGACGACGCCGACACCACGGGCGCCGTGTACGGGCAGCTCGCAGGGGCTTACTACGGAGAGAGAGGGATTCCGGAAGGATGGCTCGCCAAGCTGGCGTGGCGCGATACCATTGTCAGCATGGCGGAACAGCTCTTCGCGCTTTCCCGCCAAGTCGTCCGGGAGAATCAACCGTAGCCTTGGGCATCACTTACTGCTTAGGAAATCGCCGCTGGTTGCCATTTGCATCCTTTCGATGGCGCCGGCTGCAGGCTGGCATGGACGACTACCGGGAACAAGCGAGGCCTGAGACGGACGAGTGAGGCCCAAGACCATGAGGCGGGCCCACAGCCAGGAGACAGGCCCTGAGCCCGGGCGCATCAGGCGTAGCGATCCCCGTGCGAAGCAGGTCATGCTTTCCCGGGACGGACACCTTTCTCCAAGATGGCCCGGGCCGCAGAGGCGTTCCCCCACTCTCCCCACGCCCGAGGCGGCATGCCGCAGAGCAACGCGGCGAGAAACCCGGCATTGAACGCGTCGCCGGCCCCCGTGGTGTCGACCGCGCTCACCGGATCGGCAGGGCATTCGAGCACAACAGGGCCGAGCTCACCCGGGCTCAGGCCGCTCACGCCCGGAATGCGGGAGGCGGCCGCCCCCGGCCCCAGCGCAACGATCGACCCCAGCCGCCCGAGCTTCAATCCCAGGCAGGGCACCCGTTGGAGCATGGCTTGAATTCCGGATTCCATCGCCTCACAACCCGAGATAGCACGCAGCTCGGAGGCGTTGGCGACCAGGACATCTGCAACCGCGATCATCCGCTCGACGATACGACCAGGCAGCTGACTTACGATTGGAGCGGGGTCGAAGGCGACGACCCCGCCGGCCGTTCCGGCCGTCTCCGCAGCCCTCAGGTACAGCGCGGCCTGTTCATCATCATGCAAACCGTACCCGGAGACCAGGAGGAGCGGCGCGCTCCGAAGCGCATCCTCGAGGCCCGGAGTCATGCCCACCGGAATGGACGCAGCTCCGCGCCACGAGAACATCGTCCTCTCACCGCTTGAGTCAGCGAAAGAAAGCACGTATCCCGTTGCACCCTCCGACGCTACGTATGAAAGGTCTACGCCCGCCGCCTCGAGGTGACGACGCAGGTATCGCCCGTCCTCATCGTCCCCAACCGTTGTGACCAGGGAGCAAGGTATCCCCAGCCTCGCCAGGCCCGTGCTCGCGTTGAGCCCCGCCCCGCCCGGGAGCCTCGCCGAGGAGCGGATCACCGCTTCCCCGCCGGCCTCCGGCATCTGGTCGATGCCGCAAATGCGATCTACGAGTGCGTCTCCAAACACCACAGCGCGAGGGCCCTTATAGTAACGCCGCGCCTCGAGCCCGGCGAGACGCTTCTTGCAGCCTTGACTCCCTTCATCCAAAGATCGTATGACCTCCTTTGTCGTCAGGGTCGGCAAGCGAGACCCACCACGCCCGCGCGCTCACGGTCAAAAACAGATCGGGCCTGCCCCGTCCTCTGCCCTACATACATACACCCGGGGCTGGGAAGAAAGCCTCGATGGGTCGACCTTCTGCATGTACCGCGCAATCACGATTCGTTCGAACTCCTCCACCGCATCCTCGTGCACCAAGTTCACGGTACATCCTCCGAAGCCCGCTCCGGTCATGCGAGCCCCGACCACTCCCGGGGCACCCAAGGCTGCCTCGACCATTGCGTCGAGCTCGAGGCAGCTTACCTCGTAGAGGTCCCGAAGGCTCTCATGGGAGGTCACCATGAGCCTGCCGAATTCGTCTACCCGCCCCCCGCGAAGAGCCTCCACGCTGCGCAACACCCGCTCGTTCTCGAGGACGACGTGCCTCGCCCGCGCCCCGACGTCTTCCGGAAGCTGCGCCTGCGCGCTTGCAAGCTCAGAAGGCGAAACGTCCCGCAGGGACTGTATGCGCATCCCCCGGCCTCGAAGGAGCGTTACCGCATCTTCGCACTGCCGGCGCCGGTGGTTATACTCCGAGTCGCGCAGCCCGCGCCGAACTCCGGTGTCACATATCACGATGGAGTACTCTCGTGGCAGAGGGACCGGCTCCCAATCGTACGTGCGGCAATCGATGAACAAAGCGTGCCCCGCCCTCCCGAGCGCCGACGCGAACTGGTCCATGATCCCACATTTGACACCCACGAAGGAATTCTCCGCTCTCTGGCACAGCAAAGCCAGGTCGCGTGCGCTCGGACGAAAGTCCGCGCCCGCCTGGCCAGCCACGAGCGTGGCAGCCAACGCGCAAGCCATTTCCAGCGCCGCGGACGAGCTGAGCCCCGCGCCCGCGGGCACGTCCCCCGAGACCACCATGTCCATGCCGCGCAGCGGGGCGCCGAAGTCTCGGAGGGCTTTCAATGTCCCCCGGATGTAGTTGCTCCACAGGCGTTCGCGGTCATAGTCGATGTGGCCAAGGGCAAACTCCACGCAGTCTCCATAGTCGAGCGAGCGGACGCGGACCGTCTCGTCGGGTCGTCCTCGGACCGCGCAGGTCACGTCGCGGTCTATCGCGGCGGGCAGCACAAACCCCTCGTTGTAGTCGGTATGCTCCCCGATGAGGTTCACCCGGCCGGGGGCGCGCACGACGAGGATGTCTTCGTTGGTCCCGTCGCCAGCGCCGAACGTGCCCACGAGGAGATCGCGCATGCGCACGGCCTTCCTGCGGGCTTGCGCTGACCCGCCACGACGGCCGCGCACCACGCACGCACCCTCGCAAAGCCCTGCGCGGGAGCTCTGCCAAGCATCGGAACCCTCGGGGCTACCGGTGCCGGAGAAGCCTTCGCATGAGCCTGCCGGGATATGTTCACTGAAGCGTAGAACCATGGCAGATCGCTCCGCTCCTTCCCCGTGATCGCCACGGTCGCCCTGCGGGCTTCTAAGGTATGTCGCCATGAGTTTCCGTCTCCTTTCTTGACGGCGCTGGCGTTGCCGGTGGTTGGACGACGGGGCGTGGAGAATTCGGCTGTCTCGTGTGCCGAATTCGAACGAGGCGCGCCGCAAGCGCGCCGTCCCCGGAGGGCAACACCGGCAACCCTGCCTGGGTAGGACCGCCCCGCCGAAAAAACAGCGCGAACTTTCGGCGACATACTTAGAGGTCGCAAGGGGGTGTGGCCCGCAGCGTCGCGGCTGTCTCCTCAGGGAGGGTATCGTTGATGAACGTCCCGGCACCCGACTCGCATCCAGCGAGATACTTCAACTTCGTCTTGGTCCGATTGGGCGGATAGAACTCGATGTGATAGTGATAGTGCGGATACTCCCGCCCATCGGTGGGAGCCTGATGCATCACCATGATGTACGGCAACGGAAACCCGAAGAGGTTGTCATACTTCTGAAGCACCGCTTTCAGGATCTCCGCGAGGCCCCAACGCTCGTCGTCCCCGAGGTCTAGGAGGCTTGGGGCGTGCCTACGAGGCAGAATGTGCACCTCATAGGGATAACGGGCGAAGAACGGTACCGCTGCCACGAATTCCTCGTTCTGCGCCACAATCCGCCTGCCATCACGGGTCTCCCTGCCGATGATGTCGCAGAAAAGGCACCGGCGGGTCGAGCGCCAGTGCCGCTCCGCGTTTTCCAGCTCGCGCGCGGGCCTCGGCGGAATGAACGGGAAAGCGTAGATCTGACCGTGAGGGTGTTCGAGCGTGACCCCGATGACGTCCCCCTTGTTCTCGAAGATCAACACGTAGTCGACATAGTCGAGGCTTCCGAGCTCCTCGTACCGGTCCGCCCACACGTCGATCAGCCGGGCTATGTCCACCACGTCCGACATCGCGAGACTCCCCTTGTGGTTCGCGGAGTACAGCACGACCTCGCAGATACCCTTGGACGGCTGGACCTCGTAGAGGTCGTCCCCTTCCACGCTCGGCTCAGGCGGAACCCGGCGAAACGACGGAAACTTGTTCTCGAAGACAACGATCTCGTAGTCCTCCGCGGGCACCTCCGTGGGAGGTGCACCTGGCCGCGTGGGGCACAGGGGACAGAAATCCGCCGGAGGGTGGTACGTCCGGTCCTGCCGATGGGTCGCGGTGACGACCCATTCCCCGAGCACGGGGTTCCACCGGAGCTCAGACATGCTCAGCCCTCCTCCCCAGGGACGGAACCGCGGCCGCCGGCTGTTGTGTGCGTGTCCGACGTCGCCCCAGGGCTTCCCGTGGAGTCGCCGTCCCCGGCCGAGCGTTCGAAGGTGTAGTATATGAGATAGCGACCATCCTCTTTGGTAATGCGCTCCTTGACAAGCCGTCCTTTCGCGCGTCGGCGCGCCTCGCGCTGCTTATCCCGCTCGACGTCACACCGCCCATTCGCGTTCATTGCCGTCGCCCCCGACAACATGTCTACCGGGCCCAGCCAGGCCCGCCGCGCAGCCCTGCCTTCCTCAACTCAAGCCTGCCGGCCCGGACTCACACGAGGATCCAGGCCATTATGGCGATGGCGATGATCGCGGTGACCCCCGTGATGAGCGACGAGACCGTCTGGCACCTGTAGCCGGTCGGAACGTCCATGCCGGACAGCTGGGTAACGACCCAAAAGTAGCTGTCGTTGGCATGTGACACGACCATGGAACCCGCGCCGATGGAGAGGACGACGAGTGCCTTCGCCGTCTCGCTAGCCAAGCCGAGCGGGGTGAGGAGCGGCGCCACGAGGGCCGACGTCGTGATCAGGGCAACCGTGGAGGATCCTTGAGCAGTCTTTAGGGCAGCGGAAACGAGGAATGGGAGCAGTATGCCCATGTGCCACCTGCCAAGCGTCGTGCCCAGGTAATTCGCCAGGGGGGTCGCCCGGATGACATTTCCGAGCGCTCCACCCGCAGCCGTGATGAGGATGATCCATCCCGCCGTGGTGACGCCCGTGCCTATCCAATCGCTCCACACCTCGCGCGTCAGCTTTGGCACGGTGAGAAGCGCGAGGAAAGTCCCAACCAAGAGCGCGGTGACAGGATGGCCGATGAAATCGAAGAACGTTTTCCACCCGCCGCTTCCGAAGGGCGCGCTCGGAAGGTCCGCCACGGACTTAAGGAGTATGAGCACCACCGGGGCAATGATCGGCGCAAACGACTTGATAGGAGAGGGCAAAGCCTTCTCGTCGCCGATGCCGCCTTTTGCCGTGCCTGCCCCCGACTCCATCGGGGCGACCGGATACTTCGAGGCCACCTTCTCCGCGAACCACCAGCCCGCCAACATCGCGGGGAACGCGGCGATGAGGCCGTAAATGATGACCCGGCCCAGGTCCGCTCCGATGGTTCCGGCTGCAGCAATGGGGCCCGGCGTGGGCGGCACCAGAGTGTGCGTCGAGTAGAGCCCCATCGAAAGGGCTATCGCCATCGTCGCCAGGCTGGTATCGGTCGCCGCGGCGAGCGCCTTGTTCAATGGGGAGAGGATCACGAACCCCGAGTCACAGAAGACCGGGATCGACACCACGTATCCGGTAAGAGCCATTGCCAGGGCCGCACGGGCGCGCCCGACCAAGCGCAGCATGGTCCGGGCCATCGTCTCGGCACCGCCGCTTTTCTCGAGGATCGTGCCCATCGCAGCACCCAGGGCGATCACAATGCCAATGGAGGACACCGTGCTCCCGAAGCCGCTGGTGATGTTGTCAACGATCGCAAGAAGCGGCATCCTTGCCAGCAGCCCCATGATGAACGACGCGAGGATCAGCGCAAGAAAGGCGTGCATCCGCACGCTTGCGGTTGTATAGATGATGAACACAACCACCAACGCAAGCGCAACGACGAGCCAAGCTCCGCTCACCATCTCTTTTCAACCTCCTTTTCGTTGCCTTTCCTGGGACCTATTGATACGATACCGGCTTACCGATATCGTCATCCTGGGACGGCCACCGGCCTGCGCGACTCCCCGGACCCGGCGCACGGACACGGAGGGTTCCTGGAGCCTAAGGATTAGCGCCCCTTCTTGGACCTTCGCGGTTGCTCGTCAATCTACAGCCGATCTACAGTTCGCCGCTCCTCCTCGTATTCCTTCGATGGCTCCGACGCTGCCCCGGCGCTGCCTCCGGAGCCGGTCACGTCGCGTTCTCGATGACCACTTTTATCCTCTGAGGCTGCTCCATCAGATCCATCGCCTCATGGATCCGCGCGAGCGGCAGGCGGTGCGTCACGATTCGCTCCGGGTTGACGAGGCCTTTCTCCATCAAGTCTATGGCCTTTGTCATAACCCGTGGCGTCACCGAGAACGACGCGTCCATGCGAATCTCCGTGAAATGAATCGTTGCAGGCGAGACCTCTACCGTACCTGGGACGATGACTCCGAACATGTTCACCCGCGTCCCTTTCCTGCAGAGCCGAAACGCGAGGCTCGCGGCCTCGAGAACGCCAGCCGCCTCGAACACGATGTCCGGCCCCGCCGGCAGGATCTCCCTTACCGACTCAACCGGGTCTTTAGCACGTGAGTTGATGATGTGGGTCGCGCCGCACTCTAGCGCGCGTTCGAGCTTGTACTGCTCGACGTCTATGAGCACGAGGCGCCCGGCCCCGGCCGCCTTGGCGATCTGGGTCAGGAGCAGGCCCATGGACCCGGCCCCGATGATGACCACGTCCTCCCCGACACGCATCTGGCTGTACTCGATGAGCCCCTTGTACGAGCCTGCAAGCGGCTCGGTCAGAGCCGCTGCCGTGAACGATAGGCCCGAAGGCTTCCGGAACACGCTCCCTGCCGGAACCCGCACGTACTCCGCAAACCCGCCGTCGAGCACGCGCGGGAAGCCGTCGCCACCGATGACCGCCCCGTGCTCGCAATAGTGGTGCAGACCGAGTCGGCACATCCTGCATCGGCCGCAGTACACAGCGGGAGAGACGATCACCTCATCCCCCCGGTCAAGGCCCTCGACCCCCGGGCCGACATCGTCGACGACGCCGGCGATCTCGTGGCCCATGATGATCGGCGGCTTGTAGTTGCGCCTGGCGCCGGTGAAAGCCGAATAGTCGGTGTGACAGATCCCGCAGGCCGCGACTCGAACTACCACATCGCCTGGCCCGGGTTCCGGCTTCGGAACGTCTTTCAAGACGAGCTGCCTCGGGCCCTCAAGGACCGCTGCCAACATCAAAATCCCCCCTTTGCAAGAGGCCCGCCGCGCCCTCATAGGCCGCGCTTCCACTCAGTGTGGAAGACGCCCGGCCGGTCCACTCTCTTGTACGTGTGTGCGCCGAAATAGTCACGCTGAGCCTGGATGAGGTTTGCCGGAAGGACGGCCCGACGGTACGAGTCGTACCAGGCCAGGGCCGAGCTCATGGCAGGAGTCGGAAATCCTTGAAGGGCGGCGGCGCTCACCACCTTGCGCCACCCTCGCTGGGCCTGCGCCATGACCCGGCGGAGGCGCTCAGTAAGGAGCACATTGTCCAGTTCCGGGTTGCCGACGAACGCCTCGGCCACATCGGCCAGGAGACGCGCCCTGATGATGCACCCACCCCGCCAGGTCCGCGCCACGGTCGCAAGGTCAAGCCCCCAGCCGTATTCGGCGGACGCGTGCCTCAGAAGGGCGAAACCCTGGGCGTATGAACAGATCTTCGACGCGTAGAGCGCGTCCCTGAGATCCGCGATGTCTACACCCGTTCCCTTCCGCCCGTCATCGTCGGGGACCCTGCCAGGCTCACCACTACGGCGACACGGCAGGGCACTACAGGTCGCGGCGGCATCCCGCGCACCTCCGGCGCCCGCCACGACAGGCCCGGGCAAGACCCCCGAAGCACGCTCGCGCTCGCTCTTGAGCGCGGACATATACCGTGCGTACACAGCCTCAGCTATTGTCGGCGCGGCTACTCCAAGCTCCAGCGATTCTTGGCTCGTCCACTTCCCCGTGCCTTTCTGTTCGGCCTCGTCCAGGATAACGTCGACCAAAGGCCGCCCGGTATCGGCATCGACTCGTCTCAAGATCTCTGCGGTGATCTCGATGAGGTACGACCCGAGGTCGCCCAAGTTCCACTCGGCAAATACATCCGCGGCCTCCGCGGGCTCGAGGCCGCAGACCTCACGCACAAGACCGTATGCCTCGGCGATCAGTTGCATGTCGGCGTACTCGATGCCGTTGTGAACCATCTTGACAAAGTGACCGGCGCCGCCCGGGCCGAGATAGGCAGCGCACGGCTCGCCGTCCTCCGGGGCTCGCGCTGCAACGCCGCGGAACACGTCCCGAAGAAGCGCCCAGCCGGCCGGAGCGCCCCCCGCCATCACGCTTGGCCCGCGTCTCGCCCCCTCTTCGCCGCCGGAGATGCCGACCCCAAGGTAGTAGACTCCGCGCTCAGCAAGGGCCCTCTCCCTCCGCGCGGTGTCACGGAAGTGGGAGTTGCCGCAATCTGCGATGACGTCCCCCGGCTCGAGCGCCGGGGCGAGTTGCTCGATGACGGCATCCACCGGAGCGCCGGCCTTCACCATGAGGATGATGCGCCGCGGCACCGAAAGGCCGGCCACAAACTCGGCTAACGACCGCGAAGGGATAATCGCGTCTCGGTACCCGTTAGCGTGCGCCTTGTTGACGAACTCCTCCATCGTCGCAGCCGTCCTGTTATACACGGCCACCCTGTACCCGTGATCGGCGATGTTGAGCGCAAGATTCTGCCCCATCACCGCGAGCCCCACCAAGCCGATGTCGGCCTTCTGCCCCCGCGGCGGCCTCGCGCCAGGCCCGCGCAGCCCCCCTTGGCAACAGCTGGCGTCGTTTTGCATCGCATTTCGCATCGCCTTTTCAACCCTTTCCTAGCGCGTCTATCCGCCTCGAGCTCCGGCGCGCAGCACCGGATCACCCCTTCACGGCTCCGGCGGTCAAGCCCGCGATTATATACCTCTGCGCGACAAGCGCGATCACGAGGATGGGCACGGTGATCACGACAGCTGCCGCCATGAGCCCGCCCCAGTTGATCTCCGAGTAAGACAGGAAGTTGAAGACCGCTATCGGCAGCGTGCGAGTCCGCGCCCCTGTCAGAACCACTGCGAACATGAAGTTGTTCCAGGAGAACACGAACGAGAGAATTGAACTCGTGAGTATTCCCGGGCCCGTCAAGGGAAGCAGGACACGAAGGAAGGCTCCTGAACGTGTGGACCCGTCCACCATCGCAGCCTCCTCGAGCTCCTTGGGCAGAGACTCAAAGAACGGCACCATCACCCAGATGATGAACGGCAGTCCGACCAGCATGTGGCTGAGAATGAGAGACGTGTATGTATCCACCAGGCGCAACCTTGAGAAGAGTATGAACCATGGTATGAGGAAAGTGATCCCGGGAACGATTCGTGCGACGAGGATCACGAGCGCAAGCTTGCTCTGGCGGAAGCGGGCGATCGAGTACGCCGCAGGCAAGCCGAGAAGGAGCGAGAAGAAGGTCGAGCCCGCTGCGATGACGAGGCTGTTCCACATGAAGTGCACGAACTGATACTGCCCGAAAACCTCCCGATAATGCAGGAGGGTGGGTCTGAATACCCACGTTGGAGGCGTGCGGATGATGTCTGCCTGCTGCTTGAACGACGAAACCCCCATCCAGAGGAACGGAAACACGAACGGTACTATGATGATGAAAAGCAGCAACCCGTAGCCGATTTCCCTCCAGAGCCGCGCTCTCGACGCCGCCCGCCTGCGCGCTTCTGGCGACGGCGTCCTCCATTGCCTCTTGCCTTCCGCCTCATTCAGGCCCACTCCGGACACCTCCGCACCCCCGTTAGGCCTCGACCGGTCTTCGGGCCCAGCTCAGTATGATGGCCGACCCGAGCACTATGGCAAAGAATATCATCAGCAGCGCAGAGGCCTTGCCCATCTGGAAGTACTGGAAACCGAGCACAAACGAGTAAATGTTCAGCGTCTCCGAGGCGAAGCCCGGACCGCCTTGCGTCATCGTGTAGATGATGTCGAACGTCTTCAAGGCATCGATGGCCCTGAGAGTCATCGCCGCCACAATGGCCGGCTGCAGCAGGGGAAGCGTCACATGTCGCACGGTCTGCCACGGCGTCGCGCCATCGACCAACGCAGCCTCGAACGGGTCGCGAGGCAGGGCCGTCAACGCCGCGAGAACTATGAGCGTGATCATCGGGGTCCACTGCCACACGTCTACCAGCACGAGCGACGGCAAAGCCTGCCGGGGAGAGGCCAGCCAGTGCAGCGGCGGCAGACCGAGAACGCTCAGGAGGTAGTTGGCTATGCCTATGGTAGGCTCGTATATGAGCAGCCACACCATACCGACCGCCACAGGCGTTGCAACCATGGGAAGGAGGAAGATCGTCTTGACAAGGTTCTTGCCCCGCATGTCGCGGTTGAGCGCGAGGGCGATAGCCACCCCCAGCACCGTCTCCAGCACCACCGCGAGCACGGTGAAGTAGAACGTCCGCCACACCGCGCCTGAGAATCGCTGATCACTGCCGAGAAGCGATGCATAGTTCGCGACGCCCACCCAGGCCGGCGGAGACATGGACGACATGCTCCACTCGGTGCAGGAAAGCCGCAGCGTGTAAACGAGTGGAAACACCATCATCACGACGATGAACGCCAAAGCCGGTAAGGGAAACACATACCGGAGGTTTCTGTCGAGCCAGCCGCCGCGCAACCTGACCCACCTCCATGTTCGGCCCAGCGGGAGGACACTGCAGACGTGGTGGGGTTCGAATGGGGTCCGCCCGCTGAACGCCCGGGCTGGCTGACGACGCCCGACAGCGTCGCCAGCGTCGCCAGCCAGCCCGCGAGGCATCTCATTTCTCCTTGTCCAGAAGAGCCTGATAGTCTGCGTTCGCCTTCTTGGCCGCCGCGGCCACATCGCCGCCCTCGATGGCGGTCACGATGACAGAGCCAACGATGTCTCTGGCCTGGCCAACCGCTATCACGTTCGGGCGGTCATACGGCACCCCGATCTTGCTGGATTGGACTATGACCTGCACGAGCTGCGCTGGGAAGTTCCTTATCCCCTCTTCGCTCTCCCACACCGACGTCCGTGCGCTCGGTACCTGCCTGCTCTGTGTCTTCAGGGTCGTTTCCTTGCTCGTGGCCCACTCAATGAACTTCCACGCCGCCTCCTTGTGGCGCGACGTGGCGCTCATGGAAAGCCCCCAGGAGACGATGGAGTACGGCCTCGCCCCTGCCGGTCCCGCCGGGAAGACCGCGAAGCCCACCTTGTCGCCCACCTGCGACTGCGCGGGATCGAGGAGGTTGGAGTAGAAGACCGAGGCATCGGTGTACATGGCTGCCTTGCCCTGCGCGAAGATGGCAAGAGCTTGAGGCCAGCTCATGTTGAGCACTCCAGGAGGGCCGTACTTACGGAGGATATCGCCGTAGAACGTGAACGCCTTTATGGCCTCAGGCGTATCCAACATCGCCTTTCCGTCCTTGTCGAACGTGCCTCCGAAGCTATACAGGTAGCTCGAGAACTGCGTCACGGCCGGAGACCTTTGTCCCCGAGACACTATGCCGAACATCCCTTTGCTAGGATTGTGGAAATGTTTGGCAGCAGCCTCGAGCTCCTCCAGTGTCGTGGGAACCTTGATGCCGTCCTTCGCGAACAAGTCCTTTCTGTAGTAGATGATCTCTTGCTCCGTCACGATGGGCACCCCTGTGAGGAAGCCCTTCACCGTCTCCGCCTGGAGCGCTGCTGGGAAGAAATCCTGGAACTGCCAGTTCGCGGGAGTAAGGTCAGGGTTGTCGATGAACTGCTTCAGGTCTGTGTACCATCCGTTCTGGCAGAACTGCTTGGCTTCTTGCAAGGGCCTTTGCATGAACACGTCGATGGTCGATGTCCCGGACGCGAACTCCACGCTCAGTTTCTGCGTGAGCTGGTCTTCGAAGTAGGATTCCACGTTCACCTTGATGCCCGTGGCCGCTTCGAACTCGGGGATAAGCGGCCGGATCGCGTCGGCCCAGGGATGGTTTGCAAGGACCACCCGGAGGGCCGTTCCCTTGTAAGGTTGCGGTTGCGCAGCGCTCCCGGCGGCGATGCCGGTCACCCCCAGGAGTGCCACGGCAATGAGCCAACAGGCAAGCCTCACACGCCGCTTCATCGTGCTCTCCTCCCTTGCATGTTGAGCATTCCCTCAGCAACTGCACGTTGCCTCGAACCCCGATGCACGACTCCCACCGCACGCACTACGACGTCCGAATGACCACTTGTGCAGGGCCTCGATATCCCCTTGCATCACCCCTTTCACTTCCGTGATCCGGTTTGTATGTCCATAGGTGCCACGGACGTAAGAGCCTCGAACCCTGGGCGACCGGATAGCTCCTCCCACATGCTCTCCGACACCCAGATCCGTTCCAACTCAAGCGTGTTGCGAATTCGCACCACTCGTGCCTGCTCGGGTCTCACGCCTGTTACGGTTAGAAGGGCCAACGCCACCGCGTCGCGCGCCGTGGGTACCACGATGGGAAGCCGTGCGGACGCCAGCACCCGGGAGGTCACCGCGTTCGTGTACATCTGCACGAAGTCTATCCGGTCGAGCACGTCCTGCGTCGTGATGTCTGCGACGCCGATCCCGCTGGCGTTCCCATGGGCCTCCGCGGTGAGGCCGAGAACCACTATGCGTTGGGCGCGGAAGCCGCCGACGCCTGCCATTGTTGGCTCGGAGTACCGGCCGGTCACATTGGGGTCCATCCCGTCGCCACTGATGTCCTTGCCGATCTCGTCGACGACCAGCACATCGCAGGAGTCGAACAGAAACCGCCCCATCTTCTGTCGAGCGATCTGCAGAAGCTCGGGCTCCCGCCGAAGGATGTCCTCGGCAGGCACGACCTCGATGAGCGCGACCTCGCCGGTGGCGTTCTCAACGGTAGCTACGCCGAACAGGACGCGCGTTCGTGCCAAGATAAGCCGGGCGGCCTCCGGAATGAGCTCAGGAAACCTGGAAAACCCCGCGGCATGGAGGCTCGTGGCGCCCACGTGTTTCCCAAGGCCGATGGTGAGGATCTTCGCAAGTCCGCTTTCGATCGGACCACGAAAACACGTGTGAGGCTTGACGCGGTTGATGACGATCACCCCGTCGGCCTCGTACGCCTCGCGGCCGAAGTACACCGGCACACCCGAGGTTAAGCGCCCCACCTCGACCACATCCATCGAGGCCCTCACCTCTACGCCGAGCGTGCGCTCGCTGATGCCGTAGTCGGCGAGAACTTGCCTCTGCCCCTCGGCCGTAGCACCACCGTGACTGCCCATCGCGGGGACGATGAAAGGACGAGCGCCGCACGCGCGCACCGCCTCAGCTACGCCCGCCACTATCTCCGGGAGCCCTGCAAGGCCCCGGCTGCCCACTGCGATCGCAACGCGTCCACCTTTGCGTATCCTGGCATCGACTCCCGACCGCGCCATCTTCTCACTCAGGACTGCGCGGATGTCGGCGACCTTGCCATGCTCGAAGGGCTGACGCACCCACAGCCCCCTGGGCAACGGGACGTCAACGCCCGAAAAGCCTTCGGGTCGAAGCCCGGCGAGCGCCCCTTCCGCGTAAAGCCTCTGCACGACACACTCGTCCCTTTCCATGACCGCGCCACGGCCTCCTGGTAAACGCCCGCCTCATCTGGCCGGCCCCGTCCCTGGCCTCCCTGCTGTCCTGAGCTCGTGCCCGGCTCGGGACCCGCGCGAGGAGGCTCCTGCAATGCCCGCCTTATGGGCGTGGGTGCCGCGAACGTACGCCTCTGCCATCGTCCATGTATGATTCCAAGCCGTCCAAGGTCGTTCCTTCAGTCTGGGCGCCCCTGCTGCGGGTCGTCCGCCAACAACCTCGCGTAAAGGGCCCTGTGCCTTGCCAGCCCCTCCAAATAGCGGGCATGCCGGGCATCGTCTGGGGTGAAGATCCTTCCGAGTGCGGCCGGAGGGTCAGGGGCGTCTCCTAGCATCCCCATGGCGCGCAACGCAAGCAGCGCAGCGCCTCTCGCGGACGGTTCGGGTTCGCTCGACTGCACCACAGGCCGCCCCAGGACATCGGCCAATATCTGGAGCCACACGGCGATCCGGGAGGCTCCGCCGGAAGCGATGATCGTTCGGTTGTTCTCGCCAGCCGCCGGAAGCCTCGCGTATATCTCTGCGAATCGATAGGCTACCGCCTCGAGCCCTGCGCGCACTATCTCTTCAGGAGTGGTCGCCAGGCTCAGGCCTGAGATGGTGGCACGTGCGCCGGAATGCCATCCCGGGCTTCGCTCGCCGGCGATGAACGGCAGGACCGTGAGAGAGTGAGAATCCGGCGCCACGTTGGCCACAGCCTCTTCCCACCCTGAATCCGCCGCGGTCTCCGCCTCTCCCGTCTCGGGCTCGAAGGCGAGACGGAGAACCCTCTTGAACCACGCCAGGATGTTCCCGCCCTCGCTCAACGCCCCACCCACAAGGCTGCGGCGACGGTCCACTTTGTAAACCCACAGCCCCGGCGTGATGCGGGGGTCACCGGGTTCCACCACCCGGAGTGCGCCACTCGTGCCGAGTGCAAGAGCCACGTGCCTCGAGTCGTCGGCGCCGCTTCCAAGATTGTGGGCGGCGCCGTCACCTACGGCAGGAAACCATGGAACCGAAGCGAGCTCGGGCCAGCGCTTGTCGAAGGGCGGCCGAAGACCAGCAATAGGCTCGTCTACATCGACAAGGGGCGAGAGCTGGTCTGGCGTGACCCCGAGCGCATCGAGCAACGAACCGTCCCATGCGAGGCGCGCGCGATCGAGAAGCCCGGTCCACGATGCCACTGAGTAACTGCACCGCGCCCGCCCGAAAAGCTTACACTCGAGGTACTCCCCGATGCTCACCCACCGTGCGATGCGTGTGAACACTTCAGGGCTCGTACGTTTGAACCACGAAAGCCGCACCGTGAGATAGCTAGTGTGAAGAGGACATCCCGTGCGCTCATATACCTCGGCCCACGGAAGGGAGACGCGCAGCCTCGCTACATCCTCTTCGCCACGAGTGTCCGCCCAGGTGAAAAGAGGTGTGAGAGGTCGCCCACCGCGGTCGAGCCCACACACGCTGGACACAAACGTCGTCACGGCCACACCACATATGGCCGCCGCCGCGCCCCGCGGCCCGTGGCCCGATAGAGCGCGGGCCCGTTCAAGCGTGCCGTCGACGCAACTCCACACGCTTTCTGCGAGCTCCACGATGTGTGCCTCGCTGGCGCCGCTTGCCGACACCCTAACCCTTGCAGGCGCCCGGGAGAGGGTCGCCGGCAGCACGCGGGCTCTGCTGTCCACCAGCATGCTCCGCACCGTCGACGTGCCCAGGTCGATCGCCAGGACGAACGGCGGCGCAGCTTCAGTCGGGTTGACGGCCTGCCCCGAGAGTTCTCGCGCATTTGACACGTGCGATACACCAGCTCCACGGCCTTGCGGGCCCATCCGCTACCCGATATTCGCGGCAGGCTCCTTGGAGGCCGGACTCTTCATTCGGGTCATCTCCGCGACGATGGCCCGCCGAACCCCCTCGAGGTGACCTTGGAGAAGGCGTTGTGCCAAGGTCGCGTCGCCTTTCTGCATGGCCTCGAGGATGGCGATGTGTTCGTCGAGTGCCTCCTCAACACGCACGTTGAGGTTGCGCATGAGGTCTATGAGGGCCAGAATTCGCGCCGAGAGGTCGCGAAGGCGCTTGTTCCCCGCAGCGCGGATGATCTCCACGTGAAACTTGCGGTCCAGCCGCTCGAAAGCCCTCCGCTGCTCGTCGCCGCCGAGCGAGCGGAGAGCCTTCGTCTCCTCCAGCAAGGCGGTAACGTCCGACGGTCGCATTTCTTTCATGGCGCGGCGGAGGGCGTACAGCTCGATCATCTCGCGGATGTCCGCGATTTCCTCCACATCCTGAACCGACAACTCAACCACGTAGTACCCGACGCGCGGTGCGAGCATCACGAGACCCTCTTCGACAAGCGCGTTCAGGGCGTCCCTCACCGGTGTGCGGCTCACGCCGAAGCGTTCCGCAAGGGAGTCTGCGGCGAGGCGGGTGCCCGGGGGGAGCCGCAGAGAGACGATGTCTTCGCGCAGGATGCCTCGTATTTGCTCGACAAGGCTTGTGCTCACTATGCGTTCGTCCATTTCTCACCACCGAATATAATATATCACATATTATCCATCAGCTCAACTATCCATCCAGCAGTTCCCGAGAGCCACCGGCAGCCCCCTGTCCAGGCGTTGGCTTGCGCCACGCGCAGGTCATTTCAGCTCCGGAAAGCGCCGCCACTCTTGCCGGTATCGCCCGAGCCACGCTTCGACACCGTGGCCCGTCCTGTCGCCGCAGGCCTCAATCTCGTTCAACACCGTCACGACACGTGCCTCCCCTTGGATCCTCGGTCTCGCGCCGGGGCAGCTCTTTGCATGCCTTCGGATCCCCTGGCGACCGGGCGGTCTCCGGAGGATGGCTCGTGCGGGCTTTCCATGGACCTTCATAGACCAGCCAGCGGGCTCGGCGGTTGCTCATCCTAGAAATGGCCGCGCGCGGCCGATTCCCTAAAGCAAGCCTTTTCTCGCTAGGCGCTCCCTGACGACGCTTTCGAAGTCGTCCAATCCTACAGGCCCTGAGAACACAGGCGCGCCATCGATATACAGGTTCTCCTCACCGAACTCGAGCGCTTCGTCGCGCGTGTGGATGACGTGCTCCGCAGTGGTGACTTTATCCGAGATGGACCTCGCCAAAGCAAGGCGTGTCCGGTAGTAGTGGATGATCCATGGACACCTCGCATTGAACACGGCCTCCACCTTCACCTCGCCCGCGGAGGGCGCGAGGTCCCTCGCCACCTGCACCAACGCGACCCGGGCGTCCGCACCGCCCGCGCGCAACAGCAAGAACCCCGGGTCGCTCCGCTGCGCCACGGTAAAGCCGAACTTCTCGAAGAACCCAACAGGCATCCAGTCCGGGTACGTGAGCACCGCAAGTCCGCGTGCATGCCCTGAAGCCTTCAGCGCAAGCTCCATGAGAGCCCTTGCGATTCCCAGGCCCCTCGCATTCTCGAGAACCCACAAGCACCTGAGAACCCAGAGGCCATCTCCTTCCAGCGGCAGGGGCGCAGCCTCGATGGGCATCACCTCAACGCGACCGACCGGCTCTCCGCCGAGGAAAGCCCCAAACACCCTGGCGCCCATCGCCGCCGCGCGCCTCTGAGCCGAAACGCTCTCCTCAAGGAGCCTCGAGACTTCGTCAGAGCCGACCCCGGGCGGCACGCACATCACGTTCAAATCGTGGACCTCTTCAGGGAGGATCTCATGGATTCTGACGTGAGCCATGCGCATCACCTCCTGTGCGATGGCCGGCTTCCCGCTCTCCCGGGGTCCCCGGTCCCCACGTTGCGCCTTCCTCGTGGGGCTCTTCTGCAAATCGATCATGAGCCGCGCGGCTGCCTTCTCGCACGAGCGGCCTCACGAAGCAGCAAGCCGGCGCACGTATGGAATTCCCCACGAACATGGAGAACTCCTTGCGCGCGACACACGCGACCGCGACAGCATAGCCAGGCGGTTGCTGGGAACGCTACGTTCCGAGGCGGAGAGGTGGTTTCGCAGCCCCGTTCCGCACCCGACGAAGCATCCCGGACGGAAACGACGCACCGCCATTACGGCGGCCAATACGATAGCCAGAGGTGTTCCAAGGTTGCCCGAGAAAACCTCCCTGCGCGTGTGCGGCCTCGCCCGCATCTTCCTCGTGGTTTTCAGCGTCCTCGTGGCGAGGATGGCCTTCGTCCAGCTAGTCATCGGCGAAGACCTTGCCGAACGGTGCCGCGACCAACGCGCGCTGGCGCTCGCCACGATGCCCGTGCGCGGCGCGATCTACGACCGCAACATGCGTGCGCTCGCAGGGGACTTCAAAAAGCCTGCCGTGGTGGTGTTTCCCGGATCGGTGAAGTCGCTCGAGAGCGTTGCTGGAATGGTGGCCGAGGTGGCGGGCGCGCCGACGGACCGGGTCCTGTCGCGCCTGAGCTCCCCGGCACCGTTCCTGGTCCCCGCGGGGATCCTGTCCTCTCCCGCGTTCGCCGCGACCAGTCCGGCAGCCCCCTATACGGAGGCGCTCCGCGACCCTGGGGTCGTGGTGGTTGAGCAACCCGTGCGCTATGATCCCGAGGGGATCGGCGCACACGTCATCGGCTACGTCGATCCCTCCGGCAGGCACGGTATGTCGGGCGTGGAAGCGCTCCTCGACCGGTACCTGAGCGGCGAAGACGAAGCCAAGGTAGCGGTTTTCACGGACGCGAAGGGCGCTCCCCTCCGAGGCCTGGGAGTCCGGTGGTTGCCCGGAAAGCCCGCCCGGGCCGGCGTGAGGCTGACGATCGACCGGGATATCCAGGCCCTCGTTGAACAGGTCATGGACGACACGATCAAGCGCGGCGCTGTCGTGGTGATGGACCCCAGATCGGGCGACGTGCTCGCCATGGCGAGTCGACCCACCTTCCGACCGGATGACATAGCGACAGCCATGAAGGATCCGGCGTCACCCCTTGTAAACCGCGCGCTCAGCGCGTACCCGCCCGGCTCGGTGTTCAAGGTGGTCGTGGCCGCGGCCGCTCTGGAGGCTGGAACCGCCTCGCTGAGAGACACCTTCCACGACGCCGGTTACGTGGATGTCGGTGGTGTCAGGTTCAAGTGTCATTCATACGAGCAAGGCGGCCACGGAGACATCACGTTCCTTGACGCCATGGCATACTCGTGCAACACCGCTTTCATCGCGACCGCCCTCCGCGTGGGCGCACCACGTCTCGTAGACCTCGCGCAGCGGCTGGGGCTGGGAGCCACAACGGGAATCGCTCTCCCCGGCGAACAGGCCGGCGTCCTTCCGGACGCGCGATCCATGTCCCCACAGGACGTCGCGAACCTCGCGATAGGCCAGGGGCGCATCACCGTGACTCCTCTGCAAGTCGCCGTGATGATGTCGGCCGTGGCAAACGGCGGGCTCGTCCGCAGGCCGAGGCTGGTGATGGAGATCGTGCCTTCCGACCCCTCTGCCAGTCAGATGGCCGCCCGCACCATCCGGCCTGAGGATCCGGTACGTGTTCTCTCCGAAGACACGTGCCATCAGCTCGTTTTCATGCTCGAGACGGTTACCAGGTGGGGGACAGGAACGGCGGCCTGGGTAGCGGAGGGCGGCTCGTGCGGGAAGACCGGCTCCGCCGAAACCGGAAAGGTAGACGGCACGGGTTCACCTTTGGCCCATGCGTGGTTTGCGGGGTTTGCCCCGCTCTCCGAGCCGAGGCTCGTCATCGTCGTGTTCGTGGAGGAAGGCATGTCCGGCGGCAAGACCGCCGCACCAGTATTCGCCCGCATCGCAAATGGCGCGCTCAAGCTCTATCCCGCCGCGAAATGAAACGGTCGTGCGCGCCACCCGGCCCTATCGAGCCTGGGTTTTGTCCTGGCGGCGCAGGAGGGCAAGAGCCCGTTGGTGTTCACTGAAAGTGCGACTGAAGACGTGGCCGCCATGCTCGTCGGCGGCGAAGTAGAGGTAGTCTACATCAGCGGGGTGAAGCGCGGCCTGGATCGAAGAAAGCCCCGGCGAGGAGATGGGGCCTGGGGGAAGGCCCGGCACAACGTACGTGTTGTAGGGTGAGTCCACCCTGAGGTCCTCGTATGACAGGCGCTCTTTCCATGTGCCGAGCGCGTACTGAACCGTGGCGCAGGACTGAAGCGGCATATGCCGTTTAAGCCTGTTGTAGAAGACCGCGGCCACGATGGGCCTGTCGCTCGGGATCCGCGCCTCCCTCTCGACTATGGATGCTATCGTGACAACCCCGTGCAAGCCTAGGGCCTTGGCAGCATCGGAGACGCCGTCCTTGTCGAACTCCGGCAGCACCAACTCGGCGAAGCGTCTCACCATCGCGGCGATGATGGTCTCTTCGGGGACTCCCGACTCAACCTCGTACGTGTCGGGAAAGAGGTAACCCTCTAGATTGCCCGAGAATTCCCTGCCTCCCGCCTGGACAGAAAAACCTTTCACCTCGCCCCTGGCAAGCGCCAGGAATCTCTCGCGAGACGCGAGCCCCTTGGCCTCCAGCAAGCCCGCGATCTCGGCGACGTCGTAGCCTTCGGGAACCGTGAACCGGACGCGCTCCACCCGCCCCTCTGCCAGCACGCGGAGGATCCCAAACACACCCATGCGGGAGCTCAACCGGTACAAGCCCGCCTTGAGCTTGTCTTGAACGCCTGACATTCGCGCCACAGCGTCAAATGCCACTCCGGATCTGACGAGTCCCTTTTCAACCAGTATGTCGGCGATCCTCGACGAAGTGAGCCCCCGTTCGATTCGCACCTGGACCGCCTCGCCCGACCCAAATGGGAGTACAAGGAAAAGGGCCCACGCAAGGCCAAGCACGACGGGCACACACACAAAAGCAACCACGCGCCACATCTTTCGCCGGCCCTTCGCAGCAGATGTGACGAGGTTCGTCTCGAGCCCCGCCTTCGGGCGCCTCGCCCGCCAGGCACTCAAGAAAGATGGGGCGAAAACGCCTCCCCGTCTGCCTTGCCTTCCCTGGACCCCGCCTCTCACACCATCACATTCCCAAGACTAGTCTTCGTCCTCGTCTTCGTCTTCGTCCTCGCCCTCATCTTCGTCGTCTTCGGCATCTTCATCCTCGTCTTCGTCCTCTTCGCAGACATCCTCGAGGTCTGCGCAGATCGCGCTGGTCACCTTCTCGTACTCGTCATCATCCAGGTCAACCAATACCTCCTCGCCGTCCTCATCGGTCTCCACCCGGAAGATGCAAGCCTCAACTTCTTCGTCGTCCTCCGCCTCGCTGTCCGCATCCTCGGGGACCAGGATGACGTAAGTGTTTCCGTCGAGCTCCATGACATCCTCCACGGAGAAGCTCTCTTCTTCGCCGTCCTCGTACACAAGGGTTATGACATCATCGATCTCTGGCACTTGGGCCACCTCTCTTTCACATCCGAGTGTATCCGTACCGCGTCGTCGGGTCAATGCCCACTGCGCCTGCTGTCAGCCGCTATGCTCTCCATGCGGACATGCTTTCATTCGTCACCGAGCTGCGGCAGGCCCGCCTCCTCGTGCCCTCCCTCATCGCCCCGCGCACCCTGGCGCGCTTCCTGGCCCAAGCGACCGCGCTCCTCCCCAACCGCGCCGCGCGTTCCATGGTGAGAGTCGCATCCGGGCTCAACACCGTCACTGGGCTTGCGACTGTCGAGATAACTTTGGAGGATTATAGCAGCCGCCACCGAATCGACAACCTGCCTCCGCCGCCGCCGGGAGACGTCCGCCTCGAGCAGGGCCCGCTCGGCAGACACCGTCGACAGCCGCTCGTCCCAGAGGACCACGGGCACGCCCGCCCTGTCCTCGAGAGCTTCCGCAAGCCGCTTCGCTCTAGCGGCGCTCTCGCCGAGCGACCCGTCCATGTTCATCGGCAGGCCCACGACAACGAGGGCGACCCCATTGCCGCGAACGAGCGAGACCAGCCGCGCCAGGTCGCCCCTGAACGATGCCCTCGTGATCACACCCGCGGGTTGCGCGAAGCATCCAGTCGGGTCAGACAGCGACACGCCGATGGTCTTTGTCCCCACATCAAGCCCCATGACCCTCAACCGGCCTAGACCACCTTTATGCAGAACTCGGGGCATGCAGCCTGGCAGTACCCGCACAGAACGCACCGGGAGGTGTCCACCGTCGCGCGACCGGACGTCGGCGAGATCGCGAGCGCACCGTGGGTGCACCTCGCCACGCACGTTCCACAGCCGGTGCACCACGGCTCGATGAGGAGGGCCTTGTTGTGCCGCGTCCGCTCGCGGAGCTCGTCATCGGGATGCTGGCCCTCGAATATGGCAAGGTCCATTCTGAGCTCATCCAGCGTCTTCACGCCCACGGCGATGGAATCAACGCACTCCTGCCCCAGAGCCCACCGCAGGGCGCCTTCCACATCGTCCAGTAAGGCTCCGCCGCCCAGCGCCTTCATTGAGTAGATGCCCTTGCCGGCCAAGTGTGCGTCCCGTACCGCCGCCAGCATCTCGCTTGCGCTCCCGTCGGCTATCCCGATCCCCGACCTATTCAGAAGAGGATGTATCACGTCGATCTCAGGCATCAGGGTGGCCGCCCTCACGCACGCCACGTGGTGGGTGGACACTCCGACCGCACGCACCTTCCCTGCCTCACGTGCGAAAACCAGGTATTTCAGCGCTTCCTCGTGTCCCTTCAGCGTCAAGGCCGACTCCTGCTCGTGGAGGAGGAAGATATCTATGTAATCGGTGCCCAAGGATCTGAGCGCCCGTTCCACGGTTTCACGCATCCCCTCATACGTGTAATCATATGACTTTGAGGCGATCACCAGTGTGTCCCGGCTCCAACTCCGGGCGCCATTCCCCCCGAAGACGGCCTCACGGATGTAATCGTATGTGTTGTAAAGCTCAGCGGTGTCGATGAAGTTGACCCCTGCGTCCAGCGCCGCCCGCAGGAGCAAAGCGCCCTCTTCCACAGGCAGCTTTGCCTGCAACGGCCCCATAGTCAAGGTGCCGAAGCACATCCTCGACACGACGAGTCCCGTCCTGCCGAGGGCCCTTCTCTCGAGACCGCGGGCGACCTTCCGCGGCCCCGCGTCCATCGCCCCGCCGCCCGCTCCAGCCGCAGTGTACGATTGCCCCAGAAACCCGCCCCCCTCCCGGTGTGACAGTGCGCGCGTCGGCCCCTCGTCTCGCCTCCGACCCCGTTCAGCCGCGGCCCGCGGCGTCCACGTCTCCTACGATCACGTGGATCCATGAGGGGAAACGAGGCAGCCGGGCCTCGCTGTCAGCCTGTGGGTATATGGAAAACCCGCTCACGCCCTGCCGCGTCGCAAGGAGCGATTCAGCCTCCCGGACGCTCTTGCCCGCGAGTTCACGCGCGAGCTTGTCCGCATCGACCTTTGCCGAGACCCTGGCCTGCGCGGTCACATCGATCGATGCTGCCGCAGAGCTTTTCCGCGCGGCCCCGGTTATCTTCATTTCCACTGCGGATGAGATAACCTCTCCGCCCCCGGCCACGACCTCGGAGAGGAACTTGCCCCGCGCCACCTTTAAGACCTCAGCCTCCTTGACCGCAAGCGCGCTCGCGCTCGCGCGGCACGATGCCCGCAGTTCGGCAGATGGAGTAAAAGGAGCCGCGCTGAAAGTAGGTTCCTGTCGCTCCACTACGATGGTGTCGCGGACGACGCTGAAACCGGCCGGGCTCTTTACTGCAAGGCGCGCTGCCGCCTCCCTCGCAGCTTCCGATGCAATGAGCCTGCGGGCCGTCGCGAGGTCGACGGGTGAGACTGCAGGCGTTATCTTGTCCTCGCCACCGGACGTGGGTTCGGGGTTCGTGACCTTTAGGCCCGGGAATGCGCCCGCAACGACGACGGTAATGCGTCCAGCGGCGACGTTCCCGCTGGTCCCGGGTTCCTCCGCCTCCACGTCCACCACAGTCATCCCCGAATCCGCGTCGACCGCAAGCCCCATGAAATGCCTTACGGTGGCAGGGGGGACCACGGCCGCTTCGACCGTGCGAAACCGCACCCCCGCCGCCGTGGCGACCATCGTGCCCTTGGGCACACTCACAGCACGCTCCGTCTCATTGACGAACGCGACGCGCCCACTCGCCTTGGTGGCCCCCGACCGCACAGATCCGGACACCGGCACCTTAACGGACACAGTGAAGGAGTCCTTCACCGCGCGAGCAGGCACCCGCCCGCCATCGACATCCACGACCGTCACAGCCGTGGACGCCTCAACCGTCACCTTCCGGCACACCTCCGACACCTCGGGCGAGACCACCACTGTCGCCCTGGGCCAGAAGGCGTAGAGCACGCAGAAAATCAAAAGGGCCGCAAGGCCCGTCGTCATGGCAGGCCCGCGCCCGAACCACATTTCGAAGCCGCCCCGCATCGAAACCGTAGGGCCAACGCGTCTTCCCATTCGCACAGCGAAGCGTTCCGCGCCCCTCCCAAAACCCGTCGTGAAAGCCCGTGCCAGCTCCGCCCAGCCTATCTGCCTTCCAGGTAATACCGCACTAGCTCCTCTATGATCTCGTCTCGCTCGAGCTTTCGAACGAGGTTCCGGGCGCCCTTATGGCTCGTTATGTAAGTGGGGTCCCCCGACATAAGGTATCCGACGATCTGGTTTGTCGGGTTGTACCCCTTCTCCTTCAACGCCTCATAGACCTCCAAGAGTAACGCCCTGACGCTGACCACGTCCTCAGAAACGACCCGAAACGTCTGAGTCTCATCAAGCGGTCCTTTCACAGCAGCGTCACGCTCCCCCTGTCGTAGCTCCCCAGCACCTCGCCGTATGCCGGCACGCTCGCCAGCGCGCATCGCGTTTCGCGCCCGGCGACCTTTCCACTCATCCGCACCCCGCCTGCCTCGCGGCCTGAATCCGCATCCCGAGACGCTACGCCGCCACCAGCGAAGTCACTCAGTGCAGCAACGCCCTCTCTATCCTGGCCTTCGCCGCACCGAGGGCCTCCTTGAGCTTCGCCGCGTCGCGAGCGCCCGCCTGCGCCATGTCAGGACGCCCGCCGCCACCTCCGCCCGCCGCCTCAGCCGCGGCTTTGACGATATCCCCCGCTCGCAGGCCCCTATCTATGAGATCCCTCGTGACCGTCACCACGAAAAGCGCCTTTCCGTCAAACCTGGACCCCAGGACCACCGCGCCTGATACAAGCTTCTCCCGCACCGTGTCAGCAAGCTCGCGAAGCACAGGCCCGTCGAGTCCTTCCGCCTCCGCCACCACGACCTTCGCCCCGTCTATCTCCGTCGCTTCGCTGAGTAGCACGTCCACCTGCGACCGGGCCATTCTCGCTTTGAGCGACTCTATCTCTTTCTCGCGCGCACGGAGGGTCTGCACGAGCCTCGACACTTTCTGAGGGAGCTCGTCGGGATTGCCCTTGACCTCCGCTGACGCGCTCTCGAGCAGCGCCTGCTGGGACCTGAGAAGCGCTAGGGCAGCCTTTCCGCTCACCGCCTCCACCCGCCTGATCCCCGCGGCCACTGCACCCTCGGACACTATCTTCACGAGCCCGATCTCTCCGGTGCGCCCCACATGGGTGCCACCGCACAGCTCCTTGCTGCATTCGTCTATCCTGATGACCCGGACCCGCTCACCGTACTTCTCACCGAAGAGCGCCATGGCGCCCATCGCCTTGGCCTCCTCGAGGGCCATCTCCACCGCCTCCACCGGCGAGTCGGCGAGAACCCACTCCAAGACCATGTCCTCGACCCTGCGGATCTCGTCGTCCGTCATTGCCGAATGGTGGGAGAAGTCGAACCTCAGCCTGTCTTCGGCAACCAGCGAGCCAGCCTGAAACACGTGGTCTCCAAGGACCCTTCGGAGAGCGGCGTGGAGGAGATGGGTCGCTGTGTGATTGCGGGCGATGGCGCGGCGGCGCTCCGCGTCCACAACGGCCTCCACTTCATCGCCCGTCGTGATGACGCCGTGCTCGACGGTGGCGTTATGAATGACGATCGCCTCCGACGCGCGCACCGTTGTCGTAACCCTTGCCTTCCCGGAAGGACCCGTGATCGTCCCCGAGTCGCCTACCTGCCCGCCGGATTCGCCGTAGAACGGCGTGACGTCCAGCACTATCTCGACATTCTGCCCCGCGCTCGCGCGGCTCACCGGTTCGCCGTCGACAAAAAGGGCGCACACCTTGGACTTGGCGGCAGTCGTCTCGTATCCGACAAACCTCGTGCCAAGGCCCGTGAGGGCCTGCGCCTTCGCCGTCGAAAGGTCGCCCATGTAACCAAGGTCTTGCCGCGCTGCCCGCGCCCGCTCGCGCTGCTCCTGCATGGCGGCGGAGAACCCCGCCTCGTCTACGGTCATCCCGCTTTCTTCAGCTATCTCGCGAGTGAGCTCCACCGGGAACCCATACGTGTCGTAAAGCCTGAACGCATCCGCGCCGGGGATCTCGTTCCTACCTGCCTCGCGAAGCTCCGCGATGAGGCCCTGAAGGATGCTCGTCCCCTGATCGAGCCTTCCGAGGAACCGCTCCTCCTCGACGGACAAGGTCTTTCGTATGTGGTCCCGCCTCTCGACGAGCTCGGGGTACGAGTCGCCCATCACCGAAATTATGACGTCCGCCACATCGGCCAGAAACGGCCGCGTGATGCCGAGGAGCCTGCCGTGACGCACCGCACGCCTTATGAGCCTCCGGAGCACGTACCCTCTGCCTTCGTTGGCTGGCAGGACCCCGTCGGCTACCAGGAAGGTCACCGCGCGGGCGTGGTCGGTGATTATCCTGACTGATACATCAGTGTCGAGCACGGGCTGCCCCTGCCGTCGCCCTCCCGTCGCTTTTCCGTAGACAACCCCACCAAGCTCAGCGACGGCGCGCGTGATGGGCCCCATGGCGTCAGTATCGAACACCGTCGGGACGCCCTGCATGACCGCGGCCACCCGGTCAAGCCCCATGCCGGTGTCGATACCCTTGCGTTCGAGAGGCACATAGTTGCCGGCCTCGTCGTGATGGAACTGTATGAACACCAGGTTCCATATTTCCATGAACCTGTCGCAGTCGCAGCCCAACTTGCATTCGGGCCTTCCGCAGCCAAACTCCTCGCCGCGGTCGACGTGGATCTCAGAACACGGCCCGCATGGGCCGACACCAATCTCCCAGAAATTTTCCTTCTTGCCGAAGCGCTTTATGCGCTCCGCGGGCACCCCCACGTCTCTCGTCCAGATCTCGAACGCCTCGTCATCATCCAGGTATATAGTCACCCAGAGCCTATCTTCGGGAAGGCCGAGGTGCTCCGTGACGAACTCCCATGCCCATGGGATCGCCTGTTTCTTGAAGTAATCCCCGAACGAGAAGTTGCCCAGCATCTCGAAAAACGTGAGGTGCCGGGCGGTCTTGCCGACGTTGTCGATGTCAAGGGTGCGGACGCACTTCTGACACGTGGTCACCCTCCGCGACTCCGGCTTGGCGGTGCCGAGGAAATAGGGCTTGAAGGGCACCATGCCCGCGCCCGTAAGGAGAAGCGTGGGGTCGTTGATCGGTATGAGGGAAGCGCTCGGCAAAGGCTTGTGCCCCTTGCCGACGAAGAATTCTCTGAACATGTCGCGTATCTCGCGGGTACCAAGGGCCCGAATACCTCGTTCAGCCTGCAAAGCATGCATCCTCCCACGTCCGAGTTATCTCTATCATAGCGAATCGCGCCGGGGGTGTCAACGCGAACACCCCCGTCCCCGCGCCGTTTCCCGCCCCTGCCCCCTTCCGGCCGCGCGGCCAGCTGCAGAGGGACACGCCTCGAAGGCCGACCGCACGATCAAGGCACAAGCTTCGCGTGCAGGTATCTGAGGATCACTTTGATCATGGCCGCCACTGGCACGGCAAGCAGGACCCCGATGAGCCCGAAAAGGTGGCCCCCCGCAAGGATCGCAAAGATCACCGCAACCGGGTGCAGGCCGACTTGTTCGCCGAGGATGTTCGGCCCCACGACTGCGCTCTCAAACTGGTTTACGAGCACGAATAGCAAGATAACATACAACGCGAGCACCGGCGATTTCAGTGAAGCGAGAATCACGGCAGGGACCGCGCCTATGATCGGACCGAAGTACGGCACGACATTGAAGAGCCCAGCCACAAGCCCGATGACGAGGGCGAAGTCAACGCCGATGATGGACAGGCCCGCGAAGATCAGCACGCCGACGACGGCCGACACAAGGAGTTGTCCCCTGATGAACGAGCCCAATGCCTGGTCCATCTCGATAAGCAGGCCCACCACCTCGCTGCGCCAGCGCGAAGGTATCCACGACAGGAGCCACATCTTGATCTCCGGGAAATCCATGGTAAAGTAGAATGCCAGCACGGGCACGAGAACGAGCATGGTCATCTTGGGAAGGAGTTCCGGAACGGCCCCCACAGTTCGGCGCACGAGGTCAGCAAGCGCCGTTTCCGCCCTGCGGATCCCGTCGTCCAGGGCGCCTTTCAGAGGCTCCGGTATGTTGAACCTGTTGAGCCTCGCGTAAAGCGCCGCGAGCCGGCTCTGGATCTCCTGGGCCTGCCCGGGAAGGACTTCAGCAAGCATCTCGAGCTGCGAGAACAGCCTGGGAAACAAGTACACTCCCAGGAGCGCAATCAGGAGCGTGAACCCAACGTACACAACGAGCGTGCCAGCGCTCCTGGGAGCTCCTCGCTTTTCGAGGTACGTGACTAGCGGGTTCATCAAGTACGAGAGGCCGAGGGCAAGCAGAAACGGGGTAAGTATGGCCCTCACCCGGAAGAGAAATAGCGCGGCCCCCAGGACAACGAGAATGTGCAGAAACCAAGGCAAGATCCGCAGCGCTTTCTCGCGCCGACAACGGATGGGGTTTTCGTGAGCGTCGGTCTCAGCCATGCGCGAGGCTCATCCTTCTTACGCAGCGCCCGCTTGGCGTCACGTGCGTGTTTGCTGCCCGCCGCCCTCTTCGCCGGGCCTGCCGCCCCGCCTCGCCTCGTCACATCGTCGTAGGCTTGCGATACTCCTCAGTCCGTAAGGTCCAGCCCGGGTCGCCAGTGGCTGCACGACGGGGGCGCCACGAATTCGGTCGTCTCACGCGCCGAACTCGAACGGGGCGCGCCGGAAGCGCGCCGCCCCCGGAGGGTGTGGCCGGCAAGCCCCGCACCCCCAGGAAAAGAAACGAGGCTCGCAGCGACATGCTGTGCCCTCCGCTCGCCGCCCGCGGGTCTGCGGCCCGGGGCGCGCGCTCTGGCGTTCAACCCTGGCACCTAGCTAATCCGCCCTGCCGAGCCGCAGGCGCCTGCCAGCGGCACGAGTCTTTTCGCCAGCGTTCACGATGCTCCTGCCGACCTGCGTGACCATCCGCCCTGCCGCCTTGGTCATCATCGCGCGAGCTGAGCGGGCCGCGCGGGCTTCGTCCGATGCGTCCCCGAGGAGCGTCCTCGCGCGCGCCCGACGTGACCTGAAGTAGAAATACGCGCCGATCGCAGCGCCGGCGGCGCTTCCGGCTATGATCGATCTCCAGAGTCTCCTCATAGCTACCGCCTCCCTTTCAGGAGGTTAGTATGCCCACAGTGTGAAGGAAAAAGCGAATGGAAAATGGCTCCTTGCACGATCGCGGGCGGTCCCTCCCGGTAGTCGGACAGTTCGAACGAGGCGCGCCGCAAGCGCGCCGTCCCCGGAGGGCAAGGCCGGATAGCCTTAGGCAGGACCGCCCCGCCGGAAAGTAGCGCGAACTTCTGGCGATATACTTTTAGTGTCGGTTGCGCAGGCTTTTCGAGATGATGCCGCCGCCGACCACTACCTCTCCGTCGTAGAACACGACCGACTGCCCGGGCGTCACGGCCCTCTGCGGGGTCGAGAACCTCACCTCGACCTCCCCGGGCCCAGAGCCTATCGAATCGCCCCCGCGGGTGCGATCTTCACCGGGGCGCGCGGCCAGCGGCGTGACCGTTGCGAGCACTGCCGGCGTGCGGTACCTTATCTTGGCCTCGACCTCGATCGGTTGCTCGAGCCGGTCGAATGGTATCCAGTTGAGCTCGGAAGCGATAAGCCCCTCCGCCATCAGGTCGCGCTGGCGGCCGACTATCACGGCGTTCCTGGCCGGGTCGATGTCAACGACATAGAGCGGCTCTGCCGACGCGATCCCGAGTCCTCTTCTCTGGCCTATCGTGTAAAACGCGATCCCCTCATGCTCCCCGAGGACCTTCCCCTCGACGTCGAGGATGGGCCCGGGGTCTCGAGCCTCGGGCATATACTCGCGCAGGAATCTCCTATAATCGTCATCTGGTATGAAGCATATCTCCTGGCTCTCGCGCTTTTCAGCAACGGGAAGCCCGAGCGACGCCGCTATCCGACGGACCTCGTCCTTCCTGAACGCGCCTACGGGAAAGAGCGTTTGGGCAAGCTCGTCCTGGGTCATCGAGTAAAGGACGTACGTTTGGTCTTTTCGAGCGTCCTTTCCGGTGAGAAGAAGGTGCCGCCCGGTCTCTCGGTCGCGGCAGATCCGCGCGTAGTGGCCGGTGGCAATGAACGATGCCCCTATCTCCTTGGCCTTGTGCAAGAGGTGTCCGAACTTGATCCGCTGGTTGCACCTCACGCACGGATTGGGCGTGCGGCCCGACACGTACTCGCGCGCGAAGTAGGATATGACCTCCTCTTCGAACCTCTCCTCGAAGTTGAGCACGTAGTACGGGATGCCGAGAGTCGACGCGACGCGACGCGCATCCTCCACCGCTGCGATCGAACAGCACCCGCCTTCGCGCTCGCGGGTGGAGAACGCCCGCGGCCAGACCTGCATGGTGGCGCCTATGACCTCGAAGCCTCTTTCCTTGAGCAAGGCCGCGGCGACCGAGCTATCCACCCCGCCGCTCATCGCCACGAGAACGCGCCGGGGCGCGCATGCGGGTGCGGCCTCGAAACCCTCAGCACACATCAAGCCTCGCCTACTGCCATCTCATCCCCGCCACTGGAAGCCTGTGGGCCGCCCGGGCCCGGCACGCGCTTTCTTGCGAGATAGTCCTCGATAGCCTTGTGAAGCGCGTCCGCCGCCAGGTTCGAGCAGTGCATCTTGTTGGCGGGAAGGCCGTCGAGGGCCTCCGCCACAGCCTTGTTGGATATCTCCATGGCCTCCTCGAGCGTCTTGCCCTTGACGAGCTCCGTCACCATGCTGCTCGTGGCGATGGCCGCACCGCAGCCGAACGTCTTGAACTTCGCGTCAACTATTCTGTTGCCCTCAACCTTTATCGATAGCTTCATGACGTCCCCGCAAATGGGGTTCCCCACCATCCCGACGCCGTCGGGGTTCTCTACTTCCCCAACGTTTCTCGGGTTAGTGAAATGATCCATTACCTTCTGGGAGTACAACTGCCCCATCCCCTCTCCTCTCCGCTTCACAACAAACCCACATCGAACGCGGTCGAAGTGCTACCTCCGTTTCATGAGGGGCTCCGGCGTTCCCTCGCACTTGGCGCAGGAAGCCTCGCCCGGGCCCGCCTCTGCCCCGAAGGGCGACATAGCCCTGAGCTTCGCGACTATGCCCGGCAGATGTTCGAGCACGTAGTCAACGTCTTCTTCGGTGTTGTAACGCCCAAGGGTCAGCCTGAGCGAACCATGCGCCACCTCATGCGGGATACCCATCGCGAGCAGCACGTGGGATGGCTCGAGCGACCCTGAAGTACACGCAGACCCACTTGATCCGCACACGCCCAGCATGTCGAGGTTCAGAAGGAGCGACTCGCCTTCTATGAACTCAAAGCAGAAACTCGCGTTGCCCGGCAGGCGACGCGTCGGGTGGCCGTTCAGCCTGACGTGAGTGATCCGGTCCATGACGCCCCTGATGAGGCGGTCGCGCAACTGGGAGACGCGGCCCGCTTCGTCGTTCATCTCGGACACCGCGAGCTCAAGGGCCTTCGCTAGGCCGACGATGCCGGCCACGTTCTCGGTGCCAGCCCTTCTGTTCCGCTCCTGCCCGCCGCCGTCGAGATATCTCTCCATGCGCACCCCCCTGCGCACGTAGAGCGCGCCAACTCCCTTTGGCCCGTAGAACTTGTGCGCCGAGAGCGACAGAAGGTCCACGCCAAGACGATTCACGTCGATGGGTATGTGCCCGGCGGTTTGCACCGCGTCCGTATGGAAGTAGACGCCGTGCTCCTTCGCGATCCTGGCGATCTCCTCGATGGGCTCGATCGTGCCCACCTCGTTGTTGGCGTGCATTATGGAAATGAGGATCGTCTTGTCTGTGATAGCCGCCTCCACGTCGGCCGGGTCGACCATTCCGTACGAATCCACGGGAACGTACGTCACCCGGAACCCGCGCTTCTCCAGGCGCTTCGCGCTATCGAGGACCGCATGGTGTTCTATGGCCGAGGTTATGATGTGGTCGCCCCTGTCGCGGTTCGCGAACGCGACCCCCTTTATCGCGGCATTGTCAGCCTCGGTGCCGCTGCCAGTGAAGACGATCTCCCCGGCCTCCGCTCCAAGGATCCTTGCGACCGTATCGCGCGCCTCGTCCAGGGCTGCTCTCGCCTCCCGGCCTATGCCGTATATGCTCGACGGGTTGCCATACTTGTCTCCGAGGTACGGCAGCATGGCCTCAACCACTTCCCGGCGAGGCCTCGTCGTGGCCGCATTGTCCAGATACACTGTCCTCATGTCATATCATCTCCTGCTCGCAAGAGACTCAGGATTCCAAGCCGCTCGCGTCTCCCTTCGCCCGGCTCGACCAACCTGCGCAGCGTGCGCCGCGTCCGCTCCCCCAGCCTGATCCCCCGACTCAGTCCCTGACCTATAGTGTTGCCACATCGGTGACTCGTGCTTGCCCTCTCGCAGAACGCCTGGACCTCCTGCCCGCCGCACCGGCCGTCACCGCTTCAGTGAGTCCCCGGGCGCCCCCGGGCGCACGCCGCTGCGGCACCGCAAGAGCCGCACGAGTCGCTGGTCAAAGACGCTGTCTCGTCGCACAGATCCTTGAGGCTGATGGAGTCGAGCACCCGGTTGATGCAGTCTTTGAGCTTCTTCCACACCAAGCGCATCGTGCACTCGTCTGCCCGTTCGCACGCTTCGACAGGATCACCCTCCCCGACGCATTCCGCGGGGTCGATGGGCCCCTCGAGCACCCTGACTATATCGCCGATGGTGATGTCCGCCGGGCGCCTCGCAAGCTCGTAGCCGCCTTGTGCCCCTCTCGAGCTTATCACAAGCCCGGCGCGACGCAGGCTCGCCATGAGTTGTTCGAGGTAGTTCTCGGACACCATCTGCCGCTCGGCGATGCCCTTGAGCGGAACCGGACCTTCACCGTAGTGAAGGGCCAGATCGTACATGGCCCGCACTCCATACCTCCCTCGAGTGGACAGCCTCACGAAGCTCACCTGCCTTTACCCGGACGCCGCCGGCGCCATGAATTCCGACTAAACCCGTTGGGATTCCGGCAACACTATACCACGGCTGATCGGCCTTGTCAACGTCGCGGTCGTGGCCGTCGCGGCCTCGCCTGGTTATTGCGAGGGGTTGTCGGTGATTGCACGAGGGATGTCGAGATCCGGCCACTGGCCTCACGGGCCGGGCTTTGGCGAAGCACGCCCCGCTCGGGGCGCCATCCCCGAGTGCGACACCGGCGAGCCGGCAACTGATGGAAATAAGACAAAGGCTAACGCGCCTTCACCTAGCGATCGGGGCGGGGACGTTCGCGCGCCTCCCTCCATTTCGCGAGACGCTCGGAGATATGTTTCTCGTAGCCGTTCGCCGACGGCTCGTAGTACACCCTTCCGACGAGTTCATCGGGCAGGTATTGTTGCTGCACGAAGTGGCCTGGGAAGTCGTGAGGATACTTGTACCCGGCCCCATGGCCGAGCCTGGCCGCGCCCCTGTAGGAGGCGTCACGGAGGTGCGTCGGCACGCTGCCTTGGCGCTCCTTCTCTACGTCCTCCATGGCCCGTCCGATGGCAACGCATGCCGAGTTGCTCTTCGGCGCCGTGGCAACATATATGGCCGCCTGGGCCAGCGGCAGTTTCGCCTCGGGCCAGCCGACGAACTTCACGGCCCAGGCCGCCGCGCACGCCACGAGAAGCGCGTGGGGGTCCGCGCATCCCACGTCCTCAGCCGCCTGGATCACGATCCGTCTCGCTATGAATTCGGGGTCCTCGCCCGCCGCGGCCATTCTGGCAAGCCAGTAGACTGTGGCATCAGGATCCGATCCCCTCATACTCTTGATGAACGCCGATATCGTGTCGTAATGCGCGTCTCCGTCGTGATCGTAAAGAAGGGCGCGGCGCTGGATGGAATCCTCCGCCACCTCCAGGGTGATGTGTCGGACCCCCCGGGAGTCGGGCGGCGTGGTGAGCACGGCAAGCTCGATGGCGTTCAGCGCGGACCTTGCGTCCCCGTTCGCCATCCTCACAATGTGATCGAAAGCCTCGCTATCCACCTCCACCGAGAATCCCCCGAGCCCGCGCTCGCGGTCCTCAAGAGCTCGGCGAAGAATGGCGGCGATCTCTTCATCACTAAGTGGCTCCAGACGGAAGATGCGGGACCGGGACACGAGAGGCGCGTTCACCTCGAAAAACGGGTTCTCGGTAGTGGCCCCGATGAAGATGACCGTGCCGTTTTCCACGGCCGGCAGCAGCGCGTCCTGCTGCGATCGGTTGAACCTGTGGACCTCATCGATGAAGAGTATGGTCCTCTGCCCGTGTAGACCGAGCCTTTCCTCTGCCTCAGCGATCACCCGCCTCAAGTCGGCCACCCCTGCCGTAACTGCGTTGACCTGTTCAAAATGGGACCTCGTCATTCCCGCGATGACCATCGCGAGCGTCGTCTTGCCGGTCCCCGGTGGCCCGTAAAGGATCATCGACGTGAGGCGGTCGGCCTCGATGGCCCGGCGCAGCAGCTTGCCCGGCCCCACCATGTGTTCCTGCCCGACGAACTCGTCCAGGGTTCTCGGTCGCATGCGCGCGGCAAGAGGCGCCTCGCGTCTCAATGTTTCCTCCGCTTGGCGACTGAACATGCCGGTGTCCACGTCTCCCCATACCTCCGTGCGCCCGATTAGTTGCCGTCTCGTGCGGCGTCCTTCTCGGACGCTCGCCAGATCCGCCGCTCAACGGCACTCAAGAGCCTTGCGAGATGGCGAAGGCAAAAAAAAGAAGACCCCACCGTGCCGTCTTACCGGTAACATCTCATATCCCTGCGCCCTGCAGGTGGGTGCCCTCCCGGATGTTTTACGTGTCCGCATGACGCGGCGTACGCGCCGCACCCGGAGGCCGGGCTCCCTTTCATATGGTGTTGGAACAGAAGTTACCAGCACCACATCGCACACGGTAGGGTCTTTCGCTCTGCGCTTGCGCATCAAGGCTGCGCCAAAGCAATAATACCACAGCGCCAGCGAGATTTCAAGATTCCTCGCCGTTGCCCGCGACATCCATTCTTTGCCCATTGACCACTTCTATGTGCAGCTCGTCGAGCTGTTCCCTGGAGATGGGTCCCGGCGCTCCTGTCATCGGGCACACGGCCCGCTGCGTCTTCGGAAACGCGATCACGTCGCGGATGGTCTTGCGCCCTGCGAGCAGCATCACCACTCTGTCGAATCCCAGCGCGATGCCGCCGTGTGGCGGGGCCCCGTACTCGAAGGCCTCCAGGAGGAACCCGAACTTCTCCTGGGCATCCGCGGGCCCGAGCCCCAGCGCCCGGAAGACCCTTTCCTGAAGATCGCGCCGATGCAGCCTGATGCTGCCGCTCCCGAGCTCGACGCCGTTCATGACGAGGTCATACATGTTGGCGCGAACGGCGAGAGGGTTCGTCTCCAGGAGGTCGATGTCGTCGTCGAGAGGAGCCGTGAACGGGTGGTGCACCGCGACGATCCTGCCCTCCTCCTCGCTGAACTCCAGGAGCGGGAAATCCACGACCCACACAAACGCCATCGTGTTCTCGGGAATGAGCCCAAGCTTCGTTCCCAGGTGCAGGCGCAGCCTGCCCAGAGCGTTCTGCACCGTGGGACCCGGACCGGCCGAGATCAAGATGAGGTCTCCCTCGCAAGCGCGCGTGGCCTCGACGATCTGGCAAAGCTCACCTTCGGAAAGGAACTTGCGGACTGCGGACCGAAAGTCGAGCCCGTCTCCGGGCCCTCGTGACACGCTGATCGACACTAGCCCCTGCGCCCCGAAACCCTTCGCTATCTCCTCGAGCTCCGAGACCTCTCGGCGCGAAAACCCGCCGCATCCGGGCGCCACTATGGCAGCTACCTTGCCACCTGTCGCCACTGCCTCCCGGAAGACCCTGAAGCCGGAACCCTCAACCACCTTGCTGATGTCGTGCAGCTCCATCCCGAACCTCGTGTCCGGCTTGTCCGACCCATATCTCTCCATCGCTTCAGCGTACGATAGCCGCGGGAAAGGCGTGCTCACGTGCACCCCCAATGTCTCCTCGATGCATGCCGCCATCATTGCCTCGGTGAGACCGAGCACGTCGTCGCGTTCCACGAAAGACATCTCTATGTCTATCTGCGTAAACTCGGGCTGGCGGTCGGCTCGAAGGTCCTCGTCCCGAAAACACCGGGCGATTTGAAAATACCGGTCGAAGCCGGCGACCATCAGGAGCTGTTTGAAAAGCTGCGGCGACTGCGGGAGAGCATAGAACTTGCCCGGGTTGAGGCGACTCGGCACGACGTAGTCGCGGGCTCCCTCGGGCGTGCTCTTGATGAACATGGGAGTCTCGATCTCGACGAACCCTTGCGAATCCAGGAATCTCCGCACAGCCATGGTGAGCTTGTGCCGGAAAATGAGATTACGCTGCATGTCCGGCCTGCGAAGGTCGAGATACCTGTAACGCAGTCTCAGGAGCTCGTCCGCCTCGAGCCCTTCCGTGATGTAGAAAGGCGGGGTCTTTGACTTGGAGAGAACCTCGATTCCCTCGGCCACGACATCGATGGTGCCCGTGGGAATGGACGGGTTCTCGGTACCCGATGGGCGTCTCTCGACCACGCCGCGAACCTGGACCACATCTTCGCTCCCCAGTTTCTCCGCGACGTTGTGGGCCTCAGGTGCGATCTTGGGATTGAACACCACCTGTACGATCCCGGAGCGGTCCCTGAGATCGATGAACACAAGCCCCCCAAGGTCCCTGCGTTTTGCGACCCAGCCCGCCAACGTGACTTTCGATCCGACGATAGCCTCCGAAAGGTCCCCTGTCATGTGCGTCCTTTTCTGCATAAGCCTCACTTCTCCGTCCGCGCGCTCAAGCCGAACCCTTTGTCTTAACGGCGCCCTGCCGCAGCCGGCTTGCGGCCTTGGCAGCCGCCGATAAACCTCGCCCGGCGCCTCCCCGGGGCGGGGTGCGCCGGGCTGGTCATACGCGATCTCTTCCGTTACGATTGGTGCCGGCCGCCTGGAGTGCCTTGCGTGTCCCGAGACACCCCGGGCGCGTCCACACGCGACCCTTTCAGACGGTCAAGCCCCGGCATTCGCGAGAGAGAGCCTCCGCCAAGCCTTCAAGCGCCGTTTGGGTCTGCTCTCCCGTGGCCATGTCCTTCACCGTCGCCACGCCCGCTTTGAGCTCCTCCTCACCGAGGATCACGACCTTCCGTGCCCCACACCTGTCCGCGTGCTTCATCTGGGCCCTTAGGCTGCGCCCCATGTAGTCGAGGTCCGAAGCCACGCCGAGCCCGCGGAGGGCGTTCACGAGCTTGAACCCCTCTGCCCTGGCAGCATCGCCCATGGTTACGACGAAGACCCGGATTCCGGTCCCCGAGGTCTCCCTCGAAGACTCTCCTCTCGCTGCCTTGAGCACCATGACGGCCCTCTCAATGCCTGCCGCAAACCCGACCCCCGGCGTGTGCTCACCCCCGAGGTCCTCGGCCAGGCCGTCGTACCTCCCGCCGCCACCAAGCACGTCCTTGGCCCCCAATTCGGAGTGAACCACCTCGAAGACTGTCTTGGTGTAATAGTCAAGCCCCCGTACGATGCGATGATCGATCTCGTACGCGAGCCCAAGGGCCCTGAGGTACGCGGTCACGCTTTCAAAGTGACACCTGCACTCGTCGCAGAGGAACTCGATTATCGTCGGGACTCCTTCTGAGATCTCCCTGCATCCCTCGTTCTTGCAGTCCAGGACCCGCAGCGGGTTCCGCTCGAGCCGTCGACGGCAATCCGTGCAGAGTCCCTCCTCGTGCCCAGCGAGCGCGTTCACCAATGCCTCTTTGTAGCGCGGGCGGCAGCGGGGACATCCAATGGAGTTCAGGTGCACTACAAACCCCGAGAGCCCAAGGCGCTTGTACACATCCACGAGCACCGAAACGACCTCGGCGTCGAGGGCCGGGTCGGCGGACCCTATCGCCTCCACGCCGAACTGCGTATGCTGTCTGAACCTCCCTGACTGCGGCCGCTCGTACCGGAACATGGGACCGATGTAGTACATCTTCACCGGCTGAGGGAGCACATTCAGGTTGTGTTCAAGATAGGCCCGCATGCACGGGGCCGTGCCCTCTGGGCGAAGCGTTATGCTGCGCCCGGCCTTGTCCAGGAACGTGTACATCTCCTTTTCAACGATGTCCGTGACCGCCCCGACCCCGCGCTCGAACAGCTCCGTATGCTCGAAGATGGGCGTTCGGATCTCGCCGTATCCCGCGTTGCGGCACACTTGGCGCACGACGTCCTCGACCTGGAGCCACAAGTCTGAGTCGCCGGGAAGGACGTCAGCGGTGCCCCTTGGCGCTTTCAACTCGGCCATGTGCTGGCCTCCTCATGCTGTGCGCGTTTGGACTGTGCGCGTTTGCACTTTGTCCTTATCCTTTTGAACGACGGACAGCTTCCGCCGTCCACCGTCCGGTGAGTCGTCAACGAATAGTCAGGTCCTCGATGAGCAATCACTGAACGGCAGCTCCAAGGCGCCTGTCATCTGGTCCCGGCTTGGCCTCCTCCGCTGGCGCCGCCGGTTTTAGCCGGCGCGCTGCTTCCTGCGCTGCTCCCCGAAGTGGTCCCGGACGTCGCAGGCGTGCCCGCGGCCTTGTTCTTGCGCTCCTGCAGATCGCGGATCTCGGCGATCCTCGCTTCCTCCGCCTTGGCATCCTCACTAAGGCCCATGCTCTTAAAGAGCGATTGCAGGCGGACGTGAAGCAGGATGTCAAGCCCCCCGTTTTCGGAAGCCGTCTTGAACTCCTGCCGCGCCTTGTCCCGAGCGCCCGCGTCACGGTACACTGTTCCGAGGAGAAGCCGGATGTAAGGCTCCTCCGGGTACAGGTCCCTCGCCTTCTCAAGGGCCTGGGTGGCACCGGCTAGGTCTTTCTTGCCTAGGTACGCCTGGGAGAGCCCCACGTACAAGTAAGCGTTGTCAGGCTCCTTCTTTATCGCCTCTCCGTACTCAGCGATCGCATCATCGTAGGCCTTCTCTTGGAGCTTCTTTACAGCACGGATCTCCGGGTCGTATATCTCTATCTTAGCGTCCTTCCTAAGGCCGTCAAGCCACTTGACGAGAGCCTCCTGCTGAGCAGCGGTCTCGAGCCGGCTCTCGATGTCAGCGCGCTTGTCCTCGAAGTCCTTCCCCTCCGCAGGCTTGCCCGTCTCCTTCGTGTAAGCCTGCTTGACCTCGTCCTCTGACACGGAAACCTTCGATTGGACGAGCGTGAAGAGCGTCTGAGCGGCTAGGCTGTCGCGGATTTGCTTCTTGAGCTCGCTCTCCGTCAAGTTGTTCTCCTTCAGCGCGGTGCGGAACGCCTCTTCATTGGGGAAGGCGTCCATCTGTCTCTTGAACTCATCCTCGACTTGCTTGGACGGGACCTGGATCTTCTCCTTTTTCACCGCCTGGCTGATGAGAACGCTGTTTATGATCTGGTCGAGCACCGACGCCCTGATCGGTCCCCTCGTTTCCGGAAGCACTCTGCCCGTGTTCTCGTACTCTGCCAAAAGGGCGTCTTTGAACCCGCGGTCCACCACGTCCCACGTGATCTTTGTGCCGTTGACGCTCGCAACGATCCCGAGCTCGTCCGCTGACGGCCGTCGCATGAAGACGGTTCCGGTGTAAGCGAGGCCCCCGACAAATGTTACGGATATCACTATAATGACGGCCTTCGCCAGCTTCGAGCTCTTCTTTCCTCGAAAGCCCAGGAACAAGAGCATCTCCTCCAATCCTTCACACGCAGTACGCACGGTACGCTGTGATTCTACCCGACGCCCGCTGCCAGTGTCAATGTGGTTCCCGCCCAGCCCACGCCGCCACGCGGGTCGCGGCTCACCACCTCTCTCGACCGATCGTCGTGGAAGAACCGTGGCCGGGGTACACAACGGTGTCGTCAGGAAGCCGGAACAGCTTCGTCTCGATCGACCGCACTAGGGTGTCATACGAGCCCCCAGGGAAATCGGTCCTCCCCACGCCTCCTCCAGCGAACAGCGTGTCGCCGCAAAACACCACGCCGTCGCCTACGAGCGAGATGCTTCCTGGAGTATGCCCCGGCGTGTGAACCACGCGCAGCTTCACCGACCCCGCGACCACCTCGTCCCCTTCCCGGAGCAGCCTGTCAGCACCGGGGCCTTTGATGCCTTCCCCTCCTGACCCCGGGACCGACACAACCAGTGCAGAGAGGTTCAAGCTCGGCTCGACGAGCGCCTGCGCATCCGCCTCGTGAATAGCGATGGGCGCGCCCGTAGCCGCCTTGACGCCTCCGTTTCCCGCGATGTGATCCACGTGGCCGTGGGTGTTCACGATAATTTCGCACTCGAGTTCGTTTTCCCGCAGCGCCGCCAGGATCTTGGCAGGCTCGTCCCCGGGGTCGATAACCACAGCTTTGCGAGTCTTCTCGCACGCCACGACATAGCAATTGGTACTGAGCGCGCCTACGCGCAGGGTCCTCACCATCACCGCGCCTCGTCATCCTCCCGCTGCACGACGCTCAAAAGACCTTGCGGCCTGCGGCCCTGCGACCTTTCCTACGCCGAGCGGCCGCCGGCACCGTTTCCCTCAAAACAGCTTCTTGCTATCGAGCAGGATCGTGACAGGACCGTCGTTCTCCACGAAGACCGTCATGGTCGCCTGAAACTTGCCCGTCTCCACGATGAGGCCTGTCCCGCGCAGTTCCTTCACGAACGCCGTGTAGAGCTCGAGGCCCTTCTCCGGCGGCGCGGCCTCGGTGAAGCTGGGCCGCCGTCCCCTGCGACAGTCGCCGTACAACGTGAATTGCGAGACCACAAGCACCGGTAGCCCGAGGTCGAGGCAGGAAAGGTTCATCTTGCCCTTATCATCGTCGAGGACACGCAGGTTCGCCACTTTCTCGGCTAGGTACCGCGCGTCCTCCTGAGAATCACCCGAACCGACCCCGAGAAAGACCACGAGCCCCGGGCCTATCCTGCCCACAGTCTCGCCGTCCACCACGACGTACGCTGACTTGGCCCGCTGCACCACGGCTCTCACATCCGCCACCTACACCCCATCCGCTGTCTACACTGACTGGAGCTGTTGCGCGCTGGCATGGTGCGCCCTGTGCACATCGGTGACTCCGTGGACGCGCCTGACCCTGCTCATGATGGAGTTTAGGTGGTCTATGCCCGTGATCTCAACCACCATGTTCACCACTGCCATGTGGTCCTTCGTCGTCCTCGCGTTCACCGCACTTATGTTAGCGCGGAGCTCGGTGACGGCCGACATGATGTTGGAGAGCAGCGCGACCCTGTCGTGTGCCTCGATCTCCAGCTCAACCGGGTAGGAGTTGTCCTCGCCGAACTCCCACTCAACCTCGATGTTCCGCTCCGGGGAGTTCCGGAGCCATGCCACATTCGGACAATCGCGCCTGTGCACGGAAACGCCCTTTCCCCTCGTGATATATCCGATGATCTCATCACCCGGCACGGGGCTGCAGCACCTCGCCATCCTCACCAGCACGTTGTCGACGCCCTTCACCCTGACCCCTTGTCCCGCCGGACGCTTCCGCCTGGGAACGAGCTGGGTGGGCTCCTTTTCCTCCTTGTCGAGGCCTGGTTTCTCCGGGGCAAGCCGCGCCACCACCATCGTGGGCGACACCTTTCCGTCACCGACCGACGCGAGCAAGTCTTCAGCGTCGGTGAATCCCAGCCGCTTGGCCGCAACGAGGAGCTTCTCTTCTTTCAGATTGTCGTGCACCTCGAGGCCTTGACGGCGGAGCTCCTTCTCCAGGAGGTCGCGGCCACGCGGCACAGCCTCCTCGCGTCGCACCTCTCTGACCCACTGCCTTATCTTGTTGCGAGCTTTCGAGGTCTTGACGAACGCGAGCCAGTCGAGGCTGGGCGCTCCGGGCCCTTTCGAGGTGATTATCTCGACGATATCCCCGTTGGTGAGCTGGTAGTCGAGGGGCACCATCCTACCGTTAACCCTGGCGCCGGTGCAGCGGTGGCCGATGTCAGTGTGGACGCTGTAAGCGAAGTCCACTGGCGTGGAGCCCGCGGGCAGGTTCTTCACGTCGCCTTTCGGGGTGAACACGAAGACCTCGTCTTTGAAGAGATCGATCTTCAAGGTCTCCATGAAGTCGTGGACATCCTTCATGTCCCGCTGCCACTCGAGGAGCTGACGGAGCCACGAGAGCTTCTCCTCGAATTCACTCACGGTACGGGTGCCTTCCTTGTACCTCCAGTGGGCCGCAATGCCGTATTCCGCGGTGCGGTGCATCTCCCATGTGCGGATCTGTATCTCGAGGGGCTCTCCGGCTGGGCCGATGACGGTCGTGTGCAGCGACTGGTACATGTTCGACTTCGGCATCGCGATGTAGTCCTTGAAACGGCCCGGCATGGGTTTCCATAAGGAATGCACTATACCGAGGACCGCGTAGCAGTCCCTTACGCTGTTCACAATCACCCTTATGGCAATGAGGTCGTATATCTCCTCGAAAGCCTTCCCCTTGAGGCGCATCTTCTCATATATGCTGTAGAAGTGCTTGGCCCGCCCTTGAAGCTCGCACGGGATCCGAGCCTCCTCGAGGGCTTTCTTCAGCACAGCGCTCGCCTGTTCTATCAGCCCTTCCCGCTCTTTTCGCTTTCTCGCGACCTTCTCTACGAGCTTGTAGTACTCTCCGGGCTCGAGGTACCTCAGGGCCAGGTCCTCGAGCTCCCACTTGACCCTCCACATCCCGAGGCGGTGGGCCAACGGGGCGTATATCTCGAGCGTCTCCCGGGCTATCCTGGCCTGCCTGTCCCACGGCAGATGCCCCAGGGTACGCATGTTGTGCAACCTGTCAGCAAGCTTGATGAGAACGACCCTTATGTCCTGGGCCATTGCGAGGAACATCTTTCGCAGGTTCTCCGCCTGCTGTTCCTCCCGGGACATGAACGGAACCCTGCCCAGCTTGGTCACACCGTCAACGAGCAGGCTGACCTCCCGTCCGAACTCGGATTTGATTTGGTCGAGGGTGACCGGCGTGTCCTCGATCACGTCGTGGAGCAGACCAGCTGAGATTGTCGTGACGTCCATCTCGAGCTCGGCGAGGATCGCAGCGACCCCTAGGGGATGGAAGATGAAAGAATCCCCCGAATCGCGGCGTTGCCCGGCATGGGCCTTCGCGGCGAACTCGTACGCCTTCCTCACCTGGTCGAGGTCGGCCTCAGGAGCGTATCGTCTTATTCGCTCTAGGACCTCGTCAATCCCTTGCTCCATTCCAATCACCTGCAACCGGTAGCATCCCCGCCGCCAGTCTCGCCTCCGCAAACCTGTACAGCTACGGAACACTCGCATGCGTCCGGGGAGCGACCAGCCCGGAACCCGGCAGGCGAACGCCAACCGGCCGCCGTTCCTATACACTCCAATTATACAACAAGCCTCAGCTTCTTACAGCCTCGCGCAATTCTTTTATGTTGAGCTGCACTTGTCTCGCGCCGTTCCACTGGTTGACCTCGATGGTATACGCGATGTCGACATCCTTGGCGCCTTTCGCGAAGAGAACGGGCGCCATCCCGCCCAAGCCGAATCCTATTGCGTCCAAAACCACTCCGTCCTGGGCCAGCTTCATCTTCAGGTGCTTGGCGTCGGCCCCGACCCCGCGATACTCCACGAGCCTCACGCCTCTTGAAAGGAAAGTCGGGACGGGGTTCCCGACGCCGAACGGCGCGAGCGCGCCAAGGACCTCTGCGACCTCGATATCGATATCTCCGAACCGGGCTTCGGCATCACACACGACCTTCCTCGCGAGGTCCTCGGGGCCGAGCATGCCCCTGGCCACCTCGTTCATCCGCTCCCGGAGCGCAGGCACGGCGTTCCGAGCTATGGAAAGCCCGGCAGCGTGGCGGTGTCCCCCGAATTCCTTCAGCAGGTCCGCGCACTGAACGAGCCCACCGTACAGGTCGAACGCATCTATGCTCCTCCCGGACCCACGCCCCTCGTCGCCTTGTATGCTTATCAATATGGCCGGACGCCAGAATCGTTCCACCAGGCGGGAGGCGACTATGCCTATGACTCCGGGATGCCACCCCTCGCCCGCGAGCACGAGGACGACGTCCTCCGCTTCGCCGTCCGGCGTAGTCTTCACCATCGAGACCGCTTCATCTAGAATGGCCTGTTCCAGGGACTGCCTCTCCTGGTTCGCCTTGTCAAGGATCGAGGCGATGTAGGTCGCCCTCTCAGCGGATGACGCCGTGAGAAGGTCCACGCAAAGCGACGCGTCCCCTAGCCTGCCCACGGCGTTGAGACGGGGCCCGAGAAAGAAGCCCACTGCACCCGAGCTTATCTCCCGGCCGGCAAGGCCCGACACGCGGATGAGGGCCTGGAGACCGGGGTTTGAGGTGCAATTCAAGCTCGCAAGCCCGTGTTTCGCGAGGACTCTGTTCTCTCCCGTGAGCGGAGCCACGTCAGCGATCGTGCCGAGCGCGACGAGCTCGAGAAGCCCCTCTGAGGGTGCCGGCGCATCCAAGGTGCCGGCGTGCGCGCGCAGGAGCGCCAAGGCAAGTTTGTAGGCGACTCCCACGCCCGCAAGATCAGCGAACGGGTAGGTCGAGTCCCTCCGCTTCGGATTCACCAAGGCGTAAGCTCTTGGAAGCTCCTCGGCAGGCTCGTGGTGGTCTGTGACGATGACGTCCACGCCACGGCTGCGCGCAAGCTCTACCTCATCGACGGCGGTGATTCCACAGTCCACCGTGATGAGCAGCGTGACACCGGACGAGGCCGCCTTCTCCACGGCGTCGCGGTTGAGCCCGTACCCCTCTTCTATGCGCCCGGGGATGTAGTAGTCCACGTCGGCACCGAGCGCCTTCAGAACGTTCAGAAGAACGCAAGTGGACGTGATGCCGTCCACATCGTAATCTCCGTATATCCTTATCTTCTCGCCGTTTCGCACCGCCCGGAGCACCCGAACGACGGCTCTCTCCATGTCAGGCAGGAGCAGAGGGTCGAGAAGGTCGTCAAGGTCCGCCCTGAGGAACTTCCTTGCGGCCTCGGGGCTGCCAAGGCCCCGGAGCGCCAACACCCTCGCCACAAGCCGCGGGACCCCGAGCTCCCTCCGTAGGACCTCGCTTGTCCTCTCAGCTTCGCTCGAAAGACCCGCCACGTGCCATACGCAACCTGCCAACGTCCTCCTCCTCCACGTCGTCTCCTCGCCCACCCGCCGCCACAGGCTCCCCGGCATCGACGCGGCCCGAAGGTCCGCATGCGCCCGTGCCCAATGCGCCGTCGCGGGGTGTCCTCTTCCTCTCCCCGCAGGCACGCCCACGCCCGCCTTACTCGCGCACCTATAGCATTATAAGCACAAGAAACACCCTCTGGCTAGCCTCTTGAGTATGGCGTCACAGAGTTCCCGTCCCCTCATTTGACAGCCCTGAGATTGCCGCATCTTTCACGACTGGTCGTGGGGGATTTCGCTTGCGCCGCGCGCAAGGTTCGAACGAGACATCACGCTCCGGACCTCAGCCCGAATGGATCGTCGCGCGTACCGCCTTCTTGATCCGCGCCGTGCTGGGATTGAGGCTCACGCCCCGGCCCGGTTTCATCCTGCGCCCGCGGAAGGACCTCCATGACCTGCGTGGCCTCAAGCTCCACCTCGAGGGCCTGGACGCGCTCCCTTGCCGCCTCGAGCTCCCGCGCCTTCGCCCGCGCCTCCCCCTCGAGCCTCGCCACAGCGCCTTCCAGGTTGGCGACCTTCTCTCTCGCTGCCGCCAGGTCATGAGCGAGCCTCTCAGCCTTTCCCCTGAAAGATCTCAAGCTCAGCCTCAACCTTATTTCGCGCACGGCACCGAGCAATCCCACAACAACCGCGCCAGCCGCCGCGGAGCCCAGAATGACTAAAGCCAGAGAGACGTCAACGAGGTGCCACTTTAGAAAGGTGACTGTGACCGGTGCAGAATTCTGGATGGCGAACACGGCGACGAGGAGGGCGAACGCAAGGCCAAGGACGGTTACGGCCTGCAACATTCTCATCTCCAATTGCGAAGCGGGCCGTCGACCCGGTCAACGACAGTGGGCCGCCGGGACTCGATCATGCGGACCGCGCATGCTGCCGCTCCAAAGATATCAGCCCATTATTCGGCACGCGGCGATGAAAATCCTCCCCGGACGCTCTCTTTCGTGCCGTATCTGACGAGGCTCACGAGGACGTCCTTGTCGAATTCATCAACTATGTACAGCTTCCCGCGGGCCACGTCCACGAGCTTTCTGAGGAAGTCCCTGTTGGGCTGGAGGCCGACGCACATGAAGGGCACTTTTTCCTCGGCTATGCGCTTCGCTGCGGTGAGGGCGTCCCGTGCGGGATCGGCGGTCCAGCGGTTCATCGTGGGGATCCCGTCGGTGATGAGCACGAGCAGCACATCCCTGAGTTTTCTCGCACGGATGAAATCCAGGGCCTCAGCGATCCCGGCGGCGAGAGGCGTTAGGCCCGCAGGCTCGATCCGCCCGATCCCCTCCTCTATTGCCTTTCTGTTGCTCGTGGACGCTATTTGAAGCCGCACATCGCGTTCCTGAAACGTAAGGACGGTTATCCTCACCCGGCAGGCTGCAGCGAGATGACGGATGAGGTACTTAGCGGCGCGGATACGCCGACCGACCATGCTTGCGCTCGCGTCGATGAGAAGGCAGACTTCCGGGGGTCTCGCAGGGCGCTTTCGGTAGAGCCTGATGTCCTCGCGAACGATGAACGGCCCCGGGGCGCTGGCAACAACCCCGTTTCTTTGCAGGCAGGCTCTGGAGAGGGCAGCCACCGCGGTCTCGGGCACGGCGATCTCGTCGCACCACTCTCCGTCCCCAGGGGGTCTCACGTTCTTCGAGAGCCTGGGGCGCTCGTGCCTGGCCTTCGGCCCGAACCGGCCCTCTTCGTGGCGGGGGATTCTCGGCACAATGGGCATCCTGCGCACGAGACGCCTGATGCCCGCTTCGACCTCCGACGCGCACGTGGCAAGGATGTTGCGCACCTCCCGGCCTTTGGGAGTGAGCACCAGTTGACCCCGCTCTCGGGTGAGGAGGTCGAAACTGGAGAGGCGTTCTATGACCTCGTCGAGGTCGCCCGCGTCGCGCCGTATGTCGGGTGGAATGGTCCCCGATGCCGGCAGCTGGTCAAGCAGGCGAGCCATATTGCTCCTTCCGCCGAATTCTTCAGCCATGGAGGACACCGCCTCTATGCGGGCCTCCCTCGGCAGCCTATCCCAGTCATGGCCTCCGCCCGCGACCCCGGACTCGTTGAGATAGGAATCGAACACACTGGAGTAGGGCGAGAGATCGCCCTTGCCCGCCGCCTCCTGGTGCCTGATGGCCTCCACCTTCCGAATCTCCACACCCTGCCGCTCTATCTCCTCTTCCAAGGCCACGACGAGGTAAAACAGCAGCAGGAGGCAGTTGTCCGGGAGCATTGCGGCGATGTGCACGTGGTTGCAGTGGGCCTTGCGCAGCGAGAGCTTCCGTCCATAGTTCAGGGTACCACCGACCCTCCCGCCGCCCGTGCCGGTCTGGATATCCATGAGGTCCAGAAGCTCGCCGGGCTGCGGAAGGAAAAGGCCGCGCGCCCGCTCGAGCAGGAGGTCGTGGTAGAACGCGTACACAGCCCGCTTCACGGCGTCCGCCGCCCTCCGGTGGTCCACCTTGGCGACTTCGTGGAACACGTCTATGTGGAGGATCTCATCCTTCCGCCGCCTCGAATAGAAACAGACCCCAGCGTCCTGGTTCGCGAGAACCTTGATCTCCCCCGGCGTCGCAGGGCTGACCACGTGGACCCGCTTGCTCACCACGGTGGTCTCGCCGATCCTAAGGCCCCTTCCCATCCGGAATTCATTCTGCATGACCCGGATGAGCCGGGGGGCATCATACCGGAGCACCGCGAGACAATCGAAGCCGTTCATCGGAGCCTCAGGTCTTCCTCGGTGAAGACCACCTCACCCCCGGCAAGCTGTGCAAGGGACTTTGCCCTCGCAGGGGGCGCGGTTATCGGCACCTCGCTTGGGTCGGATATGCTCGCGCTCCCGCTCCCGTAGGCCGGACCCTGGCCGGGCTCGAAGTCCGTCGCACCTTGCCCGAGGGCGCTCCCGGCCGGGGTCGGGCTGGAGCCCCGTCGGTGCACAGAACCCGGAGGCGCGACACCGCGGCCGTCGCCCGCCGGCCCTCCCCTGGTCGCGTCGGGCCTCGCGAAACCCATGCCCCTTATGAGCCTCTCCCAGAGGCTGTCCGGGCGCGGAACAGGCTCTGCCATTCCGCTGGACGCGAGGTCTCTTTCCTTGTGCCGGGTCTCCTCCTGAACCGGCTTGGCCGGGCCATCGCCAGCCCCGTCCTTGAGAGGGTCTGGGTCGCGGCGTCGGCCACATCTAGATTCGTACTCGTCCAGGAATTTCCCGATGTTTATGAGCGTGGCCGCGTCCACTCTATGCCGCAGGGCGAAGGGCAGCACCGTCCTTATATCATTGATGGACGGGTGGGGCCTGGCATCAAGCGCCGCGCGGGCTCGCGCCCCCAAGGAAATCGCTTCCACGGCGCGAAGGCTCTCCATGCCGAAGCTCACGTATACTTCACCTAGGAGCGAGGCAAGTTCCTCGGGGAGAGTCACGTTTGAAAGGGCGGCTGCCCGTCCGAGCATCCTCTCGCGAAGCACGTCCAGGGCGGAGGAAGGCGGTGCTCCAGCGCGCCCGGCATTCGCTGCCGATGTCCCAGGGGACCAGGCCCCGTCATCGAGGAGGATGCGCCTCACAATGGACTGGTCCTGGGGCCTTGCCATGTTCACCGTGAAGTCAAACCTGTCCGAAAGCTGGCGCCTTATGTCCTCGAGCGCACCTGGCTCTTCGTCGGGATTGCTCGCCGCCCATATCGCGCACGTGATGGGGATCTCGAACGCGGGCAGACCGGTCTCCTCCACCTGGAGCCGGCCCGGCTTGGTGCCCATCACGTCAAGGAGGACATCGGTGAGCTCGGGCGAGGTATCGGCGAGCCTGTTGATCTCGTCAACGAACACGACCCCTCTGTGGGCTCGCGGCAACACGCCTGGCAGGAGCGCCGCCTCGGGACGCGAGGGATCCGCAAGTCTCGCGAGATCTATGCTCCCCACCACGGTGCCGATCTTCGCCGCGTGCGATATCTCCATGAACGGCACGGGCACCTCCTCGGTGCCCAGCTCCGCGATGGCTTCTGGAGGGAGATCCCGGTGCACGGGGCAGTGAGGGCACCGCGGATCGCAGTTGTAGACGCATCCCTTGATCCTCTGGATACGCGGCAGCACGTCTTTCATGGCGCGTATGATCGTGGTCTTGCCCGTGCCCCTGAGCCCCTCCACGTGAACGTGGAGAGGTCGACCAGCCAACAGCGATACGACCGACGCCTCCAGCGCCTCCACGAGTGGACGGTTGCCGTCATGAATGACAAGATCCAGGTATCCCTTCAAACCAGGCACCTCCCGCCGTTCCTCCGTGTCCTACAACGTATTATGACCGTGCCAAAATGGGCGCATACTGCGGCGGAGATGTCCCTGTTTCCCAAGGATGCCATACCCTTACCATGGAGCCAGCTCCGAGGCAAAAGAGGCCGGAACGCTTGGTCCCGGCCGTGTCATGTCCCAAATCATGTACCGTCCAGCTTCTCTGTCGCCCACCCCCATCCGTATGCACGCCCGTTCCGTCTCCGCAGCCTTGCAGGCGATCAAGCGACCGCGCCCGAGCTCGAGCCAACTCCGAAAGACTGACTGCGCGCAAGACTACGTGCGGCCTCAGCCCCCGGCGGAGCTTTCGTCGTTGGCGCCTTCTGCGGCCCTCGGATCGATCCCGAGCTTCTTCAGCCTGTACTGCAACGTTTGGCGCGGTATTCCCAGGAGGCGCGCCGCCCTTGAGATGTTGCCACCGGAGTCGGCCAAAGCCTTTCTCACCAGTGAGCTCTCGATGCCTGCGACCGCGGACCTGAAGTCTCCCTGGAACTCGAGCGTCACGCGGGCGTCCGGACCGTCCGCGCATGGGCCCGGAACGGGGACGGTGACGGGTCTTCTCGCTGATTGGGTCGCGACGCTTCTCAGGTTCTCGGGAAGGTGCTCGAGCATTATGAAGTCGCCGTCGAGAAGATGCATGGCCCCCTCTATGGCGTGCTCCAGCTCGCGGACGTTACCAGGCCAGTCATAGGAGGAGAAGACTCGCGCGACCTCGTCTGAGAGCCCCTTCACGCTCATCATGAGCTGCGCGTTGAACTTCGCTATGAAGTGCGCCGTGAGAAGCGGGATATCTTCACGGCGTTCGCGCAAGGGCGGTATGCCGAGGGAGATCACGTTGAGACGATAGTAAAGGTCCTCGCGCAACATACCCTGGGCGACCGCATCGAGCGGGGGCCGGCTCATGGCAGCCATCACCCGGACGTCCACCCTGCGCACCCTGGTGTCCCCGACCCGACGCACACACTTCTCCGAGAGCACCCTCAGGAGCTTCGCCTGGAGGCTCGCGGGCATGGAGTCTATCTCGTCTAGGAAAATGCTGCCTCCATCGGCAAGCTCGAACAATCCTGGTCTGTCCTGGGCGCCGGTGAAACTGCCCTTCGTGGTCCCGAAAAGAATTCCCTCCAGGAGCCCTTCGGGAAAGGCAGCACAGTTCTGAGCGACAAACGGGCCGCGTGCCCGCGGGCCGGCGTTGTGGATGGCTTGCACGAAGAGCTCCTTGCCCGTGCCTGTCTCGCCGTAAACCAGGACCGCCGACGAGCTGGCGGCGGCACGCGCCGCCTTGCGCTTGAGCTCGAGGATGCACTCGCTTTCCCCCACTATATCGCGGAAGGTGTAGTGCGCACCCTCTGACTCGGCCTCCCGTTTTCCCTCGCGACGGCCGAAGAGCTCCACCTGGAGGTCGACTATGCGGTGGGCCATCTCTCGCATCAGAGTGATGTTCCGCGACACCTCAACCGCGCCCACCAGCTTGCCGTCGACCTTCACAGGGAGGGTGGAGTTCAGAGTGGTGATCTCGTCGCCTTTGTATGTGGTGAAAGTCTGTTCTCTGTTGCATATGGGTTGCCCTGTTCGGAGGACCTGCAAGAGCGTGCTGGTCTCGCGTGAAAGCGACGGAAAGACATCGAGGATGTGCTTCCCGACCACCTCCTCTTCCTTCAAGTTGTCGAGCTGGGCTGCAACCTTGTTATAGAGAACGGTGACACCGTTCTTGTCTACCACGTGAATGCCTTCGTCAATGGAGTCGAGGATCACCCGAAGGTTCTCCAGAAGCTCCCTCGAGCTCCCGTCGCCTTTGATCTGTCCGGAGACCGTGTCCGCGTTCACTTAACCACTTCCTAACGTGCGCTCGTCACCTGGCGCCGGGTCACTAGTGTTCTCTCGTTTTCCAAGTTCCTGGGTTGTCCGTCATCGCACGAGGTGCGTCAAAACCTGGACGCTCGTCATGCAGGCCAGGCCTTGACAAAGCGCGCCCTCAACCGTGAACCGTCACGACCATCCGCCGAAGCCGAGGCCGAGGTCGAGGCCGAAGCCCTATCTCCGACGCGCAGCGAGGAGTGTGCCGGGAACGCCAAACCGGGAGACCTCGCTCGCCGACCCCACTCCCGGCGCCTGAACTTGGGCAGTCATAGTAATTGTTCTTCTTTCTGATTACGTTTCCTCCATGTAATCGGTTGAATAATCGTGCAATGCAAAAGACACACGCCTGTTCGTGCCTGGCCTGTTTGCGCCCGCAGGAAGCCCTTCACCGAGTTCCCTGTGTGAGCGGGAGGATCGCGGGGGATCATATTCGCTGAAGGACGTTTCATCGGTTTCATCGTGACACGACATGCATGGGGAACGGAGGTGTCAACCGGCACGCACGCACCACGCCCGCTCACAGGAGGGGCGCGGATGCCGTGTGCCGCCTAACGCTTATGCCTGCGTTTAGGAGAATCGTTTCAGGCGCGCTCGCCTGGGCCATGGCGTTTGCGCTTTGAACCGGAGGTCCGCTCGGCGCGCACGGTCGTGTGAGTGTAGCCCACGAGGTTGTTTCAGGCAGCCATCCGGCGTGTTCTGTCGCGCCTTGCGTGGTCGATGTCCCCGGCTATCTTAGGGAATCCGCCGATCCAGGAGGAACGGGCCTTGGAGTCCGCAGTGGTGCGCCGGCGGGCGAGGAGCCTTCGCACGGGGAGCCCGCCCCCGGCCCTATCGCTCAAACCGTCAGCCATCACTGTGTGAACGAGCCTGCGGAGGCCAGGCCAGAGGACAGCGTCGTCCTCCCGATAACAGTTACTGGAAGGGCTCACGTTATCGCGACTGCGTATGACAACTGCCCGATATGCACTGGCAAGACAGAGGATGACCCGGCGTTCGGCATCACCAGTTCAGGCATCCCTGCGACGCCGGAACGCACCATCGCGGTTGATCCAGAAGTCATCCCCATCGGAACATGGGTGTATATCGAGGGTCTCGGGGTGTACAGAGCCGAGGACACCGGTGGGGCAATAAAGGGCAATCGAATCGACGTTTTCATGCCGACCCATGAGGACGCGCTAAACTTCGGCGTCCAGGAATTCGACGTCTTCCTCGTTGAGCAGGTGTTTTGAACCAAGGTCCGAGAAGGCTCCCGGGGCGCTCCCAAGCAGAGGCGCCCCGTCGTGAAAGCACCGGCAACCCTAGCGCCGTCAAGACAAGGACGGTTGACAAGCTGACAACCCGGCTGTTGACAACCCAACCACAAAATCCTTCCATGGCTGAAGGAACATACCATACCGCAGCGAATAACTGCACAACCGACCCGGCGCTCGGCCTCATATCTCCTGGTCTATGTCCCCGGACAACGGAGCAAATACCCCCGTGCGCCGTGTAGCTCATTTCGGACATCGCAGGAGCGCGTTCGCTGGGGCGTGTTCACGTGCGGTTCGTTGCTCCATTCCTGTCCTGCGGGCCGTTCGCCTGGGGCCGTCAACGCCGCGGAAAGAGGAGGTGGGCAAGAGGCACAGCCGAGACTTCAGGAGCAAGCGGTCGCCGCGTTCGCGCCGCCGGAACGTCAACAGAACACGTGTGCGGTAGCTGGCGACAACACGAGGACTCGAGGAGATCAGAATGATGGTAGGACGACAGCGTCGCTACGCAGCATTGGTCGGGGTTTTCTGGTTAGTCTTGCTTGCATTCACACTGCTGGTCGGCGTGCTCACCCCGGCGACAGCAGGATCGTCCCTCCCGAAAGACATCAAGGCGGACGACAAAGACGCCGAAGCCATAGTGAAGGTCATTGAGGCCGGGGCGCTCCTTCCAGCAAAGGACGGCACGTTCAACCCGGACAAGATGGTGAGCCGCGCCGATTTCGCGATAGCGCTCGCGAAAGCGCGGAAGGTCGAGCCCACGAAACCCAGTTCGACCACGTTTACGGACCTTCCCTCGAGCAACTACGCCTTCCCCTACGTCGAGGCACTTGTGAAGCGCGGAGTGATCCCGGTCGCATCGAACAAGAAGTTCGCCCCGTCCGAGCCCATAAAGCGCGCGGACCTCGCCGTGTGGGTCGTCAACGCTCTCGGGCTCTCGAAGGAGGCCGCGAGGATCAAGGAACCCATCCTCCTTGCGAACGACGAGGACAAAGTCCCCGCGTACGCCATAGGAGCCATGACCCTGGCGTACAGGTCCGATCGTCAGTTACTGGGGTACAGATACGGTCGCCTAGCCGCCCCTCTCGCCGGCGCGACGAGGCGTGAAGCGGCCAAGGCCCTATACATGATGATGTACCCTCCGAAACGCGGCGGCACCATCGTGACGGCGTTTGCTGCCGAGCCAGCCGGGTTCAACACTCTCGTTACGTCGTCCGGGGCAACGTGGACCATAGACAACATCATCGGCGACGGCAACACTATCACTGATGAGAACGGTTTCTACTTCCCCCGCATGATAAAGCGGCTCCCCTCTGTAGAGAATGGGCTCATCAAGGTGAAACCCGACGGCAAGATGGAGGTTACTTTTGAGCTTCGCAAGGGTATGAAGTGGCACGACGGCGTCGAGGTCACGGCAGAGGACCCTCTCTTCCAACTCAAGGTCATGCAGGACTCAAACGTGCCGATCGCTTCAAGCTACTTCGAGAGGATGGTCACCAAGGCCGAGCTTCTCGATAAGTATACTTTCAGGATATACCTCGACAAGGTCCAGAGCAACGCACGCCTCGGCTCCTCGGTATACGGGTACTACTGTGGCTGGTTCCAGCTTCCGAAGCACGTGTTCGAACCCCTGTATGAGCAGGCGAAAAAGACGGGGGATTGGAACAGGTTCGTCCAGGAGGTCAACAACAACCCCATAATGGCAGGGCCTTACAAGTTCAAAGAGTACAAGCAGGGCGAGTACGTGCTCCTGGAGGCGTTCGACGGCTACTACATGGGTAGGCCCAACATAGACAGGATCATGATAAAGATCATCCCTGACTCGAGCGTCATCAATGCTGCCGTGCTGCGGGGCGACATAGACTTCGGAAGGTACGCACTGGAGCTGCGGGATGCGCTCAAGCTCGCGAACGAGCACGGCGATGAATTCAACGTAACCTTCACACCTACTGTCGCATATGACTCCATAGCACTCAACTTCTGGGATCCGAACGACCTTTCCAAGCCTCACCCGGCGTTCTCGGATGTCAGGGTCCGGCAGGCGATCCTCTACGCCATCAACCGCACGGCAATAAACTCCGTGGTGTACTCGGGCAAGGCGCAGGTGGCAAACGCGTGGATCACGCCACTCCACGGCATGCGCGAGGCCCTCGCTGACCCGCGGGTAAACAAGTACCCATACGACCCAGCGAAGGCCAAGGCGCTTCTCGCCGAGGCCGGATGGAGGCCCGGGCCTGACGGGATACTCCAGAAGGATGGGGTGAAGTTCAAGTTCACTTTGCTCGGGATAGCAGGAATGAACGAAATCGAGATGTCCGAGCAGCTTGTTCAGAAGATGCTCAGAGACGTGGGCATCGCTATCGACATCGACAACAAGCCCGCGCGCGTCGTCATCGGCGAGCTTGCCCCGCACCGCCCGGGGTGACGGCCCCTTTGGGACCCTCACCCCGGCGGAAGTGGCATGAAGCAGCACGGAGGTGCGTCGCCTTGGCATGGCATGAGCTTTTCGAGGACGTGCTCGATGGCGTCCCAGACTACAAGCGATTCTTCACTGTCAATGAGTTGGGTGAGCGCGCAATGGAGGTCGCGCGCCGTCATCCCACGGTCGCGACCATCGTGGAGCTGGGCTCGTCTCGTTCGGGGAGACCCATCCGCGCCCTGAGGATAGGATCCGGCGACAAGGCGGCTCTCCTGTTCGGGTGCCCCCACCCTAACGAGCCTATCGGCGCCATGATGCTTGACTATCTCTCGGAGAGGCTCGCAAGCGATGCAGAGCTGCGTGAGGCCCTTGACTATACCTGGTATATCGTAAAATGCATAGACCCTGATGGCACCCAGCTCAATGAGGGATGGTTTGCCGGACCATTCAACATCGAGACCTACGTGCGCAACTTCTACAGGCCCCCCGGATTCTTGCAGGTCGAGTGGACGTTTCCGATAGATTACAAGACGCTCCATTTCTCTCGGCCGCTGCCGGAGACCAAGTGTCTTATGAAAGTCATAGACGGTGAGAGACCTGCGTTTCTATACTCCCTTCACAACGCGGGTTTCGGGGGAGCATACTGGTATATCACGCGCCCGGTCCCGAAGCTGCACGCTCGGCTTCACGAGATCGCAAAACGCCACGGGATCCCACTCGCTCTCGGAGAGCCCGAGGTGCCATATTGCGAGAAGTTCGCGGAGGCCGTCTACGGCCTTTTCGGCGTGAAAGACACATACGACTACTATGAGAAGCACATGGACAAGGATCCCGCCTCCCTCATATCGGGCGGTGCGGGAAGCGACGAGTACGCTTATGCGCGGGCGGGTACCTTCGCCCTCGTGTGCGAGCTGCCATACTACTATGACCCCAGGATCGAGGACACGAGCCCGACCGACCGAACTCGCCGCGACACAGTGCTTGAGAGTCTCGAGGCCAGTGAAAAGGCGTGGGAGTTCATCCGCGAGACATATGCGGAATTGCGCCCTCTGCTGCGGAACCCCTCGTCGCCCTTCGCAGTGGCTATCGACGACAACCTCAAACATGTTCCGGCCTCCATCGAGGCGGAACGGAAGTGGGCCACGACCGCGGAGGACACGCTTCGCCCTGCCACCGGGGCCGAGGCTTTCGACAGCCTGGTCGTGCGAAGGTTCTATAACGAGCTCTCCATCGGAATGCTCTGGAGGCTGTGCCGCGAAGAGCTTGCGCGCGCGTCGGACCCTCGGACGTCGCGGGTGCTCGGGGACATTGAGCGCGAGCTCGACCGCAAGCTCTCGCTCGAGTGCAGCGCCCTGGAGGCTGAGCTAAACTATCGCGTGGTGCCCATCCGCGATCTCGTTCGGGTCCAACTTGCAAGCGGGCTACTCTTTGCCAGGCATCTCCTGGGCGAGGACGCGGTTTGAGGCCTGACCTTTGAATGCCTGGCGGAACGGCGCTGAGACGGGCTCTTTCCGGGCTTCGGAGAGAGGAGCGGACAGGGCCGCGCGGGCAGCGGTTCTCGCCAGTCAGGGAGGCGGTTCGGAGTGGGAGCTTACGTGGTAAGGAGGGTCGCGGGCGCGATCCCTCTCCTAATACTCATCTCTGCAATAGTGTTCACCCTTATAGCGCTGGCACCGGGAGATCCGCTCCTCACCATGCGCATGGAGAACCCGCGCGCAGTGTCGCCGGAGGCCATCGATAGGCTCAGGGCTCACTACCACCTGGACGATCCTCTCCCGGTGCGATACCTTTATTGGCTGAAGAGCGTGCTCGAGGGCGACTGGGGTTACTCCAGCACTTACAAGGTGCCGGTGAGGGACCTCGTGATATCGAGAGTGCCCAATACCCTCGTTCTCACGGTGAGCGCGTGGCTGCTCGGGCTGATCGTCGCTCTTCCCATAGGAATCGTGTCGGCGGCCAAAAAGTACAGCGCGTTCGACTATGCTGCCACTTTCGCGGCGTTTCTCGCGCTCTCGATGCCGCCGGTCTGGTTTGGTTTCCTCACGATCATGCTGTTCGGGGTAAAGCTCAAGTGGCTGCCCATCGGAGGCGTGGCAGACCTTGCTACCGGGACCGTTGGCGCGCTCCTGGTGGACAGGTTGAAACACATCATCCTGCCGATGACAGTGCTCGGCCTGGTACAGGTGGCGTACTGGGTACGATACGTGCGTACCAGCCTTCTCGAAGTGCTGGGAATGGACTACATCCGCACCGCCAAGGCCAAGGGCCTCGGGGAGCGAAAGGTGTTGCTGAAACACGCCATGAGAAACGCGCTCATCCCGGTGCTCACCATCGCCGCGCTCGATATCCCCTACTTCTTCGGAGGGGCTGTCGTTGTGGAGACCGTCTTTTCATGGCCTGGAATGGGCCGTCTCATGTACCAAGCCGTGATCGGGAGCGATTACAACCTCGCGCTCTGCTGCCTGATGCTCCTGGCCGTGCTGACCATCGCCTCGAACCTCGCAGCGGACGTCCTTTATGCCGTGGTAGACCCACGGGTGAGCTATTCATGAGCTACTGGAAAGGCGTATGGAAGAGAGTCAGGCATCACAAGCTGGCGGTGGCAGGTTTTGCTGTTTTCGCGATGCTCGTGCTCGCATCGGCCATCGTGCCGGTGATAAGCCCGCATCATGTGGATGACATGGATCTCGAGAGCCTCTTTGCTCCGCCGTCCAGGAGCCACCCCTTTGGGACGGACGAGCTCGGGCACGATGTGTTCGTTCGAATCATGTACGGCGGTCGCATCTCTCTGTTCGTCGGAGTGGCGGCAGCCACGTCATCCGCCCTTATTGGCACAGCCGTGGGCCTCGTGTCCGGGTTCGCTGGCGGGTGGGTGGATAGCGTGCTCATGAGATTCACCGACATGATGCTCTCCGTGCCTACCATCCCGGTGCTTCTCATAGGTGCTATGTTCCTGGGAAGCGGGCTCGCGAATATCATCATCATCCTCGCGGCATTCGGCTGGATGCCCACAGCGCGCCTCGTGAGAGGAGTCACGCTCTCCCTCCGGGAGCAACCGTTCGTCGAAGCAGCCCGGGCCGCCGGCGCGAGCCCCGTCAGAATACTCGTGCGCCACATGTTGCCGAATTTGATACCAATCGTGATAGTCGCTGCGACGCTTGGCGTGAGTTCGGCCATTCTCGCCGAATCGGCCCTGAGCTACCTCGGTCTCGGAATACAGCCTCCAACCCCGTCCTGGGGCAACATGCTCCAACGGGCCATGGACTATATACTGGGCGCGGCTGGCGAGTGGGGCCAGCCGTGGTGGCTGACAGTCTTCCCCGGCCTATTCATACTGCTCGCGGTCCTGAGCGTGAACTTCATGGGCGACGGGCTTCGCGACGCGATCGATCCCAGGCTGGTCTTGGGCTCGCCACATTCTGCGGCCGCGAGCCCCACCAGCGACGAGCGCGACGCAAGCGCCGGTTGATAGCGGCGTCGGTTAACGAAGCAGTCGACAGTAGAGAGGCGCCCCGGCCTGTGCCATCCGAGGTGACACTGTGGCCGGGGCGTCTTCCTACAAGACGGTTCCGCGTCCCTGAGCCTGATTCGAATCTACTTTCCGCTCCCTGCGTGACCTGCGGGGCCGCCGCCGGCCTCGCCCTTGCCCGAGCCACTCGCGGAGCCGCTTGAGGGCCCCTTGCCCTTCCCCGCGTCTTCCGGCTTGCCCTGTTGCTTCCCCTGATTCCCCTGGAGCTTCACGCGGGCCCTGATCTGCTCCTTGAGCGCATTCTTGAACTCAACCTGATTCCGTATTGCCACACCCTTTTCGACCACGTCATCCTCGCCGACTCCCACGGCCTCCGCGATGGCGAGCCAACTGTGCTGCTGAGTGCGAAGCTGGAGCACCAGCCCTATCCTCGCCGCATCCCCCGCGCTGGCGGTGATGCTCACCGCACAAAGAACGTCCTGCGCGTCGAGGCCGGCTGCCGCCAGGGCCTGGACGTCGTCATCCTGCAAGCCGAAGCGGTCCCGGACCATGTCCATGGCCGCCGCATCGTCCAGCTCCTTCCTTCCGTTCTGCGCCTTTACCTTGGCACCGCCCTTACCGATGATCCCTCGGACGTACTGGCCGAACGCTGTGTTCGGAACGCCGAGTTGCTTGGCGATCTCGCCCCACCCTGCGCCTTCCGTGGCAAGAGCGAGAACCTCGTCCAGGCTCGTCCCGGAGTTCACGGCGATGCTGCAAGCGATGACTATCTCGCCCCAGCCGTAGCCCGCATCTCTGAGCGCCTGGACCGCTTCAGGCGTGAGCGCGAGCTCAGGGAAGCTATCGATTATGTTTGCCATGAACGAGCTGGAAGCAAGAGCTTCATCATCAGGAGTCGCAATGGTCGCCGCGTACGCCGTCCCACCCAACATAAAGGCCGCCAGCAAGAGCACAACCGCTGTCTTGAAAGTCGCAGGCTTCATCATGGTCCCTCCCATTAGTCGTTGTAGGTTCCTCTCTGCCCCAAGTACGTCGCCAAGAGTTCGCGCCACTTTCGGCGGAGGGGTCCTGCCCAGGGTCCCAGGGTTGCCGGTGCGGTGTTGCCTTGCGGGGACGGCGCGTTTGCGGCGCGCCTCGCTCGAATTCGGCGCTTAACGACGCTTAACACAGCCGAATTCTCCACCCCCCTCGCGTAAGCACCGGCAACCCCAGCGCCGTCAGGAAAGGAGACGGAAACTCATGGCGCCATACTCAGCTTAGATATTAAACGCCGGGACGGCCCGGCGATGTGATCCCCATCACAACCTTGAAAAGACACCGGTCCCGGTCAAGCCAGCGTTTCTACCTCCTTCAGCACGTCGTGCGCGAGGCGCGACTGCTCCTCGGCCGACTTGGCCTGGGCCGCGATCCCGCTGACCAGAGCCTCGCTGGCCCCTATGGCCTCCCGCGCGCTCTCGACGAGGTTCTGCATGTCCCCGGCAAGCTCTTCAGCCTGGCGCGCCACCTGTCGCGCGGATTCGAGGATCTCCGCCATGGAATCCTCAACCAACTTCGCCTCGGTCGCGCCCTTGCCCGCGGCGTCCTCGACATCCGCCATCAGGCTCAGGATCTCGTCAAATGAGCACTGAATCGCCCGAAAGACCTCCTCCACGCGGGAAGACTGCCGCGAAAGCCCCCTTACGCGCTCAACCGAGGCGCCCAGCGACTTCACTACATCGAGCGTGGAAGCCTTTATGCCTTCCATCAGCTTCTTTACCTCTTCCACCGCGCTCGCGCTCATCTCGGCGAGCCCGCCTATCTCCCGGGCGACCCTGCCGAAGTCGCGGCCCTGATCTCCGGACCGCGCCGATGCTATGCGCGCATCCAAAGCTATCAGCCCCACCTGATCCGCGATGTTCGCGATCCCCTGTAGGACCGCGTCGATCCGGTCCATCTGTTCCTGTAGGGCATCCACGTGGCAGCTCGCCTCGGTCGTGGTCTTCACGTTCGAGTCCACCATGAAGATGGTCTCGCGTATCACAGCGTTCGCCAGCGCAACCCTCCGGCCCAATGACGACACCATTGCTTTCGTTCTCTCCGCGGCCTTCGCGGTGACCTGAGTGCGGTCGGCGAGCATCCGGGCGGCATCCGCACCCACCTCCATGCGCGCGGCTATCGTCTGGGAGGCACCGCTGCAGACCTTGCTCGTTTCCACCACGCCGCCAAACGCCCGCAAGACCGCCTCAAGCGCGGACTGGGTCGCATCCGCCGACGTCCTCATGCCAGCCGACAGGCGCGCCGACCGCTCGCTCTCCTCGTGCGTGGCTTCGGCGGCCTTTCGGATGCCGCGCGAAACGTCCGCTAGGGTCCTCGTGATGATCCCCGAAACCACGAGGCCGAACACGAAGGCGAAAGCGAAGGCGAGCGCCACTCCGAGCTTGAGAAAGGTCGACAGCCGCTCAGTGCGCGCCATACGGGGGCCTATCTGCTCCCATATACGGAGCTGCATGTACTCGGAGCGGCTAATGAGCCACTCGCCCTTTCCCGAGAGCGCGCGGAGAAGCATGTATATCTTCTCAGGATCCTTCTCACCCTGCATGCTCACGAGGACGGCCGTGTATTCCGCGGCCGCGTCCGCGATGTCGGTGAGCATCGGAAGGATGGCGCGAACGTTGCGGCTGGGATGGCGCCGGAGAAGCTCCTCGAGGCTTCCAAGGAGCATCTTTACCTCGTTGAGCTGCTCCTCCGGCCGCGCGACCTCGCCCCCGCCCGCGATGGTGAGGTACACGTTCCCGGTGGTCTGGTATATCTTCTTGGAGATCTCCCCGCTGAGCTGAATGGCCGGGACGTCACACGTGTTCATTTGATGAAGCGCCGCCGTAAGGTGGGAAATGGCGTAGAACGTGAGAACGCTGAGGACAAACGTGGTCCACACCGTCGCGGCAAACCCGAGACGCACCCGCTCGGTCACACGCACGCGTGGCTTTCGTTGGCCGGCGTCGCCGGACCGGTGCCAACTGCGACCCAGCTTCCCTCACCTCCAGCCCAGCTTCGAACTCAGCGGGCACGGAGCGCACAATGCAACGAGAGGTGTCGCGGCCTCTTCAGGGCAGGCTCCGTATCCTTTCTTCCGCGAGACCCAGCGCCCTTTCCGGCGAAAGGCTTCCCTCAAGCGCCGCATGGAGGAACCTCTGCAGGACGGCGGAGATCTCCGGATACCTGACAAGCTTGGGACGGTGATGCAGCCACCGCATCTGCTCCAATTTGATATCGAGCAGCGGGTCCCGGGTGCGCGCATCCGGGCTCATCAGAAGGGAGGTCCAGACCGGCACCTCCTCCGGAAACCTCATCTGCACGCCCGGGCTTGTCATGAATTCAACGTACCTCCACGCTTCGTCCTTATGAGAAGAGTTGGCGGTCACCGCGAGCCCCTGGAACCCGCTCACGGATGACGACACGCAGCCCAGCTTGTCGCGCACCGCGCTCGCCACTGGAAGCAGCGACATCTTGCCGTGCCCCGCGATCTGGGACACGTCCGGGTCGTTCATGAGACCGCAGAGGAATGTCCAGTTTGGCGCAAAGGCCGCCTTGCCAGCGATGAAGACGTCCTTGGCGACAAGCTCGTCCGCGGTCAGAGCGAGCGGGTTGACGAGGCCCTCCCGCACCCACCTGACCATCGTCTCCAGAGCGACGAGCCCGGGCCCCCCGTTGAACGTGGGCTTGCCGTGCAGGTCAAAGATGTCCCCGCCGTACGCCCCCGCCAGCCAGACGTACTCGCAGACAAGGCCCTCCTTCTGGTTCCACGACGCGATCATCGGATACGTGACTATCCCCTTGCGCTTCAACTCGCGCATCTGAGTCTCCATCTCTTCCAGGGTCGCGGGCGGCGAGTCAAAGCCTGCCCGCTTCAGCATGTCCGCATTGTAGAAGAGAAAGTGGAGGTTTGCAAGGAAGGGCATGGCCCAGAGCCTGCCGCGGTGCTCGAAGGCTTCCAGGACCACGCGAGGGATGTCTTGCCTCGCCTTTGAGGCGAGGCCACGCTCGAGGGGAACTACGTATCCTTTTTCCGCAAACTCTGCGACCCAGATGAGGTCCATCAACACCACATCGTACGTGGCCACCGGTGATGACGCAGACATGACGATCTTCTGGTACTCCTCGTCATAGCGGACGAAATTCACCGTGACGTCGATGCCGCTCTCCTTCGTGAACTCTCGCGTCATCTCCGCGAACTGCTCAGGTTGGTAGCCCGCCTGGACCATGTAGATCACGTTCAGCCTCGGCTGAGCGCCAGCCGCTGAGCGCACGGGCGATGCCCAGGCGGATGCCATGGCGGCGATGGCGGCGGCTGCGACGACCACAACCCGTGCGGCACACCGCCGGCCCCCCGAGAAAGATCTTCGACCCCTGAAAGCGCGTGCTCCTTGGGCCACCGCCAACCCCTCCCAAGAGCAGGAAACGTTTCCGCGTACTCCATCTCACCTGGAAGCGGCCTCACGCGTATGCCCGGACGCTCGGTGACTCGAACACCCTCGTCAAAACCAGGCTTGCCGCGCCAATGACACAAGCGTCGTGGCCGAGCGCGGAGAGAACCACGTCCAGGTCTTTGCCCAGAACGGGCCACGCGCGCCGCCGCGCAGTCTCCTTGGCGCTTGTGAAGAACAGGTCGCTTCGGAGGGCGAGCTGCCCACCGAGGACGATGAGCTCGGGGTTGAAGCAGTTGATGAGATTAGCAAGGCCGATCCCCACGTACCGGCCGCTCTCCTCCACTATCGCCTGGGCGTGCGCATCACCCATCGCCGCCGCCTCCAACACCGTGTCCATGGTGATGGCCTCGATATCCCCGCCCGCGAGGTCCTCACACACGGTCTCGACGCCACGTTTGATGTCACTTATCATTCTCCGCGCGATGGCCGTGCCCGACGCCATGACGTCGAGGCATCCGAAGTTGCCGCACCTGCACTGGGGACCGTCGATGTCCACGGTCATGTGGCCGATCTCGCCCGCGCCGTCGTTGCGGCCGCGGTAGAGCCTGTCGTCGATGACTATGCCACCGCCGAAGCCATAGTCTGCCATGACGTACAGAAAGCTGGAGTAGCCCTTTGCAGCGCCGAACCACTTCTCTCCCCAGGCGGCCGCGTTTGCGTCGTTGTCCACCAGCACCTCGTGACCGAGCTCTTCCTCCAGCGCGTCCTTCAGGGCGAACCCACCCCATCCGGGCATGTGCGGAGACGCCTGGATGACCCCGGTGGACGTGTCAACGGGTCCTGGGTACACCACGCCGATGCCGAGCACCTTCTCTGGGGGCACCCGACCCGAATCGATGATCTCGCGTATCGCGGACACGATGACCGGGAGGCTCTTGCGAGGGCCTTCCTGCCACGAGAGAACACGCTCGGCCCTAGCAAGCACGCGCGCGTCGAGATCGGTGAGGCATGTGCGCACCCGGCCCACCTCTATGGAGACTCCGCATGCCGCGTACACCCCCCGGTTGAGCTCGAGCATGACTGGCTGCCTGCCGCCGGTGGAATCTCCGAGCCCCACCTCACGCACGAATCCCTCTGCGATGAGCTGGTTCACGATGGATGATACCGTCGCAGGATAGAGCTGACTCATCCTGGCGGCGTCGGCCCGCGAGATAGGGCCGTGCTGCCTCACGATGTTCAAGATGATATTGCGATTGATGGTCTTGACAAGTTTCTGGTTTCCCTTCGGGACCGTGCCCACCCGAAGGCGAGAGAGCCCTGCCAAAGCGTCTGCGCTCCTTTCCCCATACGCGATAACGCTGCCCGCGCGTCAAGCATAGTGCCGCAAGTTTTCGCGTCTTCTCTGTTCGCGCCGCTCGCGTCTCAAGCGCGCTTTCCGCGGAAGGCAAGGCCGGGAAGCCTGGAGAGGCGCCCGCGCAGAGGAGCACCCAGACTCGTGGAGGACGCCGTTGACCCCTCCCGCATGGCACTGCGCCACCTCAAGATCGGCCAAAGTCCACGAAGCCGTCGGGGTCAGCGGAATCGGCAGCCGCTTGGGAAGTTCAACGGCCTCGTGGCGGCCTACTTGGTACGCCATCGCTCGCCCAGGGCCCGACGGTTATGATACATTCTTCGTACATGAAGAAAAGTCCTTCAGAGAGTTGTCCGGGGACCGGTGCCGCAGGCTCCTGTTCGGCGCCTGTTCAACAATCACCCTTTCACGCTTCCCGACGTGAGCCCTTGCACGATGAATCGCTGGAACAAGAGAGCCAACAGCACTGGAGGAACCGCGGCCATGACGCCGGCCGCGGATATCTGGTCGTAAGCGGTTATGTACTGGCTCCCGAGCTCAGCGATGAACAGGGGAAGCGTTATGGCGTTGTTCGAGCGCGTGAAGATCAGGGCCAGGAGGAATTCGTCCCATGCCAAGAGGAACGAGAGTATCCCGGTGGCCACAAGCCCCGGCGCGCACAGAGGGAGTGCAACGTGGCGGAGCGCTTGGAGCCTCGTGCACCCGTCGATGCGGGCAGCTTCCTCGAGCTCCGTGGGGATCGTAAGGAAGAACCCCCTCATGATCCAGATGACGAACCCCAGGATAAACGTGGTGTACAGGATGATGAGGCACAGCTTCGTGTCGAACAGGTGGAAGGACGAGCCAATGTTCATGAACCCATAGTCTACGTACGACACAAGAACGAAAAACGGTATGACCAGCGCGATGGTCGGCAGCATGCGTATGGACATGAGGGAGAGCACAAGCGTCTTCTTGCCCTTGACCGGTAGACGCGCCAAGGCATACGCGGCAAGGGTGCCCGTCACGAGGCATATCGCTGTCACGGAACTCGCGACGATCATGCTGTTCCGTATGGCATAAACGAACCTCTCGCCGACCTCGCTCGACAGATCGAACATGACTTTGAAGTTCGCGAAGGTCGGACGGCGAGGGAACCAATGCGTCGCGCGGTCGGAAATGAGCTCGTTGTATGGAGTGATGCTTGAGATGGCAAGCCACGCGACCGGGGCAAGGGTCCATACGACTATGGCGATGACCGCGGCGTAAAGCGTGATTCGCCGCGCCCACAGCAGCGTCTTCCTTCTTCGCCCAGGAACGTTCACGTCGATCCCTCCGGGTTACGCCTATCTCTTCCAACTTCCAGACCAGCAATGTCGGTATTTGGCACGGGCCTCTTCGACTGCGTCAGTATCCCTCCTCGGTGTAGAACAGCCTGATGTACACGAGCGCGAGCCCCAGGATGAACAGGGCCACGAGGAACGAGAGCGCCGCACCGCTCCCGAAGTGCAGGAACTTCATGCCGACCTCGTACGTGAGCACGCCCAGCACCCTGATGGAATACTGCATGATAATGTAGATGATGTCGAACACGCGGAAAAGCTCCATGGTGCGCAGGACCAGCACGACGAGGAGCACCGGCTTGAGCAGCGGCAGCGTTATTCGAGTCAGCTTGCGCCAGAAACCCGCGCCGTCCACTGTGGCTGCCTCGTAGAGGCTTTCGGGGATAGTCTGCAGCCCCGCCAGCACGAGCAGGACCACGAGTGGCGTCACCTTCCACGTGTCCGCGATGATGATCATGTTGAGCGCCCGGGTGACCCCCATCCATTTCAGGAAAGGACCTAGCACCGGGACGCTTTCAAATGGCACGTCGAACCCCAACCAGACCTGGTCATATGTTGGTGGAAACACGTGGAGGACCTTCATGAGCCCGTTCAGTGCCCCAAACTTCGAGCCCGCGAATATCCACTCCCACATCCGGGCGTTCACCACCGTGGGCAGGGCCCACGGGAGGAGAATGATAGCTCGCACAAAGGATCTGCCCACAAACTTCGCGTTGAGCACCAGCGCCATGGCGATGCCGAGCACGAGTTCAACAAGGAGTGACACGACGGTGAAGTACACCGTCACTCGCACCGCCGGCCAGAAAAGGTCGGACTGGGCGAAGTAGTATACATAGTTGGCAAGCCCTACGAACCTCGTGTTTATGCCGCCAACCATCGGCTCTGCCTCGTGGAAGCTGAGGTAGAACGCGAAGAGCAGGGGGCCTATCACTACCGCAAGTATGAGGATGACGCTAGGGCTAAGAAGCCACCACGCGAGCCTTCGCCCTTCTGGATCGCGCTTTCGTGGTTTTCGTGAGATCATTCCTTCTACCCCCGTTACCCCGCGGAGCCCCCACAGGTCTGGCCTGATGACAAGCCGAAAGCCTGCAGGCTCCACCGGCCTTCCTCCCCCGGCTCGAGCACGGTGAGGCGTGCCGCCCGCATTGGGGGCGGCACCCGGGTACGTGCTGCCCCCAATGCCTCAATCTCCACGTGTGAACCGGGACGGGGTTAGGCGTCCCGACGCCCCCACCCCGTCCGCGTCGCATTCCTCCGCCCACACGTTACTTCCTGGCCAGCACCGCCTTGATCTCCTCCGCCGCCTTGTCCAGCGCGGCCTTGGGCTCCATCTTCATCTGGAGTGCCTCGTGAATGTACCTCTGCAGGATGGACGACACCTCGGGGTACGGGGGCACCTTGGGCCTGTGGTGAACCGCAGCGATCTCTTCGCTCTTGATGGCCATCGTCTTGTCCATCATGTTCGCGTAAGCGCTCTTCTGCACCGACGTCCACACAGGCATCTCCTGCAAGTAAGACCGCTGCACGAGCGGGCTCGTTATGAACCTCACATACTTCCAGGCGAGGTCCTTCTTACGTGAGTTTGCCATTATCGCAGCGCCTTGGAATCCACTTACAGATGCCGTCTTGGTCTTGTCGGCCACCGCCTTGGCCACGGGGATCAGCCCCATTTGACCCGCGCCGACGACCTTGGAGACCGCCGGGTCGTTCATGAGGGCATACTGGAACGTCCAGTTCGTGGTGAAGGCAGCGTTGCCGGAGATGAAGTCGTCTTTCGCAGCGGTCTCGTCGTTGGTCAGGCATTTCGGGTTGGCGAGGCCCTCCTTTAGAAGGCTCACCATGAACTCGAGCGCCTTGACGCCCGGGCCCTCGTTGAAGATGGGATTGCCGTTCGCGTCGAACGTATCACCGCCGAACGCGCCGGTGAGCCAGACGTACTCGCAGACCAGCCCCTCTTTCTGGTTCCACGAGTCGGTCCACGGGTACTTGACGATGTTCTTGGCCTTCATGACCCTCATCTGTTCGACCATTTCCTCGAGGGTCTTTGGCGGGCCGCTGAACCCCGCCTTCTTAATCATGTCAGCGTTATAGAAAAACAGCTGGAAATTCGCAAGGAAGGGCATCGCCCACGTCTTCCCGTCGAACACGAAGGCGTCCATGATAGCCGGAGCTATATCCTTCCGCATCTCCGGAGTGATCTTGTCATCGAGGGGTATCACCATCTTCTTTGAAGCGAACTCAGCGGTCCAGATAAGGTCGAGGAGTATGACGTCGTATGTCGCAACGGGGGCCACGGCGGAGGCCACGATCTTCTCGTGCTGTTCGTCGTACTTGACGAAGGTGATGTTCACCTTGGTGTCCGTGAGGAACTCGAAGAGGTCTGCCATATCGCGGATATCATCGGGTTGGTAACCGGCTTGGGCCATGTAGATGACGTTGAGCGTCTCGGCCGCCGACGCTCCGAGACCGCAGCTAGCAACGAGCGCGAGCACGCATAACGCTAGCAGGATGACCTTTCGCACCTTGGAAACCTCCTTCCGAATTCGCATGGCGCTCTCGCCTATAAGGACTCGTCCATCACACCTCGCCACATCCGCTCCTGCCTCCGAGGCCCTTCGGACCCCGGACCGGGCTGAGAGCTCCCCTGCTCCCCGCCTCGCGGGGCCCTGCGCCCGCCAAGCGCCAGGCCAGCACCCCCTCACCTCCCATGCCTTTCCGTTTCACGGCCCAAGCCCGCCGTCAGCCGGGTGCGCGTTTCACCGGGTCTGCTTCGCCCCTCGCAGCCCCCACCGCCCGCCGGCCAGGCGTCCGCTGGTTGGTTCGCCCACACGTCGAGAGAATGTCCTGCGATGGACCTTACTTCGTTGTGTGCCTGAACAAACATCCCACGTCCGGCCCCTTCGCTCACCACGACCCGTCCCGTCTCCGCCCAAGAGCATGCTGAGGCCGCGACGCTGGGAAACACACCGTTTAGGCAAGCGCGCCTCGGCCGTGTCGCCAGACGCCCCTTATCGCCGCCCCCGCCCGCCACGCGGCGGTCGTGCGAGTGTCGACACGAGCTCGGCATGTCCACGGAAGGAAAAGAGGACCTGCCGTGCCGCACTTGGCCATCGGCCTGAGCTATCTTTAGAGTCTGGTTAAACTAACCTCGGGATCCATTCGACGCCTCCCCGGAATCTCCTTCCACGAGCGAAAAAAACAGCCCCGCGTTTTCGCGGAGCCGTCCGGGAGAAGGCTATCGCAGTGTCTTTCGGTAACCGGGGTCACGCACCCTGACCGCTCCCGCTGCCCGTCGCAGCGGGGACGACGGGGGCGGGAGGCTCAAGCGCATAGCCGATGAGCATATCCACGAGGTCAGGGAACTCGATGCCCGCAGCCCTGGCAGCATCGGGCAAGAGGCTCGTCTCGGTCATACCGGGGATCGTGTTCACCTCAAGGATGTAAGGCACGCCGCCCGGCCCGACGATGAAGTCAGCCCGAGACATGCCGCGGCACCTCAGGGCCTTGTGGGCAGTGACAGCAGCCTGCTGCGCAGCTTTGTACGTGGCCTCGGGCACGCGGGCCGGGATGATGTGCTCGCTCATTCCTTTGGTATACTTGGCCTTGTAGTCGTAGAGGCCTGTGGAGGACACTATCTCGATCACGGGAAGTGCGCGCGGCTCAAGGTTCCCGATGACGCCCACTGTGATCTCCGTTCCGGCAACATACTCCTCCACGAGCGCCTCTTCATCGTAACAGAAGGCGTGCTTCAGCGCGTCTGTAAGCCCGTCGGGTTCTTTGACGAGCGTTAACCCAATGGTAGACCCCCCACCGTTCGGTTTGACGATGGCCGGAAACCCCAGCATTTCCTGGACGCGCCGGGTGACCTCGTCGCGGTCGGTCGAGTCGAGATCTCGCCTCGTCACAGTAATGGCCCGGGGGCATGTGAGCCCTTCCAGGCGGAAGAGCTTCTTTGACATCGCCTTGTCCATGGCAAGCGCGCTGGCGAGGACACCTGATCCCACGTAGGGAATGCCTAGAATCTCGAGAAGCCCCTGCAGGCAACCGTCCTCGCCGTACCTGCCGTGCAGCGCGATGAAGACCACGTCCGGCCTCTCCCTGAGGAGGGCGGGCACAAGCGAATCATCCAGGTCAAGGGTGATGACATCGTGGCCTTTCGCCTTCAGCGCGATCCCCACCTGCTGCCCGGTGCGCAGCGATATCTCTCTCTCTGCCGATCTTCCACCGAGTATCAGAGCGACTCTCTTCTTCATGGCCGTGCCGTGGGCCGCGACAGGGCGCGCCCCTCTCCTTTCCACAAGCTGTCCCGCGCCGCCGTGGGCCTCGCTCGCGCGTGCGCTTCGCGCGGCCAGAAGGCGGCACGTATGCTACAATCCGTATATGAGCGGCGCCATCACTCGCACCGCTATGAACGACAACAATGACACATACAGGACCGCGGTCGCCGCCACCACGCCTACCGCGATCGAGATGACCTCGCGTGGCAGTGCCTGGGACCTCTTGGCGTAAATCACCCACGCCATTTCAAGGATGATCACGAGGGACAGGAGGGCGGCGCATCTCAACATCCAGGCAAGACCCACGGTCATACCCCCGGTCGGGAAGCGAGTCTTCTATATACTATGCCGCCCGCCGGGAAAATGCGAAAGGCTCCCTCCGATGCCCCACGTCTTCAGTTCGTCGATGAGATCGTGCTTCGTAAGGTCCAGATGGATCGGGGTGATGGAGACAAGGTTGTTTCTCACCGCGACGGCGTCAGTGTCCTCGTCTTCGTCGCAATCTATGACATCCCCCGCCATCCAATAATACGTGCGTCCTCTCGGGTCCACCCGTCGATCGAACACATCCCTCCACTTCCGCGTCCCGAGCCTCGTGATGGCGACGCCGGCGATGTCATCCTGGTCGACCGAGGGGACATTGATGTTCAGGAGCGTGCCGGGTGGAAGGCCCTTTTCGAGCACTTTCGAAACCATCCTCGCCCCGAACCTAGCGGCGTATTCGTACTGGCAGTTCTCGAAGGCCGCCACAGAAAGCGCCATTGAGGGAAGCCCGCATATGGCTCCCTCCACCGCGGCGGAGACCGTGCCGGAATACAGCACGTCAGTGCCCAGATTAGGGCCGCGATTGATCCCCGACACGACCACGTCCGGCCGCCTCTCAAGCAATGCCTGGACCGCCAGCTTGACGCAATCCGATGGCGTTCCGTCCACCGCCCAGGCCTCGGCAGCCACACCTGGAATGGCGACTTTCTCGACGCGGAGCGGGCGGAGCACGGTGATGGCGTGACCGGTGGCGCTTCTCTCCCTGTCCGGAGCGACGATCACAACCTCCCCGACCGTGGAGAGTTCGGAGGCAAGGATGCGGATACCGTCCGCGAGGATCCCGTCGTCGTTGGTCACAAGAATTCTCACCGCCGCACCATCACTCCTCATATCCGACCCGGTACACCCCCTCCACCCCTGCTATCTCATCGAGGAGCCTGTCCTTATGCACCGAGAAAGGCACCTCGAGCGCCAGGTGAAGGGATGCCTCGTGCCCAGCTTCCAGCGTCTCCATCTCCACGTCCTTGATGCTCACCCCGTACTTGCCGAGCACGGTGGCGATGGCTCCGAGCTGCCCCGGCCTGTCCTGCATCTGCACGAAGAGAGTATCCCGCTTCGTGTAGATGAACCTGCGTTCGAAGCGATCCAAAGCGATGAGCACCACCACGACTATGCCCGTGGTCAACGCGCCCGCGAGATAGAAGCCGGTTCCAACCGCAAGCCCGATTCCCGCCACCACCCATAGGCTGGCCGCCGTGGTCAGCCCTTTAATGTTCGCGCCCTCTCTGAGGATGGTTCCAGCACCGAGAAACCCTATACCGCTCACGACCTGAGCCGCGATGCGGCCTGGATCGTACTGAATCACCCGTGTGAAACCGGCGAACGCGTACTGGGAGATCATCATTATAAGTGCGGATCCCACGCACACGAGGATGTGCGTTCTGAATCCCGCGGGGCGCTTGTGGCTCTCGCGCTCTAAGCCAATGAGGCCGCCAAAGAGCACCGCAAGCAAAAGGCGTAGCACCATTTCGGCCTGGGTAATCACACACCGCCACCTCCTCGCGCAGCCCGTCCCCGACTTCGAGGTACGCCTCCGGCGACGCAGGACGCGCCTAACTCATGTCGCGCGACGCGGCTGCCTGTATGCCGGTTGCATTGAATTATAGCACACGCTCCCATCGCCGGAAAGAGAGGAGGACAACAAGAAGCGGCGGTGCGCCCCGGCCCTAAAGACCGCCGGACGAACTCACCCGCCGCAGCGATCGCCCGTCAACTCGTCATCGCGTCCCCGTTCGACGCCGAACCTCAACCACTCGCCCTTTGGGAACTCTGCTGGCGCTCGTTCAGCACGCGCATCGCCACCGTGTGCACCACGCCCCTCAAGTGCTCGAGCGCCTCCAGCACGGGACCTACCGCATCCTCCCCGCAGAGCTCCTTTAGCGCCTGAAGCGCGTAGAACCGGAGATCCTCGTTCTCCAAGCACACTCGCACCAAGGGCTCAACCGCCCTCCTGTCGCCCAGGGACCGCAAAGCCTGAATGGCGCCGTAGCGGACATCCGTGGACTCATCAGCGAGAGCGGCGATGAGATGCTCGAGAGCTCTGAGGTCCCCTGCCTTGCGCAACGCCTCGACCGCCTCATACCTGACCTGGGGATCAGCATCGCTGAGCAAACCCGCGAGACGAGGCACCGCTCTCTTGTATTTGAGTTCCCCGAGGAGCTTTGCCGCCCGTCGACGCACGTTTCGGTCAGGATTCTCAAGAGCGCCCATCACCGCTCGCGCCACGTCGTTCTTGGGAAACTTCATTATGGCGTGGGTGATGCTGTACGCGACATACGGGTTCTCTTCTCGAAGGGCCTTCACGAGCGGCAAAAGCGCCCTCGATTCCGCGATGGACCCCAAGGCTTCGGCGGCCCAGCTCCGCACGGAATCGTCGGGATCCTCCAAGGCGTATATGAGGACATCGACCGCGCGAGGCTCGGGCAGCTTGCTCAGGCCGTAGGCGGCGCGCCTGCGGGCGAACACATCACCCTCTCGAAGCGCTGCTATGAGGACATCAACGATCTGGCGCCGGACAGCCGCAACCTCGGCCCTGGTCTGTTCGCGCCCCTCGCCGTCGAGCTTGTCTAGGTCTTCTTCGAGGCGAGTCAGCTGGTGGATGAGGACGTCGATCCTATCGGTTTTCTCAGACATTCGGATCACCCCCGCACCCCACCGGAGGACCCGACCAGGCCCCTTCGTCACACCCGCTGGGCTGGCCTTCCAGCTTGGGCACCTGGCGCCCTGCCTCGAAAAGCGACGAGGGCTCACAGGGCCGTGCCCGATGCCGAGCCCCCAAAAGCGTCACTCAGCGAGACTAGAACGCCTCACCGTCGCATCGCAACGGAAATGGGCGCATCGGGAGGCGCGTTACTCTTTCGACGCCCCTTCGGTGATTCCTCCCGAGCCGACGAAACTTAGGTCACCGTGCCTTCCTGCCGCAATGTGGGCACGTCTCAGCGTCGAGGGGCATTGTGTCATGGCACCTCAGACACTCTTTCTTCACAGGTTTCCCGCAATGAGGGCAGAAAGCCAGGTTGTGAATGTACCTACGCTTGCAATGCGGGCACACCAGGAGGGTCCCGCGCGGTCTCAAGAGCAGATACGCGCAAAATACGATCAAAACGCCGACATACCCCACCATCAGCGCGCTTACCAAGATCCCTGCGGCCCAAAGCAACGGATTGGCATCTCGTCCGCGCGCGTCCCGGAAGGTCCACCACGCCATCACTCCACCCACTGCAAGGGTGGCGAGGATGACCGTCCAGTTCACACCAGGTTTCATGTGTCCTCGCGCCGACCCGCCGCGACCCCTTCAGCGCTGCGAGGGCCGGCCTCCCCTCCCCCCGGTATGTAGGTAAACCGCCACAAGCTCGCGCTACTTCGCAGCGCCGAGGTCCGGTCTCAGGCTATCGGCGTTGCGCTCCAGGGACGGCACGCTCGCGGCGCGCCTCGTTCGAATTCGGCGCGCGAGACAGCCACATTCCGGGCGCCCCGTCGCGCAAGCACCGGCAGCCGTCGCGCCGTGAAATAAGGAGACGAAAGCTTATGGCGCCAAACTTAGATGCGCGGATCCCTTGAAAAAAACGACAGAGTCTCAGCCTGTGGGTCGCGGGTCATAAGGTCGGTCACCGCCTGCATGGGATCCAATTCCGAGAACAAGATCTCGTGCAGTTTCTCCGCCACAGGCATGTCCACTCCCATGCGGCGGGCGAGCATCACCGCGGCCCTCGTCGTTGGAACGCCTTCCACCACCATCTTCGTGGAGGCGAGCACCTCGTCGGCCTTGCGTCCTCGACCGATCTCGATCCCGGCTCGCCGGTTGCGCGAGTGCATGCTCATGCACGTAACCACGAGATCGCCCATTCCGGAGAGCCCGGCAAACGTGAGCGGGTTCGCCCCCAGCACTATGCCCAGCCGCGCGATCTCCGCGAGGCCTCGTGTCATCAAGGCGGCCCTCGTGTTGTCTCCGAACCCGAGCCCTTCCGCGATCCCAGTCGCGAGCGCAACCACGTTTTTCAGCGCGCCCCCCAGTTCCACGCCGATGACATCGTGGCTCGTATACACCCGCATGGTCGGGCACATGAGAGCCTCCTGCGCCAGCTTCGCCACCCTGCCGTCAAATGATGCGGCGACGATGGCGGTCGGCACCTCCCGCGCCACCTCCTCAGCGTGGCTCGGGCCGGAGATCACCCCGATGTTGTCGTGGAGTTCCGGCGGAAGCTCCTCAGCTATCACCTGGGACAGCCGCAGCAACGAGCCCTCTTCTATCCCCTTCCCCGCGTGTATCACGGCGTGCTCCCGCCCGAGATAGGGCCTGGCAGCCCGTATGACCCCTCGCATATACTGGGAAGGCACGGGCACGAAAAGCAGCGTGTTGCGGCCGACCACTTCACCCAGGTCGGTCGTGGCGCGGACGCCCCGGGGAATCTTGACCCCGGGCAAGAACGTCTCGTTCGTACGAGAATTCGAGATCTCCTGCGCCACTTCCTCTTCATGTGCCCAAAGGTCGACTTCGAATCCGTTGCGCGCGAGGAGCATCGAGAGGGCTGTGCCCCAGCCCCCCGCGCCGATCACGCCTGCGTGCCTCGCCAAAGTCACGCTCACCTTCCTCCATTACAGCCGCTTCCCGCGGCCTCCCGCACCCGCACGCTATGGGCTGACACGAGCGCGCTCAATCCGCAGGCTCTCCAAGCTTCCGCTCTTCGCCCGCAATGAGCCGCTTGATGTTGGAGCTGTGCTTTATCAGTGCGATCCCACCCACGGCAGCCACGAGCAGAACGTATTCTCCAGGCATCCCCAGGATGTACGCTGCAAGCGGCGCGAGAGCCGAGATCACCACGGACCCAAGCGAGACGTAACGCGTGAGCGCGACCAAGATCCCCCAGATGGGTGCGAGAACGAGCGCGACCACGGGCATACTGGCGATGACTATGCCGCTGCCGACCCCCATGCCCTTGCCTCCACCGAAGCGAAGAAAGACTGACCATGCACCGCCCACAGCCGCCGCGATGCCGCATGCCGCCGCGCCTACCGTTCCCGCAGCCCCCTGGCCCAGGTACACGCTGAGCGCCCCTTTCCCCACATCCCCAGCAAGCACGATGAGCGCCGGCCCCGGCCCGAGGACCCGCAGCACGTTCGTAGCGCCAATGTTCCCGCTACCACGCTGTCTCACGTCCACGCCCTTCCAGTACCTCCCGACGAGGTACCCGAAGGGAATAGCCCCAAGGAAGTAACTTAGGACAACCAACAGAACAAGCTTCTCCCAAGCCACGGCTTCTCCCCCGATCTCTTGCCTCCCGCTATCCTCTCCGGCGGAACTTAAGCCTCAGCGGGGTCCCTTCGAAATCGAACGCCTCTCGCAGCCTGTTCTCAAGGTAACGCTTGTACGAGAAATGAACCAGGCCTGGATCGTTCACGAAGAAGGAAAACGCAGGAGGCCGTACCCCAATCTGCGTGCAGTAGAAGATCTTGAGTTGACGCCCCCCGTCGTGCGGCGGCTCGACCCTCATCTGGGCTTCCTCGATCACCTCATTCAGCACCGACGTCGCCACGCGGCGCGCGTGGTTATCCGCGACCCTCGTGACGGTTTCCATGAGCTTCGGGAGCCCGGCGCCATTCAAAGCGGACACGAATACCCGCGGCGCGTACGAAAGGAACACCAGATCGGCTTGGATAGCGTTCTCCAGCCTTGTCCGGGTCTCCTCCTTCTCATCGACCAGGTCCCACTTATTCAGCACAAGTACGCAGGCGCGCCCGGCCTCGTCGGCGTACCCCGCTATCCTCACATCCTGCGCAGCGATGCCTTCAACCGAATCCAGCACGACGAGCGCCACATCGCACCTCTCCACAGCCTTCGCCGCCCGCAGCGCACCGTAGTACTCCACTGCGCTTCTGACCTTTGCCCTCCTACGCATGCCGGCTGTATCAATGATGACGAACCTTCGGCCCCGCCACGTGAAAGGCGTGTCGATCGCATCTCTTGTCGTTCCGGGCTCCGGACTCACAATGGATCTTTCCTGTCCGAGGACGGCGTTGACAAGAGAGGATTTCCCAACGTTTGGCCGCCCCACCACCGCAATCTTCACAGCCTCGCCTGCCTCCAGTTCATCGTCCGCAGTCGAAGGCGAACGCTCCGGCAGGCGCGCGACGATGGCGTCGAGGAGATCGCCTATCCCGGTGCCATGCACCGAAGACACAGGGAGCGGGTCCCCAAGCCCCAAGGCGTAGAACTCCACGTAGTCGCTGCGCCTCGCGCCCTCGGCCTTGCTGGCCACAAGCATCACCGGGCGGCCGGACCGCCTCAGCATGTCGGCTACGTCGCGATCCTGCGGCAGGAGGCCGGACTTTGTGTCCACGACGAACACGACGAGGTCGGCCTCTTCCACCGCCAGCTTCGCCTGGGCGGTGGTCATCTCCTGGATGGGGTCGGCCCGCGGCGCGATCTCGATGCCCCCGGTGTCCACAAGGACAAACTTGCGGCCGCCCCACTCCACGTCCGCGTAGATGCGATCCCTCGTCACTCCGGGGGTCTCCTCCACGATGGCGTGCTGTGTCCCGACCATCCTGTTGAAGAGCGCGGATTTGCCCACATTCGGCCTGCCCACGATGGCGACTACCGGAGCTGCCACGCGCACCCACCTCTCTTCAGCGCACGTGCCGCGAAGGAAGCCGGGGTCGGGTCGACCACGTCCACCGGGACTCCGCAAACGCGCTCGAGCTCGCTTACGGTCATGTCATCGAGGAACCTGGGGGCGTCAGCCTTCAGAGAGACGCTGGGTATGACAATGGCGTCGCACCCTCCCCGGCCGATCGCGGCGGCGAACGTCCTCGCAATATCTTGCCCGGTGAGGAGGCCCGCAACGCCTATCCGCGGCCCGAAGAACCTGTTCTTCACCAGGAGCGCGCGACACGAAAGACCTTTCACGCTCTCGAGAAACCTGCACGCTTCGTCTATCACCGGGTACGCAGCTTCCCCCGTGATGGCGACGAGCCTCACGGGGATCTTGGTGCAGCGCGGCAGGTTTGCCGCTCGTCGCATCTCGTCGAGCTCGTCGACGAAATCCCGCAGGAGTCCGACCCCGTTTTCGATCTGTGGAAACCCTTCGTATGCCTCGCGGCTCGGGACCGTCTTTCCCGCCAGCACGTAGAACTCGTCCGAGGCGAAAACAAACCTGGATGAGAACCGCTCGAGGAAGTCCTCCTGCCACTTCTCAACAGAGGCCACCACCCGCGCCGCTGCCTCTTGGCTGACAGGGGCGAGTGGGAAAAGCCCCCGCCTGTGCCTGGTAAGGCCGACCGGGACCACCGCGCAGGATTTGACCCCTGGGTAGAGCGACGAAATGTCACGGACGGTTCTCTCAAGTTCATCGCCGTCATTAATCCCCGGGCAGAGCACGACCTGGGTATGAACGACGATACCCGCAGCCACGAGCCTTGCGAGACCGTCCATCACATCACATGGACCCCTCCTGCCGAGGAGCCGCCCGCGAGTGACAGGGTCTGTCGAGTGCACCGACACGTACAGCGGAGAGAGCCTCATCGTCGCCACACGGTCGTAGTCATCCTCCGTGAGATTCGTGAGAGTGATGTAGCTCCCGGTCAGAAAGGAGAGCCTGAAATCGTCGTCTTTAACCCGGAGTGTCCTGCGGACTCTGCGTGGAAGCTGGTCCACAAAGCAGAACACACACCGGTTGCGACATCTCCTCACCCCGTCGAAGATCGCCTCGCCGAACTCCAGGCCACATGGCTCGTCATAGTCTTTGGTGACTTCCACCACGAGCGTGTCCCCGTCGGGTTTCTCGACCACGAGGGAAAGCTCCTCCTCGGCGCACAGGAATCGATACTCGAGAATGTCCCGCACCGGTCTGCCATTGATGGCTACTAGCCTGTCCCCCGGCGCGATGCCGGCCTCCTCGGCTATGCTCCCTGCATCCACCCGACGCACGATAGCGCCGCGGATCGAACGCCCTGAAGTGCTGCTCGTGTGCCCTTCACCTGCCCTCCCGTCCGACCTGAGATGCCCTTCTCTTCATAAGAAGTCAGGCGCTCGGCGTGTCCCGCAAGAACGAGCTACAAGAAGAGGAGGGACGTATGCCCTCCTCGCACAGCGCGTTCAACGAGTCACAGCGAGCGCAAGACAGCCTCGCTCCTGCGAATCAGTAGATGATGTCGTAGAGAGCATCCTGTAGAGCTTTGTCGTTGATCTTGATCTGCGCCGCGTCTCTGAGCTCGCTCATTACAGTGGACGTGGGCTTGGCCTTGTCACGCTTGAGCTGCTTTACGATCTTGTCGCGCACCTCTTCAAGAGGGGGAATACGCTCGGGCTTTCGGTCCTCGACCCTTATGATGTGATACCCGAACGAAGACTTCACCGGGCCACTGGTCTCGCCGACCTTCAGAGCAAAGGCAGCCTTCTCGAAAGCAGGATCCATAGCCCCCTTCTGGAAGTAGCCGAGATCTCCGCCTTTGTCTTTCGTCGCCGTATCCTCGGACTTCGTCTTGGCGAGTTCGGCGAAATCCGCGCCGTTGGCGAGCTCCTTCTGTATCTCCTTCGCCGTGTTCTCGTCCTTGACCAAAATGTGGCGCGCCCTTATTTGCTCGGACTCCTTGAAGTCGTCCTTGTGCTCGTCATAGTACTTCTTGATCTCGTCGTCGGTCACAGTCACGTCTTTCGAGGCGATCGCCTCGAGCAACAGGCTCGTCCGGATTTGGCTCCGGAGATCGTCAAGCGTCATTCCATACTGTGAAAGAGCCTGCTCCAGGTTCGCGTCGGAGCCGAACTGCGTCTTGAGATTGTCGATCTCGGCGGCCACGTCTTCGTCGGTCACCTGGATGCCGTACTTGGCGGCTCCCTGCTTGATCAGCTCCTCACGAATCATGTTGGCCAAGAGCTGCCTGCCGGATTGCTTTTCGAGTGCGGAATAGAATTGCTTCCATGTGATCGAAGTGGAGTTGACCTTGGCGACAGCCCTTAAATCAGAGTACGTCCACGCGGCACCGATACCTATGAGGGCAAGGATCACTACGGCTATGACTATGGTTAGCGACCTTTTGCTCTTCACGCCGGGTTCCTCTCCTTTCGAATCGCGCCCGCAGCGGGCATCAGAAGGACGAAACCAGTGTACCACACCCCATTTGGGGTGTCAACTCCGACAGGCTCCCGCCGGAGCGCCGCCGCTCTCGAGACGCTGCTTGACCCCTTTCACTAGGTTCACGAACCTGGGGTACGAACGCCTCATCCCCCACACCGTGAGCGGGCGCCCGAGGCCGATGAGCCCCACAGCCCTTGAGAGGAACCCCCCGATCTTCGTAACAAGCCCGACCTCCGGCAAGGTGTCGACCAGCATGTAGTCGTTGGACGAGAGCCCGCAGATCCGAAAGATGCTCTCGACCGCGCGCTTGACCACCCCCTTCGCGGCGCCCATCCCGATGATGTAGACCTCTCTTCCCGCTTCGTCGGTACCCATGAAGAAGCAAGTTCCGATCTGAGCGGGGCTCGTCTTGTCATAGTGAGGAAGCCTTAGGATCTCTTGCGGCTCGGGTATTCTATCAGAAGGCAGCCATCCCAGGTGAATGGCTGCCGCTACAACCGACGAATGTGAACTTCCGTAGCAGTGGTAAATCACCTTCATTCGGGGGCATCCTCCGTCCATACCACAAGCCCGGCTACGCCGCCCCGCCACGGCCCATGCTCCTAATGCTTGACCACGATGAGTGTCCCACCGCCCAGATCGTGCACCACGCCGTCGAGGATCTTGGCAAGGTACACCGCCATCCTGTGCAGGTCATCCTCGTTGTCCGCAAAGAATATGGGAGCTCCGCCCCCTACCCTGTCACGCTTTGTCGTGACGATCGCGGCGATCGTTTGTTCCAATGTTACGTCCACGGGTCCTTCCCCACCCCCGCATCCCGTGTCCCCTCACACCCCACGATACTCGCGCTCACTCTCGTGACGCCGTCGGGCGCGCGTGATGTCCCGACCCGCATGGCCGGCCCGGGACGGGCGAGCCTCGTTTGTTGCTCGCGCCGGACGCAGGGACAGGGACGCCTGCGCACCGCTAACGCCATCCCGCCCGCCTCACCCGTCAGCCGTGGCCCGAGGTTGCAGCAACCTAGCATATGCATGCCTCCGCCACCAGCCGGGGTTTCGCCCTGCCTTGGCCAAGCCCCGGTTAGTCCGCGGCCATGCGGCCCGCGCGGGTCGCGAGGGGTTTTCGCACCGACGTCTCGATGACGGGCACTCTCCTCACCACCTCCAGAAGCGCCTCTACATCCCTCTCAATGGGCACGATAACCATGCCTGCCCTCCCGGTCTTCACGTCTAGGCGCATGAGCGGGGTGAAGTCTCGTTCGCTCACGTCAAGCCTGGCGCCCATTATGCTCGCCACATCGTGCACGATAGCCTGCCTCTGGCCGACGTTCGCCAGCGTTGCCCTGGCATTGTCGTCTTTCGGTTCCACCACCACCCCGATTCCCTCGGTCTCGATGACCGAACGCGACTCCGCCAGGCCGATGTTCGCGAGCACTATTCCATCCACCGAGAGCAGCGGCCCGTCAAACTGGATGCGGCCCTCCCTCACGATGGCAATGTCGCCGACGACCCGCCGTCCGAAGACGCCAGAGATGACAGCAGCCGTGAGAAGCCCGCATGCGACGCCCACAGTGACGGCCGTCGCCTGCGAGACGGGGACCACGTACGATACCAGGCTGGCCACGAGAGCCGCGGCCATGGCAAGGTAGTTCCTGGCCTCGAACACGCGCGCTATACCTTCGATGTACGCCGATCCCCTCGGCACGAGCTCCGTATCCTCGAGTTTCTCGAGGCTTCGCCTCTCCATGTCCCGCACTTCACGGAATTGCTGACCCGCCAGGGCGAGGATGCTCGCTGCCATGAAGTTGCGCGTCACGATCGCGGGAACCGCGAGAGCTCCCAGGCTCGCCGCTATCACTCCCAGACCCAGATGAACAACGTATGCGTGGGGGTAACTCGGGTACTGCCTGTAGTCAGAGCGGAGCATAATGAGGCGGCTGAACGTGCCGACCGCCACTGCGGCGGCGATGCGCAGGAAATGCCCCTCAGCCACGAACGATCACTGCTTCCTCCTGCGCCGCAGGCCCAGGAGATTCAGAAGCCCGCGAGCTCCGATCCCGGCGAGCCTCGACCGGATCTTGCGCCAGTTATCCGAGTTCCCGATGAGGTACGCTCCCCCTGCGACCGCCACGATACCCACCAGCCACGCCACAGCACGCCCGACCCCGCCCCTAGCCACGCCCACCCCGGGAGCCGCAGCGCTGAGCACCGGAGCTACTGAGGACGCGAAGAGATCCACAGCCCGCTCGGCCTCGTCGAGGCGGTTGGTGTGCGCGCCGACCTCCAGGAGCACGGACCGCCCGAGCATGTCCTGATTGTAGTCACCCTGCGCCCACAGGATCCCCTTGATTAGGCCCGGTGCCTGGCGGTCAGTAGCAGCCTTCAGTTGCTTCGCGAATTGAATGTTCTGTCCCCTCGTCTGGTTCTGCTGTCCCACTACCACTGTGATCTTGGTTACGTCCTCGCCGGCCACCGTCGCCCTGTACGCCTGTGGCGGCACGGCGTCCCTGTGAATGTCGAAGGCCGCTATCGGGTTCTGCCGTATGAGCTGAGCCATGGTCCGCCGCGACCTCGCGTACGCGGCCCCGTCGTGCGGGTTGTGGTTGGCCGTGGACCTCACTACGCGAAAGCCCTGTTTCTTGAGGGCGCTCTCAAACGCGGCCGCCACGCTGTACACGTCCCCCCAGTCCTTGGTGGGTGTGCCGCTGGTAGGCTCGTATGACTCGTCGCTGTGCGTGTTATAGAGCACGACCGTCCTGCCCCTGCCCGTCGCGCCCTGTCCCAGGAACACGCCGCGCAGCGCGGACACTGCCGCTGAGAACACTCTGTCCAGAGTACCTCCCAACGACCGTCCCGCTGCGTCCCGAGGCTCCTCCTCAGGTCCCATAACGCCTATGAACACCGCATGGGCTCCATCGCCTTCCACGTAGCTGACCTCATAAGCGCGATTATCCTCGGCGATGAAGATGTCGCCAGGGGACACCATGATCGCGGTCATGAAGATCTCGCGCTTGTCCTCGTCGAAGACTGTGTAGTATCCTTCGCCCCGCTCCTCTTGGGCGGACACGGGACGCGAAGCGCCCCCAACCGCGACCGCCAGCGCCACCGCCAGCGCCACCACGACCCTCGCCAGGCCTCGCGTGGGAACCCGTCGCACAACGTGCGCCGGAGCGCTCGACGCCTCCCGAGCCGTCGGCTCCGGCGCGACGCGAACCCGCCGGCGGCGACGCCCGGCGTCAGATCGGCTCGCATCAGGCCCCGTCATTGCCATCCCTCCTTGCGCCCTCACCTTGCGCGGGCCTGCCTTCGCCCTCTGGGCCGCTCGCGCCGGAGCCCTTGTCCCTGACAGGCGAGTCCACTCTCACGTCACGCTGGATATTCGGGACTGGGCCACCCTGTGCGCGTTCCATGACCTCGCCAAATACCTCCGCGAGGCCCACCGCGATGACCGCCGCTATCACCACTGCGTCAAAGATCCCGGCTCCTCCCACGTGGACCGTGGCCGGTATGTGCCTGACCGTCACCTCCACGAGATGCGCCACATCAAGAAGGACTACGCCCAAGACCGCCCCAGCGAACGCCGCACGCCTGGACCTTCCGGCAAGATAGGCGATAACCCCAGCCACGAGCCCGAAAGCGTACAAGGGATCGAGGATGACACGGCCTTCTTCAAAGGTAAACAACTTGGTGAGCGCGAAGAGCGCGATCCCGGTTATGATGGCCCCGAGAACCCCTCGCCCCCTCTCCAGGGGCGTGTCTGCGCGAGCGAGGACGTATATCCCGAGAACGACAGGCACAACGGCCCCTCCGAGGTTGATGCTCACCGACTGGACCCCGCGATACACGGGGATGTCGACGAAGCTTCCCACGAGCATCAGGCCGAGCGCCACAAGCGCCTGTCTGTCGGTGAGATGCATCCTGTCCAGCACTCGGTGCGTCAGCCCGAGGAAAACCAGGATGCTCACGCCGAGCAAGAGAACAAGCCCAACGGTCATGCTCCCTCTTTGCCTCCCTTCCCAGTGCGGAAAGCTCAGCCGTGCGCGTATAGCACGATGCTGCCACACTCTGGAAGGTAGGGTACCCTGAAACGACAGGGCTTATGCGCACGTGAAAAGGCCGGCAGCCCTGGCCTCAAGCCAGCCGCCGGCCTCACAGGCTCTCGTGAGGAGCCCTAAGTGGGGGTGCAAAAGTGCTGCCGACTTTTGGGGGGTTGCCGGTGCTTGCACGACGGGGCGTGGAGAATTCGGCTGTCTTAAGTGCTGAATTCGAACGAGGCGCGCCGCAAGCGCGCCGTCCCCGAGTGCAACACCGGCAACCCGGCAACTACTGGAAGTGGGGCAAGGATTAACGCATCCTCACTCGGCGAATCTTTCGCACCGGGTCGAGCCGGGCTATTCCTCCCTTGAGTTCTTCAGCAGATCCCCGAAGACGTCCCCAAGGGTGGGCCCAGCCTCGTCCTCTTTGTCGGCGTATTTCTTGAACGCCTGCTTGTCCCCTTCAGCCTGAGCCTCTTTCAAGCTCAACCCTATGCGATGGTCCCGTGGCCGCACGCTTATGACCTTCACCGACACCTCGTCTCCAGGCTTGACGACCTCATCAGGTCGAGACACGCGCCTGTCCGCGAGCTGCGATATATGGATGAGCCCTTCTATCCCTGGCTCGAGCCCCACAAACGCGCCGAAGTCTGCAAGCTTCGTGACCTTGCCCGTGACTATGCTTCCAACCGGGTAGCGGGACGTCACGTCCTCCCAGGGGTCGGGTAGGGTCTGCTTGAGCCCGAGGGAGATCCTCTCCCGCTCCCGGTCCACCGAGAGCACCTTCACTTTGATGTGGTCGCCCTCTTTCACGACGTCGTGGGGATCGGTGGTCCGCGTCCACGCCATGTCGGAGACGTGCAACAGCCCCTCCACGCCTTCCCCGATGTCCACGAAGGCGCCGAAGTTTACGACCCGCTTCACGACGCCGTCAACTACCTCGCCCTCCTGGAGTGATTCGAGCACCCTCGCCTTTGCCTCGGCCGCCTCTTGTTCCTGAACTAGGCGCGCCGAGAGGACGACGTTCCTCTTGGTCCGGTCTGCTTCAAGGACCTTCATGCGGAGGGTTTGCCCTACAAGAGGTGACAGGTCAGCCATGGGACGACGGCTCGCGTGAGAAGCAGGCACAAATCCTCGCAGACCCACGTCCACGACCACTCCGCCCTTGACGACATCGGTGACCTCGCCCTCGATGGTCTCACCGGTTTCGAGCGCCCTTTGAACCCTTTCCCAGGCGCGCTCCGTGTCGGCCTTTCTCTTGGAAAGCCGCGGCCTGCCCTCTTTGTCCTCGAGCCTTTCCACGAGGACCTCGATCTCCTGTCCCTCCCGCACGACGTCGAGGCACGATTGCACCGGCCTTCTGGAGATCTCGGACCTCGGCACGACGCCCTCGGACTTGAGGCCGATATTCACAAGGACCTCGTCCGGGTGCACGGCGACAACCGTTCCCTTGACGATGTCTCCCTCGGATATCTCCTCACCAGCGGGCAGCTCTTCAGATTCCGCCTGGGCCGCCCCACCGGTCCCCTCGGACCTTGCCTCGGCAGGCGCTCCGGCTTCGGCCTCACCCTCTGCCCCGGCTGGAGCACCGGCATCGGGCTCCGGCCCGCGGCCTGGCTCATCTCCGCTCGCCCCCGCCGAATCCTGGGGCTCGTTTGGTTTCTCAGTGGCCCCGGCTTCCTCCAGGTGGGCCTCCACCCCCACGCAGGGAGCTGCCGCAGCGTCGCCGCCGCCAGCAACCGAGCCTTCCTCGTCCCCTTGTGCGACCGTTGGTTCCTGCTTTTCGTCCATCCTGTCTTCGCCCAGCACGCTCATCCTCTCCATGACCTCCTCGATAACCCAATTCGGCGTCGATGCCCCCGCCGCAATCCCCACCGACTTCACGCCGGAAAGATCCAGAGAGTCGAGATCGGATGCGGTTTCGACCCTGTACACTCTCGCTCCCTCGGCCTCACAGATCTCGGCGAGTCTCCGCGTGTTTGCGCTGGCCCGCCCGCCCACCACGATCATGGCATCCACTGACCGTGCAAGCTCGCGCGCTGCCTGTTGCCTCTCCTCCGTTGCATTGCAGATTGTATTGTAGGCCACAAGTTCCTTCGCCCGCAGAGCTAGGGCGGCAAGCACCTGGCAAAACGCTTCAACAGTCTGGGTGGTCTGGCAAACGACACCGACCCTGGGCCTCACGAGGCCGGAAAGGACATCCTCGGCCGACCTCACGACGCGGGCCTCGCCATCGGCACATCCGACGAGCCCGACAACCTCGGAATGTCCCGGGTCTCCAACGATGAATACCTGATAACCCTCACGTTTAAGATCCGCAACCAGCCTCTGAGTCCTGCTGACGTTGGGGCACGTCGCGTGAACCACGTCGAGCCCCCGCTTTTCGGCCTCTTTCAACAGATCCGGCGGCAGCCCGTGAGAGGGCACGATGAGCGTGCCGTGTCCTATCTCCCCGAGCCCCGCGACAGGAGTAACGCCCTTTTCCTTCAACCTTTCGACGACTTGCGGGTTGTGGACGAGAGGCCCGAGTGTGAAGGCCGGCCCCCGCGAGCCCGCCTCCTCGGCGATCTCTATGGCGCGGCGGACCCCGTAACAGAAGCCAGTCCGCTCGCTCAGGATGACGTCAAACCCTCTTTTTCCTTGCACTTATTATCTCCCGATGCCCAACGAAGATTATCTCGTTGCCCGAGCGCCGCCTGCGATGAGCTCCGCTATGTGCTGCATCATGACGCTCTTCAGGTCGACCGCGCCTCGTTCCCCCTCCCGCGCCTGGCCTTGTGACGGGGAGGAAGGGTATATCGGCCTCCCTATCCTGACGGAGATCCTCCCTGGCTTCGGGACCACCGCGCCTTTGCGGAGGATCCTGTCGGTACCCACTATCCCCACAGGCACGATCGGTGCGCCCGTCTTCTCGGCGAGAACCACCGCGCCCGAATACGGTGCCTGCAGCTGACCCGTCAGGCTTCGCGTGCCCTCCGGAAAGACCCCTAGAACCTGACCCCTGGATAGCACCTCTAGCGCCTTGTGGAACGCTTCCCTGTCAGCCTGCCCCCGTCTCACCGGAAACGCACCTAAGCTCTCAAGGACCCGGGCGAACAGCCGGTTCGAGAAGAGCTCATGTTTCGCCATGAATCTCACGGGCCTTGACACGGCACACCCGAGCACTATTGGGTCGAGCATGCTCAAGTGGTTTGCCACCAGTATCACAGGGCCCTCTGACGGGATGTTGCCCTCGCCCTCTATCTGCGTCTTAAAAGCGATCTTAAGCACCACCCTCAAGATCGCTCGCGCTATCACGTATAACAAGCTCGCTCCCCCTTGACGCGCGACGACACAGGAGAAAGCGATCGGTCGCCCGTCGCCCACGCCACAAGTCGAGCCACCTCGGCTATGGTCTCCTCTGGAGCCTTGCCAGTCGTGTCGATGACGACCGCGTCCGGAGCAGGCCGTAGCGGCGCGACCTCCCTTTCACTGTCGATCCGGTCGCGGTGGGCCACCCCGTCGGCCACCGCGCCGTCACATACCTCGTGTCCTCGCTCCCTCGCCTGGGCGAGACGCCTTCGTACCCTTTCCTCGTGCGTAGCAACAAGGAATATCTTCAGATCGGCATCGGGCGCAACTACCGTCCCGATGTCGCGTCCATCCATCACAACCCCGCCCTCCCTCAGGAGCGAACGTTGCTGCTCGAGAAGGGCGAGCCTGACCCCGGGCACCTTGGCCACCTCTGACACACAGGCCTCGACCTCGGGTGACACAAGGCTGTCCGTGACATCTTCGCCGTCAAGGAGGGTGCGCAGATCGCCACGCTCGTTCTGGGATACGCTGATTCCCGTAGACTCTGCAAGCGCCGTTAATGATTCCGCAGACGTCAAGTCCACACCAAGGCGCAAGGCCTTGAGTGCGACCGCCCTGTAAAAATGGCCCGTACTAACGTAACGGAGCCCGAACATTGCGGCGATCGCTTTCGCAACGGTGCTCTTTCCGGCGCCTGCCGGGCCGTCAATGGCAATCACGGGACCCTTAGTTCTAGCTTTTGCCTTATTCGACATAGACGCCACGATTCCTCTTCTTCCACACGGAATTGCCGGCTAAATCATTGAAGAGTCTCAACTATCCCGAGCGCTGTCCCTTCAAGACGGTCCACCCTGCTCAACCGCTGCCTTCCGTGCTCGTGCAGAAGAGCAGCTTGGCCCAGGACAGCCGCAGCAAGGAACACCACGAATCCAAGCCAGAAACCCCTCTCCAAGCGAACGAGAAAGCGGCTCTCATCGGAGGCGCCGCGCCTAACGCACATTCCCTTCCGCCCCCTCTCCGGCAGCCGCTGAACGACCGGCCACGTAACCCGTGGAGAACGCGGCTTGAAGATTGAACCCGCCAGTAGCGCCGTCCACATCGATGACCTCCCCGGCGAAGTATACCCCCGGCACGAGCCTGGACGCCATGGTGGACGGGTCGATCTCGTTTACAGCCACCCCACCCGCGGTGACCATTCCTTCTTCAACCGGTCTCGTCGCCCTGACGGTCAGAGAGAGACCCTTAATGGTCGCCCCCAACGCGCGCCTCTCCTCGCGCGTCACCTGAGAAGCTAGCCTCGTCTCAGGTATGCCCGCCTCGCGAACGAGGACGGATATGAGCCTCGCCGGCAGCACCTCGAGGAGCGCGTTGGGCAGCCGCCGCTGAGGGTGCCGACCGAACGCCTCCTGAAGCTCCCGGTCGACCTCTTCGTGGGAAAGCTCCGGCTTGAGATCGATCACCAGCCTCACGGGACCGTCCCCGTGACCAAGAGCAATGGCGATATCGCGTGAGAGGTCGAGGATCACTGGCCCCGATACGCCGAAATGAGTGAAGAGCACCTCTCCGAACCCCGTCCGAGTTTTCCGGCCTTCTACAAAGGACGCCACAGCCGCGCCGTGGAGGGTGAGCCCCGCGAGGTTTGTGACCCACGGCTCCTGGGTTTCGAGCGGCACAAGGGACGGTCTCGGCTCCACTATCGTGTGGCCCAGCTCCGCCGCCATCCGTAAGCCGTCACCCGTGGACCCCGTCATCGGGTACGTTATGCCCCCGGTCGCGATAATCGCCGCGTCGCACGACACGAGCCCAGGGCTCATCGGCACTCTGCCGGCAATCACGCCGCGCACCCTGCCGTCTCTCACGAGGATCCGCTCGGCCCTCCAAAGGCACCTCATCTCAACGCCCTTCTTGCGAGCGCAGTTTACGAGTGCCCCAAGGACGTCCCTGCCGACCCCGGAGAATGGGAAGACCCGCCCATCGTCCTCGACCCTGCTCCCCACGCCCAGTTCCGCCAGAAACCGTCTCAACCTCATGGAGTCAAAGGCTGCAAACGCGGAGTACAAGAACCTGCCGTTCCCCGGCATGCCAGCGACGAGCCCCTCCACATCAGTATCATGCGTGAAATTGCAACGGCCTCCTCCGGTCAAGAGCAGCTTTCGCCCGAGCTCGGGGTTGCGCTCGAGCAGGATGACCCGGGCCCCGCAGGTGGCCGCCATGATAGCGGCCATGAGGCCCGCGGGCCCGCCCCCTATCACGATCACGCGTCGTCCCCGGCCAGATCGATCGCTCAACCCTCAGAAGACCTCGCATTTCGTACCGAATACGCAGCCCCACACGTGCCCTCATGGGGCACACGCCACACTATTCTGTACACGCCCTCAGTATCCTGCATGCCGCGGACGGCGTCCTTACGCATCCGCCGGTCCCGTCGCCTGCGGCCCCCCGCCCTCGCCGCCGCTCGGCTCCGGCTTCGTCCCCGGGCGACCTGCGCTCGTAGTCGCGACCCCTCGCACCCACCGGACTTCCTCGGGCGTCAGATGCCTCCATGCTCCCCGCCGTAGATTACCCAGAGAGAGCATGCCGAGGCGTGTCCTTATCAGGTGCACCACCGGATGGCCCACGGCAGCCAGCATGTTCCGTACCTCGCGCTTCTTGCCCTCGTGGATCTCCACCTCCAGCACGGCTGACCCGGACTCACGCCGGAGAACCCTCACGCGCGCCGGTGCCGTGACAACGTCGCCCAGCCTCACGCCGCGCCTGAGCGCGGCAAGCGCGGCCTCATCGGGCACTCCTTGCACTGTCGCGACGTACGTCTTCGGTACCTCGAACCTGGGATGTGTCAGCGCGAAAGCGGCCTCGCCGTCGTTTGTGAGGAGAAGGAGGCCTTCGGTATCGAGATCAAGCCTCCCCACGGGGAAAAGCCTGTGGCCGTGGTGTGGGACAAGATCTAGCACGGTCGGGCGCCCCTGGGGGTCCCGAGCCGTGCAAAGATAACCTGCGGGTTTGTTCAGGAGCAAGTACACCTTCGTCTCATCCGTGACGATGCGTTTTCCGTCGACTCTGATCTCCGCGCGCGCCGGATCCACCCTTGCGCCCGGCTCTCGGACGACCACCCCGTCGACCTCGACCCTGCCCTGTCTGATGATGTCTGCGCTATGCCTTCTGGAAGCAACCCCCGCTTCCGCGAGGATCTTCTGAAGCCTCTCCATGGCAGGACCACCGGCCGAGGCTATCTCATCCGTTTCAGCCTCTCCAGGCTTTCGACCGAACCGAGGATCACGAGGACGTCACCCTCACGAACTACATCGTCAGCGCCTGGTGAGACTTTCACCGCGTCGTCCCTGCGGATAGCGACGACATTGGCTCCGTACCGGGCGCGTAAGTTCAGTTCGCGCAACGTCTTGCCGCTGAACTCCTCAGTCGCTACGATCTCCGCCACTCCGTAGTCAGGGGACAACTCGATGTACTCAAGGATGTTGGAGCACCCGAGGCTGTTGGCCAACCTGATGCCCATGTCTCGCTCAGGGTACACGACCCTGTCCACGCCCAGCTTCTCAAGGAGTTTGCCGTGAAGCTCATCCGTGGCCTTGGCGACCACGTATCCAACTCCGAGTTCTTTCAGGATCATGCACGCCAAAATGCTCGACCTGATGTCTTGACCGACAGTGACGACCGCCACGTCGACGTTGCGGATCCCGAGCGCCCGGAGCGCCTCCTCGTCGGTGGCGTCGGCTTGCACCGCGTGAGTCACGTCCGCGGCAAGATGTTGCACCTTGTCGGGGTCTGTGTCGATGGCGAGGACCTCATGACCCATCTTGCTGAGAGCTCGAGCCACGCTGATACCGAAATTCCCGAGGCCTATCACGGCAAACTGGCGCATATTCACCATCTCCAAGCCTGCTGTACACCAACTATGACGCCGCAGCTCTTCGCGCCCCCTACTCGACGGCGCTAGGGTCGCCGGTGCCGCGCTGCGGGGCGTGGAGAATTTGGCTAGTGCTCGCGCCGAATCCGAACGAGGCGCGTTCCGGGCGCGCCGACCCGCAGGGCAAGGCCGATAGCCCTAGGCATGGCCCCTACGCCGAAGAGCAGAGCAGACTCATGGCGATCTACCTGGTCAGCGGGTGGGCGGACGGGGCACACACAAGGGGGCCCGCCACCCCGTCCCCAAGCTGCATACGGCGTCTTGCGTCAGACAGATTTTACAGCACAACTGGGGAGAACGCAAGCCGGGCCTGGAGAGGAACGCGGCTCACTGAGCGGCGCCTTGAACGTTTGGTCTCTCTGTTTGTGCGTCTGGCACGGTGGGATTCTGGCGCTTTCTGCCGGACATCTGTCCGAGAAGGGAAGGCACCACATCTATGAGCCTGTCGATGATGGCCCCTCCGTCAACGGGCAGCGCGCGGATCTGCCCCTGCCCCACTACAAGGAAGGCCACAGGCTGTACAGTTATTCCAGCTCCGGCGCCTCCACCGAAAGGCAAACCCGCGGCGGCGCCGTTTGCCGGGTTCTGCTGGGGCCCTCCGGCCCCCTCGCCTGCGCCTGGCTGGAACTCACTGCCGCCAGCAGCGAACCCGAACGTCACGCGCGACACCGGGAGAATAACGGTCCCGTCGGGGGTTTCCACGGGGTCTCCCAGAATCGTGTTGACGTCCACCATCTCTTTGATGCTGTCCATGGTGGTCTTCATGAGCGCTTCTATCGGGTGGTCGGGCATGACCGCCGTCGCCTCCTGCGTGTAGTCTGGATGCCTCGCAGGATAATATAACCTGGGGTGAGAGCCAGTATGCAGCGTATGGAGGCATCGAAGGCGGCCCGGTCGTATCGCGGAACGACGCTAATAGCTGGCCTGCCGCGCGGGAACCTAAGCGGCACTGGAAAAGCAGCTAGGGCCGTGTTGATCAAGGCGTACGCGAGACCCACGCCGATGGCGCTCGTCGCTGCTTCTCCCGACCCGAGCTCGAGACGTATACGGAGCTCTTGAACGTCAAGGCCCTCCGCCCTTATGGCCCTGTAGAAAAAACGTGCCACACGTCTCCGCACCTCGTGCCAGCGCCGTGCCCCTCGCGACTCGTCGTTGCCCGGGCTCGCTCGCGCCCGCCTCAACCAGGCAGCCGGTCCGGCCCTCCGCCTCTCTCTTGGAGTGCCTTCCCCCTCGCCCGATTCCCCGATCGAGCGCAACAGCGTCTTGACGCGGGACACCCATTCCGCGAGACGCGACACACCATCTCGGGCCGTCACCGCGTCGCTGTCGCCGTTCTCATGCTCTGGTCGCGAGGACCTGGTGTAAACCGGAATCCACACGAGGCCCCAGAGAAGGCCCACGCGCACGCGGATGACGTTACGCCCGCGCGTCCTCACAAAGTGCGCTGACACTCTGAGCGGCAGCATTACAAGAAGGAGAGAGAGCGCCGCGACGCCCAGGACGCAAGCTACGCCTATGAGGAGCCAACGCAACTAGCCCGCCTCCGTTCTCGCCCCCGAGTAGCCGGCCTCTTGGAGGGGCTCAAGCGCGACGCGCAAGGCCAAGGAGCTGGCACGGCCGCACGCTCGCCATCGGCAGCCCCTCCCCGCATCGTCCGGCGGCGCCGGCGCCATGAGACGACAGTCGCCGCCGACTGCGCGCGACGCACACGCCTTCGCAAAAAGCCAGCCGCTTTCGTTAGGTAGTATCTCCAAGTTCATCCACGGGCTGAGCCGCGGGTTGCCGGGGACACACCGTTGCCTGCGCGCGGAGATCGCCGCCGCGACTCAGAGCGAAGGCTGAATCCAGGCAGAGTCGCCGCGTCTCCTTCTATAGGCGGGAGATCATCGAGGGATGCCAAGCCGAACCAGCGGAGGAACTCGGGGGTGGTCCCGTAAAGCACTGGCCGCCCGGGTGCCTTCTTGCGGCCCACCGGCCGCACCAGCCCGCGCTCGATTAAGGTTGTGAGCACGCCGTCCACGCGGACCCCGCGGATCGTCTCCAGCTCGGCTTTGGTGATGGGCTGTTTGTAAGCTATCATGGCCACGGTCTCCAGCGCAGGCCTGGAGAGCGCCTGTCTGGTGCCCACGTTCAACTTGGCTATGTATGCGGCGTGTGCAGGCCTGGTGGCCATCTGGTAGCCGCCGGCAACGAACACTATTTGCATGCCCCGCCTGTTTCGGTCATACTCCTGCCGGAGGTCGTCCACTATGGCGTTCACCGTGCGCGGATCTATGCCGAGGATCGCGCCCATCTCCTGCGAGGTAACCGGACGCGGCGATGCAAAAACCATGGCCTCGATGACGGCCTTGGCCTCTTCATACTCCATGGTCGGCGCCCCCGACCGCAGGCAGTATCAGTATCTCACCAAAGTGCGCGTCCTGGCGGACCACGGCCTTCGCGAGCCTGATGAGCTCCAGAAGCGCGAGAAACACGGCGATTACCTCGGAACGGGTCACAGTCGGGCCCTCGAAGAGCTCGCCGAACACCAGCTTTCCCTTCTGGCGCAATCGGGTGAGGATGACGTCCATCTTCTCCTCGATGGAGAGGTCGTCGGCCGGGACAGCGGTGAACTCGTCCTCCGGGATGCCTTCGAGCACGCGACGAAGGGCCTGAATGAGGTCGGATAGCCCCACACCCTCGGGAGGCAACGCGGCGCCCGTCCCTGGTGGAAGGGTATCTCGCAGGTACACCAGGCGCCACGCCTCATCGCGCCTCGCAAGCTCCTCTACAGCCTCCTTGAAGATGCGGTACTTCATGAGATGGGCTATCAAGGCGCTGTTTCCATCACTCTCGCGGCTGTCATCTGCGGAGTTGCCGTCGTCTTCCGCCGAGCCCCCGCAGTCATCAGATCCACCGGCGGCCCCGTCGGCCTCCTCGGGCTCCGACGGCAGGAGAGCCCTCGACTTCGCTGCCACGAGAGTGCTTGCGGCCACAAGAAACCCACCGACCGCGTCGAGCCCGGTCCCCTCGGAGCGCTCCAGTTCCTCAAAACAAGCCCGAATGACCTCGTGAACGGACACTGTGCGAGCGTCGATCTCTCCCCTCTCGATCGCCCGCGCCAGCTCCTCGAGCGTGCCAGAAAACCCCTCGACCCTTACGGGGATCATGTTCAAATCCGCATCGCCTTCCTGACTTCCTCGAGGGTCGCCTCCGCAAGCACGCGCGCCCGCTTCGCCCCGTCGGCCAGTATGTCCTCGACGAGGCCCGGCTCCCTTTCTACTGCCTTCCTCCGCTCCCGGATCGGCTCCAGGAATTCGTTCACCGCAAGAGCGAGCCGCCGCTTACACTCCACGCACCCGATACCGGCGTTTACGCACTCCCTCGTTATGTCGTCCAGCATGGTGCGGGAGAAGACCTTGTGAAACGCGTGCACGGAGCAAACCTCAGGATGGCCTGGATCTGTCCGACGTACCCTCGCGGGGTCGGTGACCATGTTCTCTATGGCCCTCCGCACCTCGTCAGCGCTCGCGGACATCTCGATGACGTTGTTGTAACTCTTGCTCATCTTGCGCCCGTCGGTGCCCGGGAGCAGGACGACTTCATTCAGTTTGGCTTGAGGCTCCGGGAAGACCGGACCGTACAGGAAGTTGAACCGCCTCGCTATCTCCCTGGTAAGTTCGAGATGGGGCAGCTGGTCTTCACCCACCGGCACGGCATCGGCCTTGTACACAAGGATATCGGCGGCCATGAGAACGGGATACCCAAGGAACCCGTGGGTCATGATCTCCCGGCCCTCGAGCTCGCGGAGCTGTTCCTTGTACGTCGGACAACGCTCGAGCCAGGAGAGAGGTGTGATCATCGAGAAAAGGAGGGAAAGCTCGGCGTGTTGCTTCACGTCGGACTGCTTCATCACAATGCTCTTCTTGGGGTCTATCCCGGCCGCGAGGTAGTCCAAGACAAGCTCTCTTGTATTTGACTTGATCTCGCTCGTGTCCTCGTACGCCGTGGTAAGCGCGTGCCAGTCCACGACCCCGTACACGCAGTCGTAATCGTCCTGAAGCCTGACCCAGTTTATGAGCGCACCGAAGAGGTTGCCCAGGTGCAGCTTTCCGGTTGGTCTCATACCGCTGAATATCCTTGGCTTTGGCATGTCCCCGTCCTCCTCAACGATCCGTCGCGCGCCACTCCGTTCCGTGCTGCCCGGCAGGGCGCTACCTGCCCGGCCCGCTGTGAACCCTGTCAGCGGGCGACCCATCGCCTCATCCAACCGATCGCAACCAAGGGCCCCGTGCCGTCATAGAAGCCTCTGGCCCAGCACCAGGAGCGCCAGGAGGTTTATGATCGGCCCCATTATGATCCTAGTCGCCCCGCTGAACACGAGGAGCAAAAGGATGAACGACCCGTATGACTCCAACTGATGGTAGATGTAAAGATTCTTACCCCGCAGCACCCCCAGCAACAACCTTGACCCGTCCAGTGGCGGGATCGGTATCAGATTGAAGGCGGCAAGCCCCAGGTTGATCACGATGCCCGATATCACGAGACGCATCAGCCACAGCGGCATGTGGATCCCCAGCCTCAGCGGCAGTGCCATTAGGAAAGCCAAAGCCACGTTCGCAAGGGGACCGGCCACCCCCACGACCATCATCCCGCGTCGCCAATCCTTGAAATACGCGGGATTCACCGGCACGGGCTTCGCCCACCCGAACCTTTGCGTGAGGATCAACGCAAGAGTTCCGAACACGTCGAGATGGGCCAGGGGATTCAAGGTGAGCCTCCCCTGCCATTTCGCCGTGGGGTCGCCGAGAGCGTTCGCCGCCGCGGCATGAGCGTACTCATGCACGGTCAGGGACAGGAGTATGACGGGCAGCGTCACGAGGATGGAAGCAAGGTCGACCATCTATTCCCCTCCGTACCATTCATGATCAGGCTATACTCCGCGTGGACGCCTGTTTCCTGCAGCCTGACACCCGCCGCCCGCTACCTTTAACCCGATCGACAGTGTGCTGCGATGAGTCTTGACCCTCAGTGTCCTCCCCCGAGGACGCTGGGGTTGCGCGTACTTGCACGACGGATTGACTGGTCACGCGCTGTCCGCGGCGCTCGCGCACGACGATGACGAGGCCTCGTAAGGAAGCTCCAGCCTTGCCGGGATACGGTCACGGGCCGCAACGTCTTGATAGCTCTCCCTCGCGACGACCACGTCCGCCATCCCGCCTTTCACGAAAACCACCGCGGGCCTGGGATACCTATTGTAATTGCTAGACATCGAGTAGTTGTACGCGCCGGTGGTCAACACAGCCAGGACATCGCCAGGTTGAAGGCGAGGAAGAGGGATGTCCCATATGAGCATGTCTCCGGACTCGCAGTGTCGGCCGGCGATCGACACTCTTTCCTCGGGAGGAGCGAGGACCCGCGTCACCACGACCGCCTCGTATGACGCCTGATAGAGCGCCACCCTGGGGTTGTCAGCGAGGCCGCCGTCCACGGCGACGTACTTCCGCCCTCCAGGGACCTGCTTGATGGCGCCGACCGTGTACAACGTCGTGCCAGCCTCGCCCACTATGTATCGTCCCGGCTCCACCATGAGCCGCGGCATCTCAAGGCCGTGCGCAAGGCATTTCTCCCGGATGACTCTGGAGATCGCAGACGCGTACTTCCCGAGGGGGATCCTTTCCTCCCCTGACCTGTATCTGACCCCGAGCCCGCCTCCGAGATTCACCTCGCGCACGATGCATCCGGTGTTTCTCTTGAGGTCGGATGCGAAGTCCATGATCGCCGCGGCCGCCATTCCAAAAGGCTCCACTGCAAGTATCTGGGAGCCGATGTGACAGTGCAGGCCCTCAAGGACGAGAAGCTCGCTGGCAAGCACCCTTCTTGCCGCGGCCATGGCCTCCCCGTTTACGATCGACAGCCCGAACTTGGAATCAAGCTGACCTGTGCGGATATACCCGTGGGTGTGCGCGTCCACGCCGGGAGTCAAGCGGAGTTGCACGTGGACCCTCTTGCGGAACCTGCGGGCTACTCCCTCAAGCAGGTCCAGCTCATACATGTTGTCCACGACAAACCTCAGCACCCCCGCGCGAACGCCCATCTCGACCTCATCAAGGGACTTGTTATTCCCGTGAAAAAGGATGCGTTCCGGAGGAAACCCCGCCTGGAGCGCGGTATACAACTCTCCGCCGGACGCCACGTCCAAGCCCAGGCCCTCTTGGTGGACGAGCCTGCACATGGCAAGCGTCGAAAATGCCTTGCTTGCGTAAGCGACAAACACATCAGGATACGCCCGGGAGAGCGTTCCTGCGATCTCGCGGCACCTCGCCCGGATGTCGTCCTCGTCCATGACGTAAAGCGGTGTGCCGAACTCCCGCGCCAGGCGGTCGCACGTCAAGCCGCCGATCTCAAGCCTTCCGTCATCCGTTATCCTCATCGTTCCGCGAAGGTCCACTCGTTCTCCGCTCCAATCCCCGCTCAAGCCGGCTCAGCATGTCACAGTTTCCTCCATGATAGCACGCAGGCTGGGACGGGTCAAGGAAACGGTGACGCCGTGACGCCGCGGCGCGTGCCGCGCCCTGTGCCTCGCAAGCTCCGGTCACGATGCAAGTTTATTCTGCGCCGGGCTCGCTGGTGCTCGCAGCCACATGTGGGCCTCGCGGGCACGGGTCAGAACGAATCCCAACGACCGCACCGGGAACCCCATCTCGCGATGACCTCGTGCCCCATCCTTATGTTCACCACCTCGCACAGGTTCGGGCAACCCTTGCACTCAAAAGTAGATGCGGCGTAGTCCATATCGAGCGCGTGGAACCCGCGGAAGTTTGAAGGGCCGCCGCGGCGTTCCACCTCCTCGGCAGCCAGAAGGGCCGCGCCGATGGCGCCCATGACGTTGTAATGCTCCGGGACGGTCACTGGGGTCCCGAGGGCCTTTTCGAAAGCCGCCTTCATCCCCACATTTGCCGCGACCCCGCCCTGGAAGACGATCGGCGGCTGGATGTCCTTGCCCTTGCCGACATTGTTGAGGTAGTTCCTGACGAGCGCCTCGCACAGGCCCGCAACGATGTCTTCGATGCGGTGGCCCATCTGTTGCTTGTGAATCATGTCCGACTCTGCGAACACGGCACACCTTCCCGCGATCCTCACAGGCGTCTTGGACATGAGCGCGAGCTCGCCGAACCTCTCGATGGGCACTCCAAGCCTCGCAGCTTGCTGGTCAAGGAAGGAACCCGTTCCCGCAGCACACACCGTGTTCATGGCGAAGTCGATGACCGCGCCCTCCCTCAGGATGATTATCTTGGAGTCTTGCCCGCCGATCTCGATGACCGTCCGCACCTCGGGAACCACGTGCGCGGAGGCGACCGCGTGAGCCGTGATCTCGTTTTTCACGCAGTCGGCACCGACGATCACACCGGCAAGCCTCCTTCCACTGCCGGTGGTGCCCACCCCCGCGATCTCCGTTTCAGAGGCGGTGGGAGCAAGCATTCTCATGCCCTCCTGAATGGCGGCGATGGGCTCACCCTTGGTCCGGAGATACACTTTCTCCAGGACCTCCCCCTGTTCGTCCATGAGCACAAGGTTCGTGCTGACTGATCCGACATCCACACCGAGATACGCTCTACGAGCCATACATGCCCTCACCCCATCGTTCCGTCCCTCGCCCGCCGCCGGCGCCGAGACCGCTCAACGAGGTCCACGAACGCTTCGAGCCGCGTGAGCACTCCGGTGTCCGAGGAATGTTCGTCGAATACAAGGGTCATCACAGGAATGCCCAGGTCTCGCGAAACCGCCGGAAGCACGTCTTGCGCCACGATCTCCGGCATGCACGTGAATGGAGCAAGCTGGATCACCCCGTCGAACCCTCTCCTCGCGTACTCCACTGTGTGGCCCACTGTCTCAACGCCGTGCCCGCCCACGAAATGGCACAGGTACGGCTTGGCGAGGTCGTACGGTCTCCTACTCTTGCGCAAGCGCATGAAGTCCTTGAAAACGTGTTCCTTGACCCAGTCTCCTATGTATATGGACCTCTCCACGAGCACCCCCATCTCTCCGAGACGGCGCTCGACCTCGAAATTGACAAAGGGCTCAAGGACCACGTAAACCTCTCCGACGATGCCTATCCTCGGGGGGCTCTCCGGGTTGCGCCTTGACGCGCCCGGCGTTGGATCCTGCACGCTACGAAGCATCTCCTGGCCCTCTTCGAGCGCCCGTCTCACCTGCGAGATGCCGGCTGCCTCATCGACCAGCTTCAGGGCAGACCCGAGCGCGGACGTCGCTGCTCCGCGCCGTCTCTCGAACGGCCGCGCTCGCTGCGCCGCCTTCTCTAGCTCGTCCACGGCCGTCATCTTGGCCCAGGCGAGTCTCACGGCGCCAACGTACTTTCGCATGGGGTTCCGCCCCACAAGTCGCCCTGCCTGTTCCAACACGTGCCGGATCCTTCCCTGAGGAGGCTCGATGATGACCATGTCGAACTCATACCCGAGGGCTTTCAGGATCTCGCGCTGTACCTCGCCATACATGCCGAACCGGCACGGCCCTACGCCCCCGGCCATGGCGATCGTGTCGGCCCCGAGCTCCAAGGCCTCCACGTAATTGCCGATGTTTACTTTGAGCGGCAGGCACGCGAATTCGGGCGAGTAGCGCGAGCCGATGGAGAGCGTGCGCTTGCTCGGCATGGGAGGCACGACCACCTCCGCCCCGAGGTCCTCGAGAAGCGCCTTAACGGTTATATAGAGATTGCCCATGTGAGCAAAGGTGATCTTCATGGTATCACTGCTTTCTCCTTCGCGTCACGACGTCTACGAACGCCTCGAGCCTCGTGAGGACGCCCGCCTCGCCCGTATGCTCGTCCACCGTTATGGTAGCGAACGGCACATCTCTGTGACGCGCTGCTTCGCGCTCGAGGATGTCGCCAATGAGCGACTCTGGCCCGCACGCGAAGGCGCTCATGTGCAGGCAACCATGGACCGTGCCCGACCTCAGGAAATGGAACCCCGCCCCGAGGAGCCTCCTCCCGATGGTCCAGAAGACCCTCTTCGGGAATCGCGCAGCTTCGCGCTCGGTCACAGCCCAGGGGAGCATGTCCGCCGTTATGACGGTCGCCCCCATCTCTCGTAGCCGGCGTATGACGTTCATGCTCACGAACGAGTCGTAGATGATGTACGGATGTCCCACGAGCCCGATGACGACGTTCGCGGCCCCGCCACCGCCGCGTGCGACGCCGGACGTCGACGACGCAGCGGCCACGGCCCTCTGGGCGAGTTCATCAGAAAGAGGCGCAACGCCCATGAAGGCCATAGCCTCGTCGGGAGTCATCCCGCTCTCCAGGCACCGTCCGTACCGCGTGAGGGCAGCCCGCCCTCTCCTGTGCGCGGCCAAGATTCTAAGCGTGCTGCGCGTGAACATCCTTCCCGTGGCAAGGACGGCGCGGACATACTCTCTGGTGGTTCTGCTCAGGTTGATGCACGAGTCGATGATCCTCGGTGCGTCGCGGCAGTTGCACCGGATCATGTCAGGTAGGCCCATGAACTTCGGACAGATGAAGGCCCGTCTCTCAACGGACACGAGCCTCGGCACGAACACGTAGTCGCACTTCCCCGCAAGCGCGAGCACGTGTCCGTGGAAGACCTTGACTGGAAGGCACGCCTCGTCCACCGTGACCTTTATGCCGGCGTCCAGAATCGCCCTTGTCGTCTCACCAGAGGTCACGACGGTCCCGCCCAGGGACTCGAAGAACGCCTTCCACATGGGGTAATAGTGGTAGTAAAGAAGGGCACGAGGAATCCCCACGACCTCTCCCACGACGATATGCCACCTCCCTTGCTTGAAACGCTTCGTCGATAGGTTCCCGAGTTCTCCTCCCCGGCCCACGGCGCCTGCCGGGCGCCGCTACATCTGCTGTTCATCGAGGATCTCACGGATCGCCCTCGTCGTGATAAGCGCACCCTTCTCGACGGCATCCTGGCTATCCATCTTGCCGAGATCCCCCACCCCCACGATCTTCGGGATCTCGAGGCGAGAGAGGATCCCAACGGTATCGCCCTCAAGCCGCTTGTGCCCGGGCGGCTCGGGAGACCCCGACTTCCCGACGGGCCCGCCCGTCACCTCGCCCTCCTTCGTGACGGACTCGTCCACCGTCACGGGACGATCGCTCTTGGTGTTCGATGCCACCGCGACCGCGCCGACTATCTCGATCTCCGGGTCGGCCGCAAACTCCTCGAGCGCGCGTTCTCCGAGGCCCTTGCCTTTCTTTCCGTGGTCATCAAACATCACTATGACGGGCTCCACGGGCGCCTGTTTCGCCATGGCGGCGAGCGCGGCCCCGCTTGTGAGGGTTGGAGTCCCTGCGGACCTCTCGATATAGTGCAGGCCAAGGTTCCGGGCCGCCTGTCTTGCGGCGGCCTTGGCCCTCCCATCGCCGTCGGTTACCACGATGACCCTCTTTTTCGCCAAGTGGCCCTCACATCCTCACGACTTAGGATTGGCGATGAGCGCGACCAGCGTCCCGAAAAACACGGCGACAGCTATGCCCATCCCTGTGTACTCGAAGACGCCCGTGAAAAGCCCAAGGATCCCCATGCGCTTCGCCTCCGCCAGCGCACCCCGGGCGATCGATGCCCCAAAGCCCGAGACGGGAACCAAGGCCCCGGCACCAGCGAACTTGAGCAGCGGCTCGTACAGGTCGAGGCCGCCCGCGATCGCTCCTGCCACGGTGAGTATGACCAGGATGTGACCAGGAGTGAGGTTCGTAAAGTCCAGGATGAGCTGGCCTATGGCGCATATGGCGCCGCCTACAAGAAACGCGTACAGGTACGTCACAGATTCTCCTCCGTTCTTGAGTCGCACGTCTCATGCCTAATACAGAGCTCACGTCCTCGCAACGTTGAACCGGCCAGGCCACCCGCCTCGCGTCCATTCATGTCACGCTTCGATCACCACGGCATGCGCCACGCAAGGTATGGATTCGCCCTGTTGGCAGCTGAGAGGGCTCATGAGAGCCCCGGTAGCAACGAGGAGCACGTTCTTGTACGTACCCTTGTCCATCTCCTTCAGGACGTGCCCAAACGTCACCACCGCAGAGCACGCGCACCCGCTGCCTCCTGCCCCAACATGCTGCGATTTGGTGTCAAACAGCATGAGGCCGCAGTCCCTGTAATTGGCGCCGAGTTCAACGCCGTTGTCTCTCACCAGCTCCTTCAGCATTTCACTTCCGAAGGACGCAAGATCGCCGGTGAGTATGAGGTCGTAATCCTTGGGGCCACGGCCGGTGTCGGCAAAGTGCGTGAGAAGCGTGTCAGCGGCAGCCGGCGCCATCGCGCCTCCCATGTCGTGCACGTCTTTGAGGCCGAGGTCTACCACCTTTCCAACAGTCGCGTGCGTCAGCTTCGGACCCGTTCCCGACGAAGCGAGCACCGCCGCTCCCGCGCCGGTGACCGTATACTGTGATGTGGTCTTGCGCTGGATGTTCAGTTCTATCGGATACCTGTACTGCCGCTCAGCCGTCTGATAATGGCTCGAGCAAGCGACCAGGACGTAGTCGGCGAAGCCGCCATCGATCACCATCCCCGCGAGCGCGAGGCTCATCGCGCACGTGGAGCACGCGCCGTATAGGCCGAAGTATGGGATGGAAAGCTGCCTCGCCGAATAGCCTGCGGAGATTATCTGGTTGAGAAGATCGCCAGCCATGTAATAGTCCACCATGCTCTTCTCGATCTTAGCACGTTCGATGGCGATCTTCGCGGCTTGCTCCAGGATCTTCGTCTCACTTTTCTCGGGCGTTCTCTCGCCGTACGCGTGGTCCGGCAGGACGACGTCGAAGTCGGAAGCCAGTGGCCCCTTGCCCTCTACCGGCCCCACGACCGTCCCTGTCCCCACGATGATCGGCGGGCTAGCGAACTTGACGGTGCTTCTGCCGAGCTTCTTGGCGGGCACGGTCCTCTGGCCTCCTTCATCACGGCGAGGCTATGAACTTGATGGCCGCCACCGCGACGCCTGCGAGAGTCGCGTAAACTATGACGGGCCCGGCGATGATGAACATCTTCGCGCCCATGCCGAGAACCCATCCCTCGCGTTTGAAATCCATGGCAGCAGCGACTATGGTATTGGCGAACCCGGTTATGGGCACGGCCGCCCCGGCGCCCGCGAATTCGCCGAGCTCATCATAGATCCCAAGGCCCGTCGCCACCACGCCCACGAGGATCATGACAGCAAGGGTTGGAGCGGACGCAGCGTTGAGATCGAGGCCGCGGGATTTGAAGAACTCGAGCACGACCTGTCCGAGGATAGCTATGGCGCCGCCGACCACGAAGGCCACGAGCACGTTGCGCAGGTAACGCGGCCTCGGCTTCCTTTTCTGGACGAGCTCCTTGTAAGCCAGCTGCCGTCTCTTTTCTTCTTGCGAGGCTTGGGTCATGTGCGGCAGGTTCGACACCTGCTTCTTCGCTTTCTCCGACGCCACCGTAGATCTCTCCTCGCCGAGCTCGACATCACGTCCCGTCCACCGCAAACGCGATGTGAACGTCGGCTTTGTACTTTGTGACCTTGCCGTCGTCCACGGACGCGGTCATGTTCGTTACCTCGACCCCAGTGATGTTCCTGATGGTCTGGGATGCGGCCCTGACAGCCTGGTTCACCGCGTCCTCCCAGCTCGTTGGGGACTCTCCCATGAGCTCAACTATCTTCACTACTGGCACTCTCAAGCGACCCCCTTTCTCCCAAGTAATTATGCTCACAGCGTCAGGCTTTAATTCCCGGGGCGCTTCGCCGCGACGAGTGCCCGGCGAATGCCGCAGAGAAGCGCGAAGCCCCGCACCGTATGAGAAGGGCCAGTGCAGGGCGTTCCGTCGTCTGCGTGCCGTCACGTCTTCGCTTTTGCGGTCCGGGGTCGCTCGTACATATGCGCGCGGCTGCAGCGCCGCGCGTCTCAGCCGCCGTCCTCCTCGGGTTCAGGTCAGCTCCTGTCTCAAACGGCGAAGAGCCCTCTGCTCGATCTTCGAGACCTGTGGCTGCGATATGCCCAAGGCCCGGGCGACCTCCACCTGTTTCATCTCGTCAAAGAACCTCAGCTTAAGCACGGCGCGTTCCGACGGGTTCAGCCTTGTCATGGCCTGCTCTAGAGCGATGGACTCGACCTTCTCGTCTGCGAAGGATTCACCCGTCGCAATCTGCTCCTCGAGCGGGCCGGGGCTTTCTTCGGAGACAGCCTCTGAAAGGGACAGAACGGGTTGAAACGCCTCGCGGGTCTCCGCAACCTCTTCACGGGACAAGCCGGTTTCGGTGGCGACTTCCTCCACGGTGGGCTCGCGGCCGAAAGACGCCCGGAGCCTTTCCCTGGCAGCCTCCACCCGGGCAGCTCGCTCCCGAAGGCTCCTTCCGACTCTCACAGCCCCGGTATCGCGCAGGTGACGCCTTATTTCCCCCATTATGACCGGAACCGCGTACGTCGAAAAGCGAACGCCGAGCGATGGGTCGAACCTGTCAGCCGCATGCAGCAGCCCCAGGCAGCCCACCTGAAACAGGTCCTCTGGGTCGCTCGACCTCTGCGAGAACCGGCTGACTATGCTCATCACGAGCCGCAGGTTCCTCGAGACAAGCTCCTCGCGGGCCCCCGCGTCCCCGCCGCGGATACGCGCGGCAAGCTCGCGAACCTCCTCGTCGGACAGAAGAGGAGTATCGGGGAACCGCACACCTTCAAGACCGCGGTCCATGCTCCTCGCTCCCTGCCATGCGCGGAGCCTTGGTCATGGTGACCCGAACTCCGGCCCCTGGCCTGGACCACACATCAAGGGTGTCGGACAGGGCCTCCATGATAGTGAACCCCATGCCCATTCGGTCGGGGGACGTCGTGAACGCAGGCCGGCGGGCCTGCTCGACGTCGGCGATTCCGCGGCCGCTATCCTCAACGGTGACCGTGAGCACCTCGCCGTCGATGGATGCGCGGATGCGCACGGGGCCGCCGGGGTTGTCATATCCATGGAGCACGACGTTGGAGACGGCTTCGGAGACTATGAGCTTGATGTCGTCTATCTCTTCCACTGTGAACGAGTCGATCTGCGATGCGAAGCACGCTACCGCTACCCTGGCAAACTCGACGTTCTGCGCGATGGCGGGAAACTCGAACGTCACATGGTTCGTCGCGCCCATCCCGTCACACCCCCGATGCCCGCGCCCATGCCTCGTCCTCGGTCTCGCACACGGGGATGATGGTCGCCAGGCCCGAGAGCTCGAAGACCTTGCGAACCTGCGGAGACGGCGACACCGCGACAAGGCTGCCGCCGCGGGCGCGAAGCCGCTTGTACCTGCCGAGGATGACGCCCAGGCCCGAGCTGTCGATGAACGTCACGTCGCGCAGCACCAGGAACATACAGGTGACGTCGGGCCTTGCGTCGAGCTCCTCCTCAACCCTTCCACGGAATTCGGGTGCAGTCCCAAGATCGAGCTCTCCCGAGAGGCGAACCACAAGAACGTTTCCGATGGCCCTGGTCTCGGTCCTCATGCGTAGCCCTCCCGCTACATCCTTCCATATACTGCCATTTGGACGCTCCCGACCGATTCTATTCTACAGCTCTACCGCGAGTCCTCCCCGAGCAAGCAAAAACGCGCGGCGTCGCCTGTCGCCCGCCACGCGTTGTTTCCAACAGCTGAACCCGGCCAGCGGTTGGATCGTTTGCAGCCTAAGCACATCGCCGGGAAGCCGCGGTCACCCTTCGCTTGAGGTAGATGCTGTCGGGGTTGCCAGGAAATCAGGCGAAAGCTCACAGCGCCATACCTAGATGAGCCTAGGTTCAGTCCTTCCCCACCCGGAAGAGCGCTCTCAGCATGTTGCGGGTGGCACGAAACAGCACCCTGAACACGCTCCCGCGCTTCACATCCTCCGCAGCTACAAGGTCGACCCGTGCGACCTCGGTCCCGTCCTCCAGACGCGCAATGAGATCCCCGACCTTCTGTCCCTTCTGCACCGGGGCGTTGATCCTCTCCGGAAGGATCATCTCGCTCGTTACCTTGCCCTCCTCGCCGCGACGCACCACGGCAACAAGGGGATCCTTCGCGACGATGTCGACTTTCTCGACCACGCCGCGCGCCACGTCCAGTTGTGCCATGACCTGGCCCTGCGACGCGATCTCGACGCCGGCGTAATGTCTGAACCCGAAATCCAGGAGAGCCGACGCCTCCTTGAACCGGAGCTGAGAATCGGCCACGTTCAATACGACCGCTATGAGCCTTAGGCCTCCTCTCTTCGCCGTGGCTGACAGGCAGTACCCCGCTTCCTCCGTAAAACCGGTCTTGAGGCCATCAGCCCCCTCGTAGGACTTGATAAGCCTGTTGGTGTTCACGAGAATGTTCTTGCCGCCCCGCACGTAGTCGATCCAAGTAGTGAACCACTCGTGTACTTTCGGGTAGCGGAGCAGGGCGCGGGACATGATGGCGATGTCGCGCGCGGTCGTGTAATGGTCTCGCTGAGGAAGCCCGTGGCAATTGGCGAAATGGGTGCCAGTCATCCCCAGTTCGCGGGCGCGCTGGTTCATCATGTCCACGAAAGCCTCTTCGCTCCCGGCGATGTGCTCTGCCACAGCCACGCTCGCGTCATTCGCAGACACGATGGCGATGGCCTTCAAGAGGTCAGCGAGGCTCATCTCCTCCCCGACCTCGAGCCAGATCTGGGACCCTCCCATCTCCATAGCGTGCTCGCTTGTGACCACCATGTCATCCAGGCTGACTTTCCCCTGCTCTATCGCTTCCATCGCGAGGAGCATGGTCATGATCTTTGTAATGCTCGCGGGCGCCATCCTCTTGTCGGGCTCCTTTTCAAAGAGAACCCTCCCTGACACGGCGTCCATGAGCACCGCCGAGCCAGCAGTGATCGACACGCTTGGGGCCGGGCCTTGCTGTTTCTCCTGGGCTGCCACTTGAACGGGTAGCGCGGCGCTCCACACGTAGACCACGGCAACCGCGAGCGTCGCAAGAGCGATACCCGTCGGCACTCTCCGCGCATGCATCTTGCATCCCCTCCCGCACCCTCGAGGACCATCGAAAGCTCTCGATCAGGTACATATTCGGGCGGATGCAGGTATATACCCGAATCCGCCCAGACGGGAAGACCCATGGCAGGATCGCAGCTCAGCGAGATACCCGGGGTGATGAACGTCGAAGGTTGCGCGTCTCGCGGCACTTAGGCGGCCGCACACGATGTAGGATGTAGACAGATCTCGTAAGCCCGCGCCGCTTCTCAACGCCGCGGTGCCGTCAAAAGTGTCCGCCTCGGCCCCGCGCAGGGCATGCGTGCGCCGCGAAGCGGACCGCGCCAAGCCACAAGCGGAACCGCTCGTCACGCCGGGAACGGGCTACCTGTGACTGCACGACGGGGCGTCAGAATCCGGCAACTTGCCTGATGGCCCTGAGGACCTGCGAAGCCCCGCGCTGCGTCAGCGCTGGGCGCCGAAAACCCGTTTCACCAAGAGCGGCGGAGACGGAGGCGACTGGGAGATCGTATACGCCGATGACACAAGGCGCGACGCTTCCTCGATGCTGGCAGCGTTATTCGTATGCAGAAGAGCAAGCGGCTCCCCTGCGGCCACCTCCTGGCCGATCTTCTTCTCCACGACAAGCCCGGCCGCGGGGTCGATTGCCTCGTCCTTGACTCGCCGCCCCGCACCGAGTATCATCGCGGCGACGCCGACCCGCTCTGCGTCGATCGCGCTGACGTAGCCCGACGCATGACTCGGAACGGGCACGGTGTGCGCTGCGCGCGGAAGGATCTCAGGACGTTCGCATACGGTCGCGTCTCCGCCTTGCGCCGCCACAAACTCGGCGAATTTGGCGAGAGCTGACCCGTTTTCAAGGAGCCTGCCAAGGAGCTCCCGGGCTCGGTCGGTGTCGGAAGCCGCCCCGCCCAGCACGAGCATGAGCGACCCAAGGGTCAGACAAAGCTCGATTAGATCGGGCGGCCCCTGCCCCCGAAGCGCATCGATGGCCTCCCTGACCTCCAGCGCATTCCCCACAGCAAGCCCTAGAGGCTGGCTCATGTCGCTCACGACAGCCGCGGCCCTCCGGCCTGCCCCCTCCACGATCTCCACCATCAAACGCGCCAGAGCCACTGCGTCCTCGTCCGACTTCATGAACGCCCCGCTGCCAGCCTTCACGTCGAACACGATGGCGTCGGAGCCGCAGGCCAGTTTCTTGCTGCACACGCTGCTCGCTATGAGCGGCATGCTGTCTACCGTGGCCGTGACATCGCGCAGCGCATACAGCTTCTTGTCGGCCGGCGCCACCGCCGCGGTCTGGCCGACCACGGCGACACCAATGGAGTTCACGTTGCGGACGAACGCGTCCTTGGAAAGGTCCACACGGAACCCGGGGATCGACTCAAGCTTGTCGAGGGTGCCGCCGGTATGCCCAAGCCCGCGACCGGACATCTTCGCCACCGGCACCCCCGCCGCAGCCACGAGGGGCGCCAGAACGAGCGTTGTCTTGTCGCCGACCCCGCCGGTGCTGTGTTTGTCCACCTTGACTCCGCGGATCGCCGAAAGGTCCACGGTCTCCCCTGACCTCGCCATGGCTATCGTGAGGTCGCGCGTTTCGCGCGCGCTCATCCCCTGGAAGAACACAGCCATGCACCACGCCGACATCTGGTAATCCGGGATATCCCCCCGCGTGAATCCGTCCACGAGGAACGTTATCTCCTCACGGGAGAGTTCCTCGCCCCGCCTCTTCTTGAGGATGATGTCATACGGCCTCATCGCGCGTTTTCCCTCCTCGTGATCGCGCCAACGCGGGAGCCGGCGCCTTCCTCTGCGCCCCCGCGGCAGCGTTCACGCTCGTGGATCCGAACGGACGCGGCTCTCCGACGGCGGAATCGTCGCCGGCCACGTCTCCGGGACGATCCGTCGACGCTGCTGGCGCGCCCTCTACTCTTGCCCTCGGGTGCGCAGAGTCGTATATCTCCTTAAGCTTGCCCTTGGCAAGGTGCGTATAGACCTGCGTCGTCGCGATGTCGACATGTCCCAGCATCTCCTGGACGGACCGCAGGTCTGCGCCATTCTCGAGAAGGTGCGTCGCGAAACAGTGACGCAGGGTATGGGGCGTCACCCGCTTCTGTATGCCCGCCTTCGCGGCGTACGCCTTGATTATCTTCCAAAAGCCCTGCCTGGTCATTCTTCTGCCGCGGGCGTTCACGAAGAGCGCGTTCTCAGCGTGGTTCCGCACCAAGAGCGGCCTTGCAGAACGGAGATAAGCGCGCACCCAGCCCGACGCCACGCGGCCAACAGGAACGATCCTCTCCTTGGTTCCCTTCCCCAAGCACCTCACGTAGCCCATCTCGACGTTCAGGTCGCCGATATCGAGCGATACAAGCTCCGACACGCGCATGCCGGTCGCATAAAGCACCTCCAGCATCGCCTTGTCCCTCACCCCTGCCGGGGCCTCAGTGCTAGGCATTTCGAGAAGCCGGCCGACCTCCTCGAGGCTGAGGACGCCTGGAAGACGCCGTTCCTGCTTGGGAGAGCCGAGGTTCACCGTGGGATCCCGCTGGATCTTGCCCTCGCGATCGAGGAACCGATAAAACCCTCTGATCGCCGCGAGCTGCCTACACACGCTGGACGCGGCCTTCCCCTGCCGCCTGAGATGCTCGATGTACGCCATGATAGTGTCCTGCGTGACCTCGTTCAGCGTTCTGCCCTGGCACTCCTCCACGAAACTGGTGAATTGGTTCAGGTCCCTAGCGTACGATTCCAGGCTGTTCTGCGCAAGGCCCCGTTCCACCGCTAGGTATGCGAGGAATTCGTCCAACAGGATCACGCCGCCCTCGCCTCCGTCGCGGGACAAATCCAGACCTGCCACGCTTGCCCGCTGTTTCCAGTATAACACCATGCAAGGGTGGCCGCAATTTCCTGCGCGGGGCCGGAGGACAAGCTCGGGCGTGCCGCGTGGGCATGAGGTCACGCGTTTTCCCTCGCCTCGTGACTTCGTGAGTTGTCGGCCGTCCCAGTGGTCCCACGAGAGCATTCAAGGTCAGGCCAGAGGCCGGACCCAGCCTGTCCCTGCCTGGCGAACTACGCCTAAGTGAGGGTGCGGTGGCCCTTGCCTCATTCCTAGCAGTTGCCGGTCGCCGGCGTTGAACATCGGCAACCCCGGGCGTGGCCCCTCCGCCGGGAAGTAGCGCGAGCCTTCGGCGACATGCCTAAAGCAGGTACTTGGATACCAGCCTGATGAACGCCGGGGCTACGTACGTGTCCGCGACGCTCCCGATGACTAGGAGGATCACGGCTCCGAGACACACGGCCGCCGTGAAGACGAATTGCGGGTAGATTTGGGTTCTCCTCTGGCTCAGCCTGTCCACGGCGAGAGTCACCGCAAACGCGAGCGAAACCTCGCACGCCGCCAGTATCGCAGGGATTATGAAGATATGCTGGGGGAGCACAGACGCGGCCGCCAGGATGACCCCCTTGGCACCCATCTCGTCGACGAGGAAACCCACGGTGAATCCGATGACGAAGCCTCTCAGGAACAGCAGAACCAGGATGCCGGGAGCCCCAATGACGGTGAGCCCTAACACCAGGGCCAACGCGACGGTCTTAAGGTTATTGTACAGCGCCTGCCTGGACGCAGCCGCCCCGCCAGCCTGGCCCTGCCCCTGGCCTCCGAAGCCCCTGAAAAAAACCATGAGGTCCTCAGCCAACTCCGCTCTTTGGCTCTCGGGCAATGCCTTCACCGAAAGGGAGCCGAAGATGACCCCCATCACAAACATGAACATGACCAGGACGAGGACGGGCAGGTGCCGCCTCAGGGAATCGCCGGAAGGCGCGAGAAGGGAACGCGAATCGTCCAGCATCGCACCACCCTCCTCCGGACTACCTCCCTAGATGTGTATGTCCACACCCACGGCGATATTCCCGGCTAAACGAGCCCTCTCGCTATCGCCATGAAGAGGCCGAGGAGGGTCTTGCCGTCTCGGATCTCACCCCTCGCTATCATGTCATCTAGCTCCGCGCGGGACACTCGTCTGGTCTCGATGACCTCGTCCTCGTCGGGCCGCTCATCTCCCGGCTCAAGGCTCCTCGCAAAGAAAAGGTGCAGCACCTCATCACAGAACCCCGGGGACGTGTAGAACGGCACGACTTCCTCGAGGACGCCCGCCCGGTAACCAGTCTCTTCCTCGAGCTCGCGCGCTGCGCACCGAAGAGGGTCCTCGCCTGGCTCGAGCTTCCCCGCGGGGATCTCCCATAGAGCTGACCGAACCGGGTACCTGAATTGACGTACAAGGATCACCGAGCTGTCGCGGTCTACAGCGACCACCGCAACCCCGCCCGGATGTTCCACGACTTCGCGCCGCGACCGCCTGCCCGACGGAAGCTCCACATCGTCCACGCGGAGCCGCAGGACGCTCCCGCTGTACACCGTCGTAGAGCGCAGCTGCCTTTCCACAAGGTTTGGTTCGTCCAATCTCGATCCCTCCAAGATCGTGGGCCGGTGGCATCACACGGCCCAAAGATGCGTATCCTAACTACGTGCGGGGGCACAGGTCGTCGCCGCACTTGTGCGGGTTGCTAAGTATATCGCCACAGGTTCGCGCTGCTCTCCGGCGGGGCGGTCCTGCCCAGGGTTGCCGGTGCTTGCACGACGGGGCGTAGGGAATTCGGCTGTCTTAAGCGCCAAACTCGAACGAAGAAGCGTAAGGTACGGGAGGCTGATTTGCGCATGACCGTTATCATGCACGGGCACGCCATCTGGATAGCCGGAAAACCCAGGGAGGTCCTGCGGGCCCTTGCCGCCCTTTCCAAGAGTCACGCCACCCTCGGCGACCTTCTGTCGCCTGCCACGAAGCGCTGAAACTATGTCAAAGGTTCAGCGCACCGCTTGTGCGATCTTCCCCGCGAGCATGCCCGCAGCGCCCGCTGCCAGGAAGAACACCGGGTCCTCGTCTGGCCCCCTCCCCATGGACGTGACGCGGATGCCTTCCCGGTTGAGCCTGTCGACAGCCGGCCGTCCGTCCTCGGTGAGAATGACGTGCCGCCGGTCTATCCCGTGCTCGGCAAGTTGAGCCATGAGGCGGCGCCACTCGCTGCGATGCAGCTCTGGCAAGGCTACAAGGCAAGGTACCAGGGCGATCTCAGAAAGCACCGTGAGGGTGTGGTGGCTCACCCCGAAATGCCTCGCACGCTCGTCCGAGAAACTCACCCTGGGGACAATGACCGGCGTCCCTCCGAGAGAATACGCCGCGTTTACCACTTGTCCCTGCTCGATTCCGGAGAACCCGTACTTCGTCCCCGTGCCTGCTTGCCCAGGGCCCATGCCTACGATGACGGCGTCAGCACGGGCGCACGCTCGCGCCGCAGCGAGGGCAGAGTAGACCGTCACGGCCTCGAGGTCGCCGCCGAACGCGTGGCCGCAGGTGATGACCGAGTCGACGAGGCCTCTTTTCTTTAGGGCCGGCACGAGCGTGCTGTACGCAACTGGTAAGGCTCCTCCGTCCGTCATCACGTATACGACCCGCGCCGCTCCGCCCGCAGCCTCCTTTATCCCGGCCGCAGCAGGCGCGATCATGCTGTGAAGCTCACAAGCGACCACCGGTATCCCACCCAGTGAGCGAAACGCCTCTATCTCCCGCCGGTGCGGGCTCGCCTCCTCCTCGACGGCCAAGCACCGGACCTGCACCGGCGTGTAGCGGACCTTCATTATGTGGCCTGGACCCGCTCGCATGTCCAAACGCGTCCTGCCGATCACCCACATCACGAAGTGGTGGCCCCCAGTGCCGAGGCCAAGCTCCACCGCGGTGGTGTTCAGGACGACCTCGTCGCCCGGCGCGCACGGACCGGTCAACGCCTCGTAACACAACGCCTCCGCAGGCTGGCCGTCGCAAACCACGTCAGCCTTGGCCACCCCTGGACCGAATGGCGCAACCGACTTCACCACGCCGGTCCTCGCCCTCACCAACGCGCCGGTCGCCGCAGCGCCGAAGGACCCTCGTGCAGGGGTACGGCGCCCCATGTCGTATGTTGTACACTGAGAACTGGTGTCGTGCGCCAAATGTGGTGCCACAGGTTTTCGTCTCCCTTCTTGACGGCGCTAAGTGGAGGTGCGAAAATGCTTCCGATCATGATCATTGGGATGGGTTGCCCAACACCGGCAACGCGGCAACCGGTGAAAACGGGGCAAAGACTAACGCGCCCTCACTTAGGGTTTCCTTCCGGCGCTTGCGCGACGGGCATCTGGAATCTCGCTAGGCTGCGCGCGGAATTCCAATGAGACGCACTGCAAGCTCGCCCTCCCTGTCCGGCAAGACCGGCAACTCTGGGCCGGGGTTGCACGCTGAAGAGCGGCGCAGCCTTGTGGCGGTCCGCTTAGAATATCTTCCCCGAGCCGGGGGCAGCATACTCGATAGTGATTGAGTGGGAGTTCAGGCACGCACCCGCCTCTCTAGTGAGTATGGTGCCATAAGTTCTCGTCTGTTTTCTTGAGGGCACTAGGGACGCCGGTGCCTGCACGACGGGGCGTCGACGATTCGGCAGGCCTGCGCGGCAAATCCGAACGAGGCACGCCGCGGGCGCGCCGTCCCCGGAGGGCAAGGCCGATAGCCTTAGGCAGGGCTTGCGCGCTGAAAAGCAGCGCGAACTTGTGGCGAACTACTAGCTAGTAACGTCCCCGATCAGGAGGAATCAGCGTGAGCAGGTGGCAGTTTTGGATCGCGATCTTCATCGCCCTCGCGCTTGCGGGCTGGTCCGTGGGCTCTTCCATGAGGCTCGCCCGTGACCTTGCGCGTGTGGAGAAGGACCTCGACCGGGCCTTCACCGACCTCGCAGCGCTCTCGAAGCGCGTCTCGGAGATCAAGACGGCCGCCGTGGCTCCCCAGCCCGCTGCTCAGGTGACCGTGTACTATGCCCGCACCACGCTCACTGACTCGTACCTCGTGCCAGTCAAGGCTACGGTGCCCGCAGGGACCGATGCTATGCGCGGTGCGGTGGAACTGCTCGCAAGGGGGCCCGCGCCCGAGACTGGCCTGGAGAGGCTCATCCCGGAAGGGACGAGGGTGTTAGGTGTCACCGCCAGCGGGGATCTCGCGACCGCCGACTTCTCAAGCGAGATCCGGACCCGTTTCCCCGGCGGCAGCCGCACTGAAGAGCTGCTTGTCTGGTCGATCGTGAATACCCTCACGGAATTCCCCGGGATTACAAGGGTGCAGATCCTTGTCGAAGGCAAAAAAGAGGAGAGCATCGGCGGCCATGTTGGCATCGACACTCCCCTGGAAAGGAACCCCGACCTCATCAGGCCTCAATAGGCCACGATAGGTGGGCGTACGACAGGCCGGGCCCGTTCGGTCTGCGATCAGAGTCTCGCGCGTCACCCTGCCTTGAGGGCCGCGGCCGCGAGGCCCATTCCCTTTGCGAGGGCTTTCTCGTTGAGCGGGATGAGCCCGTGGCGGCGCTCCGGAAGCACCTTCTTCATCGCCTCAAGCACCGTATCGACGCTCACCACGCCCGTCACACCAAGGTACGCACCGAGAGCCACCATGTTCGCCACTCTCGTGTCGCCGATGTCATTGGCTATCTCGTTCGCGGGGACCGCAAGCACCCTGACATCGTTCCTCGCAGGCTTGACGTCCACGAGAGAGCTGTTATATATGATGAGGCCGCCAGGACTCACCATGCCCTGGAATTTCTCCAGAGACGGCCTGTTCATCGCGACCACGCTCGTGGGCTCACTCACAAGGGGCGAAGCGATCTCTCTCTCCGACACCACCACGCCACAATTGGCCGTGCCGCCGCGCATTTCCGGTCCGTACGACGGCATCCAGGTCACGTTCCGGCCTTCCATCATTCCGGCGTATGTCACGAGCTGTCCCATGAGGAGCACGCCCTGCCCGCCGAATCCCGCGAAGATGACCTCCTCGTGCATGCCTAGCCCACCTCCGGTACCTTGGTGTATTCCCCAAGCGGGTAATACACGGCCATCTTGTCATCCACCCACTTCAGGGCCTCAGCAGGGGTCATCCCCCAGTTCGTGGGGCACGTGGACAGGAATTCCACGAGGCTGAACCCCTTCCCCTCGAGCTGCGTCTCGAACGCCTTCTTCAGTGCGCGCTTGGCCTTCGCGACGTTGGCAGGGCTCGTCACAGAAACGCGGGCGATGTACGCGACCCCAGAAAGCGACGACAGGAGCTCGCACACTCTTATCGGGTGACCGGCCACCTCGGGATCGCGTCCCTTTGGAGACGTGGTGGTCTTCTGGCCAGGAAGGGTCGTGGGGGCCATCTGCCCGCCGGTCATGCCGTATATGGCGTTGTTGACAAAGATGACGGTGATCTTCTCGCCCCTCGAAGCCGCGTGCACTATCTCGCCCGCTCCGATCGAAGCGAGGTCCCCGTCGCCCTGATAGCTAAAGACGACCGCGTTCGGCAGGGCACGCTTGATCCCGGTCGCCACCGCGGGCGCCCTGCCGTGGGACGCCTCAACGAAGTCACAGTTGAAATACTCATACGCCAGCACAGCGCATCCGACCGGCGAGATCCCTATGGCCCGCTCACGCACGCCGAGCTCGTCGATGACCTCGGCGATGAGTCGATGGATGATGCCGTGGGTGCACCCCGGACAGTAATGGGTTGGCACGTCCGCCAGCGCCTCAGGTCGCCCGAACAGCTTCTGCATTCTTCACGCCCCCTTCTCCACGATCTTGACGATCTCGTCCATTATCTCCCTGGGCGAGGGGCTCATGCCTCCGGTTCTCCCATAGAAGTGCACGGGCTTGATTTCACCGCAAGCAAGCCGAACGTCCTCGATCATCTGACCGAGGCTCATCTCCACTACCAGCACATGTGCTGCCCCGGCGGTTGCGGCGGCGAGCGCCTCGTATGGGAACGGCCACAAGCTTATCGGCCGGAAGAGACCGACCCGCAGCCCGCGCTCCCTGGCCCTCTCGAGTGCAGCGCGCGCGATACGGGCCGTAGTCCCGTAAGCCACCAGGACCACGTCCGCGTCCTCCGTCATGTACGTGGCGTAACGCACCTGCTCCGCGGCCATGCGCCTGTACTTCTCCGCAAGCCGAAGGTTGTGCTTCTCAAGCTTCGCCGGGTCGAGAAAGAGCGACGTTATCACGTTCTTCGGCCTGCCGCAAGCGCCGGTGGTGGCCCATGTCTTCGCAGGGAGGTCCGCCGTGGGCCGCGGCTCGGGCATCTCCACGGGCTCCATCATCTGACCTAGGATGGCATCGCCGAGGATCATCACGGGGTTACGGTACATGTCCGCGAGGTCGAAGGCCTCCATGGTGAGGTTCACGAGTTCCTGAACCGTGCACGGGGCGAGCACCAGAAGGTGATAATCCCCGTGACCGCCCCCCTTGGTCGCCTGGAAGTAATCTGACTGCGCCCCCTGTATGCCGCCGAGCCCGGGCCCTCCGCGCACGATGTTCACGATAACGCACGGGAGCTCCGCGCCGGCCATGTACGAGATAGCCTCCTGCATGAGGCTTATCCCCGGGCTCGATGAGGTGGTCATGACCCGCGCCCCCGCGCACGCGGCACCGTAGACCATGTTGCTTCCCGCGACCTCGCTTTCGGCCTGCAGGAACACCCCTCCAACCTCCGGCATGCGCCTAGCCATGTACTCGGGGATCTCGTTCTGCGGTGTTATCGGGTACCCGAAAAAGCACCTACAACCTGCCATAATGGCGGCCTCAGCCACCGCCTCGTTCCCTTTCATCAGAACCTTCTCAGCCATGCGCCCTCCCCCCTATCTGTAGACTTCGATGGCCACTTCAGGGCACATCCGGGCGCACGCGGTGCACGAGTTGCATCGTTCCTCATCTGTTATAGTGGCCGGATGAAATCCCTTGCTGTTGAAGTGCTCGGCCATGGTCAGGACTTTCCGCGGACAGAAGGTTACGCACAGCTCGCACCCTTTGCACCGCTCCTCATTGAACACGACTTTGGGCATCTTGCCAACCTCCTACCTGTACGCCTTGGCCTGCTCCTCGCCCCTGAGGACGCGTAGAGAGGCCTCGGCGAGCGCCTGCATCTCGTTTTCGCCCGGGTACACCATGACTGGAGCTATAAAGCTCACTCTATCGCGTATCCAGTCCACCAGGCGGCGCGAGTGCGCGAGACCCCCCGTGAGGATTATAGCATCAACCTCCCCTGAAAGCACGGCCGCGTACGCCCCTATTTCCTTGGCGACCTGGTACGCCATGGCCTCGTACACAAACGCGGCACGCTCGTCGCCTGCATCGATGCGCCGTTCGACCTCCGCAGCGTTGCTGGTTCCGAGGTACGCCACAAGCCCTCCTCCGCCCACGAGCTTTCTTCTCATCTCATCCTCGGTGTACTTGCCGGAAAAGCAGAGGTCCACCACGCCGAGGGTGGGAAGAGCGCCCGCTCTTTCGGGAGTGAACGGGCCCTCACCGTCCAGGCCGTTGCTTACGTCGACCACCCGTCCTTTGAGGTGGGCGCCGACGCTGATGCCGCCGCCCAGATGCGCCACGACGAGGTTCAGGTCTTCGTACCGCGAGCCCATGTCCCTCGCCGCCTTCCTGGCGACGGCCTTGTGATTGAGCGCGTGGAAGATGGTGCGTCGCGGAATCTCAGGCAGCCCCGAAAGCCTCGCAACATCCCATAGCTCGTCGACGACCACGGGGTCTGCGATGAATGCTCGCACCCCCGCCCGGGCCGCGATCTCCCGCGCCAGAAGCGCGCCAAGGTTCGAGGCGTGGGACACCGACCCTCCACTGGTGAGGTCGCGCACCATCTCGTCGTTCACCTCGTACACTCCGCTCTCCACAGGCTTGAGAATGCCTCCGCGACCCGCCACTGCGTCGAACCCGCTCACGGGCTCTTTGTGTCTTTCAAGGGCTTCGAAGATAGCGTCAAGCCTCATGCGATACTGCGCCCAGACGTCGCCGAGCTTCGCCAGCTCCGCGCTGTCATGGGACATAGTCTCCTGGAAAACCACATGGTCATCAAGGTAGACGGCGATCTTGGTCGAAGTTGAGCCGGGGTTGATCACGAGAATACGGAAACCACCGTGTTCGCTGGGCTTAGCCTCAGGCGCAACGCCTTCTGTGCGCGCCATACACTGCGCCCCCTCTTCATCCCGAGTTTGCCGGACGGCGCCTCAGCGTGCCGGGGAGAGCCATCGGCTTCGGCGGAGCTCGAGCTCGCACCCTGCAAGGTCTTTCATCCTTAGCCCGGATGAGCCGTCAAGCTCCGCCGGTCCTGCTGAAAGCGAAAGCCGCACACATGCTCCCGGCCCGGGTCACCTTGACCGCCTTACGCGGGCACGTACACTTTGCGAATCTTGCCCAGTTTCTCGATCCTTTCTTCCGCGAGCCTGGCCGCTGCCTTGTACGTCGGAATCCCGTCCCGCTTCGCTATCGCTATGACCTTCAAGACGTTGTCGTAAATGCCCGCCGCCTTGCGCAGGGCCCTTTCCCTGTTGTAACCATAGAATTCGTCGGCGACGTTTATCACTCCTCCCGCATTGATGATATAATCGGGCGCGTAAAGGATACCCATATCTTCCAGGGCGTCGCCGTGCCGATCCTCCTTGAGCTGGTTGTTCGCGGCCCCGGCCACGATCTTGCACTTGAGCCTCGGAAGCGTCTCGTCGTTTATCACCGCGCCGAGGGCGCACGGGCAGAACACGTCGCACTCGATATCGAACACCTTGTCGCAAGAGACGGGCTTCGCCCCGAGGTCGTCGGCCGCCTTCTTGACCCGGTCCTCGTAGATGTCGGCGATGTATACCTTCGCCCCTTCCTCGACAAGATACCTCACCACATGGTAGCCCACGTGGCCCACTCCCTGGACCACGACGGTCTTGTCTTTGAGCGAGTCGCTTCCGAAGACCTCCAGCGCACAAGCCTTCATGCCGCGCACGACCCCGAACGCCGTGACGGGCGACGGGTCGCCACTTGAGCCGGTCGTCGCAGATAGACCCAGCACGTGGTCGGTCTCCATGTGCACGGTCTCCATGTCTTCCACACTCACGCCCACATCCTCGGCCGTGATGTACCGGCCGCCGAGCGTATCCACGAACCTCCCGAACGCGCGGAAGAGCGCCTCTGACTTGTCTTTGCGCGGATCTCCGATGATAACCGCTTTGCCCCCGCCGAAATCGAGGCCTGCAGCGGCATTCTTGTACGTCATACCCCGGGCGAGTCGCAAGGCGTCGGTGAGCGCCTCCTCTTCGGACGAGTAGGGCCACATCCTACACCCGCCGAGGGCAGGGCCGAGGGTTGTATCATGAATCGCTATGATGGCCCGCAGCCCCGAGACCTCGTCGGTCGCAAAGACCACTTGTTCAAACCCGTAGCGTCCCATCTCTTCAAAGAGCTTCAATTCCGGATCTCCTCCTTTGGGCGCGTCCGTATTCCTCCAGGTGTCAACCTAGGTGACGCCGCATCCCGACAAGCTGGCAATCCCGACAAGCCGACCCCTTCCGATCCCCCACCTCACCTCGACAGAAGCACTCCGAGGGCGAGCGAGTACACCTTCGCCATGTGAGAGTCGGACCTCGACGTGACCACCACGGGCGCCCTCGCGCCCACCACGACGCTCGCAGCGCACCCGCCTGCAAGATAGACGAGCGCCTTGTAGAACACATTGCCCGTCTCGATGTCCGGCACGATGAGTATGTCCGCTCGGCCGGCGACCGGGCTCGAGATGCCCTTATGGTTCGCAGCTGCAGCCGATATGGCGTTGTCCAGCGCAAGCGGACCGTCCACGATCGCTCCTTTGATCTGCCCGCGTTCAGACATCTTGGCGAGACACGCGGCATCGATGGTCGCGGGCATGTCGGGATTCACGTTCTCCACAGCCGCCAATGCCGCAACGCGCGGTTCCGCGATTCCGAGCGCATGCGCCACGTCAATGGCGTTCTGCGTGATCTGCGCTTTCTCAGCAAGCCCGGGCGCGATGTTCATCGCTCCGTCGCTGAAGATGAGGAGACGCTCGAACCTGGGCACTTCGAACACAGACACGTGCGAAAGCAGTCGCCCTGTACGAAGACCGACCTCCTTGTCAAGAACCGCCCTGAGAACATCCGCCGTGCTCACAAGCCCCTTCATCAGAAGGTCCGCCTTCCCCGCGCTGACCATGGCAACGCCTGCGCGAACCGCCGCAAGTGTGTCCCTCTCCTCCACGAGCTCGTGGGACGACAGGTCGATGTCGCTTTCGGCGGCGGCTTTGCCTATGGCCACGGGATCCCCAATGAGGATACACCCCGCTATCCCCCGCCGCGACGCCTCGTCTGCTGCTAGGAGCACTTCCGGGTCTGCTGCAGCCACCACGGCGCACGTCCTCGGGCCCACCTCCCTCGCCGCCTTCGCGAGGTCATCAAGGCTCCTTATGACTCCGGCCCCCAAATCCGTCCCCCCTTCATTCGTAAGTCCTCAGCTCCTCCTCACCGCGAAGGACTCTGAAAGCCCCCATTGCGAGGGCTTCCATCTCTCTCTCGCCCGGATAGACCCTTACCTCGGCGATGAATTCGATCCGACTCCGGATCATGTCCACGAGACGGGTCGCATTCGCGAGGCCTCCCGTTATGAGAACGGCGTCCACGTCGCCAGCGAGCACACAAGCCATCGCACCGATCTCTTTGGCCACCTGATAAGCCATTCCCTCATACACGAGCCGCGCGAACTCATCACCGCGGGCGATTCTCGCTTCGACCTCGACCGCGTCTGACGTCCCAAGATAAGCCGCGATGCCCCCTCGTCCAACGAGTCTCCTCACGAGCTCCTCTCTTGTGTACTTGCCGGAATAGGCGAGCCGGACAAGCGGGACCACAGGCACCCCACCCGCCCGCTCCGGACTGTAGGGACCCTGCTCATTGGCGTTGTTCACGTCGATGATGCGCCCGCCACGGCACGCCGCCACAGATATGCCCCCGCCCAGGTGCGCGACGATGTAGTTTGCGACATCGAGGTCCGCCTGCATCTCCCGCGCCGCCTGCCTCAGCGTGGCCTTGATGTTCAGCGCGTGGCTCAGACTGCGCCTGGGAAGCTCCGGCAGGCCCGACACCCTGGCCAGAGGCTCGAACTCGTCGCACGACACCGGGTCCACTACAAAGGCCGGCACGCCCCAGGTGTCCGCTATCGCGCGGGCGATGATGCCCCCGAGGTTCGAGGCGTGGGGCCCTTGCACCTGGTTCCGAAGGTCCTCCAGCATCCTGTCGCTCACGACGTAAGTGCCGCCGGCGCAAGGCCGCAAAAGACCACCACGAGCCACGACCGCCGCGACCGAATCCGGTTCCACGGCCGCCTCCTTCAGGGCGGCAATGACCTCGGACAGTCGATACTCGAATTGGTCCATGATGCTGGAAAACGAGGCGAGCGTTTTGTGATCGTGGACAAGCTTCCTCTCGAAAAGCGGACCGGACGGGGTGTACAGGGCAATCCTGGTGGCAGTGGAGCCGGGATTAATCACGAGGACCTGCAACGTTTCCACCTTCAGATCGTCTCCCGCCGCAGACCCGGGCAGGCCTGCCAGGTTGTCGGCTTGTCGCCACCCTGTTCATGTGGGCCGAGAGGCCTTGCGCGCGGTGGCCGTAAGTTGATCCCATGCAAGTGTCATGCCATTCCCCTCGACGACCCTGATGCCCGCGATCGCCCGCAGACCAGGCAGCGCCGGCCGGATGACGGCAGGCTGCGTGCAAATCCGTGCAGTCCTCGCGGGCCGCGGCGTGCAAAAGATTGCACGCCGTCGGTCCCTCGCTTCCCTTCATACATACGAGGCGCACGAGCGGCCCTTGAGTCGGCCAACGAACTTATGGGTTTCATCGCGCGCCGCCGGGGCAGCGCACGCCACAGTCCGACAGAGGGAACCCCCGTTTACCTCTTACTCACAGAGCGGCCGAGCCCGCAAAACGCAAGCTCGGACGCGGTCCTTCCTTAAAGCTCGCATCAACCTCGCACTTAAAGCCAGGCCGCACGCTCATCCTTCGCCCGCTTTTTGAAGGGATCGAGTCCTAGACGCAGAAAGATTCAAGGGATGCAAGGGATGCGCCAGCGCTTTCCCAAAGCGCAAATCAGATCCGTAACGGAAGGGGGCATGCTGATGGACGTCACGAGGCTCGCGGTGATCGGTGCCGGACAAATGGGGTCCGGTATAGCACAAGTGGCTGCGGCGGCCGGGGTCCAAGTAGTCATGTTGGACGTCTCGGAAGACCTCGCGCGAAGGGGTCTCGTCGCCGTCGAACGGGGGCTCTCCCGGGCGGTTGAGAAGGGCAAGATGGGACCCGAGGAACGGGACGCAGCGCTCGCACGGATCCGCGTCGGGGCAGACCTTTCCCTCGCGTCCGACGCCGACGTGGCGATCGAGGCTGTCACGGAGAACGTCGATATCAAGAAGGATGTCCTCCGGAGGGTGGACGACCTCCTGCCGCCCAGGAGCATCATAGCCTCCAACACGTCTTCCACATCTATCACGCGGCTTGCGGCCGCCACGAAACGGCCGGAGAAGGTCATCGGCATGCATTTCATGAATCCTGTTCCTGCCATGAAACTGGTGGAGATCATATCAGGCCAGGCCACCTCGGACGAGACGAGAAGGGACGCCTGGGCCCTCGCGGAAAGGATGGGGAAGACCCCCGTGTCGGTCTCCGACTACCCTGGGTTCGTCTCCAACAGGCTCCTCATCCCCATGATCAATGAAGCAGCGTATTGCCTCATGGAAGGCGTTGCATCCCGTGAGGATATCGACACCGTGATGCGGCTCGGCATGAACCATCCTATGGGCCCACTGGCCCTCGCCGACCTCATCGGGCTCGACACGTGCCTGTACATCATGGAGATCCTCTACGAGGGCTTTGGGGACCCGAAGTACCGGCCGTGTCCCCTCCTCCGCCGAATGGTGGACGCCGGGTGCCTGGGCAAAAAGACAGGGAAAGGGTTCTACACATATTGAGGCAGCGATGAGGAAGGGATTCGATGGCGCAGGCTAAGAAGTTTCGGCTCTCCAACAGGGAACTCGAGGTCATATTGAACTCCACCCACGACGGGATGATCGCTGTGGACCGCCACGGTCTCATCACCATCTTCAACGCGGCCGCCGCCCGCATCACTGGGCTCGATCCGGATGAGATGATAGGACGGCGCGCGCAGGATGTGATCCCGAACACCAGGCTCCACGTGGTGCTGGAGACGGGCCAGGCCGAGTTGAACCAGCAACAGGTGTTAGGTGGGGTCAAGATCATCACCAACCGCGTGCCTGTAAGAGACGCCGAGGGCAGAGTGATCGGTGCGGTTGCGGTTTTCCGGGACATCAGCGAGGTCATCTCGCTCGCTGAGGAGATCACGAACCTGCGCCAGATCCAAGGCCTCCTGGAGGCCATAATCAATTCAACTCAGGACGCGATCTCGGTCGTGGACGAGAACGGCATGGGGCTCCTGATCAACCCCGCGTACACCCGTCTGACCGGACTCACCGAGGAGGACGTCATCGGCAAGCCGGCCACCACCGATATCGCGGAGGGTGAGAGCATGCACATGAAGGTGCTTCGCACGCGGCTTCCCGTGCGGGGCGCCCACATGAAGGTCGGCCCGCGAAAGAAAGAGGTCATAGTCCATGCCGCGCCCATCATCGTTGATGACAAGCTCAAGGGGAGCGTGGCTGTGATTCACGATACATCCGAGATCCGGAGGCTCACCGAGGAGCTTGACAGGGCGAAAAGGCTCATCAGGCGGCTCGAGGCCAAGTACACCTTCGACGACATAGTCGGCGTAAGCCCGAAGATGGCACGGGCAATCGAACAAGCCAGGCGCGTGGCCGCGACGCCGGTCACCGTTCTCCTGAGAGGGGAGAGCGGAACCGGAAAGGAGCTCTTCGCACACGCCATCCACAACGCGAGCGACCGGGCACGAGGCCAGTTCATAAGGGTGAACTGCACGGCGATCGTAGATACGCTCCTCGAGTCGGAGCTCTTCGGCTACGAGGAAGGCGCTTTCACGGGCGCGAAGCGAGGCGGGAAGCGCGGCCTCTTCGAGGAGGCGAGCGGCGGGACCATCTTCCTGGACGAGGTGGGGGCCACGAACCTCGCGCTGCAAGCCAAACTGCTGCGAGTCCTTCAGGAGAAGGAGATCGTGCGGGTCGGTGACACACGTCCCATACCCGTGGACGTCCGCGTGATAGCCGCCACCAACACCGACCTCGAGAAGGCCGTCCGCGAGGGGCGGATGCGGGAGGATCTGTACTACCGGCTCAATGTGGTCCCCATTTTCATCCCACCCCTTCGGGAGCGCATCGAAGATATTCCTCTCCTGTGCCACAGCCTGATACGTCGGTTCAACCAGGCTTACGGGAGAAACGTGAGCCGCATCTCAGAGGAGGCCCTCGACATCCTCGCCGAGTACGATTGGCCGGGGAACGTGAGGGAGCTCGAGAACGTTCTTAGCCGCGCCATCATCAACATGCACTTCAGCGAGGTAGAGATCCTGCCGCGCCACCTGCCCGCCCTGGGCAGGTTCCAGCAGGGTCTTCAGGCGTGGCAAGCAGGCCAGGCAGTCCCGGGGAAGGGCTCCGAGGCCGAAGCAGAAGCCGAGGCGCTCGGGCGGGGCGGGCCATCCGCACAGGGCGTCCCAAGCCTTCGCGAGGCCGTCGAGCATGCCGAGAAACGGGCCATCCTTCGTGCCCTTCAGGCCTCAAAGGGCAGCAAGACCGCGGCCGCGAAGCTGCTCGGCATAGGCCTCCGCAGCCTCTACTACAAGATCAAGCGTTATCACATCTCGTGAGTCCTTAGGTGGGGAACGAATCAGTCGAACGAATCAGTAGAGGGGACATAAGCATGTCATGGTCCCGCGGGCGATAGCCCCAGGGGCGTTCCGGCGCGCCCCCCGCTCAACGCGTCAGCGTCGGGTGGGCGTTTGGGCAAGGCGGGCGCGCTATTCCCGTTCCCGTTCCCATTCCCGGGGCTTCGTGTGTTCGTTCTCCGCGACCTTGCTTTCGGCGACCTTACTTTCGGTGCCTGTACCCGCCGTGCTGTTCCGGCCGCCTTGGTGCCCCCGGCCTGCGCCCAGCCTCCAACGCGTGATCTCTCGGGAGCACGTCCTTGCGCGACAGGTTTATCCGGCCCTGCCGGTCTATCTCGGTCACCTTGACCTCGATGGTGTCGCCCACCTTAACGACGTCTTCGACCCTGGGCACGCGCGTGTGCGCAAGCTCGGAGATGTGGACCAGACCCTCTCTGCCCGGGAGTATCTCCACGAACGCGCCGAAGTTCATTATGCGGGTCACGGTCCCCGTGTACACCTTTCCGACCTCGACCTCTGCGGTGAGATCCTCGATCATCTTCCTCGCTTTCGCTCCCGCCGTCTCGTCCACGGCCGCGATGAAGACCCGCCCATCATCCTCGATATCGATCTTCGCACCGGTCTCGTCGATGATGTGTCGTATGACCTTGCCGCCGGGCCCGATAACGTCGCGGATCTTCTCCGGGTCGATGTTCATCCGTATGATCCTGGGGGCGTATGGTGAAAGCTCCTTGCGCGGCTCGGGTATCACCTCGAGCATCTTGCCGAGTATGAAGAGCCGTCCCTCCCTAGCCTGGGCAAGCGCTTTCGCCAGGATATCCCTGGTTATCCCGGGGATCTTGATGTCCATCTGGATGGCGGTGACCCCGCGTTCGGTGCCCGCCACCTTGAAATCCATGTCTCCGAGGGCGTCCTCGATGCCCTGAATGTCGGAGAGGATGACGACCCGGTCGCCTTCCTTGACGAGCCCCATGGCGATCCCCGCAACAGGCCGCTTGATTGGGACTCCCGCGTCCATGAGCGCGAGCGTGGACCCGCACACGCTGGCCTGTGAAGTGGAGCCGTTCGATTCGAGCACTTCCGATACGAGCCGGATCGTGTATGGGAACGTCTCCTCATCCGGGATCATCGCCGCAAGCGCTCTTTCAGCAAGTGCACCGTGGCCTATCTCGCGCCGACCCGGACCCCTCATGGGCCGCACTTCCCCTACGCTGTAGGGTGGGAAGTTGTAGTGGTGCATGTAGCGCTTGGACTCCTCTTCACCCAGCCCGTCGAGGAGCTGCTCCTCCCCGATTGCCCCCAGCGTCACGCTGGTAAGCACCTGCGTCTGGCCCCGGGTGAATAGCCCTGACCCGTGCACTCTTGGAAGCACCCCAACCTCGCACGATATCGGCCGGATCTCGTCAACCCTGCGCCCGTCAGGCCGGTAACCCTCCTCAAGGATCATCTTCCTGACCTCTTCCTTGACGATCTTGTCAAGGACCATGGTGACGTCCTTCTCGTACAACGCGAAGTCGGCGCCGAGGCTCTCCCTCATCTCCTCGACCACAGCCATCTTTACAGCGTCGGTCCGTTCCTCGCGCGCAAGCTTGTCTTCGCTCTTGAGCGCGTCACGCAACTCGGCTGTGGCCCGCTCTCTCACCTTCGCCTCGATGTCCGGATCGGGCTTGTACAGGGTGACCTCTCGCTTGGGCTTCCCGCACACGGCCACGAGCCCTTCGATGAAGTCGACGATCCCTCGGATAGCCTCATGGCCGAACGTTATCGCCTCGAGGATGACGTCTTCGGGCACTTCGCTTGCGCCCGCTTCCACCATGAGGATGGCGTCTTTGGTTCCCGCAACCACAAGCGAGAGATCGCTCTTGAGGGATTGTTCGAGGGTCGGATTGATCACGAGCTGCCCATCGACCCTGCCGACTCGAACCCCGCCGATGGGCCCTCGGAACGGAATGTCGGAGATGCTAAGCGCGGCCGACGCGCCGATCATCGCCGTGACGTCGGGCTCGCAGTCCTGCTCCACCGACATCACCGTGCAGACCACCTGTACGTCGTGCCTGAACCCTTCGGGGAAGAGCGGCCTTATCGGCCTGTCGATCATGCGGGCTGACAGAGTGGCGACCTCCGAGGGCCTTCCCTCTCTCTTTATCCACCCGCCGGGAATCTTGCCCACAGCGTAGAGTCTCTCTTCATAGTCCACGAGAAGCGGGAAGAAGTCGATGCCTTCCCGGGGCTCCTTCGACATGCACGCTGTGACGAGCACGACTGTGTCGCCGTACCGGACTAACACAGATCCGTTAGCTTGTTTCGCAACCTTCCCGACCTCAAGCGAAAGTCTCCTCCCGCCCAGAATCATATCCAGGCAGTGGTGTTCCATTACAAATCGTTCCTCCTCAAGCTGTCGCTGCTACTTCCTGAGGCCGAGCCTATCGATGATGGCGCGATACCTTTCGATATCCTTCTCCTTAAGATAGTTAAGGAGATTGCGCCGTTGACCGACCATCTTGAGCAGCCCTCTTCTCGAATGATGATCCTTCCTGTGCTCCTTGAGGTGCTCCGTGAGGCTGTTGATCCTCTCGGTGAGGATCGCGATCTGCACCTCCGGAGACCCCGTGTCTTTCTCGTGAAGCCTGTACTTTTCTATGATCGCCTGTTTCTCGCCGGCGGGTAGAGCCACGCCGATCCACCTCCTTGAACCCTATCCCCCCATCGCCAAGAAACCCGTCGGAGGCTCGAGGAATCCTAGCGCTGGGTTCATCTTGTTCTGCGGCGGCATCGGGATTGCCGCCACGGACCAATTCTATCATACAACAGATCCGTTGTAAACGACGCGCGGCGCGCTCGCGGCTCACGGCTCCTGCGACTCCACCTCCGCGGCGCAGCCGCCATCTCGCCGCAAAGTGGGTGTGGGTCCCAAAGGTCCGACCCACTAAAGGTCACGCCTTCCGCAGTCAGCTTGGGGCCGTCTTGTCCCCGTTCACGCTCGCACCGGCCGCAGCGGCCATCGTCCTATCGTCAGTATTCCCCATGTGGAACGAAGAGAGCACCTTTCGAGCGTTCTTCACATCGTTGGCGATCTGGGACGCAAGGGCGAGCGGCGAGCTGAACCTCATCTCGTCGCGGAGCCTCTCGATGAAGGACACCCTCATGGTCTCGCCGTAGAGGTTGCCTGCGAAATCCATGACGAACACCTCGATGCCGGTGACCCGGCCGTCGAACGTGGGGCGCACGCCCACGTTGGCCACCGCCTGAAAGCATCCGCCCCTGACCTCCGCCAATACCGCGTATACCCCTCGCGCAGGAACGGCCATCGTCGAGCCGATCCCGATGTTCGCCGTGGGATATCCCAGGGTTCTGCCTCGCCCTTCGCCGGGAACGACCGCCCCCTTCACGGAGAACGGCCTGCCGAGCATGGCCCGTGCACCCGCCACGTCGCCCCGGGCAAGACGCGCCCTGATCTCTGTGCTGCCCACCGGCACGCCGCCGACGGAGACCGGCTGGGCGATCTCCACGTCAAACCCGTACTTCTGCCCGAGCTCAGCAAGGACGGTCGCAGTGCCGCGTGCCCGCCACCCGAAGGTGTAGTTGAACCCGACGACCGCCGCCGTCGCGCGTAGCCGGTCGACCAACACCTCGCGAACGAATTCTTCAGGCGTGGCGCGCGCGAACGCCTCGTCGAAACGCGCTACCACCGCAAGCTCGACCCCTGTCGCCTCGATGAGGGCCAGCTTGTCCCCAGTGTCCGTGAGCAGGGCAGGGGCGAGCTGGGGCCGGATCACTTGAAGCGGATGCTTATCGAAAGTGAAAGCCACGGCGCGTGCTCCACAGCGCTTCGCACGGACCACGCACCGCCTGAGTATCTCCTGATGCCCGAGGTGCACGCCGTCGAACATTCCGAGCGCGACTACAGACCTTGGAACATCGATGGCGTCAAGTTGCGCAAGATCCTGTACGACTCTCACTGAAGACCTCCTAGCCCCGGCTGGGCAATCCGTCGGCCTCTTGCCCGCGCCCAATCACCCAACAAACACCCTTATGGGGCGGATCATCGCCCGCCTCCCAGACATCTCCAGCTTCGCGACTCCGAGGAGCTCGCCGCCAGCCCCGTGCACTCTGACGATCCCTGCGGACGAGCGGTCGCACTCGCAGACCGTGTCCGCCTCCGGCCGCTCCTGGGTCACGCGTTCATGTTCGGCGGCCGAAAGCTCGACCTGCGCCCCGCATGCCACCTTCCGTGCGTCCTCGCCGCTCACCGCCACCGCGGGCAGGTGGGACAGCCCCGCGGCGATCGGCAACACGAGCGCGCGAAGGCGGCCCTCCCTCGCAAGCGCCTCGACCTCATCCAGGGTGTGCGCGTCCGCCAATGTGAAGCGTCCCACGCGCGTTCGCACGAGCGACCCCAGGTGAGCGCCGCAGCCGAGGGCTTCGCCGATGTCCGCCGCAAGCTGGCGGATGTAGGTTCCTGAGGAGCAGACGACGCTCAGAGTTACCCGGGCACCCACGGTGAGCGGGTCGTCCGGCCATGACTCGACACGGATGTCGTACACGGTTACGCGCCTAGGGGCGCGTTCGACCTCGATTCCCGCACGCGCAAGCTCGTACAGGCGTCGCCCTTCGTGATGCACGGCGGACACCATCGGTGGCACCTGAAGGATCTCCCCTGTAAATCGCCGGGTCACGTCTTCAAAGAAGGCCCTCGATACCTTGACCTCGCTTGCGACTTGAACGACCGTGCCGGAAGCGTCGTGAGTATCAGTGACAATGCCCAAGACCATCTCGGCCCTGTAGGCCTTCGGTAATCCGAGCATAAACCGCATGGCGGCGGTCGCCCTGCCGAGAAGCACGACAAGGACACCCGTGGCATCAGGGTCGAGCGTTCCTGCGTGGCCGACCCGCCTCTGCCCCGTGGCGCGCCTTATTCGCGCCACCACGTCGTGGGACGTCATCCCCCCGGGTTTGGCTATGACCAGAATCCCGTCGATGCCGTTCATCGCCACCCGGACCTACCTGGCCGCCATCATCTCGTATACCTTGCTCAGGACCATCTGCCGCGCATCCTCCAGAGAAGCCGCGTCCACGCTGCACCCCGCCGCTCTCGAGTGGCCGCCTCCGTCAAACGCCTCCGCAAGCGCGCTCACGTCGAAGTCTCCCCTAGACCTCATGCCAACGCGGATCTTGCCCTCCTCGCTTTCCCGAAAGAGGAGGGCCACCTCAACGCCCTTGACCATGCGGGGGTAGTTCACGAAACCCTCGGTCTGTCCCTCGTCGACGCCGAACTCCGAGAGCCACTCGCGCCTGATCTCAACCCACGCCACCTTGCCTGCGTCATCGATCTTCAGGGTATCAAGCACGCGGCCGAGCAGTTTAAGGCTGCTCAGAGTCTTGGTTTCGTACACTTGCTCGGAGATCCTGAAGGGCTCCGCTCCCTTTTCAACTAACCGCGCGGCGATGCGCAGGGTCGTCGGGGTCGTGTTCGAGAACCGGAAGAAGCCCGAGTCGGTCCCGAGGGCTGTGAAAAGGCAGGTCGCCATATCCCTATCGACAGGCACACGCATGGCGGTCAGGATCCTGTACACCTGCTCTCCGACGGCTGCCGCGCCCGGATCGACGTAATTGTACGTGCCGAACATCTTGTTCGTAACGTGGTGATCCACGTTGATCACAGGCGTGCCTGGAGGGATCTTCCCGGCGATGTCTTCGATACGATCGAGGTCGCTCGAGTCAAGGACCACGACCGCTTCGAACTCCCCTGCGATGCGGTCGGGCGTGACTATCCTGTTCGAACCAGGCAGAAAGCTCAAGCTGTCAGGCACCCCACCCGGACACGACAGGATGGAGCGCCTTCCGGTCTTCTGGAGCCCGAAGCCCAGGCCGAGCGTGGAGCCGACAGCGTCCCCATCAGGCAGCACATGAGTCGCTACTAGAAACGTGCGATAACGCGTGAGGATGCGCGCGATGTCCTCGTGACTCTCCACTAGTCTCGGCCCTCCTCTTCCTTTCCCGTCTCTTTCTCGCTTTGGATCTCCTTAAGGAGCTCGAACACCCGCGCCCCGCGCTTTATCGACGTATCGTAGCGGAAAACGATCTCGGGAGTGTGCCGCAGCCTGATACGCCGCCCTATCTCGCTACGAACGAACCCGGTGGCGCTCTCGAGAGCCGCCATTGTCTCGTCAACCTGAGCCTTATCGCCCATAACGCTAACGAAGATCTTCACGTGCCGCAGGTCGTCCGATACCTCCACATCGGTGACGGTCGCGAACCCCAGCCTCGGGTCCTTGATTTCACGAGCCAGGATGTCCGCGACCTCGGAACGGATCGCTTCCGCAACTCTCTCAACCCTGAGTCGAGCCATCTCCCATCACCTTCCGGTGGTCAACGGTGGTCCTCAAATGATGGTCCTCTCCCAATTCGTGACCTCGAGGTCCGCATCGGTCTCGACGTCGCGCAGCACACGCGAGAGAACGCTGTCCACGAGCCTCGCCTCGTTGGAGACGCAGGCGACCCCGAGCGTGCAGCGCTGCCAAAGGTCACAGTCGGCTATCTCCGCAATAGCCACGTTGTGCCTTGCCCTCACCCTGTCGCAGACTCTCTTGACGACGCGTCGCTTGTCCTTAAGAGAGGTCGCCCCGCCTATGAAGAGCTCGAGCTTCAGAATGCCTACTATCATCGCACCCTTCCGACTCACCTGCAACCCCTCCGAAGCATCGGCACGGACCCGGCTGCACGGCCGCGAACCGCGAGATCACGCGTCCGCGCAGCCCCTAGAGCTCTCGGCGGGTCTCCTCCACCGTGAAAGCCTCGATGACGTCGCCTTCCTTGATGTCGTGGAAGTTCGCAAGGCCGATCCCACACTCGTACCCCGTGGCCACCTCGGGGACGTCGTCCTTGAACCTTTTCAGCGATTCGATCCGGCCCTCGTGGATGACCACGTTGTCGCGGAGGACTCGTGCCAACGCGTCGCGGGTGATCTTGCCCTCGCTTACCTTGCACCCAGCCACGACACCAACCTTGGGTACATGGAAGGTAGCCATGACTTCGGCGCGCCCGACGGTCACCTCGCGCCTCTCAGGCTCGAGCAAACCTTCCATGGCGGCCTTCACATCGGCCGTGGCGTCGTAGATGATGCGGTAGAGTCGGATATCCACGCCGTCACGCTCGGCCATCTTCTTCGCGTTGGCATCAGGCCGCACTTGGAACCCGATGATGATGGCACCTGATGCGGATGCCAGCATGACATCGCTCTCGGTGATCGCACCCACGCCAGCATGGATCACGTTCACCTTCACCTCGTCGGTGGAGAGGTGTTCCAGCGACTGGCGGAGCGCCTCGACCGATCCTTGCACGTCAGCCTTGATGATGAGATTGAGCTCTTTCACCTCACCTTCTTTGATCTTGCCGAACAACGCCTCCAGGCTGACGGGGCGGGCTCCCTGGATCTCCTCCGCCCGCTTCCTCTCAAGGCGTCTCGCAGCGAGCTGCTTGGCCAGCTTGTCTTCGGACACAACGTGAAGCACGTCGCCGGCCTGTGGCACCTCCGAGAACCCAAGCACCTCCACGGGCATGGAGGGCCCTGCGGCTTCGACCGGCTTCCCCTGGTCGTCGGTCATGGCCCGGACCTTGCCGAATACTTCGCCGGCAACGATGGGATCGCCCACGCGAAGCGTTCCCTTCTCCACGAGCACGGTGGCAACCGGTCCCCTTCCTCTGTCGAGCCGCGCCTCTATTACGGTGCCCTTCGCCGGTCTATTCGGGTTGGCCTTCAGCTCCCTCATATCCGCAACCAGCAGGATCATCTCCAAGAGCTCCTCTATGCCCTGCTTGCGGAGGGCGGATATCTCCACGGTGACCGTGTCGCCGCCCCATTCCTCGGGCACGAGACCCTGCTGGGCGAGCTCCTGCTTGACCCTGTCGGGCTGGGCGTTCGCCTTGTCTATCTTGTTTATCGCGACCACGATCGGTACCTTGGCCGCCCTGGCGTGATTAATGGCCTCCACGGTTTGCGGCATCACGCCGTCATCAGCTGCCACCACAAGCACCGCTATGTCTGTCACCTGAGCGCCGCGCGCGCGCATCGCCGTGAACGCCTCGTGACCGGGCGTGTCTATGAAAGTGATCTTCCTGCCGCCGAGCTCCACTTGGTACGCGCCGATGTGCTGCGTTATACCGCCGGCCTCCTGCGCGGTTACATTGGTTTGGCGAATCGCGTCGAGAAGCGAGGTCTTCCCATGGTCAACGTGTCCAAGCACCGTAACCACGGGCGGCCTCGGCTGGAGAGCCTCCGGAGCGTCAGGAACGTCCTCGATCCCGAATTCGCGAGCCTCCTTCTGCTCCAGCGGCTCGACATCAAAGCCGTGCTCATCAGCGACCAAGCTCGCAGCGTCGAAATCGATCTCCTGGTTTATGGTGGCAAGGACTCCCATGGTCATCAGAGACTTGATCACCTCGGCAGAGCCGATACCGAGCTTCTCGGCAAGCTCGCCAACGGTGATCCGGGGCGGGAGCGCGATCTTAGTTTGCTTCTTCGGGTGCTCCCGTCTCTTCGCAGCTGTCGCCGGCTGCACGGTGGCTCCTCGTTTGGGCATCCTCGCTCTGATGATAGCCTCCGCTCTCGCCTCACGCAGCTTCTCAGCGCCCTTGCCGGTCTTGATGAGCTCGAGCCTCCGTTCCGTTGGGCGCTCTCTCCGGTCCTTGCGCTCGTCCTTGTGTTCCCTTCTCGTCTCGGGCTTCTCGCGCCGCTCGACAGGCGCGGCCGAAGGCTTCTTAGCCTCCGGAGCCGCCGGACCTTGGTGACCACCATGGGCAGGACGGGGCCGCGCCTCCGCGCCTGCCTCAACACCTGCCGACGGACGGACTGACTCAGGGCGCTTGACCGCGGGCTGTCTTGGACCGCGCTGGCTCGAGGGGCTCTCGGCAGCCGCCGAGGGTTGCGGCTTCTCCGCACCCCGGACATGCTCGACCGCGCCCGCCGCGCCGGCTCGCTCTTCCTCAGGAGGCGTAAGCCCGGCGGCAGACAGAGCTTCCTGGTGAACCTTTTCAGCCGGTGCGGCGCTCGCGCCGGTCGGTGCGGGAGCGCTCGCGCTGGCGGAAGCTGCGGCCTTTGCGGTAGTCTCTCCCTCGCTTCCGGTCACCCGCACAACCTCTGGGGCCTTCTCCGGTGCCTTTGCGGCAACCTCCGGTGTCTCAGGCACAGCCCCGGCAGGGGCCGGCGCCTGAGGAGCAGGAGTCGTCGCGACCTGCGCAACCTGCGGAGTAGGCTTTTCCGGCTGTTTCCTGTGCACAGCCGCGTCAGCGCCCGCAACAACGGAAGGAGACGCGGAGGCGGTCCCAGCGGCTGTCTCCGGCGCCCGACGCTCCGGTGGAGGGGGCGGCACACTGGGGCGAATCTGCCGCGGCCTCCTCAGGACATCGGGTCTGCCATGCGCAGCACCGGGAGCCGTAGCAGGCCTCACGGTCGAGGCGCCAGCTCCAAGACCAGGCCGGGTGGGTTGAGCCTGTGGCCTCACCCCGGCACCGGGCACCGTGGGAGCGATCTGCGTCGGCCAATGCCTTGCCGGACCTGGCTTTTGAGCGACGGATGGAGCCCCTGCTGGAGTCCACCGCCGGTCCTCGCGGTCATGAGGCCGTCCGTGTGCCGCTCCAGGTCTCGTCTCGCCAGCCGGTCTCGGCGCCCAGCCCGGCCTCTGCGCAGATACGGGCAAGGCACCGGGATGACCTCCCCTCGCGTCGCCCGCAGTGGGACGAGGCCTGGCCGGACCGTGTGCCGACACGCCTCCGCGTGAGGCGGTCGGCCTCGGCAGAGGCACGGGCTTCGGCTTCGGTTTCGGCTTCTCACGGGCCGGCTGCTGCTCTTTCGGCGTCGGCTTCTCCTCCTCCGCGGCTGGCTGAGCACGTCCCGCGGCCGCGTTCTCGGGCTCCTTTCGCCCTTCCTTCTCCGCAAACCTGTTCTTTATGAACCTGACTACGTTGTCCTCCAGGGCGCTCATATGGTTCTTGTCGCGCACGCCCGACTCGGCGAGGAGATCAAGGATCTCCTTGCTGTTCTTGCCAAGCTCGCGTGCGAGCTCGTATACCCTGGTCTTCTTCCCCATACACCCACCACCTTCAAATCTTAGCGGCCTTCGGCGGGAGGCTTTCCACTCGTGAGCGAGGAGATCTCACGCATGAGGCTCTCCACCACTCCTTCTGGCACAGAGGCCTCGAGAGCTGCATCCAGCCGTTTGCCCTTCAACGCTAGCTCGAGGCACTTCGGGTCGGGGCAGATGTATGCCCCCCGCCCTGAGCGTTTCCCGGTGGGGTCCACCTCGATGACACCCTCCGGTGTGCGCACGATCCTGACGAGCTCCCTCTTGGGTCGGACCTGTCTGCATCCCACGCACGTACGCTGGGGAACCTTCTTCACTCTCTGCTGACGCGCCTTACCTCTCGCCATTGCGGCAATCCACCCGCCCCGCCTCACAGATCTACGTCCAGGTCCAGGTCATCGTCGAAATCGACGTCACGCTTGGACTTCTTCGGCACGCGGGTCTTCTTCGGTATCTCCTCGTCCAAGACCTCGTCTCTCTTCGCTTTGTCTTTCTTCTTGCGCCGGCCCGTAGTACCTTCGCCCGGGCCTTCCTTCTCCACCTGTTCGCCGCCCCTACCCGATGCTTCTGCGCCTGATGCTTCTGCGCTCGTTTCGGTGACAGGCTCCGGCCGCTCAACCTCCTGCTCGTTCGCCTCGGACGAACCCGCAAACGCGCCCGCCTCAGCGGATCTCGGGCCTGAAAGCTCTACCGCCCGCTGCGATTCGGCAAGGCCTGCGGTCTCCCCGGCCTCGGCAGCCTCTCCGGTCTTGGGCTCGTCGTGAGCAGGCGCGGCTACATCCGGAATCACGTCTGGCGTCGCAGGCGGCAACTCTATCTCAGGCTGGGCCCGGCCTGCCGTCTCGGGCGCGGCCGGGCTCTCCGGCACGCCCTCGCAGGCCTCGGCGCGTGGCTCCTGCTCCCGCGCGGCCTCCTCTGCGGCCAGGCGTTCCTCTTCCTCCTCGAGCGCTCGGGCCTGCGAGTCGCTCTTGATGTCGATCTTCCACCCCGTGAGCTTGGCCGCGAGCCGGACGTTCTGGCCTTCCTTTCCGATCGCCAGGGAGAGCTGGTTGTCAGGCACGATCGCCCTGGCGATGTGGTTCGCCTCGTCGACGCGCGTCAAGATGACGCGCGCGGGACTCAGAGCGTTGGACACGTAAATGCCCGGATCATCATGCCATTGAATGATGTCTATCTTTTCGCCCCGCAGCTCAGCGACGATCTTCTGGACCCGCATCCCCCGGGGGCCAACGCAGGCGCCTACGGCGTCCACATTCGGGTCATACGAAAGCACCGACACCTTGGCCCTGCTGCCAGCCTCTCTCGCAATGCCTTTTATCTCCACGGTCCCATCGTATACCTCAGGCACTTCGAGCTCCAACAGCCTCTTGAGAAGCCCTGGATGGCTCCGCGAGACGACCACCTGAGGCCCTTTGGGCGTCTTTCTCGCCTCCACGATGTAGACCTTGATCCTGTCGCCGAATGAGTAGTTCTCCCGTTGCACCTGCTCAGATGGTGGCATGACGGCCTCCACTCGGCCAAGGTCGACGATGACGTTGCGCATTTCCCGTCGCTGCACGATCCCCGTCACCACGTCGCCTTCCCTATTGCTGTACTCCTCGTAGATGACACCCCGCTCGGCCTCGCGGATCTTCTGCACCACCACCTGCTTGGCGGTCTGTGCCGCGATGCGCCCGAATTCACGGGGCGTGACCTCGACCTCGAAGACGTCGCCGATCTGGTGCGTCGGATCGACCGCCCGGGCCTCGTCCAGCGATATCTCCTGCCTGGGGTCCCGCGGCACCTCCACGACGTTCTTGTGAGCGTAGACGTTGATATCACCAGTTTCAGGGTCTATCTTCACCCTGACGTTCTGGGAAGAGCCGTAGTTGCGCTTGAACGCGGAGACCAGCGCTGTCTCAATTGCCTCAAGCAGCGCAGCGCGCGGGATCCCCCGTTCTTTCTCAAGTTGCGTGAGCGCCTGAATGACCTCGGAATTCATCGTAACCCTCCTCGCCACCCGGCGAATTATCCCGTATTCCGTATCACAAGCCGCAAAATGCGGGCATTCCGCCCGCCCACCGAAGACCACGATCCAGGTCTACCCGCAGCCCAAGGCCCCAAGGCCCCAAGGCCCCAAGCAGGTCACCGGAAGTCCGCCGCGCCGCTTCTCGGCGCACAAGTCCCGCTCAGGGTCGCCGGCCTTGCTCTCCAGCTCCAGGCCTTGCCCTCCAGGGAGAAGACGCCTGCGGTGCGCCTCACCGAATCTCGCGCACGCTCCGCCCGAATTCCAGCCGCCCGGCCGTGCGAGCACCGGCAATCCTGGTACCGCCAAGAACCCCACAAGAAAGAGATGAAAACCCGTGGCACCGTGCCGCTCAGACGCCTAGACCTCCACAACGAGCCTCGCGTGGCTGATCTTCTCGCGTGGCACCTCCACCGTGCGCTCTCCCGTGTCGAGCCTGACCTTCCCGTCGGCCACGCCTAGAAGCCGGCCTTCAAGCGACTTCCTCCCGTCTACGGGCGCATAAGTCGTGATGAGCACCATGCGCCCGCGGAACCGCTCGTAATCACTCTCCCGCCTCAAAGGCTTCTCCCCCGAGGACGAGACCTCCAGCACGTAGCTCTGGGGGATCGGATCGAGCTCGTCCAGCTTGGCGCCGAGCTCGTTGTTGAGCCACTCGCAATCATCCATGGACACTCCCTCGGGCCGGTCGATATATACCCTGAGGTACCACTGCCCGCCTTCGCGGACATATTCCACGTCTACGAGCTCAATCCCTTTTCCGTCCAACATCGGTCGCAGGATCTCCGTGACCAGATTCTCGACGTCCTGAGCTTTCACGTGATTTCCTCCTCTGCTCGAACCCACAATTCGAACGCACAATGCAGGCCTCACGAGCCTGGTCTTCATCCCGGGCCGGGCCGCGTCGTCCAGGATGAAGCCAAACCACCTCACAACACGAGAGAGTGGGTTTCCCCACTCTCCACAATTGCTGCGACGTTCACAGCGCGAAGGCTCTGCCTTAGTATAACACACCAAGCGCCGCCGCGCAACAACAGAGGGCCGCAGGGCAGGATTTCCGCAAACGGGTCCGGGGCTGCCGGGATATGGTAGGCTGCCAGCGG